>Ga0189289_10070_pt1 | contig 138652 bp, 119 predicted proteins | sample UW106minimetaG_FD_130313 | JGI IMG/M metagenome (GOLD analysis project Ga0189289, IMG submission 130313) | Marine microbial communities from the Costa Rica Dome - UW106 mini metaG | ecosystem: Environmental > Aquatic > Marine > Oceanic > Photic zone | place: Costa Rica: the Eastern Pacific... | reverse complement strand
TAGGCGTCGGTGCCGCCACAGTTTGCTTAGATGCCTGCAAATCTCGAACTCGCACTTGGGTTTTCTACTCGCAGGCAACCTAGAGCGTGGCTTATCTGCGCGCGAACAAACCCTCGGATAGAACTGGTGGTCTAAAGTATAGAAATGCCGAGATTTGTGCCCTTACCCGCCCATGCGGAGGCAACTGTTCTCATTCAAGAGACAATTGCCAGTTCAAGCGGCGCTTGCATCGCCGAGGCAGGATTGGGAGCGGCTTTGCGGTAGACTCTGGAGCTCGTTACTCCACGAGTGAGATAAATATACGGACCGTTAACGAAAAAATTTGCGCAGCCCTACAGTAACAACCAATCTGTAGTTAAAAAATGCTCCGCCGAATGAATGGCGGAGCAACCCTGTCTAACCCACAGTTTCAGCACCAGTAATTTAGGGTTTCTCTGGTAAGGTTTCGGGTATTGGCGGGCGCATGTTTAGTGAAAAGGGCTGCGAATGTTTAGCCGCCGATCCCAATAAACGTTGGCTCCACCAGTTTGTTCCTGCCACCACATTCCAAAATTTGATCTGATACCTCCTACAACACGGAACGCGTCACCTATGTATGGGGCGGCGGCCTCAAGGAGGCTGTGGTGCTGAGGGGCTTACCCGTCGGAGCGGGCCTCCTCCACGATCAGGCGCATCTGTTCGAGCGGCACATAGCCCCGCACCATGTCACCGGCCATGACAAAGCTGGGTGTTCCCGAGATATCCATGGCCCGCGCCAAGGCCCGGTTGCGTTGCAGCACGCGCTCCACGTCCTCAGATGTGGTCTGGGCGAGGATTGCCGCACCATCGAGGCCCAGATCAGCGGCCAGACGATCGAGGCTGGCCGGACTAATCTCGCCGCGCAGCCCCATGAGCGCATCATTGACAGAGGCATAGGCCGCATCCCCTGCCACCAGCTTTGCCGCCAGTGCAAAGCGCGATGCAAGATCAGACTGGGGCCCGAGGATGGGTAGTTCTTTCACGATCAGCCGGATATTGCCGTCACTTTCCAACAATTCTTTGACTTCTGGATGCGCGCGCTTGCAGTAGCCGCAGCGGTAGTCGAGGAATTCGACGATCGTGATGTCGCCATCGGGATTGCCGCCGACCCAGTCATCGGGACTTTCAAACAGCTCTGCTGCGTTCTGCGACACAAGCAGCACATCCCCTTCCGCCTGCGCCTCGGCTTGGCGTTGTTCCAGAACGGCGATCGCCTCCATCAACACCTCCGGATTTTCCAGCAGGTAGGCGCGCACTTCGGCACGGAAGGCCGTGCGTTCTTCATCGGTGAGGGCGGTCAGGTCCTGTGCCGCGAGGGGCAGGGCTGTCGCCAGGGCGATCCCGGCGGCAAGTGTCAGGCGTGTCAGCATTCTAGGGTTTCCTTTCGGCAAGGCGGTCCGCCGCATCGGCGATGTCCATGGCTCTTTGCCACGAGGCAGAGCCCCGGGGCAACTGGCCCGCCGCGCGGCGGGCATGAATTCCGGCAGTTTCGAGCCGCCCGGTGAGGGCGTAACGCTCGGCAGTGGCAAGGCTGGCCTGAGCGGGCTGGCCTTGTTTGGCATAGGCTACGGCAAGATCCCGCAGCAGGCGTGGGTTGCGCCGATCCCGGGCGCGCGCCTTTTCCAGAACACGCAGCGCCTCTGCCGACCGTCCGGCGGCGAGCAGGGCTGCGCCATGCCCGGCGGCGATCAGGGGTTCTTTCGGGGCCAGGGATGCGGCTTTGCGATAGGCGGCCGCCGCATCGCCAAACCGGCGGGCGCCCATAAGGATCAGCCCCCGCAATTCATGGGCGTAGGCATCATTGGGCCTGCGCGCGATCAGCTTGCCGATCTCGCCCAGGGCCTTTGGCGCATTGGCCTGCCGGTGATAGGCATAGGCCCGGCCCACCAGCGCCGCATCGGACGTGTCCTTGGCCTTGAACTTGCGCAAAGTATAGCGCGGGGCGCGGATATGGGCCGTCAGCTTGGCCTGCACGCGGGCATACCAATAGGCGGCTTCGGGGGCAGGGGGGCTATCGTCGCTATAGGCGGCAGCATAGCCGCGGATCGCACGCAGCCGCTCGCGTGACAGCGGGTGGGTGCGCACATAGGGATCCTGACGCGCCGCAGACAGCACCTCCTGCCCCTCGAAGATTTCCATAACATCGGCCAGGGCGCTTGGGTCTATTCCTGCGCGGGTCATGTAGCGGACAGCGGATTGGTCAGCAGCGGATTCTTCACCCCGCGTATGGCTGAGAAAACGGCCCTGCGCCGACGCGATGCTGCCCGCACCAATAGCCGCGCCCAGCCGGGAATCGCTTGCGGCCGCAAGACCGGAGGCAATCATGCCGAAGAGCGCCGCGTTTCGGGCGGCCCGGGCATTGCCCGCGCGCCGTGTCAGGTGACCGTTTGCGATATGAGCCACCTCATGGGCAATCACCCCCTGCAGCATTTCGGGGCGCTTCATCTTCAGGATCAGGCCGGAATGGATGAAGACTGAACTGGAATCGACCACGAACGCGTTCAAGCTGTCATCCTGGATCACCATGATGCGCACTTGACCCGCGGACAGGCCCGCAGCCGAGATGATGGGCCGGGCCAGTTCGCGCAGGGCGCGCTCCATCTCCGCATCTCGCAGGATCGTGATCGCTGCCGCAGGCAAAGATGACAAAACTGTGCCCAACAGGGCAAGCAGTGCGAGGAAGGCGCGCAGGCGCATTGACCTTCCCTCCTGTGATTGGTTCAACGCTCACAGCAGCCTAAGGAGCGGTTGATGCGGAATTCAAGCCGAAGTGGGGTTGATCCCTTCATCGTGATGGATGTCATGGAGGCCGCCCGGCAAGCGGAAGCGGCCGGGCGTCGGGTGATCCACATGGAGGTGGGTCAGCCCAGCACCCCGGCGCCAGCGGGCGCACGGGCAGCGTTGACCCAAGCCATGGGGGCGGATGCTCTTGGCTACACGGTGGCGCTGGGGCTGCCTGCTTTGCGGGCCCGCATCGCCCGGCTTTACACTGATTGGTACGGGCTCGACATCAATCCCGAGCGCATTGTGGTGACGGCGGGCGCGTCAGGTGCGTTTGTTCTGGGCTTCACGGCGCTGTTTGATGCCGGGGCGCGGGTGGCACTGGGCGCGCCGGGCTATCCCTCGTACCGCCAGATCCTCAAGGCGCTGTCGCTGACCCCGGTTGCGCTGGAAACGGCACTGGAAAACAGGCTGCAGCCTGTGGCGGGCGATGTGCCTTCGGATGTGGATGGGCTGATCGTGGCTTCGCCTGCGAACCCATCCGGAACCATGCTGGATCGTGCCGCGTTGTCCGCGCTGATCACGCGCTGTCATGACATCGGCGCCAACTTCATCTCTGACGAGATTTATCATGGCATTCAGTATGAGGGCCGCGCGATCTCGGCGCTCGAAGTGTCTGACGACATCCTCGTGATCAACTCCTTCTCCAAGTATTTCTCGATGACGGGTTGGCGCGTGGGCTGGATGGTGGTGCCTGAAAGCGACATTCGCGTCTATGAGCGGTTGGCGCAGAACATGTTCATCTGTCCGCCCCATGCCAGCCAGGTGACGGCGCTGGCCGCGCTGGACTGCACCGAGGAACTGGACGCCAATCTGGAGGTCTACAAAGCCAACAGGGCTTTGATGATCGAGAAGTTGCCGCCCGCCGGTTTGCCAGATTTTGCCCCCCCGGACGGGGCTTTCTACATCTATGCGGACGTGTCGCGCTGGACTGATGACAGCCGCAGCCTTGCCGCCGAAATCTTGGATGAGGTCGGTGTGGCCGTCACGCCCGGTCTCGATTTTGATGCAGTGCGCGGGCATCAGACCTTGCGCCTGTCCTATGCGCGCTCCACGGAGGATATCGAAGAAGGTATCGCCCGGCTCGCGCGCTTTTTTGCCAAGCGGGAGCCGCGCCAATGAGCCTGTTGCGAAGCCTGATGATCGTGCTGGTCGCTTGTTTCGGCCTGACAGCGCAAGCGCAGACCACCGTGCCCGGCGGGCAGGGGTTTGGCGCGGTTGCCCGTGTTTTGATGGATGAAACCGGCCAACGGGGCACTTGGGGCGGGGCGGAAGTCTCGCTTGGGATGAGCCAAGCGGTGCCTTTCCGTGTGCACACGCTTGATAATCCGCGCCGCATCGTCATGGATTTCCGGGATGTGGATTTCGCCTCTGTTCCGTTCGCCGACCTTGAGGCAGCTCTTGTGGATGGCGGGCGCATTACGGGGCTGCGCGCGGGTCCGTTTCGCCAGGGCTGGTCACGGCTGGTGTTGTCGATTGCGGAGCCTCTGACGATTGACACGGTCGCCCTGCAAACCCGTGACGGTGACGCGGCGGTGCAGTTAAATGTCGTTCTCGAGCGGGTCACCGGGCCGGAATTCGCAGCCGCGACAGGGCCCATCCTGTCCAATCTGTTCCGCACCGAGGAAGCTTTTGCCACAGACCCTGACGGGACGGCCGATCAGGCTGGAGGCAACCGCCTGCGCATCTTGCTCGATCCCGGCCATGGTGGCATCGATCCCGGTGCAATCGTCGGCGATACGGAAGAGGCGGATATTGTTCTGGCCTTTGCCCGCGAGGCCCGAGATATCCTGCGTCGCCGGGGCCATGACGTGGCCCTGTCGCGGGGGGATGATACCTTCGTGAGCCTTGAGGGGCGCATTGCCGCTGCCCGTCATTTTCGCGCAGATATCTTCATCTCGATCCATGCGGACTCGCTGGAGGTCGGGCGGGCGAACGGGGCTCAGATTTATACCCTTGCCGAAACTGCTTCTTCACAGGCCTCACGCCTTTTGGCAGAGCGGCACCGCCGCGATGATCTGCTCTCCGGGGTCGATCTGGAAGCCACCGATGACGCGGTGGCCACCGCCTTGATGGAGATCGCCCGTCGCGAAACGGCCCCCCGGACCGATGCTTTGGCGGATGCGCTTGTGGATGCGTTCCGCGCCAATGGGGTGCAGCTGCATAAATCCCCCCGGGAGTCCGGAGCGTTCGCCGTGCTGAAGGCGCCCGATATGCCTGCCTTGTTGCTGGAGTTGGGCTTCATGTCCTCCCCCGATGATCTGGCGCGGCTGCAAGACCCGGCCTGGCGTAGCAACACGGCCCGTGCGGTTGCCGTTGGGATCGAGGATTGGCTGTCGCGCGATGCAACGCTGAAAGCTCTGCGTCGGCGCTGATTTGCTGGATATCCCGCCCATTTCGGCCCAAATCCGCACAATTTGGTGGAACACAACCGCGTGACATAGCGGCACGGGCCCGCTCAGAGCCCCCGTATGATTTTGACCGGGCCGAACAGCTCCCATATAAGCAGGGACTACGGAGGCATCCGCCCCCACCCCATTGCCGTGCCCCGGAGGCGCAACGACCCCATGATCCGCTTCGTGACGAATATCTTTGGTGCGCTGTTTGCGCTTTGCGTCAACGGGGCGCTGTTTGCTGGTGTGATGATCGTTGCCATCTTCCTGACCTATGGCCGCGATCTGCCAAACCACCAGCAGCTGGCGCAATATGCCCCGCCCACCATCAGCCGTATCTATTCCGGTGAGGGCCGTTTGATCGATGAATTCGCGCGGGAACGGCGGCTGTTTGCGCCGGCCGAGGATATTCCCGATATCGTCAAGCAGGCCTTCATCTCGGCCGAAGACAAGAACTTTTACACCCATCAGGGATTTGACGTGAAAGGCATCGTGTCTGCGGCAGTGGACGCGCTGCAGGGGGGGCGCTTGCGCGGGGCCTCGACCATCCCGCAGCAGGTTGTGAAAAACTTCCTGCTCTCCTCGGATCGGACTGCGGAGCGCAAGATCAAGGAACTGATCCTGTCGGTGCGGCTGGAAAACACGGTCAGCAAGGAAAAGATTCTGGAGCTGTATCTCAATGAGATTTACCTCGGCCAGAATTCCTACGGGGTGGTGGCCGCCGCGCAGACCTATTTCAACAAGACACTGAGCGAGTTGAACGCGCAGGAGGCCGCCTACCTTGCCTCCCTGCCCAAGAGCCCGTCAAACCGTCACCCGGTGCGCGATCTTGAAGATGCCTTGTTCTGGCGCAACAACACCCTGCGTCTGATGTTCGAGAATGGCTACCTCAGCGAAGAGGACTATGAAACGGCCCGCGACGCCCCGCTTTTGAGCGTTCAGAACGGCGATTTCCCATCCTTCCGTGAGCAACTGCCACCGCGCGATTACTTCACCGATGAGATCCGCCGTCAGCTGTCGCGCAACTTCGGCGAGGAAGAGTTCTTTGGCGGGGGGCTTGCGATCCGGGCCACCGTCGACCCAGAGCTGCAACGGGAAGCAGCCACTGCCCTCCGGACGGGCCTCGAAGCCTTTGACCGCGAGCAGGGCACATGGCGGGGCACCGGCGAAACGGTTGATGTTGCCACCCTGTCAGATGATGCGGCATGGCGCGCGGCACTGTCAGAACTGCGCGTGGCCCGTGACATCGACCTTGAGGGGCGTTGGTACCCGGCGGTTGTTCTGGATGTAGCCGAACAGGCGCTCACCGTCGGCGTAGAGGGCATTGAGGCACCGGGCACCGTGCCCCGCGAGGATATCCGCTGGATCTCGGGGGATTTCTTCGACAATTTCGCGCCCGGTGATGTGGTGCATGTGCGGCGGCCCGATGCGGCAGAAGCCGAAAGCGCACAATGGTCTGTGCGCCAGGTGCCTGAGGTGCAAGGCGCCTTCATGGCCATGGATGTGAATACGGGCCGCGTGATTGCTATGCAGGGGGGCTTTTCCTACCAGGCATCGGTGTTTAACCGCGCGACACAGGCCACCCGCCAGCCCGGATCCGCGTTCAAGCCCCTGGTCTATGCCGCTGCCCTCGACAGTGGCTACACCCCTGCAACGATCGTGATCGACGCCCCGATTGAGATCAACACACCCCAGGGTGTTTGGCGTCCCAAGAACGCTTCCAACAAGTTCTATGGGCCAACGCCCTTGCGCACCGGCATTGAACAGTCGCGGAACCTGATGACGATCCGTCTGGCTGAGGAACTGGGCATGGACACGGTGGCGCGTTACTCGAACCGCTTCGGCGTCTACGAGGATATGGGCCCCTATCTTGCGAACTCGCTGGGTTCTGAGGAAACGACGCTGTTCAACATGGTGTCGGCCTACGCCATGTTTGCAAATGGCGGCGAGCGTGTGGAGCCCACCTTGGTGGACCGTGTGCAGGATCGGTGGGGCACCACCGTCTATCGCCATGATGATCGCACCTGCGTGGATTGCACCAGCCCCAGCCTGCCCGCAGGGCAGCCGCCCCGCATTGAGAGCGAGCGCAAGCAGGTGATCGATCCGATTACGGCCTATCAGCTTACCTCCATGATGACGGGGGTTGTCTCGCGGGGCACGGCCCGCGGCCGGGTCAATCTCGATGTGCCCGTTGCCGGCAAGACAGGCACCACCAACGACGCCAAGGACGTTTGGTTTGTGGGCTTTACCTCCACGATCGCAGCGGGCTGCTATATCGGCTATGACCAGCCGAAATCCCTCGGCCGGGGGGCATCCGGCGGGCGCATGTGCGCGCCGGTGTTCAACAGCTTCATGCAGAAGGCCACCGAAAAGATGGGCGGCGGCAATTTCCGGGTGCCAGATGGGGGTCAGTTCATCAAGATTGACCGGTTTACCGGTGGTCGTCTGGCCAATGATGCGGCGGGCGAGCACGTGGTGGCCGAGTATTTCCGCGAAGGCGAAGAGCCGGTCTTTGGTCTGGGCGCCATGATTGATGGTGGGTTCGGAATGGGGTCCAACCTGCCGTTGTTTGATCGCGGCGAAGCAGATGTGGAGCCGGGCCAAACCGTCACGACTTCCAGCGGCCGCACCGTCACGATTGGGCCCAAGGCCAGCTTTGGCACCCTCAGCTCGGGCGGGCTCTACTAACTGGCGCTGCCGCACTGCGTTTGTGCCCTGACGTGTTGGGCGGATGTCGGCAAGCCTGCCCTTGAAGGGGCAGGGCGGCCACGGTATCACCGGGGCTCAAACGAACCCGAGGGGCCCCGAGCCATGCGCGCAGACGCTCAGAACAACGTCGACAAGATTCAGAAATCACTGGCGCTTCTGGCCCAGCGGATGGACCGCGAAACCGCGCCCCATCGGCTTGAGGAATTCAATGCGCGGGTCGAGGACCCCGGACTGTGGGATGATCCGGCGGCGGCCCAGAAACTGATGCGCGACAGGCAGGCCCTCGTGGATGCTATGAAGTCTTACGATGAGCTCCATCAGGAGGTTGAAGACAATGTCGAGCTGATCGAGCTGGGCGAAATGGAAGACGATGCGGATGTCGTCGCAGAGGCCGAAGCGGCCCTTGCCGCCCTTGTCGAGGTTGCCGCAGCCAAGGAGTTGGAGGCCCTTCTCGATGGGGAGGCGGACGCCAACGACACGTTCCTTGAGATCAACTCAGGGGCGGGCGGTACCGAGGCCTGTGACTGGGCCCAGATGCTGCAGCGCATGTATGTGCGCTGGGCGGAAAAGCGCGGCTACAAGGTGGAATTGCAGTCAGAGGAAGCGGGCACCGAGGCGGGCATCAAGTCCTGTGCTTACAAGATTTCCGGTCACAATGCCTATGGCTGGCTGAAATCCGAAAGTGGTGTGCATCGCCTCGTGCGGATCAGCCCCTTCGGCAAAGGCACCCGCGAGACATCCTTTGCCTCTGTCTGGGTCTATCCGGTGGTGGACGACAATATCGAGATCGAAGTGAACCCGGCTGATATCCGCATCGACACCTACCGGTCGTCCGGGGCCGGTGGCCAGCATGTCAACACCACCGATTCGGCGGTGCGGATCACCCACCAGCCCACGGGCATCGTGGTAACCAGCTCGGAAAAATCCCAACACCAGAACCGCGACATTGCCATGAAGGCGCTCAAATCACGTCTGTACCAGCTGGAGTTGGACCGGCGCACAGCGGACATCAACGCCGCCCATGAAGCAAAGGGCAGTGCCGGTTGGGGCAACCAGATCCGCTCCTACGTGCTGCAGCCCTATCAGATGGTGAAAGACCTGCGCACCAATCACGAAACCTCTGATACGCAGGGCGTGCTGGACGGCGATCTCGATAAGTTCATGGCCGCAACGCTGGCGCAGGATGTGGCAGGCAAGAGCCGCGCGGAAGCCCAGTCGGAATAATACCACGCTTATGTCATTGCGCCCGTCAGGGCCTTCCGGTGCTGACTTGTCCGTGAGTTGACGGGTTGCCCATGGTATCCGGGCTGTTTTTCCAGATTTTCATGAGCGGCGTCCGGGGCCTTGCGTGCGGTCCATCGCTGCGGTTCAACTGGCGGTGCAAGCATCGTTGGGGGAGCCAGACATGACATCCGGAAACAGCACGCAGCGCATGCGTGACACGCTTGATGCGATCGATGCCTGGAACGGACGTCTCAACGCCATTGTTGCGCTGCGCGACGCGGAGGCGCTGCTGGCTGAGGCCGCCCAAGCCGATGCAACAGAGGCCACAGGGCCGCTGCATGGGGTGCCCATTGCGGTGAAAGACCTCGTGCGCACGAAGGGCATTGCCACGACCCTTGGCTCGCCCCTCTTTGCCGACAATGTGCCCAGTATAGACGACGTTCTGGCCGCGCGGCTCAAGGCGGCAGGGGCCATCGTGATTGGCAAAACCAACGTGCCGGAATTCGGTCTGGGCTCGCACAGTACGAACCCGGTCTATGGGGTTACGCGCAACCCCTACGATCCCAGTCGCACCGCCGGCGGTTCTTCGGGCGGCGCTGCGGCGGCGCTGGCCACGGGCATGCTGGATTTTGCAGATGGCTCCGACATGATGGGCTCCCTGCGCAACCCTGCGGGCTGGAACAATACCTATTCTCTGCGCCCCACGATTGGCCTTGTGCCATCAGAGCCTGAAGGCGATGTCTATTCCAACACGCTCTCCACTTTGGGGCCGATGGCGCGCACGCCCCGGCAGTTGGCCCAGCTTTTGGATGTGATGGCGGGCCCGGATCGGGGCCAACCCCTGTCCCGCCCGGCCCAGCCGCTGTCTGGCCAGCTAGAGGGCGCCACGTTGAAGGGCATTCATTTCGGATTGCTCAATGACTGGGGGGGCGCGTTTCCCTACGAGGATGGCATTTTCGAAACCGTGCATGATGCCTGCGCAAAAATGGCTGGCGCGGGTGCAAAAATCACCGCAATCGCGCCGCCCTTTCCGGCTGCGCACCTGTGGCAGTCCTGGACGGATCTGCGCAGTTTCGCCGTGGCGACAAAGATGCGGCCGCTCTATGAAGATGTCCGCAAACGGGCACTGCTCAAGCCTGCCGCTATCTGGGAGATTGAACGGGGGCGGGCGCTCAGCGCCTTGGACCTGCAAACCGCCACAAGCCTGCGCTCGGAGGCTTTCCGGGCCTTGATGGCGGTGTTCGACAAGGTGGATGCGCTGATCTTGCCAACCGCACAGATGTGGCCGTTTCCGGCCGAGTGGGCCTATCCTGAACAGATCGGCGACACTCACATGGATACCTATCATCGCTGGATGGAGGTTGTCGTTCCGGTGTCGCTTCTGGGGTTCCCGGCCGTCACGGTTCCGGCAGGCTTCTCCGACACGGGACTGCCCATGGGGATGCAGATTTTCGCCCCGATGGGCAGTGATGCCGCCCTGTTGCGCGTTGCAGAGGCCTGGCATCGCACGGTTGATTTCGCGGGGATGGCCCCGGCGCGCTGAACGCAAGCATGCCGCAATGAAAAAGGCGTCACGCGTGGAGCGTGACGCCTTTCTGTTCAGCGGCCGAGGGCGGCAAAATAGCCGCTGCCCCTGTTTGCCGGATCACTCAGCTTTCGCAGCTTTTCCCTTGGCGGGCGATGCGGGGGACAACGGGTCGTCCTGGCGCTGCACGGAGCCTTCGAAATGCGCGCCGCTTTCGATCGCGATGGTCTTGTGGATGATGTCGCCTTCCACGCGTGCTGTGGAGGTGAGGCGCACCTTCAGGCCGCGCACGCGGCCAACAACGCGGCCGTTGACCACAACATCATCGGCGACGATCTCGCCGCGCACAGTGGCGCCTTCGCCCACGGTCAGAAGATGGGCGCGCACGTCGCCTTCGACGGTGCCTTCCACCTGAATGTCACCGGTGGTCTTGAGGTTGCCCGTCACGATCAGATCTGAGGACAGCACCGATGCGGGCGGCTTTGCCTTCGGGGCGACAGGCTTGCTGTCGAGGCTCGGTTTGGGCGCTGCGGGTGCAGCAGATGCGGTGGGCGCGGCGGTGCCTTCTTCAGGCTTGGCGGGGCCGGGCTCATTGATGCGGCTTTTAGAAAACATCTCTTCCTGCCTTGATAAATTTCATCGGGTTGACGGGTCTGCCCCCAACACGCACTTCGTAGTGCAGGTGGGTGCCGGTTGATCGGCCAGTGTTTCCCATATCACCGATCCTATCCCCGCGCGAGACCCTTTGGCCTTCGACAACGCGGATTCTCGACATATGGGCATAACGGGTTTCGATGCCGAACTCGTGTTGGATCTTGACGAGGCGGCCATAGCCAGATTGCCACCCCGCATAGGTTACCACACCGTCGGCCGTAGTGTAGATCGGGGTGCCGGTTGGGCCAGCGAAGTCAGAGCCATTGTGCATTCGGCCCCAGCGCATGCCGAAGCCAGAGGTATACCGCACCGCTGAGTTGACAGGCATGGCAAAAGGCGCCCGCTCGGCCACTGCGCGGAAGCGGTTCATGCGGTCTAGGCCTTCCAGAATCTGGTTGGCGCGCATGGTTTCGGGATCGATCGGCAACCCCTTCGTTGAGAAGGCGATTGGGGTCATGGGGCCGCCCGCGCCATTGTAGCCCTGCCGCACGGTGTTGAGCAGTTGCTCCGGGGGCAGGCCCGCATCCCTGAACATCTTGTTGAGCGGCTCGATGGACACGCTGACGGCCTGCTCAAGCTGTGTGAAGATGCGATCATTGCGATCGAGCAGAAGCTCTTTTTCAAAGGCAATCTCTTCGACTGCAGCGGCAGCAGCGGCCGCAGCGGCGGAAGCATCGTCACGCTCGGCAGCGGTGTTGTCGAGCGCATTGGCCATGACTTCGAGCGTTTCGATCATGTGCGGGGGCAGGGTGTCGACCGCGTCCAACCCGTCGGTTTGCCCGCCCTGCATCACGGCAAGTTCAGCCTCGACACCATCCAGCTCTGCATGGACCTGCCGGAACTTGTCCTGCAAAATGGCCATCGCCGTTTCCATTTCGCGGCGCTTTTCTTCGCTGGCCAGCAATTGGGATTGCATGGTCGATACCGTGCGCAAGGCCGCGGCAAAGCGCTCTTGGGCGGCGAGGGCTTCCATGGCGCGGCCGTCGCGTTCGGCGGCCAGTTCTTCCAAGCGCAGTTCATAGGTTTCCTGATCGCGCACCATCTGCTCGCGGGCGTTGCCAGAGCCGATGCTGTCCATCAGGAGGATGGCGGTGGCCACGATGGCCCACCCGACCAACGCTGCGCTGCCGCTCAGGGCGATGGCCTGATGAAACGGGCTGAGCCGGATGAACCGCGTTTCTGTGTCAGAACGCAGAAACAGGCGTTGTTCAGGTAAAAACCGGGACAGGGCCGCATCGAGACGGCGGGCAATGCGCGATTTCAAAGGTCGACCCCCTGTGTGAGTACCACTCTTTCAAGTGTGTCGTGCATGGGTGCACGCAAAGCGCGCGTGCCATTATCCCCCCTGCACACGTGCCGCCCGAGGGGTTTACTATGGGCGCGCTGCGCGCGCAACACGGGCCGATCGGGGCGCAGATCACAATTCTGCATGGGCGAATTCTTGCCGGCACGGCACAGACTTGGGGGCACAGGTTCTAGCCCGCGCGCTGTTCGGCCAGTGGCCAGTAAAAATCCGGCGGTATTCCAGCTTCGGCCCGCTTTTCTTCGTTGAAGGGCGGTTTCAGCGCGCCGTGGAAATACTGGCGCACCAGCGCATGGAACCGTTCTTTGGGATCGACGTTTTCACGCCCGCATAAGAAGTGAAACCACTTGGAGCCATAGGCCACATGGCTGACCTCTTCTGCATAAATGACCTTCAGCGCAGCCACGCTTTCCGCATCCTTGGCGCGTTCAAAATTCTCGATCATCCCCGGTGTGACATCGAGGCCGCGGGCCTCCAACACCATAGGCACAACCGCGAGCCGGCCCATGATGTCTTCTGCCGTGTCTTCGGCTGCGCGCCACATGCCGGCATGGGCGGGCAGGGCGCCATAGTGACTGCCAAGCCGCTCCAGAGCGTCACTGACGAGGTTGAAATGCTTGGATTCTTCGTCGGCCGCCCGCACCCAGTCGTCGTAAAATCCGGGTGGAAAGGGCACATGCCCGAAGCGCGCAATGATATCCCAGTGCAGATCCACTGCGTTCAGCTCGATATGCGCAATGGCATGGAGCAGCGCGATGCGGCCCTGTGGACTGCCGGGGCGGCGCCGCGGCACGTCACGCGGATCGAGAAGGTCTGGTTTGTCGGGGCGGGCAGGCCGCAGGGGCGGGGATGCCGTTCCGATTGCAGGTGTTTCGCCTGCGGCGCGGGCCTCTTGCCACTGCGCTGCATAGCGGCGCGATAGGGCGGCCTTGGCGCGTCCGTCCCCTGTGGTCAGAACGTCGACGGCCATCTCTGCCAATGGTTTCATGTTTGCGTCTCTCCGCCTGTGCCACGCCTGTGCTGATGGCCTGCAGCGCCCGCCTACAAGGCGGGCGCTGCAGGTGCAAGCTGGCTCAGAGGGCTTGGACAGCCTCGAGCACGGCATCCACATGGCCCGGCACTTTCACCTTGCGCCAGACCTGGGCAATCTTGCCATCGCCATCGATCAGGTAGGTGGCGCGTTCGATGCCCATGTAGGTCTTGCCATACATCTGCTTTTCCACCCAGACACCGTAACTTTCGCACAGATCACCCTCTCCATCAGAGATCAACGGCACTTTCAGGTCATGCTTGGCGACGAACTTTTCGTGCTTGGCGACCGTATCTTTTGAGGCCCCGATCACCACGGCGCCCGCCGCTTCGAACTGTGCCAGCGCTTCGGTAAATCCGATGGCTTCCTTGGTGCAGCCCGGAGTGTCATCCTTGGGGTAAAAGAACAGGACAACCTTTTTGCCCTTCAGGTCAGAAAGCGAAACCGTCTCGCCTCCATCGCGCGGGAGAGAGAAATCGGGTGCAGTATCGCCCGCAACGGGCTCACGGAAAACGGCATCTGTCATCACAGTATCCTCAGGTCGGTGTAAACCACTGTGCCCCGGCCTTTGGGGCTGCTAGAGTTGTAGTGCTGGGCGCGCGATTAGAAAGGCGAAAAGCCACACCTCGCGCAACCCGGCAGGATGGGGCTGTGCTGCGCGCGCAATCGGGGCAACCCGAGCAGGATATGGGAACACGATGGCGGACAAAGACGCCAAGAATGGACGCAAAGATGCGGCAGGGGCTGATGTGCCTGTTTTCGCATCCCGTCGCGCTGGAGATAAGGTTGCTACGCCTGTTTCTGATGGTGCCGCGTCTGAACCTGTGTCCGGATCAGCAGAGAGTACCGTGCAAGCCGACGCAGCCTCGGCGGACACGTCAGCGACATTGGAGCGGGCGCAGGCCTCTGAAGATGGTCAAAACGCGCGCTTGTCAGATGTAGCTGCGCGGCCTGCGCGCCTCATGCCCCGGCGTCGCGGTTGGCTTGCCTGGCTGGGCAACGGGCTTTTCGAAGTGGCCGTTCTGCTGGCTTTGATTTCTGCTGTTGCCCTTGTCACCCTCAGCGGGCGTGACATTCACCTTCCCAACTGGATGACCGAGCGTGTGGTCAGCCGCCTTGACCAGGACTTGCCTGGCGCTGAACTGAGCATAGACGGGCTCGCCCTGCGGTTTTCGGACCTGTCGACGCCCAGGTTGCAATTCAAAGGTGTTGGGTTGACCTTGCCCGCACAGGCAGACGCCCTGCCCATCGAACTCGTACGCATTCCAGAGATGGAAATCGACGTGGACCGCACAGCCATGCTGAAAGGGCAGTTTCAGCCTGAAGGCCTGCGGATCGCGGGCGCACGTCTTGTGCTGAGCCGGGATGCGGAAGGCGCTTTTGATCTTGGCTTTGGCGGTGCCGCACAGATGGGGGCGCCTGCCAGCCTGTCAGAACTGCTGGCACGGGTGGATGCGGCGTTTCAACAACCGGCTTTGGCGTCGATCGAGAAGATTTCCGCAGAGGATATCACTCTGGAGCTTCGGGATGCGCGGGCAGATCGTGTCTGGATGATCGAACGCGGCAAAATTGTTCTGTCTCAGAACGCGCAAACCGTTTCAATCGCGGCCTCCCTGGCCCTGCCCGATGTCGCGCCTGAGGGGCCCGGCGCGGAGGATCTTGTTCCAGAGGCGCATGTCACAGTATCAATGCCGCGCGGGGGGCAGGCTGCCTCAGTGTCTGCGCGGCTTGCCCATATACCAGCCCGAGAGATCGCCGCGCAAAGCCCTGCGCTAGCATTCCTGGCACCGCTGGATGCCCCCGTATCCGGCATGGTGCGTGCGGAGTTGAGCGAGGAAGACGGTGTCGACAGCCTGTCCGGAAAGTTGGAGATCGGCGCGGGCGTTTTGCGGGCGCAAGTAGACCCGGTGCCTTTCAACGCCGCACGGGCCTATTTTTCTTATGATTCGGAGCGGGCGCGCCTGACATTTGATGATCTGCGGCTCAGCGGCCCGGTGGTGACGTTTGAGGGCCGCGGACATGCCTTTGTCACAGGAGAGCTTGCTGAATCGCGCCTTCCGGAAAGCCTTGTGGCCCAATTGCAAGGCACGCGGCTGACACTTGATCCAGAAGGGGTATTTGAAACATCTGCGGAGTTTTCGGACGTCGCGGCGGATGTGCGCATCACCCTTGATCCCTTCGCGGTGGATGTCGGCCAACTCACCCTCGTGTCCACCGCAGGCACCGCGGGTGCTTCTGCCAATGACGTGGCGCCACCGCCGACACGGCTGCACGCAAGCGGATATGTGCGGGCCGTGCCGGAGGGGTGGGAGGCCGCGCTGGATGGCAACGTGGAGACTGTGCGGGCCGATGCGGCGCTGGATCTTTGGCCCATGGCGCTGGCCCCGCGGACGCGTGTCTGGCTGACGCAGGCGCTCCAAGAAGCCCGCCTCGATGATTTCCGCGTCGCTCTTCGGGTCGCACCCGATGTGCCGTTGCGGCGGGAAATGACATGGCGCTTTGATGAAACCGTGTTCTCCCCCCTGAAGGAAGGGTTTCCCCCCATCCGAGAGGGTGCGGGCTATGCATCGCTGGGCAGCAACGGGTTCACGCTCAGCTTTGAACAGGGCCGGGTGCAAGCCCCCGAGGGGGGTGAAGGCTTGGATCTGTCCGGCAGCGTTTTCCGGGTGCCAGTGCTGGGGGTGCGCCCCGCTCAGGGGGAGCTGGATCTGAAAGCTGAGGGGGACCTGGTGGAAATGCTGTCCATCCTCGATCAGGCGCCTCTGCGGCTTTTACGCGGCGTGCCAGAACAGACGATACTGGCCGATGCGGGCAACGTCAGCCTTCAGGCAAATGTCAGTTGGCCCTTGCGGCCAAAGGTGAAGTTTGAGGACACGGTCGTTTCCGTGCAGGCGGTGCTGCGTGATGTCGTGGCAGAACGCTTGGTGCCGGGCAGAACGCTGACGGCAGAGCAGCTGTTTCTTCAGGCGGACAATGCGCTTTTGACCCTTAGTGGCCCGGCGCAATTCTCTGGCGTGCCGGTCGAGGGCACGTTCCGGCGCAAGATTGGGGCCCAGGGGGCTGGCACGCCCTCGATCGTCGACGTGACGGCCGAGCTGAGTGATCCCGCCTTGCAGGCCATCGGCGTGACCCTGCCCGAGGGCAGTGTTTCGGGCACCGGGCGCGCCGATGTCCGCGTCGAAATCCCGGCCAAGGGCCAGCCGCCGACATTTGAGGTACGCAGCGATCTCAATCGCGTGGAACTGGCCATCGCGCCTCTGGGCTGGACGAAACCCCGCAATGAAACCGGATCCCTCGTGGTGTCGGGCCAGCTTGGAGCGGTGCCGGAAATTCCGGAAATCTCACTGGAAGTGGCGGGCCTTTCGGCAGAGGGCGCCGTGCAACTGGGCGATGCCGCGGCCTTCGAAAGCCTGACATTAGATCGCTTTCGTCTGGGCGGCTGGATCGATGCGCCCGTCACCGTGTCATCGCGCGGAACGGGGCGCGCGCCAGCGATTGCGGTCCGCGGGGGGCGGATTGATTTGCGGCGCCTCGGCTCAGGGGGCGGCGGCAACTCATACGGGTCGGGCGGCAGCCCGATCGCCCTGTCGCTCGACCGGTTGACCGTCTCCGAGAGCATCGTGCTGCGAAACTTGCGCGGCGATGTCACCGCTGGCCCAAGGGGGCTTTCAGGGGCCTTTACGGCCAGTGTCAACGGCTCGGCAGCCGTGCGGGGGCAGGTGGCGCCCGATGACAACGGAAACGGCACCGCCATTCGCGTCACCGGTGCGGATGCCGGTGCGGTGCTGCGGGCGGCCGGGTTCTTTGAGAAAGCCAATGGTGGAGAGTTGTCGCTGACCTTGCGCCCACGCGGGGCAAAGCGCAGCTACGACGGGAGATTGGAGGTCAAGAACACCCGTGTCACCTCGGCGCCGGGGCTTGCAGCGTTGCTCAATACGGTGTCCGTGATCGGCTTGCTGGAGCAGCTCAACGGCCCGGGACTGCTGTTTTCCACGATCGATGCGGAGTTTGTGCTCAGCCCCGATCGGATCGTCCTACGGTCGGGGGCTGGATTTGGGCCTTCGCTCGGGGTCTCCATGGATGGGGTGTATGATCTCAAGGCAGATCAACTGAACATGCAGGGCGTGTTGTCCCCGATCTATGCGCTCAACGGCATTGGGCAGATTTTCTCTGTGCGCCGGGGCGAAGGTTTGTTCGGCTTCAGCTATCAATTGAGCGGACCTGCCCGCGATCCCCGGCTTGTCGTGAACCCATTGTCCATCTTGACACCGGGCGCGTTTCGGGAGCTTTTCCGCCGGCAATCCCCAGCCACAACGGATTAGGGGCGGCTGGCGGAAGGCCAGCGCCGAAACAATGAGAGATCCCCATGCGTTTGTCCGATTTCGATTTTGATCTGCCCGAAGACTTGATTGCCACGCGTCCGGCGCGTCCGCGGTCTTCGGCGCGTCTGCTCTTGGCGCAGGGCGACGGGATCGAGGACAGGGTGGTCAATCAACTGGATCAGATCCTGCAGCCCTGTGACCGGCTGGTGCTGAACGATACCAAGGTAATCCCTGCACGGCTGAGCGGCAAACGCTGGCGTGACAGCGGGCAAGGGCGGGTCTCTGCAGGCATCGAGGTGACCCTGTTGGAGCCGGGGCAGGATGGAACATGGTCTGCATTGGCCAAGCCCTTGCGCAAGCTGGCAGAGGGTGAGGAAATCGTCTTTTCGCCGACATTATGCGCGCGGGTGATGCGGATCCAAGATGGCCAAGTGCATCTGGCCTTTGATGCCCAAGGGGAGGCTTTCGAGGCGGCGCTTGAGGCCACAGGCGCAATGCCATTGCCCCCCTATATCGCGGCCAAACGCCCCGCAGATGCGGCGGACAAGTCAGACTATCAGACTGTATGGGCAAACCGGTCCGGTGCTGTGGCAGCGCCCACGGCGAGTTTGCATTTCGATGAAGAGCTTCTTGCCGCGCTGGCCCGCAGGGGCGTCGATTTCAGCCACGTCACCCTGCATGTGGGCGCCGGGACCTTCTTGCCGGTGAAGGTGGATGATATCCGCGATCACAAAATGCACGCGGAGCGGGGACAACTCACGGCGCAGGCGGTTGCCGAGATCGCCGAGACAAAGGCTCGCGGCGGGCGGGTGATTGCCGTGGGCACCACCGCCCTGCGCTTGCTCGAAGCTGCGGCCCGCGCACCTGGCGGTTTGCAGGCCTGGGATGGCGCCACGGACATCTTCATTACACCTGGTTTCGAGTTTCAGGTGGTCGATGGCCTGATGACGAATTTTCACCTGCCAAAATCAACGTTGATGATGCTGGTCGCCGCCTGGATGGGCTCGGATCGGATCAAGACAATCTATGATCACGCGATTGCTGAGAAGTATCGGTTCTTCTCTTACGGGGACAGCTCACTGCTGCTGCCGTGATCCGCGGGGCGCACCCGTGGACCATTTTCTGCCTCTAGATGAAAAGTGCGACTGGGGTGCCTGTATCAGCGTTTGCTGAGGTTTGATGCGTGTTCAGGCCCTGAGGTCTGGTTGCGCGTGCCCGGGGATCGGTGCAGCGCCCTCGTGATTATGGCACGCCTGACTTACCGGGTAGGGGAAACGGGGCCGGTCGCGCCCCGTTTCTTTTTTCTGTCCATGGGCTGCAGGGGCATGGGTTGCGCCCGGCCAATGGATCAGAACGGGATTTCATCATCCAGATCAGAGGCAGGTGCCGGGCCGCGCCCGCCGCCAGAGCTGCCGCCGTAATTGTCGTTGCCGCCAGCGTAGGCGCCACCGGACCGGTCATCTACATAGCCACCGCCGCCACCGGTGCCGCCACCGCCCATGCCGCCGCCTTCGCCACGGCCATCCAGCATGGTCAGTTCACTGCGGTAGGGGCGCAGAACAACCTCGGTGGAATACCGGTCCTGTCCGCTTTGATCCTGCCATTTGCGGGTCTCAAGCTGGCCTTCGATGTAAACCTTCGAGCCTTTGCGAAGATACTGCTCGGCCACTTTGACCAGCGGCTCGGAAAAGATCGCGACGCTGTGCCATTCGGTGCGCTCCCGGTTCTCACCGGTGTTGCGGTCGCGCCAGCGCTCAGAGGTGGCGATGCGCAGGTTGCACACTTTCCCACCGTTCTGGAAATTGCGCACTTCGGGGTCACGCCCCAAATTCCCGATCAGGATCACCTTGTTCACGGATCCGGCCATGCTGTTCGCCCCTTTTCGTAAATCTCATTGTCTTTCGTGGTGTCGCGGGCGGGGCAGGGCGGCACGCCTGCTGCGAATCCCACCCGCGTGGAATGGCACGGTACAAGATGCAGCGCGGGAATACAGGGGGGCGGCGGAGAAATGCGCGGAAGAGAGAAACAGTGCTTGTGGATTCCCTGACGCGCCATCCCATGTTAGAACGTGCACAGCCAAATCGTTGGAGCGTTGTTCGTGGTGCATCGACAGACCGTCCTTTCCCAAAGCAGGATTTTTGCCGGCCTGCTTTCGGCTGCCTGTCTGATTGCAGCCCTTTGGACCACATCTGCGCAGGCGCAATCCGTCTCGACGAAATCCCGCGCCCAGTTGTTCAAAAACCAACTCCGCGTTCTAGATGGGCGCGCAGCAGAGCAATATCAGAATTCGGTCCGCTTGCAGCCAACCCCTGAAGCGGATGGGAGCGGCTTGAACAGGCCCTGGCGCGGCTCCTACAAGGGGCCCTTCCTCGCTGCGGCCCGCGCAGCCGCCCGACGTCACGCGGTGCCGGAGGATCTCTTCCTGAAGCTGGTGCAGCAGGAAAGTGGCTGGAAAGCCGATGCTGTGTCTTCAAAAGGCGCGTTGGGTCTTGCGCAACTGATGCCAGCCACGGCCCGTGCCTTGGGCGTGGACCCTGACGATCCCATGCAAAACCTTGATGGCGGCGCACGATATCTGTCGATGATGCACAAGCGCTTTCGGTCATGGCGACTGGCTCTTGCGGCCTACAATGCTGGCCCGGAAGCCGTAGACCGCCACGGCGGTGTGCCGCCCTACAAAGAAACGCAGGATTACGTTCGAAAGATCTGGGGCCGCTAACTGTAGCCAGCGCGTTTCGCTTTCGACACCGCCCACACAGGTCTACAGGTGCTGCCGCCAAGCGCGGGATGCTTGCCCAAAGCTCCCAGCGTGTGTAGCGTTGTGATAGTTAGAGCAAGTTTTTTCAGATGCTGACCATAACCGATGCCCAGATGGCGGCGCTAGAACGTGAGCGGCGCGAAACGTTCATCAAACGCGTGGATGACTGGCTGCTGCAGGAGGATCGCGCCTGGCCGCAGGCTGCGCCCGATCAGCGCGTGCAAATCCTCGACGCAATCCTGACCTACGCGGAGCAATCCGGCATGGAGAGCGAGCAGCAATACGCTGTTTTCTGCCGCGCGGCGATCTTTCTGCGCGCCGACTGGCAGGCATTCATCGAGGCGCCTGCACAGCGCGAAATGCTGATGGATGACAAGGTCCAGTCCGACAGCAAGTTGCGCGCCTTCTATACCCGGGCGGAGATGACCGCGCAGCAGCGCGCCATGCAGGCTCGGAGGGACTGAGCGAATGTATGACTATATCTGCAGCTTTTTCAGTTCAAAGCAAAGCGCTGACAATGCAGGCTTTTCCAGCTCCGGCGGCGGTCCGTCCGCGACGCAATCCTGCCCGGCCAAGCCCGTGCCGAAGTCGACCGAGCCCTGCCAGGTGGATCAGCTGAAGGTCGAAGTGATCGAAGAAGATGACTATGGCGCGAAGGAAACCAAGCAGACCGTCACCTGGACCCATGCGAACCGGAACAAGAAGTACTCGCGCGAGGTGACTGCCGCGTTGAAAGGCGCGGATATGATCGTGCAGACTGTCTCGGAAAATATCTTGCGGGAAAACGGAGGCGAACCGCGGACGCTTACGGTGACGAATGCCACCTCGCCGCCGTGTTCAAAGTCGTTGCACCCGGAAGTCACGTTCAAGAAGACGGGCAGGCGGCAAAAGGCGACCAAATTCCAAACCACTGCCGAAGACCTCGACATCCCCAGCGAGCCCAACCGTCGCAACGTGGTCGACGGCTTCTTCGAAACCTATTGGCCCTTCGGCAAAGGCGGCAAGCGCACCTATACGGTCATCAGCCGCTCTTGCGGCATTGCCAAGACCGCCACTGAAACCGCGCCCGCCGCCGTGACCTGCCGGGTCGAGGCCTACCGGAAGAACTCGCTGAAACTCTCCATCGAACCCCCAGCCTTCATGGAGAAGAAGTACGTTATCGACGTGAAGCTGACCACCGAGAAGCTGACCCGCGAGGTGACCAAAGAAGACAAGAGCATGTTCGGCACGCGCTCCGAGGAGCACAAGACGGAAACCGTCACCGAGGGGGACAAGACGACCGAGACGGTAGAGGTCAATCGCGAGGGCGGCGGCGCAACCGCCTCCTCTAAATCCGAGACCGTGACGGAAGGTGGGATCCGCACCACAGAGAGCAGTTCCAGCTATGAGGATGCCAGAGGCTCCGTGAACACCGAGTCGCGCACCACCTCCGGCCCCGACGGTTTCTCCTCCAGCTCCCGCACCGATGCTCAAAGCGGTGAGCGTCGGGTGATAACGAGCGAGGAGCTTCGCAGCGGCGCTGACTACGTGGCCGCCAAGCGTCAAGAGACGCAGGTCGCCAACGGTATCGTTTATGACCGCATCGATGCGGTCTACGCCGATCCTTCCCTGCGCGCCGCAGCCTCCAGGCAGACCTTGATTGTCGGCAATCCGATCAAGGTGATCAGAGAGGACAAGGGCACCGAAATCGAGGAAGAAAGCTTCGAGGATATCGAAAGCCGCTGTAAGCTTGAGTTCAATGGCGAGTCCCATGACTTCGACAAATACATCCACCGGATGATCGAGCTGCCGAACCGCTTCAGCAAGTTCGTCGAGGAGATGAAGGAGGCGGTGCCTCAGGTGGGCTGGTCCGCGGAGGCTTCCCTCGTCGTGTTGGCCGGGAATATTGGCTTCGAGTGGGAACTGGCCGAGAAAGACGCCGCCGAATGCGATGTGGCGTGGCTCGTCGACGCCTCGGGCAAGATCAAGATCGACTGCGAGGTCATCAAGGGCGGGCTGACGGCCAGCTTTGGCATCGACTGGGTGATCGAAAACCTGATTTGGGATCCCCCGCTGGTGGAATGTATTCTGAAAATTTCCGCGACGCTGGAAGTCACTTGCAAGATGGAAGCGGAGTGGAACTTCCCCGATGACGGTGAGTTCAAAGTCGAGCCCGGTATCGAATCCATCCCCGACGTGACCGCAACGGCCAAGGCGATGGTCAACGGCATTGGCTGTTCGGCAGAGGCAAAGCTGGAAATGGGTCTTGGCGGAAAATTTACCTTTGAAGGCTCCGCCGATAAGACGCCGAATCTGAGTGGCGAGGTCTATTCCGTGCCTTTCTCCTTGACCGCAGAAACCGAATTTTTCGGAGAGAAGTACAAGAGCGAACTGTTCAGCTACCCAGAGAACAGGACGAAAATCTGGGAAGGGGAATTTATGACCCCGGCACCGAGGGCCAGATGACCGGGCCAACCGCGGCCTTGATACGCCCCCGCGTGAATTTTGCGGGGTCTCTTTTGAACCAGAGCAGATAACAGACGGCAGGAGACACTATGCAAGGCACCCTGTGGGACGGCGAGCAGGAAAGCGTGCGCTATGCGCAGCTCTTTTCGCGGGCAGTAGATGTGGAGCTTCGACTCAACGATATCCCCATCAAGACGGCCAAGGCGGACAGAATGGTCACGTCGGGCATCCCGGTGCGCCAGTTCACGGTGCTGGGGCAGAATGTGCTGAGCGTGATCTGCGGCGACCGGCGCGCGGCCCCCACGCGCGGTGGCTGGTCGGACATTGGCAAGGTCACGGCGCGGGTGGCCGATTTCGCCGAGGGTGAGCAGCTGGAGGAGACCGCGGGCATAGAGCGTGCCGTTCTGCGTCCGGCCTTCACGGCAGAAAGCGCGAACCCGATGGTGCAGTCCGCTCCGTTCGAGAGCCGGTTCGGCGCCGATTGGGCTTGGTATCAGGCGCAGATCATAGACCCTGTCGCCGCCCGGAGCGCGCTCGACCAGTTCTTCACCTCCGTCCATGCCGCCTATGCGCAGCGCAATATGGAGCCTCTGGTGAACCTCTTCGAACCTGCCATCCGGGACCGTGTGCGCGCCTATCCTGCGCTGTCCATCGAAGGTCAGATCCGCATGACCCGGGGTCGGTTTGCTCGGGCCAATCCGGAGCATTGGGCGGTGGAGCCGCTTGATTTGGAAACCGCCGAGTACCGTACCGCCGCGGGTGGCCGCCTGATCCAGGCGCTGGATGGGCAGGGCAAGCCACTCATCCGATCTGTCCCCCTTCCGGGCAAGGAAGAGGGCGACGATCCTTGGGAGATCGAGTTCACCAACCTTGTGGGCGTATGGAATGGGCGGCTGGCGGTATTGGTCTGAGGCTCAGCGATCGTCGTTCTGCTGCCAAGGCTTGACCAGATTGCCGAAACGGGTGAAGCGGCCTTCGAAGGACAGTTCCACCGTGCCGATGGGGCCGTGGCGCTGTTTGCCGATGATCACCTCGGCCTTGCCGTGCAGGTTTGCCATTTCTTCCTGCCATTTTGCCATGGCTTCCAGATCATGGTCGCCCGGCTTTTCCCGCTCCTTGTAGTATTCCTCGCGGAACACGAACATCACGACGTCGGCGTCCTGCTCGATGGAGCCGGATTCCCGCAGGTCAGAGAGCTGCGGACGTTTGTCGTCGCGGCTTTCAACTTGGCGGCTCAGCTGAGACAGGGCGATCACAGGGATGTCCAGCTCCTTTGCGATGGCTTTAAGGCCCTGAGAAATCTCTGAAATTTCATTGACACGGTTGTCGCCCTTGCCGGTGCCTTTCACCAGCTGCAGATAGTCGATGATCAGCACGTCCAGCCCGTGGGTGCGCTTGAGGCGTCGGGCCCGGGCTGCCAATTGGCTGATCGGCAGGGCCGGGGTGTCATCAATATAAAGCGGGCAGGCCTCAAGGCTGCGCGCCGCCTCGACGAAGCGGCGGAACTCAACCTCGGTCATGTCGCCGCGTCGGATCTGCTCGGAGGGCACCTCGGCGGCCTCTGACAAGATCCGGGCCGCAAGCTGTTCGGCGCTCATCTCGAGACTGTAGAAGCCCACAACCCCGCCTTCGACAGCGCCTTCCGTGCCATCGGGATGCATGCCGCGCTGGTAGGCCTTGGCGATGTTGAACGCAATGTTGGTGGCCAGGGATGTCTTGCCCATAGAGGGGCGCCCGGCAAGGATCAGAAGGTCAGAGCGGTGCAGGCCGCCCAGCTTCTTGTCCATGTCCATCAGCCCGGTTGACACGCCGGCAAGGCCGCCGTCCCGCTGATAGGCCGCATTGGCCACGTTTACCGCATCGGTCACAGCTTTGAGGAAGGATTGGAAGCCGGTTTCCGACTTTCCCGACTCTGACAGTTTGTAGAGCTGCTGTTCGGCCTCCACGATCTGATCACGCGGCTCGGAGGCCACATCCACCTTGGCGGCCTTGGCGGTGATATCCTTGCCCAAGCTCATCAATTCACGGCGGATCGCCAGATCATAGATGATCTGGGCGTAATCCCGGGCGGCAAAGGCGGCGATAGCGGCGGCACCGATGCGGGCCAGATAGGCGGCACCGCCCAGCTCCTGCAAGCCCGGCTCATCTTCGAGGAAGGTTTTGACAGTCACCGGAGAGGCGCGTCGGCCCTTGGCAATCTGGGCAGAGGCCACCTCGTAGATGCGGGCGTGCACCGGATCATGGAAATGCTCGGGCTGCAGAAACGATGCGACCCGGTCGAAAATGTCATTGTTGGTCAGGATCGCGCCCAGCAACTGCTGTTCGGCGTCGATATTGTGGGGGATCGGGTCCGCCTCCTGGCCGGCTCCATCCAGAGGGATCGGCAGGGCCGCTGCGTCTGGTAGGGCGGGCATGGGCGGCTCGGAGCGATCCTCACCGTAGGGATCTGGCCCGTCCCCGTTTTCCAGTGGCGGCAAATCATTCATCATGCATCCCCTTGCAGTCCCTTCCTGTCATGCCAGATCGCGCGGGCTTTGGCCAATTTGATAAGGCTGTGGATAAGCCTTGGACAACGGTGGGGAAAACTTGGCCCGGTTGGGCGCGGCGGCGCATTTGCTACACTTTTTCAGGGTCCGCCGGGCCGCGTAACAGGCAATCACGCGGTCGGGCGCGGTTTATCCCCAAGATATCCCCAAGCTTTGTCCCCAGATTTTTTAGCTGCGGGCGGCCTGCCAGGCTCGGGGATCGGCCAGAAACGCCTCTACCTCATCGAGGGTTTGGGCATCAAAGGCCGCGCGCCGGCGCGCTTCGGCCACCACATCCGCCCAGGTGCACAGGTGGTGCAGGGTGATTCCCGCATCGCCCAGCGTGGCCTCGGTCTCCGGGAAGATGCCGTAATAGAAGATGACGGCGGTATGGGCACAGCTTGCACCGGTATCGCGGATCGCCTCCACAAACGAGATCTTGGAGCCGCCATCGGTTGTCAGATCTTCCACCAGCAGAACGCGGTCGGTTTCTGTCATTGCGCCCTCGATCCGGGCATTGCGGCCATAGCCCTTGGGCTTTTTGCGCACATAGGACATGGGCAGCGCCATCCGGTCTGCCACGAAGGCGGCGAAAGGAATGCCCGCGGTTTCACCCCCGGCGATGTTGGTGAAGGCCTCAAAGCCTGCATCCCGCATCACCTTCACCGTCAGGAAATCCATCAACGTGCTGCGGATGCGCGGGAAAGAGATCAGCTTGCGGCAGTCGATATAGGTGGGGGAGGGCAGGCCCGATGCCAGAATGAAGGGGTCCTTGGCATTGAAGTGCACGGCACCAATCTCAAGCAACATTCCGGCGGAGATGCGGGCGATGGTCGCGTCATCGGGATGGCTGGTCGGGATCATGGGGCGGCTCCTGCAGGACTGTGTTGGCACCGCTTAGACCGGGGCGGCGGATTCGAAAAGGGTGGGGTGGCGCCGCCGGCTAGAGCACGCGCCAGTGGATTGGGCGCGCGGGGTCAAACACGGTGAGGCTGCCTTCGCCCGGCACATCAAGGCCTGCCGGCACGGGCACCGGTGCGTCGCTGCGTTCAAGGGTGATCGTGTCGGGATTGAGCGGCAGGCCATAGAATGTGGCCCCGATGCTTGAGGTAAACGCTTCCAGCTTGTCGAGCGCGTTGGCCTCCTCAAACAACTGGGCGAGGCACGCCATCGTATTGGAAGCGGAAAACACGCCAGCACACCCGCAGGCCGACAGCTTCGCACCATCCAGATGGGGGGCGCTGTCCGTGCCGAGGAACAGGCGCTCCTGCCCGGATGTGGCTGCCTCTGCAAGCGCTGCGCGGTGCGTGGCACGTTTCACGATGGGCAGGCAGTAGTAATGGGGGCGCACCCCGCCAACCAACATGTGATTGCGGTCAATCATCAGGTGATGGGTGGTGACCGTGGCGCCGAGCAGCGGTCCGCCTTCGCGCAGATAGTCAAGCGCGTGGGAGGTGGTGATATGTTCCATGATCACCTTCAGGCCCGGCGTGCGGCGGCGCAAGGGATCGAGCACGGTCTCGATGAATACCTGCTCGCGGTCAAAGATGTCGACATCGTGGGTTGTCACCTCGCCATGCACGCAGAGTGGCACGCCCGCCTCTGCCATTGCATCCAGCACGGGCTGCACCTTTTCGACATCGCGCACACCGGATTGGGAATTGGTTGTCGCCCCGGCCGGGTAGAGCTTCACAGCCGTGATCAAGCCAGAAGCATGGGCTGCCACCAAATCTGCCGGATCGGTTTCCTCGGTGAGGTAAAGCGTCATCAAAGGCTCGAACGGCGTATCTTTGGGCAGGGCTTCCATGATCCGGCCCTGATATGCACGCGCATCTGCCCCTGTGACCACCGGTGGTACGAGGTTCGGCATGATGATCGCGCGGGCAAAATCTCGTGCTGTTTCCGGCAGCACGGCCCGCAGCATAGCGCCATCGCGCAGGTGCAGGTGAAAGTCGTCAGGGCGGCGAAGCGTCAGAGTCTGTGTCATGGTTCTGCGTTACCGCCCCCGGCTGCCCATCGCCAGCCCTTTCTTTGAGCGTGCCGCTGCGGGGTGCTGTGCTTCTGCCTGTTTTTTGTGCGCTTTGTCTTGGGGTTGCGGCAGGCGCCTTGCTGCCCTGTGCGCCCTCGCCTAGCGTGTGAGCATGACCAGCTCTGCTGCCCGCCTCAAGCCGACACCCGGTTCCGCCGCCTCTGCTCCGATGCAGCGGGTGAAGGGGCAGGCGCGCGTAGCGCTGGCGGCGGGTGCGCGCGGGGCCTGTCTGACAGGATTGCGGCAAGCGGGGGCCGCCAAGGTATTTTTGCCGCGCGTGCACGCCCCTGATCCGGAGGTTGTCTTTCTCAACACGGCTGGCGGGCTGACCGGCGGGGATCTGCTGGAATGGGCACTTGAATTGGGACCGAATGCGCGGGCGGTGGCCACCACCCAAACTGCAGAACGGATTTATACCTCTTCCACAGGTGTGGCGCGGGCGCGGATGCGGGTGCAGGTTGGGGCAGGTGGGGCTGTCGATTGGCTGCCGCAGGAAACCATCCTCTATGAAGGCTCCGCCCTCGAGCGCAATACACGCATCGATCTCGCGGCTGGGGCTGAGTTGCTTTACGCGGAAACACTGGTGCTGGGGCGTGCTGCGATGGGCGAAACGGTCGCCCAGTGTCACCTGAACGACCGGCGCGAAATATGGCGCGACGGGGTGCCGTTGGTGATTGACGCGGTGCGTCTGCGCCCAGGGGCCTTGCTGCCGGGGCAGGGGGCGTTGTTGGGCGATGCGCGTGCTGTCGCCTCTGTGATTTGGGTGGCCCCCGGCGTGGAAGATCAGATCGCAACCGTGCGGCGGTATCTTGCAGAAACCTGCGGAGATGTCCGGGCGGCCGCTTCTGCGTGGGATGGGAAATGTGTTATCCGTCTGGCAGCGCATGACGGTTGGCCCTTGCGCAAAGCGTTGGCCGCGGTGCTGACACGTCTGCGGGCGGCGCCGTTGCCGCGTGTCTGGCAAATTTGAGTGATATGAAGCGTAACGGGCAAACTGCCCAAGGCTAAAGAGGACCGGGAATGAACCTGACCCCCCGTGAGAAAGACAAACTGCTGGTGAGCATGGCCGCCATGGTTGCCCGCAACCGCCTCGAACGCGGCGTTAAGTTGAATTACCCTGAAGCGATTGCCCTGATTTCGGATTTCGTCGTGGAGGGCGCTCGGGATGGCCGGTCGGTTGCTGATCTGATGGAGGCCGGCGCTGGCGTTGTTTCTGCGGGCGACTGCATGGAAGGCATCCCGGAGATGATCCACGAAGTGCAAGTGGAAGCCACCTTTCCTGACGGCACCAAGCTTGTCACCGTCCACCATCCGATCCGCTGAGGAGATTGGCCATGCGCCCCGGAGAAATCATACCTGCATCTGGCGACATTACCTTGAACGCGCAGAGCACGGAAACGACCCTGTATGTGCAAAACACCGGCGATCGACCGATTCAGGTGGGCAGCCACTACCACTTTGCTGAAACCAACCCGGCGCTGGAGTTTGACAGGGCTGCGGCGCGGGGCCTGCGGCTGGATATCGCCGCCGGAACGGCCGTGCGGTTTGAGCCGGGTCAGGGCAGGGATGTCACGCTTGTACCGCTGTCGGGAAAGCGTGAGGTTTACGGTTTTAACAAGAAGGTCATGGGCGCGCTTTAAGCCTGTGCTGGCAGATGCGCGATACGGCAGCTGAACACCCAAAAGGGAGCGGACGATGTTTCAAATGATGACCCCGATTGATTACTGGCGCGTCAGCCTTGCGTTTTGGACCCGGGCAGTGGAAGCCCAGGTTGAGATGACGCGTATTGCCTATGGGATGGCGGAAAGCTGGCAGGACAGCCTGCAGGTGCAACCGTCCCCCCGCGCCGCGACCCCTTCCAAACCGGCACCCTCCAAACCGGCACCTGTCGCGCGGCGTAAAACAGCTGCCAAACCCAAGCCGGCAGCGGCCGTGACCACACTGGATTCAGCCCGGCGCGCACGCAGAGCACCGGCTGCTCGGGCTGTGCCGCCACAGCCCGCAGAGGCCAAGCCCGTACGGGAAAAACCTGCCGCAGAGGCTGTGCCCAAGGCCGCCCCCAAAACTGCGCGTAAGAAAGCAGCCCCTTCAACGCGCAAGCAGGCAGCGCCGGAGCCCTCTTTGGCGACAGAGGTCAAAGCCGCTCCAAAAAAGGCGGCTAAACCGAAACCGGCGAAAGCGGCCTTCGCGAAGGCTGCGCCAGATACCGGGGTTGTGACAAAGCAGGCAGCGCCCAAACAGGCTCCCGCCAGCAAGGCGCGCAGCACCAAGGCCTCCACGGCGGCAAAGCCGCGTCGCAAGACTGCAAAATCGTCGAAATAACGGGCGCTGGGTCTGCTGAAAGCTGTGAAATGGTGCAGACCCCGCATTTTTTACCAGCGACATTATGGAACGGGAAACAACTTGCACCCATATGCTGGTAGAGTAACGTGAACGATAAGCGACAGTGGAGCGGTCCTAACATGCAAGACCTCATCGAACGGCTTCTCGGCATTTTTACGCCAGCACCCCGCCCGGTACCGATCCCGGTACGGGACGAACCGCAACGTGGCCCGCGCCGCTAAAACTGGCGGGCCATACGAGCTGCGGGCAGCAAGCGTTGCCAACCTACTGATATCAGATTGAAATAGCGCCTTGGGGCAGATGTATCTGCATGTGCCGGATTACCCATGCGTATACATCCCCGCTTGATCTGTCGGGGCTGGGCGGCTTACTCCAACGCGTTCGTTTCCGCTGAAAGCGCCTAAATGCTGTGCAACTGCGCACTGAGATTGGCGCGCATGCCGATTCTCACTTGTTCCCCGGCTACGTTGCGATGTTTTCTCTAGCAAGCCGTTTGCTGTGAATTGGAGACCGTGATGCCATCGAAAATCAGCCGCTCTGCCTATGCCGACATGTATGGCCCCACCACTGGTGATCGCGTGCGTCTGGCGGACACGGAGCTGTTCGTCGAGGTCGAACATGATTTCACAACCTATGGCGAGGAGGTGAAGTTCGGTGGTGGTAAGGTGATCCGTGACGGGATGGGCCAAAGCCAGGTGACCCGCGCAGAGGGCGCGATGGACACGGTGATCACCAATGCGCTGATTGTCGACGTCACGGGCATCTACAAGGCGGATGTGGGCCTCAAGCGCGGCTATATCGCCGCCATCGGCAAAGCAGGCAATCCAGATACCCAGCCCGGCGTCGACATTATTATCGGGCCGGGCACGGAAGTGATTGCAGGCGAAGGCCGCATCCTGACCGCGGGCGGGTTTGACAGCCATATCCACTTTATCTGCCCCCAGCAGATCGAGGACGCGCTCCATTCCGGTTTGACCACGATGCTGGGCGGGGGCACTGGCCCGGCCCATGGCACACTGGCAACCACCTGCACGCCGGGGCCTTGGCATATCGGGCGCATGCTGCAAGCGATGGATGGGGTGCCGATGAATATCGGCCTGTCCGGAAAGGGCAATGCGGCCACCCCGGCTGCACTTGTCGAGATGATCAAGGGCGGCGCATGCGCCCTCAAACTGCACGAGGATTGGGGCACCACGCCTGCGGCGATCGATTGCTGCCTGTCGGTGGCTGACGACATGGACGTGCAGGTGATGATCCACACGGACACGCTCAACGAATCCGGCTTTGTCGAAAACACGGTGGGGGCCATTGGGGGCCGCACGATCCATGCCTTCCATACTGAAGGCGCGGGGGGCGGGCATGCGCCTGACATCATCAAGGTGTGCGGTGAGGCGCATGTGATCCCATCCTCCACCAACCCGACGAGGCCCTATACGGTCAATACTTTGGAAGAGCATCTCGATATGCTCATGGTCTGTCACCATCTCGACAAGGCGATCCCGGAAGATGTCGCATTTGCAGAAAGCCGCATCCGCAAGGAGACGATCGCCGCAGAAGATATCCTGCATGACATGGGCGCGTTCTCGATCATCGCGTCGGACAGCCAAGCCATGGGCCGCGTGGGCGAGGTCATCACACGTACGTGGCAAACCGCCCATAAGATGAAGGTGCAAAGGGGACGCCTGCCGGAAGAAACCGGCGAGAACGACAATGTCCGCGTCAAACGCTACATCGCGAAGTACACGATCAACCCGGCGATCACGCACGGGATTTCTCGGCACATAGGCTCGATAGAGCTGGGCAAACGGGCGGATCTTGCGCTTTGGTCCCCGGCCTTTTTCGGTGTGAAGCCTGAAATGGTGCTGCTGGGCGGCTCGATCGCCGTGGCACAGATGGGGGACCCAAACGCATCGATCCCAACGCCGCAGCCCGTGTACTCACGCCCGATGTTCGGCGCCATGGGCCGCGCTGTCGAGCACTCTGCCGTGGCCTTCGTGTCGGGGGCAGCCCATGGCGATGGGCTGGGCGATGCGCTTGGTCTGGCCCGCGCCACCCTGCCTGTTGAGGCATGCCGCGGCATTGGCAAGGCGGATATGGTCATGAACGATATGTGCCCGGAGATCGAAGTGAACCCCGAGACATACGAGGTGCGCGCCAACGGAGAACTGCTGACCTGCGAGCCGGCAGCCGAGCTGCCTATGGCGCAGCGGTACTTCCTGTTCTGATCACGCCCCGCGTTCTTTCGTCCAAGAAATTGTGGGGCCTCATTGCATTAGGCGCTGTTGTTCCCGGTCTGCCATGCGCGCGACGCATAGCGGCTTTCCCTTCGTGTGGCTGGTGCGGGGCCGCGCGCGCCCTTAGGTGACTGGCAGGTTCAAACCGCACTGGAGGTCTGTCATGGCCGCTTCAACAACGACATCCGCCCATTCCGGCACCTTGCACAAGGTGGCTCCGTTCGGCTGGCTGAATGCCGTGTTCGACATGCTGTTTGCCGCCCACCGGGCCGCCTTTCTGGCGGATCGCCTTTATGGCCAGTCTGACGCCGATCTGGCCGCCAAGGGCCTGACCCGCGACGGCATCGGCCGTGTTGTCGTGGACGAACTCGAACGGCGCTGAGCCTGTTTGAGGGTTTCTGAGCGGCGCGCCTGCCTAAAAGCCGTTCCCCTTCAGTTTCTCAAAACCGTTCCGCCTCTCAGGAGGGCGCCGAGCGCAATTTCGGCCGACGAAACGTAGCGCCTGCTGCGCGCTTATACTGACAGCAGTCATGTTCATTGTGCTGTGCAACAACCTGCCTCCGCCCGCATTTGCCCGATATACAGGCAGTTCCTGTTTCGGAAATGTCCCGCTCTGGAGGTGCTTGCAGTCGGGTTTGGCCTTGGTACTCTGCATGCAACACTGCGGAAGGAGCCCTCTCGAATGCCAGAGCTGAAACGCGCATATAGCGTCTTGCGACAGGGTGCCGGGCCGGACGATGCGGTGGTGGCGCTCGATTATGATCAGCGTTTGCTGCGCCGCAAACGGTTATCGACCTCTGGGGCAGATGTATTGGTGGACCTCCCGGAAGCCACGTCGCTTGACGATGGAGACGCGCTGGTGCTGGAAGGGGGCGGCCAAGTGGCAGTGCAGGCTGCGCCTGAGCCCCTGATCGAGGTGCGCGCGGAAAACCTGCCCCGTATCGCCTGGCACATTGGCAATCGGCATGCCCCTTGTGAAATCCTGCATGATGCGCTGCGGCTGCGCCGGGACAAGGTGTTGGCACGCATGTTGGAGCAACTGGGCGCTGAAGTGCGGGAAATCTCTGCGCCGTTTCGCCCGGAGGGTGGTGCCTACGGCCACGGCCGGACATTTGGCCATGACCACGCCCATTTCCACGGGGATGAGACGGGCCATGTGGATGGCCACGATCATGCCCACACCCACGATCACACCCACACCCACGATCACACCCATACCCATCAGCATACCCATACCCACGGCGCCGGGGATGGTCAGTGACAGACCAGCCTTCCACTCAGGGCATTGATCCCGCCACAACGGCAGCAGCTGGGTTGGAGATGATGACGTTGGCCCGTTGGCTGTCTCCGGCGTTTCCCTTGGGCAGTTTTGCCTACTCTCAAGGCCTCGAGGTTGAGATCTCAGCGGGCCGCGTGGCCAACGCAGCCCAGGTGCAAGACTGGCTGGAACAGGTGGTTCGGTTTGGTGGTTTGCGAACCGATGCCATCTTGCTGATTACAGCGCGACAAGGGATGGAGGGCGTTGCCGATCTTGCCCGCGCGCTGGCCCCGTCTGCCGAGCGGTGGCAGGAAACCTTTCAGCAGGGCAGCGCCTTTGCCCGTACGCTGAATGGCATGGGGCAGGGGGATATCTCCCCGGCCGCGCTGCCAGTGGCCGTGGGCGTGGCCAGTGCGCGCCTTGCCCATCTTTCAGACGCTGTTGTCGCGGCGCATTATCTGCAGGCGGCATTGTCCAGCCTTGTGTCGGCCTGTGTCCGCTTTGTACCCCTCGGCCAAACCGAGGGTCAGCGTATCTTGGAGGCCCTTGCGCCGGTTGCGCACAGCGTTGCACAGGAGGCCGCAGTGGCAGGGCTTGAGGATATCGGAAGTGCTGCGATCGGCGCCGATCTGGCCGCTGCTGAGCATGAAACAATGGAAGTGCGGATTTTCCGCAGTTGATCCCAGGAGACTGGCTATGCCCGACGACATCACTCATGCCGCCCCGCGCGCGGGCACTGCCACAACGGGCCCATTGCGCGTCGGCATTGGCGGGCCTGTCGGCGCGGGCAAAACAACGCTGACAGCTGCCCTGTGTCGGGCCATGACGCAGAAATACTCTGTCGGCGTGATTACCAATGACATCTACACGCGCGAAGATGCAGAGGCGTTGACACGGGCGCAGGTGCTGCCTTCCGAGCGCATCCGCGGTGTGGAAACGGGGGGGTGTCCGCATACTGCCATTCGCGAGGATGCCTCGATCAACTTGGCCGCTTTGTCCGATTTGCGCGCGGGGTTTCCCGATCTTGATGTGGTTTTTATCGAGTCCGGCGGAGACAATCTGGCCGCAACCTTCAGCCCCGAATTGGCAGACCTGACCCTGTATGTGATCGACACCGCCGCGGGCCAAGACATCCCGCGCAAGAAAGGGCCCGGTGTGGTCCGCTCTGATTTGCTGATCGTCAACAAGACAGATCTGGCCCCTCATGTGGATGTGGACCGAGACCTTCTGGAGGCGGACACCAAAGCGGCTCGGGGCAGTCGACCCTATGTGATGGCGGCCCTCAAGCACGGTGCCGGTATTGAGGCCATTGTGCAGTTCCTCGAGCACGAAGGCGGGCTGGCCTGATCCCTGGCTTTATGCCTCGTCTTTGGGAGGCAGGGCGGCGGGCAAAGCTTTGCCATCTGCCTGCAATTGGGCTTCGGCCGCTTGTAAGGCTTTGCGAAAGCGCCGCCCTCTGTGTTCGCTTAAAACCGCGCGGGCATATTTTCCCGTCCGCATCGGACGCTCAAGGCCTTCAAGATGGCTCAGCACCCTGAGCAGCCAAGACGGATGGCTGCGCCTGCGACGGTAGAGCTTGGCAAAACGTTCCGGGCTGAGTTGGCCCTTGCCCGCAAGCCGGATCATCGGCAACAGAATGCCCATTGCATCGAGGTCGCGCTCCAATCGTTCCCCAAGGAATGGGGCGCGCAGTTTTGTAAAGCCTTCCCGAGTAAACATGGCGGCGTGCATAGCATCTTCCCGCACACGAGGATCATAGACGATGGTTGCATGTTCCGCCGCTTCCGCCTGTTCCGGGCCAAAGCCATAGCGGCTTGTCCAATCCTTCCGGCGCATTTGGGGATACCGCTGGTCCCATTCTGTCACGCGGGGATCAAGCGTTGCCTGGGGGCGCATTAGCAGCAAATGTGCGCCGGGACAGGCAACTGAGAACGCCGCCGCAGCATAGCCACCGGCCCCGGCGCCACAAAATAAAACGCGATCAAAATCTTCGAAAAACTGCTCGTCCGTGAGCGTATCGAAAAGGTTGTAAACTGCTGGGTCACGAAACCAGGTATTGCCTTCAGAATAGAGTGCGAGATTTGACCACCCTTCCCGACCGGCGACCTGAAGGCCGAGTGGGAGACCGGTTTCCGAGCCGCGCATGTGCTCTGCATTCTCAAATGAGACGATAAGGGTCCGCTCATCGGCAGTGTAAAGCACCCCGTGGCTGCCACCCAATGGGATATGGAAGCCGTGCTCGGCCCCATGCTTATCAAGCATGCTGCGCCATTGGGCTATGTCGTCGCCCTCGGTGTTGCTCGGGGCGGGCTGTACCTGCTTCTGCGCCATAACTCGTCCGTTTCTTCTGGGGTCGTTTTCCAGAGACTGCCTCAACGCGTATACGACCGGTAGTCCCGGTTCACTATGACCGGGTTTGCAGAAAATTGGGGCAAAAATAAGCAAATCCACCCTTTCTGCAAAAAAATCGTGGCGCGGCGTCGACAGAAGCGGTGATGTCGCCGCAAAGGAATGGCCCACCCAACCTTGACCTTTGGCCCTGTGCCTTCACTTTGATGCCAAACGAGAGCCAGGTAAGACGGCGGGCCTTTGGGCTGCCGCACGCAAGATACGATCCGACAGGAGATCCCAATGACCCAGCCCGCCCCGTTCGCTTCCATTGATGATGTGCAGTCGGTGCTGGCGGAGCAGAACTACGTCTGTAACCGCGCGCTTGCTACCGTTGTCTTCCTGTCGCTGCGCCTCGGCAAGCCGCTGTTTCTGGAAGGGGAGCCGGGCACCGGCAAAACGGAGATTGCAAAGGCGATCGCTGCCGCGCTGGGCCGTCGCTTGATCCGGTTGCAATGCTATGAGGGGCTGGACGCATCCTCTGCGGTGTATGAGTGGAACTTTGCGGAGCAGATGATTGCGATCCGTACAGCCGAGGCGGCAGGCGACACGGACCGATCCGCTCTGAAAAGTGAATTGTTTTCAGATGATTACCTCATTGCGCGCCCTCTTTTGGAGGCGATGCAAAGCCAGCCCGGCGGCGCGCCCGTCCTGCTGATCGATGAGCTTGACCGCACCGATGAGCCCTTTGAAGCCTTCCTGCTGGAGGCCCTGTCGGATTATCAGGTGACGATCCCCGAACTGGGCACCGTCAAGGCGCCAGAGCCCCCCATCGTGATCCTGACCTCGAACCGAACCCGCGAGGTGCATGACGCACTCAAGCGACGCTGCTTGTATCATTGGGTGGACTATCCCGGCTTTGCCCGTGAGATTGAGATTTTGCAGGCCCGCGCACCGGAAGCGGCCGATGCGCTGTCGCGCGAGGTGGTGGCCTTTGTGCAGCAATTGCGCACGGAGGACCTGTTCAAGAAACCGGGCGTTGCCGAAACGATCGACTGGGCCAAATGCCTGCTGGCACTTGATGTGATGGAGCTTTCGCCGCAGGTGATCGCGGACACGGTGGGTGCCATTCTGAAATACCAAGATGACATCCAGAAACTGCAGGGGACCGAAGCCAAACGGATCCTTGACGAGGTGAAATCCTCCCTTGAGCCTGCGTAACCGCTTTCGTGCACCGCACGCGCAATGGGCAGCTTTGGGGGGAAACATGTCACGTAAAGACCTGAGACCATGACGGAATACGCTCAGCTTGATCTGCCGGACGATCCGAAGCTCGTGCAGAACATTACGTGGTTTGCGCGCGCGCTGCGCAAGGCGGGGCTGCCTGTCGGGCCCGGGCGGGTGATCGATGCGATCCGGGCGGTTCAGGCGGCCGGCTTCAGCGGTCGGGCGGATTTCTACTGGACGCTGCATGCCTGTTTTGTGTCCCGCCCAGAGCACCGGGAAGTGTTTGCCCATGTGTTTCGCCTCTACTGGCGCGACCCGCGCTACCTCGAGCACATGATGTCGATGCTGACGCCCACGGTGCGGGGCGTACAGGAGGAGCGGGCGGCGCAGGCTGGCGAAAAACGCGCGGCAGAGGCCCTTTTGGACGGGGTGGAAGGCGATGCGCCTGAGCAGCCGGAACAGGAAGAAGACAGCACCGAGATCGAAGTGGATGCCTCGCGCACGATGTCCGGTGAAGAAAAGCTGCGCACGCTTGATTTCGAACAGATGAGCACGGCAGAAATCGCAGAGGCCAAGCGCATGATTGCCCGGTTGACGCTGCCGGTGCAGCCGATCCAGTCCCGCCGCATGCAGCGCAATCCCCGTGGCCACCGCCCAGATTGGCAGGCGACGGTGCGCAATTCGCTGCGTCACGGCGGCGAAGTGATCGACTTTGCCCGCAAAAAAAACCGGATCCGCTGGCCCAATCTGGTGACGCTTTGCGACATCTCTGGCTCCATGTCGACCTATTCCCGGCTTGTTCTGCATTTCCTGCACGCGGTGTCGAACGCCAAGGGGCAGGGCTGGGCGCGGGTGCATGCGTTCACGTTTGGGACCCGGCTGACCAACATCACCCGCCACATGGGCGCGCGCGATGTGGATGCCGCATTGGCAGCGGCGGGGGCCGAGGCGCAGGATTGGGAGGGCGGGACCCGGATTGGGGCCTGTCTGCACGATTTCAACCGGGACTGGTCGCGTCGGGTGCTGGGGCAGGGGGCTGTCGTGCTGCTGATCACTGATGGGCTTGATCGCGATGATGCCGATGCGCTGGCTTTTGAGATGCAGCGTTTGCACCTCTCTTCTCGCCAGTTGATCTGGCTGAATCCCCTGCTGCGGTGGGATGGATTTATGCCCAAAGCGCAGGGTATCCGGGCCATGCTGCCCCATGTGGACAGTTTCCGCGCTGGTCACTCGGTGGCTTCGCTCGAAGCGCTGGGGATGGCCCTGTCGCGCCCGGATGATCAGGGCGAAAAACAGCGGCTCATACGCTTGATGGACGACTGAAGTGGCACGATCCAGAAGCAAGCTGCGCCGCGTCTCATATCCCTCTGGGACATTCGGCGCGGCCCTGTTCGGCCCCGGTGACGGGGCCGAACCAAGATATCTTTCGTGCTTGTATTATTCGGCTGCGCGCAGAGGCTTGCTGGGCATGGGGCTCTGCGGGTCTGGGTTATCCCCATCGTCGCTGCCAGTAACCTCGTCAGACACGATCTGAGCCACGTTTGATGGCGCCGCCTCGGGCGTTGTCTCGACCGCATCGTCAGCGGCGGTCTTGGCCACCTCTTCGGCTGCATCTGCGTCGGTTGCATCTTGCGATGCTTCCTCTGTCTGGGCAGGCGCTGCTTCTTCCGATGATGTCGCGGTATCAGCCAACAGGATGTCGCCTGCTTCCGGGGCCAGCGCCGTAGCGCCAGCGGGCATCACGCGGGCCGATGGTGCATCCAGCAGCGTTTCCCACTGTAGTTCGGGCTGGCGCACGCGGCGCGCCTGCCGCTGCAGGGCCCAGTCCCGTGCGGCCTTGCTGGAGCGGCCAAAGGACAGGGCCGCCAAGGCACGTGCGATCCACAGCACATAGGTGGTGGCCCAGACCCGCAGCGCCAGCATCGACGGCGTGAAGACCAGCGTGAGCACAGTCGCAATGCCCAATCCGAACACCACGGCCGTGGCCAGCTGTTTCCACCAAAGGGCGGTGGGGCTGTCGACGGAATAGCCACCGTCAAAGAAGTTCAGCGACAAGCCGAACATCATCGGCGCAAGCCCTGCCATCGTGGTGATCGTCGTCAAAAGCACGGGCCGGATACGGGCCTCTGCGGTGCGGATGATCGCCTCGATCCGGGGCATGTAGCGACTGTATTCCTGATAGGTATCGATCAACACAATGTTGTTGTTCACCACGATCCCCGCCAAGGCCACAATGCCGGTGCCCGTCATGATGATCGAGAAGGTCTGATCCATCACAAGCATCCCGATCAGCACGCCGGTGGTGGACAACACCACCGCCAGAAGCACCAGAAGAGAATTGTAGAAGCTGTTGAACTGAGCCAGCAGGATCACGAACATCAGGCCCAAAGCGGCCCCGAAGGCAGAGCCGAGGAAGGCTTGGCTTTCGGCCTGTTCTTCCTGATCGCCGGTCCATTCCCAATCGATGCCTGCGGGCAGGGGGCGGTCGTTTTCCAACCATTCGGTGAGGGCGGCGATCCGCTCATTGGCATTGATCGGCACCAGATTGGCGGTGCCATCGATGACCGCTTGCGCGGCAAGGCCCGGATCATCTGCCGATTGCACCACATAGCTGACGCCCGTGCTGTCGGTGAAGCTGCCGGAAACCGTTTCCCCGGCGTCCAGCGCACGCACGATGGCCACGGTTTCGTCATCGAGGACAACCTTGGACAGACCGTCGCTGACATTCGCCTTGATTTCAAAGATTCGCTGCCCGCCAAACCGGTCAATCTGGGCCAATTTGCGCACGGGCTCGCGGGTGACGAAATTCGACAGGGGCACAAGGCCGTCCGGTGTGCGCACTTTCAAGGTGTCCAGCGTGGACAGCACCCGGTATTCATCGGGCAAGCGCACGCGGATGTCGATTTCCTCGTCGGATGTGTCGACGCGCATTGTATCGAGCAGGATGCCGCGGGTGACCAACTGCACCATGCCGCCAACGGTCGCCACATCGGCCCCGTAACGACCAGCGGCTTCCACGTCCACGTTGATCTCCCAGTCGATGCCGGGCAGGGGCAGAGTGTCTTCGAGTTCGATCAGGCCGGGCGTGGCGGCGAACTTCTCGTTCACAATCGCCACGGAGTCCTTGAGTGCGTCGAAATCATCCCCCGACAGGCGCAGGTGCACAGGTTTGCCTGAGGCTGGGCCGCGCGACAGGTTGAACACTTCGGTCCGGATACCGGGAATAACCGAGAGGTTCTCTTCAAGGCGCGCCAGCACGACATCACCGTCATAGCGCGGGTCCACCTCGGTGACGTCAAAGGGCAGGTTAAAGAATGTCAGATCGCCAAATCCGATCGGGATCTGGATGGTTTCTGTGACCCGCGGGCGCTCGTCCCATGGCACCAGTTCGATCTGAACCTGACCGATTGTGTCCCGCGGACCAGATGCGCCGCCGGTATTGGCGTTGAGGCCGCCCGCGCCCGCGAAGGCAAACGCACTGTCGACCCCGTCGGTGGCCAGAATAACATCTTCCACCTCGCGCACGAGGGCGTCTTTCTCATCGAGCGAGAGGTTGCCACGCGCCTGAACATAGATGATTGCCTGCTCGGGCTCGGATTCCACAAAGAATTCGACGCCTTTGTTGTTTTCGCCGAAATAGGCAAAGACCGCCATCACAAAGGCAATCACACCGGCGACCGAAACGATCGGCATGATCGGGTTGCCGGCGATGAACTTGATGAACCGTCCAAACAGGGTGCGGCGGTGGCCGGCGCGGATACGCTTTGCGCGGCGTTGCGGACGGATGGACCCATAGGCCATCGACATGACCATGGCCGACACGAGGAAAAGACCCATGCCGATCATCGGCGAGCCGCCAAACAGCGTGTCAGGGTTCAGGGTGCCCAAAGATCCTTTGAACAATCCGTAGATCGCTGCCGGTACGAGGGCAGCCCGGATCAGCCAGGGAAACGCCTTGAGGGCTTCTGTGCCATGTTCGAACACCCGCACGAGGCGGCCGGAAACACCGCCCATGACGGGCAGGTAGATCAATGCCACCACCAGCGAAGCGGACAGAACGAAGATCAGCGTCACCGGCAGCATGCCCATAAACTGTCCCGGCACGCCGGGCCAGAACAGCATCGGAAGGAAGGCGCAAAGGGTCGTCGCCGTAGAGGAGACAATGGGCCAGAACATACGCTTTGCGGCCTCGACATAGGCGCGCATGGGGCCTTCACCCTCATCCATTTTCTTGTCGGCGTATTCCACCACAACGATGGCTCCGTCGACCAGCATGCCCACGGCAAGGATCAGGCCAAACATCACGATGTTCGAGACAGAGATGCCCATCACCGCCAAAAACGCAAAGCACAACAGAAAGGATGTGGGGATGGCAAAGCCCACCAGCAGGGCGGGGCGCAGGCCGAGGCTGGCAAGCACAACGATCATCACAAGGCAGATCGCGGTCAGAACTGAGCCTTCCAGCTGGCCCACCATGGAAGACACAATGAACGACTGGTCATTGGAGGCGCCAACGATGATCGCTTCGCGCAGCTCTGGTGGCCAGTTCTGCTTTTCCTCCTCAACCACCTGGCGCACCAGCGCGGCGGTATCGATCAGGTTATAGCCTTTGCGTTTTGACACCTGCAGGGCTGCGGTTGGCTCGCCGTTGAAACGCGCAGTGCCTTCCCGGTCTTCAAAGGTCAGGTTGATCTCTGCGAGGTCACCCAGCGTGATCACCCGATCCCCGTTGCGCTTCACGGGCAGGTCATAGATGTCGCGCGTATCGTCAAAGCTGGAGGGGATTTTAACCGCGAAAGAGCCCTGGCTGCTGTCGATCTGGCCTGCGGCAATCAATTGGTTGTTGTTGACCACCACGTTGATCAGTTCAGCCGCCGTAACATTGTAGCTTTCCAGCCGCAGTGGATCGATGGTGACTTCGACCATCTCGTCGCGGTTGCCGGCCAGCGTGACTTCCAGCACAGGCTCCAGCCCTTCGAGGCGATCCTGAAGCTGATTGGCCACCTGCATGAGCGTGCGCTCCGGCAGATTGCCGGTCAGGTTTACGATGATGATCGGGAACTCGGAGAAGTTGAATTCGCCCACGGTGTAGCTGTCGGCGCCCGCGGGGAATTTCGCCTCTGCCTTGTCCATCGCGGCGCGAATGTCGGCGAGCGTGGCGTCCTTGTCCCAGCCAAACTCAAACTCCAGCACGACGCTGGCGTAGCCCTCGGCGGCTGTGCCCCGCATCTTTTTCAGCCCGTCGAGATCGCTCATCTCCGTCTCGATGACTTTCACGAGAAGGGTTTCGCTGTCTTCGGCAGAAATGCCCTGGAAGGGCACCGAAATGAAGGCGGCGGGGATCTCAATATCAGGCTCGCCTTCTTTCGGCAGGCCGATATAGGCTGCGCCCCCGATCACGAGTGACATCGCGATGAAGGCCAGCACCATGCGGGCGTGATCTGCAGCCCAGTCGACGATACCGGTCATTGCGACAGCTCCCCATAAGTGGGTGCCACGGGCGTGCCTTCGCCCACATATTCCTGACCCACGGTGATCAGGGCGACCTCTTCAGGCAGACCGCCAACATACACGCCATCCACAGTGTCCCGCAAAACGGTGACCGGCATGAAATGCGCCACTGGTCCACCCTCTTGCTCCAGCACAGTACGCACCCCGATATTGCCCTCGTTGTCCAGCGTCAGCGAGGATTGGGGCACCAGATGGGCTTGCTGGCCATCACCGGCGATCCCGATCTCGATGGTCTGGCCGTCCCGGATCGCAAGATCCGGGTTGGGAACTGTGATTTCGGTGCGGAACGTCCGGGTGTTTTCATCGGCCGAGCGGCTCAGGAAGGTGACAGTCCCGACGACTTGCTGACCGTTGATCAACTCTGCGCCCGCCATCGCACCAACGGCGATCTTGTCCACATTTGCCTCAGGCACAAAGCCAACCAGGCGGATCGGGTCCAGCGCGATAACTGTGCCGCAAAGGCTGCCAGGCTGCATCAGGCTGCCCAATTCGGCGGTGTCGCTTTCCAGCATCCCCGAGAAGGGGGCCTTGATGTCGAGCCGCTCGATATCTTTCTCAACGAGGGCCACGGCGGCTTCTGCCGATGAAATGCTTGCCTGCGCGGCTTCAAGCCCCGCTTGGGCCGCGGCCACGCCGGATTTTGCAGCTGTCAGGGCCGCCTCTGCAGAGGAGACAGCGGCCTTTGTCGCCGCAACGCGCGTTTCCGTGGCAAAGCCGTCCTGTACCAGTTCGCGGGCGGCGTTGTCATTTATGCGCGCCTCTTCCAGACGGGCTTCGGCCTCTGCAACGCGGGCGGCCGCCTCTGGCAGGGCAGCTTCGGCAGAGGGCAGGGAGGCGCGCGCCTGTGCCAAGCGAGCCAGCGCCTCGGCCCGCTGGGCAGAGCGTGTGCCTTCCTCAAGGCGGCACAGCAGCTGGCCTTGGGTCACGGCCGTGCCTTTGGGCAGCGGTGCTGAGACCACGAGGCCGCCGGTTTCGGCGCGCACATCAATTTTGCGATCCGCCTCCGTACGTCCACGCAGCAATACGCCATCCTCGATTGCCTCCGACTGCAATACCACCGCGCGCACCGAAACGGCGGTCCGCTCCGGCGCTTCCTCAGGGATGGCCACAACTTCTTGGGCCTGTGCAGGGGGCGTTGCGTCCGTGCTCTCTGGCGCGGATGGCGCCGAGAGGCCGGCGGAAAATTCAATGATCCGGTCCCGTTCGAAAATGAGGCCGTAAAGCGCCGCTACCACCAGCAGGGCGGTGACGATCGGAAGAATGCGCATCGTGTGTACCTGTCTTTATCTGCTGCCCATATCATGAAAGTTGTCTGGGCCCCACGGATCACTTGTAGATTTTACGCTGAACTGTCCAGTTCAGATTACTTTTTTTTAGCTGTTTTTCGCAAGATGCGCGGTTTTCTACGTGATTTGCGGGCTTGTTTATCGCCAATCTGTTACAGGCTTGCAGCCGTATCGCTGTGAACTGGCATGAATTAGGTGCCGCATGCAGGCCCATCGCAGGGGTTGGCACCGGCGCGGAAATCCGGTTTACAGGCGCGGCCCAGCCTTTCACCAACCGCAGGTGCCCTATGAGCAATAATGAAAGCTTCATCGAAGAAGTGACCGAGGAAGTCCGCCGCGACAGGCTGTATGCGCTGATGCGCCGCTATGGCTGGATCGCCGTGGTGTCTGTTGTCGCGCTGGTGGGCGGAACTGCTTATAACGAATATCGCAAGTCTCAGGATGCGGCTACGGCACAGGCCCTCGGCGATGCGATCCTGCAAGCCGCGCAAATCCCCGATCCGGAGGGCCGGCACGACTCGCTGGCGCAGGTCGAAGCGCTGACCGAAGGAACGGCTCTTGCGCCGGTGGCCCTGCTGGATGCCTCGGCCCAGTTTGAAGCGGGCGATATTTCAGGGGCGATCGCCACGCTTGAACCCCTGACCACCGATCCTGATCTGCCCTTGATCTATCGCGATATCGCGGCGTTTCGCCTTGTATCGCAAGGCGCTGACGCCATCCCAGCGGATATTCGCGCCGATTTGATCGACAGAATTTCCGCCCCCGGCGCGCCTTTGCGTCTGCTAGGCCTCGAACAGTCTGCCCTGTTTGAGCTTGAGAACGGCAACGCGGATGCGGCCGTGGAAATCTTGCAGGGACTCGTGCAGGAAGAAGGTCTGACGGAGGCGATGTTGCAACGCAGTGCACAGCTTCTTGCAGTACTCGGAGCAGACGCCTCTTCCGCAATCGCGCAATAAGCCCTAGAACAGGCACAAGCGGCGTGTGTCATTGCCATGAAACTGGCAGGCAACGGGCCGCTTTGCAGCCCCCCGGGGGGCGCAAAAGAACAAAGGGCGGTACGAGGAGCAGGACGTGAAAGCATCTGCCATCTGGATCACTGGGCTGATGGTCACACTGACCATTGCTGGGTGCAGCCGACAGGAAGAAATTCTGGCCGGCGAACGATTTGGAACGCGTGTCCCCCTCTCGGAAGCCTTTCCGGCCGATGCAGGCGCGCTGACGGAAGAAGAGGTGTTGGCAGCCTCGCAGGAAACGGTCGAGGCGCCAGATCCGCTTTTGTCGCTGCGCCGTGAGGCCTCTGAGGATGTTTCCGTTCCGATTTCTCTGCCGGCGGCCACCAACCGCTCGAGCTGGACGCACCGGGGCGGCGATGCCAGCCATTATGCAGGCCATTTGCAGCTCGGCGCTGCGCCTGCGCGCGTCTGGAGCACCAGAATTGGCAACGGAAATACCCGCAAGTATCGGATTTCGTCTGACCCGGTGATCGCGGGCGACCGGGTATTTGCGCTGGATTCCCAAGCCGGGGTGACGGCGATGTCCCTAGCCGGTGACGTGCTGTGGCGTGCCGACCTGACGCCTGCCTCGGATCGCAATTCCGATGCGTCGGGTGGCGGCTTGGCCTATGGCGACGGCGCCCTTTATGTGACCACCGGTTTTGGCCGTTTGACCGCGCTGGACGCCGCTGACGGATCTGTACGATGGGAGCAGCGCTTTGATGCGCCGATCACGGGCGCACCGACCGTCAATGGTGATCTTGTCTACGTCACCGCGCGTGACAACACGATCGCCGCGGTGCGCACGGCCAATGGCCGCTTGGCTTGGAGCGTCAATGGCGCGCCCTCCAACAGCACAATGATTACTGGCGCAGGGCCTGCCGCGCAGGGCGATACTGTTGTGTTCCCCTCCGGTGTCTCTGAATTGATTGCCGCGCGCCCCGAGGGCGTGCGGGTTTGGGCCGCCTCGCTTGCGGGGCAGCGACGCGGTTTTGCCTATGCAGGCATCAGCGACATCACCGGCGACCCGGTGATCCGCAATGGCGCGGTCTATGCCGCCACCCAATCCGGGCGGTTTGCCAAGCTGGATCAGGCCACTGGCGAACGTATCTGGACCGCCACTGATGGCGCATATTCACCGGGCCTACCCGTTGGCGGGTCCGTTTTTATCGTGTCTGACCAAGGCCAGCTTGTTCGTCTGGACGATGCCACTGGCGAGGTGATCTGGACGGTTGATCTGCCTTATTATCGCAGAGGCTCTGTCCGCAGACTGAAATCTGTGACGTCGCATTTCGGGCCCATTCTGGCTGGTGGGCAATTGGTCGTAGGCTCTGATGATGGCAGCTTGCGCTTCTTCTCGCCCGAGGATGGCAGCCTGCGCTATGAAACCAAATTGCCCGGCGGTGCGGCCAGTATGCCTGCCGTTGTCAATGGCACCCTTTACATTCTGTCTGGCAACGGGCAGATGCACGCCTTTCGCTGAGCCCCGCGCCGCCGGCCATTCAGGTCGCGCGCCCGGGCCCTGACAGGATCACGCCCGATGAGCTTCACACTCGCCATCGTGGGCCGGCCCAATGTGGGCAAGTCCACCTTGTTCAACCGCCTTGTTGGCAAACGCCTCGCGCTGGTCGATGACCAACCCGGCGTGACCCGCGATTTGCGCGAAGGGCAGGCGCGCCTCGGTGATCTGCGTTTTACGATCATCGATACGGCAGGGCTTGAAGAAGCCACCGATGACAGTTTGCAAGGCCGCATGCGCCGCCTGACGGAGCGCGCCGTAGATATGGCAGATGCCTGCCTCTTCATGGTCGATGCCCGCACCGGGATTACCCCTACCGATGAGGTGTTCGCCGATATCCTGCGCCGCCGCTCGGCTCATGTGATCCTCGCAGCCAATAAAGCCGAAGGGCGCGCTGGCGAAGCAGGTATGATGGAGGCCTATGGGCTGGGCCTCGGCGACGTCATTGGCCTGTCTGCCGAACATGGCGAGGGGATGGGCGAACTGGCCGTTGTCCTGTCGCCGCTGATCGAGGCCGCTGAAGCGCAGGCGGCAGAAACTGCACCCGTCACGGATGTCGATGTCGACGAAGAATTCGACGGCGAGGAAGACGGCGATACCGTCTCAGCGGCAGCCCTCATTACACCCGACAAGCCTTTGCAGGTTGCTGTCGTTGGTCGCCCCAATGCGGGCAAATCCACCCTGATCAACAAGATCCTTGGCGAAGACCGCCTGCTGACAGGCCCCGAGGCGGGCATCACCCGCGACGCGATCTCACTGCAGATCGATTGGGCGGGCACCCCGGTCAAGATCTTCGACACGGCCGGTATGCGCAAGAAAGCCCGCGTTCAGGAGAAGCTGGAAAAGCTCTCGGTGTCGGACGGGCTGCGCGCCGTAAAGTTCGCCGAAGTCGTTGTCGTGCTGCTGGACGCGGCCATCCCCTTTGAGCAACAGGACCTCCGGATCGCAGACCTGGCGGAGCGGGAAGGCCGGGCCGTTGTGGTGGCCGTCAACAAATGGGATCTCGAGGATGAAAAGCAGGCAAAGCTGGCGGGGCTGAAAGAGGCGTTCGAGCGCCTTTTGCCTCAGTTGCGCGGCGCGCCTCTCATCACGGTTTCCGCGAAAACCGGGCGCGGGCTGGACAGGCTTCATGCGGCCATCCTGCGCGCCCATGACGTGTGGAACCGCCGGGTGACCACCGCCAAGCTGAACCAGTGGCTCACCGGTATGTTGGAGGCCCACCCGCCCCCCGCACCGGGCGGGCGCCGCATCAAGCTGCGTTACATGACCCAGGCCAAAACCCGCCCGCCGGGCTTCGTCGCCATGTGTTCGCACCCTGACAAGCTGTCGGATGCCTATAAGCGTTACCTGGTGAATGGTCTGCGCGAGGATTTCGATATGCCGGGCACCCCGATCCGCTTTACCTTCCGGTCACAGGCGGACAAGAACCCGTATAAAAACCGCAAGAAATCCACCCCGTCGCGCTTGCGCAAGCACCTCGGCAAAAAGCCCCATGGCAGCTGATAGGGCTGCGGCGTGGCAGGGCTGCTGCCGGGCAGACCTGCCGCGCCAGGTTGGATAACCCCCACCAACAGCCAGAGCACGGGTAGGATGAGCGCACGCAACATAGCCGTTTTTTGTGACGGCACCTGGAACAATCGGGATCGTACCGAGAACGACACCTCTGTGGCGCGCCTCGAAGAAGTGGTGCAAGAGGCGCAAGGGCAGGAGGGACGTGCGGAACAGCGCACATGGTACCAGGCAGGCGTCGGGGCCAATGACGGGCTCAAAGGGATCTGGAAACTGCTCGACAAGTTTCGCGGGGGCGCTCTGGGCCGCGGTCTCACGGCTGATATCCGTGAATGCTATCAGTTCTTGGTCGACACGTACCGCCCCGGCGACAAGCTCTTCATCTTTGGCTTCTCAAGGGGGGCCTACACCGCCCGCTCGCTGGCGGGGCTGATCCGATCTGCCGGGATCGTAAGCCACTCAGACGATATCGACGCCGCGATGGCGTGGTATCGCAACCGGGCGGCCATCACGCACCCGTCCAGCCCGCAAAGTCACATGTTCAGGGCCCGGGTCGCGCCGCTCTATTATACCAGCGCGGAGGAACGGGAGTGGCGCTGCGCCAATGGAATGGCGCCGGGCACCGCGCTCGGCATCGACTATCTCGGGGTGTTTGACACGGTTGGCGCCCATGGCGTGCCCGGTGTTTTGGGACAGTTCCGCGCCGTTTCCGGCGGCCATGGGTTTCACGATCACCAGTTGTCGCGCTCGGTCTACGCCGGGCGACATGCGGTGGCGATTGATGAAACCCGCATTCTCTACAGCCCGACGCTGTGGGCAAATCTGGCCCACCTGAACACGCTCAAGGGCCCAAGCGCTTCGGGCGCAAACCCATACCAGCAACTCTGGTTCCCCGGCGCCCACGGCAAACTGGGCGGCTCTGGCGCGGAACGGGCCCTCAGCAACGCCGCTCTGGCGTGGATCGTGCAGGGCGCCATTGAAGCCGGCCTGCCCATCGATCTGCCAGAGAGCCTCCAGCCTGAGCCGGACGCCCATCTCGGGCCATTGCACAACACATCCAAAGGTTTTGATCCAACGGGCCTCCTGCGCTGGGTCCGCAACGGGCCGGCCATTGGCGCAATCGATGATCTGCACGAGACGACCTTGGCCCGCATCAAGGACCGCCCGGATTACCGGCCTGGTGCCCTGCGCAAGCTGCTTCTGGATGGCCAAAGCCTCAGAGAGATCCAAGACAGAGCGCCAACGCACCGCCCCTGATCCCGCAAAACCAGCGGCCTCGATCATCTTGGCAAAAATACTCCGGGGGCGCGCACGCCTGTGCGCGGGGGCAGCGCCCCTTCAAGACGCCACAAAAAAAGCTTGCCCTGCGGGATACGCAGGACAGGCCCGTTTCAAATCCGCCAGAGCGGCTGCGCCGGCCTAGGCAAGCGCCCCAGTGGCATCGATCTTGCCCATGCCCCCCAGATAGGGATGCAAGGCCTCTGGCAAAAGGACAGAGCCATCGCTCTGCTGTCCGTTTTCCAAAACGGCGATCAAGCAGCGCCCAACGGCCAAGCCCGACCCGTTCAGCGTATGCACGAATTCTGGCTTGCCACCTTCGGCGGGGCGGAAGCGCGCGTTCATGCGGCGCGCCTGATAATCCCCGCAGACCGAGCAGGACGAGATCTCGCGGTAGCTGTTCTGCCCGGGCAGCCAAACCTCGATATCATGCGTGCGCCGGGCCCCCGCGCCCATGTCTCCCGCGCACAGCACCACAGTGCGATAGGCGAGACCAAGCTTTTCCAGGATGGCCTGAGCACATTCCGTCATCCGGTCGAGTTCCGCACGGCTGTGATCGGGATGGGTCACAGACACCATTTCGACCTTCTCAAACTGGTGCTGGCGCAACATGCCGGCCGTATCGCGCCCCGCGCTGCCCGCCTCCGAGCGGAAACACAGGGAATGGGCGGTCATCCGGCGGGGCAACGCGGCCGCCTCTAAGATATCGCCCGCCACCGTATTGGTGAGCGTGACTTCAGATGTGGGGATCAACCACCAGCCATCGCGGGTCTGATAGCTGTCTTCGGCGAACTTGGGCAATTGTCCGGTGCCAATCATGCTTTCTTCGCGCACCAGCACTGGCGTGTTCGTTTCCTCAAGCCCATGGACGTTGATATGGGTGTCGAGCATGAACTGGGCGAGCGCGCGGTGCAGCCGCGCGACCGCTCCGCGCAACACCACGAAGCGCGCGCCTGACAATTTCGCGGCGGTCTCGAAATCCATGCCCGGTTTAACGGCGGCAAGCTCGTAATGCTCCTTGGGGGCAAAGTCGAAACGGGTAGGCGTGCCCCAGCGATGGATTTCGACATTGTCCTCTTCGTCCTTGCCATCGGGCACGTCGTCATGGGGCCGGTTGGGCAGACCCATCAACAATTCGTGCAGATGCGCATCCTCAGCTGCGGCCTCGTCCTTCAGACGGGCGACTTCTGCCTTCTTCTCGGTCACCAAGGCGCGCAGCCGCTCAAATTCGGCCTCATCCCCTTGGGCCTTTGCCGCACCAACACTTTTGGAGGCCTTGTTCTGCTCGGCCTGTGCGGTTTCCGCTGCCGTGATCCGGGCCCGCCGCGCGGCGTCGATCTCGAGGATCCGGGATGAAACGCCGACATAGCCCTGGTCGCGGCGCATAAGCGCGGCTTCAAAAGCTTCGGGTGCTTCGCGGATCAAGCGAATATCGTGCATCTGTCTGCATCCTTGGATCAGGGTTGAAAAAGTGCGGCCCTTATGGCGCAGCAACGCGCGGACGTGAAGGGGAAGAATGCGCAAGACCGCAACTGTGGCTTATGGGGCAAGGGCGGCCACAAGGCTCGGGTCGACCGGGGCGGCAAAGGCAAAGCCATCGGTGCGGGCCGATAGGGTACCCGCCACGCTCCAGCCCTCGGGGCCCTTTTGCAAGACGGGTGCCCCAGAGGCCCCGGCGCGCACTTCGCAGCGCAGGGATAAAAGCCCGGGCATGCCGGTGCGCGGGCAATTTTCCACCAGCGACAGAACCTCGCCCTTGGGCGTTGGGTAGCCCGCGATTGTCAGCAGCCGGGCCGGGCGCTCCTCAGACAGGGGCAGGGGACGGATGCCGCGCAGCGGCCGCTCCAACCGGATCAGGGCCACGTCAGAGGCCACGTCGGCGGCGGTGATCTTCCGTTTGCCCGGGCTTGCATTGTATTCGGGATGGATCGCAAGCGCCTTGCCGCGGGCGCTATCGGCCACCTGCCCGCGATTCCAGCCAGCGCCAAAGATCAGGTGTTCTGGCTTGGCGGGGGTGCCTGAGCGGGGCAAATGCACGCAATGGGCCGCGGTCAGCACCAGATCGGGGGCAATCAGTGCGCCCGAGCAGGTGGAATAGACCCGGTATCCCGTAATGTTGACGCGCCCCACAGCCGTCCAGTCATTGCGCTGGGCATCCCGAACAACGACCGGGCGGGGCTCTGCCAGCGGCATCACCACATCTTCGGCCTGCGCAGATTGTGCAGCGCACAGCCCTGAACCAGCAGTAAGCGCAAGTAATACAAGGCGAAAAGACATGCGCCGCGCAACGGCAAAGAGGGTCATGTAAGCATTCTCCGGCGGGGTCAGCCCGGATATTTGGGCTTTCTAAGTAGGCTAAAGGCAACAGCGCGCGGCGCTGTGCCGGGTTACACGTAGAGCGGGCCAGCGCGCCAAAGGGGGCCCGGTGACGTTGGATAATGGTCGCAACCACGGGCGGGCTGCAAGTGTCTGTTCAAGACATACGTGTGCCGCCTTGCGCTTGGGGGTTCGCGCACATAGGTTGCGCGCCAAGTTGGTGGGGGTTTGCAGGCGCTGCCGGTGCCTCCCCCGCCCGATTCGAAGCCGTTCAAGAACACGAGGTGCCCGATGGACGCTGGTGGTGCATTTGCCCAATTTCTCCCCCTGATCCTGATCTTCCTGATCATGTATTTCCTGCTGATCCGCCCGCAGCAGCAAAAGCTGAAGCAGCATAAGGCGATGGTCGACGCGCTGCGCCGCAATGATCAGGTGATCACGCAAGGTGGCCTCATCGGGAAGGTGACCAAGGTCAAGGATGATGACGAGGTTGAAGTGGAGCTTGCCGATGGCGTCCGTGTGCGCGTTGTCCGCTCCACGATCGCATCGGTGATTTCCAAGACGGAACCGGCCGAGAGCTGATCCTACCTGTCTGGTGCGAAGGGAGGCTTCCTCCTTCGGCGCCAATCTTTGTTGCGCAAGGGGCGGGAGCCACCTTGTGCCCCGGCCGAGGCGAGGGCTGATCCCATGCTGCAAATCCCGTTCATGAACCGGGTCTTGATATGTCTGACCGTGTTGGTCGGCTTGGCATTCGCGATGCCAAACCTGTTCTATTCCAAGGTTGAAACCCATGTGGATGCGGTCCGGGCGATCGAAGCCACGGGATCGACACCCGAGTTGGAAGCCCAGCGCGCGGTTTGGCCGGATATCCTGCCCGCCACCCTTGTGAACCTTGGCCTTGACCTGCGCGGCGGGGCCTCGCTGCTCGCAGAGGTGCAGGTTGAAGATGTCTATGTGCAGCGCATGGATGCGATCTGGCCTGATGTGCGCGATGCCCTGCGCGCCGTGCGCGGCGAGATCGGCGGCATTCGCCGCGTGACAGAGGGCCCGGGCGATGTTTTGCAGGTGCGCATCGAGAACGAAGACGGCATGCCTGCCGCGCTCGAGGCTGTCCGGGCTCTGGCCCGCCCCGTCGCCTCGCTCGCAGGGGCGGGGGCCACGGATCTGGAAGTGTCAGCCGATGGTCCGATTCTGACGGTGCAGCTTTCCGATGCGGAAAAGGCTGCCACCGATGATCGCACCGTGCAGCAGGCGCTTGAGATCATTCGCCGCCGCGTTGATGCGGCGGGCACCCGTGAGCCGTCGATCCAACGTCAGGGCGCCACCCGTATCCTTGTGCAGGTGCCCGGCCTCGGCTCGGCACAGGAACTCAAGGAACTCATCGGCAAGACAGCGCTGCTGTCCTTCCATCCTGTTGTCTCCATCACATCTGACCCGGATGCCAATCCCGGGCCCGGCAACATCATCCTGCCCGATGTGGAAAACGAAGATACATATTACGTGCTGGAACGGGTTCCGGTGGTCACGGGGGAAGACCTGACCGACAGCCAGCCCGACTTTGATCAAAACGGGCAGCCGGCCGTCTCTTTCCGGTTCAACCCGTCAGGCGCACGCGCCTTTGGCAATTACACGCAGGAAAACGTCGGGGCGCCATTTGCGATTGTGCTCGACGGCGAAGTTATCAGCGCCCCGCGCATCAATGAGCCGATCCTCGGTGGATCTGGCATCATCACAGGCAATTTCGACATCGAGGAAAGCACCCAGCTTGCCGTGCAGCTTCGGGCCGGTTCGCTGCCTGCAGAGCTTGTGTTCCTGCAAGAGCGTACGATCGGCCCAGAGTTGGGCCAGGACAGCATCGAAGCGGGCACGATCGCTTGTATCGTGGCGTTTGCGTTGGTGCTGGTGTTCATGGCGCTGAGCTACGGCCTGTTCGGTCTGTTCGCCAATGTGGCGCTGATCATCAACATCGGATTGATCTTCGGCCTGCTGTCGATCGTCGGGGCGACGCTCACATTGCCCGGCATCGCCGGCATCGTTTTGACGATCGGCATGGCGGTGGACGCCAATGTGCTGGTCTTTGAGCGGATCCGCGAAGAGTTGAAAACCGCGAAGGGGCCAAGCCGGGCAATTGAGCTGGGCTATGAGAAGGCCCTGTCGGCGATCATCGACGCCAATATCACCACTTTCATCACAGCGGTGATCCTGTTCGCGCTGGGCTCTGGCCCGGTGCGCGGGTTCTCCATCACGCTGGGCCTCGGCATCCTGACATCTGTCTTTACCGCCATCTTCGTGACGCGCCTGCTGGTCGTCATTTGGTTTGAGCGCCGCCGCCCCAAGACGATCGAGGTCTGACCCATGCGTTTGAAACTTGTTCCCGACCAGACATCCTACGATTTCTTCCGGTACTGGAAGGTCACCTTCGGCGCCTCGATCCTGGCGATGATCCTGTCGCTGGCGCTGTTCTTTGTGCAGGGCCTCAACCTGGGGATCGACTTCCTGGGCGGCACCACGATCCGGACGGAAAGCAGCACGCCCGTGGATGTGGGCGCCTACCGCGCGGCGATCGCGCCGCTTGGGCTGGGCGATGTGGCGATCACGGAAGTGTTCGATCCCACTTTCGGACCCGAGCAGAACGTGGCGTCGATCAAGATCCAGGCCCAGAAGGGCGAAGAATCCGTCAGTCCCGAGGTGATTGCCGCAGTGGGCGAGGCGCTTTTGGCCGCCGATCCCAACATGGTTTTGCCGTTTCCCAGCGTGGAAAGCGTCGGGCCGGAGGTATCGGCGGAACTGGTGACATCTGCGCTGACGGCGGTGGGCCTCGCGATCCTTGCCGTGCTGGCCTATATCTGGGCCCGCTTCGAATGGCAGTTCTCGCTGGGGGCAGTCGCGGCGCTGGTCCATGACGTGGTCTTGACCATCGGCATCTTCAGTTTGCTGCAAATCCAGTTTGACCTGTCGATCATCGCGGCTCTTCTGACAATCGTGGGCTATTCGCTTAACGATACGGTGGTGGTGTTTGACCGGGTGCGGGAAAACCTGCGGAAGTACAAAAAGCCCCCTCTGAAAGAAGTGCTCAGCATTTCCATCAACGAGACCCTGAGCCGGACAGTGATGACATCTGTCACAACGCTTCTCGCGCTGGTATCGCTCTATGTGCTGGGCGGCGATGTGATCCGCGGCTTTGTCTTTGCGATGATCTGGGGCGTGATCGTCGGGACCTATTCCTCCGTGTTCGTGGCCTCGGCCATCCTGCTGTATCTCGGTGTCGCGCGCGATACCGGCAGCACCGGGGCCAATGGCAAGGGTGGGCCTGCGGGCACGCAATTCGCCAATATTGACGCCTGATCGGATCGGGCCCGCTGGCACAGAGGCGGGCCTTCTGTCATGACGGCTATTCTGTCTGATCTCGCGGCTCTGCCGGGCCTGTGGGTGCTTTGCGCCGCGATGCTGGTGGCCGGGTTGGTGCGGGGCTTCACCGGGTTCGGCACGGCAATGATCTTTGTGCCCGTTGCCGGCCGCTACCTCGCGCCAGAACAGGTGATTGCCGTGATGGCCCTGACCGGGCTCGCATCCGCGGGAGCGCTGGTGCCGCGCGCCTGGCGCGAGGGGGAGCGCGCCGAAGTCGGCAGACTGGCCTTGGCGGCGTGCCTGACGGTGCCTGTAGGGATGGCATTGATACCGCTCGTGCCGAACCTCGCCATCCGGTGGATCGCGATTTCCATCGCAGCGATCACCTTGATCGCCCTTGTCGCCGGGTGGCGGTATCAGCACGCGCCCGGGTCAAAGGGGCTCCTCGGGATCGGGGCTGGGGCTGGGCTGATGGGCGGGTTGGCCGGATTGACAGGCCCGCTGGTGATCCTGTTCTACCTTGCGGGCACGGCCCCCTCGCGGACAGTGCGGGCAAACACCATCCTTTTCCTTGCGGCCTTGGATGTCGTGTTGGTGGCAAACCTCGCTATGCGCGGAGAGATCACTGCGCCCATTCTAGTGCTGGCAGCTTGCCTTGGTGTGCCGTATCTTCTGGCCACAGCACTTGGGCAGGCCGCGTTCCGGCCCGGGCGCGAAGGCTTGTACCGGAATGTGGCCTATGCGGTGATCGGGGTGGCCATCCTGACGGGTCTGCCGCTATGGGGCAGCTAGGAGACAGACGCTGATGCAGTTGAATGAGATGCAGTATGCAGGCGGTTTGCAGCCTGTTGAGGGCTATGGGCCCGGGTTTTTCCGCATCGCCGGCGGGCGCAGGGAAGGCCCCTTGTTGACCCATGCCTCCGGGCCCGTGCCGTGGCGCGGTCTAGAGGATGTGGCGCCCTTGCTTGCGCTCGCGGGTGAGATCGATGTGATCCTTTTTGGGATGGGGGCCGAGATCGCCCATATCCCGACAGGGCTGCGTGACCAGCTTGAGGCGGCCGGCATGGGCTGCGAGATCATGTCGAGCGCCTCTGCCTGCCGCTCCTACAACATTCTGCTGGGCGAGGGGCGGCGGATCGCCCTCGCAGCGCTACCGGTTTGAAGATGCGGTGGGTGAGGGGCGGCGCTCAGCCCTGCGACAGCGCGGGCCCCTTGCGGGCTTTTCCGTTGCTGGCTGGGCTGATATCCCGGCAGGCATGATGCGTGTCAGCGATCTTGCAATTGTCCGGGGTGGGGTGCCCTTGCTGGCCGGGCTGAACTTCGCGGTGGAGCCGGGCAGCGCGTTGATCCTGCGTGGACCCAACGGCATCGGTAAAACAACCCTGTTGCGCACCCTGGCCGGGCTTCAGCCGCCTGCGGCAGGCCAGATCGAAGTGCCCGAAGACAGTGTCGCCTATGCGTCCCATGCAGACGGGATCAAGGGGCAGTTGAGCGTTGTCGAAAACCTGAATTTCTGGGCCCGTGTCTATGGCATGGCGGATGTGACCGATGCGGTGCTGGCGCGCTTCGCCTTGCAGGACTTGCGCGCCCGCGCGGCGGCCACGCTGTCTGCCGGGCAGAAACGCCGTCTTGGACTGGCGCGGCTGGCGGTGATCGGACGAAAGATCCTGCTTCTGGACGAACCGACAGTGTCGCTGGACACGGCTTCGGTGGGTCGGTTTGCGAGCTTTCTGCAAGATCACCTGGATGCTGGCGGCAGTGCGGTGATCGCCACCCATATTGATCTCGGGTTTACAGCAACGGTGCTGGAATTGGCCCCCTACAAGCTGGACGCGCCCGCTTTGACCGCCTCGGATTTCGATGAGGCCTTCCTGTGATCGCGTTGTTACGGCGGGATTTGGCGCTGGCGGTGCGCGCGGGTGGCGGCTTTGGGCTGGCTTTGGTCTTTTTTCTGATCGTGGTCACTTTGGTGCCATTCGCCGTGGGGCCGGGGCAGGTGCAACTGGCAGCGATTGCGCCGGGTATTTTGTGGCTCGGGGCCCTCTTGGCCTGCCTGCTCTCGCTCGACCGCATCCTGGCGCTAGACTACGAGGACGGCGCTTTGGAACTGATCGCAACAGCGCCCCTGCCGCTGGAAGCCGTTGCCGCGGTCAAGGCGCTGGCCCACTGGCTGACAACGGGCCTGCCGCTTGTGCTTGTGGCGCCTGTTCTGGGTATTCTGCTCAACCTGCCCGGGCCAGGGTATCTTTGGGTGGTGGTCAGCCTGGCGATAGGCACGCCCGCCCTTTCCGCCATTGGCACGTTTGGCGCAGCGCTGACGGTGGGGCTAAAGCGGGGCGGCTTGTTGCTGTCTTTGATCGTGCTGCCGCTCTATGTGCCCACGTTGATTTTTGGAGCAGAGGTGGCCCGGCGTGGCGCCCAAGGCCAATCCATCGAAACCCCGCTGATGCTTTTGGCGGGCATCACACTTGCGTCAGTGGCCCTGTTGCCTTTTGCCTCAGCCGCTGCACTTCGCGTGAACCTTCGCTAAATAATCCTGTAAGGTCCCGGAAGGAGGAACCGAAATGTCCGATCACAGCCTGAGGCCAGTCAGCTCCCTTTGGGAGTTCGCCAACCCGGTTCGGTTCATGAGACTTTCAGGAAAAATTTTGCCATTTGTCTGGGTGGCTTGCGTTGCCTGTCTGGGGGTGGGTCTGGTTTGGGGCTTTTTCTTCACGCCCGATGATTACAGACAGGGCTCAACGGTGAAGATCATCTATTTGCACGTGCCGTCAGCACTTATGGCGATCAATGCGTGGTTCATGATGCTGGTGGCCTCCCTGATCTGGCTCATCCGCCGCCATCATGTCTCGGCGCTTGCGGCGCGAGCGGCAGCGCCTGTTGGCGCGACAATGACCGTCATCGCCCTGTTCACGGGCGCGGTCTGGGGCCAGCCCATGTGGGGCACATGGTGGGAATGGGATCCGCGGCTGACCTCATTTCTGGTGCTGTTTCTGTTTTATCTGGGCTATCTCGCACTTTGGGCCGCCATAGAAGACGCTGATACCGCGGCAGATCTCACCTCGGTGCTGTGCATCGTGGGGTCAGTTTTCGCGGTTCTGTCCCGTTATGCGGTGGTGTTCTGGAACCAGGGCCTGCACCAAGGCGCCACGTTTTCGATGGACAAGGAGGAGAATATTTCAAACGTGTTCTGGTATCCGGCGGTGCTTTCGATGCTGGGGTTTGGGTTGCTGTTTGTGGCTCTTGTCCTCGTGGGCACCCGAACTGAAATTCGGTTACGGCGCACCCGCGCCCTGATGGCAAGGGCTTCGGCCGAATGATACCCGCTTCTTCGCGCTGTGCTGCGTGCTATCCCTCGCCCAAACAAAGAGCCCTGAATGATGCTGCCTGATCTTGGAAAATACGCCTTCGAAGTCACTCTCGCCTACGGCGTTTCGCTGGCCCTGATGGCGGCGCTTGTGATGTTTGTTGTGCGCAAAGCGTCCCGGGCCAAGGCAGAGCTGTCAGAGCTCGAGGCAACCCTGCGCAACCGCATGGAGCGCTGAGCAGATGGCAAAACGCGTTTCTCCGCTGGTCTTTGCCCCACCTGTGATCTTCGTGGCGCTAGCCGTTCTGTTTTACACCGGCATGGGCCGGGACGGGCAAAACACGCTGCCCTCCACGCGGGAGGGCAACCCCGCACCCGCGCTAGAGGTCACGGCGCTGGGTGACAAGCCGCCTTTGACCGATGAGATGCTGCGCGAGGGCGGCGTGAAGCTGGTGAATTTCTGGGCTTCCTGGTGTGCGCCCTGCCGGGTGGAGCATCCGCGGCTGGTGGAACTGGCTGAGGATGGCGTCGCGATCTTTGGTGTGAACTACAAGGATGATGCGCAAAAGGGCCTCGGCTTCCTTGAAGAGCTGGGTGATCCCTACACGGCAATCGGCGCGGATACAGAAGGGCGCGTGGCGCTGGAATGGGGCGTCTACGGCGTGCCAGAGACCTATGTGATCGATGGGGACGGCACTGTGGTGCTGCGTTTTGCCGGGCCGATTACGACAGATGCATTTGAAAGCCGCATTTTGCCGGCAATCGAGCAGGCCAAAAGCGGCATCGATTAATCAAAACTCCCTCTGATTTATGGCGGAAAACGCGCTTGATCTCGATGTCTGGCTAACCGAGCTGCGGATGTGGCGAGATCATGAACTTGCCTTCAATATTGTGTCTAAATGTATTTTTAACAGCTCCTTCAAGGCTCTGCCTCATACCTGTGTGTGGGTGTGAATAGAGTGTGAGGGCGCGGCGTATGCCGGGCTAATGGCGTATGGTTCCATTTCCGGTAACGTTATCTGATGGTCTGAACTACATTTGGGACTTTCAGAACAAGGGCGGCATCAATCGTGGCTCAAACGCGGTGTTTGATGGCGCCTTTCTCAACCTTGATCTTCCCAATGTGACGCAAGCTCAGGAAAGCCTTGGTGGGCGCATGTTCACCTTGTCGGGTGATAGCCGCTACTTTCAAGACATTGCGCTCAGCCGGTCTGTCTATGTGCCGGACAATGCGGGATGGGTCCGGTTTGTGGATACGGCCACCAATACTGGCGATACTGCGAAGTTCTACAACTTCCGGATCTATTCGGATTTCGGGGCGGATGTGCGCACCCAGATTGCGGCCAGCGGCGATGGTAACCTGACACTTGGCCTGAACGATGACTGGGCGCTCATCAATGGCACGGACGCGCCCTCGGTCGGGGTTGTCTGGGGCAATGACAGTGCAGACGCCCTGACACCCACGGAAGCGTGGCTTGCCAACGATGACCTTGCAGTAGGCTGGACAGTCACGCTGCAGCCCGGCGAAACCCTGTCGATCCTTCACTTTGCCCTGCAGGATCACGATGAAACCCGCCTCCAGTCCAATATCGATGCTCTGTCCGGGGAACTGACAGCTGAAATGCTGGCCGGGCTCGATTTTGACACCATGGACAGTATCGCCAATTTTGATCTTGGCGAGTTGGTGGCGCCGCAGACGCTGTATTTCGGCAACGGCTCAGACGATGTGCTGATGGGGGCAGAGGCAGATGAAACATATGAGGCCTCGGGCGGCGATGACGTTGTCTTGGCCATGGGCGGTAATGACACTGTTCATGCGGGCTCCGGAGCGGACACGGTCCTTGCAGGCGCCGGGGCGGATTTGGTGCTGGGGCATGCAGGCGACGATGTTCTGATCGGGGGGGACGGGGATGACCGCCTCGAAGGGGACGGCACCCGAGGGGCAACAGGCAATGCGCAGGCTGCAATTGCCGAGACGGGCCGCGATCTGGCCGTGTCCGTGCGTCTGCCGGAAAGCGCCCCGGGACAGACGGTGCGCGTGGAAGGCATGATCGCGCGGGAAGCCATGCGCCTTGATGATCTGCGCCTTGTATTTATGGTCGACGAGTCGAGCTCCATGACGCAATTGCTGCCCGATACAAGCATCGGGGATCGGGATGGCAATGGCATCGCCAACGAGGCGATTGATGGCATGATTGCGGCCTTTGCCCATCTCAGCGACAGCCTGACAGCCGCCGGGTTTGCCGGGGCAGAGCTAACTGTGATCGGCTTCGACAGTGATGCGCAAACGCTCTATTCCGGCCTTGTCGGCGGCGCAGTCGAGGAGGCGCTGGGCGCACTTAGCCCGGGGGGAGGTACTTCTTTTGCCGAAGCTCTGCGCGCCACCCAAGAGGCGCTGGGGCCAGGCACGGGCGGCGATGTGATGATCTCTGTCCTGTCCGACGGGTTTCCTGATGATGACTGGAACACGGATGGGTTCGATGCGATGGCCGCCGCCCTGCGCGATCCGGCCGGCCTGAACGCAACGATCCGCACCATCGGCGTGGGCAGCACAGCCGGCACGGCAGACCTCGACAGGATCGATGACGGCGCGATCAATGGCTCTGTCTCCGTGGCGACAACCCTTGCTGAGTTGAACGCGGCCCTGATGGCCACGCCGGTTGATCGCGCCGAAGTGGCGGCTTTGTCGATCCGGGTGAATGGCAAGGAAATGGCCCGGCTGACCTCAGCAGATCTGGTGGAAACCCCAATGGGCTTGCGCTTCACGGCGGAAATAGCGGGCCTCACTGTGGGGACGCAGGATGTGGTTGAGGTGGTGGCCATCGCTTCGGACACGGATGCCACCGAAATTTCTGTGTCGATGGAACTGGCGGCGGATCCGGGCCAGTCGGGGGATGATGATCTGTCCGGCGATGAGGGCAATGACATGCTCTTTGGCAATGACGGTGCGGATGTCCTGATCGGGGGGCGCGGGGAGGATCACCTTTCGGGCGGGGCCGGGGGGGACATGTTGGTCGGCGGTGATGGGGCGGATGCGCTCGCAGGTGGGGCCGGTGACGACACGCTGCTCGGGGGCGCGGGGGCAGATCATCTGCACGGCGGGGCCGGCAGCGGCGATATCGTGAGCTACGCGGGATCAAATGCGGGAGTCATTGTCAGCCTTGCCGATAGCACGGCATCCGGAGGGCATGCGGATGGGGATGTGATCTCGGGCTTTGAAGGGATTGAAGGGTCCAGTTTTGATGACTTCCTGACCGGGGATGCCTTTGACAATGTTTTGCGCCCGGGCCTCGGCGAAGATCATGTCTATGGCGGCGATGGCTTCGACATCGTGGATTATTCCAGCGCCGATAGCGGGGTGAATGTGAACATCACCACAAAGGCAGGCTGGCACATCCTCAATCTCACCCAGCGCGACTGGCTGGACAGCGTCGAAGGCGCGCGGGGGTCTCAATTCCGCGACAAGCTTTATGGCACGGGCTGGCATGACTTTCTTGACGGGGGCGACGGCAATGATGTGATCCGGGGCTATAACGGCAATGACATCCTTCATGGCGGCGCGGGCGCCGATTGGCTGGAGGCCGCAGCCGGACATGACACAGCCTACGGCGGGGCCGGCGATGACAGGTTGCGCCTCGGTGAGGGCAATGATCTGGGCTGGGGCGATGACGGTGACGACGACATGGAAGGCGGCGCGGGAGACGACACCTTCTGGGGCGGGTCGGGCGATGACATGCTCGAAGGCATGGCTGACAGCGAAACGCTCTATGGCGAGGCGGGCGATGATGCGCTGTTCGGCGGCTCTGAGGCGGATGCCCTGCACGGCGGGGCTGGAAGGGATCGGCTCGATGGAGGGGACGGGAATGATATCCTCAATGGCGGCAGCGGCAATGACAGGCTATTTGGCGGCCTTGGCAATGATGTGTTCGTCTTTGAGGACAACTTCGGGTTCGATGAGGTCCGCGATTTTGACCGAGGCGACAATGTCCTCGATCTCCAATCCCTGCATCTTGTCGATTTCGATGATTTCATCCGTCATGCCGAACAGAAAACCTCGGGCGTGAAGTTTGTTTTCGAGACGGGCGACGGATTTTTCATGGGGGGGATGGTTATCGCCGATCTCGAAGCTGGCGATGTGATCCTCTGACATTGGAATCGCGCGAGATGGCCGATGAGGTATGGCCGCGGGTGCTCAGCAAGGCGCGCACGGGATGTGGTGCCCCGCTGCCCAGTCAAGATTGCCAGCTCAGCAAGCAGAAGTATCGGATTGGGGGCAGGGGGGGGATGCCCGCCTTGTGGGCCTCAGCCGTTGGCGCCCCGGCTCAGGGCGGCAATCCCGGTGCGGGCCACTTCGATCAGCCCGAGCGGTTCCATCAATTCGCCAAACGCGTCGATCTTTTCCGCCGTTCCGGTGATCTCAAACACGAAACTTTCCAACGTGCTGTCGACCACATTTGCCCGGAAGATCTCTGCCAGCCGGAGGGCTTCGATCCGCTTGTCACCAGTGCCTTCGACCTTGAAGAGGGCCAGTTCCCGCTCGACGCTGGCCCCTTCAACCGTCAGGTCATGGACGGTGTGCACAGGCACCATACGGCCGAGCTGCGCCTTTATCTGTTCGATCACCTGCGGCGTGCCCGTGGTGACGATCGTGATCCGCGAGCGGTGCCCCTCGTGATCGATCTCCGCCACGGTGAGGCTTTCAATGTTGTAACCCCGGCCGGAAAACAGGCCGATCACGCGCGCCAGAACACCGGCCTCATTGTCGACCACAGCGGCCAGCGTATGCGTTTCGATTACTTCGGAGAACGGATCGCGCAGGTCATAGGCCGAATGCTTGGAGGACCCTTTTTTGATCTTTAGCGGTGACATCTGGACGGCATTCCCGGACTGGCGCCGACGGGGTCGGCAAAGGTTTGTTCTGCTTCAATTAGCTGGTCATCAAGCAGATTACCAGCGACTGTCGATATGCAAAGGCGCGCGAAAGCGGCGTTGCAGCGGGGGGACGACAGGGCCCTTTCTGGCCCCTGTCAGGATCGTTTCTGTGCGGCGCTGTCTGGGCGCGGGTAAGCCTTTGCAGGCGCATCACCCTGCGCGGCTTACACCAGCACGCCGCCTTCGGCACCAATCGCGTCTTCCACCTTGGCATCGCCCAGCAGCATTTTGTTGTGCGGCTCGCCAGAGGGGATCATGGGGAAGCAGTTTTCGTGCTTTTCCACGAGGCAGTCGAACAAGACGGGCCCGTCATAGTTGAGCATTTCCATGATCGCGTCATCGAGATCTGCGGGATCGTTGATCATGATGCCCTTTGCCCCGAAGGCCTCGGCCAGCTTCACAAAGTCGGGCAAGGCTTCCGACCAGCTGTGCGAGAAGCGCCCGCCATGGAGCAGATCCTGCCACTGGCGCACCATGCCCAGACGTTCATTGTTGAGGATGAACTGTTTGACGGGCAGGCGGTATTGGATAGCGGTGCCCATTTCCTGCATGTTCATCAGCCAGCTTGCTTCACCGGCCACGTTGATCACCAGCGCGTCGGGATGGGCGACTTGCACGCCGATGGATGCAGGGAATCCGTAGCCCATCGTGCCCAGCCCGCCGGATGTCATCCAGCGGTTCGGCTCATTGAAGCCCAGATACTGCGCGGCCCACATCTGATGCTGGCCCACTTCCGTGGTCACGTAGCGCTTTGGGTGATCCTTGGTCAGTTCCTCAAGGCGGGCCAGCGCATGTTGCGGCTTGATCGTCTTTTCGGAGATCTTGAAATCGAGGCAGCGCACGCGCTTCCATTCCTCGATCTGGCTCCACCACTTGGCCAGCCCTTCGGAGTTCACCTTGCTGCCACGGGCCTTCCAGACACGCAGAGCCTCTTCCAGCACATTGGCCACATCGCCGATGATTGGGAAATCCGTCTGAACAACCTTGTTGATCGAGGAGGGGTCGATATCGATATGGGCCTTGCGGCTGTCTGGGCTGAAATCCGCGATGCGGCCGGTGATCCGGTCGTCGAAGCGGGCGCCCACGTTGATCATCAGATCACAGCCATGCATGGCGAGGTTGGCCTCGTAGAGCCCGTGCATGCCCAGCATGCCCAGCCAGCTCTTGCCGTTGGCGGGGTAACACCCCAGCCCCATCAGCGTCGAGGTGCAGGGAAAGCCGGTTGCATCCACGAATTCCCGCAGCAATGCGGTGGCCTTGTCGCCAGAATTGATGACGCCGCCGCCGGTGTAGAAGACCGGGCGTTCGGCCGTTTCCATGGCCTCGACAAGCGCCGCGATCATTTCTGGATCGCCCTCGGTGCGCGGGCGGTAGTGGCCCGTGGGGGCTTCTGCCGGGGGCATATAGGTGCCAGTGGCAAACTGCACATCCTTGGGGATGTCGACCAAAACGGGGCCCGGACGGCCCGACGTGGCCACGTGAAACGCCTCGTGGATCGTGCCGGACAGTTTGTCGGTGTCCTTGACCAGCCAATTGTGCTTTGTGCAGGGGCGGGTGATGCCAACTGTGTCGGCTTCCTGGAACGCGTCCGAGCCGATCATGAAGGTGGGCACCTGGCCCGTCAGCACGACCATGGGGATTGAATCCATCAGCGCATCGGTAATGCCGGTGACGGCATTTGTGGCGCCCGGCCCCGATGTTACCAGCACGACACCCGGCTTGCCTGTCGAGCGGGCATAGCCCTCGGCTGCGTGGGTTGCGCCCTGCTCATGGCGGACAAGAATGTGATTGATGCCCGCTTCTTGGAAGATCTCGTCATAAATCGGCAGCACTGCGCCGCCGGGATAGCCGAATACGGTGTCGACACCCTGATCCAGCAGGGCCTGAACCACCATTCTCGCTCCGGTCATCTGACGTGCCATGGGTGCGTCTCCTCAAGTTTTTGCGCGGCGGCGTCTTTGCTGTTCATGTCTTCGTCTGCGGTTGGGAGGTGGGTAATAAAAAGCCCCCGGTCCTTGTCAGGGCGGGGGCGCATGGTTCACCGTTATGGTGCCGGGTCTACCGGACCATGCGCCTGTGAACGACGACTACTAGAATGCTTTTCATTGCGACCTTCCAATCTCGAAGGCGAACCTAGAAAGCCCCAACAGGAACGTCAACGGCAAAGCGCAGAGAAAATGTCGCGAAAGGTGCATTTTGCGCATTTTTCTTTCCCTGATGGGGGCGGGGCGGGGTGAATAGCCCCACGGGAAGGCCGAAACCTATGGGGTGGCGGGCACCTGCAGAGGGCGCGCGAGGGGGGGGCATCGGCTCTGTTTGCCGGTATGGCCGAGGCGTGAAAGCCCGTTGCAGCGCAGATGTTTAGAAGTGGCGGCCGGTTCCTTGCAGCATGCCGTGCTCCATCGCATAGCGGGTCAGACCGGCGGTAGAGCTGATCCCGAGCTTGCGTTTAATGTTCTTGCGATGCGTCTCGACGGTGCGCACCGAAATCTCCAGCGCCCCGGCGACTTCCTTGTTCAGCTTTCCCTGCGCCAATTGCAGCAACACCGTTTGCTCGCGCGATGTCAGCGGCTCGCGGCCGTCGGGCGTGGCGGGATCGAGGCGCGCTTCCGCGCCGGTACACAGGTAGCGCTGCCCGGCCATGACGCCGTCAATGGCTTCCTTGATTTTCTCCGTCGGGACGTCTTTGAGGATGTAGCCGCGCGCGCCATGGGACAGGGCTGTAGAAATATACTCGGGGCTGTCATGCATCGACAGGATGAGGATGCGGGTTTCGGGCAGTTTCTCCAGGATCATTTCAGTTGCCGAAAGTCCGGTCAGGCCGGGCATGTTCAGATCCATCAGGATCACGTCCGGCGTCAGCCCCGTGACGGCTGCAACAGCCGTTGGCCCGTCTGACAGGGTGGCCACCACCTCGATATCGTCAAAGCTTTCAAGGATTGCCTGCACCCCTTCGGCCACCATTGGATGGTCGTCCACGATCATAACGCGGGTGGGCGGGGCGGGGGGAACTGCGATTTCGTGGGTCATGCGCTGTGTCTCGTCGGCTCCGTCGTGCCGCTTTCGGGCGGCAGCATGTGTGAAAGCGGTATCTCGGCCTCTATAACCGTTCCCGAGCGCGATGACATCAGGCGCAATGTGCCGCCCAGCTGGTCGATGCGCTCCTGCATGTTGCGAAGGCCAAGCCCGCCAGCGGGATTTGCCGGGTCTTTGCCGCGGCTCTTGCGCCCGGCTTCGATCCCGATGCCATCATCGGCAATCCGCAATGTTGCACCGCGCGCGTGGCCCCAAACCCGCATGGACATGGAAGAGGCGCCTGAATGGCGCTCGATATTGGTGAGGGCTTCTTGCGCAACCCTATAGAGCGCAATGCGCGCCTCGCCATCGAGCCGCCCCCGAAAGACCACGGTTTCAAACGCCGTGGAAATGCCCGTGCGCGCGCCGAAATCTTCGGTCAGGGCCTGCAGGGCAGGGCCCAGACCCAGATCATCGAGCATGCCGGGGCGCAGGTCTCGGCTGATCCGCCGAACCTCTTGAATGGCGCCGGACAGCCCATCGATCCCGCGTTCCAGGTTGTCGGCGGCGCTGGGCTCGCCTTTTAAAAGCTTTTTGCGCGCCAACTCCAGCGCATAGCGCACGCCGACAAGGATTTGGCTGATCGAATCGTGCAATTCACGGGCAACACGGCCGCGCTCTTCTTCCTGGGTGTCGACGATGCGCTGGGTCAGCGCACGCAGTTTGGCGTCTGCGAGGCGCGCCTCGCGCAGGTTGAGAAACAGCCCCGACGCGCCGACAAGAGCCAGCGCCCCGACCGTGATGATGCCGATCCAGCGGAATGTGGAGGCGATGCGCGCCTCTGTCTCTGCACGGGCTGCGGCGACGGTTTCAAGCACGTCATCGATGAACAAGCCGGTGCCCACCGCCCAGCGCCAGCTCTGAAGGCCCGCGACATATGTAATCATGCGTGCTTCTTCGCCGGTCGATGGTTTTTCCCACATATAGGTGTGATACCCGGCCCCAGAGCGCGCAATTTCGATCAAGCGGTCCGTGATCTCGGTGCCTTCGCTGTCAGTCAGTCCTGTGAGATCGCGGTTGATCAGGGCTGTTTGGCGTGGGCTGACGAGATTGACACCATCATAATCGAACACGAAGAAAAAGCCGTCTTTGCCCCATGTCATGGCCACGAGCATCTGAATGACCCGGTCCTTGGCATCCTGATCGTCGGGCTGGGCGCGTCCGTAGATCGGAAAGAAGCCGTTCCGGGCGATGGTGAGGTAATTGCGCAATTCCAATTTCTTGGCTTCCAACAACTGGGTTTCCAGCTGCGCAACCTCGCGGCTGGCCACTTCGCGGGCCTGATAGGCCACCACGAGGCTGATGGCGGTGACGGCAAAAATCAGCGGCAGCGTCGCGAGCAAATAAATCTTTTGCGTATAATTCAGCGCAATCAGCCGCATTCAGTGGCATTTCCCTCTGTCTGTGCACGTTAAATTGCACGATCTTCCTTGATCTGGCGCAATTGCGGGTCAGTTTGCAAGTCGCTGGCGCGTTGTATTTTTGCGGAGGATTGATGCGGCGACTGCGTAGTGGTGGGTATTTTCCCATGCAGTCCTCCTCGCTATACATGCCGGCACGACACTTAATGAAACGACCTGCTCACCCGCTGGGTGGGCGACAAGGGGAGGGAATCCATGGATCGTCGTTCATTCCTACGCGCTGGTGCACTCGGCACCGCTGCAACTGCTCTCGCTGCACCGGCCATCGCGGCCGGCCATGGCCGTACGCTGACAATGGTCACGTCCTGGCCGCGCGGCTTCGCCGTGCTCGATGACGCGGCCACTTACTTTGCCGACGCTGTGACTGCGATGTCCGACGGCAGCCTGTCCATCGAAAAGAAGGCTCCGGGCGAACTCGTTGGCGCCTTTGAGGTGTTTGACGCCGTGTCTTCGGGCCAGGCTGACCTCTATCACTCGGCTGACTACTACTTCCTGGGCCAGCACCCGGGCTATGCGTTCTTCACGGCTGTGCCCTTCGGTGCGACCGCGCAAGAGCTGACCAACTGGTACTACAATGACGGTGGTCAGGAGCTGCATGACGAATTGGGCATGATCTTTGGACTGAAGTCGTTCCAGGCAGGTAACTCCGGTTCCCAGTCCGGTGGCTGGTTCCGCGAAGAGCTGAATTCCGCTGAAGACCTGCAGGGTCTGCGCTTCCGTATGCCCGGCCTCGGTGGTCAGGTCCTCGGCCGCCTCGGCGCCTCGGTTCAGAACATCCCCTGCGGCGAACTGTATCAGGCCCTGTCCTCGGGCGCTCTGGACGGCCTCGAGTGGGTTGGCCCCTTCGCCGACGAACGCGCCGGCTTCCAGGAAGTTGCCAAGGTGTACTACACCGCCGGTTTCCACGAGCCCGGCTCGGGCCTCGCATGCGGCATGAACCTCGACGTCTGGGAAAGCCTGACGCCGGCACAGCAAGCCATCGTGGACAACGCCGCCAAGGCCACCACCCACTGGCAGCTGTCCAACACGCTGGCCAACAACGGTGGTGCTCTGGCCCGCCTGCAGGCACAGGGCGTGAAGACGCTGCAGTTCTCCGATGACATCTGGGATGCCTTCGGCGCCGCCTCGAAAGAGGTTCTGGACGAGAACATGGGCGACGAGCTCTATGCCAAGATCCGCAACAGCTTCGACGCATCGCTGGCGAAGTCGTCTGACTGGCTGCTGAAGTCGGACGGCGAGTTTGTCCGTCAGCGCAACCGCGTGCTGGCTGGCTGATCGCCATGAATTGGGAACGCCCCCGTGTGCAGGTCACACGGGGGCGTTTTCTTGTCCACCTTAGGTTTGCGCCCTGCGCGCACTGACGGATGGGCACCTGTCCACAAGCCGGGATAAGGCTTGAACTGGCAGTTGGCCCAAAGAGGGGCCAGGGGGAAGGTTGAGGTTTCGCGCGGTGCTGGTGGCCGCCCGATTGCCCGCTCAGCCTGACATGGGGACGTAACGGGCATACGGTGCAAGGAGTTCGCGCAATGGACGCAATACTCTGGTTCTTCCAGAACCTTGGGCTCGGATATTACAATTTCTTCTATGCGATCCTGAATCCGGGCCTGTGGCTCGACTGGTCGGATCCGAAGGCTGTCATGCGGTTTATCTACTATGGTGGATCCGTACAGGCGTTCTTCGTATTCCTTGCGGTGTTCCTGACAGTGACCATCATCGGCCTTTTCCGGAACAATTTCCTGTGGGGCGTTGTGCGCGGGCTTGAAGGGCTTGCAAACGGGGTCGGACGGTTTGCAGCCTGGGCGGGCCTGTTGATGGTCATCCAGCAGATTGTGATCGTCGTCATCCAAAGGATTTTTGCGGAGGCGCAGATTACAATCGGTTTCGGCGTCGCCCTGTCCTACGACATCTCATGGTGGGCAGAAGAACTCAAACTCTACAACGCGATCATCGTTTGTCTCTGTGTCGCCTACACATTTGTGCAAGGCGGCCATGTCCGGGTGGATCTCGTCTATTCGGCCGTCGGCCATAAAACCAAGCGCGTGATCGACATGATGGGATCGCTGATCCTGATGATCCCGGCGGCCATCCTGACATGGATGTATTCATGGTATTTTATGTGGCGCCACCTTGTGACACCCAAGGTTTCGGCCTCCGACACGCTGCAGCGTCTCGTGGATGGCAAAAGCCGCGCGTTCCGCTGGAACGTGGAAACCATCGGGTTCAGCCCGAACGGCTTTAATGGCTACTTCCTGTTCAAGGTTCTGCTGGTGCTCTTCTGCGCCATGGTGATCCTTCAGGCGATCGCCTTCTTCTACCGCTCGTATCTCGAACTCGTCGAAGGCGAGGAAAGCGCGGGCAAGTATCTCGACAAGGACAAGCTGGGCGACGAAGAAGCCGAGCTGGCCGCCGAAATCCACTAAGCGGGCCAAGGGGAAAAGAACATGCCATTTGGTTTGGACGGGGTCGAAGTAGGCCTGCTCATCGTCTTTCTCACGCTCTTCGGAGCCATCCTTTCCGGCTTCCCGGTGGCCTTTGCCATCGGTGGTGCGGCGGTCATCAGCTTCGGCTTGATTGCAGCGCTCGATTCGGCCGGGCTTCTTATCCACCAGGCGATTGACAAATCCTCGGCGGAATTCAGGGATCTGGTGAATTCGGGCGTCAAACCTGACACCATATCGGTCTTCCGATACCCGGATTTGCCGCGACTAGGTCTGCCGGTGTTCCCGCAGGGCTGGGAAACCGCCCTTGACCGCAACGTGTCCTTTATCGTGAACCGGATCAACGAGCGTGTGCTTGCTGGTCAGTCCATTGAGACGTTGCTTGCGGTTTTGATGTTCGTCCTCATGGGCATCACACTCGAGCGCTCCAAGATCGCCAACGACCTGCTGACCACAATGGCCCGCGTCTTTGGCCCTCTGCCGGGCGGTTTGGCCGTTTCGATCGTTGTGGTGGGCGCCTTCCTCGCCGCGTCAACGGGCATCGTCGGTGCGACTGTGGTGACCATGGGCTTGCTTGCCCTGCCGACCATGCTGCGCAACAACTACTCACCAGAATTGGCGACAGGTGTGATCGCGGCGTCGGGTACGCTGGGCCAGATCATTCCGCCGTCGATCGTGATCGTTCTGCTGGGCACGCTGGCCGGCGATCTCTACTCGGCGGCACAGGAACAGCGGGCCCAGCTGGCCGGCTGTACCGATGCGCTGACGTATCTGGGCGAGCCTGCCGTTGTCTCGGTGGGCACCTTGTTCCAGGCCGCCTTGGTGCCGGGCATCCTGCTGGCGGGTCTCTATGCGGGCTACGCGTTCTCCTATGCGGTGCTCAATCCTTCCAAGGCGCCTCCGGTTGAAATGGGCTCCACAAGCTCTGAAGTTGTAACACGCAACGAGGCCTTCCTGTGGTTCCTTGGCGTGCCGGCATTGTTGGTGGGCGGTCTTCTGGCCTTCTCCGCTATGGGCGTGGTGGGCAACCAGGACACTTCGGTTTCCTCCTTCTCTGATCTGGGTGATGGCGCGTCCCTGCGGACCAATGTGTCCGCAGACTGTCAGGCCTCGATGATCGAGCTGCACGGCCAAGAGGCCTGGGATGCAGCGGTTGCCGAGCAGAAGGCAATCGACGATTCCGGTGGCGTTCAGGAAAGCCGTGAGCTGACCGACGAGGAACGTGCCGCTGCCATTGCAGCCAAGGTCGACAATGCGGCGCCTATCGGCAGTGGCCTTGCACTGATCTTCATGCTGGCTGGCATCATCTTGGCCGTGGCGCGCGGCGTATCGCCAAGCTCCGACCCGATGCCGCTCATGATCGGCGCGGGCGGGGTGGCTCTGGCCCTGTTGCTTGATGCCGCAGTCATGGGTCCGCTGATGTCTCCCGGCATCCGGTTCCTTGTGCTGATTGTGCCGATTGCGCTGACGCTTTACGGGATGCGGGCAGCGGGTCAGCGCCTCGCGCGCAACGAACTTTTGCGTGTGGTGTTCCCACCATTGGTTCTGATCGTTGCTGTGCTGGGGTCGATCTTGGGCGGTATCACCAACCCCACACCCGCTGCGGCGCTTGGGGCAGGCGGCGCAATCATGCTCGCTGCCTTCCGGAAACTGCAGGAGAGAGGGGGCCCGGCATATATCGTGATCCAGGCCAGTTACGCGATCGTCGTGATGATCCTGATCGGCGTGAACTTCGATCTGCGGATCCACACGGACAATGTGAGTGTGGAAACCTGGATCGCCTATATCTTTGCTCAGGCGGCCTATCTCTACGCGATCTTCGGCCTGCTGTTCTCCTGTTGGGTGCTCTACAGCGAAGGGGTGCTTACCCCAGTGGTCCGGGAGACGGCCAAAGTGACATCGATGGTGTTCACGATCCTGATCGGGTCGCAACTTCTGAACCTTGTCGTAATCTCCTTTGGCGGCGAGCATTACATTCAGGACTTCCTCAAGAGCTTCGACAGTGAGTTCAAAGTCTTCCTGATCGTTATGCTGGTGCTGTTCGTGCTCGGGTTCGTGCTCGACTTCCTTGAGATCATCTACATTGTGATCCCGATTGTGGGCCCGGTGATCTATGGCGGCACCATGGATCCCAAATGGGTAACGATCATGATCGCGGTCAACCTGCAGACAAGCTTCCTGACACCGCCGTTCGGATTTGCCCTGTTCTACCTGCGCGGGGTTGCCCCCAAGGAAGTGACAACCGGCCATATCTATCGTGGCGTGTTCCCGTTTGTCTTAATCCAGGTCGCGGGCTTGGCGCTGCTGTGGCTGTTCCCGGCTATTGTCACGATTGTGCCGGACCTGATCGCAAACTGATCTCGCTGGGGGCCTCACAACCCCCTCGCTATACAAAGCCAGCGCGGGGGAAGGGCATCGAGCCCTTCCCCCGCGCCGCTTTTCGCGCCGCGCTGCGGGCGTAAAGCATGTAAGCCTCCGCAGATGTGCTTGCACTGCGTTTCGCTCATCATCTTGGTAAAAATACTCAAACGCGCACCGGCATCCGGCAGGCAAAACCTGCAAATAGCGCGCGGGTATGCGCCAGTTGCGCTCTATAACCAGCCGTCTATTTCGGGATCAGCGGGTTGTTTTGGTCGGAAGTGCTTCGGGCAGCGTGATCTGTGCCACTTGCTGCGCGATCGGCGCAACAGACAGTGGATGGGTCTCGCTGTCATGCGCGGTGGGATCCCCAAGAGGCTGCCAAGTGCCACCCTTATAGATCTCGACCGCGTCAAAATTCGCCTTGTAGCCCATCTTCGGGCTGCCGGGCACCCAATAGCCCAGATAGACATAGGGCAGGTTTGCTTCCCGGGCGATCTCGATGTGATCGAGAATAATATGCGTGCCGAGCGAACGCTTCTCCATCGTCGGCTCATAGAAGCTGTAAACCATGGAAAGACCGTCATCGAGAACGTCAGTCAGGCAAACCGCGGTCAGAGGCGACAAGCCTATGCCGCCCTCATAAGCTTCTGCCACGCTGTCTTCGGGCAAGCGATATTCGACGACACGAGAGCGCACCGGCGTTTCCTCGATCATCGCCGCAAACTCGAAGATATCCATGTCTGCCATCCCGCCACTCGCATGCCGACTGTCGAGGTAGCGGCGGAACAAGGCGAACTGATCTTCCGTCGCCCAAGGGGATGTGGCCTCTCGTAAAAGATCGCTGTTGCGCCGCTTGACGCGCCGCTGCGTACGGCTTGGCTTGAAATCTGCGACGCGTATGCGCGCTGACAAGCAGGCCGAGCAATCGGCACAGGACGGGCGATACAGCACGTTTTGTGACCGGCGAAAGCCCTGCTTCGACAGCGTGTCGTTGAGCTTTTCCGAATAGTCACCTTGCAAGGCAGTAAACAGCTTCCGCTCCATCCGGCCCTCGATATAAGGGCAGGGCTGCGGGGCCGTTACATAAAACTGAGGCGCTATGGGAAGCGTGTGACGCATGGGTTTCAGGGTTATCTCGGTGCTATATCGAAACGGTATCAGCCTGTTTCTTATCCGCCAAGTGTCTCTTTGACGTAAAAACCAAGATGTTTCGTAAGGGAATGTGGCTTTTTCTTTTGCGCCGATCTGGTCTCATCCCCAATTCCCACGACCTCGACAAGTCCCTCGACGAACTCAGGGGGGGCAGAACAGGCGCAAAGCACCCTGACGACTGGACGTATTTTAGGGAATGGCTGGAGCGCCACGGCGCAGAGGCCCCAGAGGACCTGCCGACTGCCCCTGAGATACCTAGGGAAGGGCGTGGGAGGGTTTAGGGGCCACGAATAAGGCATCCATTGTTGGTATCATTGAGCGTCCGGCCGCACTTCCATAACCCAAGCTTCGAGCTTTGAGGGGATAGTAGGACGTGATTTACGCAGAGATCTGTCTAACGATTGGGGACAGATCCCTCAGCCGTGGGCCCACAAACTCAGGCGTTGCAGCGCCGCGCCGCGCCCCCAAGCAGGCCAAAGCCGCTCAGCAGCACAGCCGATGGAAGAGGCACCGCTGGAGGTGAGGTTGTTATATTCTGCGTCGCCGAATTTAGCGATTTCGGATCGGGTGCGGTTGTATCCTCGATCGTAAAGATCCAGCTGCCATTCGCCTCTTCACCGTAAAATAACGCGAGCGACCCAACTGGTTGGTAGCTACCTGTGCTGGGCGTACCGCCAAGAACAGCTGTGGCTTCGTCGTCAAAAGTTAGAGTAAAGCGAGCACTGCCGCCATTACCGTAGGTAGCGCCCGTAATCAGATCGACCAAGGTTCCAGAAGGGCTGATAATGGTCAGAGCCAACCCTTTGAGAAAAGCATATTCTGGGCCGGTGGGGTAGCCGTCTGGAGTAATATCGTTGCCCGACCCTGTAAGGTCCACGATAAATCGCTCTCAGAACTCGCACCCGTTGGGTGTGCCATTTTTCAGCCCTCCGGCATCAACTAACATTCTGAAATATATAACGAAAAGTAGGGAGAAGGCAGCTAAATCAGCCAACTGCTTGGGAAATCCGGGCCAATGCATGTGCGCGGCCCCTCAAGGCCGCGCTGGGAAGTGTAAACTTCCGGTTGCATATTTGGTATTTGCGCGGCGAGATGCGCGCGCTTTGGGTTTACCTGTAGCGCTTTGCGGGGCGATTGATGGCGACTGAGCCAATGGCATGATCGCCAAGGCTTTGGCCTTTTGAGCCCATCAACATCAGCACGATTGACACAATCTGCAGGAGAAAGAACGCGAAACAGACCGTGTAGATCGCCGTATGCATGACTGCATCGCCCAGGGTGAAGCGGTTGCCTTCCACATTCCGAAACTCGATTGCGACAAACCGCATGCCCAGGGTTGCCGATCCGGAGGTCAGCGTGATCACCCGGTAAGCCAATCCGACCGCAAGCCACAGCAGCGGCAGGAAAAACAGCCCCAGAAATGCGGTGAACGGGATAGCGAGCAATGTGAGCAGGCCGATCAGAACGGAGTCTGCGAGCCAAGCAATAAGCCGTTTGGTGGGCACGCCAGCATAAAATCCGGCTTCGTAGTCAGGGTTTGGGTGACCATGGCCGACATCCGTCATGGGGCCTCCTAGAGAGCAGTTGTGTCAGGTGTTGGAATAAGTGTGGGGCCGCATATGCGCCGCTGCAAGGGCAGATCTTGGTTCTGCGGCCATGAAACAGCCCCCATCGGGGCGGGGGCTGTTAGGAGGGGCGGCCTGTCCGTGAGACAAGCCGCATGAGATGGGATCAGCTATCCGCCGGAGCGATGTCGAGATCCGTGTCGCGGGATTTGCGGCTGCGATCATCCATGAACTGGTCGAACTCTGCCTTGTCTTTGGCATCGCGCAGACGCTGCAGGAAGGCCTCAAAAGCTTCCTGCTCTTCTTCGAGCCGGCGCAGGGTTTCTTCGCGATAGGCATCGAAAGCAGTGTTTCCGGTGCTGCGGCGCAGGCTGTGAGTGTTGCGGCTGCGGCGGGTGCAGGACGAACCGAACATTTGTTTACTCCAGATCATGTAGGCAAGTAGGGCGAGGCCAACGGGCCAGAAGAAGATAAAGCCGAGAACCATCGCGGCGATCCAAGCACCTTTGCCCCGGGCATCCAGCCAGCCTTCGGCACGGGAAAACCAATTTTGGGAAGGGGCCGAATGAGGGGCGGTGGCGGTGGTCATTTTGTACTCCATTATATCTATGTGAACCTCTTTCACATTACTGCAGATGGGGAATGTCACCGGGCCCTTCAACCCTCAATGTGAAAGTTTTTTACATTTTTGACTTTGACACGGACAACCTATTGAAAAAGCGATTAAACGAAATGCCCCTCCTGCGCGCCTGTGAGCTCCAGGAGGGTTTTTGGCGCGATTGGAAACACGTGCCTTGGGGTTCCGGCAGCAGCCCAAATCACGTCGAATTCCAGCAGGCGCGGATCGAAATAGGCCACGGGTGGGGTGAGATGGCCCAGCGGTGCAACGCCCCCAATGGCAAAGCCCGTGACCTGCCGCACCGCTTGGGCGTCAGCCCGTTGCAAGGCTGTCCCAGAAATTGTGCCTGCCTTGTCTCCGTCGACCAGGTTCCCCCCGGCTGTCAGGAAAAGGACAAGCCTGTGCGGATCGTCCGCGGCGGCAAAAAGGATCGACTTTGCAATTTGATCCAGGTGGCAGCCCACCGCATCGGCGGCTTCCTGCGCGGTCCGGGCCTGTCCGACCTCATGAATATCAGGAACGATGCCGTGTATTTCAAGCGCGGCAAGGACGCGTTTCATACTTTTGCTCATGAGGAAGCCTCATCTTACTTTTCGATCACAATGGACTGGCTGCGCGCCAGGGTCCAGCCGCGCAGCTTTGCCGTTGCGCTGCCCACCTTGGCGGGTGACACTAAGCCATGACTGACTTGCTGGGCGCGCGCCTGACCACCTGCCCGTTGGCCCATGATGCGGACGCTGCACGCGATACGGCCGCAACATTTCAGGATTTGGCGCCCGAATTGCGGGCGCTTCTGGCCGGTGTGTCGGGCTGCAGCCCCTATCTGCGTGGTTTGATGCGATCGGAGGAGACCTGGCTGCGCACCGCGCTGGAGCAACCGTTGGACGCGCTTGTTCCCAACCTGATCGCAGAGGCGCAGGCGGCTGGGCTGGATCGGCCGGATACGGCGCTGCGCCAGGCGAAGCGGCGGCTCGCGCTCATGACGGCTCTGGCGGATCTGGGTGGGGCATGGGACGTGGTGCAGGTAACGGCGGCGCTCACGCAATTTGCGGATTTCGCCGTGCAAGCCGCACTGGATGCGGCGCTTTTGCCCCTGCTCGCCAATGGCAAGATCCCCGGTATGGGCGCGCAGGATGGCACAGCCGGGGCGGGCATGGTGGTTTTCGCCATGGGAAAGATGGGCGCTCATGAACTGAATTATTCCAGCGACATCGACTTGATCTGCCTGTTCGACGAGGCACGCTACCCAGATCCGGCCGACGCCATGGAGGCCCGCGCCGGCTTTATCAAGGCCACGCGCAAGATGGTGCGCATCCTCAATGATCGCACGGCAGAGGGCTATGTCTTCCGCACGGATTTGCGCCTGCGTCCTGATGCGTCTGTCACGCCGGTCTGCATGGCGATGGAGGCGGCTGAGCGCTACTACGAAGGGGTGGGGCGGACATGGGAACGGGCGGCCTATATCAAGGCGCGTCCCTGTGCCGGTGATATCGCAGCGGGGGAGGCGTTTCTGGCGCGGATGCGCCCCTTTGTCTGGCGCCGCCATCTCGATTTTGCAGCCATCGAAGACGCCCACGACATGCGCAAACGGATCCGGGATCACAAGGGCCTGCATGAAACGGAACAGGCGGGGGCGGATGGCCTGAAAGGGCGGGATCTGAAGCTTGCGCCCGGCGGCATCCGAGAGATTGAGTTTTTCACCCAGACCCGCCAGTTGATCGCGGGCGGGCGGGATGAAACCCTGCGGGTACGTCAAACCGTGTCCGGACTGGCGCGGCTGGCAGATGCCGGTTGGATTTCGCAGGAACAGGCCAGCCATTTGGCACAGGATTACGCGGCGCATCGTGATCTAGAACATCGTCTGCAGATGATTGGGGATACCCACACCCATGCGCTGCCCAACAGCGATGACGAGTTCCTGCGCCTTGTCCGCATGACTGGCGCGGAGGATGTCGCGGCCTTTCGCGCGCAGTTGCGCGCCCGTATTGATCGTGTTCAAGGGATCGTGGAGAGCTTTTATCAACCGGCACCCGCTGCCCCGCTACAAGGCGCAGTCCGCGGGCCAAGTGGGGCACAGGCCTCCGGCACGAGCCCCAAAACAGGCCCCCTAAGGGAGCTCGGCACGGACCAGAGTACGGACCCGGTCGCGGCGCTGATCGATGGCGACATCCGCGCCCGGTGGCGGCGCTACCCCGCCCTGCGTTCAGAGCGGGCGCAGCGCATCTTCGATCGGCTCCTGCCGGACATTGAAGCCCGCCTGCAAGACAGCCCCCGCCCAAAGGAAGCCTTGGCCGCTTTTGATGGCTTTCTGTCGGGCCTGCCCGCAGGGGTGCAGCTGTTTTCCATGTTTGAGGCCAATCCTGCCCTGTTGGCGCTGCTGGTGGAAATTGCAGCCAATGCGCCTGCACTGGCCCGCTACCTGTCTCGCAATGCTGGCGTTTTGGATGCGGTGATTGGCGGGGATTTTTTCGCTGATTGGCCCGGACGCGAAGCGCTAGAGGCGGATCTTGCGGCCCATATGGCGCAAGCCGCCGACTATGAGGCCTGCCTTGATGTGGCCCGGCGGTGGCAGAAGGAATGGCATTTCCGCATTGGGGTGCATTTCCTGCGCGGCCTCGCGGATGCCGATAGGGCGGGGGCCCAGTATGCCGAACTCGCAGAGGTGGTCGTTGCGGCGCTTCTGCCGGTTGTGTCCGGTGCGTTGGCCGAAAAGCACGGGCCTGCGCCCGGACGCGGGGCCGTTGTGTTGGCCATGGGCTCGCTCGGGGCGGGCTGGCTGACCCCCCATTCCGATCTGGATTTGATCCTGATTTTTGATGCGGACGGTCAGGAGGCGTCTGAAGGCCGGCGGCCTTTGGCGGCGCGCGCTTGGTACGCCCGGCTGACGCAGAGCCTGATCACGGCCCTGTCGGCCCCGACCGCTGCAGGGCGGCTTTATGCGGTGGACATGCGGCTGCGCCCATCAGGACGACAGGGCCCGGTAGCGACCTCGCTTCAGTCGTTCCGCAGCTATCAGCGAGATGACGCCTGGACCTGGGAGCACATGGCGCTGACACGCTCGCGCCCCATCGCTGGCCCGCAAGATTTACAGGCGGATGTGGCCGCGGTGCGCAGCGATGTGCTGAGCCAGCCCCGTGATGCGGCGCAGGTTTGGCGCGATGTGGCCGATATGCGGGACCGCATTGCAGCTGCGCGGGGGGCGTTCGATCCGTGGGATGTCAAGAACGGCCCCGGACGCATGCAGGATATCGAGCTGTTTGCGCAAGGGGCTGCGCTTGTTGCCGCAGGCCAAGGTGGGCAGGTGCCCCCGGTCAGTGTTGCGGGGCAACTCGCTATGTTGTCGGGCGCAGCGCTTGAGGGCACGGCGGTGGATGGGGCCGCGCTGGCGGAAAGCTATGGGTTTCTGCGTGCGGTCCGGGCCGCGTTGCGGCTGACCAGCGCGCAGGAGGCTGAAAATCACACGCCCGAAGCCGGGGCGGGCCGCATTCTGGCCCGGGTGGCCGGGGCGGGCGATGTCTCGGAGGTGGCGGCGCGGATCGCGCGCCATGCCGCAGATGCTTCCGAGCAGGTCGTGGCAGCACTGGACGGCGGCCGCGCGCCGCCTATGGTGTCTGATCAGGAACCACCAACAGCAAGAGGGCGCAGGGATGAAGGGTAATGCACTGGATCCGAAGGGGTTGATTGCGGAAAGCTACCGGATCGAAGGCATTAGCGCTGAAGAATGCCGCTCGATCTTCGTGGATTGGGCGCTGTCCATGCCGTCCGACCGAACCGATGGCACCAGCATCCGTGCCTTGCTGGATCAGCACGGGGCGCAGGCGCCTGACCACCCGATGACGCAGGTTCTCAAGGAAGGGTTGGCCCGGCCTGCCAAGCCCGGCCGCCGCGGGGGGCGGCGTGGCCGGGTGGCCGAAAGCTGAGGCACATCTGACCGGCACAGCCGGGGGGCGCGCCCGCTTGCCCGGGCCGGGCCTCACCCGAGCATTCGGCCCACCATCTCGGCCAAGTCACGGCTGATCCCCTCGCGGGATTTGAGTTGCCCCAGCGCGTCCTTTATCAAGGTCTGCCTGTCGCCATCATATCGGCGCCATGTCTCAAAGGCGGTGGACATGCGCGCGGCCGTCTGCGGATTGATCCCATCCATCTTGCCCAGCCAGAACGCCACCAACGCGTAGCTCTCGCCGGAGGGGTCGTGAAAGCCGGCTGGGTTCATGGCCAGGCCACCGATGACAGAGCGGAACCGGTTGGGGTTTTTCCAGTCGAAATCCGCGTGTTCTGTCAGGGCACGGGCAATGCCGGGCGCGTCCTGTGGGGCCGCACGGCTGACCTGCAGCGCAAACCATTTGTCCATGACGAGCCTGTCTTGATGCCATTGGCGATAGAAGGCCTCCAGTGCCCCATTGGCGCGGCCCGCATCGATCAAGGTGCCAAGCGCGCCGAGCTGTTCCGTCATGTTGTCGGCTGTTTCGAATTGCGCTTGGGCGGTCGCGCCTGCGTCGAGCGTTGACATATAGGCCAGAGCGGTCTGTCGCAGGGCGCGGCAGCCCGCATCCTTGGCATCCGGCGTATAGGGCCCGGGACGAGACATCTGGGCATAGAGCACGGGCCAAAGCTCGGACATGTGCTGTGCGACCTGCTTCTTCAGTGTTTTGGTGGCCTGCCAGATCACGGTCGGGTCCGGGGTCAGGCCGCTGTCATGCAAGGTCTGGGCCATGTCATCCTGGCCAGGCAGAGCCAGCGCCAAGGCGCGAAAGGCCGGGTCCAGCGTTGCGTCTGCGGCGACCCGGGACAGGGCCTGCAGATAGTCCGCGCCCGGCTGGGCATCCTCGGTGATCATGCGCACAAGCACGTCCTTGGCCAAGGCGCGCCCGGCCTCCCACCGGTTGAACGGGTCCGTGTCATGGCCCAGCAGGAAGGTGCGTTCCTCCGCTGAGCTGTCGCGATCCAGGATCACGGGCGCTGAGAAGCCCCGCAGGAGCGATGGCACCGGCCAGGCATCCAACCCGTCAAATCGGAAGCTCTGGCGGTCTTGTGTCATCTCCAGCACGCGGGTCGGGACTGCCTCGCTGCCATCGGGGGCCAGCAGCCCCACGGCGATCGGGATCACTTGGGCATCCTTTTCCGGCTGGCCCGGAGTGGGAGGGGTGCGTTGGGTGAATGTGAGGGTGTAAGTGCCGTCCTCGAATTCTTCTTCAACGCTCAGGCGCGGCGTGCCGGCTTGGGTATACCAGCGCTTGAACTGAGACAGATCGCGCCCGGTGGCGTCTTCGAACACCTTGAGCCAATCCTCGATGGTGCAGGCTTGCCCATCATGGCGCTGAAAGTAGAGATCGAGCGCCTTGTCATAGGCCGCATCCCCCACCAGCGTCTTGAGCATGCCGATAACCTCGGCCCCCTTTTCATAGACGGTGGCTGTGTAGAAGTTATTGATCTCAATAAAGGAAGATGGGCGCACGGGATGTGCCAGCGGCCCGTTGTCTTCGCGGAATTGCCGCGCGCGCAGCATCAGAACATCGTCGATCCGCTTCACCGCATGGGAGCGCATGTCGCCGGAGAATTGCTGATCGCGGAACACTGTCAGCCCTTCCTTCAAACACAATTGAAACCAGTCGCGGCAGGTGATCCTGTTGCCTGTCCAGTTGTGGAAATACTCATGGGCGACAATGCCCTCGATCAATTCGTAGTCTCGGTCGGTGGCCGTTTCAGGGCTGGCTAGAACGTATTTGGAGTTGAAGATGTTCAACCCCTTGTTTTCCATCGCACCCATGTTGAAATCGTCCACGGCGACGATGTTGAAAAGGTCGAGGTCATACTCGCGCCCATACACCTCCTCATCCCAGCGCATGGAGCGTTTCAGCGCATCCATTGCATAGGCACAGCGGTCTTCGTCGCCCGGGCGCACGTATATGTTCAGCGCCACTTCGCGGCCTGACATGGTTGTGAAACGATCTGAAAAGGCTTCGAGCTCTCCGGCCACAAGGGCAAACAGATAGGCCGGCTTGGGCCATGGATCGTGCCATTCAGCCCAGCCATCGCCGCTGGCCACGGGATTGCCGTTGGACAGCAACACAGGCGCATTCCCTTCAATCCGAACGGTGAAGGGCGCCATCACATCGGGGCGGTCAGGGTAGTAGGTGATTTTGCGGAAACCTTCGGCCTCGCATTGGGTGCAATACATGCCGTTCGACATGTAAAGCCCTTCCAGCGCCGTGTTTGCTTCCGGGCAAATCTCAACCTCTGTCTCCAGCCGGAAGGGCGCGGACTGTTCCGGCAAGGTGATGCCTTCGGCGGTGCTTTGCGCGGCGCAGGGCGTGCCGTCAATCTCTGCGCGGATCAGTGTCAGCCCCTCACCGTGCAGAAACACCGGGCCCGGCAGCGCCTGCGGGTTTGGCGACATGGTGATCACCGTGGTCACGCGGGTTGCCTTGGGATCGAGCACAACGGTCATGTGCACGTGTTCGATCACATAGGGGTAGGGGGTGTAATCGCGAAGATAGAAGGTTTGGGGGGCGGAGTCGCGCATGATTTGGGGGGCCTCTGACTGCAATTGTGTCAGAGCCTAGAGGCCACAGAGATGTCTGCAAGGGGGCGCGGTGCCTTCCTTGCCGGAAACGGGCGCTATTCCCCCTTCGTCAGCGGGCAGTGAGGCAGGCGTAGCGCGACGGGGAGGTCGTTTTATATCCGTCAGCGGGACTGAGCCAAACGCTGGCGCGCCCATCTTGGAACAGCCGCACCTTCATGGTGGCTCCTGCCATGTTTGACTGCACATCGGTCAAGTCCATGCTGAGGATGCGACGACTGCCCTCAGGCGCAACCACACCTGTGCCATAGGTAGACGCCGTGACCTGTTCGCCATCGATCTCGAAACCTATCTCTTTCGGATACCAACTGCCCGCAACTTTCGCGTTGGAAAATCCATCCGTGGCAAGCCGGGTGCGCTCGCAAATATAGCCTTCGCGCGCAGAGGCGGTGGTGCTGGCAATCGCACACAGCGCCGCAAGTGTAATCGTCTGTCGTATCATCGGGGCCTCGTCAAATTAAACGCTGTAATTGAGCTTCAGGAGAGCCGGGATTTGAAATCTGAGTCAAGCGTCGCCCGCCTTTGCTTGCCCCAAATCTTCTGAGGAATTGAGTTAATTGGTTTGCGGTTGCGCTCCCGGACACGCTGACTTTTGACACACTCCCAGTGTTCTGGTGCGACTTGACTGTTTCTCGTTGCAGGTGCGTTTCAGTGGGACGCGCGGGCGTCTATTCCGGCTGCGGGCTGGCTGCTGCTTGGCGCGCTGGGTGGTGTGGCCGCGATCCGAAAACGCAGGTAAGGCTGATCACGCTTTGACGAATGCTGTGCGGCTCCTAACTGGAGCCGCATGAGTGTCCTCCTCTGGTTCAAAAAAGATCTCAGGCTGGCCGATCACGCGGCTCTGGCCCGCGCCGCAACGATTGGCCCGGTGCTGCCGCTCTATATTCTTGAGCCGGAGCTTTGGGCCGAGCCAGACATGTCTGGGCGCCAGTTCCATTTTTTAAAAGACTGCTTGCGCGATTTGCATCGGGCACTGGACGGGCGTCTGGTGATCCGCGTCGGTTCTGCGCCGCGCATCTTGCAAGACCTGTCTGCCCACTTCGGCACGACCCACCTGATCTCCCATGAAGAAACCGGAAATGCCTGGACCTATGCGCGCGACCGGGCCGTGGCTGCATGGGCGCGCTCTGAAGGTGTTACCTGGGAGGAACTTCCGCAATCCGGCATCGTGCGGCGGCTCGACACTCGGGATCGTTGGGCGGCGCGGCGCAATGCCTATTTGCGCGCGGGCACGGTTGAGACGCCGCAGGATGTGACATGGCTTTCCGTCCCGAGCGATGATGTTCCCGATTTGCTGCCAGAGGCGTGTGGCCAAAGGCAACGGGGCGGTCGGCAGGAAGCCCTGTCCCTGCTCGGCGGGTTTCTCACAGAGCGCGGGCAGAGCTACCGCAAGGCCATGTCCTCCCCGCTGGAGGGAGAGTGGGCCTGCTCGCGCCTTTCACCGCATTTGGCGTTCGGCACGCTTTCGGGGCGCGAGGCTTCCACCGCCTGCGCGGGACGCCAGCGCGAGGTGCGGGGCACACGAACCGGATGGGGCGGCGCGCTGAGATCCTTTCAGGCCCGGCTCGCATGGCGCGATCACTTCATGCAAAAGCTCGAAGATGAGCCCGCGCTGGAATATCGCAGCTTACACTCTGCTTATCAGGGCCTGCGGGGCGATGATCCGGCCCGCCGTGCAGCCTGGGAGGCTGGCGAAACCGGATTGCCTTTCGTGGATGCCTGCATGCGGTTTCTGGCTGCGACGGGCTGGCTCAATTTCCGCATGCGTTCGATGGTGATGGCTGTGGCCTCCTATCACCTGTGGTTGGATTGGCGCGCCACGGGCCTGCATCTCTCGCGTCAATTCACCGATTACGAGCCGGGCATTCACTGGAGCCAGGTTCAAATGCAATCGGGCACAACCGGCATGAACACGGTGCGCATCTACAATCCGATCAAGCAGGGCAAGGATCAGGATCCTCAAGGTATTTTCACGCGCCGCTGGGTGCCGGAACTGGCCGATGTTCCGCTCGAATATTTGCAAGAGCCCTGGCGCTGGGAGCATGCGACCCGCTTGCGCTACCCTCCGCCCATCGTCGATGTGAGTGAGGCAGCCCGTACGGCGCGCGAGCGGATTTGGGCCGTGCGCAAGGGGGGGGCTTTTCGCGAAGAGGCTGCGCGCGTGGTCAAGAAACATGCGTCGCGCAAGGATCCCCAAGGGCATTTCGTGAATGATCGCGCGCCGCGCCAGCGCACAACCAAAGTGCCAGACCCTCGCCAGATGGGGTTTGAGTTTTAATGGCGCGCCAGCGAAAGAAAGCCGACCTGCCGAGCAAGACCTGTGCCACCTGTGGCCGCCCTTTCACGTGGCGCAAAAAGTGGGAAAAGGTCTGGGACGACGTGCGCTACTGTTCTGAGCGGTGTCGGCGCGAACGCAAGCCTGCTAAGACGGGCTGATAGGGCTCAGCCCGCGCTCTTGCGAGGCGTTTGAGAGGCGGACAAGTACAGAAAATCAGCTCCTGCGTTAAGAATTCGGCATGCAATTGTGCACCATGCGTTGAATGCCGGGCGCCGTCGCCCTAGTTTGCCCGACGAACCAGATTATCAGGGGCCGCCTACCAGCCCCTGCGCCGTGACAACAGGGACATCTCCAGATGACGGATCGGATTGAAAAGCAGGGCTTGCAGGTCGCGCAGGAACTTGCGGAATTTATTGAAAATGAAGCGCTGCCGGGGACGGGCGTCGAGGCGGATGCCGTCTGGGCCGGGCTACAGGCCTTGGTGCAGGTGTTTGGACCCCGCACGGCCGAACTTGTGGAAAAGCGCGAAGAACTGCAGGGGCAACTCGATGCTTGGCACAAGCAGCACAAAGGCCAGCCGGTGGATGCCGCGGCCTATGACGCCTTCCTGACGGAGATCGGCTACCTTGAGCAAGAGCCTCCTCAGGGAATTCAGGTCGCGCCCAGCAATATCGACAGCGAGATCGCAAGCCTGTGCGGGCCGCAACTGGTCGTGCCATCAACAAATTTGCACATGGTGATGAAGGCGGCCAATGCGCGCTGGGGCTCGCTCTATGACGCGCTCTATGCCTCCGATGTTTTGGGCAGCCCTGCACCGCGCGGTGACTATGATGCGGAGCGCGGCGCGCAGGTTGTTGCCTGGGCCAAAGCACATCTCGACAAGGTTGTCCCTCTGAGCAAGGGATCGTGGGCGGATGTCGTCACCATGGCGCCCTCGGGTGGCAAGCTGATGATGATCGCGGGCAAGGGCACAACAGAGCTGGCCGACCCAAACCAGTTTGCGGGCTTTAACCGCGATGAGAAGGGCAATGTCTCTGACGTCTTCCTGCGGGCCAACAACCTGCACATCGTGCTCTATATCGATCGGACCCATCCGATTGGCAAAACGGACACCGCGGGGATCGCTGACATCTACCTTGAGGCGGCAGTGTCGACGATCGTGGATCTGGAAGACTCGGTCGCCTGTGTGGACGCGGCAGACAAGGTTGTGGCCTATCGCAATTGGCTCGGTTTGATGAAAGGGGATTTGACAGAGGCACTGCCGGGCGGCGACACGCTCGAGCTCAACCCTGATGTGGGCTGCGAAGGCCCCAAAGGCCAGCCCATCCTGCTCAAGGGGCGGTCTTTGATGCTGGTGCGCAATGTGGGCCTGCTGATGACGACCCCGGCGATCCTCGATGCGGAGGGCAACGAGGTGTCAGAGCATCTGGTTGACGCAATGGTCACGGTGCTCTGTGCGATCCATGATCTCAAGCGCCCGGACATGCCGAAGAACTCTCCCAAAGGCTCCATCTACATCGTGAAGCCGAAGATGCATGGCCCGGACGAGGTGGCGATGTGCGACCGCATGTTTGCTGCCGTGGAGCAGGCATTGGGCTTGCCGCTCGGAACGGTCAAGATGGGCATTATGGACGAAGAACGCCGTATGTCGGCCAATCTCGCGGCAGCGATCGGCAAGGCGCCGCGTCGCGTTTGCTTCATCAACACCGGCTTTCTGGATCGCACGGGTGATGAAATTCACAGTTGCATGGAAGCCGGGCCGATGCTGCGCAAGGCGGATATGCAGCAATCAAGCTGGCTGCTGGCCTATGAAAGCCGCAACGTGGATGCCGGCCTGATGTGCGGCTTGAAAGGACGGGCGCAAATCGGCAAGGGCATGTGGACAAAGCCAGATCGCATGGCCGATATGATGGCCGCCAAAATGGGACATCTGGAAGCCGGGGGCACAACGGCTTGGGTGCCAAGCCCACGGGCAGCCGTGCTGCACGCCTGCCACTACCATGAAAGGTCGGTCTTCCAGACGCTTTGGGATATCGCCGAGCAAAGCCAAGGCAAATTCCGTACGCCCCGGGCAACGCTTCTGGAGGTGCCTGTGGAAACAGCAAACCTTTCGGACGATGCGGTAATCGCGGAATTGGAGAACAACTGCCAGGGCATTCTGGGCTATGTGGTCCGCTGGGTTGACCAGGGCGTGGGCTGCTCAAAAGTGCCCGACATCAACGATGTTGGTCTGATGGAAGACCGCGCCACGCTGCGGATCTCTGCGCAGGGTCTGGCAAATTGGTTGCATCATGGGGTGGTGTCTGAGGCGCAAATCACAAGCGCGATGCAGAAAATGGCCGAAGTGGTCGACCGTCAGAATATGGGGGATCCCTCCTACAGGCCCATGGCGCCAAGCTTTGACGGGATTGCTTACAAATGTGCTCTGGACCTCGTCCTCAAAGGGCGGGTGCAACCCTCAGGGTATACAGAGCCACTGCTGCATGCTGCGCGCGCTGCTGTAAAAGCTCAGGCCTGATCTAACGGAGCAGGGGCCCCTTTGTGGCCCCTGCAAGATTTTTAGCAAGGGGGCGTTGCCCCCGCCCTTCGGGCCCCCCAGAGTATTTTCCAGACAAAGAACGCGTATTTTTAACGGCTCCGCATCTTTGTCTTGGAAATACTCATGCTCGCGCCAATGAAACACCTGCGGCAAGGCAGGGTTTGGGTGCTGCAGCGCTTGTCGCGCGGCCCAACGCTTGCCCTCATGAAAGCTTGCTTTAATGCGGGCAAGGGGCGGGAGCGTTCCGTTGTCTGCTTGACCATCGTCTGGGCTCTGCTAAACCCGCGCGAGTCTTCCCGGAGTGCCACCCATGCATCTGTTCGCCGATATCCACCGCCTCGTGCTCGACACCTTGACCCATTGGACCAATGAGGGCGCATTGCCTGCGGGCCTGTCCTTTGCCAATGTCACTGTGGAGCCGCCGCGTGATCCCGCCCATGGCGATATGGCAACCAATGCCGCGATGGTTCTGGCAAAGCCCGCCGGATTGCGTCCGCGTGAAATTGCAGAGTTTGTTGCGGCAAAACTCGAGGAAGATCCCAGGATTGCGTCCGCAGATATCGCTGGCCCAGGCTTTTTGAATTTACGCCTGGCCGACAGTGTGTGGCAGACGGTTGTCGCTTCCGCTTTGCAGAGTTCAGATCGGTTTGGCCGGTCCGATATGGGGGCGGGTGCAAAGATCAATGTCGAGTATGTTTCGGCCAACCCAACCGGGCCTTTGCATGTGGGCCATACGCGCGGTGCTGTGTTTGGGGATGCTTTGGCAAGCCTGCTTGCCTTCGCCGGATATGCCGTCACCCGCGAATATTACATCAATGATGGTGGTGCGCAGGTAGATGTTTTGGCGCGCTCTGTTTATCTGCGCTATCTTGAGGCGCATGGTCAGACCGTTGCGTTTGAGGACGGCACATATCCGGGCGATTACCTCGTGCCCGTTGGCCACGCACTGCGAGAGAAAGTGGGTGACGCCTATGTCGGGCAGCCCGAAGATGTTTGGCTGGCGGAGATTCGTGCCTTTGCAACCGATGCGATGATGGACTTGATCCGTTCTGATCTTGCCCAGCTTGGCGTCAAAATGGATGTCTTCTTCTCCGAGAAATCCCTCTATGGCACGGGCCGGATTGAGGCTGCGCTGGACGATCTTAAAGCCAAAGGCCTGATCTATGAGGGCGTGCTGGAGCCGCCCAAAGGCAAAAAGCCCGAAGACTGGGAGCCGCGCGAACAGACTCTGTTCAAGTCAACGGCCCATGGCGATGACGTGGATCGTCCAGTGATGAAATCCGATGGTGCCTGGACGTATTTCGCCCCTGACATCGCCTATCACTTTGACAAGGTTCAGCGCGGTTTCGACGGTCTGATCGATGTGTTTGGCGCCGACCATGGCGGCTATGTAAAGCGTATGAAGGCAGCGGTTTCCGCCCTGTCCGATGGCGCTGTCCCGCTCGATATCAAGCTGACCCAGCTCGTCAAGCTGACCAAGGCCGGTGAGCCGGTGAAAATGTCAAAACGGGCGGGCACCTTTGTGACCCTGCGCGATGTGGTGGATGAGGTTGGTGCAGATGTGACCCGCTTTGTCATGCTGACCCGGCGCAACGACGCCCCGCTCGATTTCGATTTCGACGAGGTGACGGAGCAGTCCAAGGACAACCCGGTGTTCTATGTGCAATATGCCCATGCCCGGATGTGTTCCGTGCTGCGCAAAGCGGAGGCAGCCGGGTGGGATGTCCGTGACGCGGCGCTGGCCGGATATGATCTGTCGGGCAACACAGACACGGTCGAGCTTGCTCTGGCCCGCAAAATCGCGGAATGGCCCCGCCTCGTGGAGATTGCGGCCCGCACCCATGAGCCGCACCGCATTGCGTTTTTCCTCTACGAGATCGCCGGGCTCTTCCACACGCTCTACAATCGGGGCAATGAAAAGCCTGAGCTGCGCTTTATTCAGGAAGGCAACCCGGATGCAAGCTTGCCAAAGATTGCACTGGCCCGTGCCTGCGGCGTTGTTATTTCCACAGGACTTGGTATTCTGGGCGTAACCCCGGCACAAGAAATGCGCTAAAGAGCGACTGGAAGGGAAACTCCTTTCTGCAGGCCGGGTCAGAGGCAGGGTCTGATCACGTGCGCAAGATGTGTGACAGGCTGTATTCAGGCTCGGGATACGCGTGCTGTCATGTGATCCCGGGTGTCACAGGCACAGGATCGGGTAAAACCCATGATAAATGCGGGCCCCGGGCAGTTCTCCCCGGACACGGAAGATGCAAACGCAGATGCGGATGCTTGGCACAATTCACATTCTGAAATGGTTGGCGATCGCATGTCTGGCCGAGCGGCACGCTTGGCCGGCGTGGTGCATTGGTGCGGGGCGCTGGCGTCGGTTGGGCTTCTGATCGGATTTGCGGTCTGGGGCGTCAAGCTTAGCTTGCGCGATGTGACGCAAGTGCCCGTTGTGCTGGCGCTAGAAAAACCAATGCGGGTCGCCCCCAGCAATCCGGGCGGAGCCGACATTGCCCATAAGGGGCTGTCGGTCAACGAAGTGCAGGAGGCCCGCGGCACGCCCGAAGCGCCCATGGAAGTGCGGGTTCTCGACGAGCCCACGCAACTGCATTCCGAGGATATGACCGTTGCAGCTGAAGTGGCGCCGCTTACCGAGGAGGAGCGCGCCGCGCAAACCTTGGCGCTGGTCGAGCGTTTGGTCAGCGGGGCCTCTCGCCTGTCGGACCCCTTGCCCGAGATCGAAACCGTATCGCGCAATCCTGTCGAAGAGGAACTGGCCGTCTTGCCAGCCCCCGCCGTGGCCACACCGGCCGTAGAGGGGTTGGGGCGATCTCTTTATCCTGTGGCCCGTCCCGCCAGCTTTGGGGCGGCCTCGGCTCCGCGCGCCACGGTCGTGCAAGCCTCCCTGTCGCAGCCGGCACCGCCAGCACCGGGCGACCGGCTTGTGCAATTGGGCGCGTTTGATAGCCCTGAAATGGCGCAAAAGGCATGGGATGGTATGATAAGCGGGCCCTTTGCGCCTCTGATGGATGGCAAGCGCAAGGTCATCATGGAAGCTCAATCCGGCGGACGGATGTTCTATCGTCTGAGGGCCGCCGGGTTTGTCGATCTCAGCGACGCGCGGCGCTTTTGTGCAGAACTGCTGGCGGGCAAGGCGGACTGTATCCCCGTTGTGGCGCGTTAAAAGGCGGGAAGGGCGATGACCATGCACAGACCGCTTATTCTGGGCTGCAAGGGGCTGCACCTTGAGGCCGCTGAGGCAGCCTTTTTTCAACAGGTGCAGCCTTTTGGGTTTATCCTGTTTGCCCGCAACGTTGAGACACCTGCGCAACTGTCGGCCCTTTGCGCGGATTTGCGTGCCGCCGTAGGCCGCAATGTGCCGATCTTTACCGACCAGGAGGGCGGGCGTGTGCAGCGGCTGCGTGCGCCCCATTGGCGGGAATGGGCGCCGCCGCTGGACAGTCTGGCGGACTTGCCCCTCGAGGCCGCATGCCGCGCCATGTGGCTGCGGATGCGCATCATTGCGGCAGAACTGACGGCCGTAGGGATCGACGGCAACTGCGCGCCGCTGGCCGATATCGCGGAGTCGCAGACCCACGCTGTCTTGCGCAATCGCTGCTATGGAACATCCCCGGAGCGGGTGTCGGCGATTGCACGCGCCTGTGCTGATGGGCTTTTGCACGGGGGCGTGCTGCCCGTTCTCAAGCATATCCCTGGCCACGGTCAGGCCGTGGTGGACAGTCATCTGGAAACACCCACCCTGCGCGCACCCCTCGACAGATTACGGCAGACGGATTTCCTGCCGTTTCAGGCGCTGGCGGATTTGCCGCTGGGCATGACGGGGCATTTGGTGCTGCCCGAAGTGGACCCGCAGTTGCCGGTGACCGTTTCACCGCAGTGCATTGCCCTTATCCGAGAAGAAATTGGGTTTAACGGGTTGCTGATCACGGACGATCTCTCGATGGAGGCACTGGGCGGCACACCGGCTGAGCGGGCCACGCGCGCCCGTGCCGCGGGATGTGATGTGGTGCTGCACTGCAATGGCAACCTCGAGGAGATGCGGGCCGTGGCCGCAGCAGCCGGAGAGTTCAGCCCGCAAGAGGCAGCACGCGCCACGGAGGCCCTGCAGGCAAGACAACCTGCTCAGCCCGTTGACATCCACGCGCTTGCCGCTGAATTTGAAGCCCTGCACAGCGAGAGGCGGCAGGATGGCACAGAGCACGCAAGATCCGCCCCGCTCTGACGGGGAGCAGCCCTTGGGCGATGGCCTTGCCGCGCCTGCCCAACAGGTGCTCGAACTTTCTGTCGCCGAACGGGTTGCCGGAGAAGCCCTGATCATCGATGTGGACGGGTTCGAAGGGCCGCTCGATCTTTTGTTGACCCTAGGGCGCACCCAGAAGGTGGACCTGCGCCACATCTCGATCCTGGCTTTGGCAGAGCAGTATCTGGAATTCGTCGAGCGAGCCAAGGCTCTGCGGATCGAATTGGCAGCCGACTACCTTGTGATGGCGGCATGGCTGGCCTTTCTGAAATCGCGCCTCCTGTTGCCGCCAGAGCCCGGTGAGGAAGGCCCCACCGGTGAGGAAATGGCCGCCCATCTTGCCTTCCAGCTGGAACGGCTGGCGGCCATGCGCGAGGCGGCGGCAAAGCTGATGGCACGGGACAGGCTTGGCCGGGATTTCTTTGCTCGCGGGGTGCCAGAGCAGGTCGAGCGGGTGCGCGAGGTGCGGTATACGGCGGGGCTTCTTGACCTGATGCAAGCCTATGCCCGGATCCGAACCAAAGATGAATTCCGCCCCTATGTGATGGATCGGGAAAACCTGGTGACAATGGAAGAAGCGTTGGATGCCCTGCGCAACCGGATCGGGCTGGCCGGGGATTGGACCGACCTGATGTCGTGGCTGCCACAGGGATGGGTCAGCCATCCAGAGCGGCGTCGCTCGGCCACGGCATCCACCTTCGCAGCCTCGCTTGAGCTGGCTAAGGCTGGCAAGCTGCAATTGCGCCAGGATGAAACCTTTGCGCCCATCAAGGTGCGGCGCGCCCAGCCCAAGGGAGATGGCGATGTCTGAAGCGGAACATGACAGCGCAGAGGCACAGGCCGAGGCCCCCGCAGGCCCTGCACGCGACAGCCTCTTTGAGTCGCCCCCGCTGGCCGAGCAGGAGCGCATGGTCGAGGCCATCCTGTTTGCCTCCGCCGAGCCGGTCTCTGTGGCAGAGATGAATGCCCGCATGCCCCACGGCGCAGATGCCGCTGAGGCCATCGTGCTGCTGCGCAAGCGCTATGAGGGCAGGGGGGTGAATGTTGTGCGGATCGGCGATGGCTACGCCATGCGCACGGCCCCGGACCTGAGCTTTCTTTTGCGCAAGGAAGTGGTTGAGACGCGCAAGCTGAGCCGTGCTGCGATCGAAACATTGGCGATCATCGCCTACCACCAGCCTGTCACCCGGGCCGAGATCGAAGAAATTCGCGGCGTGTCTGTTTCCCGGGGAACGGTGGATCAGTTGCTTGAAATGGAATGGATCCGACTGGGGCGTCGGCGCATGACACCGGGCCGCCCGGTAACATTCGTGGTCACCCCGGGCTTCTTGGACCATTTCGGCCTCGAAAGTGCCCGCGATCTGCCGGGCCTGAAAGAATTGCGGGCAGCAGGGCTGCTGGATGCCCGGCCACTGCCCGATGCTCCGCAGGACGAAGACGACGGGCAGGAAGAAATGTTTACGAGTTCAGACGATGAGGGGGATCAACCCGCCGCAGAGACGGCACAGGGACAGGACCCGGATTGATGATTATGAACCAACTCATGCGCATGGTGACCCGAATGATGCGGGTCAATGGCCGTCAACAGGGCATGGGGCCCACGTCAGGCCAGCCGCGCAGCCCAGAGGAAAAGGCCCAGATGCGCCGCCAGCGCCAACAGGCGCGCAACTTGCGCCAAACCACCCGTGTCCTTCGGAAATTTGGCCGCTTCTAGGGGCCAAGTATCCGCTGTAGTGGCTGCTGCGCGCAAACCCGCGTGTTTGGCTACGAGATAAGCTTGGATTTTCAGTCGCTTGACGGTGGTTCGGCGCTTACGGGGTCTTGAAATGTTTGGACAGTTTCAGGCCTTGCCCCTGATAGTTTGAGGCAATGTCCGTGCCATACAGGACATCTGGCCGTTCAGACATGCGTTCATAAATCAGCCGGCCCACGATCTGCCCATGCTCGAGCAGGAAGGGGCTTTCGTGGCAGCGCACCTCCAGCACACCGCGCGCGGGTGTGCCATGGCCGAAACCGGGATCAAAGAAGCCCGCGTAATGCACGCGGAATTCGCCGACCATTGCCAGATAGGGGGCCATTTCGGCGGCATAATCTGGTGGAATGTGAACGGCTTCGCGGCTGACGAGAATGTAGAACGCACCGGGATCAAGGATCATGCGCCCATTGCGCGCCGGAACCGCTTCCCAGAACTCGGCCGGGTCATGCTGGCCAATGCGGTCAAGATCAATGACGCCGGCATGGGGCTTTGCGCGCCATCCCGCAGGTTGCCCTTGCGCCGGCTCAAGGTCCACAGAAAAGGCCAGCCCCCCCGCGATCGTGGCAGTGCCATCGACCAGCGCGCTTGCGCGATCGAGGTCTTGCAGTTCCGCATCGGACAAAACCGATTGCCCGTCGCGAAACCGGATCTGGTTCAGACGCATGCCCGTGCGTGCCAGAACCGAGAAGGAGCGTGGGCAGATCTCTGCATAAAGCGGGCCGGTATAGCCCGGCGCGATCCTGTCAAACTCCACACCCTCATTGGTGATCACGCGCGTCAGCAGATCCAGACGCCCGGTCGAGCTTTTGGCATTGGCGATGGCAGAAATATGGGGCGGCAGAGAGAGATGCTCGAGCAGTGGAACCACATAGACGCAGCCCTTTTCCAGCACTGCGCCCCCATCAAGCGCGATCTCATGCATCCCGAACTCTTCGATGCGGGCAGCCACGCTGCGCCCTGTGCCGGCCAGAAACGAGGCCCGCACGCGGTAGGCAACAGGGCCGAGCCGCAGATCAAGGCTGGCAGGCTGAACCTGTCCCTCAGCCAAAGGCTGATCGAAGCTGATCGCAGAGATATCAATGAGATGCTGAATTTGCTGCCGCGCAAGGAGACCGGTCATGATCCCCCCTTGGGGCTGACAAAACGTCGGTTGGTCGGGCTAGCAGGACTCGAACCTGCGACCTTCCGTCCCCCAGACGGACGCGCTACCAGGCTGCGCCATAGCCCGACGTTGAGGCCTTCTAGCATGAAGTCAGGCAGGCGCAAGCGCATAAGTGAGAAGAAAGTCACCTGCGGGGAAAACGGTTGTTCAGCACTCTGCATCACGGGGCAGCCAAGCCTCAGGCCACTTCGTCCATCCGGTCTCGCAAGGCGACCAGCTGTTCGTAATAGGGGCGCAGCTTGATGGCGGCGACCTGTCCGGGGGCGAGGCTGCTCAGGGCTGTCTGCAGGTCGGTGTCGGATTCGGGCAGGCGTGCAACCGCGGGCGCGGTGGTTTCTGCCCCAGTGTCCGAGGCGGGCGCGTCGGCTTGTTCTGAGGCCGCCATCTGTGCTGGCCCGGGGGGCGCCTCTGGGGCCTCGGCCGCCTCTGTTTCGGCTTGCGCATCTGCGGGTGTGCCGGCCTGCGACGCCGACGCGGATTTGTGTGCACCCAGCGTGGCGCCGAGTCGCGAGCGGAAGGACGGCAGTTGGGCTGTTGACCCGCTGCCGGCTGTGCCATGCGCGCCGTCAGGCATGTCCAGCCCTGCGTCAAACAGCGAGGGCGTGGAGGGCTCTGGCTCTGTAGCGGGTGCCTTCGAGGCGGCGGCCTGCGGGGCCGGTTCAGCTTCATGGCTGTCCTCGAGCGGCTCAGGCGTGGCTTCGACGCTTGGACGGGGCTTCAGGCGCACTTGCGGCAGATCCATGCGCGTTTGTGCGGTGTCGCTGGGCTCGGCCTCCCTCTCTGCGCTGTGCGCAGCCTCTGGCTGGTCCGGCGTGGCGGCTGCGTCATCTTGCGCTGGTGCCGGTTCTACAGGCGCAGCAGCCTCCTCCGCTTGGCTGTCTGCGGCGGCGTCATCCTCCAGCGGAGGTGATATCGCCTGAACCGCTTGAACCCCTTGTTCACGCAGTACTTTCTGTGCACCTTTGATCGTAAGCCCGTCTTCATGCAGCAGTTGTTTCAACCCGCCCAGCAACAGCATATCTGCGGGCCGGTAATAGCGCCGCCCGCCTGCGCGTTTTACGGGTTTGATCTGCGGGAATTTGCTTTCCCAGAACCGTAATACGTGCGGTTGCACCCCCAGCCAGTCTGCCACTTCGGAAATTGTACGGAACGCTTCCGGTGCCTTATCCATTCAGGGTGCCTTGTCCAATCAGGGTGGTATTGCGTGTCAACCTGCTGTGCGGGCGCAGACCTGCTGCGCCGCCGTCACTTGCCGGAGCGATTCCCGGCCGCAACCCTGTCTTTCATCAGATGAGAGGGGCGGAAGGTAAGGACGCGACGGGGGTGGATGGGCACCTCTTCGCCAGTCTTGGGGTTGCGCCCGACGCGGGCGGCTTTGTCACGCACCGAAAACGTGCCAAAGGACGAAATCTTGACCTGCTCGCCGCGCACCAGCGCGTCGGACATATGCGCCAAGACGCTTTCGACCATTTGCGAAGATTCATTTCTGCTAAGACCGACTTCGCGGAACACCGCTTCGCTCAGGTCCATACGTGTTAGCGTTTTCTCGCTCATCGAGAGCCCTCCCGTTCCTTGCAGGCAGGTTAGGGACCGATGCCCATATGAGTCAATGACTAGAAACCGAAGCTATGTAAGGAATTGCCTTTTTTTGCAGCGCTTTGCAGCCCGTTCTACCAGCGCAGCACCACAGAACCCCAGGCAAGGCCGCCGCCGATGGCCTCCATGACCAAGACTTGGCCCTTCTGAATCTGACCGCGTGCGTGGCCCACAGACAGTGCCAGGGGAATCGAGGCAGCAGAGGTGTTGCCGTGATCCTGTACCGTCACGATGACGCGCTCCATCGGCACAGACATGCGGCTGGCAGTGCCTTTGATGATGCGCAGATTGGCCTGATGCGGCACGATCCAATCCACGTCATCGCCGGTCATGCCAACTTTTTCGAGGCTTTTGTGGGCGGTTGCTGCCAGTTTCTCAACAGCATGGCGGAACACTTCTTTGCCCTGCATGCGCAGGTGGCCCGTGGTTTGGGTCGAGATGCCGCCATCCACGTAGAGGATGTCGCGAAAGCGCCCGTCCGAGTTGAGATCGGTTGCCAATACGCCCCTGTCAGTTTTCTCGCCGGTGCCGTCCTCGGCCTCCAACAGCAGCGCGCCCGCGCCATCGCCGAACAGCACGCAGGTGGTTCTGTCAGTCATGTCGAGAATGCGCGAGAATGTTTCGGCCCCGATCACAAGCACCCGCTTTGCCTGGCCTGAAACGATCAAAGCATTCGCATTGGTCAGCGCAAAGACAAAGCCCGCGCAAACGGCTTGTATGTCAAAGGCGAAACCGCCGGTTCCCAGTTTGGCTTGCACCATTGTGGCCGCTGAAGGGAAGGTGAGATCCGCCGTGGACGTTGCCAATACGATCGCATCCACATCCGAAGCGTCCATGCCGGCCATGTCCAGCGCCGCGCGCGCCGCTTTCGCGGCCATGTCAGACGTGGTTTCGCCTTCCGCTGCGAAATGCCGGCGTTCGATCCCGGACCGGGAGCGGATCCATTCATCGCTGGTGTCCACGATCGAAACGAATTCCTCGTTCTCGACAACCCGCTCAGGCAGATAGTGCCCGACCCCTCGAACCACCGCGCGTGTAACCGTCATGTACGTGCCACTGTCTGAGCCCCGCCTGGCTCGTCCGTATCATCGGCCGCAGCGGGGGTGACCGAGCCATCGGCATCCATGCGCCGTGTCAGAGTCGATGTGAAATCAGCCTGCGTCAGAAGGAAGGCCAGCTTGATGGCCGCCGCAACGCCCGTGGCATCGGCAGCGCCATGTGATTTGACCACGGTCCCGTTCAGGCCGAGGAAAACACCACCGTTGACCCGGCGCGGGTCAATGCGCTGGCGCAGACGGCTGAGCGATGTCAGCGCCAGCAGGGCCGCCAGACGCGACAGGATCGAGTGGTTGAATGCCTCGCGCAGGAAATCACCGATCAACGAAGCGGTGCCTTCGGCGGTTTTCAGGGCCACGTTGCCCGTGAAGCCATCGGTCACGATCACGTCGATCTTGCCGCCCGGGATATCGCCACCTTCGACAAACCCTGCGAATGTGAAACCCGCCGCGTCAGCGCGGGCTGCGATCAGCTCTGAGGCATCATGCAGCGCAGAGCGCCCTTTGTGTTCTTCCGTGCCCACATTCAGCAGGCCCACAACAGGCCGCTCGATTCCCAGACCACGCTGGGCGTAGGCAGCCCCCATGATTGCATATTGCAGAAGGTCCTTCGCATCGGCGCGGATATCGGCGCCGACATCCAGCATCACCGCAAACTCATGAGAAGACCGGGTCGGCCAGAGGCAGGCAATTGCAGGGCGGGACACGCCCTTCAGCTTGCGCAGGCGCAACATCGAAAGGGCCATAAGCGCGCCCGTATTTCCCAGCGATACAGCCACGGCGGCCTCTTTTGCCCGTACCGAGTCGATCGCGGACCACATCGACGTCCCTTTGCCGTGGCGCATCACGTGGCTGGGACGTTCATCCATAGTCACCACGCCGCCCGCCTCGCGGATCACGACGCGGTCGCGCAGGCCCTTTTTGGCAACAATGGGTTTCAGCTGTTGTGCAGGTCCGTGCAGGATAAAGGCAAGATCAGGGTTTTCGCGCGCGGCAAGGGCCAGCCCGGCTACGACAACGGCGGGACCGCGATCGCCGCCCATCGCGTCAATCGAGATGGCGGTTTTGCCCTCAATCGCGGCCAAGTCTTCCGCGGGTGCGGTTGCCTGTGTCGTGTTCATAGCCATGTCCCCATTCGCGCGGAGGCAGGGCTGCGCGTCAAGGGGCTATTGCAAAGAGGCCCAAACACGAAAAGACGGGCGCGCCCGATCAGGGCGCACCCGTGTGTATAGGATAGTACCCGGGCCCATAAGGCCCCGCCGACGAGTGTCTCGGTGCGGGGGTTCATGGTGCGGGCAGACGCTCCGATCAGGCTGCGTCGTCGTCGAGGTCGACTTCGTCAACCGCTGCGATCACTTCGCGATCTGCGTAGTAGCCGCAGGCGCCGCAGACGTGGTGCGGGCGCTTGAGTTCGCCGCAGTTCGGGCATTCTGCCGGATTGTCTGCGACGAGAGCGTCATGTGCGCGACGCATGTTACGGCGCGACTTGGTGACCTTATTCTGGGGGACAGCCATGTCTCAACCTCGGGTCTGGCGGAGGCTATTGCCTCCGGGCGTTTCATCGGAGACGCCGCTGGGGGCGTCCAGTGTTTCGGTTTGCCTGTTTCGCCGTGAATCGCACGGCCGAATGGGTAAGGCGTTCGCGCCGTTTACGCCGGGTCTGCGCCCGGTGCAACCACTGCTGTGCGGCGGAGCGCGAAAAATAGCGTTTTAATGTCTTGATGCAAGGGCAGAATGCACCTTTGCCGGTGTCTGGGGGGATTTGATGCGACAAAACTGACCAGGCGCGGCGACTCACCCACCGTAAGGAGGGCATCAAAGAGCCTGCCGCCGCCTGTTTTGGCCCCTAAGCGCCCCTTTGGGGCGTTTAAAGTACCGAGCGGCTTTTATTGCGAGGATTCGCCGCCCGGTTCATCCAGCCTGGCTTTGAGCGCCGACAGGCCCGCAAATGGCTTGGTATCTTCGTCCCGCAAAGGCTCTGCGCCCGGAGGTGTGGCCGTCAGGCTGCCAAGCTCAGCGCCCTGCGAGCGCGGATAGTCTGGAATGTTCAGTGCAAGCGCCTCTGTCATGACCGTCTCAAGATCGAGCGTCTCGGGCAGTGCCTCAACACTGTCGTCCTCTGGCATTTCAGCTTCGGCCTCTGACGGCATCACGAAATCTTTTTGATAGGCCCGGCTGACTGTCACATCCACCCGTGTGGTGACAGGCGCACCCGTCACGATACATGGCTGCACCAGCGTTGCCCCCAGCTTTGCTTTCAATGCCCAGTCTTTGCCGGCCAGCGGTGTCAGAGTGCCGTGAAACCGCAGTTTTCGCAGGCCATCGAGACCCAACTCGCGGGCCAGTTGCCCGCGGGCTGTGTCATCGGGGCGCAAATCAAAGCTGCGCGGCGCATTGCGCGGCAAGCTCGAAAGACGCAGGGAATCGGCGTTTGCCTTGGGGCCGGACGGGCTGCTTTGGGGCGGTGTGCCATGATCTACGGGAGGCATGTGCCGGCTTCCTTTCTTGAACATGTGCATCTGCGTGGTGTAGGGGGATTTAGGCGATGGAGCGCGCTGGAGACAAGAGGGCAGCATGGCGACAGCAGGCAAGAGCACCGGAATATGGGCTGGATCAACGCGGATACGGTCTTTGGGCGCGGCATTGCTGTTGGGCGCAAGCCTCGCCGCCTGCAGCCCACTTGAGACCCGACACGGCTATGTGCCTACGGATGAACAACTGGCCGACGTGATCGTTGGCGTGGATACCCGCGAAACGGTGGCGGAGGTGATCGGCTCGCCGACCTCGTCGGGCGTTCTGAACGAGAGCGGCTTTTACTACATCGCCCAGACCAAACGCACTGTTGGCGCACGCGCCCCGACGGTCAGCTCCCGCGAGATCGTGGCGATTTCCTTCGACGATTCTGGCGTGGTCAGCAACGTAGAGCGCTATGGGCTTGAGGATGGCAACGTGGTTGCCCTCAGTCGCCGGGTGACCGACAGCAATGTGGACGGCCTCAGCCTGATCCGCCAGCTGTTCGGCAACATTGGCCGGATTGCTCTTCCGGTTGAATAATCAAAGAAATGCCCGCAGCTGCATATCTGCGCTGCGGGCCTCTCTTGTCGTATGATCCTTGCTGATTTGCGCGCCCGTGCTGCTGCGTTCAGTCGTTTGGTTCAAAGTCCAGCGCCACGCCGTTGATGCAGTAGCGCAGCCCGGTGGGCGCGGGCCCGTCGGGAAACACGTGGCCAAGATGGGCATCGCATTGCGCACAATGCACCTCGGTGCGTGTCATGAACCAAGACCGATCAACGCGTTCCCCTACGATATCGGATTTCACGCTGTCCACCGGTTGCCAGAAACTGGGCCAACCCGTGCCGCTGTCGAACTTATGAGCCTGATCAAATACATCAGCGCCGCAGCATACACATTTGAAAACGCCGGGCTCTTTGGGGAAATTGTCATGGGTGAAGGCGCGTTCTGTGCCGTGCTTGCGGGTCACCTTATAGGCAAGATCGCTAAGCTGGGCGCGCCACTCTGCGTCAGATTTCGTGACTTTTTCCATGGCTTGCATCTTCCTCCTGTCCTGTCGTTCCGTGTGGGCGCATGGCATGATAGGCTGGCCCAAGAAACGATCTTCGGATCATATTTAAGTGTGGGGCACGGCCTGCCAAGCCCCTTTTACGAACAGGAGAGCCGATGACAGCGCCGCGTGAGGCAACAAGCCGGTACCACGCCAGAGAGGCCGCATCCCCTGCGGATCTCGAGGCGGTTCTGGCGCTGCGTGCACTGTGCTTTCGCGGTGCGGTAGGTCATGACGACTCGGATGCTTTTGATGCTCTGTGTACCCACATCATGATCGAAGATCGGCAGCGGGCAGCTGCGGGCCAGAGTGCGCTGGTCTGCTGTTTCCGAATTCTGCCCCTGTCGGACGGGCACGACATCGTGCGCAGCTACGCCGCGCAATTTTACGATCTGTCTGCTCTGTCAGCCTTCCGTGGCCCGATGATTGAGCTTGGCCGCTTTTGCATCCATCCCGATGCGCAGGATCCTGATATTCTGCGGGTTGCCTGGGCAGACCTCACCCGCCGGGTTGATCGGGACGGGGTCGAGATGCTGTTTGGATGCTCGTCTTTTAAGGGAACTGAGGCCACAGCCCATGCTGACGCCTTCGCGCTGCTTTCGGCCCGTCACATCGCGCCGCAACGCTGGCGGCCCCGGATCAAAGCCCCAAACACGTTGTGCCTTGGCAGTGGGCACAGGCCGGACCGGCGCAGGGCGATGGCCGCGATGCCGCCCTTGTTGCGCACCTATCTCAAGATGGGGGGCTGGGTTAGCGATCATGCGGTGGTCGACCGGGACCTCGACACGCTGCACGTCTTTACCGGGCTCGAGATCGCCGCGATCCCCGCTGCCCGCAAACGGCTCCTGCGTGCAGCTGTGGGGTAGGGCCGGGCTCATTCCGCAGATTTTCACGCGGTGCCACTGCCGCAAGCCCCGCATCGCACTGTGCGCGCCCGCCGCAAGTGGCTTGACCCGAGCGCCTGCGCGCCATAGCTGGCGGGCATGGCGCGTGCACCCCTTCTCCAGCTTTCCGACATCTCGCTGACCTTCGGCGGTGATCCTGTTTTCGATAACCTGTCGCTCGTCGTGCACGAGCAAGACCGGGTCGCGCTGGTGGGGCGCAACGGATCTGGCAAATCCACGTTGATGAAAGTGATTGCCGGGCTGGTCGAGCCGGACCGCGGCGCGCGCGTGCTGCCAGCGGGCGTCTCCACTGGCTACATGGAGCAGGACCCCGACCTCAGCGGATATGCAACCTTGGGCGACTACGCGGTCAGCGCGCTCGAGGCCTCGGAGGCCTACCGCGTGGAGATGGCGGCGGAAGGCCTGAAATTTGATCCCGCCCGTGACACGGCCACTGCCTCGGGGGGAGAGCGGCGACGCGCTGCCCTTGCCAAGCTGATGGCCGAAGCGCCCGAACTGATGCTGCTCGATGAGCCAACCAACCATCTCGATATCGAAGCAATTGCCTGGCTCGAAGAGCAATTGCGCACCACACGTGCCGGCTATGTGCTGATCTCCCACGATCGCGCCTTCCTGTCGGCTCTGACACGGGCCACCTTGTGGATTGATCGTGGCGAGGTGCGCCGCGCAGAGCAGGGTTTCGACGGCTTTGAAGCCTGGCGTGACAAGCTGTGGGCTGAAGAAGACGAGGCCCGACACAAGCTTGACCGCAAAATCAAAGCAGAGGCGCGTTGGGCTGTGGAGGGCATCTCAGCCCGGCGCAAACGCAATCAGGGCCGGGTGCGCGCCTTGCAGAAACTGCGCAGCGATCGTGCCGCACAGGTGCGCCGCCAAGGCACGGCCGCGATGGAACTGGAGGCCGCCACGCCCTCGGGCAAGCTGGTCATCGATGCGCGGGGGCTGGCCAAACGCTTTGACGACAAGACGATCGTAAAGGACTTTTCCCTGCGTGTGCAGCGCGGGGAACGCATTGCCTTTGTCGGGCCCAATGGTGTGGGCAAGACAACAGTTTTGAAGATGCTGCTGGGCCAAGAAGCCCCTGACAGCGGGGATCTCCGCCTTGGCACCAATCTCGACATTGCGGTGTTTGATCAGACGCGCGCTCAGCTGGACCCCAACGCCACGCTTTGGGAAAGCCTGACCGGCGATCCCGCAATGCGCATCTCGGGCAAGGCAGATCAGGTGCTTGTCCGGGGGCAGCCCCGCAATGTTGTGAGCTACCTCAAGGATTTCCTGTTCAGTGACGCCCAGGCCCGCGCGCCGGTGCGCTCTCTGTCGGGCGGCGAGAAGGCGCGGCTGCTGCTGGCCCGCATCATGGCGCAAAGCGCCAATCTTCTGGTGCTGGACGAACCGACGAATGACCTCGACATCGAAACGCTTGATCTGCTGCAGGAAATTCTTGCTGATTTCGACGGCACGGTGCTTCTGGTCAGCCACGACCGGGATTTCCTCGACCGGGTCGCCACCACGACTGTGGCCATGGAAGGGGATGGGCGCGCTGTCATATATGCGGGCGGTTGGAGCGACTACAGGGCGCAGCGCGGGGCCGCTCAAACCGAAGCGAAAGCGGCCAAGCCGGCCACCCCATCCGGAAAATCGGCCCCCGCCAAAGCGGCCCCTGGCACCTCTGCTGCACCCGCGCAGGACCCAACGCCCGCCACCGCAAAGCCCCAGAGCAAAGGCCTGAGTTTTACGGAGAAGCACCGGCTCGACGCTTTGCCCGATGAGATGGCCCGGCTTGAAGCCGAGATCGCCAAGCTTGAAGACCTGCTCGCGGATCCCGAGCTCTTCTCATCTGCCCCCGTCAAGTTCCGCAAGGCAACAGAGGCCCTGGCCCAAAGAGCCGAGGCGCTGGCCCGGGCGGAAGATGAGTGGCTGAGCTTGGAGGAAAAAGCAGAGGCCGCTTCCGGCTAATTGGCGCGCTTGTGCCGTTTTTTTGCCCCTTTGAGAAAGTAGCGACGACTGAGCGATCGCAGGCGACAGCTTTTGATTCTCGGTTTAGGCCTGACTTCGAGGGGGTACTATGCTCAACGTTTTGACGCGTGCGATTGTCACGCTGTCCCTGTGCGCTGCCAGTCTGACGGCGCAGGCTGCAACAGTCACCACGAACGAAGTGGCGCTAGATGCCATCTTTTCCCAAGCCTCCTTTGACCCCAATGCCCCAAATTCAATCGCACCGATTGATATTCGTTTTCTGCCCACACTGCGTTTAGACGGGCCGCGATTTACCACGGTCGATTCCTCCAGCGTGATCGTCGACGGCAACGATTTGGGCACCGAGGTCGCGTATTTACTTCAGCAACCTTTTGTTCAGTTTTCGGCTACGGACCGCATCTACATGTTGTTCGTTGACTCGATCACAGCATGCGATGGTGGGGGAAATAACCCGAGCATCGTGGGATGCGCCTTAATCAATGGCAATCGCATCCTTGTGCAGTCTGATTTCGCCAGCGGGGCATTTGGGGCCGAACTCCTGGGCCACGAGATCGCCCATAATCTTGGCATAGGTCCACACAGTTCTGGTGGCTTGATGAATGCAACGCTCAATCGCGAAACGGACTTGACTGCCGCGCAGGTGAGCACGATCGCGCGATCACCGCTGATCCAAAACCCGCAGAGCCCATCACCGTTTCTGCAGATACAGCCAGTCGAGGTGTATGACGGCTCGACCGCTGTGGTGCCGCTGCCCCCCGCTGGGCTGGCCCTTGTTGGTGCTTTGGGCGCGCTTGCCTTGCGGCGGCGCCGGGCATCGGAAAGCTAGGCGAGCCCGCCCCTGGGCGCGGGCTCGGGCGCTGGAATATCCCGGCTCAGGGCATCCGCAGGGCGCCGTCGATACGGATCACGGTGCCATTGAGATAGTCGCAAGACACGATAAAGCGGGCGAGGGCGGCAAACTCTGCCGGATCGCCCAAGCGCTGGGGAAAGGTCACGTCTGCGGCCAGCCCGTCCATGATTTCCTGGCCGAGGCTTTCGAGCATGGGTGTACGAAAAATGCCCGGTGCAATCGCCATGACCCGGATGCCCTGCCGCGCAAGATCGCGAGCCATAGGCAGCGACAGACCTGCGATACCGGCTTTTGAGGCGGCGTAAGCGGCCTGTCCTTTCTGGCCCTCGAAAGCGGCAATCGAGGCGGTGTTCACGATCACGCCGCGCATGCCGCCCGCATCGGGGGCCTGCTCTGCCATGCGCGCAGCGGCCAAGCGCGCCACGTTAAAGCTGCCGACAAGGTTGATGTCGATGGTCCGCTGGAACGTATCCAAAGCGTGTGGTCCATCGCGGCCAACCACCTTTTCCCCGGTTGCGATGCCTGCGCAATTCACCACTGCGGTCAGCCCGCCCATGTCCGCAATGGCAGCATCCAGTGCCGCGGCCACGGCTGTTTCGTCGCGCACGTCCACATGCTGCACCCCGGCGCCTGCGGGCGCATCGCCCTGCAGGTCAAACGCGGTAACCTGTGCGCCTTCGGCAACAAATCCCTCTACTGTTGCCCGGCCCAAGCCGGAGCAGCCTCCGGTTACAACAACTTTCGCCTCTGACAAGATCATGGTGTCACCTCTCCCTTGCGGCCCGCTGTTAGCAGATCGTCCACGGTGTCGCCCGACATGCCGCGCGCCAACATCGAAAAATCACCTGCCTGAAGCATGGCTTTGGCCGCGTCGTCGATCGCCTTATGGGTGACCCGGGCGAGGGCCGATCCGAGCGAGACACGCGCCGCTCCCATCTTGGCAAATTGCGCCAGCGTTAGCTTGCTGAAACGCCCAGCGGCCAGCGCGTTGAACGGTTTGTCAGACGCCTTGATCAGCGCTGCCAAATCGGCACTTGAGGCGGGCATAGGGGCATAGACGCCATCGGCTCCGGCCTCTGCGAAGGCCTTGATCCGGCGCAGGGCTTCGTCTTGGCCGTAGCCCCCGGCCAACAGCCCATCGGCGCGTGCAACAAGAAAGAAATCCCGCGGCAGCGCCCGCGCGGCGGCGGCGGCGGCGCGAATGCGTTCGACTGCATGATCAAAGGCATAGGCTGTGCTGTCTGGCAGGGCCGTATCCTCAATGCAGATGCCTGCCAGACCGATCTCTGCGGACAGACGCACGGTGTCCGCGCAGGTCTCCGGGTCTGGTCCGAAGCCGTTTTCGAAATCCCCCTGAACGGGCAGGGGCGTGGCGGCGACGATGGTTTCTGCATGGGCCAGATGTTGGTCCCGGGTCAGGTCGCCCATGTCGCGCCGCCCGATCGTGAAGGCAAAAGCTGCCGAGGAGGTGGCCAATGCCTGTGCGCCGCGGGCCGCCAACATCTGGGCGCTGCCCACATCCCACGCATTTGCCAGGATGAACGGATTGCCCGGAACATGCAGCGCCCGAAATGCGGGCCCGGGATCGTGAACGGGATGGTCAGTCGGCATGGACAGTCTGCCTTGTCAGGGTTTGGGCGTGTTCCAGCAGGGTGCGCAAGGCATCCATCAGCCTGTCATCATCGACGGTGAGGGCCACGCGCAAATGTCCGGCGGCGGCCGCGCCGAAGCTTTCGCCGGGCATGACAGCGATGTGATGGGCCTCCAGCAGGCTGTGAGCAAAGGCCTCGCCCGACAGACCCGTGGCCTGCACATCCAGCATCATGTACATCGCCCCGCCCGAGGGCACATGGCCGACAAGCGTCTGCTGGGACAGCAGATCAAGCGCCAGTTGCCTGCGGCGCCGGAAAGGCGCCCCGACCTTGTCCTCAAAGGCAGTGCCCTGTTCGAGGGCAAAGACAGCCGCATCCTGAATGAAGCCGGGCACCCCGTAGGTGGTGTGGGTTGCAAGCGAGATCAGATGGTCAATCGCGTCTTCCGGGCCGATGATCCAGCCGCAGCGAGAGCCGGTCATGGCATGACTTTTCGACATGGAGCCGACGACAAATGTGCGCTCTGCCATCCCCGGACGCGCGCGCGGGCTGATATGGGCACCGGCCCAGACCTGGCTGTCATAGACCTCGTCCGAGATCAGCCAGCAGTCTTCGGCCTGGACGGCTGCGCAGATCATGTCGATGGTTGCGGCATCATAGACCGCCCCGGTGGGGTTGTTGGGGGTGTTGATCATCAGCGAGGCACAGCCGGGCAACACCTCAGCCAGCCCCTGCGCCGTGGGGGCGAACCCATCGCGGGCGCGGGTGACCAGCGGGCGGGGCACACCGCCAGCGGCGCGAATCGTGCCGGGATAGGTGGCGTAATAGGGATCGATATAGGCGGCTGGCTGGCCAGCATCGATCGCGGCGAGATGGGCGGCAAAGAGGGCGGCCTGCCCACCCGGTGTCACCAGCACATTCTCTGGCCCGGTGGGCACGCCTGTGCGGTCTTCTGTCCGTTCTGCCACTTTGCGGCGCAGATCATCGGTGCCGGGCACAGCGGCATAGCCCGTATGCCCGCCCTGTGCCGCCTCGGCCATGGCCGTGAGGATCGTGGGGTCCGTCCGGATATCGTGCTCGCCGATGGTGAGTTCGATCACCGGGACGCCGGCCGCGACCATCTCGCGGGATTTCATGAACAAGCCCCAGCCGTCATCGCCGCCGGGCACCAGATTGGAAAGACGTGTCGAAAGTTTCATGGCCGGGAAGTGGCCACGACAGCGCTGCCGTGTCAATCAAAACGGGGCCGGACCTGTCCCCTAATTGCCCGCTTGCGGGCGCAGCGTGACGCCAAGGGTTGGCAGCCCGCCCGTTTGACGTTACCCAAAGCCCATGATGACGCTGATTGCCATTCGGAACTGTATTCCCTGCTGACATTTGTCCGCGGGGTGCAACGTCGTTTTCTCAAGACCACTTGACGGCAAGCTTCCCGCGGGCGACCCACGCCGCACATGCCCGTGCATAAAGCCAGATCTCAAGAGGCCGCCATGACCACGATCCGCCTTTGGAACTCCCGCTCGCGCCAGCTCGAACAGCTGGTTCCGATCGATCCTGACAACGTGCGCATGTATGTCTGTGGGCCCACGGTTTATGACAGGGCGCATATCGGCAATGCCCGCCCGGCGGTTGTGTTTGACACGCTGTATCGTCTGCTGCGCCATGTTTATGGCCCCGAGCATGTGACCTATGTGCGCAACTTCACCGACGTGGATGACAAGATCAATGCGCGCGCCGCCCAGACGGGGCGCCCGATCGCCGAGATCACCGCCGAAACCACCCAGTGGTATCTTGATGACATGGCCGCCCTCGGCGTGTTGGAGCCCGATCATATGCCGCGCGCCACCGCCTATATCGGGCAGATGATCGCCATGATCGAGGATCTGATCGCCCGTGGCCACGCCTATGCCGCCGATGGCCATGCCTTGTTTGCGGTGAGCTCCTATCAGGAATACGGAGCGCTTTCGGGCCGCAGCGTGGATGACATGATCGCGGGCGCGCGCGTCGAGGTGGCCCCCTACAAGCGCGATCCGATGGATTTCGTGCTCTGGAAACCCTCAGATGCTGATACACCGGGCTGGGACAGCCCGTGGGGGCGTGGTCGTCCGGGTTGGCATATCGAATGCTCGGCCATGGCCCATGACCTGCTGGGCGCCAGCTTTGACATCCATGGGGGCGGCAATGACCTGATGTTCCCCCACCATGAAAACGAGATCGCGCAGAGCCGTTGCTGCGGGCATGACTTCGCCAAGATCTGGCTGCACAATGAGATGCTCCAGGTCGAGGGCAAGAAGATGTCCAAATCGCTGGGCAATTTCTTCACGGTGCAGGATGTCCTCGAGCAGGGGGTGCCCGGCGAGGTGGCCCGCATGGTCTACCTGATGACCCATTTCGGCAAGCCCATGGACTGGACCGCCGCAAAAGCGGCAGAAGCCGAGAAAACGCTGCGCAAGTGGTACGCGCAGGTGGAGGACACCGTCGCAGGCGAAGTGCCCGATACGGTGATTGCGGCGCTGAGCGACAATATCAACACCCCGGGCGCTTTGGCCGAATTGCACAAGCTGAGCAGCGCGGGCGATGTCGCAGGTCTGCGCGCGGGCCTTGGCATTCTCGGGTTGATCGGCGGCGCGATCCCGGACTGGGCACAAACGGTGGCTGTCGACCTGTCGGCCCATGCCACAACTCTGGGCGATTTACGCGCAGCGGCCATGGAAACCAAGGATTTCAGCGCGGTCGATGCCATGAAGTCCGGGTTGATTGCAGCCGGGGTTGAGGTGCGCATGTCGAAGGCCGGGATCGAGCTTGTGCCCGGCCCCGGATTCGATGCCGCCAAGCTGGAGGCGCTGTGATGACTTCTGTGATGACGGCGGAAAAGCCCGAGCGGCTCTACCTGTTCGACACCACCCTGCGCGATGGACAGCAGACCCAGGGCGTTCAGTTCAGCCTCGATGAAAAGCGTGAGATCGCCGCCATGCTCGATGGTCTGGGCATTGATTATGTGGAGGGCGGCTGGCCCGGCGCCAATCCGATTGACAGCGCCTTCCTGCAGGAACGCCCCTGCGCTCAAGCCACCTTCACCGCCTTCGGCATGACGAAGCGGGCCGGGCGCTCGGCCGCCAATGACGAGGTGCTGGCCGGTGTTGTAAATGCGGGCACGCCGGCGGTCTGCCTCGTGGGCAAAAGCCATGATTTTCATGTCACCAAGGCGCTGGGCATCTCCTTGCAGGAAAATGTCTCCAACATCGCTGACAGTATCGCTCATCTCGTGGCGCAGGGCCGCGAGGCCCTGTTCGACGCAGAGCATTTCTTTGACGGCTACAAGGCCAATCCCGGCTATGCGCTTGAATGTCTGAAGGCCGCGCACGCGGCCGGTGCCCGCTGGATTGTTCTGTGTGACACCAATGGTGGCACCCTGCCGGAAGAGGTGTTCGACATCACCTCGCAGGTGATCGCCGCAGGTATACCGGGCAGTCATCTGGGCATTCACACCCATGATGACACGGGCAATGCCGTGGCCAATGCGCTGGCCGCCGTGCGCGCTGGTGCGCGCCAGATTCAGGGCACACTGAACGGGCTGGGCGAGCGATGTGGCAATGCCAATCTCGTGACGCTTTTGCCAACGCTGTTGCTCAAAGAACCCTACCGGTCCAGTCTGCAGACCGGGGTGACGGCCGAGGCGTTGCAGGGGCTGACCCGTGTGAGCCGCAAACTGGATGATATCCTCAACCGGGTGCCTATGAAGGCTGCGCCCTATGTGGGGGCCTCTGCCTTCGCCCATAAGGCGGGTCTGCATGCCTCTGCTATTTTGAAAGATCCTAGCACCTATGAGCACATTCCGCCCAGTTCGGTGGGCAATGCGCGCGTCATTCCGATGTCTAACCAAGCGGGCACGTCTAACTTGCTGCGCAGACTGTCCGAGGCCGGCATTGCCTTGGAAAAGGGCGATCCGGCCCTTCCGCGCATCCTCGAGCGGATCAAACAGCGCGAGGCGGCGGGCTACGCCTATGATACGGCGCAGGCCAGTTTTGAACTGATTGCCCTCGATGAGATGGGGCGGCTGCCAGATTTCTTCGAGGTCAAGCGCTACCGGGTGACGGTGGAGCGCCGGAAGAACAAATATAACGAGATGGTCAGCCTGTCGGAGGCGGTTGTGGTCGTGAAGGTGGGCGGTGAGAAAAAGCTGTCGGTTTCCGAGAGTATGGATGAAAGCGGCTCAGATCGGGGGCCGGTTAACGCGCTGGCCCGGGCTCTGGCAAAGGATCTGGGCCCCTATCAATCCGTGATCGACGATATGCGTCTCGTGGATTTCAAAGTGCGCATCACCGGTTCGGGCACGGACGCGGTTACCCGTGTGATCATCGACAGTGCTGACAGCCACGGACGGCGCTGGGCCACAGTGGGTGTTTCGCCCAATATCGTGGATGCCAGTTTCGAGGCGCTGATCGAGGCGATCACCTGGAAGCTTGTTCAGGATGGTGCTGGCGCAGGGCAGGGCGCATGAGCCGAAATGCTGCCTGCTTGGCGACTGTTCCGGGGACGCCCCAATGAGCGATGCGCCCGGCCCCGATCCCTTGCAGGCCTGCGCCGATCTGCTGGCGCGCGGTGATCCCGACAGGCTGGCCGCCGCCATGGCCCGGCCCGTTTCAGAGCGTCGGCTCATGTTGCCGCTCTATGCTTTCAACCTTGAAGTGGCGCGTGCGCCCTGGGTGACGCAAGAGGCCATGATCGCCGAGATGCGCCTGCAATGGTGGCGCGATGTGCTGGAAGACATCGCACAGGGCAAAGAGGCCCGCGCCCATGAGGTGGCCGCGCCGCTGGCAGGGGTTGTCACGCCGCAAGCCGTGCCTGTGCTCGATCGGCTGGTGGAGGCGCGGCGCTGGGAAATCTACCGAGACCCATTCGAGGACAAGGACGCTTTCGACGCCTATCTGGTTGCCACTGCCGGCGGTCTGCCGGCCGCCCTCTGCACGATGACCGGGGCCGATGTTGCGCGGTCTGCGATATCGGACTGGGCCTGGTCGACGGGTCTGGCGCGGCTGTTCATGGCGATCCCGGGGCTCGAAGCGGGGGGGCGCCGCCCCTTGCTGGATGGGCGTCTTGCTGCTGTGCAGGCATTGGCACGCGAAGGGCTAGGACGCTTGTCAGGCGCGCAGGGCTTGCCTGCCATCGCGCGGGCAGACGGGTGGTTGACCCGGCCGGTTTTGAAGATGGCCGCGCAAGACCCCGCTCGTGTGGCCAACGGGGCGCTGGGCATCAGCCCGATCCAGCGCAATTGGCGCTTGATGCGGCTCTCTTGGGGGATGCTCTAATACGGCGGACGGCGGGGGCTGTTGCCCGCTACCGTGCCGGGCCGGTCAGGCCGTTTTGGGCTGCATCATCAGCCAAACCAAGGCGCCACCTGCCAACATCAGGAAGGGGGCCATGGCAAGGTTTACAGCTGTCCAGCCCTGCACCACGTCGCCACCGGCGCAATTCATCAGCCCCCCCGAGGCCAGAGACGCCACGGTGACACAGCCAAAGACCAGCGCATCGTTCATGCCTTGAACCACGCCGCGTTCATGGGGCGCATGTGCGCCGGCGAGCATCGTGGTGGCGCCGATAAAGCCGAAATTCCACCCCAGCCCGAGCAGGATCAAAGCGCCGAAGAACGAAAAAAGCCCCATGGGCTCAGAGCCCGTGCCGCTGCCGGACAAAAGCCCCGCCCCAACGCCCGTCAGCGCTACGGCACCCGCCGCCGCTAGGATCAGAAGGCCGGTTGCCACGATTTTGCGCACCCCGAACCGTGCGATCAGGTGGCCGGTAAAGAAGGACGGCGCAAACATTGCCAGCACATGGGCTGTCACCACGTCATTGGCCGCGTTCGTTCCAAAGCCGCAGCCAACAACGGCCAGCGGCGTTGACGTCATGACGAGGTTCATTAGCGCGTAGGACACCATGGCGCAGATCACCGCCACGAGGATCGCCGGATCGCTGAGCAGTTCCCGCCGCGTGCGCGCGGGCGGCAGATTTGCGGCTGTCCCGGTCTTTTTCGTGCCGGGCGGTAAGTCCAGCCAGTAGAAAATGCCCATGCCTGCAAGGTTCAGCGCAATGATTGCGAGATAAGTGCCAAGGAAGGGGATGAGATAGGCCTCGGCCACCAGTTTGTTCAATTGGGGGCCAATGATGGCGGACAGCAAGCCGCCCGCCATGACATAGGAAATTGCTTTTGGGCGGAAAGCCTCAGAGGCGGTGTCGGCTGCGGCAAACCGGTAAAAGCCCTGCGCAGACATATAGATGCCGGTTAGATAAGAGCCCATCAAAAGCAGGGTAAAGCTGCCAAACCACAGGCCCGCTGCGGCCAGCGCTGCCCCTGCTGCACCGCCCAGCGTGCCAATCACGAATCCTGCCTTGCGGCCATTGCGCTGCATGAAGGGCGAGAGCCACGGCGCCGTTGTCATCGAGCCAAACACGATCAGGGCAATCGGCAGCGTGGCAAAGCACACATGCCATGCCAACATCCCGCCTGCGAGCCCGCCAACCACAAACAGCATCGGCATCTGGGCACCGAGGATGGCCTGTGCCGCCACAAGCACCATCACATTGCGCTTTGCCCGTGCGTCGGACACGAGGGCGTCTGGCTCCAGAGTTGCCGTCATGGCGGGTTCCTGTTCCTGGGATATGCCTTGTGGCAGTACCTTTGCCCCCGCGGCAAGGCAAGAGCGACCGGCGATGTGGGATCGTCACTTTTTGGCACAGAGCCCCTGCGCGGATGTCCCATGGGGTGCATGCGGACGAAGCCCGTGCCACAGTGTGCCCATGAGTACCCAGACCGATTCCGTAGGGCGCATTATCCACAGCAACGCGTGCGTGGCCGAAGGGGCCGCGTGGTTGGCTGCGGCTGAACCCCGCTTCGCCCAAGCCCTTGAAGCCACAGGCCCTTTGCCCTTGCGTCTGCGCAAGGACGGCTTTGAGGCGCTGTTTGGGGCGATTGTCTCGCAGCAGGTCTCGGTAGCGGCGGCGGATGCCATTTGGGGGCGCCTCAAAGATGCGCGCCTGACTGGCCCGCGTAAAGTCACTTGGGCCAGCGAGGAAGCGCTGCGGGAATGTGGACTGTCCCGCCAGAAAGTGCGCTATGCCAAGGCGCTGGCTGCGGCAAATATCAATTTCGCAGGGCTAAGGGATGCGCCCCTCGACGATGTGGTCAGCACGCTCACCGATGTGCCGGGCATCGGGATCTGGACGGCAGAGATTTACGCGATGTTCAGCCTCGGGCGGGCCGATGTCTTTGCGCCCGGTGATCTGGCTTTGCAGGAGGCCACGCGCCTGCTGTGGGACTTGGACGCGCGTCCGAAGGAACGTGCCTTGCGCGAGATGGCGCAGGCATGGTCCCCGTGGCGCGCGGTTGCAGCGCGGCTGTTGTGGGCCTATTTCCGGGTGGCCAAGGATCGGGAGGGCACAAGATGACCAGAGAACTCAAAACCGGGCGCCGCGCGCCGAAATCGGGCAAGGCAACATCGGCGGTTGTGTTCCTGCACGGTTATGGTGCCGACGGTGCCGATCTGCTGTCGCTCGCGGATCCGCTGGCCCCGCATATGCCCGACACGGTGTTCTACGCTCCGGATGCGCCTGAGCCCTGCGCGGCAAGCCCGATGGGCCGGCAATGGTTCCCGATCCCATGGATCGACGGCTCGTCTGAGGAGGCCGCGCGCGCCGGCATGTTAGAAGCCGCCGATGATCTGAATGCATTTCTTGACAAGGTGTTAGAGGACGAAGCTCTTGCGCCGCGCGATCTGATCCTTGTTGGGTTTTCGCAAGGCACAATGATGAGCTTGCAGGTGGCCCCGCGCCGGGATGAGGCGGTGGCTGGCGTTGTCGGCTTTTCCGGGCGGCTGCTTGCCCCTGAGGTCTTGGCAACAGAGGCCAAGGTAAAGATGCCGGTGCTGCTGTTGCATGGCGATGCCGATGAGGTGGTGCCCTATGGTGATTTGCAGCTTGCTGCACAGGCGCTTGCAGATGCCGGTTTTGATACTTTCACCCATACGATGGAAGGCACAGGGCACGGCATCTCACCGGATGGGTTGCAGCAAGCCTTCGCGTTTATGTCTCATCTGTTGAAGGAGCGGGGCTGAGCGCCGCGCTCGGGGCGGCGATCGTATCCGCCGCCACACCATCCAATTTTGACGCGGCCACACTGCGCCCCCTCCAACAGACGGGGCAGAGGGGGCTATGGTCTTTGCGGCGCTGGTTTTCCCGGCGGCGCCCGCCCCCCTTGCACAGTTGATAAGCAGATCAGGCGCAATACCATATACAGGGGTTGTGCGGTTTCGCATCCTATATATAGTCCAAGTCACGGGCGGATTGATCCGCTCGGACAACCGAACGCTGTGGCGAGCGGAGCAGGAGCAGTCGGCTTATGGAAGGTGAGTTCAGAACCAATTTCGTGCGGGATCCTCAGGCGTTGAGGCAAAACCCGGCCTTGGTGTTAAATGCGGATTACAGACCACTATCCTACTACCCCTTATCCCTGTGGCCTTGGCAGGAGGCTGTAAAGGCGGCCTGGTTGGACAGGGTGACGATCCTTGCCGAGTATGACGAGGTTGTGCGCAGCCCCTCGACAGAGATCCGAATACCTTCGGTGGTTGTGCTAAAAGACTATGTCAAACCCAGAAAGCGCGTGGCCTTCACGCGCTTTAATTTATTTCTGAGGGACGAATTCCGCTGCCAGTATTGCGGTGCCAAGGGTGATCTGACCTTTGATCACGTCGTACCCCGCGCCAGAGGCGGCATCACATCGTGGGAAAATGTCGTGGCGGCCTGTTCGAAATGCAACCTGAAGAAGGGCTCCAAGAGCTTGCGGGAATCGGGGCTATCGTTGCGCAAAGCACCGCGGGTGCCGATGGCCGAAGAGTTGCGGAATATGGGGCGCAAATTCCCGCCCAATCACTTGCATGAAAGCTGGATGGATTTCCTGTACTGGGATGCAGAACTGGACGCGTGATCCGCACCTGATGCGGCCATAGCTGTCAGGAGGAGGGTGCGCGCTCAGCGTGTTTCGCGGCTGTCCACAGCGCGTCCATTTCCTCAAGTGTGCTGTCTGTCAACGCCTTGCCTGATGCTTTCGTCTCGTCTTCTATATAGTTGAAACGGCGCGTGAATTTTCCGTTTGCGCGACGCAGTGCTGTCTCTGCATCCAGGCCCAGATGACGGCCAAGATTGACGACAACGAAGAGCAGATCACCGAACTCGTCTTCGAGCCGATCCATGTCGCCGCCCTGTTCTGCTGCGAGTTCCTCGGCCTCTTCCTGGATTTTGTCGAGCACCTGTGTGATCTCGGGCCAGTCAAAGCCAACACGGGCCGCGCGCTTCTGCAGCTTTTGGGCGCGCATCAGGGCCGGCAGGCCGAGGGCCACCCCATCCAGAACCCGTGTTTCGCCCTTTGCGGCGCGCTCCCGCTCTTTTTGCACTTCCCAGTCGATGGTTTGCTGCTCGGCAGATTTGTCGCGGTTTTCCGTGCCGAACACATGGGGATGGCGGTCCACCATCTTGTCTGAGATCGCATTGGCGACAGCGTCAAAATCAAAGCGCTGCTCTTCTGTTGCGATCTGCGAGAAGTAGATCACCTGCAACAGCAGATCCCCCAGTTCGGCCTGCACTTCGTCCCAGGCGCGCCGGGCGATGGCGTCTGCCACCTCGTAGGCCTCTTCGATCGTGTAGGGCGCGATGCTGTCCCAGGTTTGCTCGATGTCCCAGGGGCAGCCCGTTTGCGGGTCGCGCAGGCGGCGCATGATTTCCAGCAGCCGCGGAAGGCCGCCCTTTGGATCGTTCACAAGTGCAGCGCTTTGTTCAGAGGTCATTGCCTGTCCCCTCACAGTTGGGTTTCATGGGCGCAACCAAATCCAGCGGAGAGACCCAGCATGCCCGTCGTGAACCGTATTGCCGATTTTGCCCCCGACATGGAAGGGTGGCGGCGCCATCTGCATGCCCATCCCGAGCTTTCCTTCGATTGCGAGCAGACGGCGCGCTTTGTTGTCGAGCAACTCAAATCCTTTGGCGTTGACGAAATCCACGAGGGCATTGCCAAAACGGGTGTGGTGGCAGTGATCCGGGGGCAGGGCGAGAGTGCGCGCCGGGTCGGGCTGCGCGCGGACATGGATGCGCTGCCCATTGAGGAGGAAACCGGCGCCCCCCATGCCTCAACGGTGCCCGGCAAGATGCATGCCTGCGGCCATGATGGCCATACAACTATGCTGCTGGGGGCCGCCCGGTATCTGGCGGAAACCCGCAACTTTGCCGGCGAGGTCGTGTTGTTGTTCCAGCCCGCTGAGGAACAGGGGGGCGGCGGCGAAGTCATGGTGCAGGAAGGCGTGATGGACCGTTTTGGCGTCAGTGAGGTCTATGCCCTGCACAATGCCCCAATGGAAACGGAGGGCCATATCCTAACAGCGCCCGGCCCGGTGATGGCCGGTGTTGGCGAATTTGAGGTTACCGTCCATGCGGCCGGTGGGCATGCGGCCTACCCCCATCAGGCCCAAGATCCGCTGCCCCCTGCGCTGGCAATGATTCAGGCGGTCGACAGCGTCACCGCCCGAAACCATGATCCCGCCAAGGCGCTTGTGTTGGGCGTGACCCAGATGTCGACCGCCTCCAACGCCAACAACGTGATTGGCACATGGGTGCGGTTCTCGGGCACGATCCGCTACTACGAGAAGGACGTGGCAGATCTGGCCATTTCGCGCCTGCGTGAGATCGTATCGGGGACGGCGGCAGCCTTTGGGGTGACGGCAGATATCTCCTTTGAGATGGGCTACCCTCCCACGATCAACCACGCCGAGCAGGCTCAGTTTGCCGTCGACGTTGCCCGCGAAGTCGTCGGGGACGGGGCTGTTGTCGCGGATGCGCCGCCCGTGATGGGCGCCGAGGATTTTTCCTACATGCTGGAAGCCCGTCCCGGTGCCTATCTGATGCTCGGGCAGGGCGACACAGCCATGTGTCACCAGGCGGCCTATGACTTTAATGACGCGATTTCCCCGGTCGGAGCGTCCTTCTTTGCCCGCCTCGTCGAGCGGGCCCAGCCGGTGGGTGGCTGAGCCATGGCCCTCGAAGATGCCGCCAAAGAGGTCGATCGGGCGATCTCGCAAACGCCGCGCAAGGGCAGAGCGTTCGAGAATACCTTTTCCGGGGTGACGTCGTTTCTGCGCCGTCACTACACCAAGGATCTTGCCGGATATGATCTGGCGATCACCGGGGTGCCATTTGATCAGGCGGTGACCAACCGCCCGGGCACCCGCCTGGGGCCGCGCGCGGTCCGCGAAGCATCCGCTTTGCAGACCTATGACCCGCCTTGGGGCTGGAAGGGCTATGATCCGATGGAGGCGCTTGCGATTGCTGATTATGGCGATCTTGCCTTCGATTATGCCGATGTGGCTGCATTTCCGGCCACCTTGCAGGCCCATATCGCAGGCATTCTGGACACTGGGGCCGGGTGCATTGCGATCGGCGGCGATCACTCTGTGTCTCTTCCGATCCTGCGCGCCCATGCGGCTCGGCATGGCCCGTTGGCGCTTGTTCAGTTTGATGCCCATTCCGACACCTGGCCCGATGACAACCCTGATCGGATTGACCACGGAACCATGTTCTACAAGGCGGTGCAGGAAGGCGTGATCGACGCGGCGCGCTCGGTTCAGATCGGCATTCGCACGGTCAATGAGGATCCGCTGGGCATTCTGACCCTTTCCGCGCGCGAGGTTCATGAAAGCAACCCGGCCGCGATTGCCGAAACGATCCGGGCGCATGTGGGCGCAGGGCCGGCCTATGTCTCGTTTGACATTGATGCGCTGGACCCGGCCTTTGCGCCGGGCACGGGCACACCCGTCTGGGGCGGGCTGCACGCATGGCAGGCGGCGGCAATTTTGCAGGATCTCGACGGGTTGCCGATGGTGGGGGGCGATCTTGTCGAAGTGTCACCGCCATTTGATACCACGGGCGCCACAGCAATTGCCGGCGCCCATGTGGTGATGGAGTTGATCTGCCTTTGGGGGAGAGCGAACCGATGAGTGCATTCAATCAACCGATCGGGGGCAATGATCTGGCGCGCTTTGCAGGGCCGGGCACTTTCATGCGCTTGCCGCAGGTGGAAACGGCTGCGGGCCTTGATGTGGCTGTGATGGGGGTGCCGATGGATATTGGCACTTCCTGGCGCTCCGGCACCCGTTTCGGGCCCAAACAGATTCGCGCTGAAAGCGCGATGATCCGCCCCTACAATATTCAGACCGGGGCTGCTCCTTTTGAAAAGTTGCAGGTTGCTGATATCGGCGATGTGGCGATCAATACCTTCGATCTGGCCGACACGATTTCGATCATCGAGCGCTGGACCGATGCGGTCCTCTCTCATGGGGCAATTCCCCTCACGCTTGGGGGTGATCACACGCTGACACTGCCGATCCTGCGGGCTGTGGCCAAACATCATGGCCCTGTCGCCCTTGTGCATGTGGATGCCCACGCAGATGTGAATGATGTGATGTTTGGCGTGCGCGAATGCCACGGCACGGTGTTTCGCCGCGCCTATGAGGAAAACCTGATCCTGCCCGACAAGGTCTGGCAGATCGGGCTGCGGGGCACAGGCTATGGTCCGGATGATTTCAACACACCGCGGGACTGGGGTTTCAACCTGATCACCGCGCCGGAAATCTGGCACCGCTCCCTTGCGCCTCTGGCGGATACCATCAAGCAAGCCATTGGCACAACTAAGGTTTATCTCAGCTATGATATCGACAGCCTCGATCCGGCCTATGCGCCGGGTACCGGCACGCCCGAGATCGGCGGGCTGACACCGCCCCAGGCGATGGAGTTGATCCGCGGTCTCGATGGGTTAGAGATCGTGGGGGCAGACATGGTTGAAGTGTCGCCGCCCTATGATCCTTCCGGCAACACGGCTTTGGTGGCCGCCAACCTCGCCTATGAGATCCTGAGCATCCTGCCAAAGCCCAAGCGCAGCTGAAAATCAGCCCTGTTTGTGCAAAAGCCGTAACGGCAGGCCTTTCCTTTGGCCGCAGAACGGATAGGTGACGTGGGTCAAACGAGAAAGACCCGCCATGCAGATCCTATCCGTAACCATTGCTGCCCTTGCCCTTCTGGCGATCGCAGGGGGGCTCTATGTCCGTCTTGCGCCCTCTGATCCCGACGTCTGGCATATCGATCCCCGCGAAGGTGCCTCCGGTCCGGGCAGCGCCTTGGCCGGGCAGGAAGGCGCCCTGACCTACGCGGAAAGCGCGCAGGCCTTGCTGGAGCGCGTTGATGCCATCGCCATGGCCACAGCCCGCACGAAACGCCTTGCCGGCAGCCCATCAGAGGGCAGGATCACCTATGTGACCCGCTCTGCACTGTTCGGCTTTCCCGACTACACCACCGTGGCGGCACAGTCGCTGTCCGACGATCGCGCGGAACTGGTGATTTTTGCGCGCCTGCGCTTTGGTCAGTCGGATCTGGGCGTGAACCGGGCACGTGTGGCCAAATGGGTTTCGCGCCTCGGCACACCCCTCAGGCTTGCAGAGCATCTTGACCCGGAGGCCCACTCGCGCAAAGACGTGGCATGATCCCTGAAACACGCCTGCACGATCTTACCTCTCGCTTCCAGTTTCTGGAGGCACGCATGTCGGAAGGCGCCGCGGCTGATGAAATCGCGGCGCTCGCCAAAGAATATTCCGACCTGAAGCCCGTCATTGAGGCGATTGACGCCTACCGCCAGTGCCAATCCGATTTCGAGGAAGCCCAACTGATGCTGGATGATCCCGAGATGAAGGAATTGGCGGAAGAGGAGTTGCCCGCGCTCAAGGCGCGCTTGCCAGAGCTGGAACAAGCTTTGCGCGTGGCGCTCCTACCGAAAGACGCGGCGGATGCGCGACCGGCGCTGCTGGAAATCCGGCCGGGCACAGGCGGCGATGAAGCCAGCCTTTTTGCGGCGGATCTTCTGCGTATGTACCACCGCTTTGCCGAAGCGCGTGGCTGGAAGGCGGAAATGCTGGATGAACAGCTGACGGAACTGGGCGGCATCAAGGAAGCCACTCTGCGCATTGCAGGCGAAGGGGCCTTTGCTGCGTTGAAATACGAATCCGGCGTTCACCGGGTTCAGCGTGTGCCCGTCACAGAAAGCGGTGGGCGCATACACACCTCGGCCGCAACTGTGGCCGTCCTGCCAGAGGCCGAGGACGTGGATATCGACATCCCGGCCTCCGATATTCGGATCGACACGATGCGGGCCAGCGGGGCCGGCGGTCAGCATGTGAACACCACCGATTCGGCGGTTCGGATCACCCACCTGCCCACGGGGCTTGTCGTGACCAGCTCAGAGAAATCGCAGCACCAGAACCGGGCCATCGCCATGCAGGTTCTGCGCACACGCCTGTTTGACCTCGAGCGCCAGCGCGCCGCGCAGGAGCGGGCTGCCGATCGCAAGGCGCAGGTCGGCTCGGGCGACCGCTCAGAACGAATCCGGACCTACAATTTTCCTCAGGGACGCATGACCGATCACCGGATCAACCTCACGCTCTACCGACTTGATGCCATCCTGACTGGGGATCTGGAGGAAATCGTTGCGGCCCTCGCCGCCGATGACCAGGCCCGAAAACTGGCGGAGATGGAGGCATGAGTGGCACGCCCGAGGGCGGTCCTTCGCAAGGGGGCGCATTTGGGCGCGATCCCCGGCCCGAGGCAAAGGCAGACGCCGTGCCGCCCCTGCGCGACATTCCCATGCAACCTATTATAAAGTCCGGCCTGACCGGCAATGCGGCGGTCTCTGTGGCTGTGTCCTGGTTGGCGGGGGCACATGTTCCGGCGCCCGCGCGGGATGCACGGGTGCTTTTGGCTCAGGCCTTGGGCATCTCCAGCGGGCAACTGGCGGCCTATATCCTCGATCCGCTCAATGCGGACGCGGCCCGCGCCTATGACGGGCTGATCAAGCGCCGCATGCAGCGCGAACCCGTTTCGCATATCCTCGGCCAGCGCCATTTTATGAACCGCACGTTTCGCGTGTCTTCAGCGGTGCTGGATCCGCGCCCGGAAACCGAGGTGCTGGTCCGGCTGGCCAAGGCCGAGCCCTATCGCAGGGTGCTTGATCTTGGCCTTGGGTCCGGGGCGATCCTGCTAACCTTGCTGGCTGATGCCCGTGGCGTGGCGACAGGTGTGGGTGTCGATACCAGCGAGGCGGTTTGTGAAGTGGCCCACTACAACGCGCAGAGCTGCGGTGTGCTGGAGGCGGTCGATATCTTCATTTCGAATTGGTTCGAATGGGTCGAAGGCCGGTTTGATCTGATCGTGAGCAATCCGCCCTACATTGCGGCTGCAGAAATGCCGGAGCTTGCACCGGAGGTGCGCGATTGGGAGCCGCGCGGCGCGTTGACCGATGAGGGTGACGGGCTGGGGGCTTACCGCGCCATTGCCCGGGACCTTGCTACATATCTGGAGCCGGCTGGTCGGTTCCTTTGTGAGATCGGACCGACCCAGGCAGATGCCGTTTGCGGGATCCTGGAAGGGGCGGGGTTGAGCGGGCTGGAAGTCCATGCCGATCTCGATGGTCGAGATCGCGTAGTTTTAGCGCGCATGCCCGCCTGAAAGGGCAGATATGTCCCGTTCATAGATGGTTATGCAGGAAATAGCGCGTTTACGGCTTGTCAGTTCGGTCGATCCGTGTTTATTGCTAGTACACGGGACGACGGAAATATCCGCCTCGTTATTTCGCACACTTAGCACTGGATGTCTTACGCCGCCCATGAAGGGTGGAATTGAGGGAAAAGATAAGCACCCAGTATCCGCAACAAGGCGGGACCTACATACCAATGAGATCCAGCAAGTCACGTTCGCGGTCGAAATCGAACCGCTCCCGGTCGATGGGAAATATCGTCAATCGTGTTTTCGACAGCTCCGGCCCCGAAGGCAAGGTGCGCGGTACGCCGCAACAGATCATCGACAAGTATTCCCAGCTGGCGCGTGACGCCTCGCTGGCAAATGACCGTGTTGCCGCAGAAAACTTCCAGCAACATGCCGAGCACTACACCCGGATGCTGGGTGAGGCGCAACGCGAGATGGAAGCAAAGCGCGAGCAACAAGAAGCTCAGCAACAGGCCCAGCGGGAACGCCAGCAAGCGCAGCACCGCGAACGTCAGGCGGCGGCTGCGGATGCCCCTGCGCAGCCCGACGTGCCGATGCCCGGCCTCGAAGAGCAGCCCGATGTGGGCCCCGTTGTCGAGCCGACACCGAGCGCCGAAACCGGCCTGGTCGAGACGCCGGAAAACAAACCGGCCCCCAAGCAGCGCAGACCGCGCAGCCGGAAACCACGCGCGCCCGAAGCCGTCACAGAAGGCGTCAGCGAAGCCCCTGCGGAGGCAGCGCCCGCGGCCGAACCAGCCAGCCCGGCGCAGGACAGCGGCGACACCTCGACAGCAGCCGAATAAACTGCTGGCTGCCGCAAGGGGCCTCCACAACCAGTTCTACGCAAGCGCCGGGGGTACCTTCCGGCGCTTTCGCTTTGTGCGAAATATAAGAGGGCTTTCAGGCTTTGCGGCGGGCTTCCACGGCCCGCGCGAGGGCTGCAAAGCCTTCGATTTCAACCCGTTCGGCGCGCTCTGTTGGGGCAAGCCCCGCTTCGCGCAGAGCATCCTCGACATCTGGAACCAGCCCTTTGAGGCTGGCACGCAGCATCTTTCGGCGTTGATTGAACGCCTTGGCGACCACCTGTTCGAGGATATCCGGATTGGCCGGGAACAGGGGCTCTGGCCTTGGGATCAAGTGGACAACGGCCGAGTGGACCTTGGGTGGCGGGGTAAAGGCCTCCGGGGCCAATGTCATGGCGATCCTGGCCTTGGTTTTCCACCCGGCAAGGATCGCCAGCCTGCCATAGGCCTTGTCGCCCGGTCCGGCCACGATCCGTTCGGCCACTTCGCGTTGGAACATCAGCGTCAAACCAGCCCAAAACGGAGGCCATTGGGCGGGTGTCAGCCACCGTATCAGAAGTTCGGTGCCCACATTATAGGGCAGGTTTGCGGCCACATGGATGGGGCCCTGCAGATGGCCCAGTGGATCCACCTCCAAAGCGTCGCCACTGATCACCTCGAGGCGGCCGGGATAGGCTTGCTGGATTTCTTGCAGAGCGGGCAGGCATCTGGCGTCTTTTTCAATCACCAAAACCCTGCGCGCGCCTTCGGCCAGAAGGCCCCGTGTCAGACCGCCCGGGCCCGGGCCCACTTCCAGCACGTCCGCCCCGGACAGATCACCAGGCACCCGGGCAATCTTGGCGGTCAGGTTCAGATCCAGTAGAAAATTCTGGCCAAGCGCCTTTCTGGCGGACAGGCCGTGGGTCGCGATGACCTCACGCAGGGGGGGCAGGCCATCAATCGCCATCCTGAAGCTCCTTTGCGCGATTTGCGGCCATGTCCTGGGCCAAAAGCAGCGCTTCGATCAGGCTTTGAGGGTTGGCGCGGCCCTGGCCTGCGATGTCGAAGGCGGTGCCATGGTCGGGCGAGGTGCGCACGAAGGGCAGGCCAAGGGTGACATTGACGCCCCTGTCGAAATCGAGCGTCTTGATCGGGATCAGGGCCTGATCGTGATACATGCAGACTGCGGCGTCATAGTTGGCGCGGGCGGCGGCATGAAACATCGTGTCTGCCGACAGGGGGCCCATGATATCAAAGCCCTGTGCGCGCATCTCATCGAGGGCCGGGGCGATCAGCGCGATTTCTTCTTGTCCCATGGCGCCGCCTTCGCCCGCATGCGGATTGAGGCCAGCCACGGCCAGCCGGGGCTGGGGCGTTGCGAAATCCCGTTGAAGTGCATCGTGGGTGATGCGCAGTGTCTCTTGCAGCAGCGCCCGCGTCAGATGGGCAGGAACATCGGCGAGGGCGATGTGGATCGTTGCAGGCACCACGCGCAATTCTGGGCTGGCCAGCATCATCACCACCCGCTTAACCCCGCCAAGGGCTGCGAGGTATTCCGTGTGCCCGGGATAGGCGAAATCCGCCCCGTCTTTGAGGGCCTTTTTGTGAATGGGGCAGGTCACCAGACCCGATGCAGCGCCGTCTTGCACCAGTTGCACTGCGCGCGCAATCGCGGAGACAACGCTGCCAGCATCGGCCGGATCCGGCGCTCCGGGGCGCGTTGCGCCGGGAAACCTATGGTGCAGGACGGGCAGCGCCTCGCGACATATGGAGACGGCTGCCTGTGGCGTGTCCACATGCTGCCATGGCGTGCCCTCAGGCAAATGGCGGGCATCGCCGATATAGGCAAACGGAGCTTTGTCGCGCAGCTGATCCCAGGCCTTGGCCGCGATCTCGGGGCCAACGCCGGCGGGCTCGCCACATGTCAGGGCAAGGGCGGCGGGCTGGGAAGGTGAGGGCACGCAGGTGCTCCGATCAGGGCTCGCGGATGATGGCATCCGCTTTCAGCTCTGCGAGCAGACCGTTTGCGTAGGTGCCAATGCGCTGGTTCACGAGCGCCGAGCGCACTGTGTCCCGGTCAACACCTTCGGCAAAGTTGGCGGTGCGGCCGCACATCATCAAAATGACCAATGCTGGCCCGCGGGTCAGGCGGGTGGAGATCTCACCATCGTCAAGCTGGTCCAGTTCGGCCTTTACCGCTGCCGGGATCTCAGCCGGGGGCAGGGTGTAGAATTGCAGGGTCTCTTCTGGCTCGCCCTTGGCCACGCCGTAAAGATCGTCGCAGGTGTCGAGCCGGGACAGCGTCTTGGCCAGCTTGCCCGTGTCGCTCTCGTTCACCAGATATTCCGCGTATTCGATGGCCAGGGTGCCGGTTGCGCCACCGGCTGCGTTGGAAATCGCCCGATCCACTTCGGCATCCGTCACCTGCGCACTCGGGCCAAAGCGGCCCCGCACAACGCCGCGCCAAGCAAGGCCCGCGCGGATGAAATCCTGGAAGGTTTCCGGCTGAACGCCCTGTTGGCCCACAAGCGTCAGGAATTGTTCGGTGCTCAGATTGGCGCGGCCGGCAAATTCTGCCATGCCCTCAACCATCTGTTCGTCGGTCACCTCAATCCCGGCTTGATCCGCAGCAAAGAGGCGCAAACGGTCATCAATCAGCTGGTCTACCGCCTGCTGGGCGACATCGCCCTGCGTGCGAAACAGGACGAGCAGGCGCCTGCGCTGATCCACCTCGAACTGGGTGATGACGCGGTCATTCACATAGAGCACAGGCGAGAAGCTGGATTGAGCCTCTGCTCCGGGGACGGTGCCAGCAAGGGCCAGCAGTGTAAGCCCCAGAAAGGCTCCAACGGATTGACATGCGGTGCGCAGGCTCATGCTCTTAACCCCAATTTTTTCTGTTTGGCAGGTCATGCCTGTCTCTATCTACTGTCCGATTGCCGCTTGGTTCAACCATTGCAGGCCCCAAGCCCCGAATTCGATCTGGTGCCACCAAAGCCAGTCAGCCTGAGCTCGAGGCCAAAATCGGTTGTTGGTTGCACACTAGTCGAGCTTGTGAAGCGGCGCGAGAGGGAAACATCCACCTCAAGGCACTCGTTTTTGTAGCCCAGCCCCAATCGCGCGGAGGCAGCCCGATCGGCTTCGAAATCAAAGCGATAATCCAGCGACGCGGCCCATTGCGCGTTGATTTGATATTCCGCATCCAGTGACAGCTCGGACACGTCGGCCAGTCGGCTTTCCTCGGGGTTTGCCTTCAGCCAAAGATATGTTCCTGACAGCGCGATGTCTGCGGACTGCCAAGCGAAACGCACTTCGTTCTGATTAAAGCGCAGATCATCGTCGAACAGGGCCCGGTTTGATATCTCGAGCCTGTTGGGGAGCGTCACACGCGCATCTGCAAGCCAGTTCGAACGGCTGGTGTCCAAGGCGGGGGATCCAGAAAACTGTTGCAAATTCTCACTGCGCCAAATCCGAGCAAGCGACATGTCCCAGCCCCAGTCCGCGCCGTCGCGATAGGCAAGCTTCACGCCAATATTTGCGCGTTGACCGGCCTCGAAAGCATCACCGGCGGGAAATCGATTCAAGGACAGCACATTGCCGGGATCGAACTCCAACAACCGGCTTTCGTCTCGTGGCAGTCCGGAAGTTTTGTCATCCGACCAAACCAGCTGAAAGACCGGTTCCAAGACCATGCGCCCGCCCCCGGCCGTGGGGCGCACAAGGGGCCACCGCAAATCCACCGCAGCGGCGCCCCAGAGATAGCTGGTGGTATCGGCATAAATGGCATCCTCCGAAACCACCGTGTGCGACCACGCCATGGCTGTTTGGGCGCCGAGCAGCATTCCATGTCCAATCACCCAATCGCGCCGCCAGTCCAGAGACGCGGACAGGCGGGAGATATCCCTACCATCGGAGATCGTATCCGCATCAGGCCCATCTGTAGGTTGCCGGGATCGGCGCAGGTGGCCGTGGAAATCCAGGCGCGCCGTCGCGATGCCCCCAAGGCCTGCTGGCGAGAAACGGCGCGCGACGGCGGCATCGGCGATGATGGCGGGCTGGGTTTCGTTCACTTCTCGGTCGCGCAGGGATTGGTACGCGGTCAGGGCGGCAAAGCGGAACCCGTCGCGATTGAAGCGTGAGATCTCTATGGCGCTGTCCAGGCGGTCTTTGCCGGAGGTGCCGTAGTCCAGAAGGTATCCATCATCAGAAACGGTTTCGAGGTCGAAGGCCAGTGTGTAGCCGCGCGGCAACGAAAAGGACCCTTCGGCAAACAGATACCCCCGCAAGCTATCCGGGCGAATGTCGTCAGAGGTGATGGCCCCGTTCACTTCGATCCGTCCGGTGCGGTACGCTTGCCGGTAGCGCAGCTCAAGTGTGCGGGTTTCACTGGTCGACAAATAGGGTGTTACTGTAAGGTCAGCATGATCGCCGAGGCGGATAAAGTAGGGAATTTTGATCCCAAAGCCCAAGGCATCGGTTGACCGAAACTCGGGCGGCAGAAAGCCGGTGGCACGCTGAAGGGACGGGTCGGGTAGGCGCAGGCGTGGCAGCCAGAGCACTGGTAGGCCAGCGACTTCCAGCCGGGCGTTGCGGAAATAGATCTGCTGAGCAACTTCGTCTTGGACCACCTGTGATGCGCGGATCTGCCAAAGCGGCACCGGACGCGCAGCACACACCCTGCACGCAGAGGCCACCGTGTCTTCAAGGCGGGTATATCGCCCTTCGACCCGTTCTATCTGGCTGGCTGCGATCTGCAGTTGGTCCTCAAATACGACCCGCGCAGAGGTAAGGATACCCGCGCGCAAATCTTCAGAGAGCGCGGCAACATCGGCATAGATGACCGAGGTGCCATCGGCGTTGCTCAGGGTCAGGGGGCCTTCAATCTCAAGCGTGCCAGCGACGCTGTCATAGGCGATGCGCGTGGCCCGCAATCTTACGGGGCCATGGAATACGTCCACTGTTCCGGATGCCTCCAGTACAGTGCCCCGCACTTCCACCCTGTCGGCCACCAGCGTGATGGTTTTGCTCTCGCCAGCTGGCGCGGAGGGCCGTGCCGATTGTGCCTGGGCTTCAGCGCGGGGCATGCCGGGCAAAGCCCCCAACACCGCGGCAAAGAACAGGCCCCCCGCCACGAGGAGGGGATGCCTAATTCTGGCCCACGACACTGCGCGGTTGCACACACTCCGCATCACCCATCCTCCAAGTGCAACAAGAGCCCAATGGACAAAAGGATTGCTGCGAGCGGAGGTGCCCAGGCCGCCACCAGCACGGGGATCTGTCCGGTCTCTCCGAGGATTTGCGCAAAGTTCCGGATGAAATAGCCGCCAAGGCCAAGGCCCACGGCGATCAGGGCCATCTGCCCGGTGCGGCCAAAGCGGGTGTGCCGCATCGTGAAGCCCGCTCCGATCAGAACCATCCCAGCAAGGAAAAACGGGGTCGCCAACTCCATCTGAAGCCAAACCCTGTGCAGCCGTGCGGAGAAGCCCGCGCGATCCAAATCGCGGATAAAGCCAGGCAATTCCCAGATTGGAACGGCCGAAGGAGTGCCGAAACTGTCTCGAATCTGATCGCGTGTCAGATTTGAAGGGATGCGGAGCACGGCTTCCTCATAGGAGGCCGCCTCCGGGTTGATTTCGTTCAGGGGCCAAATCTTGGCACCTTGCAACACCCATTCCCCCGGGGCCAGCGAGGCGCTGTCTGCCTCAATCCGGCGCACTGGCATGCCATCATTGTCAAAATCAAGGAAGGTGACGTCGTACAAAACCGTGCCGTCGAGATTGGCGCGGCCCGCCCGGATCACAGACTGTCCCTCTGCAGTGCCTTGCCGGAGCCAGAGCCCCTCGTCGGAGACCGACAAAACACTGCTGATATCCCCGCCGCTTCTGTAGCTGTCCGCGAGCACTTCGTAGCGCACTTGAGTTGCCGCAACGATAGGATTGAGAACGGCTATGCCCAATATGCCGATGAGCATCGCTGTCAGCACAGGTGCGATCAAAGCCCGCAATGCCGATCGGCCTGATGCGCGTGTTACCACCATCTCCGAGGAACGCGCGAGCCCGAGGAATAAGGCCACGGTGGTCAAAACGATCAGCAATGGCATGATCCGGTAAACAATCTGGGGCGTTGCCAACAACGACAGCCGAAGGGCACCTGCAAAGCCGATATCCGCTCCGCGAAACCTGCGCAGTTGGTCCACGATATCGAGCAACACCATCAAAGCAAAAAACACTGCGAAGATGGCTAGAAAAATGAGCGCAAACTTGCGGGCAAAGTACAAATGCAGGGTCATGTTGCGGCCCCGCTGCTCGGTGTGTCCGCTGCTCTGCGTCGGGGCCAGCGCAACAGTTGAGGGCGCTCTGATACCCACAACAAAATAATCGAAATGCTGACGCCCAACAGGATGGGGGAATAGATCAGCCAAAGCTGACCAGTTTTCGCGGCGGCACTCGCGGCGGCACCTTCCACCATCTGGACCAAGATCAGCAAGATGATTGCAAACACCACCTGGCGCCAGATCCCGAAGCGCGAAAAGCCCCCAACCATGAGGGCGGCGAATCCGATCAGCGCTGTCACGAGCGGGCGTAGAGTTTGCGCAATCCTATCATGGCCTTCGAGGCGCAATTGCTGCGCAGAGCGGCGCGTGAGTTGCTGCGTTGTCTCACTGGCAACAAGCAGGGGGATTGTCGACAATTCGCGCATGTCCTGACCGACCCGCGTCCCGCCGACAATCAAATCCCCAATGTCATAGGCAAAGTCGTCAAAACTGGTCGTAAACAGGCGGTTGGTTTCCCGGTTGAGCGTCTCCGCTGTGCCATCAAACATAACGAGCTTGGCTGTGCCGTTCTCACGGACAAGAAACGCGCGGCTGGCCAGATAGGTAACGTCCTGATCCGGTGAGCGCGCATCTGAGAGGAAAACGCCGAGCAGTTCGCCCTCGGGGGTGATCTCTCGCACGTAGAAGGTGATCCCGGGCGAGGGGTGCACAAAGCGCCCCTCCGTAAGTATGCGCGATGAGACATCGGCTGCCACTTCAGCTTCGCGTGTGGCCAGTTCGCTGCGCGCGAGCGGCACGAGCACATGCACAAGTGCGGCCATCATCAAGCTTACGGCCAGGCCGAACCAGACAAACGGGCGGGCCAATTGCCAGACCGACACCCCCGTCGCTTGCGCGACGACAAGCTCAGATTCGTTGCTCAAACGATTGGTCAGCGCCACCGCAGCCGCGAAAGCGGCAATCGGCAACACAATGCGGATAACGTTTGGCAAGGAAAGAGCCGTGAACTCAAGGAAAACAAGTGCCGATTGGCCATCACCAATAAGCCTGTCAAACAGGAGGACGGCCCTGTTTACCCAGTAAACAGAGACAAAGACCAGCGCGAAGAATCCGAACAGTACCAGGCACTGGGCGAGTACATATCGGTCGAGCCTAGGCACGTTTAATTCATCCCCCACAGACGATACCCAAGGGATTAGACCAATCGCCGCCCGGGGAAAACTGTTAACTGACGCCAGGCCCTGTTCAGCGCCCACTTGGCAGGCTACCTATTGGCCAAACAGACATTCCAGGAGGTCTTTTATGGCTCAGCTTCCCCAGTTCACTGCATCCCCCATCGATCTCGACTCGATCGCTGATTTCGACGGGCGGGTGACCGTTTTTCTGTCAGAGACGGGAAGGCTGAGCCAGCTTGCGCGGCGGGTGAACAGGTTGATGCGGGGCGCGCTGGAGCGCTTTGGCGAGAGCGACCGCTTTGCCAAGATGTCTGCCGGTGACGCGGTTGAGATGCCGTTTCCCACGGGGATGGCGGCGCAGGCGGTGCAGGTGATCCGCCTCGAACGCAAGCCGAGCCAGGAGCAAGCGCGCAAGGCTGGGGCCGCGATTGGCAAGGCTCTGGGCGGCTCCGATACATTGGTGTTGCTGGGCAATCAGCAACTGGCGGCGGACATTGCGTTGGGCTGCGCTTTGCGCGCCTACCGCTACACCGAGATGAAAAGCGAAGAAGCCCCCGCGCAAGGCGGCGTCACGTTTATGGCGAGCAAGCCAGAAGAACTGGAAGCTGATCTGGCTGCGGTCAGCGCGGTGGCTGAGGGCGTGTGCTATACCCGTGATCTCGTCAACAAACCGTCCAATATCCTCACAACCACAACCTTCGCCGAAAGCCTCAGCGACATGTCGGATCTGGGCTTGACGGTCGAGGTGCTTGAAGAAGGCCAGTTGGAAGAGTTGGGCATGCATATGCTGCTGGGGGTGGGCGTTGGCTCCGAGAGCCCCTCCAAGGTCGTTGTCATGCAGTGGACAGGGGCGCCAGACGCAAAAGCCGCGCCACTTGCCCTGATCGGCAAGGGCGTGGTCTTTGATACGGGGGGTATCTCGCTCAAGCCCGCAGGGGGCATGGAAGACATGACCATGGACATGGGCGGCGCGGGCACCGTTGCCGGCGTGATGCGGACGCTGGCCCTGCGTAAGGCCCGCGCGAATGTGGTGGCCGTTGTGGGGCTGGTAGAAAACATGCCCGATGGCAAGGCCCAACGGCCTGGCGACGTGGTAACTTCCCTCAAGGGCGACACGGTTGAGGTGATCAACACCGACGCGGAAGGCCGCCTCGTTTTGGGTGACATCATGTGGTACGCGCAGGAGCGTTTCAGCCCAGCCGGCATGATCGATCTGGCCACGCTGACCGGCGCGATCATCGTGGCACTTGGCCATGAGCACGCGGGTGTTTTCTCCAATGATGACAGTTTCGCGGGCAGCTTTTTGAAAGCGGCTGCGGCTGAGGGGGAAGGCGCGTGGCGCATGCCCCTTGGCAAGGGCTACGCAAAGTTGCTGAAATCGTCGGTGGCAGATGTCAAGAACATCGGGGGCCGCTGGGGGGGATCGGTGACGGCTGCCGAATTCCTCCACCGTTTCGTGCCTGAGGGTCTGCCTTGGATCCATCTCGATATCGCCGGCGTCGCAAAGCCTGCAGGCGCGACCGTGTTGGCACCGAAAGGGGCCACGGGCTGGGGTGTCATGGCGTTGGATCGGATGATCCGCGAGATGTTCGACGAGGGGTAACAGCCTATGGGCCGCGCCATGTTCTATCACATGACCCGCAAGCCGGTGCAGGCCACTGCACCGCCTTTGCTGGAGCGGGCGCGGCGCGAAGGCTGGCGGGTGATCGTGCGGGCCGGTACGCCGCAGCGGGCAGACTGGTTTGATGAGGCCCTGTGGCTCTATGGGGATGGCAGCTTTCTGCCCCATGGCGTTGCGGGCGGGCCCCATGACGCAGACCAACCCATCCTTCTGACATCAGACCCTGCGCCCGTAACCCGGTCTCAGGCGCAAGCCTTGATGGTGATCGATGGCGCGCCGGTCGATCCTGCCGAGACCCGCGATCTGGAACGGGTGTTCATCCTGTTTGACGGCGGCGAGCCCGCGGCGGTGCAGCAGGCACGTGGACAATGGACTGCGATGAAAAACGCAGGCGTGCATGCTCAGTACTGGTCCGAAGAAAGTGGTCGCTGGGAGATGAAGAGCGAAACGGGCGCGCCGCAGACCGACGACGGATGATGATGCAGTTTGTGACGACTAGCGGCGCAAGATCATCTTATCCGCGCCAATGGTCACTTCGTCCCACCGGCTGAGATACTCCATTCCCAGCAGCGACGTGTCCAACCCAGCCCCGTTCACGACGGCGGGCAGGTCATGTTCGGTGATCCCCCCCAGTGTAACGCTGTCCAAGATCACGCGGGCTGTTTGCACCGTGCCGTTCGCGGTTGAGGCCCATCCCGAAAAGACAAGATCGTCTGCCCGCAAGCCCGCGCGGGCCGCATCACGGGGGCCCAGAACCATATTTGTTGCGCCCGTATCCACGACAAAGCTAATGGGGCTGCCATTGACATCGAGCGTTAGATAAAAATGGCCATCGCGTGCCTTTGGCACTTCAACGATGCTGCCTTCGGCAAACACAGCTTGGCGCGGCAGCAACGTTTGGCTTACGTCCTGCCAGAGGGCGTAGCCTGCGATCACGCCGATAAATACGCAAAGCCAAACAAGAGACGCCTGTACGACCTTGCCAAACGGCACTTTACCCGAAGCCGAAAAGAAGCCGTAGCCGATGATCGCAATAATCAGGATCACAAGGTAGATCACAGACGCAACTTGATCTGGAGAGAGGCTAATAGGTGGCATAGTGGCGCCATACTCCCGGAACTTGGTAAACGAGCCGTTACTTCGATGCCTATTATGTAGGCACGAAATGTGGCGGCACTAGGGACAGATCAGGCAAAAGCTCCGGCATCGCGCAAACCGTCGAGCACAAATTGCACCGAAAGCGCGGCCAGCAACATGCCCAGCAGACGCGTAATCACCGTAATGCCAGTGCGCCCTAAGGCGCGCTCGATCAGCGGCGCTGCCAGAAAAAGCAGGAAAACAAGCGCGATAACCGCAAACATCACGCCATAGACGCCAAGGTGTGTGGCCGTGTCGCTGGCCTCGGCAGACCCTGTCAGCAGAATGATCGATGCAATCGAGCCCGGGCCTGCAATCAGGGGGATTGCAAGCGGGAAGACAGAGGGATCGTCTTCGCTGGTGCTGGCCTCTGCGCCTTCTGCCTGATTCTCACGCCGCTTGGTCCGCCGCTCGAACAGCATCTCGAGAGCCGTCAGAAAGAGCAGAATGCCCCCTGCGATGCGGAAGGCGCCCATCGAAATTCCGATCGTGCCCAGAAGGCTTTCGCCTGCAACCCCGAAGGCCGTTAGCAAGGCCGCAGCGATCAGACATGCCCGGATGGCATAGGCCCGGCGTTGCGCCGCGCTTTCCCCGGCCGTCAAGGCGACGAACAGAGGGGCCAACCCAACAGGGTCAATCACGACGAAGAGCGTCACGAAGGCGGAGATCAGAAAAGTAACATCCATGGCGCAGCAGTGACCCGAACTGCCCCCCAATTCAAGCCCTGTGAAACCGCAGCGGCAAACCAACGCAAGCTGTGCACGCGCCCGACGTACGCTGCCTTCAACGGTCAGCCCCTTTGAGGGGGCGACAGCTAGCTGGCCTGCGCAGTATCAAGTGCTTCTTCTGCCTGCATCCACAGGGCTTCGGCACGATCAAGCGCATCCATAACTTCGGCGTACTTTGCCTGCCAGACATCTCGCTTGGCGGTCATGTGATCCTCGTAGACTTCGGGATCACCAAGCCGGCGCGCCAACTCGTCCCGCATCTCTTCCAGCTTTGTCACCCGCGCCTCGGCTTTGCGCGCCTGGCTGCGCAATTCGAGGATCCGCGCCTGGCTGACCTTCTTTGGCTTTGCCTTGGTGGGCTTCTTTTCATCGCCAGCCCCATCCTGGCCCAGCAAAAACTTGCGGTAAGCCTCCAGATCGTCCTCGTAGGGGGCAACCCGCCCATCCTTGACCAGCCACAGCCTGTCCGCCACGAGGCTCAGCAGGTGCATGTCATGGCTGACAAGGATCACCGCGCCCGTGTAGGTGTTGAGCGCTTCGATCAGGGCTTCCCGGCTTTCGATGTCGAGATGGTTTGTCGGCTCATCGAGGATCAGCAGATGGGGCGCATCAATCGTGGCCAGAAGTAACGACAATCGGGCTTTTTGGCCCCCAGAAAGGCGGGCCACCTCGGTTTCGGCCTGCGCGGCCATGAGGCCAAAACCCGCCAAGCGCGCGCGCAGGCGCGCCGGTGTTTCTTCGGGGCGTAGGCGCGCAACATGCTGTAGCGGGGTTTCATCTACATGCAACTCGTCCACCTGGTGCTGGGCGAAAAAGCCGATGCGCAGCTTGCCAGAACGCGTGAGACGCCCCCCCATCGCAGGCAGCCTGTCCGACAGCAGCTTGGCCAGTGTCGATTTGCCTTCCCCGTTGCGCCCGAGCAGGGCAATCCTGTCATCCTGATCGATCCGCAGGTTGAGCTTGCCCAACACAACGCGCGCGTCATAGCCGACCGAAGCGCTTTCCGTCGCGATGATCGGCGGGCTCAACTCTTCTGCCTGGGGAAAGGTGAAAACGGTGCGCGCCGCATCCTCGGGTGCCGTGATCCGTTCCATCTTTTCCATGGCTTTCAGCCGGGATTGCGCCTGCCGCGCCTTGGACGCTTTGTAGCGGAACCGGTCCACGAAAGACTGCATATGCGCCAGCGCGGCCTCTTGCTTGCGGGCTGCGGCTGCCTGTACCGCGCGCCGCTCTGCGCGGGCCTTGGCAAAGCTGTCATAGCCGCCGGTATAAAGCGTCAGTTTGCGGTCTTCGAGATGCAGAATATGCCCGACAGCCCGGTTCAGTAGACCGCGATCATGGCTAATAATGATCACACTGTGGGAATAGCGGGCGAGGTAGCTTTCCAGCCAGAGCGCCCCCTCAAGATCCAGATAGTTTGTCGGTTCGTCCAAAAGCAGCAAATCCGGGGCCGCAAAGAGAACACCGGCAAGCGCGATGCGCATGCGCCAGCCGCCAGAAAAATCCGAGCAGGGCCGCGCCTGATCTGCCGTGTCAAAGCCAAGCCCCTGCAGAATCGCGCTGGCCCGCCCTTCGGCCGACCAGGCATCGATGTCCGCAAGACGGGTCTGGATGTCGGCAATGCGCGCGGGGTCAGAGGCCGTTTCCGCCTCAACCAGCAAGGCCGCCCGCTCCGTATCCGCCGCCAGCACCGTATCCCGAACGGATACGGAAGAGGACGGCACTTCCTGTGCGACCCCGCCGATCCGGGCGCGCGCGGGCAAATCAATCGCCCCGCCATCCAAGGTCAACTCATTGCGGATCAGACGGAACAGAGTGGTCTTGCCCGCCCCGTTGCGCCCCACAAGGCCCACCTTGTGCCCGCCAGGAATGGTGGCAGAGGCGCCATCGAACAAAGCGCGGCCATCAATACTGTAAGAGAGATCCTGAATACGCAGCATGGCCGGGATGTGGCTGAGCCGGGCAGGGGTGTCAATCCGCAGCTTGTGCTTCACAACGGGTTTTCATTCCCGCAGACCCGTGTTACCCGCCCGCGCAAGTGAAACATCAACCGTGAGGCACCCATGGCCATCCAGCGCACCTTCTCCATCATTAAGCCCGATGCAACCGCCCGTAACCTGACTGGCAAGATCAATGCCAAGTTCGAAGAGGCCGGCCTGCGCATTGTTGCGCAAAAGCGTATCCACCTGACGAAAGCACAGGCTGGCGTGTTCTACGCCGTCCATGCGGAACGCCCCTTCTATGACGAACTGTGTGAATTCATGGCCTCCGGCCCGATCGTTGCACAGGTCCTCGAAGGCGAAGACGCCATCGCAACCAACCGCGCCGTCATGGGCGCAACCAACCCTGCCGATGCCGCCCCCGGCACCGTGCGCGCCGAGTTCGCCCAGTCGGTTGGCGAAAACTCCGTTCACGGCTCCGACGCGCCGGAAACCGCCGCGGTAGAGATTGCCTATTTCTTCTCCGGCCTCGAACTGGTCGGCTGATCGCATCACCCTGCGCGCCCTTCGCGCGCAGGCCATTCAAGAAAAGGGGCCACCACTTTCGGGGAGCCATTCCGTGCGGCAGGACATGGCCTCTACCTGCCTGCCGATCGAAAGGTCGGCAGGCTTCTGTTTTTACGACATAATTTGGCCTGATCTTTCCGCCATCAGAGGTTGAACGGCGGGAAGTTCGAACTTCCCGCGGCTAGCGCAGTTTTTTGCCCGCCTGATTTCGTCATTGGTCAGACTGGCCAATCTTGCAGGTGCGCGAGCACTTGACCCAAAAACGGACGAAAGGACCGAATAAGGTGAAGGCCTGGAAAACCTTACGCTCGCGCAAGTATATCCTCGCGTGTCAGGCGATACAAACCTCAACTACTGTGGTGATCCCGACTGCGGAAACTATGGGATCGAACCGGCTCCGGCAAAGCACGCCTTCGTCGGCCGTAGTGCGGCCGAGAAGCGGTTGAAAACCGCCATGGCCGCCCCCTCAATCGCGCGTGCCGTAGGTCGCTACAAGATCGAGGCTGAGACCTGTGTGGTTGGCTGAGCTTCATGGCTGCGGGTCTCATGGCCGGAGCGTGTAGAAATGATCGATACGAAGGTCCCAAGAAGCTTCGGTTCTACAACATTTAACTCGTCGCTGTTGCTCGGCTGGATTTCTCTCCTCGCGAGCGAGCTAAAAGGAGTAGGGTTGTTACTTTAGGGATGCGCATATTTTTCGTTAAAGGCCCGCATATTTTTATCTCTCGTGGAGCGAATAGCTCCAAAGTCTATCGTAAAGCCGCCCCCAATTCTGCCGCGGTGATGCAAGCGCCACTTGGTCTGGTATTGTCTCCTGAATGAGAACAGTTGCCTGCGCTTGGGTCGCTTAGGCCTCCAAAATTGTCATTGTTATCCTTTAGGTTACCCATTCTATCCGAGGGTTCGTTCGCGAGGAGATAGGGCGCCCTTTATTGTATTCGGGAGCAGTGAACCCAAGTGTGAGTTCCTGATTGGTCAAATCTTGCAGCAAGATGCGGTCGCACCTGCGCCTGAAAGGCGCGCGTTTTGCAACGCGTATCTCACTTTGCACCTCCGAAACCTGGGGTAAGGCCTGCAAAGCAAACCTCACAGCAGCCGAGTAGGTAACAAACATGCCCACCTATACGATAAACTTGTATCCCTTCTCTCACGTACCGGGCGTGCAAAAAAATTCTGCACTTAACGTTGGCGCCAACAAAGGTGGCAACACAATTTTTACTGACAACGGTAAAACCATTACCATCACAGACGACGATAGCTTTCTTCAAGATTTTGCCGCGTCTGGCCACAACAATCCAGAGACCGGCGACTATTCGAAACTAGCCGAGGCGGTTACCTTCAGCCCCACACACTTTGGTAGTGGAAACTCTTATGGCATCAACACGCGGGTCAATGCGGTCGCACAGATTGAGGTAGCTAATAATACAACAGGCGAAACAGGCTTTGCACAGCTTGTTACCTTTGGCAGTACCCTCAGCGGCACAACATTTGTCGCTTATCCATTCGAGGTTTCAGAGGGCGATAGCCTCACTTGGACTGCCACCAACAATGATAGTGGTGTCCCAGTGGGAGAGAGGTTCGCCGACACCCAAGGCTATGATTTCTCTGAATTCGACGGAGCGCCGCCCCCTCCATCCGAGTACACCGTAAAGTTATACTCCTTAGATCAAATTCCCGGAGTTTCAGCAGGTTCCACCAGCGCGGGTAGCGCATATAACACTGGTGGAACAGTAACTTTTACGGACATTGGGACATCAGTCACAATTACAGATGACGATAAATACGCTGAAGATGTTCTCGGACAGGTCAACCCAGAAACTGGTGCTAATGCAGTCTTGACCGATACGGTCACCGTGGATGGGGCCACTTATTCCGCTGGTACCCAGGTCAATGCCGTCGCTCAAGTTGAAGTTACAAATAATACAACAGGCGAAACAGGGTTTGCACAGATCTTTGCCTTTGGTGGATCCATTTCAAACTCCTACCTGGCATATCCATTCTCTGTTTCCGATGGGGATAGTTTAACTTTTACTGCTACGGATCTCTCCCCCGACGAGCCGAACAGGTTTGGCGACACCCAAGGCTATGAGTATTCCGTATTCGACGACACGGAGGACCAAGTCAGCTCAACGCCCCCGCTCGTGAGCAGTCCACCAGCGCCTGACAACAGCCATGTTGCGACCGAAATAATTGTAAGCGGCGCCGATGTTGCAAAGAACCCGGTCGTAAACGCCAACTCTTCTGCTGGCTATCAGGGTCAAGGCCAAATTACTGTAAATGCGCAGAGTGTTTTTCAAGATGACGACATCGTCGTCTTGAAGGTCAACCAAGTCGATGCCAATGGCGAGATCAGCCCGACGAGCAATTCTGGTTTGGCTGATGTGACCGTCTATGACAGCTACGAAGACTATCTGGCTGGCACGGTTAAATATCACTATGCCCCTCAAAACCCTGGTCAAACCGCTAATGCCCAAACCAGCATCGCCGGTTTGGGCGATGGTTATGTGAACTTTACGTCCGCGAATATCATGCAACCGCAAAATGGCGGCCCGAGCTTTAATGAGCTTTTTGTGGCGCCCAATAGTGGGATTGGAAGTTCTGGTTCTGGTACATTTTCCACCAAGGAGCAGTTTGATTTTAACTCAGACGGGGACTTTGACGACTTTCTGGAGGGCGGGAATACAAACTTCCTCGTGGGCACCTATGCGACCGAACTCATTTGCTTCACCCGTGGCACTCGGGTTGCAACGGTGAGCGGGGACCGCCTGATCGAAGACCTTGTTGCCGGTGACCTGGTTCTAACGATGGACCGTGGATATCAGCCCATACGCTGGATCGGGTCGACCAAAGTGCCTGCAACAGGAGATCTCGCCCCGATCCTGATCCGCAAGGGTGCCCTTGGGAACGACCGAGATCTGCGCGTCAGCCCCCAGCATCGCATGCTGCTGCAAGGCTGGCAGGCAGAGATGCTCTT
>Ga0189289_10068_pt1 | contig 140385 bp, 143 predicted proteins | sample UW106minimetaG_FD_130313 | JGI IMG/M metagenome (GOLD analysis project Ga0189289, IMG submission 130313) | Marine microbial communities from the Costa Rica Dome - UW106 mini metaG | ecosystem: Environmental > Aquatic > Marine > Oceanic > Photic zone | place: Costa Rica: the Eastern Pacific... | reverse complement strand
CTTAATGCCAGAATTGACGCACTGGATATCAGTGTGGATTTGGTCAAAACAAAAATTCAACTCAACTATTACTTTGATACCAACGCAGGTATTCCTTTGTCTCAAATCGGAGAACAACAATGAGCACAATTAAAGCACTCGTCATAGGCGGGGTAGCAGGCGGTATTATGACTGCGTTGGCATTCACGTTTCTGATACCATCTTCATCATCCACCGCGAATAATGAGCAAAACGAAGAGAAGCAACCGTTGTATTGGGTTGCGCCGATGGACCCAAATTACCGCAGAGACGAACCAGGAAAGTCTCCGATGGGCATGGATCTCATTCCTGTCTACGAAGAAAGTTCAAGTGGTGATGCGGGCCCAGGAACAATTACTATAGCGCCAAATGTGGAGAACAATCTTGGTGTTCGAACTGCGAAAGTGCAGCGCCGCGCGCTGCATGTCCCTATTAGAACTGTCGGGTACGTTCAATACAACGAAGAAACATTAATCCATGTGCATCCTCGCGTTGAAGGCTGGATAGAAACACTGCATGTAAAAGCATCTGGAGAATATGTTAAAAAAGGGGAACCACTTTACTCTCTATACTCGCCTGAGTTAGTGAATGCACAAGAAGAATTGCTGCTTGCTATGCGCAGAAACAACAAAGATCTGATCGTAGCTGCTCGTTCTCGCTTAAATGCATTGCAAGTGCCTGAAGACGTCGTGGAGACGTTAACAAAAACAAAAAATGTTCAGCAAACCGTTACCTTTTCCGCGCCCCAAACCGGATTCGTAGATAATTTAAACATTCGAGAAGGTTTCTTTATAAAACCTGGCGTTACAGTCATGTCGATTGGTGCATTGGATGAGGTTTGGGTTGATGCAGAGGTATTTGAGCGACAAACCGCCCAAATAGTGGAAGGGTTGCCTGTTACTATGACATTAGATTTCCTCCCCGGAAAGACGTGGCAAGGCGTTGTAGACTACGTCTACCCAACCCTTGAACAGAGTACCCGCACACTGCGTGTGCGTCTTCGCTTTGCTAATCAAGATTATACGTTAAAGCCGAACATGTTCGCTCAAGTGACTATCCACTCTGATATGGATTCGACCAACTTGATCGTGCCAACCGAAGCGGTTATTCGAACAGGCAATCAAAATCGCGTTGTATTGGCATTGGGAGATGGAAAATTTAAATCAGTTGCGATCAAAATTGGGCGAGTGGTTGACGAGTTTACAGAAGTACTTGAAGGACTGATCGATGGTGACAGCATTGTCACCTCCGCTCAATTTATGCTTGATTCAGAGAGCAGTATTAGCTCTGACTTTAAGCGAATGGAACCCCCTGAAGAAAGTCCAACATCGGTCTTCACAGAGGTGATGATCACAGACGTGATGCCTTCTCACAACATGATAACTGCAAAACATGGTCCAATTCCAGAATGGGATTGGCCGTCGATGACCATGGATTTTGTGGTAGCGGAGCATATCAATTTAGCAACGGTCAAAGGTGGTTCATCGGCACATATCGAGATCAGTAAGCAAACTGATGGTCAATATGTGGTGACAACCGTGCACATTATCGATTCAGCACAAAGTACACAGGCGACGATGTCTGAAAGCGTTTGGGCTGAAGTCAAGATTAATTCTGTAATGGATGGGCATCGAATGATAAATGTCGATCATCCCGCGATAAAAGAGTGGGATTGGCCCGCGATGACGATGGATTTTAATGTGGCAGATAACATAACCTTGTCTGATTTGGCCTCTGGAACGCTTGCGCATATTGAAATTTCAAAATCCTCAAGTGGCGAATATCTTGTTTCTACCATTCATGTTGTTGAAGAGGCAAGTAGTGAAACAAGTACCGCTGTCGACGCTGTGTGGACTCAAGCAACGGTCAATGCAGTGATGAGTGCTAACAACCAGTTAAGCCTTGAACATGACCCTATTGAGGCGTGGGATTGGCCTGCAATGACAATGGATTTCAACGTCGCTAATGAGATTGATTTATCTGACATTACCGCTGGTATGCGACTGCACATCGAAATTACCAAAACCCAAGACGGTGCGTACGTTATTACCACATTACATATACAAGCATCTGATAAAGGAACGATGGATCACAGCCAACATGAAGGAGCGCACGAATGATAGAAGCAATCATACGTTGGTCGGTCTCAAACCGCTTCTTTGTTTTACTCGCAACCATCATCATAGTCGGTGGCGGTTTAGTTACAATGAAAAATACGCCAGTAGACGCGATCCCAGATTTATCCGATGTCCAAGTGATAATCAAAACGAGTTATCCTGGTCAAGCGCCACAAGTTGTAGAAGATCAGGTAACGTACCCGCTAACGACCGCCATGCTTTCCGTACCGGGTGCACAAACGGTTCGAGGTTATTCGTTTTTCGGTGACTCCTACGTTTATATCATTTTTGATGATGATACCGACTTATATTGGGCAAGAAGCAGGGTGCTTGAATATTTATCGCAAGTTGCCCCCAATCTACCTGAAAACGCCAGGCCGCAATTAGGTCCAGATGCCACAGGCGTTGGTTGGGTTTATCTGTATGCATTGGTCGACAGAACCGGCCAACACGATATTTCTCAATTACGCAGTTTGCAAGACTGGTTCTTGAAATTTGAGCTCCAAACTGTGCCTGGCGTGTCCGAAGTCTCGGCGCTAGGGGGTATGGTGAAACAGTATCAAGTGAAAGTAGATCCTGAAAAACTCCGCGCTTACGGTATACCGCTTTCTCATATTCAGATGGCAATAAAGCGAGGAAATCAAGAAGTTGGGGCCTCTGTAGTGGAGCTTGCAGAAGCTGAGTACATGGTTCGTGCCACGGGGTATATTTCTGATAAGAAGGATATCGAAACCATTCCTCTTGGCGTCAATGACAATGGCACACCGCTTTTAATAAGGGATATTGCCACTGTAGATATCGGTCCACAAATGCGCCGCGGTATAGCAGAGCTAAACGGCGAAGGGGAAACAGTCGGCGGTATTGTCGTGATGCGTTTTGGCGAGAATGCTCAAAAAACGATAGATGGCGTCAAAGCAAAACTAGAGGACTTAAAAAAAGGACTACCTGATGGCGTTGAGGTGGTCACTGTTTATGACCGTTCCGCATTAATTGAAAGGGCCGTTGATAACCTAGCTTCAAAACTATTAGAAGAGTTTATCGTAGTCGCTTTGGTATGTGTCGCCTTTCTTTTTCATGTTCGGTCGTCACTCGTCGCTATCATCAGTATTCCTGTTGGGATCATTACCGCGCTAATCGTTATGTATATGCAAGGTATCAATGCCAATATCATGTCGTTGGGCGGCATTGCTATTGCCATTGGCGCCATGAGTGATGGTGCGATCGTTATGATTGAAAATATGCACAAACACATGGAAAAGACGCCTCTTACCAAGGAAAATCGCTGGCAGGTTGTTATCGATTCTGCGGTCGAAGTTGGACCTGCGTTATTTTTCAGTTTGTTGATCATTACGGTTAGTTTTGTACCTGTTTTTACGCTTGAGGCCCAGGAAGGGAGGATGTTTTCCCCTCTTGCTTATACGAAAACATATGCAATGGCTGCATCAGCGGCACTTGCGATTACACTGGTCCCAGTCTTAATGGGGTATTTTGTACGTGGAAAGGTGTTGCCTGAACACAAAAACCCAGTCAACAAGTTTTTAACGTTTTTATACATACCGACGCTCAAGACAGTTTTGCGCTTTCCAAAGTCAACGATGGTCGCAGCATTGATTGTCTTGGCTATCGGGGTTTGGCCAATTGATAAAATTGGTAGTGAATTTATTCCCCCGCTTGACGAAGGCGATTTGATGTATATGCCGACCACCTATGCCGGCATATCAATCGGGAAGGCACGAGAGCTTCTTCAACAGACCAACAAATTAATAAAAACCGTACCAGAAGTAGAAACGGTATTTGGCAAAGTAGGGCGGGCGGATACGGCGACGGACCCCGCGCCACTGACCATGATTGAGACATTCATTCAATTGAAACCCAAAGAACAATGGCGAGAAGGGATGACCACGCAGGACCTTATTAAAGAGTTTGATGCAGTGGTCAATTTACCGGGCTTAACCAACGCATGGGTGATGCCAATAAAAACCCGAATTGACATGCTTGCCACAGGAATTAAAACCCCTGTTGGGATTAAAATTGGTGGTCCCGATCTAATGGAAATTCAAAAAATCGGCCAACAAATTGAGTCAATATTAACTGACGTCGATGGCACGGCTTCAGTGTATTCTGAACGCGTCGCTGGCGGTCGCTACTTGAAAGTCGACATTGATCGCGAAAAAGCCGCCCGATATGGGCTCAATATCGCTGATGTTCAGCAAATTGTCTCTAGTGCAATTGGCGGTGTTAACGTAACACAGAGTGTAGAAGGGCTGGAGCGCTATCCAGTAAATATTCGTTATCCGCAGTCATACCGAAGCTCTCCAGAGTCGCTTTCTTTGTTACCTGTAGTGACACCACAAGGAAAACGTATAGCCTTAGCTGATGTTGCTGACGTCTACATCGAAGACGGACCACCGGGTATCAAGAGTGAAAACGCGCGGCTCAATGGATGGGTGTATGTTGACATCGATGGTGTAGACATAGGCACGTATGTGGCTACCGCGCAGCAAGTTGTTGCTGAACAACTCGTTTTACCCGCCGGCTATTCAATTAATTGGTCTGGCCAATACGAGTATATGTTAAGGGCAAAGGAGAAGCTCACTTACGTTGTGCCTTTGACGCTCGCTATAATCGTTATTCTATTGTACCTCAACTTCCGAAACTTCATTGAAGTAGCCATTATTATGGGAACGTTGCCATTGTCGATGGTTGGTAGCATATGGCTTATGTACATCGAAGGCTTTAATTTCTCCGTGGCCGTGGGCGTAGGTTTCATTGCTCTGGCCGGTGTCGCTGTAGAAATCGGAGTCATTATGCTTGTATATCTTAATCATGAATATCAGGCACTGATGGATAGATGCAAAGAAGGGGGTACCTTACCGAGCGCCGAGATGTTGACCGAGGCAGTACTGCACGGTGCAGGATTGCGTGTTCGTCCCGTCATGATGACAACGGCCACTATCATCTTTGGATTGCTGCCGGTTTTATATGGCTCTGGTACGGGGTCCGAAGTCATGAGTCGGATTGCCGCGCCGATGGTGGGAGGAATGGTTAGTGCGATTATTCTGACACTACTCATACTGCCTGCCATTTATTTAATATGGCGCAAACAACAGCTTAAATACTTGGCTGTCGTTGCGTAATGAAAGGACCTGTTCGCCGTTCACATCGTTGGCTTATGCTGCTAGTCGGCGGGCAGGTGTTGTTTTGGTCGTTAAGCGGCCTTTACATGGTCTGGTTTGATATCTACTACATTCAGGGTGAACATTTTTTTACCTGGGCCCAGCGCGATGATGAAAGACGTCACAGGCTTGCTGATCGACAATACCATTGACCCAAATGCCATCAATATTGAAGCATTTGTGTCATCTATAACCCATCAAGTCTAAGGAGACTTCAAATGAAACTAATCTTTTCAATGCTCATGGTAGCCTTAAGTTTTTCTACTTTTGCTCACACAACACTTAAGACATCTACACCTAAGGATAATGCGATGTTGATGTCATCTCCACCTGAACTATCATTGGTTTTTACCAAGCCTGTAAGGTTGGCTAGAGTAACGTTGCAATCAAAAAGTGGGGAAACCATTCCGTTTGAGTTTAAGCCAAGTACGGAACTCGCTAGTGCCTTTAGTTACGAATTACCCGGATTACCAGTAGATACATACACTGTCAATTGGATGTTGCTAGGTCAGGACGGTCACAAAATGGAAGGGGCTTTTAGTTTTATGGTGCATGCTTCAATGATGAAACATAACGATAAAAAGCACGACAGCACGCACGGCAACCATTAGAGGACGCTATGGACATTTGGCAGTTGGGGTTGTTGATTTCAAAGTTTGGTGTTTATCTCGGCGTATCAGCGCTGCTTGGTGGTGGTTGGATTTTGTGCATTACCAATACTGATACTGACACCAAATTTACTCTACCCGCAAGCTTACAAACAACGGTAACAAGGCACATGCGTTTGTTTGCGGTCATTGGCATCATTTTTAGTGCTTTTGACTTTTTGTTTCAGGTTGGGCAGCTCGCTCAATCTGGATACGCTGGTATGTTTGACCCCGTTATGCGAGAGATGGTCGCGCATTCAACGCTCGGAGATGTTGCAAAAAGTCGACTAGTGCTGTTCGCAAGTGCGCTACTATATTTAACCTACTTAGGTCATTCAATTAGAAAAAATGCTTTTATTTCAAATCGCTCTCTTGGAATTTTCATTGTTATTGCGTTGGCAGGATTTGGGTATACATTTACATTAACTGGGCATACTCAACAGTTACAACCTAGTTTCAAGTTTATCCTGGCTGCTCATGCCGTTATTGCGCTCGCGTGGGTGGGTTCACTCTGGCCTCTTTCAAGGACGTGCGTAGCGCTTTCTAACCCCAATTTGCACCTCGTCATGACAAAATTTGGGAAATCGGCTGTATACCCCATTGGGGGGTTAATTATTGCTGGTTTACTACTGGCTTGGCAACTTGTGCGTTCTGTTAGCAGTTTGCTTGACACAAACTACGGCTTTGTATTGCTTGTTAAGCTGTTGTTTGTTGGTGCCATCTTTCTGATCGCGTTGTTACACAAACTGCGATTGGCTCCTCAGCTTTTAACCGGCATAACCAGTCCTCGAACGCTTCAAAAATCAATCCAAATCGAACTTTGTATAGGGATATCTATTTTAATGGTGACGGTGGTGTTAAGTACCGCCGTAGGCCCCAATTATTGAAGAAACACAAAATGAAAAAAATCTACTTGTTGTCAATCATACTCGTTCCTTTGCTATTAACTAACAGTGTTAATGCTCATGATAAATCGCATAACGACACCAGCAATAGTCCTATGTTCTCAGGGCTAGACTCCGACGCAGGAATAATAGCAAAACAATTCCACAAAGCACTCTCCGACGCTAATGCAGAGACAGTCATGAGCTTACTTGCCGATAATGTCCTTATTTTGGAAGGTGGCAGAATTGAGCGCAGTGCCGACGAATATCGTGCACATCATTTGCAAGCAGACATGCAATTTTCATCTGCCGTAACCACGAAGACGATTGAGCATCATGTTCGTGTGCATGGTAATACAGCTGTCTCCATTTCAAGAAGTCACACTTCTGGAAACTATAAAGGTCGAGATATTGATAGGACAGGCAATGAAACGCTCTTTTTAACGCTGATCAATGGACAGTGGAAAATCAGTCATATTCATTGGTCTCACTAACTCCCCACCAAACTAAAATAAAAAGGTCAAAACGATGAAACTTTTCTATGCAAGCTGCGTTGTTATTTTTTTAGCCACATCACCATACATTTATGCGTCTGAGCAAACGAACGACGAAACCGAGATACTAGAAATGATCCAAGATATTGAAAAGGGGTGGGAGTCTGGTAACGGTATGCCGTTCTATCAACATTATCTTGGCCAGGTAGGTGCGCGTTACATTGAGTCAGGCGGTCAGAATAAAGGGTTAGAGGATTTGGTCAAAAATCATGTAGAGCCGGAAAAAGAGGTATTGAAACGATTGACCATTGATATTCTAGATATCGAAACAAACGTTGAAGGAGACTTCGCTTGGGCAATTACGACAGTAAATGTTTCAGGAGAAGTGCGCAAAACCGGCGCAGTTTTTGATAAAAAAGGATTTCAAACCTATTTGTTTCGCCGAACTGATGAAGGATGGAAGGTCATTCATTCGCATTCATCCACCCGTGATAACAAGCCACATAAGCACCATTAACAACGTTGAATTCCGTGCAAAATCGCAATATCACATTGGATGCAATACGAACGTTAGCCATTGTATTGATGGTTGTATTCCATTTTGCTTACGATCTTCGTTTTTTTGGTTGGGTTGATTGGAATGTCCCCAATGGAAAAGGGTGGAGGGAGTTTCGGTATGTAATATTGACGCTCTTCTTTGTGAGTGTAGGCGCGTCGCTCGTGCTCGGGAATTTTCGAAAATTTAATCTAAAAATGTTTTTACTGCGGCTGTTTTCCATAGCGTTCTGGGCCGCGGTAATATCGCTTTTTACGTATTATTTTTTTAATGCAAACTGGATATTCTTTGGCGTATTGCATTTTATTGTAGTAGCAAGTGTTTTGTGTGTTCCGTTGATTCGAAAACCCATATTGTCGCTGTTGTTGGGTTTTGTTGCGGTCACGTTGTTTAACAGTGGCCTCGTATCCAGTAAATGGCCATTTAATCTGATCAGTTTGTCACTACCTCATTCTCCAAACGATTACGTTGCGATTTTTCCATGGATAGGTGTGGTATTGTTTGGTATTGCGATAGGGCACGTTTTGAAAAGCGGATTTGATCCTGTTGCAAAATGGAATATTCCGAATAAGTTGACTCTTCTCGGACGGCATAGTTTAGTGGTTTACATATTGCATCAACCTATCTTTTTTGCGCTGTTTGGTACTATCTATTGGTTGAGCTCATCGGTGTAACTATACACCTTCTTTTACTTTGCCATTAATCACCTTCAGTAACTAATATCCGCTATGCTGCTGCAGACATAAGATTACGATGAGATGTGCACATTTTTTTTTGGGGGGGGGGAGAGTCAAGGCAGCAGAGCAATGCTTAATACACGCATATGCGCTTGCGCGCAAATGCATGTGTCGATATAATCTTGTTATCAACGCTAATGTGTTTACAGCAACGCAAGACTAATTCGGAGAAGATTGTGCTTTTAGTGCCAACAAACCCAGACTACCGTTAATACTCGAACAGTTTTGGCCGTTCTTCTTTGAAGTTGGTGTATTTTGACCACAAAGAGCTACATTCATTTGAATCTATTACGTCAGTTATTTGTCTTACAGTAGCCATATCGTTTTCTACTAGCAATGCAGACACTTGTGATAACATTTCGTCTTTAGCGGGTTTTTCTTCAGATATTTCGTGAAGTTTCAAACATCCCCTGATAAAAACCAAGCTGTCTACCATGCAGATTACGCGAAAAATGAAACGCGGTAACCGCTCTGGTGTTTTGTATTCGTTTCGTTCTTCGTTTAACCAAAAGAGTACATTCTGCTCAAAAGCAACAAGGTTTTCATTGATCCGTTGTGTTGCATCGACATTCAATATACCAAACCGCGACATTTCAGCCTCATAAAACGCAAGATCTAGTAATGCTTCGTAATACAGCATTTTAGCATCTTCTAGCTTGTTTTTGACTTTTTCAAACCGTGAAATTGCGTGCTCTTGAATTGAAATCACTTCTCTTAATATGCTTGGATCACACCGAACCGTTGCTGTTTCATCAATTGAAATAAGCGTTAAGTCGTTAAAAAACCGATCGTAACCATCTTCCACTAAGAACCGGCGAAGATATATGGAGACCGCTAGATTTTTAAATATCAGCCCATTTTGTGTTTCTGTTTCTCCCATTAGATTTTCAAATGCTGTTTCTGCATGTTGAACCTTGTCTAAATTTAATTGCTCAAGACGCCTTACTTCTTCCTTATGATCTTGAGTGAGGCGAACAATATCGTTTTCGTGCCTCTCAGTCAGTGAATTAATTTGCCGCTGCGTGTTCATTTGTAGTTCGATCAGTTCACGATCCGTTGCTTCTCTCAAGGCAACTAAGTCGCTCTCAGCTTCATCTTTAACTGCCTTCGTTCGCGAACTTTGAACATGGTTCATCCAAGAAGCGAGTAGTGTTTCAGATTTAGTTGATTTGTGCAGTTGATTTAAATGAGGTTGCAATTGCATTCGAATGTCTTGCATGTTGAGAACCTGCAACGACTGCTTTACCTGCTCTAACTCTTGAGCACTCAACTCACGTAACTCTGCGTCAGAAGCCTCTGAAATTTTCTAATACGCGTCATCAATTTGTACTTTAAGACCAGTTAATCCTCTGTAAAAATCGCCATGCTCACGATCATTTGGATGTGCGAGCGATGATGACATCACAAGAAACAAACATATCCATCTTTTCATAAATTATTTCCTTGTTACAAGTAACCACAATGCCAATTCAATATGGGTAGAACATACGTTCACAATATCGAAATCGTCACAGCAATGACTAAAAAACTTTTAGTCAGGGCGCAGAAGAGAGCTCATAAACAGACCAGTAGGATCGTATTGTTGTTTTAATAATTTCAAACGAGCTGTGTGTTGGCCGTAGTAAAGAGCAAGTGGCGACCCATTCCCCATGTCATAATTTTGGTAAGAATGACCATTAAAAAACGGTAATAGCAAATCGAAAGATTTATTCACCCAATCGATAACTTCAGTATCGTCACATTCAGCTTGAGTGATCCCTGTGATACTACAGACGAAAGAAGCGTTGCGGTGAATAAATGCCGAATCGTCAGCGTTTACATCCTGAATAGCGCCACAAAGCGGGTCTAGCATAAATCCACCTGAATTTACCGGACAAGCTCGGTAACACGATAAAAGTGTTTCAATGAATTCGTCTGATAGCTCGCCTTCAATTATGCCATTTCGCCAATACAAACTCAGATCACTATCGTAGTCATTGGATTGGCATTCAACGTATTGCGACCGCCTACTTAACAATGTGGCACCGTCTTGCCATTTGGCTACAGAATCCAAACCGTGCACCCAGTCCTCACTAAACCCCATTATCGAAATTCGTGCTTTATCGTGCATCGATCGCGAGAGATATGCATATAGAAAAACCGATCTGTTATCACTGAGCACTGTTTTGCTATATTGCCTAAGAATAGATCGTGCGTGACATAATGGCCACTCGAGTATTCGGCCATCAATATTTTGGGGGGCATCATTTAATTTAAACGTGACATCGGTCACAACGCCAAATTGACCATGGCCACACCCTTTTAATGCCCAAAACAAATCCGGATGTTGGGATTCGGTCACTTGTCTTACTTTACCGTCAGCAGTTATCAATCCAAACGCGAGCACATTGTCGCAACTCAAACCAAGCTTTCTGGACAAAAAACCGATCCCCCCTCCCAATGTTGCGCCGACAACACCAACATCGGGACAGGTACCCAAAGGAACTACTTTGTTGTGTTGCGCTAGAAAATGGTCCAATTCACTATTTTTGACGCCTGCGCCGACGTTTACTGAGCTCTTATCAACATTCAGTACAGTTGTTTTAAACATCGACATATCAATTACAATTGCATTGTTAAGGACCGACATGCCACTTACACCATGCCCTTGACCCTTAATTGTAATAGATAAGCGCAACTGCTTTGCACATTTGACAATGTGTATAATATCGGTCTTTGTTTTAGGTTGAATAATTACTAACGGAAAACGCGAAACACCTTGATTGAATACTTTCCTGTTTTCTTCATATTCTGCACTACCCGGTGACCAGAATGCGCCGTCAACAAGACTTGCCAGTTCTACCAAACTTGTTTCAGTAGCCCGCGTGATTGAATCTGTTTTTGTCTGTTTTGCAGGTGAAACTTCAACAATACTCTCAAGTAGATTCCAACTTCGACTACCAAAAGTGTTTGGCGTGATATCGCTCAGCAATTGTCGCAGATATTGTGCAACTAATCGGGGAGGTAAAAGCTTGTTTGCTGAATACATACTGCGCATTAACTCCGATGCAGGCAACGCGTGATTTGAAGCTTGCCTTATCGTTTCCTGCATTTTGGTGTCGACGTTTCCAGGAGCCACAGTTGTAAAAACAGCAATATCGTTATCGACTTCAAGTTGAAAACACTGGCACAGCATATTTAATGATGCTTTGCTCACACAATAAGCTGAGGCGCCAGCAACGGGTTGTACTGGCAAATCACTGGTTAAAAACATCACGCGGCTATGACTAAATTTTTTTAAGCATATCTGCGTTAAAAGGCGAGGTACTTCGACATTTATCCATTGGGTTGCCTCCCACTCATCAGGGGCGACGTTGCTAATATCTCCAAATGGCATGACAACACCTGCGCAATGGATCAGGTAGCTAAAGTGAGTATGCTGATTGACAACGTTTTGAAGGCTTTTAATACAATCCCTATTAGTGAAATCGATACACTCGATTCTGACCCTATCCCCATAAGACCTTTTAAGCTGTTGTAAAGTTTCTGGATTTCTACAAAGTGCTACGATCTGGATAAAAGGGTAGGAGAGTAGAAGCTCTTTTGTAAGCGCAAGTCCTATACCAGAGCTAGCGCCTGATATTAGTGCTGTCTGTTGATACAACATCTTAAAAGCCTATTTCGTAGAAGAGTGAAAGCTCACTTATATGTTTGATAGCTTCAGCATAAGTAAAGTCCTTGAATGGATAAATAAAGTTAATGATTTGATTACAGAAATGTAATCAAACCGTAATCGATTCGTTGTGATGCTTTGATCTGAATCAACTACAGTTGAAATGAAATCACTACGATTAAATACATAAACATTTTATTAAGGTGCCTACGACGAACAAGGACAACTAGATATCACAGCCAATGGGTTTGATATCAACTTTATTAGTACTCACGCCATCATCAGAGGCGAGTATATTAAAACTGAAACGGACTCATTTGTTGAGCGAGATCATGAGCAAACTATTGACTCATTTTCACGCAATGGATGGTTTTTACAAGGTACTTTCTTCGTTGGGCATGCTTTTCAATCCCTAGGTAGTACTGAATTGGTCCTTGAATATGCTGAAACCAATAAAATTGAAGAAGCGGAGCGCTGGATGGTAGGTGTCAACTATTGGTTGGACCCTCGTTCAGTTATTAAGGTGGGCTATGAAGATACAGACGTAGTTGAAGGCCCTGATGATACACGGTTTGCTGTGCAATTCAGCTATGGATTCTAGGGGATATCATGAACAAGAAATTAATTATATGTGCACTAATCACATTTATTTCGTTACCGAACTTGGCAGACGATGAAACCACACTTTCTGGCGCAGAGTTAATTAATAACAACTGTGCGCGTTGTCATAACAGTAGGCCTGTGCGTGAGTTTTCTATCAGTGAGTGGAGAGTGATCATGCCACACATGCGCGAAAAAGCGCATTTAACCGGCAGCGAAGTATAAGCCATTCTTGAATTCATGGAAATAGCTTCTAGTCCTGCTCAACCGGTAGAGGTGACTCTGGCTAAATCATTAACAGTCAATCCACGTGACGTACTCACTCGATATGGTTGTCAGGGGTGTCATCAAGTGCAAGGCGCAGGCGGAACACTCGGTCCATCGCTGGATAATGTTATTAGCGAAAAAGGCAGGGCATTCTTTTTGCGCAAAGTTAAGGAGCCTCAATTTAATAACTCGTCGTCCGCAATGCCGCAAATGCCGATTACAGATGATGAGCTTGAAGCTTTAGCTGAGTTTTTATCGTCCATATAGCCTATTGACCTGAGTCTAAGACATTAGATGAAGGTGACAAGACGTAAACTTTAAACCTAAAACGCTCAACTGAGCATAATCAAAGGAAACAATCTTATGAAAAAGCTTACTTCACTATTACTGGCCAGTGCTTTAGTCGTTGCGCCAATAGCGACTTCTTTTGCATATCAACAGACTGAAAAATCTGATATGCCGATGATGGATGGTCAGATGATGCAAAAGATGCAGACGCATATGGAAGAAATGCGCGCAGTATTGGATGCCGTTAAGAGTGAATCGGATCCGGAGAAGCGCGAAGCCATGTTGCATGAGCATGCCCAAAAGATGCAAGACATGATGGGCATGATGGAAGGAAGCGACTCGATGGGGATGAAAGCGGGAAAAGGAATGAAACACAAACACACTGATATGTCCACCGAAGACAAAATGAAAATGATGGAACAGCGTATGTCGATGATGGAAGACATGATGAGCCAAATGATGGGGCACACCGCTGAAAAGTCTAAACCAATACATAAACACAAATAGAGCTAATCACCACGTTACGAGGCAGGAGGTGACCTGCTGTCTCGCTTATTTCAATAATCACAGGAATTTTACATGAATAAATTAATTAAGTTTTTTTCAATTGTAGTCTTGTCAGTTGGACTCCTCGGAGGATGCGCAAGCCAGGTTTATCACGACTACATCATGAGTGGGCAAGTTGTTACAGTCGATGATAAGCAAGCAGTGGTATGTGTATCTGATACGGATGGTTTGAAGGAACATCAAGTTTTTAATGTCTATAGAACTGTCTACGACCCTACAGCAATCTCAGAAGGTGAAAACAGCTATTCACGAGAGTTCGTTGGGAAAATTCGTCTTGGAAAAACTAAGGATAAGTACTTCGCGGAAGCTATTGTGCTGGATGGCGAAATTACGCGTTATGACATGGTCGAGTTTGACCGTGGTTTTTGATTAATATTTTAATTAGGAGTATGCCGTTGTGAATAATAGAGTTTATCACCAACCCTACCGTATAGCGGTTATTGTGACGCTGGTATTAGTGAGTGTCTTATTCACAACCGCGTGCTCAGCAGTACCACAAAGTACTGAGCCAGACAAAAAAAACAATTCATCAGAAACTAAAGAAACTCAGCCTGAGTTAAACGTTGATGACTTCGCTAAAATCCAAACCGCTTTGCGCTCGTTAGACAATTCATTAGCGACCCAGCCAAAAAGCAATGAGAGTGTAAATCCGAGTGATACCAGTGTTTCACTCAATACATCATCAATGCCACTTTCAGCAACAAACACAATGAAAATGGGAAAGAGTAAGAATAAAGGCATGATGCCAATGCGCGGGAAATCGTGCATGGGAATGATGTGCAAAATGATGATGAAAAACAGCTCAATGATGGGTACACCACCTGAACAAAATAAAACACAGATATCTGGTTCTCCATTAAATGAAAGCTTACCCGGTGTCAGTGGAGCGCTGCATTTATACCACGTTGGAGAGCAAGCTTTTTTCTTAAACCACAAAGAGACACTCGAATTGACCGATGGTCAGTACCAAACGCTTCTCACGATCCGAACTGAATGGGAGTCTACTCAACAAAGCTTTACGCTGCAGCGAAGTGCGTTAGAAGCATCGTTGTGGGAATTGACCGCTCAGGGGCTACCTCAATACGACAATATCAAAGACACCATTGCTGAAATAGAAGCCACAAACAGCGCCTTGCGGTTGCAGTTTATTACATCGGTAGGGAAAGCGGTATCAGTATTAACGCCCTCTCAGATCGCTAAGATAAATAGCCTGTGGATGGCCGAACAAACAGGTGAGTTATGAGCATGTGGTGGCCACACACATCATTTTTTCTGCGTTACGCCGTCATTTTGAACGTTATGCTGTTATTCGCAACGACGAGCAGTTACGCACAGCAACAGCCAGAGGATAGTGAGCATGCGAGCCACCATCCTGAAGCTACCAATGATCCCACTGTCAACGCTAATACGGATGTTTTGCCGACTGCTACACAAGGTAAAGGACCGCTGGGCAATGCTGACGCCATGATGGGATCCGGTATGGCAAAAGGCATGGATAAAATGATGGAGAAAATGGGTGCACCCAAACCTAAAGATCTCTATCCCACGCTAATGCGCATGCATTCAGCTACACCCGAACAAAGAGAGACTGTTCTGATTAAAGCAACCGCAAGAATGCAACAAGGAAGTGAGCAACTTGCTACAGGTTTTGATTGGCTTGCCCGCGCAGCTGCCACTGATGACTATTCCCAAATGCAAATGGCTGTTGAAACAGTTAAAGAGGGTATAGCCCATTTTGACAGTGGTCTTGCTGCGAAACGTGCCATACAAGACGGGCAAGAACCACGAAGAGTGGCATTAACCTGGTTCAAGTCACAAATGAATTTGCTTCCCAGTGCGCCGGAAAAAGGTACTTCAACCCTATTTGGTATGACACCGTTTCACAGCGCAGTGATGCTCGTTTTACTCATATTTACAATTGTTATGGTGTATGTGTATGGATTTAAGATGCGCAGAGCTGCCGCGCTGCTCGAAGAGCTTAAGTCTACTGACACCGCAAGCACATCTGCGCCAACGACAAAAGTTTCCTCTGTTGTCGAATCTAATCCGGCTGCCCAGCAGCATGCTTCGGCACCTGCGCAAAGTAGCGAGCCAGCATTGTCATCCACTGCCTCATCGCGCAAGGGCACGTTTAGTGGCGGTATGGTAGTAACCGCGATTTTTAATGAAACCCATGATGTTAAAACGTTACGTCTAGCCAGCCCAGATGGACAAACCATTCCATTTGATTTCGAACCAGGTCAATTTGTCACGTTCACACTGAACATCGATGGTTTTGAAAAGCCAGTTAAGCGCTCATACACCATTGCATCATCGCCCACTGAACAGTATTACTTTGAAGTTACGATAAAGCGAGAGGAGTTCGGTGTGGTTTCTCGTTATATGCATGACGCGGTTGAGGTAGGAAATACGCTTTCAATTAAAGCCCCCGGCGGTAAATTTTATTTCAATGGTCATGGTTCAAACAGCGTGGTGTTGATTTCTGGGGGAGTGGGGATCACACCGATGATGAGCGCTGTCCGCTACTTGACGACGACGTGCTGGGACGGTGATATTTATTTTCTGTTTTGTACGCGAACGTCCAACGACTTTATTTTTGAACAGGAATTAAAATATCTGCAAGCACGTCATCCTCGGTTAAAAGTACTGGTCAGTATGACTCAAGCAGAGGGTACATCCTGGATGGGGCCCCAAGGCCGCTTTTCATCCGCAATGATAAACGAATTTGTGCCAGATATTGCCTCAAAAACTGCGCATATTTGTGGGCCTCCTGCAATGATGGATGCTACGAAAAAAATGCTAGCCGAATTGGGTATGCCTAACACGCATATTAAAACCGAAGCGTTTGGGGCTGCTAAACCAGAGCCCGCTCCCGTTAAACCTCAATTAGCCACTAACACCAACGCAGGCAACAACAGACAAGTACGGTTTAGTCTTTCAGACGTCGAAGCCCACGCGGGTCCGGATGAGACCGTATTAGACGTCGCTGATGGACTCGATGTAGATATAGAGAATTCATGCAGAGCGGGTTCGTGCGGGAGTTGTAAGGTGAAACTGCTACGTGGTGACGTCGATATGGAGGTTGATGATGGGCTGGAGCCTGAAGATAAGCTCAGTGGGTATATTCTGGCGTGCCAAGCTATCCCTAAATCTGATGTGGAGGTTGAGGCTTAATGAATTCTCAAGAGCGCACAATTGTAAGCAGCTTGGTTGTCCTAATGATCCTGCTATGGCTCGGTTTTTTATGGCATAGAGACCCAGCATTCCCAGGCAGTTTTATTGGATTTGGCGTGGGTTTAAGCGCTTCGGTATTAATGCTTATCCCATTGGTATACATGACCATTAAGCGTAACAAATCACTTAAGAAAGTCGTGACGAAGCACATCGCTATGCCAACGCTCCTGCGTATACATATCTATGCTGGTGTGCTGGGGCCTATTCTAGCGCTGATCCATAGTGCCCATCGTTTTGATAGTGCTACCGGAGTTTCGCTTGTTATCTTTATGATGGTCGTTGTGATCAGTGGGTTTGTGGGTCGATATGTACTCGGTCTTATTTCATCGAATGTGAAAGAGAAAAAGCGCCAAGTAAATGAACTCCACGTTGCGCTTTCTAACGCAAAACAGGCGTTGAAAGACGCAGTCTGTGATGACAGATATTCGACGTTTGCCCAAACATCCGCACGACATATTCCTTACATCACGTTAAATGTGCCTACTTCAGCACAAAGTAAATTGTTCAAACAAGAAAGCCAGGTTCTTTCTATCATTGATACAATTTCCGATGTTGAGTACAGCATTCTCATTCATGACACCGCGAAGGTGTGGTTTGCTCGTTGGTTAAAATTTCACATCGTGATTTCAATGACACTTTATGTAGTCCTGTTTTTTCACATTTTCAGTGAAGTTTACTTTGGACTGCGCTGGTTATGATGAAATGGATAATAATCGTTCTTGGCTTAGTTGCTGCTGGCTTTGGCGTCAGTCATTTCATTCATATGCCTGAAGATAGCGCACAAATTCCATGGGAAAAAATGGTTGAACCCGGTTCACTCAATAAAGCACATGCCTTTCTCGCGGATGACTGTTTGAGTTGTCACACACCGGTGAAGGGCGTTGAGCGTGACAAATGTGTGGCGTGTCATGCAAATGATACGCATATCGTTGCGCGTCAACCCACTGCATTTCATACCGACATCAAAGAATGTGCAAGTTGCCATGTAGAGCACAAAGGTGAATCGGCCAACATTTCGCTCATGAGCCATATAGCGTTAGTCGACATTGGTTTCAATATGCTCCCCAACCCAAATGTCCCGTTTGACGAGGGCGCTGCCACCATGGCGTTTTTGGAGAACATACTAGCGAATAAACAAACTCCTGAGCCCTTGTTTGTGCACCCTGAGGTCAGTGATAAAGAAGCCTTATTAAATTGTACGCAATGTCACAGCAACGATGATCGCCATTTAGGTCTATTTGGAGAGGATTGCGTGCAGTGTCACAGCACAGACAAATGGTCATTGCCAAAGTTTATTCACCCGTCGAGTCAATCACGTGATTGCAATCAATGTCATGAAGCGCCGCCCAGTCACTATATGCAGCATTTTAAAATGATTTCCGCCAAAGTGGCAGGCGAGCCTAAAGCTAAAGTTGAGGAATGCTATGCCTGCCATCAATCTACGTCCTGGAACGATATTAAGCGTGCCGGGTGGTATAAACACCATTAAGGGGTACAAACTGTGATCACAAATTCCATTGCGCTCGCAACCTCGGTGCTGATCGCAATAGTATTGTGTCTGCCTCGCTTACGACAATCTTTCCAATGGCGAGCAACAGTCACACCGTTGGCTTCCATTATTGGTAGTGGCTTTTTGATCATTGCACCACTGCTGCATTCGGTAATGGGGAAATGGGCACTGCTTGGAATAGTGTTGTTGTCCATTCTGGCATATGCGCTGGGGTCGGTTATTCGCTTCAATATACGCCACGCAGAACCTGAGCTAGCTAGCAATCAACAAAGCAGTATTATGACGCTTGAAAAAGCAAGTCAATGGGCGCTTGGTGCGGCATATGCCATTTCCGTGGCGTTTTATATTAGTTTGTTTGCAGCGTTTGTTTTTGATCGTTTATCTATCTCTGATACGACGTACATCAAACTGTTTACCAGTGGGTTGCTTGTCATCATTATGGTGGTCGCTTGGCTTCGAGGTGCTAGGGGGCTAGAGACCATTGAGCTATTCGCCGTGACAATAAAGTTGGCTATTATAGTAGGTGTGCTCGCAGCGCTGGCAACCTACGACATACAAGTACAAAGTGCTTGGTTTCAACATGAAGCGATACAGGCATTGAGCCATTTTGAAACTGTTAGCATGCTCGCAGGGATGCTCATGGTAACGCAAGGGTTCGAGACAACCCGTTTTATGGGGAATAACTATACGCCAGAACAGCGCATTAAAGCGAGTCGTTATGCTCAGTGGATCGCTATTTTTCTCTATGTTGTTTTTATCGGTCTAACGTGTCCTATTTTCCTGAATTTTCCGATCACGGAATTAAACGAAACAACGATTAGCTACACCCTAGGGCAAGCAATATGGGTATTGCCGATTTTATTACTGGTTGCCGCCACGGCAAGTCAGTTAAGTGCAGCATTAGCCGATACTATCGGTGGCGGAGGCCTCTTAAAAGAGCTTTTCCATTTACCTATCTCCCCCCAATTTTACTACGTTTTAGTTATCGCCATCGCAGGTATATTAGTTTGGTCATCTAACGTATTTGAAATTATTAATCTCGCTTCAAAAGGGTTTGCACTTTATTACCTGATCCAAACAATAATCGTGATCAAACTCGTGATGCGTCAAAGCACAGGTCAACGCATTAGGTCAACAAAATTACTTGGTCTATCGGTGATCGTTCTCTGTTTATTCTTTGTGATTGGCTGGTCAATTCCAGCACCTCATAGCTAATAAGGAAAATACCGATGCTATCACTAGAAACTACACCAACAATTGACCAAATTAAAAATGCGGCTAAGCGCTACGCTATCATTGGTGTTGGAAATCTACTGCAGCGAGATGATGGCGTTGGTGTGCACGCGGTTCGTGCTCTGCAACCCCTGCTAAAGTCTTATTCAAATGTATCTTGCATTGACGCTGGGACACTGAGCTATGAACTTTTGGAGTGGGTCGCGAGTTCCGATCATACGATAGTCATCGACGCGGCCTACATGCGCTGTTCGCCTGGTACGGTGAGAGTGTTTGAGGACGAGGCAATTGCGGATCAGTTTAAGCAAGCGACGACCCATTCCGTTCACCAGATCACGTTACGCGTGTGTCCTGCTTGCTCGCGAGGACTATGGTTTGCAAGGTCAGCTAAAGTCTGATTGTGGAAGCGTTGTTCCTCTTATTGATCCAATCAAGCATTTGGAAGGTGTTCGTTTTGTGCGTGACCCAACTCGTGGAGGGTTGTCAGTATTACTCCATGACGTTGCTAATGAAACAGGCTTCGATATCGAGTTAATTGAAAATAATATTCCGGTGCGACCTGAAGTGGCAAGCGTGTGTGAAATATTAGGCTTTGATCCGTTTGTTTTAGCGTGTGAGGGACGCATTGTTGCTGTTGTTGCCCCTGACATAAGCGGTAAGGTGCTAGAACACTGGCGGAGCATTCGAAACGGGGAGCAGGCCGAACACATTGGTGTAATAGTAAAAAACACCGAATCAAAAGGGCGCGTGACCATTGTTACGCCAATGGGAGGAAGACGTTTCATGAATGAACTCGAAGATGAGCCGCTTCCAAGGATCTGCTGAAAGAATAGGTGTTGACCTGTGAGCAACACATAGGTTTACCCTAGTAACGTGAGAGTAGAACATAGGATTAAAGGCGTGCTTAACCGCATATCTATGTTGATAAAAGAGGAGCGTTAAAATGCGCGTTAAACAAATTGCAGATGCACTAGAGATTAGCGCGGACAGCGTACGGTATTACACGCGCATTGGTTTTTTGGTGCCAAGTAAATCGCACAATGGTTACAAGTATTACAGGCCCGCTGATGTGACACGACTACGGTTTATTTTAAGCGCGCGTTCATTAGGTTTCTCTATCAATGATATTAAGGAAATTCTGTTCACGTCATCACAAACCAACGCGCCATGCCCGACGGTTCGGCGCCTTATTGAACAAAGGTTGAAAGAAACTGAACAGCGGTATCAGGACATGCATGAGCTAAGACTGCGCATGCGAAAAGCAATCTCAGAATGGGAAAATACACCGGATCAGCATCCAACGGCCGATACGATTTGCCATTTGATTGAAGGTTTCACATCACTTAAATCATAACATTATTTAGAGAGGGAGTGGCTCATGAATTCAAAAACGGACGATGCGAAAATTCATTCGTGTTGTGGCGGTGACAAAAAAGTATCAACCGCTAGTAAGGCGGTCGAGAGTGAAACACATACTGAGCAAGTCTCTGCGTCTTCGGGTGAGCTACAACTCAATATCCAAGGTGCAAGTTGCGCCAGTTGTGTGACTAAAATTGAAGCGGCCTTAAAACAGGTCTCGGGTGTCACCAATGCTGAGATGAATTTTGCTGAACGCTCGGTGTTGGTGATGGGCAGTTCATCCTCCCACGCATTGATTAAGGCGGTAGAGCAAGCTGGGTATAACGCAACATTAGCGAATACGGATTCAGATGAGGCTGCCATTGAAGAAAAGGAACAGGCGGACTGGGCATATTATAAAAAACTAATGCGAGACATGGTCATTGCATTATCTCTGGGTGTGCCACTGATGCTTTATGGCTTGGTGACGGGGGAAATGAGCGTCAACACGACCACTGAGCGGATCGTGTGGTTGATTGTAGGGATCATGACATTGGGTGTTATGGTGTTTTCTGGTCGGCATTTTTATGTAGGTGCTTGGAACTCCTTTAAAAATCACGCCGCGAACATGGATACTTTGATTGCATTGGGGACAGGAACAGCCTGGTTGTACTCTATGGTCGTTGTGTTTTTCCCCGGATATGTGCCTGAAATGGCGCGGCATGTCTATTTTGAAGCAACAGCCATGATAATTGGTCTCATTAATTTAGGCTTAGCGCTTGAGATAAAAGCACGCGGTAAAACGTCCGAGGCAATTAAACGACTGATTGGTTTACAAGCCAAAACAGCTCGCGTCATTCGTGATGGGCATGATATAGATATTCCGATTGAAGATGTTCTGCTAAATGATCTTATCCGGGTTCGCCCTGGGGAGCGCATCTCTGTTGATGGCTTAGTTGTCGAGGGCCAGACAAGTATTGATGAATCAATGCTAACGGGTGAACCCATGCCCATAGAAAAACGAAAAGACGATGAGGTCGTTGCCGGCACGATAAACAAATCAGGCTCTATCGTCTTTCGAGCAGAGCGCGTGGGAAAAGATACCGCGCTTGCTCAAATTATTAACATGGTAAAACGCGCACAAAATTCTAAACCGCCTATTGGTCGATTAGCTGATATGATTTCCGCCTATTTTGTACCGGTCGTCATGATCATTGCCGTGATCAGTGCGCTGGCCTGGCTGAATTATGGCCCATCTCCTGAAGTAGCTTTTGCAATCGTTTCTGCGACCACAGTACTGATTATTGCCTGCCCTTGCGCCTTGGGTTTGGCCACACCGATGTCGGTGATGGTCGGTGTGGGAAAGGCGGCTGAAGCGGGGGTTCTTATCCGAAACGGCGAAGCGCTGCAATCTGCATCAAAAATAACCACTATGGTTCTAGATAAAACAGGCACTATTACTGAGGGGGCCCCTAAAGTAACAGATGTCGTTATAGTTTCAGATCATAGTCACAACGATGTGCTTTCTTTGGCGGCTAGCCTTGAGTCTGGTTCTGAGCATCCACTTGCCATGGCGATCGTTGAATCTGCAAAGGAGCAAGGTGTGCCGATCCATTCCGTTACTGATTTTCAGTCCATTGCGGGGAAGGGGGTTGAAGCCATGCTAAATTCTCAACGCCTGCTATTTGGAAATGAAAAATTGATGATAGACCAAGGGATCGAGCTTCATCATTACATCGACAAAGCGCAGAGGTTAGCAGCGGATGCAAAGACCCCTATGTATTTTGCTATTGATTCTACATTAGTTGCCGTAATTGCCGTCGCTGACCCAATAAAATCTGACTCAATAGATGCGATAAAGCGGCTACAGCATAACGGGATACGAGTTGTGATGTTAACCGGGGATAATCGACTGACCGCAAAAGCCGTCGCCCGAAAAGCGGGGATTGCAGATTACGTTGCCGAAGTGATGCCGGAAGATAAGGCAAACAAAATACTTGAGCTTCAACGTGAAGGCGAAATTGTGGGTATGACCGGTGATGGCATAAATGACGCACCGGCCCTTGCTCATGCCAACGTCGGCTTTGCGATTGGGACTGGGACTGATGTAGCGATAGAAAGTGCGGATATAACGTTGATGCGCGGCTCCCTACATGGGTTAGCGGATGCAATTGCCGTGAGCAAAGCAACACTGCGTAACATCAAGCAAAACCTCTTTGGCGCATTTATTTATAATGTCGCCGGAATACCATTTGCGGCAGGCGTCTTTTATCCATTCTTAGGGATACTGCTTAACCCAGTCATTGCTGGTGCAGCGATGGCATTCTCATCACTAACGGTGGTGACCAATGCTAACCGATTACGTCTATTTAAAGCGAAAGAGCACTAGGAGTACACAATGATGATATGGATTAATTTAGCAGGGCTTATCCTGATTGGGCTTATTGTTTGGTGGTTTTGGCTTTACAAAGCACAATCAACCCAGATAAAAGACGGCAGTATCAAAGTCCTTGTAAAAGACGGCGTGTATCAGCCTGCCAATATCACGGTGCCGGCGCATCAGTCCGTTAAGCTTATGTTCGTCAGAGAAGATGCAACGCCCTGTGCAGAAACGTTATTGATCCCGGAGTTGGATATCAATGAAACATTAGCGCTTAACAAGCGAGTGACGGTCACTATTCCTGCTTCCAGTGCCGGCGTTTACCCATTTCATTGTCAGATGCAAATGTATCGTGGCACGTTGGTGATCAAGTGATTAAACGCTTTTTATTAACGTAAAAGATACCAAAGCGAGGTGTATTATGAGTAAACAAAAAGTCCCCTTTTGGCGCACCCCCAGTGGTTGGTCTGCCATAGGCCTTATTACCGCCGCGAGCTACTTCTTGCTGGTTGAGCATGGTGAGCATGTGTTTCCGTATTTACCTTACTTGATCTTGTTGTTGTGCCTTGTCATGCACATTTTTATGCACGGCAGTCATGGCAAAGGACATGAAACACATGAGCACACCGAAAAAACATTTAAAGAACAAACCGAGGACAATGAGCAATATCGAAAAGGCTATATCGAAGGGTTAGAGCAGGCCCGTAAAGGAAAACATAAAACGGAGAATAATAATGCACGGTGATTCTGATTATGGGCTCTGGGCACTAGTCATTATAAACTCAGCCATTTTTATCTTTTTTGCGTTTAGTTTTATCAAGCCGAAGTCGAAAACAGATTGGCGAAGCCTAGGTGTATTTTCCGCTTTTATCGTGGCCTTATTTACCGAAATGTATGGTTTCCCCCTGACAATATATTTTTTGTCAGGGTGGTTAGCGGAAAGTTATCCAGGGGTAGACTTTTTAGCGCATGAAAATGGTCACTTGTGGCATACTTTGCTAGGGCTATCCGGCGATGCTCACTGGGATATTTTACACATCTTAAGTAATGTCATCATCATTTTAGGTTTCTTTTTACTATCCGCTTCTTGGAGTGTCCTACACCACGCGCAAAAATCGCATAGTTTAGCCACTACTGGATGGTACGCTCGCTGCCGGCATCCTCAATATGTTGCATTTATACTGATCATGTTTGGCTTTTTGTTGCAATGGCCAACACTGCCAACCTTACTTATGTTTCCAATTCTTATTGTCGTTTATGCTCGACTCGCCACGCGAGAAGAGCAGCAAGCTGAATCCGAGTTTGGTGATAGCTACAGACACTATAAACAAACGACGCCAGGTTGGTTTCCCCGTATGGGTATTTCAAACGTTTCAAGCACTAATTAAGGATTACAAAATGAACAAAGTACTACTGTCATTACTGTTTGTTGGAGGGGTGTTACCCGCGACATTTGCTGCTGCTCAAACGTCGATGAGTGCGGATGATATGCTTCGAAGTAATGAGCTTGTCATGGATGCACTAATGCAACGCATACAACGGATCAACGACGTCTCTGATAGGCAAACTCTCATCGTTGAGCATATGAAAATGATGGAAATTTATTTAACGAATATTGAGAAGAGACTCCAAAGTGAAACAGACCTGCAACACAAAGCACATCTGGAAGAAACGTACACAAATGGCCTTCAACGAAGTCTCGTTCTTATCGACAGCGGTTTAGCAGGGGGCGACTTTGTAGTCATGGGAAATTCGGTAGACGAACTTTTGTTTTATCTTGAACAAAGAATGTCAATTTTACAATCGTTAATGAAGCAGCAGCTCGGTGCCAATAGTGTTTTAAATAATTAAAGAAATGACGAACATAAACAAGTTAACAATCGATTTATAGGAGGAAAAGATGAGCGATCTAGATCACAGAGTCGGTGTATCAGAGGCGAATTTAGTCGTACGGCATTTAAAGTTGGTTGGTATTACCGAAGATAACATAGAAGCAATTATTGCTGGCATTGATGGGACCTTTGGAATCGATGCAGTTTCATTTGAGGACGCCAAAAGTACCCTGCATATAGGCTACGATGCAACCCACTGCAATTTAGATGGCATTGAGACAATCATTCGTGACAACGGGGCAGACATTTCGGACGACTTTTGGACAAAAATGAAAGAAGGCTATTACCAATTCGTTGACGAAAACATTCGTGAAAATGCAAAACACAAACCCTGGAGTTGCCACCGTGTTCCTCCTGGGCAAACCCATAAAAAGTAATTGGTTCAATAGCAACGATCAGACTTACGTTACGCCTGATCGTACAGCCATAACAAACAAAAACAGGACAACACAGTGGTACATAGTAAAAACGAAGCGGACAGAATTAAGTTACTTAACTTGGGAATAATTGAAAGAAACCCAGCTGAGCATGAAATCCATCAAGCGGTACAAGAATTCACAGGTTCCGTTATGCCTAACGCAAAATATTCAATGGAAAAAGCATTAAAAGCGTTTTCTTCAAGCAAAGACGAATAGAAGCGTGGCAAGTTTTAGCCGCTGGAAGGGGCAATTTTTCTATTACCGGCACATGGGTAAATAAAGTGTTAGTGAGTACTTCAATAGGGGCTTTGGTAGCTGTTTTAATAATAGGATTGGCGAAGTTAAATAAATTCGATAAAGACCGAAGTTTTTATCCAACGCTCACTGTTGTGATCGCGAGTTACTATCCATTGTTTGGAGTGTTAGAAAGTCGATTTATATGGCATGAGTTGTGTGATTCATAGACATCATTTCACTTTTCTCAATTGCAGGTCGCGTTGATAATTTGATAGCTGAATGCGCTCGTCCTCAGTTATATAATCCTCGTGAACCTCTTCTCAAAGTGGGGCTTGTTCAAGTCTTTCACAGACAATATCCATTGGCGTTTTTCCCTTTAACTAACCATGTGCCCGTTGCCAGTTGTAGTAATGCTGCCATTCGGGCAATGTTTCGTTTTTTAGTTCGTCTAGATTCAAGTTTACTGTTGAATAAAACTCTTCTTTGTCGGTTCTTTGCGACCTTTCAACCTTACCATTCAGGTGAGGAGAACCAGGCTTGTTAGGACGAAATTTGATGCCATAATCCATCAGCTTTCGCTGAACTTTCTCTGCGAAGAATTCTGTACCACGGTCGGTTTGTATTCGCTGTATTGGAAATGGCATTTCCTCGATTACCTTATCGATAAAAATAAGGGTGTTTGCTGCCGACCTCCGGTTAAACACATCCAGTACGCGATATCTAGAGCAGTCATCAATAGCAGTATATTGGTAAATTCCAGGAGCGATTTTGCATGTATCCATCTGCACTCGATCACCTGGAATAGGTCTTTGGTAACGGATGAAGTCTTTTTTCTTCCGTTGAAATACTATTGGTTTAACGTCATGTCTGGTCAGCACCTTATGTATGGAAGCAAGCGATAATTGAACACTATGCTCGCGAAGAAGTTCATTTTGGATTCTCCGCGCACCAAGCTTCCTGTCTTTTCTCAGGCTTAGAATCCATTCCTCTATCTGATGGTTTATTTTAGTATTTGGCGAGGTATGAGGGCGTTTAGAAACGTCCTGAAGACCGTCTAGACCATTTTCTTTGTATCGTTTTAACCATTTACGAAGAGTGGGTCTGGATATACCACACCTGCGGCAAACCAGACCTGCATTTTTAGTTTCTTCGTAAAGCTCAATCCACTTGAGTCGCTGTCTAATTTCTTTGTTCTTAGAGTCGTATTATGTTGAAACGATCTCTATGAATCACACACATAAACGTCCTTGTTGTCTTAAATATTCTGACTACTGTTTTCGAAGACCGTAATTAAAGATTCATCCAAATAGGGACCGATCTCGCTAAAATCGTAAATGCTATTTATGTTCTTATTGCTAATGATCCTTTTGCATTTTAATTTAGTTAAAAATGAATCACTACTAGCAACGGTGAGAATATCTTGTTCAAGATCTCCAGCTAGTTTTTCAACCAATTTAGATTCTAACCTTCGCGAAATACTCTCAAAAGAAGGCAAATTTTCTTCGTTAGTGTTATCGACCCAATCTTTGGTCCTCGTTAGATGATTCTCTATTACCTCGAAAGTTTTTTCAATTTTTATGTTTTTCTGCAATCGGTAAGCAAGTATTGGGTCATGTTTTGAAAGCTCTAAAATAGCGCTGTCAAACTGAGAGGAGAAATCTACTCGCAGTTCTTCCTTCATATCAATGATTAACGAATTAAATGCTTTCTCAAGGGCAATTCGTAGCTCTGCTTCGAATGCTGATTTATCTTTAGGCGAGAATGCTTGGTCATTCAATTTCTCTAAATACAGCTTCAAGTAACCGTCAATCGCGCGATCTGTATTAATTACTGAATTGATAAATACATTGCGTAACTCAAGGAGTAAATAAATTATTGTTCGATTACTTTCTTTTTTTTCTCTCTGAATTTTCCATATATATGTTGCTAAGGCTACTAAAATAGTTGCACTAGCGGTAATAAAGGATCCCAAAATCTTAAGTTCTATCATGTAACTCTCGTGCGATAAACTCATCAACTAAAGATGCTAACAAATGCAAAATTAGTTTTTGTTTATGAAGTAGATTAATAAGTATCAGCAATTTTGTAATACTGTGAAGATAGCGTTTTGCGCAGACTCTCTAAATTCACGACCAATTCTAGGTGTGTATGAAGGGTGGGGGGCTGATATTACAGTTGTTTTAAAATCGTCTTTTTGCAGTCTACCTACTGAAAACTTGAACGTTACTTTACCTCTCACTTCGTGATGCTGTATGTCTGTTAAGTTTGAAGAGTGTAGTAGCCAATTCTTTGATGATGGGCTATTAGAGCTCTTGGGAACAAGAACAACTTTTGGCTTGAAGTACTCGATTATCTGATTGTTCAGCTCGTAAGAAAACTGAATAGCTCTCTCTAAAAGCGCTTTATCGTATTTAGCCAACTGAGAAGTGAAGCTTTTAAAATCCTTACTTCCCCACAGCACTATGTTAGCCATGAGCGTTTTGTGTTCACCAAACCGCTTGTTGAATATCTCTGAGTAGAATTGCCACTTGTTGTTTGGCTTGTTAATAGGATCCCACAATGGGACATTCGCACCTTCGCTATTTTTGTACGCTTCGCTGAAATTGTCGTTCATGGCTTGTTGCACAAAACCCTCGTAGTGGGAAGGGGAGGAAGGAGACAAAATAGCGTCGAGAGATTCAGGAACATTAGGATTTGAGCCTAACCAAATTACATCAACTGATTCGGCATTGAGCTTACTTAATACTTTTGCTGTCTCGATTTCCCCGAAGATAGAGCCTCTAAACGGTATCGAATAAGAGCCTGTACCTCTCTTGAGCGCTTTATTTTCTTGATTTTCTACAAAGTCAGAAATACTATTGTTTATTACTTCAAATATATTCAACGTCATGTCCTTATGATTTGCTTGCGTATTCTTTACAAAGCGACTTTTTAACTTTTTCGTAAGCTTTTTATGAACTAAAGATACGGTAATGCTTGTCTAGCTTCCAAGTGCATTGACTCGGTATTAGATTAAATTTATCACATACCAAGGTTTGAAGCTCAACGCTCTGTACCACTTTTCTGTCTGCATATATTTTAAAGAACTTTGAGTTTCCAGAGTAGATTATTCTACCCCTGCTGACTTCTTGATATTCAACAGCAATGAGCTCAGGAAAACACGGAAGGTATATTCTATGCTCTTCCCACTCTACTAAATGGCTAAAGTCACTGTCATAGAGTGAAAGGCTATCAGGCTCTGTACTATTCAAAGGCATTGCTTTAGCAAGTACAGTCGACTTGTAGACCCAAAAAATACCAATATGAGGCAGCTTAGTTTTCATCTTGTATATCTCCAACATGTTGACGTCACCCAACTGTCTTGACAGAGATTTACAACCCTTTAATTATTTTAAATTTGCTGCTGAAGTGAGCGCTATTCGCTTGCATGATATATCGTAGTCAAAAGAGGAAAGCTAACTTCTTATCTCTACTCGAATAGGTAACGTTAATGTGCATTAACATGAACTATTTAACATGAAAGTAACTCTGCTACGGTTCTAGATCAGAAAGAGAATTATCACAATTATTATAGTGCCCCTTCATAGATTTCAGTCATCTGTGGAGCCTCTTCAGATTTTTAGGAAACCTCCCCTAAAGAAGCTTGCTATGCCAGGAATGAGTGGTTGTTAACAAACAAAGTATACTTCAGAATTCATACTCGAAGCGGTATTACTCTGCTAGAAACCTGATATTATTGGTCGTCAGATTGCTTTAGATATTAGTATTTTTCTTAGTCTACCTAACTGCTGAAAACATCATGCTGCGCAATCTAAAGATAAAACACATAAGAGCAGTGATCCCCGTTGTGACGCGGGGATAGCAGATTAAAACATGAACTTGCCAAGGTCAAAAAATGACCGGTATTTTTACGCGAAGCGACAACGTTTTTAGCCAAAAAGTTACAGTAAGGTATCTAGCGATATCGAGTTTCCGATATGCCTTTCTACTAGTCTATTGTACCGTTTATTCGAAAATGGAGCCTTAGATGATTTGGTGAACTCAAAGAAGCGATGCGAACCAACTTCATGCTCATAAGCATAGCATCACGGTTATGGCATGAGCCAGATAATATTTACTTTGTTGTTCATTGATGCGCTCACTGTAAGGAGATCAGATAGCAATTGGAAAAGCTACCTCTTGGGTCAACGGTGATTTTATCTTTCAGTATTGGACTTGCTTTTACACTTGTTGTAGGGGGTATTACAGGTTTTGGTACGAGCGAGACGCAATAATTGTGACAGGCTTATTGAAATTGCATGATGTATTCTTCTATTCCTTCGGTGTACTTATTTTACATTGCCGGATTATGTATGAGCAGGCTTTGCAGTAGATTTCTGTTTTTCTGACAAGATTTAGCAACTTAATTGAAATACATGGCTTTTTAATACAGAGTTCCTCTTGTGAATCAGAAAGCTGACCATTTAGGCATTGACTACAATCATATTTTAAGAGAACATGAATTGCCAATAGAGGAATCTTGTGTTGAAAACGAATTACCGCATTAGCAAAAATCTAAAAGTGGTCTTAGCCGCTTTTTTGTTGTGCGCACAATTTTTGTTGATTGTGACTGACGCGTTTTCTATTGAACAAGACCACTTGTTTAGCAATGAATTATGTACTGAAAATACATTAATCGAACTGTCCGATGCTTACGATTTAGATACGGGAAGTGATTGTGACCATTGTTGTTCTTGTCATGGCCATTTTACACACATAGCTTTTTACTTTGATATTGAAAGCTCGTTTCTAAAAAAATCTCCCAATTTAGTCTCAGTTTATAGTGAAGCTACACCTAATCGTTTCATTAACCAAATAGAGCGTCCTCCAAGAATTTAATCCCTGTCGTTTTTCGTTTTTTCAACTGACTAGGATTATATATCATGAAAATTTCACAGTTTCCTGTGCGCAAATTTACGCGCGCCGGAATATTGACTAGTGCATTGATGCTATCTCAAGCCAATGCATTGGCAGAACAAGTAACTTTAGATGATGCAGTTCAACTTACTCTCAACCGTCATCCAAGCTTGTTGAAATTCAGACCTCTTACTAGAGCTCTTGAGGGAGATCGCCAACAAGCTTTGCTTTCTCCAGCTTACACCGTAGGTGCTAATCTAGAAAATGTGATGGGCACAAGTTCTACTTCGGGAGTTCAAGCAGCAGAAGCAACCATCTCTCTATCTTCAGTGTATGAACTTGGTGGAAAGAAGAGTGCAAGAACACTGGTTGTGGATGCCAGAGCTGCCCTTTTAGATTCAGAGCAGTATTCAATGTCTCTCTCACTACTTGGTGGGCTCACTCAGCAGTATATTCGCGTTCTGGCACAACAGGAGCGTCTGCAAATAGCTGAGCGAAGTGTGAGCTTAGCTGAAGATGCTCTTACTGTGATCACTAATAGAATAAAAAGTGGTGCAACGAATGATGCTGAATTGTTCAGAGCTAAATCGGCTTTAAATCAAGCGAAATTAGAACTTGCGACAGCAAAGGTGAATAAAGAGATAGCCCTGCAATCTCTCACACTATTCTGGCAGGGCAATTATGAAGATATCACGCTTACTGGTTCTTTAAATTCACCCGCTAAAAATTATTCCTACGAAACACTTTTTAACCAATTCTTATCATCATCGAATGCGGATTTACTAATTAAGTCACTTGACCTGAAGGACGCTGAAATTCAGTTGGCTAAGTCTGATAATACCGCAGACCTATCTTGGTCTGTTGGTGTTAGAAGGAATCAGGGAGCTCAAGATACATCGTTAGTTTTTGGTGCCTCAATTCCACTATTTGCTGAGAAGAGGAATTCGGGTGCAGTCAAATCTGCAATTGCTAGTAAGGAGGCGGAGTTATTAGAGCGAGACACCAAGTATCTCGATGTAAAAGCGATTCTATTTAAAGCAACGAAAAGCATAAATTTTAGTTCACAGGCAGCATTGCACCTGGAAAAAGAAGTAATGCCAGATTTGAAAAGAGCATTGGAGCTGACCAAGGAGGGCTATCAAAAGGGAATTTACACTTATCAAGAATGGTTTGCTTCACGTGATGCACTTCTCCAATCTCAACGGAGTCTCATCAACTATCGCGAAGCCACCCTGCTCAATGAAGCACTTATCGAACAATGGACAGGGCAATCTCTGAAATCATTCACTTTCAATCTCCAGGATTAATTATGCTAAAGCAAATTTTATTTTTATTTCTTATCGGCACTGTGACATCTATCGCGACCGCAAGTGAAGATGTCACCAATTCAAATGACAACCAAAATATATTCCAGAAAGGTAACATCAAAATAGAAGTAAGTATCGATGAAAGCCCCGAGGGCTCTGTAATTATTGCCTCGACTTTTGAAGATGGGAAGCCATTTATCCCTGATTCCTTTTCTATAGAGCTACAGAAGTTAGGTTCAAGCTCAGAAAAATTTGAGTTTCAAACTTCAGAGGGGGTTTTGCGGTCAATAAAAGCTCTGTCTGAACCTCATTCTTTTAGGGCTACTATTTATCTGACTGACAAAAGACGAAAGTATTCCTGGGAGTGGGAAAACTTCGAGGGAAGAACACAGATCTCAAGAGCATTAACTGAAAAGTTTCAATTAGCAACCTCCGAAGTTCAGAGTGGGACCATTGAAAGACATATCGAATTGTTGGGTACTCTTGTAATTCCACCCAAGAACAAGGCTGAAGTTAATGCGCGGTTCTCGGGAGTTGTAGAAACTCTCGCTTCGGATGTTGGTGACAGCGTGAAGGCTGGCGATGTAATTGCAAAAATTCAATCAAATGACAGCTTACAAACCTACATCGTGAAAGCGCCAATTTCGGGTACGGTAGTAAGTCGAAATGTTAATGTTGGGCAGTTGGTTACCAGTGAAACGCTTTATAAAATAGTCGACGCTGAAACGCTTTGGGCAGAATTGAAAGTATTTCCATCCAAGCGGGATACAATAAAGCAGGGCTCTTATATCCACATAAAAAAAGGTTCCCGACAGCAAGATGCAAAGGTCAAATTTCTCATTCCGTCAGGTTCACTTGAACCTTATCAGATCGCAATTGTTGAAATCACTAATACCGAAGGAGAATTCTCCCCCGGCGATATGGTTACAGGTGTAGTTGATGCTCAGAAAGTCGATGTTTCGCTTCGCGTTGAGAATGAAGCTATCCAATCAATGGATGGTAACTCAGTTGTATTTTTAAACGATGGTAACACGTTTCAAGCTGTCCCTGTCGAGCTGGGTATAAAAGATGACAACTTCACTGAAGTAAAGCGTGGCTTAATCGCTGGTCAAATTTACGTATCAAAAAATAGCTTTCTGATAAAAGCGGATCTTGAAAAATCCGGTGCCTCTCACGCTCACTAATCCTGGAGACGATAAATGATTGATAATATTATTCGTCTTTCAGTAGAAAGACGCTTTTTGTTTCTTGTTCTTGCACTAATCTTAATTGGGATCGGCGTTTGGAGCTACCAGCGATTACCTATTGATGCTGTACCAGATATTACAAATGTACAGGTTCAGATTAACACCAAAGCTCCGGGGTACTCACCATTAGAAGCTGAACAACGAATAACATTTCCTGTCGAAACAGCACTATATGGCTTGCCTAACTTATCCTATACACGTTCTATATCGAGGTATGGTCTTTCACAGATTACAGTTATTTTCGAAGAAGGAACGGATATCTTTTTTGCCCGAAATTTAATCGACGAAAGACTTGCTAACCTTAAAAGTGTTTTACCTGATGGCCTTGAGCCAGAAATGGGGCCAATCGCAACAGGGCTTGGCGAAATTTTCGTATATACACTGGAAGGGAAAGATGGAGCAACGTTACCCGATGGCTCGCCGGTCACACCTATGGCTTTAAGAGAGGTACAAGATTGGATCATTCGACCACAGTTAGCCCAGGTTCCGGGAGTAGTAGAAGTAAACACTATTGGAGGTTATGACAAGCAATATCACGTCAATCCCGACCCTGTAAAAATGCTGGAGATGGGAGTCTCGCTTAAAGACATTTCTGAAGCACTATATTTAAACAATGATAATGCTGGAGCAGGCTATATTGAGAAAAATGGCGAGCAACTTCTTGTTCGCTCTCCAGGTCAATTGACAGGGATAAAGGATATCGAAAATGTCGTAGTAGGAAAAAAAGGATCTGTTCCTGTTCTAATAAAAGATATTGGAACTGTAGGCTTGGGTAAGCAGCTGAGGACCGGTGCCGCTACAAGAAATGGTAAAGAGACAGTGATGGGAACGGTCATGATGTTGCTGGGAGAAAACTCAAGGGAAGTTGCAGCTTTAACTGCCAGTAAATTAACTGAAATTCAAAGATCGTTACCAAGCTGGGTAGTTACTGAACCCGCCTATGATCGAACTACACTGGTCGACAAAGCGATAAACACTGTGCAGAAGAACCTGCTGGAAGGAGCATTACTCGTAATTGTCATATTATTTTTACTACTAGGCAATATTCGAGCGGCTCTTATTACGGCTGCGATCATACCTATTGCTATGATGATGACAATCACTGGAATGGTCCAGAGAGGTGTTTCGGCAAATCTGATGAGTTTGGGGGCTTTAGATTTTGGTCTGATTGTCGATGGCGCTGTCATCATTGTTGAAAACTGTATTAGGCGCTTATCTGAAGCGCAACAGCATCACGGCAGACTTCTTCAACTCAAGGAACGTCTAGAAGAAGTGAAAATAGCAACGATTGAAGTAATCAGGCCCAGCTTATTTGGAGTCGGGATCATAACCGCTGTTTATCTGCCTATTTTTACTTTAACAGGCGTAGAGGGAAAGATGTTTCATCCCATGGCAATAACTGTTGTTATCGCTCTTATTGCGGCAATGATTTTGTCACTGACGGTAGTGCCTGCAGCGATCGCAATTTTCATGGGGGGAAAAATCAGTGAAAAGGAGAGTTTTTTAATACGTTGGGTGAAACTGGCTTACGAACCAGCACTTAGGGCTATTCTTAAATTTAAAGCTGCTGCTCTTGGGGCTGCACTAGCGTTTGTTGTCTTCTGCGGATGGTTGGCAACAACACTTGGGTCTGAATTTATTCCTCAACTGGATGAAGGTGATGTCGCTTTACAGGCTTTACGCATAACGGGTACCGGTCTAAACCAATCAATTCAAATGCAAGAATTACTTGAAGGTGCGCTGTTAGAAATTCCAGAGGTAGCGGTAGTCTTTGCGAAAATAGGTACACCAGAAGTCGCTACAGACCCAATGCCTCCTAATGTAGCCGATAGTTTTGTAATACTTAAACCTCGCTCAGAATGGCCTGATCCAGCTAAATCTAAATCGGATCTAGTGGCTGAAATTGAATCAGTCGCCTCAAAGCTTCCCGGTAATAACTATGAATTTACCCAACCAATTCAAATGAGATTTAATGAATTGATTTCCGGCGTAAGGGCTGATGTTGCAGTCAAGGTTTTCGGTGATGACTTAGAGCAATTGTTGGATTCTGCAAATAAGGTTGCTGAGATCGCTGAGTCGATACAAGGTGCCTCAGACACCCGAGTTGAGCAAGTTGCCGGCCTTCCTATGTTGTCCATATTACCAAAACGAGATGCTCTCGCAAGGTACGGTCTTAACGTAGCAGACATTCAAGCACTCGTTTCAACCAGCATAGGGGGTAAGGAATCAGGCATAATCTATGAAGGCGATCGTCGGTTTAAAATTGTAATCAGATTATCTGAAGAGTTGCGTACAAATATTGACAAATTAGAGAGCTTACCTGTTCGTGTCGGCAATAGTTTTGTACCGCTTGAAGAGGTAGCCACTCTCGAGTTAAAGCCGGCGCCTGCACAGATCAGCCGAGAGAATGGAAAGCGCAGAGTTGTCGTAACGACTAACGTACGAGGAACCGACCTAGGAGGATTTGTCGTTGATTTACAAAAAAGACTTAAATCCGATTTAAAAATGAAGGAAGGATATTGGTTAGAGTTTGGTGGTACCTTTGAACAACTGGAATCCGCCAGCAAACGGCTGACTTTAGTCGTTCCGGTTACGCTTGCGTTGATAGTTGGCATACTCATTATGGCGTTTGGGTCTGTTAAAGACGCATTGATAATTTTCACTGGTGTACCACTAGCCTTGACTGGAGGAGTACTGGCACTCTGGATTAGAGATATGCCTCTTTCAATTTCTGCGGGAGTAGGCTTTATCGCTTTGTCCGGGGTCGCGGTTTTGAATGGACTAGTGATGGTCGCATTCATCAGACAACTCTGGCAGGAAAATGGTGATATTTATACTTCAGTAATTCGAGGGGCCATAATCCGGCTTCGACCTGTTTTGATGACTGCGTTAGTGGCCAGCTTAGGCTTTGTTCCCATGGCACTTAATACAGGAACAGGTGCTGAAGTACAAAGACCGCTCGCCACTGTAGTCATTGGGGGAATTATATCGTCAACTTTACTGACACTGTTTATATTACCTGCGCTTTATCAGCTCGCACATAACAAACGCAACTCTTAATCAAATTTTACGCCCGGTATGTTCCGGGCGCACCGGAGCCTCTATGACTCATAATCATTCAAATAGCTCAAACAAAATTGGGTGGGCTTTTCTATTAAATTTCAGCTTCACAATTATTGAATTTATTGGCGGCTGGCTAACGAACAGCACTGCTATAATGGCAGATGCTGTTCATGATCTCGGCGATTCAGTTTCTATTGGAAGCGCCTGGTGTCTCAATAGGTTAGGAGAGAGAGAGGCCGATGAAAATTTCACATATGGGTACAAGCGACTCAGCCTGTTAGGGGCATTTATTAACGGAGCCGTACTTATCCTTGGCTCAATCTGGGTATTATCAGAAGCCATTCCTCGAGTATTAGACCCGGTCGTTCCAAATACAGAAGGCATGATATTACTTGCGATTCTAGGTGTCGCTGTAAACGGCTTTGCTGTGTATAAACTCCAGGGAGGAAATACCCTAAACGAGAGAGTGTTGAACTGGCATTTATTGGAGGACGTTTTAGGCTGGGTTGCTGTATTAATTATTGCCATAGTAATGCAATTTGTCGACTGGCCAATTTTAGACCCCCTACTTTCGATTGGCTTTACGCTTTTTATATTGTTTAATGTAATTCGAAACTTATTAGCAACCTTAAAATTATTTTTGCAAGGTGTTCCAGAGAAAAACTTATACAAACAAGTGTTAGATGAACTCCGGAGTGTTGATAGAGTTGAATATATCCATGACTTAAAAATTTGGTCACTTGACGGAGAACACAATGTTATTACTATACGCGTTGGCAGTGCCTTAAAGACAGTTGAAGAATACAAGTTATTGAAGCTTGATATTTATGATAGCTTGGCCATGTTTGACTTCAGTTACAGCACAGTTGAAATAGAGTTTACTGACGAGCATTCTGCAGTTAATGAGGAGGTGAGATGAAATTCCATTACTCATTAACAATGATAGTCGACAGTAATTCAAGTTTTAATACTAAGCTAAAATTTTATTTGTGACACATTGTCTACAATCATGACTATAGATTTTCATGGAACTTTTTAGTTTGTTCCCCTCATGATTAAATTTTTTGTTAAACTGTAAGGAGAGTGTGATAGATAATAATGCGTAACTAAAGTGGTAAGAGGCAAGATTGAACACGTACCTTCGACATCAACGTTTCTTTCGTGCTCTTACGAGATGTTGAAAATAAAATATAGAGACATTAATGAAATTTATAAGTAACTATAAGATGAGCTTCTTATTTTTTATTAGTGGTATTTTGTGTTTAATCGCTTATAACATAAAAGGCTCGAGTATAGATGAAAATGGTTTTTTGGTTGAATCGTTTGGCTTCATTCCTATATTTTGGCTGTTTGAGCTGATGGCATCGCTGACTTTTGCTTTCACTTTCATTAAACTTAAAAAAATCAGCGAAAGTAAAAGCACGCGAAGAACTTTTTCTAACTGACAATTTTGCTTTGCGATTTGCTATGCAACTCCTGGCTAGTAATTGAAAACTGAACCTAAAGGTTGTTGGGTATTGCCTTTTAGTTATATCAGACTTTAACTTCTTATATTAAAGCTCGCTAATTATTGGCTTTCTATTCTTTTATACACATTGATGAATTTGCATAGTTGGACCCATGTCAGTGCGGTACCTCATCGGTGAGTCAACAGTCTCAAATCAAAAATATCTACACAATGTAGCTAACCACAACAGTGATGAAATTGCGATCGTCACTAAAACAGCCGCTGAGCCTAAATCTTTAGCTAAGCCTGACAGTGGGTGAATCTCTTTTCCAATACGGTCAATAGTTACTTCAATTGCAGTATTTATAATTTCAGCGAACAAAACGAAGAGTATGGAGGAAAGTAAAATCGCCTTTTCCATATAAGGAATTGACCAAAATGCAAGCACTCCCGCCGCTAAGATAAGTAAGATAAGTTCTTGCCGGAACGCTGACTCGTTTTTAACAAGCCATGATATAGCTCGAACTGAGTTTTTCATTGCTAATACAATACGCAACATGCCCTTTGGTTTGGCTTTAGGGTCGAAATGCATTTTTGATGTGGTTTCGTCTATGACTCGCATTTTCGTAAAATATCCTGAGTGGGTTGGTAGGTGCTGCTTTGCACATTAGTAAGACCAAGTAATGTGTCAAAAAGGTTGTCATGCGAATAAGGATGACTGGACAACGACCTTACGCAATCACTGTATTCAGGTTGGCTAAACTTGGAGGCCCAATAAACCATTGGTACATGAGTTTGCTCAACAGGCGCTAAATTATAAGGGAAACCGTGTAAATAAAGCCCTTTTTCTCCCAATGACTCACCATGATCCGATAGATAAAGCATCGACGAATTAGGAATAGTGGAAAGCTGTTCAATAATCTGGCCTAGCACGTAGTCTGTGTATGCAATAGTATTATCGTACGTATTTGTCAGCTCTGCCTCTTCACAATTTTGAATATCACTTCTGGGACAGTCAGGCACGAACTTAGCAAATTTCTCTGGGTATCTCCGGTAATAGGTAGGCCCGTGTGAGCCAATCATATGTAAGACTATAACTCTATGTTCTTTAGATGGTCTTGAAAGAGTTTCTCTTAAAAGGTCAATAAGTACCTCATCATAACAATAATCTCCATCGCACAACTTGGGAACTCTTGACGGGTTGAAGTCTATAGTCTCTACCCTCTTGCATACTCCTTTACAGCTACTGTTATTGTCAATCCATGTGACGTCAACACCTGCACGATGAATGATGTCTAAAACATTGTCCTGACTGTCTGCGATACGCGAATCATAATTTTCTCGTGAAAGTCTTGAGAACATACATGGCACAGAGACTGCGGTAGCAGTGCCGCAAGATGTCACCTTGCTAAAACTGATTGCACCTGCGTTCTGGATATTAGGCGTAGTACGCCTCGAATAGCCGTTGCTTGAAAACTTGTCAGCTCTGGCCGTTTCGCCAACCACAAACACTGTAGTAGACGGATGTATATCAGCATTCCCTTTTATGTAGGGACGCTTGTCTAATACTTTGTAGGGGAAAGGCGGATAGAAGTAAGTGTCCCGAAGGTACTTGTACCCTGAATCATAAAAGGCGTAGGGAATAATATACTTCGTTAGGTCTTTGTTATTTCTGCCGACAGCTGCATAGCTCTTAAAAAGGAACGTGGCTATAATTGCAATACCCAATAAAGCTAATAAGTTCAGCACTAGAAGGTGCTTGATTCGAGCCTTGAGCTTCCCATTTAATTCCAGGTTAAAAATCGCAAATACAGGGATTAATCCCAATATAGAGAAGAATAAAACAAGTGTCGAATTTAGATAGGAAAAAGCTTCACCAGAATTTGTTTCCATTACATTCTGTATCATGCTCTTATCGAAAATGACACCATAGGCCAAGGTGCCGTAAAGTAGTAGAGAACTTACAACGAAAGCAATTGCAACGGTGGTGCGCGGCAAAAATAGGGCACCAAAAAGACTTAGAAAAATAACATTAAAAAAGGTTAGCAAGAGCGGTACAGAGAGAAAAAATACCCACTCATTCAATGTTACAGGGGCTACAACTTCATAAACAGCAGACAGAAATGGTGCGTTGAATATTGCTGCGATAAATAGTGAAGAAACTAAAATGAACTGAGCTGATGTAGGATTAAAGTTTAGTGTTATTGGGAATTTCACAATAAGGCTCTCGTGTACTTCTTAGCACACAAGTTACCTGTCAAAACTTAAATGACGCTTAAGGAAAACTGTGGAATGAAAATTTTCGCACTATTTTTTCATTTTATGAAGATATGTATTTCTCACGTAACGGGCCTGTCTGGGATATAACTAAAGATCTCAGTCGTCGTTCTCGTAAGCGGACATTTTTCGGTTAATGCCTCGTGCGATAATAGAACCCAGTGGACGCGATGTGCATATCCTACAGACGTTGCCATTTCTTTTTTAAAACAATCATTACGTACGTGTTTTTCATCTACGAGGATATATCTTCCCTTGTCAGTCTTCTCCATCCACTGGTAGGCGGCAGATAATTGCTCATCAGTAGGGGTATGATAGCCAAAGTGGACGATGGGATAAGGCGAGAAGAGAATAAACTGTTCAGAAAAATCAACAAGTGCAATAGTTGCATCATGTTTGCCAATTTCTTTTTCAATATTTCCAAATACGCTTTTAGGGGTTTTTACATCTTCAAGTAAAGTGTAACCCCATGTAGCGTACATGCCCCAAAGAGTACACAAGAAATAAGGCCAGGCTTTCCAGTGCTTCCCTCTAGAAGTAATCACCGTAACCAGACACGTCAGTCCCCCCGTTACTAAAAAAAACATCCACGGAGAAAGCCCGAACTTTTCTTCTAATTTTAGGGCGAATGATGCTTCTACTATGCCGGAAAAACCAAACCCCAATAAGCCTACTGATAGTAAAAATACAACACCCCACAAAAGCCAGGAGAATACTTTTTTATTAACAACTGAATCAAAGTAAGGCGCAGAGATCAGTGCCAGCATCGGCAATGCGGGTAAGATGTACACCCCCCGTTTGCCAGGACTTACGCTGAAGAAAAGCAGGACAAGTACAATCCAACCCAACGGTAAGAGTATGCGGGCATCACCTTTTTTAATTGCGCTATACCAAAATGGGATGAGCCATGGAAGAGCGATGCTAATTGGCAGCCAAAATAATGGAATAACCTCAACGAGGTAATACCAGAATGGCTTTATGTGATGCCAGGAATCAGCATATCGAGTGACCGTTTGCCTAAAAAGAATGTTATCTCTATATAGAGCAAGTGATGGATCGTGGCTATTTTCGACTAATATCAACATAGGTATAAACCATAGTGATATAGCCAGTAACATCACCACTGCACCCATTATCCACGGTAATACGGAGTTTTTAGTTTGCTTCTTAGCTATGTCCCGCTGAGGCCAAACGCGTCGATGTATCAAGTATGGTATCAGCATTAAGACTGGTAAAAATCCGACCCCTTTTGTGATGACGCCAATTCCCATGAAGAAAAAGGCGAGGTAATACCAACGCCATCGCCTTTCAACTAAGAAAAAGCGCAGAAGACCATAGCATCCTATTGTTATCCAGCAGCAGACCATTGCGTCTATTTGTGCAGACTTGGCCTGAAGCAAAAATTGAAAACTCAATAAAAGAAGTGACGTTGCGATCAGCGCTTCTTTTGTGCTCCACAGTCGTTTTGAGATGTCATACACCAAAAAAAGTGTGAGTAGGCTGCATAAAGCAGATGGGAGCAGAAAGGCAATCTTAATTGACCCGAATAGCGCAAAGAAAAAAGCGATAGACCACATAAACACAGGTGGTTTATCAGGATAAAACTCTTCCGCTCTGGCTGGAAAGAACCACTGACCTGTTTCAACCATTTCTTTTGCAACTTGTGCAAAACGAGGTTCGTCAGCAGGCCAGGGATCTCTTAACCCAATCCCGATAAATATCAACACGCTAGCCAGTACAAAAAGCCAGAAAGTATAATTTGGGTGCTTGTTCTTATGTTTAATGGCTAAGCTCGTCTGATTCATTGCTACATTTGCTGCTTTTTGTGAGTGAACGAAGAGTTTTATCGTCATTATGTTGACGACGATAAACCTTAAAAAGATATGCGCTTAGCAAGCTGGAAATCCCGAATAATAGGGCGCTTATGATTATTTTAAGTTCAGAGTTGACTAATACACCCTTACCCATCAATGCAAAAACCGCCATTTGAGGGATGTAGCCAATAGTAGACCCAAGAATAAAAGAGCGTCGTGGAATCTTTGAAACGCCAGCAAAAATGTTTGTGAGTAGATTATTTCCTACTGGCAACAGTCTAATGATAACGGACTTAAGAAAGGGAGAGCGAACTAGAAAATGGTCTAACTTGCGCACCCGCATTTCAAAGTGTTGAATAATAATCGGTCTAGCGAAAGATCGGGACACTGCCATAACTGTTGCACAGCTGAGGATAGCTGCTAATGTTGAATAGATGATACCTGCAGCAAATCCAAAGGCATACCCCCCCATAAATGCGACTAACTGGCGTGGAAGTCCGATAGAAAGTAAAAATACTGAGACGGCTAAAAATTTGGCTATCCCTGTCACTCCATTATTACGGGTATGCTTGTCTATCCATTCCTGATTAAATGCGTCAAATGAGGGAGAGACCGGAATCAAATGACTAAAAAACAGAATGGTAAGTACCAAAATGAAGAAACGAAGGAGACTGGAATTCAATTAGATACTCTCTTCATTTTCTAAGATGACATCATTAAGTTTATTACGTTTCTGAAGCCAATAAACTCCTGCCATATCAGTTAGTCCGACCCCAAGCCGCCCTAACATATTATATTTTGATTTTCCAAATTGCCTGTCTCTGTGATTCACCTCAACAACTTTAATGATCCCACCTTGTCGCCGGATCAGTGCTGGCAGAAAACGATGCATATGATCAAAATAGGGTAAATCGAGGAATGTTTGTTTTGGAAAGACCTTTAACCCACATCCGGTGTCAGGTGTATCATCATTAAGAAGTTTACTTCTTACAGAATTTGCTAGTTTTGACTGAAATCTTTTCCAAGCTGTATCCTTTCTGTTTTTACGGTGACCAGCAATGCAAAAGTGACTCCCTAACGGAAATTGAGAGGCCATAGTCAGGAGGTTTGGTATATCAGAGGGATCATTCTGCCCATCCGCATCAAGTGTTACTACAAGTTCTCCATCAGCATGGCTCACCCCTGTCCAAATAGCTGTACTTTGTCCCACCGAGTGCTTATGCCGTAGTACGTTAACTTTGTCAAAGCCACTCGCTTTCAGGTAAAGCAAATTCTCAAATGTCTTATCCGTACTTCCATCATCAACATAGATGACTTCGAAGTTTGCTACACCTGTTAACGCTCTATAAATTTCCTCAATTAAGGGTTTTAAATTTTCTTCTTCGTTTTTTGCTGGTATTACAACTGAAATTCGCACGTAGCCCTCTGTCAAAGCCCCAAGATCAAGCAAATTCTATTTTCGACAGGAAAACTCTAACAAACGAAACTTAAGATACGCTTATGAAGAGTCATTTAATTGAGGTAATAATGTTCTAATCGCTCAGGAAGGAAGAAAGAGGCTGGTTAAGGAGGGAACGCTATAGGAGTGTGTTTCGACCAGCTATCGTAGTACTTTCGCCACGGCCTTGGCTTGCACTTACAATCACCTTGTCATGTTATTGCAAATATTTTGTCCTGAGGAACGCTTGCGGCCAAATAAGCCACAAAGTCAGTGCTTGAATCGGCATAAGCAGCGAAAAGTTTCCAGCCAGACTCCTTGTAAGGCTTTAGAATATTTAGTTTAAACGTTTTAAAAGCTTTTTCGCTAAGCCATCGAATTAGCTACCTGAATATCTCTATCTGGGAGATGGTAACGGGATAAAAAAGTGGAATGTTGAACTGGAAGTATACATTTCGCGCAGTCAGATAGATAATTTTGAAGCCTTTATCAGCGTATGCTTGAACACGTTCAGACGCATTTTCTCTTTCAGAAAAAATGCAGGCGTTACAGGGGATCAATGTTCCATCGATGTCAAAAATGACAGCTTTGTCACTTTTACCATTGGGGGGAGAAATTTCTGTAGAGGTTATTGAGCACCCACAAAGTAGCAGCGCTGATATAAAATAAGCCTTCATCGTTAGTCACAAGACTGTTATTAATATGAACAAAATATCGAGATAAACTTAAGAGCTATTGAAGTAAATCAATCGATTTATGCTAAAAGAACCACGTATACGTAGGTTAACTATAAGCACCTTTTCAATAGCTTCTTCAGCAAATCCTAAGGTTGAGAAGGTATACTCAAATAACTTTAAAATTGACATTCAAATTATGAGAATACTTCTGATAGAAGACTCTTTATCATTGAGAAACAGTTTGAGCTTAGGCTTGGAAAAATTGGGCTATTCAGTCGATACTGCTGGCACTGGCTCTGAGGGATTGAGTATGGCGTTGCTTGGTAGCTACGAAATAATCATCCTTGATATGATGCTACCTGAGTTGGACGGTATGACTATTCTTAAAACGTTACGAAAAAGACATTTAGAAACAAAGGTTATCATCTTATCTGCGCGATCTGAGTCTGAAGACAAGGTAGCGGGGCTATTGGCAGGTGCTGACGACTACCTTTCTAAGCCGTTCTCGTTTGACGAATTGACTGCTAGACTACTTAGCTTGATGAGGAGAGGTGCGGTAAATTGTCTCAATGACCAAGTTACTATCAACAGTTTGACACTCAATATCCAGTTTAAAACGCTTTCATACAATAATGGCATTATCAACCTGACCCCGAATGAGTACAAAATTGTTGAATGTATTTTTCTCAATAGACACAAGATAGTTACCTCAGAAATGCTGAGTGAATTTATTTCTGGAAGCTATGACCATATCTCAAAAAATGCTATTGAAGCTCACCTTTCCTCAGCAAGGAAAAAAGTAAGAAAAAGCGGCGCGTCTCTACCCATTACAAGTAAACGTGGTTTTGGTTACAGAGTTATAGAAGCTAATGAAATCAATACGTAAAACATTAACACGAAGACTTTCTATTATTATTTCACTGTTAGTCATTGCCGTTTTACTTGCAGCAGATATTGGCGTTGATTCCTGGGTCGAACAAGAATTCAACCAGGCTATGAAGGCAAAGGTAGGTGTACTTCAGAGCTTGGTAAATGAAGATGTCGAGGGTGTGGAATTCGAATTTGCAGGTGAGTATTTGCCTGAGTTTGAAGGGACATCTTCCCCCGAGTATTTTCAACTTTGGTACAAAGATTCAACGTTTGAAAAATCAGATACTCTGGCGCTTTATACCATCAATGAATTGCCTTTCAGCAGCATTGGCCTGGATGAATATTCTTTCCAGGATATTACTCTGCCCGATGGCCGTACGGGTCGGGTAATTTACACTCGATATATACCTCAGATTGATTCTGAAGACAGAGCTGGATTTTATCGCGTCATGGGCAAGGGTAACGATACTCGCCCGTCAATGGTTATCGCGTACGCAACATCTACAGAATTGTTAAATTTCACGTTGTGGTTTATCGATGGTGCTTTTCTATTTGCATTAATTATCGTGCCGTTAGTTGTTCGATTTACAGTGCGTAACACTGTGGCTTATGCTCTGGCACCCTTGGATGCCTTAAATGCCAAAATAAAAGGACTACGATTTACCACTAGACAAAAACACGAAGCTTTTCAAAATAATGTCGAGGAATTGGAACCCATTACCCAAAGTTTGAATCACTTTTTTGAAGATAATTATTCGCTTTACCTGCGTGAGAAGAGGTTGACTTCGGATATCGCACACGAGCTAAAAACACCAGTCTCTGAATTAATAAATATGACTGAAGTAGCAATTAAGTTTCCAGGAGAAATAAGATTAGAAAAAGATTTTAAGCCACGTGTTTTGCAAATAGGCACAAGAATGAAAAATATTATTTCTGGCCTTATGTTAATCCAAAAATATAGTTTTAAGACCCTAGAGCTAACTGATGAGATAGATATCCACAAATTAGTATCTCAACTTATTCAGATCAAAGAAGCAAGAAATGTTAAGGTAGAGATTAGCTCCAATTTTCAGTTAAGCGTCAAGAGCAATCGCGTTGGAGTAGAATCGATAATAAGTAATCTGATAGATAACGCTATCGAACACGGAAAAACTGATACAGAAATACTTGTGAACTTAGGTGTAAATAGTTCTAGTAATGTTTACCTCAGAGTGACAAATAAGGTGGGGACAGAGGTTAATGAGGATGATCTAAAGCATATGTTTGAACCGCTTTGGCAAAAAGATGCTTCTAGAACATCTGAAGATAACTTTGGGCTAGGTCTTTCTATAGTAAATGCATTGTGCGACGCTGTATGTGCAGAAGTTTCTGTAACCAAAACCACCGAAGAAGACATCTCGTTTTTGTTGACTTTTAAAAATGAAACTATTGGTCCGTAATCTTAGGCAGGCTTAAGTTACTGTAACCTTAGCCTTAATAACACTCCTGAAAAGAGAGACTGCGACTTAGCAAGAGAATAAAAATAGGGTAATTCAACTTAACCTAGCTTTCGAATTTGGTATGTGGTGGAGATCAAAAAAGTTTTCGGCCACCTGTTCCTTGTCACGGATAATTGCTGCTGGAACAAGTCAATGCTTCCATTCAACTCATTGGGCGTACAACGATAAAATGACTTTACGATTTTTTTGCAGAGTTCTACCAAGAAACTGTTGAAAAACACTTGCTGACAATAGGTTATCTTAATATAGATTAACGTTACCTGTCTCAATCAATGTTCCGAGATCGATGAAATAATTAGAACCAGCATAAAAGTGTTATTCAATTGATACTAGGGAAGATGCAAATAAGTTCCTAACGTGAGATCATGACTGCATGTTAAGTTACATTCTCTACTGCTCGTGAGCCAACAGTTAATTATTGCCAGTAGTCAGCTAAAGCAAGCGCTGATAGCCCTATAAAGAGGTTTTCCTATCACGGATAGACAACTTATTACCGTGCTCACAATTGATAGAAGTGATTGAACTTTTGTATCCTAAAGCTGATATTAATCGCCTTATTCATATGCAGAAAAATAAGTGAAGCAGAGAGTATCTATAACCGCGGGGCGAGAGTCACTTATCGACCAGCGCTTGAGTGGCGCTTAAGTTGAAATCGCTGAAGTTAGTTTGTGCCTCAACGATTTAAACAGAATATCTGATTTCTCTTTCAAGTTACCGATGAATTTATATTTATCGGGTGTGTTTATTTATATAGCTCCTCAAGCCTCCTCAATTTTTTGTATTTCTGGTTAGCCCCCGTTATAACGTTAATGGAACTGGACAAAAGGGAAGTATTGTGGCGGCTACTTAAAGCGTTCAAGTTCTACCGCAGTATCTGAATTATGGAGTTGGAGACGCGCCCAAAAATTTGCATGGTTGTAGGCTATCTTTCTCATCATGACTATTTCTTAAATTCTGCCGATGAACGGGCTATTCTAATCACAAATCAGCCTCAACTGTTTACCAATTCGCGAAAATCCATTATTCTCCATATTGGTTATGTTTAATGCTTAAGAAATGTTTAAATCCATATCAAAAGTAATATTAGTGTTTACAGTGCTATCTGCCCTCGTCGGGCAAGCGATGGCTGTAGATACTATGAGTTTTGAAATGGCTATTGACAACAAACATTACAATAGTAATTCTGAATCGAATTGCTCTACGAACATGAGCCATGGTATGAGAGTAGATTCTAGCAGTTCGGAGAACGCTAGTATTAAAGATTGTTGCAACACTTCGGAATGCACATGCCCACCAGGTGGTTGTACTCATGCTCCCGTCCTTATAGCTTCCATGATGACTGTTCAACACCCAGTGGTGCCGGACGCTTCATTTGGCTTGTTCTTCCAACAGCCAGTTTCAGTAACATCCTCACTTTTTCGCCCACCGATATTTGCCTAACACGGGGTCAGTGCGTCCAAATTTAACGCACAATTTGTTTCAGTTCCTGTTTATTATCTAGGTGCTAGCGTACCTATATGTGCCAGCTTTGTCTGGAGGCAAAAATGTTAAAAAAAATCATCTATCAAGCTGCGGTATTACTGCTAATTCTACCTAGCATTGCCATGGCAAATATCCACCATGGCGCAAACGACGTCTTCGAATTATTAGTTTATAAATCACCATCGTGTGGATGTTGCAAAAAGTGGATAACCCATCTAGAAAACCAAGGGTTTCAACTACGTACAAAGGACTTTCATAACTTGAGCGACATCAAGAACGAATACGGAATTTCGCCAAATCTTCGCTCTTGCCATACCGCTGTTACAGAAAACGGCTTTGTATTTGAAGGCCATGTCCCTTCTAAGTTTATAAAACGATTCTTGTTAGAAGAACATCCAAAGGCTATCGGGTTATCTGTTCCAGCTATGCCAGTAGGTTCACCCGGAATGGAAGTAGCAGAGCAGTTTATGCCTTATACCGTTTTCATTATATATCAAGATGGGAGCTACGAACCTTACGCGAAAGTAGAAAGCTACGACAGTCAATTCGATTGAAGTCAAAGTTAAACAAATAAATGCGCACTTTTGACAATCAAAGCAATTTTAATTTTTAAAAACCGAATATTAACCAAAGATAGAGGTAATCATGAAAGCACTTGTTAAATCATTTGCAATATTTAGTGTACTGCTAAGCAGCGTGGCATTAGCACATGAGGCTATAGAAATTAAATCTAGCACACCAAGCAAAAATGCAATGTTGATGGAGGCCCCAATGGAACTATCAGTCAGCTTTACCAAGGGAGTTAGATTAATAAAAGTAGTTTTAAAAGACAGTGAAGGTGCAAAAGTTGATTTTGGCTTTGAACCTCCGAAAGAGGTTGCAACGGATTATTCTTGGACCTTACCTAAATTACGTCCAGGTTCATACAATGTTGAGTTCATCATGCTTGGCTCCGATGGGCACAAGATGAAAGATAGTTTTGGATTTATGGTGCACTAAAAAGGGGATTCAGCTGTGGAAATGTATATCTGGAACACTGTAATTGTAGTGACAAAGCTAATGTTTTATTTAGGTTTCGCGGCCACAGCTGGATATACATTTTTCTGGCGAGATATTAACGACAGTAGGACAAGTTATACAACGCCATCTTATAGCGCTGTATGGGTAAAGGTTTGTGTCTTTGTTGCGTTTATTTCTAATGCAGTGTGGTTTATCGCGAACACTGGAGCGATGGTAGAAGAGGGAATTCAAGGCGCACTTGACCCCTTTATGCTTAAGATAATGTTGAGTTCTCCTATCGGTGAAGTCACCTTGTATCGTGCGGGGGGGTTAGCCGTAGCTTTAATAACTATCTACTTATTGAAATTTAAACCTCTTAAACCTTTCCTAAGGTTAAAGTCTTGCTTACTTGTGCTGTGTCTATTCACTCTCTCGTACACATTTACTTTAACTGGCCACGTTTCTGAATTAGGAAGTATTGCTCGAATACTACTTATGGTTCACGTATTTGTTATGGCTTGGTGGTTTGGTGCATTGATTCCGTTAAAGCTCTCCTGCCATTACCAGAGCTACGAAAAGCTTTATAAATTAATGGATAGGTTTGGTACGCAGGCGGCCGTATTGGTTACCTTATTATTATCTGCAGGCATTTGGCTAGCTATTCAATTGGTAGGTAGTTTTGAAGGGTTATTTAGCTCCATATATGGGCAAACTCTTCTTGTTAAAATGTTCCTTGTAACTAGCATTCTAGCTATTGCTATACGGCACAAACTGAAATTAGTCCCAAAACTTAAAAGTGGCTCGGGAAGCGAAGCACTCTCAAAATCCATTTCATTAGAGTTAACAATAGCAGTTGCTATTTTAATCATTACTTCTGGGCTTACGAGTATTGTAGGTCCCGAAAGATAAAACTTAGAAGAGAAATTCAAATGAAAATTAAATTATTAGTCTTACTATTTATCATGCCCGTAATCATGAGTTTTGCTGCTAGTGCCCATGAAAAAGAACATCATGAGAAAGGTATGTTTAGTGGGTTAGATACGCCTGCAGCTAAAATAGTTATTGCATTCCATCACGCGCTTAATACGGGAGACAAAATCACTGCGAAGAGCCTACTGGCGGATGATGTGACTATTTATGAAGGAGGCGGAGTTGAGAGGAGCGCAGATGAATATGCTCAACATCATATGAATTCAGATATGGAATATCTATCGTCAGTGACAAATAAAGCGTTGGAGCATCAAGTCAAAGTTCTGGGCAACACAGCAATCTCCGCATCGCGGTTTCTGGTCAATGGGATGTTTAAGGGGGAAGAGAGAGACTACCAAAGTATGGAAACAATTGTCTTAATCAACACCGAAGGAGAGTGGAAAATCAAACATATTCATTGGTCAAATTGATTCGATTAACTACCCGAGAGAGCTCGTATGAAAAAATTTTTAATCATAATCATTTCGTCTTTGTTATCTTTTTTCACTTTCGCTCATGATAACAATGCAACTGATAAAGATCAGATAAAAGACATTATAAAGCAAATTGAATATGGCTGGGAGAATGGAGACGGTGCCCCCTTTAAAAAGCACTTTTTCGACTTTAAAGGCGCAAGATACTTTGAATCTGGCGGACAGAATGTAGGGTTAAGTGACTTGATAGAGCATCATGTTGAACCAGAAAAGGATGCCTTAGTTTTCTTAAGTTCCACATACGCTATTCTCAAAAGGTGCAGAGAAATATGAAAATCGTTTATTTTGGAAACGACTTATTCTCGAATTGTTTGTTACTTCTAATTAAAAATAGATTGAACATTGAACGCGTTTTTATAAACGATGTTCAGGAAAATGCGAGCTTCATCAAACGAATTTGTCGTAAATACAATATTGTTTATTCCACTGAAAAACCAAGTATCGTGACTCTTAAAGGATATTTAAATGACGAACAGACAGTCTTTGTTGTAGCCGATTACGGATACAAAGTACCCACAAACGAAATAAAATATGCGATTAATATCCACCCATCTTTACTACCCAAAAGTAGAGGCCCAACCCCACTCACCTACATTATCGACAACCCTGAGAACGCGGGTGTTAGCATTCATAAACTCACTGAGAAACTTGATGCAGGTAGCATCCTAATCCAAGAGAAATTTGAGGTCGAAAACAATGAAACGATTTCATCATTGATGGTCAAGTCTCAGTTACTCGCAGAAACTCTGTTAGAAGAATTACTTAATAACTTTAATGAGCTTTATAATAACGCCACACCTCAATTGGAAAAGCTAGCGTCATTCCAAAGTCTACCTCCAGTAAAAAGAAGGTTTGTAAATTGGGATCAAAACACCGCTCAATTTAGTCATGCCCTTCGACAGTATGGGCACTTTGGGATTCTTATTTCGTTAGATAACGCGTTATATATCGCAAATGATGTCGAAGTCACAACTTTCAGTCACGATTTCACGTGCGGTAGCATAATCTTTGAGGATGCACTAATTAAAAGCATTGCTATAAATGATGGCTATGTTGTACTTTCTAAGCGTAGTTTAAGGCTATATGAATCAAGAGTACTAAACTAGTTGATTACGGCTTTAATGTTTAAAGGTCCTAAGCACTTTTTTGTGTTGTGTTGATCTACGTCAAAGTAAGAATAACGGAATACCGCTACTATTCCCTTACTCACTGATGGAGTTTATTGTGTCAGGCATTTATAAGTGGTTTAAATTAGTACTAATAGCTGCGCTACTTTCACAGCACGGCTTTGCTATGACGAACCCAATTAAATGTGATGGTCACGACACATCAGAATCTCATATGTCCTCAAATGATTCCTTATCAAGCGTAGAACATACTACTTTAAATAATCACACACTTCATTCAGAAAAGAACCAGGATGTACAGCACTGCGAAGGAAATGATCAATCGATATGCGCGTGCTGTATAGGTGCTTACTGTGCAACTTCTTTAACCCAATTTTGTATACTTTCAAATATTGAAATTCTGATAAGTGAAAACATTAAGCAAAGCTCATTTTCAGATATAAATATTACCCCTTTAATTGGTATACACTCTCCTCCCTTCCACCCTCCGATTAAGAGCTACACATAAACTCAGTGAGGCTTTTCTCTAAGTTTTCTTTACTAATCAATTGCAATCAAAGAATGTCTTAGACGATCAACTGCTTAATTAATATACATTAAGACACTGTTTGCTATCAGTAAACGAACAGCAAGTATTATCCGCCTCACTTACAAACGCATTACATCTTAGAACCGAAAGTTTCACGAGTTACATGCCTATTGACTCGCGTCCCACAAACAGGTTTAGCCTTTAGGTATAAGTAAAATTTTAGGTTAAAGACATCGGAACAACTATGAAAGTAAGAGAGATCGCAAGCGCCTTGGCTACAACGCCAGATACTGTTCGCTATTACACGCGCTTGCAGTTAATAACGCCGGCAAAATCTGACAATGGTTATAAATTCTATTCAACGAAAGATGCTTCCAGGTTGCGGTTTATATTAAGTGCAAGGCATTTAGGTTTTTCAGTTGAAGATATCAAGCAAATTCTCAGAGAAGCAGATAATGGAAAGACCGCTTGTCCCCTAGTTAGAACCTTAATTGCAAGAAGGCTAGCAGAAACAGAAAGACAATTTAAGGCAATGTTGTTACTCAGGCAAAATATGATGCTGGCAGTAAGGAAATGGGGAGCAATGGGTGACAAAGCCCCATCCTCACACGTGGTCTGTCATTTAATAGAAGAGTTTGAACACACCGTCCTGGAGGAAAACATAAATGACAGAACTTAATGCAGGTGTTTCTTCAGAAAAATTGTTGTCCGTCAAAAAACAAGTCTTCTAAAAATAGGAAAAAAGGAGAGCACTATGAGTGCAGAAGTAACACAGCGACAATTAGTGATAGAAGGCGCCGGATGTGCCAGTTGCGTTGGAAAAATAGAAGCTGCCTTGAAGCAGACGCCGGGAGTGCAGAATGCCGAAATGAACTTTGCAGACAGAACAGTACTTGTATCGGGTACAGCGGATTCTCAATTATTGGTTCAAGCAGTAGAGTCCGTTGGTTACAACGCAAAGCCTTTCGAAGATAAGCCTGACACTGATGTAGTCGATGAAAAAGAAGCAGCGGATAGGACCTATTACAAAAAGCTGATGCGAGATACTTTCATTGCGCTTTCGCTAGGTATCCCTCTAATGACTTATAGCATTGTTGTCGACGAAATGACGGTCGAGACTAATGTCGAGAGGTTGTTGTGGCTAGCAGTTGGCCTACTGACGCTGGGTGTAATGTTCTTTTCCGGCCGGCATTTTTACATCGGTGCGTGGAAGAGCTTTAAAAATCATTCTGCCAATATGGATACACTCATTGCACTTGGTACAGGCACAGCATGGTTCTATTCGATGTTGGTAGTGTTGGTACCTGAAGCAGTGCCGTTAATGGCAAGGCACGTTTATTTTGAAGCTACAGCTATGATCATTGGTCTAATTGATCTGGGGCTTGCCTTAGAACTAAAAGCCCGCGGAAAAACCTCAGAAGCAATCAAACGTTTAATTGGATTACAAGCGAAAACAGCCACGGTTATTCGCGACAATAAAGAGGTCCAGGTCGCTATCGAGCAAGTGCTTTTTAACGATGTCATCAAAGTCAGGCCTGGAGAAAAAGTGCCTGTTGATGGTGTGGTTGTTGAAGGCCATACGTCAATCGACGAGTCAATGCTAACCGGGGAACCGATGCCAGTTGAAAAATCACATGACGATGAAGTCGTTGCTGGAACTCTCAACAAGTCAGGAATGTTTCTATTTAAAGCAACTCGAGTAGGTAAAGACACGGCACTGGCGCAAATCATTGCAATGGTTAAACGCGCACAAAATTCAAAGCCGCCTATTGGGCGCTTGGCCGACGTGATATCCGCTTACTTTGTTCCTGTGGTCATGATTATATCTGTGCTCAGTGCGCTAGCATGGCTGAACTTTGGGCCTGAGCCCGCACTGGCATTTGCCATAGTTTCGGCCACCACTGTATTGATCATTGCTTGTCCATGTGCATTGGGCCTAGCCACGCCGATGTCAGTTATGGTGGGGGTTGGAAAGGCTGCTGAAGCCGGCGTGCTAATTCGCAACGGCGAAGCGCTACAAACGGCATCAAAAATCAGTGTGATGATACTGGATAAAACCGGAACGATTACGGAAGGTACACCCAAGGTCACTGACATAATTTTAGCCAATTTCAGTGATGAAAAGACAGTGCTGCAATTGGCAGCTAGTCTGGAAAATGGTTCAGAGCACCCATTAGCAATGGCGATAGTAGAAAGTGCCCACGACCAGGGCATTGAGCTGCTGAAAACCGAAGAGTTTAATGCGATTACCGGTATGGGGGTTGAAGGCCGTTGTGAAGGAAAGGCCTTATTGTTTGGTAACAGCAAGCTTATGGCTTCAAAAGGGGTGGGCATAGGTAATTATTCAGAGAAAGCACAAACACTGGCCAAAGACGCCAAAACTCCCATGTATTTCGCTGTAGATGGACAACTTGCTGCCATCATAGCGGTTGCCGACCCGATAAAACCTGACTCTGTTTCTGCCATCAAGCGTCTTCAGGCTAATGATATCCGGGTCATCATGTTAACGGGGGACAACAAAGAAACTGCTGCTGCAGTGGCAAAGAAAGCGGCAATAAGCGAGTTTTTTGCTGAAGTATTGCCCGAAGATAAGGCCAACAAAGTACATGAATTACAGCAGCAGAGAGAAGTAGTGGGTATGACTGGTGATGGAATTAACGATGCTCCGGCTCTTGCCTTGGCTGATGTTGGCTTTGCCATTGGTACAGGAACGGACGTTGCCATTGAAAGCGCCGATATCACCCTGATGCGCGGCTCGTTGCATGGTCTGGCCGATGCTATAGCGGTTAGTAAAGCCACCTTGCGCAACATTAAGCAAAACTTGTTTGGAGCCTTTATCTACAACGTAGCAGGTATACCTTTTGCGGCGGGCGTGCTCTATCCATTTTTCGGAGTATTGCTAAGCCCAGTTATCGCCGGAGCCGCCATGGCATTTTCTTCGTTAACAGTGGTATCAAATGCGAACCGGCTTCGCCTATTCAAGGCAAAGGACCACTAAGGAGTTTTCTTATGATGATAATTAATATTGTGGGACTTACGGGTATTGCACTGATTATTTGGTGGTTTTGGTTATACAAGCCTGATCAGACAGTTACTGAAAGTAACGAAATACTCATAGAAGTAAAAAATGGCGTGTACTCACCAGCGTCTATTCAGGTAAACGCAAACCAATCTGTTACGTTGAAGTTTTTGCGCAAAGATGAGTCTCCCTGTTCCGAAGTACTGCTAATTCCTTCATTAGATATCAGTGAGCAGCTAACGCTTAATGAGGTAACACCAATTCACCTCGAAAACGTCCCACAGGGCGAACATACTTTTCACTGCCAGATGCAGATGTATCGCGGTGTTCTTACGGTGGTATAGGAGGAGTCATGAAAAACAGTCACCCCAGATTTTGGTCAACACCTACAGGGTGGGCAGCATTAGCGATGATCGCTGCCGTTACTTATTTTTTAATTTTCGAACATGGTCATCATGTCCTTCAGTTTCTTCCCTATTTGATTTTATTGCTGTGCCCATTCATGCATATATTCATGCACAGTAGCCACGGTAAACACGGACACGCCCACGAACATTCTCGCGACAGTGACAATAAGCAGAAAAGTTTTCAGGAATTGAGTGATAACAACGCGGCTTATCGTGATGGATACATTCAGGGGTTGGAGGAAGGCCGAAAGGAGTCACTTAAAAAGGACAACCAAGATGAATGATACATATGATTATGGCTTATGGTCAATGGTGATACTGAACTCAGCTATTTTTATCTTTTTTGCATTCAGTTTTGTAAAGCCAAAATCTTCCACCGACTGGCGAAGTTTGGGGGTATTTTCTGCGTTTATTGTAGCCCTGTTTACCGAAATGTATGGCTTCCCACTGACTATTTATTTCTTGTCAGGATGGCTTGCTGAAACCTATCCGGAAGTAAACTTTTTTGCGCACGAAAACGGACATCTGTTGCATACTTTCTTTGGTTTTAAAGGCGACGCCCACTGGGACCCATTTCATATCGCCAGTATGGTATTTATTGTTGCAGGATTCTTTATCTTGTCCTCAGCATGGAATGTGCTGCACCACGCTCAGAAGAACCATCACTTAGCTAAGACTGGATGGTATGCGCGGTGTCGCCACCCTCAATATTTAGCCTTCATACTGATCATGTTCGGTTTTTTGTTGCAATGGCCGACCATTCCCACACTGGTCATGTTTCCAGTTTTAGTTGTTGTGTATGTGAAACTGGCAAAGCGTGAAGAAGCTCTGGCTATTGCTGAATTTGGCGATGAGTATGTGAGCTATATCAACACGACACCTGGCTGGATCCCAAACCTCAACTTTAAATTAAAAGGTGAAAGCCATGAAAAAATTCACTAAATCAATCATTTTTTCAACCACATTAGTAATGGCTGCAACATCGCAAGCTCAACAAATGGAAGAGCATGAGCATAAGGGCTCAGACAAGCCAGAGATTCAAACGGGAATGCCTATGCGTGGCCAAGATATGCATATGATGAATGCAAAAATAAAGTCGATGAAGGAAGAAGTTAACGCTATCAAAGAAGAAAAGAATCCCAGCAAGCAGCGTGAAATGATGAAAAAACACATGCAATCCATGATGGGAATGATGCATATAATGCACGAAAAAATGGAAGGGCAACCCATGCAAAACCAAGTTGATATGGCAGAAAGGCATCTTAAGATGATGGAAGTAATGATGTCGAAAATGGATGGAAGCCATTCACCCGAATCTCAGAAACATTCAAATTAACACCCGAGGAGAAAGATATGAGTGATTTAGACCACAGAGTCGGTGTCAGAGAAGCAAATTTAGTCGTTCGGAATTTACGGCTCAGCAATGTCTATGAGGCAAATTGCGAGCCCCTAATTGAAGAGATTGACAAGCTCTTTGGCATTGATGAGGTGAGCTACAACATCAAAGAAGGGGCTATTCACCTGGCATATGATGCGACACATATCGATTTAGACGGTATTGAAGCGATCATTCGAAAACACGGCGCAGATCTTCACAATGACTGGTGGACACACACAAAAGAAGGTTATTACCAGTTTGTAGATCAAAATATAAAAGACAATGCGACGCACAAACCGTGGAGTTGCCACCACTTGCCGCAGGGCGCTCACAGGAAGCGTACATAACCTTAATGTGCTCTACGTTCTCACTCAACAACAATGCTGAGCGATGTCGTTACATTATGATGCTGGCTTTAAGGAGGCGTAAGATGAAAATTCGAGAAAATGTATTTGCGTTCGCGTGCGCCGCATCGTTCAGCTTCGAGAGTGTTGTTAGTTGTTAGTTCTTTGTTCATTATTACAATGCCCGACATGATGTCACCCATGGCTGGTAATATAATGTTTTCAGACTGGCAAGGGATGATATGGAACGTGCCTTTATTGGGTGTAGTGATAGGCGGAGCTTTATGGGCTTTGTTCGCAGGTGTACTGGGTTGGCTTATTGCCAGTATTTACAATAGGCAGCTGTAGTAGTGAGGGCTAAATAAATAGTCAGTATTTGTCCTTTTAGCACAGGTACGATATTTGCTGATATCTACTGCCACATAAATTTAAACTAACGGTGAGATATTATGATAACCAATAATTCAGAATTAGCCTTACAGCAAGCCATGCAACTACCCAGTCAAACCAATACAGAGAAGCAGGGTTGTAGCCAGCCACCTGAGTCAAAAGGACAGGAGTTTGCTGAAATAATGAATACACTGAAGCAGCAAAAAAGCGGTTAAAGTGTGCCACGAGTAAAAATAACCGGCACGCTAATGCCGGTTAATTCCTTTCCTATTCATAACAACTGCGCTTACCTTTTAGGCTGCTACTCTGCCTACGCTGAATATTGTCTTACTCCGTCGATGTAGTTCATGAACAGCTTCAATGATTTGCATCAGTTATAATTTTTATCATCATCATCATACGCATGGAGCTTTAGAAACCATTTCTCAGCCGCGAATACGATAAGAAGTCCAGCCACAGAAATCCCAACAATGAAGATATCTGATTTTGCTTTCACCCACATAAAAGATAGAAGAACAATGATATCGAGAATAATTGCACTGACTAGTACCCAAGCTTTAGCTTGCACATCATCTCGTAAATGCTTGAACACTCCCCAGTGGATGAAGATATCCATTACGATATAAAAAACTACACCGATTGAGGCTATGCGGCTCAAATCGAAGAATATGGTAAGAAATATTGCGATGACTAACGTATAAATTAAGGAATGTCTTCTTATATCTCCCGGTAATGAAAAATGACGGTGAGGCACAAGTTGCATTGATGTAAGCATCGATAGCATTCTTGAAACAGCGAAGATGCTGGCAACGACACCGGAAGACGTGGCAATAATCGCGAAAGCTATAGTAAACCAAGCACCATACTGGCCGAATGCGGGTCGAGATGCTTCAGCAAGCGAATAATCTTTTGCCTGTATTATTTCGCCAATTGATAAATTTGCTCCTACTGCAACTGCGACAAAAACATAAAGTACCACACAAATGGATATAGAAATGACTATGGCCCTTCCTACATTTTTTTCTGGTTGTTTGAGCTCGCCTCCGCTGTTTGTGATTGTAGTGAATCCTTTGTATCCCAAAATACCAAGTGCCACGGCTCCGAGAAAACCGGTTGCGCTGGTATCTTGCGGTTGAGCTGAAACGCTCTCAAACGACAAACCGGTTGCCCACAGCCCACCAATTGCCAAAACTGCAAGTCCTGCTATTTTGATAAAAGCCATAATAAATGAGAGGGTCTGTATGAATTGATTACTCAAAATATTAACAATGAATGCCACAATAAGAAGACTCACGCCAAGCGCTGGTATAAGCCACTCAGCGCTCTGAGAGTCAAACAATTGTAGGACATAAGTGCCAAAAGTGCGGGCTACCAAACTTTCATTGATAACCATGGAAAAAAACATTAGCAATGCACAGGCACCAGTCAGCAGACCTCTACCATAGGCTTTTTTCAGAAACATGGCGATACCACCTGCAGAGGGGTATTTCTGTGCCATTTTGATGTAACTGTATGAGCTAAACCCTGCAATTATCGCTGCAACTAAAAACGCAAAAGGAAACCATGTGCCTGCCAGCTCTGCTATTTGCCCGGTTAAAGCAAATATACCAGCACCTATCATTACACCAGTTCCCATCGATACCGCGCCCCAGAGGCTTAACGAATCTTTCCTGTTTGAATGCTCGTGTTCATTCATATTGGTTACTCCTTTATGTCATGTGAGCCTGAGTAACAACAAAAGCAACTTGCAGCAAATATAAGGACACAGGCCCATTACAAAACAAATTCGAAGACGTGTAGAAAGAAATAACTGGCAATGGCATACCAGTTATTTCATTTTTAGCGTAGGGCGTTTAAAACCAAATCCTTGCACCTAACACTACACCAGTTTCACTGGTTGACTTGCCTTCAGCCTTTAATGCATCAGCTGTATTTCCCAAAGCTTTGCTGTAATAAACACCGACATAAGGTGCTACCTCCCTCACTATTTCATGCCGATATCGCAAACCAATACGAATATTACTCAACCCGCTTTGACGGTCATACTTTTCAGAATCGGTGAGGTTGGCAACAACTTCCAGTCGCGGTTGCAGATAGGAAACTTGACTTAGTTGCCAGTCATATTCGGTTTCATTGATGAACTGCATGTCACCGTCTTCGTTAATACGCAGTGAATTTTCCATTTCAAACCAGTAAGGCGCTAGACCTTGATAACTGACCACCGCATAGTTCTCCATATCCGCATCTGATGACAGCTCTCCCTTTGTGCCCACACCAAATTGTATAGACCAAAAAGAAGAAACTAGATAACCGTACAATAGTTCTGCTCGTTCCAGATCAGTAGGCATTCCATCGTTTTGTGTATTTTCGCCTTCGCTTTTAAAAACAAGACGATGGTAATCTCCGCCATACCACGCTTGCATGTCCCAGACCCCTATATTTTGCTGCTCATCAGTGCGAGTATATTCAAGTCGGTCAAATAGAACTTGGCCAAAATATTCATTAGGAATAGGAGATGGCCAGTCATCTCTTGATTGAGCCAAAGCATTGTCAACGCTCAAAGTTAATGTTATTAGGCCTGCTATTAATATCTGTTTCATTTTAATCTCCTATGCGACCTGTACAACACGAAACATACCTGCTTCCATGTGGTATAGCAGGTGACAATGAAACGCCCACTCACCGGGGGCATCTGCGCTGATTTGTAACGAGACCTTCTCTCCAGGCTTGAGGCTGATCGTGTGTTTACGAGGTCTTGGATATTGGCCGTTTTCAAGTTCCATCCACATACCATGTAAATGAATAGGGTGATCCATCATAGTGTCATTAACCAAGATCAGACGTAGTCTCTCGCCATAATTGAAACGTACATATCCGTCTACTTCACTAAACTTTTTGCCATCGAACGACCACATGTACCTTTCCATATTGCCCGTTAAGTGAAGCTCAATTTGACGTTCCGGCTCTCTTTCGTCAGGCCAAGGACTTTCACCGACTAAATCTGTATAAACAAGGACACGATGTGGGCTGTCTTCCAAACCGATCCCAGGTTCATCCAACCTAGAACTTGGATTTTTAGCAATCATCGCTGCACCAGCGCCGTGCCCGTCTTCGCTGTGAACAATGTCTATGCTTTCTACTGGGAGCTTTTTGGAGGGGGTCATTTCTCCTTCCATTTGGGTGCCATGCATTGTATGGGCGCTATGCTGCCCCATTCCTTTCATTTCACCTTTTGGAGCAGCCATGCCCGAGCTGTCGACCTTGGACTTATCCATATTCATGCCTTTCATACCAGACATGTCCATCCCCATCGCCGCCATGCCACGCTCTGTGATAACTCGCTGTGGGGGAACCTCTGCAGTAAGGCCAATTGACGGGGTTAGGGTGCCACGCGCATATCCACTTCTATCAAAACTTTCCGCAAAAAAGGTATAAGCTTTTCGCTCTTTTGGCTGAACGATTACGTCATAAGTTTCCGCTACTGCAATTCGAAACTCATCCACATTTACTGGTTTAACAGGCTGACCATCTGCAGCTACAACTGTCATTTCAAGCCCTGGGATGCGAAAGTCGAAATAAGTCATCGCAGAACCATTTATGATCCTCAACCGGATTTTCTCGCCTACTTTAAACAGGGCTTGCCAATTATCTTGTGGTGTCCGGCCATTCATTAAGTATGTATATGTACTGCCTGTAACGTCAGCTATATCGCGAGGGCTCATACGCATTGCACCCCACATAGCACGCTCTTCCCATGTATCGGCAAGCCCTTTTTTCTTTACGTCTTCTAACGTGTCGAAAATAGTTCGCTTTTGATAATTGTAATAACCTTCCGCTACCTTCAGTTTTCGCATAACGTCATGGGGGTCTGAAAACGTCCAATCGCTTAAAATAATTGTATGTTCCCTATCAGCCCCAATGTCCCCATCTGCGGGGTCGATCACAAGAGGTCCTAAATGGCCCAACTGTTCCTGGAGGCCTGAATGACTGTGGTACCAGTAGGTGCCGTTTTGCTCGACATCGAATGCATATTTAAATGTTTCGCCAGGTTTTATTCCGGCAAAGGAAACTCCCGGAACGCCATCCATATCTGGTGGTAAAATAATCCCGTGCCAGTGTATTGAAGTATCTTGGTTTAGGTGGTTAGTTACATTGAGGTGCGCTCTCTGTCCTTCTTTCAATCTAATCAACGGGCCCGGCATTTGACCATTGATCGTTATAGGTGAGCCCATATTTGAGCCTATTGGCAATTGCGCTTTTGACACATTGAGATTTTTAATATCACCTGTCAAAACTTGATCTTTAAAATGGCGACCAACAGGTGCTGCCCATAGAGGACTAACGTTGGTTAACGCAGCCGCAGCGCTTGAGGTCAGGGCAGCGAGCACAAATCTTCTGCGACCGTTGTCGATAGAATTTTTCATAGTTTTTAGCCTTTGAATTGATACTAACTGGACGAAGGAATTTCATCCATTTAAAAAGTATTACTAACTAAGTCAGTACCTTAGGCTATCGGGGGACGAAAAGGTGGAGTGAAAATTTTGGGGGGAACAGCTAGAGCGATAATGTCATACTGCTCAGCAAAAGTTGTTTCAAATTGACGAATGGGAACGTAAAAAAGACTTGCAAAGTGGTAGCAATTGGTAGCTATACACATACATCCATCATTGCAGCAACCTGATTTACCCGAATGCGAGGGGTGTCCATCAGTGTGAGCGCTTTGATGCTTAGAACTAGGTGAACTGCTACGTTTCTCCTCATGAGCGTCTGCGAATTTGTGAGAAGCCTTAGTTAATGAGCTATGTTCATCCATTTTCATTTCACACGCATCAACTGGCACGGTAAACAGTACCAATAAATATCCAATGCATAGTGTGAAAATAATAGATCTCATAACTTTGTATTTGCTCTCAACCTTTACGCGACGTTATTCCCTTAGAAAAGATAAGTCTTAAGGACACTTTAATCAATGACATTTGCTTGTAACTAAGATAAACAACTTCCTATGTAGTTAAACAAGCAGTCTTTTCAATCTTAAAAGCTGATAGAGTTACTTTTATTAAGTTTAGTCGATAAGCAACTCTTGTAACTAAAAAGATAACATGAGTAATGCGCCTGCTATCATAAAAATGTTTTCTGATAGTGAAACAAAACCTAACGGCACGTTACTGTCCCCACCGACACAAGCACATTTGAGCTCCCGTTTATCCACATATACTGCTTTAAAGACAGAAATTGCCCCAACGGTTCCTATAAATAGTGAAAATGGCGCAACAGCTATGGCAGGCAGTTGAGCTACCATTCCTATCCCCGCGTAGGCTTCAAGAAATGGGTAGATGTAACCATATCGAAGCCACCTCATTGCCAACAAATCGTAGGTTATGAACGAATTTGTAAAACTATACAAATCCTTCAATTTTTGAACTGCAAGTAGTGTCATTGAGAAAGCAATAAAGAGAACCAGTGTTCTTATAGAGATGAAGTCTTCAGAAACAAAAAACTGGAATGCTAACGATAGCAGAGCTGCCACAGAAAAAATCGCAATAACAGGTGCATAAGTAGTTCCGTTCTGCCCCGCTTCTCCTTTCCCGAAGTATTTACGAAGCTCATCATATCCACCAACTCGCTTTTCTTCGATGAAGGTTTGAGGCGTCGTTTCTACACCATGCTTTTGCTTGAAATCATCGGTGTCATTACGTGAAGTAAGATGATTGTCTTCTACTGAATAGCCTTCTCGCTCTAGTAAGTCTTTTGACCTTAAACCGTAAGGGCAAATGTGCTCTTTAGTAACCATTCTATATAGGATAGCTTTCTTACTCATTTTCCTTTCCTTTATTCAATTTACCTTCAAATTGAGGAATTGGACGCTGTTCGGCCTGTTCCTGAGTTGTTACCTTGCCATTCTTATTTATATCCTCTATCAACCACTCCATCTCCTTTATTTCCTTTCGCTGAGCTTTAATAATGCCGTTTGCTAATTCTCGTACGCGAACGTCTTCAAGGTTAGAACGCTCACTAGTCAAAATAGCTATAGAGTGATGAGGAATCATTGCTTTCGTGTAAGCGGTATCTGAAATGGTACTTTGTGAACGAACAAGATAGATACACAAGGCGAAAGTAAGTGCCGCTATTATAAAAATGGCTGTATTGAGTTTCTTGTTGCTATACATACCTAACATGAAAGCTAACATTATAATCGCCATGCCTGCCCCCATATAGAGTGCCATATAAGTCCTTGTCTCACTGAACCAGACATGCGAGATAGCGTAGGTATTTAAGTACATCATTAAAAACATCGCTACAGTTGAAGTTATTATCATTGCAGCGAACTTAGAGTATTTCATATGTAATCCTTACTTAAGAAACAGTTAATATTTGTAAATCTTTCTAACAAAAGAAAGCTTGAGAGAGGTTACAAACCAATCAATCTTAACTAGTCAAGTTTTGTACCAACAAGGAAATATTATGTTTTTGTCTATATTAATAGTTTTAACTGCACTGTTGATCTGCGTAGGGCTGCATCTTTTTAATATTTCAGTAGTCGCGGACAATATCAGCGAGAGATTGAAGGGAGCTTGGATAAAAACACTGTCGGTAGTCGTTATTGCCATTTCGAGCCAACTTTTACTAGCAGTCATTTTTACTCTGGCGTATGAAATTGGACTTTATTTCGAGCTCGGCGATTTTAAGCAACCTGCCACTTCCATGGATATTTTTTACTTTTCACTAACTACGATTACTACATTGGGTCTTGGAAGTATCGAGCCGGACGGACATCTACGAATGATAGCAGGAGTTGAATCGGCTACAGGGTTTCTACTAATAAGCTGTTCAGCATCGAAAGTGTTCAAGCATATGTAATGTAAAAACTGTAACCTGAGAAGATGTAAACCTCACCCGTCAGGACTAGTTTTTAATGAAACAATGTTTCGCAAATTATTGTCTTTTTAGATACTAAAAAGCGAACAATAGAGCACTCTTTGCTTCTCTCTTAAAGAAGTTTGAGGGTATAGCTTAGCAAACGTTTCAGAACCAAAAGCACGGTTGAAAGCTGACTTTATTATCTCAAAACTGATTTAAATCTGGGCTATGATCTTGGCGCTTTTATTCGAGTCGCTTATGCAGATATATTTGGGATTACTATAGGAGCATACGCACAACTTCGGTAATTCCTTCATCCCTGATAACTCTAGTTTCCAAAAGCAGTTACAGCTTGAGTTCAAACAGATTCACATTAATCTATTCTATTGATTCAAACCAAAGTCGACTTAAAAGTATCAGTTCTTCTGGAAGCAAAGCAAAAGCCTATGGTTACTTTAACTACGATACTCGTGGCAATATTATTCATAACAGTCACTTTAGTATGAGTTACAACTTGGCGAATCAGATGACTGCGGCGAACGGATTTTCATTTACCTATGATGGATTCAATCGCCGAGTAAAGTCTGCGAAGAGCGGGAGCACGGCATATTATCATTACAGTCAAGATGGAAAGCTTCTCTTCAGTGAGAGTAATGGCGTTTGGAAAAACTACATTTATATTGGAAGTCGTCTCATAGCAAAAGATTCTAGTTCATCAGCAAGTTTTATTCATACTGATATTCTAGGCAGCACTACGGCGCAATCTAACAATAGTGGAACACTTATTAACAATAGTCGACGACACTATAAGCCATTTGGGGATACCTATGAGACTGCTAGTAATGAAATAGGCTATGCGGGACACAAGTTCGATAGTGAATTGGGCTTAAGCTATATGCAGGCACGATACTATGATCCAGTTATAGGTCGTTTTTACTCGAATGATCCTGTTGGATTCAAACTCTCTGACATATCTACATTTAACAGATACTCATACGTAAGCAATAATCCCTATAAATACGTTGACCCTGATGGTAGAGAAAAACATACTGTTAGCGTAACAGGTGAAGCGATAGCTGTTGCTGGAGCGAGAGTCTCTCTTTCATTGTCGTTCGATGATCAGACATTGGAGTTGTCGGCTTCTGTTAGTGCAAGTCCTAGACTGGGGGCTGGTTTATCATTAACACCTAGCTATCAACAGTCACCAAGTGGCGATGTGGCCAAAAACGAAACAATAGTAGAGACTTCAGTGAATGCAGACGCGGCTGTTGGGCCATTTGCGGTTGCACAGGACTTAGTTTCTGAAAAAACAATCAATGGTGACATACAACCGCAAGGAAGCGTCTCTGAACCGCAAGGTGATGCTAAAGGAAAGATTGGTGTTTCTGCCTCTGTAGGAGTGGAGGTTAAAGTCACACAATCAACAACTGCAATAGCGGATGCTGTAAATGCGGTCAAAGAAATTTTGGAGTAACTATTGAAATCAAAACTTTATGCAGTAAACAGCTCGAAATTGATGGCAATTTCGTTTGCTACTCTTGGGCTGTTTAACATTTATTACTATTACAAAAATTTTAGTAGGAAAGCTAAAGTCGAAGAATTCGACTTGGTTATCTTTGTAAAAAGTATTTTATATCCGTATTTTAGTTATTCATTTTTGGTTGATGTAGGTAGCACGACTAAACGTTCAAACTCCTTTGTGAAGTTTGTTTTTGTACTACAACTTGTATTTGTTGTCGGGGGAGTCGCGGTTGCTCATCCACTGAATCTATTGGGCTTTTTAACATTTATTCCACTCACAATAGTAAATAGTATGCTTCTTGAGGGAGATGCAGAAGTGGATGAGCTAAAGAAGTTTCCAAATGTGTTGATTTACTTAGGCTTCGCTATCGTTTCTACAATTGTTCTTTCAAGGATAGTCGATTATTTCTGATTTGAATTTGAAAACCCAAAAAGCTCGAGACTTGAGAGCTGCCAGTGAAGTTTGTGGCCAATATCTACGTCTCTAGTACGCTGAGACTGTAAAATAAATGCTCAGCGTTTTCGATTCAGAGATAAAACTTGTTGGTAAAGAACGGTGCGAATTGTAAAAATCTCTACGGGTCAATGGCAGAAAATCGTACACGGTAGACTACAAACGCTGAATATCAGGCTATTGATTTTTGCCTTATAAATCTACACAAATGACGAATGTTAGCCGATAGATACAAGTTAAGGTGAGCGCGCACAGTGAAATTGTGTTCTTCTTACAATTTTAAGTGTGTAAATAATTTAAAATACCACAGTCCCTAATGGTTTTGTCTTGGTCACACGATGACGCCATATTTTCGAGTGATGACTTTAATGCGTTTAGCTCTTCAATGCGAATAATGACGTCTGATAAATGCTTAGCTATTAACGTATTGATATTTGAACAGCTCTGATCTGGCCTCGAACGACTGTCCATTAGCGTTTTTACTTCCATGATAGACATATCTAATGAACGACACTGTTTGATAAACAGGAGTTGTTCAATAGTCCCCTTGTCGTAGACACGATAATTTCCACTTGAGCGCTTAAGCTCAGGCAAGAGCCCCTTCTTTTCATAAAAACGAATGGTCTGAATACTACAACCTGTCGTCTTTGCGACATCACCAATTTTCATTTTTTTCTCCTAACCGTTGACTCTATACCAAGTATAGACTTTATACTCATACTATTCATCAGTAAAGAGTGTGTTTCTAATGAGCGGATGTGGGTGCGAAGTTGAAATAAAAGACCAGTCTCAACGACAGGTTTTGTATTGGCTTTTGGGAATAAACGCGACAATGTTTGTTATAGAAATGGGGATCGGGTTGCTTGCTGATTCAACCGCATTAATAGCCGATTCACTTGATATGCTCGCCGACGCAGTTGTCTATGGTGTTGCCCTTTATGCTATTGGTAAATCGCTATTGCACAAAGCCAATGCGGCTAGAATTAGCGGCTTTTTTCAGATGGCACTGGGTGTGTTGATTATCATTGATATTGTAAGACGGTCAATTTACGGTAGCGAACCTGTATCGGGACTAATGATGGCTATGGGGGCAGTTGCACTGGTTGCTAATGTCATTTGTCTTGTGATCATACGCAAACAAAGAAATGAAGAAGTGCATATGCGGGCAAGCTGGATATTTTCAGCCAACGATGTGATTGCCAACTTAGGTGTTATCTTTGCTGGCGTTTTGGTGTTTTGGCTCGATTCTCGATGGCCTGATCTGGTTATCGGTGTGATAGTTTCGTGCGTTGTGTTGCGCGGGGCAAAAATGATCCTCGAAGATGCTGGAAATGAAAGACAGCGAGCGCTTAATGCGCAAAGTTGATAAGAAAATGCCAATTTTTAATTGCACATCAAAACTGCGTAGGTTGGCATGGCTACTTATTACTTTGCTCATGTGTCAATCGGGCTTTTCGTTCGCCGCTCAATGCGATGACTACCCTGCGGAGGTATCGTCAGTCCCTGAACAATCAAAGTCGATAGGCACTTATGATGTTCCCGAAAAAAATGTAAATGCTGGTGATAATACGTCGAGTGAAGAGTCTAAGTGTTTCCATTGTGTGCTGTGTCAATGTGGACAGATTAAGTTTCTGGCACAACACCCAATAAATGACGTATCTAAACCGTTATATACCAATCAATACAGTTATTCCCGCAACGTCACTGACGGCCTAGTCGAAGGCCTTTTGCGCCCACCTCAACATTAATCCATTCCCTCCTATATGTTTGCATGGGTGCTTTCCATGTATGTCGTTATCTTATGAACAAAAGGTTCTTTTATGAGTTCTTCACGCCCATTGGGCATAAAAAAAGCTAGCTCAGCGTATCTGAAATTGATATCTGCTGCACTGGTAACCATGAGCATATCTGTTCAATCTGCCAATGCGCAAAAGTCTTCAATCACGCTTGAAAATGCGCTCAAACGCACATTATCAAACAACCCAGATTTAGTTGTGTTCGAATTTAAATCTTCGGCTTTGGATGGTGAATCAAAAATGGCCAGCTTACGACCTGAAATGTCTGTTGGGGTTGAAGTTGAAAATGTGTTGGGAACAGGCGAAGTGTCTGGTATCAAAGATGCCGAATTGACACTGACCTTATCGTCGGTCATCGAGCTTGGAGATAAAGTCAGCGGCCGAATGAATGTGGTGAGTTCAAAAAAAGCACAACTGCTTACACAACGGCGCATTCGTACGCTGGACATCTTGGGTGAAACAACTCGACGATATATCAATGTCATTGTCCAACAAGCGTTGCACAAGACTGAGCAACGAGCTGAAATGCTGGCTCGCACAATGCTTCAGACAGTCTCTACACGGGTTGAAGCGGGGGCTTCTTCACCACTTGAGAAAAAACGTGCAGAGTCAGCGTTGTCGCAGGCGCGTTTGTCGTTATTGATAAGTGAACAAAAACTCAATGAGTATAAACGCGACCTGGCCATCATGTGGGGTGACACTAACGCTGCGTTTGCGGAAGTTGAAGGGACACTGTTATCGTTTCCAAATTCACTATCACTTGAACATATGCTTTCACAGCTTCAAAGCAATCCACACGTTCTGCTTTATGCTGATAACTATCGGGTACAAGAGGCCAGATTGAGAGTGGTTCAGGCCAGTCAGCAGTTCGACATTGCGTGGGAAGCCGGTATCCGAAGAATGCAGGGAATTAATGACACAGCGTTAGTCGCCAGTATTTCGGTGCCGTTAAATACCAAGCAGCGGAATCTAGGAGAATACGAACAACAGCGCGCATTGCTTGACAGTATCGACTATCAAAAACAAGCGAAAATTCGTGAACTCACTCGCCAATTAAATCAAGTCATTAGTGCAAAAGATCAAGCCTTGCTCACTGTTACGACCCTTCAAGACAATGTCGTTCCCACATTGGAATCTGCATTGAAATTGGCGCGGGATGGCTATGAAAGTGGTCGCTACAACTATATAGAGTGGGTGACAACGCAACAGCAACTCATAGATATGCAACGAACACTGATAAAAGCCGCAGGCTTAGTCCACCTTCGAAGCGCAGATCTAGAGGCACTTACGGGAATTCCCGTGTTTTCTGACTCTCCCTCGACGTCTGCTCAATCATCAGAATTACTAGAGAAAAAATAATGAATACATCACAATTTACATTACTCACTAGCGCACGTGACTTGCTTGGCGTGTTAGCCATGCTACTTACTTTACTGTTTGCTACTGTCGCCCTGGCTGATGATGACGATGAGGAAGCCGAAGAAAGACCCGAGTACGTAGTGTTATCTCAAGAACGGATGCTTGAACACGATATCGTGACTGCTTCAGCCGCGTCAGGATCATTATCGCTCACAACCAGAACATTTGGGCGGATAGTTCATGATCCTGCGTCACTGAGTCATATTCGTGCCCGCTTCGACGGTGTTGTAAAACGTATCATGGTGAATATTGGAGATAAAGTAGAAAAAGGTGACACGCTGGCAATCATTGAGTCAAACGAGAGTTTAAATCAATACTCAATCACCTCACCGATGTCTGGAAAAATCATAGCTAGACACGCCAATGATGGTGAGCTCACCAACGGTCAAGTGCTGCTTTCTGTTGCTAATTACTCTCGCGCAATTGCTCAATTGGCTATTTTCCCCAAACAACGTACTCATATTGCCGCTGATATGGAAGTCACTTTAAGGCTTGAGGAATTGCAGCAACAATCAAGTATAAGCCACATTACGTCCTCACCGGATGACAAACCCTATTCTATCGCGTTTGTGAACGTTGATAATGGCAGTGGTTATTGGCCTTTAGGCGCTATGGTAGAGGGTTATATTCAGATTGGTTTCCAAGAAGTCAATCTGGCACTCCCCAAAAGTTCAATACAAGAGTTAGATGGGCAAACCATTGTTTTTGTCAAAGAAGGGGAACGATTTTACCCCCGCCAAGTAAAACTTGGGAACACGGACAACCGTTTAGTAGAGATTGTGAAGGGCGTTCAAATAGGCCAGCAAGTCGTTGTAGAAAATAGCTATCTACTAAAAGCTGATTTATTAAAAATGGAGGCGGGCGATGATGACTAATTACCTGCGCATTTATTGTCAAAAGCAAAGCCAAGTCCATAAAAACGGTGAGGTGAGAGCATGATTGCACGAATACTCCGTCTGTCGATTGAGCGCCGTGGTGTCATGATGTTGTTCGCCTTGTTTGTCGCCTTTTTTGGTATGTACAGTTACAAACAACTGCCGATTGATGCTGTGCCTGATATCACCAACGTGCAAGTGCAGATAAATACCGCAACCCCAGGTTACTCGCCTTTGGAGACTGAGCAACGCATAACGTTTATAGTTGAAACCTCGCTGGCCGGTTTGCCTAATTTATCGTATACCCGCTCGATATCACGCTATGGCTTGTCGCAAGTCACAGTCGTGTTTAAAGAGGGCACCGATTTATATTTCGCACGAAATCTCGTCAACGAGCGTCTCACCGCCATCGCGGCGCAATTGCCAACAGGGTTAACCCCTGAAATGGGCCCTATCGCCACAGGCTTGGGTGAAATTTACATGTACTCGTTAAGTGCTGAGCCTCAGGCGCGACAGGACAACGGTCAACCCTATGATGCTATGGCATTAAGGGAGATCCATGATTGGGTAGTTAAGCCCCAATTGTCGCTTGTTGAGGGGGTGACCGAGGTTTATGCGATAGGCGGATTTGAAAAGCAATATCATGTGAATCCTAATCCAGTCGCAATGATAAACTTTGGGATAAGTACAGGTGACCTTCTCAGTGCGCTAGAACGCAACAATGCGAATCAAGGCGCTGGTTTTGTAGAACAAAATGGGCAACAAGTACTGATCAGATCGGAAGCCCAACTGAGGGGCATCGACGATATCGGCCAAGTGGTTGTTAAGATCATTGATGGCGTACCGGTAAAAATTCAAGACATCGCCCAAATCAACCTCGGTAAAGAGCTGCGCTCTGGAGCCGGCACGTTAAATGGCCAAGAAACAGTGATTGGCACGACAATGATGTTAGTGGGAGAAAACTCTCGTACGGTCGCCAAAGCTGTGGACAGTAAGCTCGAAACCATTAAAACAAGCTTACCCGAGGGCGTTATCCTTGAAGCGGTTTACGATAGAACAAGCCTCGTTGACAAAACCATCGACACAGTACAGAAAAACCTCGTCGAGGGCGCTTTACTTGTCATCGTTGTGCTATTCGTTTTGCTTGGGAATGTGCGAGCTGCACTTATTACAGCCGCTGTAATACCCCTGGCAATGCTTGCCACGATATCGGGTATGGTCAAAACCGATGTGTCTGCTAACTTAATGAGTTTAGGCGCACTGGATTTTGGCTTGATTGTCGATGGCGCAGTTATCATTGTTGAAAACTGTATCAGGCGATTATCCGAATCCCAGAAGCAAAACGGCGCAACTCTACCGCTCAAAGAAAGACTGAATGTTGTATATGAAGCCACTAATGAAGTCATACGTCCCAGTTTGTTTGGTGTATTGATCATTACCATTGTTTATATCCCCTTGTTCACGCTCACTGGCGTCGAAGGTAAAATGTTCCACCCCATGGCAGCGACCGTGATAATGGCTTTGCTTGCCGCAATGGTATTTTGTTTTACCGTAGTGCCTGCGGCGATAGCGATTTTCATGAGAGGTAAAATTAGCGAAAAAGAAAGCCCAATTATTAAAGGTGCAAAGGCAGTCTATCGTCCTGTTTTAACCGGAGCGCTGCGTTTTAGATGGCTAGTGGTAGTAGCAGCGAGTGCTTTGGTTGTCGGCAGTTTATGGATGGGCAGTAAATTAGGCTCCGAGTTTATTCCTCAGCTCAATGAAGGTGATATCTTAGTACAGGCAATACGGATCCCTGGGACAGGGGTAGAACAAGCAGTTGAAATGCAAAAAACTCTTGAAGCGAAACTTATGCAGTATGAGCAAGTACAGACGGTATTCGGTCGCACGGGTACGGGTGAGGTCGCCACCGACCCTATGCCACCAAACATTACTGATACGTTTGTTATTTTAAAGCCTCGGGAGCAATGGCCCGATCCATCAATGACAAAAGCTGAGTTAGTGGAAACGTTTGAAGAGGACTTGTTTACTTTGCCCGGCAATAATTATGAATTTACGCAACCTATACAAATGCGTTTTAACGAATTGATTAGTGGCGTAAGGGCAGATTTGGGGATAAAGCTATTTGGGGATGACTTAGATACGCTCTTTGCATCTGCTTCTGACATTTTGACCGTTATTTCAACGATTGAAGGAGCTGATGACGCGAGGCTTGAGCAGGTAGAAGGCATTCCAATCTTCACCGTCACACCAAAGCCTGATCAATTGGCACGCTTTGGTTTGGATATAGCCGACTTGCAGTTATGGCTCAATGCTGCGACAGGTGGAGAAACCGCTGGAATGATTTTTGAAGGCGACAGACGCTTTGAGATTGTCGTGCGATATGGCGACGACATTCGAAATGAACTCACTCAGCTTGAGAGCGTTCCCATCGTCACGCCCTCTGGTGAGCATGTACCGATAAGCGAATTAGCCACACTGGCATTTAAAGAAGTACCTAGCCAAATAAGCCGGGAAAATGGCAAACGTAGTATTGTTGTCACAGCAAATGTGCGTGACAGAGATATTGGCACTTTTGTTGAAGAAGCTCAGGCGAGAATCAATGATGAAGTAGATTTACCTGCTGGTTATTGGCTCGACTATGGTGGAACCTTTGAGCAGCTCGAGAGTGCGAGTCAACGATTGACTATTGTGGTACCGGTTACGTTGTTTGTGATTTTGACAATGCTGGTAATTGCGTTTGGTTCTATACGCGATGCGTTGATTATCTTCACAGGTATCCCTTTGGCATTAACAGGCGGTGTAATGTCTCTTTGGTTAAGGGATATGCCTTTATCCATATCCGCGTCGGTAGGATTTATCGCGTTGTCTGGGATTGCCGTATTAAACGGATTGGTAATGCTGTCCTTCATCAAGCAACGTTTGCTAGAAACCGGAGAATTAGTGAATAGCATTGTTGAAGGGGCACTTATTCGCTTGCGTCCGGTATTAATGACAGCACTAGTGGCAAGCCTTGGATTTGTGCCCATGGCGCTCAATACGGGCATAGGTGCAGAGGTGCAACGGCCTTTGGCCACGGTGGTCATCGGCGGGATAATATCGTCAACCTTGCTAACACTGGTAGTGCTGCCTGTACTCTATCGACTCGTGCATAGTAAAGGGGATCAGTAGTGTTCTTGGGCATTTATTCGTAAATGCCCAAGTTTTACCTGAACGATTTTTAGGTACCTATTGACTCTTTATTAAGTATAGACTTTACAATCATATTCTTAACGTCATGTACGATAAGGATAGATATGGTTTCGCTTATTTTAATATCTGTATCTAACCTTTGTGAGCCCAACCCATTCGCCCTCGGTGTTCTAAGCGGGGGCTTTGTTTTTTATAGCAGGCAAATCACTTCCTCGAACTCACCATTTCGCCAGAACCCAAGTGATTTTTTTCCTCTGGGCGTGATGCGTTCAATGTAGTTTGGGAAATCGGTGTGCTTACCGCAAAGCGTATTCCCGTGAGTTAACAGTTCATGACTGAGAGCATCAGAAAGACTATCTCGTGAGATCTGTTTAGCTAACTTCAGCACATCAAGTGAGTTGATCATAATTATTTTCCGGTAAGCTTATCAAATAAGTACCCAGAACTTTCTTCATTAAGCGAGACACTATGTTTGGCGGCAAAGGCTCTGAGCTTTCTATCGTATATAGTCATATTACGCTCATCGCGACAGAAGAACTTTATAGTTGCTTCATTCTCGTAATAGTAAGCCCGAATATGAGGTACGGCCACGATTCGTAACAAATCGACCAATAAAATAATTAACCACTTGAATTAAAAGAAAAATTCAAGTCAAACTGTTGATTTTGCTTTGCGAAGTTATCAGATAAGTCTATTTGAAGTTTTCCATTTAATATATTTACCGACGCTGTATACAACAAAATGTAAAATCTCGTCCAACCGTATTACTGCGGGCTTTGGCTTTTTATGATGTCAAGTTTGTAGTTTAGGGGCTTTCGCTTTTTACTTAAATCGAGATGGTAATCGCCGAAGCGATTAATATGCTCAGTTCGATATGGCGAAAGAAACTTCAACACCTCTTCTGAAATTGGCATTTGACGTTGTTTCAATTGCGACAGAACTTCTGTCATGGATTGAACGTTATGCAAAATAACCAGATTAGCCACAAGCTGATTATACTTAATGACCTTCCGCTGTTCATGTCGCACATTTTCCGCAATAATACCGTCACCCCCAAAGAACAACCACTTGGTGAAGTTATTGAACTCTTCACTTTTATTGGTAGCAGAATGAATGGTGCGCCTGAGCTCCACATCGCTAATGTACTTCAGTAAGAATATAGTTCGTATCGCTCTACCCAACTCACGAAAGGCAAAATACAGTCGGTTTTTACGGCTGTAAGTTCCCAAACGTTTTAAAATTGTAGACGGTGATATTTTTCCTGCCTGAATAGACAGTGCCACACGTAACATATCGGGCAGGTGTCGTTCAATCAATGACCAATTGATATTACCTCGGAACAAACGGTTTATATGCTTGTACTTGGTTCGACCGTCAGCTTTGTAAAATACCAGCTTCTTGATGTTTCGTATTCGGGGCATCAAGTCAATACCTAGCAAATGAGCCAGGCCAAAAACGGTTGTGCTTTGAGCTTGAGTGTCTCCATGGATCACATCCGGCTGTATGTCCGATTCATTCTTAATGAGGCCATCAAGGATGTAGATAGCTTCATAAACGCCACACGGAATGAAGTGGCTGAATAAAGCTATGTAAGTGTCCGAGACGTGATAATAACCTATACCGCCATACCCCCCATAACGGATATGATACTCTGATAATAGGTTCTGTTCGTACACGTTCCACTTGGTACCATCAGCTGATGCTGATTTACCTGATCCCCAGAAGGATGGCAGCTCAAACTTGTTATAAGCATTCACGGTTTTTACAATAGCTTTTTCAAGTTTCTCTTCAGTGACATACTTTAAATTCAGCCAAGCAACTTGCTTACGGCTTAAGGTCTTGATTGAGCGAGCTGTTTGAGTTGGCCCAAGATTGCAGCCATAACAAAAAAGGGTCGATATAAAGCGTTTACGAGGATTATCAAGTTTGCTTTCAAATCCAGATACAGGCTTAAACAATTTGTGGGCGTCCAGCCATTGCTCGGATTCTACCAGAATATCGACAATGCTCTTTTCCTCAAGAGAGTCCCGTAAGGCTTCATCAAGCTTCTTGAGTTGTTGGGGCTCAGGGATATTCTGATGTCTTCTAATCACAAGCTGATCATTATTGAAATCAAGAAACTCATTGGATTGAAATTGCTCGTCCACCTGAGTTGATAATTCGCTGAGAGTTTTCTTTAATTCAGTTGCAAAGGTTTTGCTATCCTTTGAAAAACCTAGCATGTCAGTATATTCAGATAAACCTTGCTCGTATTCATCCCAACTGATTAGTTCTTTGCGATAATCTGAATGTTCCAGGCTGTAACGAATGAATAAATCACCTGAGCTGAGTTCATTCTTGATCCGAGACAGAACACACAACTCAAAGTATTTACGGTTGACCGTTTTCGTGTCTGCGTTGAATATCAGCTTCTTCCATTTATCGTTCACCCAGGGCTGCGCGACAAACTCCTCATAGTGACCCAGTTCCTGCTTGTGGGTATTTCGATACTCCAGAATGGTTTCTAGCGCCAGTAGAATCGAGCTATCTTCAGATGATGACCCTAACTCTAAAAGCTCCAAACAGTTCAGAAGCTGGGCACGTTGCGGTTTATACAATTTAAGCATAAAGGGATAATAATTATTTCCAGCATAGGCTAAGTGCTCTTCACACTCAGCTAATAGTATCGCTGGCTCTTCGCTCATGGCGTTTCGAATATCCGACAGTGATGGCGGTACGCCAGCTTCATTATCACCATAAGTTTTTAAGACATTACGAAACTGGCTGATAAGTTTTTCCGTTCGCTGTGTATGCTCCTGATGGTATTCCATCAGTCGGGTCTCCGCAGATTGGTGCAACTTATTCAATTTTCGTTTAAAGATACCCGCCACGTCGTCTAAGGATTGACTTAATTTTGATTGGATCATCAACACCATCAGTGTGTAACGTTTGGCCTGCTTCATTTCTTTTAAGTGAAAAGCATCCAATGAACGAGCCTCTAAAGTGAAATGATGTTTCTTCGTTAACGGTAGGAACTCCATATTTGGTAAGCGTTCGACTAGGCCTTGTAACCATTGTAAATGTTGAAGGTAGCTTTTGACTTCTTTATTCGTGGGTTTTTTAACTTCTCGTTTAATCGAGTCCCAGCGTGTTTTACTTCCAGAGCTATTAAGCATTCTATCCAACTCAGCTGTCAGCTCATGATTCAGCTTTCTATGCGTTTGCTTGAAATAGGCATCGTTGACTTGCTTTTTAGCTGATTTAGCGTATTTTACCAGAGTTGAGAAGCCGGGTAATTCATAGCGCTGTTTAACCAACCCTTCAATGACTATATTGATAATATCAGCGATTTCATGCTTTTTCTCAGATGCTTCGGATGACAGCTTATGAAGCAATAATGTTGTTTTATCATTGCTTTCAATTAGCTTAATGTCTAGATACCTTCTCACTAAAGCCTTTAACCGGGTTCGACTTCCACCTCTATCGAACCGTGATAAGTACTTTCTCGGAGCGCTCCTCATTTTCATCTGCTCAGAAATATGACTAATAATCTTGTTAGGGATGTCAGGAGACTTGAGAAAATACCCCAAACGCTGAGTTAATTTAATATGGACTAACAGGGCAAGCTGATCCAATTTGCGCCGGCGCTGCTGGCGAACATAGGCAATATCCTCGGGGGTGGGTGTATATACAGACTGTAATTCAGACTGACTCATGTTAGGTTTAATGCGCGGGTAAGCGGTTTCATTGATTGTTGTCATAGAGATATAAATACCAGCGACGGATCTCGAGGCCAGCTAGGAGGTCTGATTATTTGGTTACATTACAAAATGTTCGACTGTTTAGCTCAGCCACAATCACCTTGCAGTTTATCTAAAGTAATTTTAGTGCTGAGAAGTTTATTAAACTTGCGCAAGACGTTTAGTGTCCAAGTTCAATCTATACTGAATTCATGCTTAAAACTCATGATGAAGTGGCCCAGTCACTGTACTGCATTATTTTAGCTGTTCAATAAAGTGTTGCTGAATCTTATGCGATGAACCAATGTAACGAAGCGCCGTTTTTGGATCTTTCCAACCTACATATTCCATAAGCTCTTTAAGGCTCCAGCCATTACTGTCGGCCCAGGATGCGAACCCCCGTCGTAACGAATGACTACTAAAGGCATCAGGGTGTAATAGTCCAGCACCACTTGCACACTCTCGAACAATATTAATGATTGTATTGGATGTCATGCTCTTATGATTAAAATGTCCCCAGCGGTCGATCCCTACAAATAGCGGTCCTTTGCTTAATTCAGCGGCCGTAACCCAGTCCTGATAAGCAGTGACAGGGCAGAGTTTTTGCAAAGCTGGAACTTTATAGGTCACCCCTTTATTATCCCTATCGCCTTTCGTAGTAGGAAAATACAGTGACATTCCCTTGTTGGGGATCATGGTCACGTACTCAACATGGATATTAGTGAGCTCATCTGCTCGAAAAGCACGCCAGAACCCGAGTAGCAGAATGGCTTTATTTCGAATGAGTCTCAAGCCTTTCCTATAATCCTTTGACTCCTTTATCGACTCCTCAAGCCACTGAATAATGATTTTCAATTCTTCTAATTGGAGAGGCCGAGCCTGCTTGGTTTGGTATGCATGCGTTGCTCGGATACCTTTCATTACTTTTTTTACTAATGGTGCTTTCGTAGGATCTGGAAAACCGTATTCATGATGCCATTTTGCAAGTACGGCCAACCGGTGTGCTAAGGTGCTTGAAGTCAGCTTATCAGCGTAGTGACTGAGATACTGTGCAATCGCAGTTGGAGTGGCAGGTAAGAGTCCCCCCCAGTGACGCTCATAGTGTTCAATGGCGGTACGGTAACTGCGTACCGTATTTTCGCGAGTGGCTGCGTTGACGTAAAAACTCACTAAATCAATATTTTTAGAATCGGGCATATATGCGTGTTATGTACGACTTTATCTCATCATATCGTCCAAAAATGTCTATCACAATAGATAATCTACTATTATCTAAAATGAATTTTCGAAAGCTATAGACACGTAGATGACACAGTAATAATATGTATATACATATTATGTATTACATTACAAAATAATCAGAGACTTAAAAAATGGCGCGCACAGGCATCTCTCAATTTGACGTTGAAAAAGCATATAAATCATTGACTTCACAGGGTGTAAATAACCCATCAATTGATGCAATACGAGCTGAGCTGGGTAACACTGGCTCCAAAACCACCATCTCAAAATACCTCAAAGACATTAAAAAGACCCGTACTAACGGTACACTCACCGAGGTCAAAGTCTCCGACGCCATTGGGCACCTGGTAAGCCAGCTTGCTGCCAGGCTCAACGCTGAAGCGAATAAAACCATTGAAGACATGGAGCAAGCCTTTGATAAAGAGCGTAAGTCTTGGAATCAAGAAAAGTCAGGACTTGAGGAGTCGTTAAGCCAAGCCACAGAGCAAAATAAAGCTCTAAGTGATAACATTCACTCACTACAGGCGAAGCTCAATACTGCCAGCCGTGAGAGTGAGCAACTGAACACTGAGTTGCAAGGTATTCAAAGTGACTTGAAAGAACTTACAGCTGTTTGTGGACAAAAAGATGAACGAATTATCGATCTGGAGAAGAGTCTGCAACACAGTTATGACAACTTGAGCCACTTCCGCGAATCCGCTAAAGAACAGCGTGATCAACAAGAGCGCAAGCACGCTGAAGAAGTGTCGGGATTGCGAGCAGAGCAGCGAAAGCTGGGGCAAACCATTGCCTCTCAACAGTCAGAACTCACGCAGTTGAACCGTCAGAACGCTGAGCTAATCACCGAAAAGCGGTTGTTGGCCAAGTCACAGCGCGAACTTCAAAACTCATTAAAAGCGTTAACTGAACAGGTGCAGTCAGCCAGTACTGACAGAGAGGAGCTACTAGCGCAACTTGATGCTATAACCAAAGAAAACAATGAGCTAAACACTTCCGTTGTTCAGCTAGAGCATGAGGTTGAGGAATTGAAATCGCCCGAGAAACTCGCAAAAAAACAGGAAGTAGCCAAGTCTAAAAGCTAGCCTTTAAGCACAAAGCTGTGTAATAGTTGGTTAGTATCCACTTATCTTTTGTGAACTAACTGATAATCTGCTAGTCTACTGCCCTGCATTTATGAGAACGAGTAGAGACTCTTTTTTACCGTGAACCGTCAACTTTTAACTTTCGCTCTAGCCATATTGATTGCCCTGCAATCGGTAGTTGCTGTGGCGGACGTTCATCAGTTTCATCAATCCGGTTCTGAGCATCTTACTTTTGATCACGAGCATCAAAAAGCTCACTCTTCTCCAATACCAGATGATGACAAGCGTTGGTTAGAATCAGAAAAGAGCAAAAGCTACCAGCTTGATTGCCACCATTGTTGTCACTGTCATGGCTCATCACACCCTTTCTTTCTGGGTCGCCAAGATATCTCTGCTTCTCTTTATCAAAAGGGTGCTATTTTAGGCAACCCTTCCCATTACCGTTCCCATATAGCCTTCCCTGATAATCCCCCTCCGATCAGTTAAATACAGTACAAATAAACTTTTATTCTGAGGTATAGCGTTGTGCAAATGCCAACCCAGCTGTACCTGATGTACTTTGATTTTAATTGTGAGGAAATTTCATGAAGAAACTATCCGTTTCTTATGCGATGTGTGCCGTTATTTATTTGCTGTCGGCTTCGGCGCAAGCGCAACCCGTTGATTGGGAGCGCTGGCTGGCATCACAGATAAAGCAGCACCCAGACATCATCGCGGCCCGCGAGCAACTGCAAGGCTCGGAAGCTACTGCGGACGCAGCGGAACAGCCACTTTACAACCCGGAGTTATCTTCTGAGCTGGAACAGGTTGGTGAAGAAAATAACTACCGTGTAGGTGTTTCTCAAACGGTTGACTGGTGGGATAGACGAGGTGCTAAACAGCAGCAAGCGGCTTTTATCCGACAAGCAGCCAAAGCCCAGTATCAGCAACAGGTTATGAGTAAGACTGCTGAGGCTCTATCAGCATTGGTTGAGTGGCGTGCCAGTAATGAAGCCGCCATTATTGCTCAGGCACAAAAAGAGCAGCTTAATGCATTATTGCAAGTGGCTGAAAAGCGCCAAAAAGCAGGGGATATAGGCACTATTGATGCTGAACTCACCTTTCTATCTTTATCAAAACAGCTGGCACAGGTCGCTGAGCTTGAAGTCGCTTTGCAAAAAGCAGAAAGCAGAGTGCGCGAACTTTTGCCACAGTGGACTCCTGAAAAAGGAGGCATTCCCGAAGATTTCTGGCCTTCGGAGCCAGTGTCCATTACTGACCAGGAGTTGTTACAACATCCCTATGTTGCCAGCGCTCAGGCTCGCTGGAAGTCCATCAAGGAAGAGGCCGTAGCAACCCGCCGCGCAGCCAAAGCAGAGCCGACCTTTGGAGTCAATGCTGGTCGCGACGGTGGAGAAAATACTGTCGGCCTGACCTTCTCGATTCCTTTGAATGTACGTAATGACTACAGTGCCGAAACTCGTGTGGCTAATCGTGCAGCACTAGAAGCAGAGGCCCGATTCTTGGCCGTTTATCGCAATCTACGGTTTGACTGGCAGGCTGCACAAGCTGCCTGGAAACGTTATGACGAGCAATACCGACGCTGGCTCGAGCTAGCTCGTGGCAGAGTTGAAAATAGTGCTGACTTGTTGGAACGCCAGTGGCGAAGCGGCGACCTATCAACAACTGACTACCTGCTCGCTCTCAACCAGCGTTCGGAGAGCCTGCTGGCAGGAATCTCACTCGAAAAGCACACACAACTTGCGTTAACCGAAGTGTTGCTGCACTCCGGCCAGCTCAGAGCTGTTGCACCAACTGCGACTAAGCCACTGAATTAAAGATAGGATAATGAACATGAATAGATTATTGATAGCGATGCTAAGCGCCGCAATGACTGCACCAAGCATAGGGCTTGCAGAAACGATGAGTGGTGAGGCGCACGAACATGATAAGAGCAAGCCTGCTCAAGAGGTTATTGAGCATAAGGATGATGCGTCTCACAAGGAGCACCCATCAAATGCCACGGATGAACATGAGCGTCATGGTGATACAAAACATGGGTCTAGCGATAGTTCCCACAATGAAAGTCATGATGATGCGGGACACAGCGAAAGTAATACTGAAGAAGATGGACATGGGCATCAAGAAGAAGCTTCTGCCACTACGGCACTAAATGCTACTCAAATGACGATTGCTGATATCCAGGTTGCTCCTCTCACTGCCGAGCGCGTTGATTATGAGTTCTACGCACCAGGGGAAGTTCTTTCTAATGGATACACTAGCTACATAGTGTCACCGCGAGTAGCTTCCGTTGTATTACGTCGTCACGTAGCATTGGGCGCTCATGTCGAACAAGGTCAGCCACTGGTAACCCTGTTCAGTGAGGATGTGGCGCAGGCCCAGGCAGACTATCGCACCGCTTGGCCTGAATGGGAAAGAGTCCGCAAGCTCGGTCGCAAAACCGTTGGAGAGCAGCGTTATATCCAGGCCAAAACCAGCTGGGAGGCTGCTCGGGCAACGTTGCAGGCCTATGGGTTAGCTGAGTCAGATTTGCAGTCTCTGGCATCGCAAGATATTAAGGCATTGGGCGAATATACCCTACGTGCCGAAACCGATGGTTCTGTGTTATCTGACGACTTCGAGCAGGGGCAGCGCGTCGAAGCTGGTTCTCCTCTGATCAAGCTGGCCAATGAGAAGCAGCTCTGGGTCGAAGCACACCTTCCAGCAGATCAGTCTATATCACTTCCGCTCGGTACATTGGCTGACATTGTGGCTGGTGATATCCGAATTCAAGGCAAGGTATCCCAAGAAGCACATACCATAAACCCCGTTACACGAACCCGAACAGTGCGCTTATTGGTGGACAACCTGGAGCATAGGCTGCATCCGGGACAGTTTGCAGAGGTCTTCTTCCGTTTTCGTACAGAAGAGCCGGTATTGGCTGTGCCAGAGTCAGCACTGATGCGAAATCCCGATGGAGACTGGGCAATTTTTGTAGAAGAGAGTCCAGGGCAGTTTCGCTCTCAAGAAGTTGAACTAAAGCGAGCACTAGGTTCGTTGCGTGAAATTAACGGCATTGTTCCCGGAACACGTATTGTTACCGACGGTGCCTTTTTTGTTGCTTCACAAATCGCCAAAGGCGGTTTTGATCCGCATAACCACTAAGCATTAAGGAGACTCTATGTTTAATCGAATTGTCGATTGGGCGGTCACTAACCGTTTGCTGGTGGCGATTGCGCTCATTACACTAACGGTCAGCGCCTTTTTTATTATTCCAAGGCTGAATCTTGATGCATTTCCGGATGTTACCAACGTTCAGGTCTCGGTCAATACTGAAGCTCCTGGCTTGGCTGCTGAGGAAGTCGAGCAGCTGATAACCTATCCGATTGAAGCTGTCATGTACGCTCTGCCTGATGTAGAAGAAGTAAGGTCTATTTCAAAGACTGGCTTGTCTGGCGTTACTGTTGTGTTTAAGGAAGGCACTGATATTTACTTTGCCCGGCAACTGGTATTCGAGCGACTTCAGGCTGCCAAAGAGCTGATTCCAGAGGGCGTTGGTACACCCGAAATGGGGCCAAACACTTCTGGGCTGGGGCAAGTCTATCAGTATTTACTGGTTGCCGAACCCGGTTCGGGTTTCGATGCCATGGAGCTACGCAGCTTAAATGACTGGGTGGTCAAGTTGTTGCTTATCCCGGCCGAAGGCGTGACTGATGTGCTGTCTTTCGGCGGTGAGGTGCGTCAGTATCAGGTCGATCTGAATCCGTCAAAGCTGTTATCTTACGATCTGACCCAGGACGATATCATGGCGGCTCTGGAGCGTAACAACACCAATGTTGGCGGCTGGTATATGAACCGTGGTCAGGAGCAATTGGTGATCCGAGGTACCGGCTGGCTCGATCATGGCAAGCAAGGGCTGGAGCAGATCCGTCAAGTTCCCCTGAAAACGGTGGATGGCACCACTATCACCGTATCGGATGTAGCCAAAGTGAATCTGGGTAGCGAAATCCGCCAGGGCGCAGTGACCATGACACGCCGAACTTCGGATGGGAAAGTTGAGACACTAGGCGAAGTCGTCTCAGGCATTGTATTAAAACGTTTAGGCGCCAATACCAAAAGCACCATTGATGGGGTTAATGCCCGTATCGAGCGTATTAATCAGGCGTTACCGGAAGGAGTTAAGTTCGAGGCTTACTATGATCAGGCCGATCTGGTGACGCAAGCGGTTGATACCGTTGTCAATGCTCTGTTACTGGCGTTTGTCTTCATTGTGGTCATTTTGGCGCTGTTCCTAATGAATTTGCGTGCTACCTTACTGGTACTGATCTCAATTCCAATTTCCATCGGTATTGCTTTGATGGTGATGGCGTGGTTTGGTCTTTCGGCAAACTTAATGTCTCTAGGCGGTATTGCCGTGGCCATTGGCATGCTCGTGGATGGCTCTGTAGTGATGGTCGAAAACATGTTCAAACATTTGACCCATCCCGATGCCACCCATGACAAAGATAGACAGACAATGGTTCAGGATGATCCAGGTCCTGTTGATGCAGCTCATGATAGCCATGGGATTGCTTTACGCTTGCAAGAAGCTGGCAGAGAGGTAGCAAGACCTATATTTTTTGCGACAGCAATTATTTTAGTTGTCTTCATGCCGCTATTCAGTTTCGAAGGGGTCGAAGCCAAACTGTTCCAGCCGATGGCTATCAGTATCATGCTGTCTATGCTGTCCGCGCTGGTTGTAGCTTTAATCATAGTCCCAGCATTAGCCACCTACCTGTTTCGCAAAGGGATACGCCCGCGGGAGAGTTTCGTCTTGAAACCACTTGATAAACTCTACCGCAAGGGTTTGTCGTGGGCTATGAGCCACAGTAAGGTCGTCGTTGGTATTGCTGTAACGCTCGTGGTTGCGGCAGCTTTAGTAATACCGCGTCTGGGTACCGAGTTTGTGCCTGAACTCGAAGAAGGAACGGTCAACCTCCGGGTAACTCTCGCTCCGTCCTCCAGCCTGGATACTGCGCTTGAAGTCGCTCCAAAACTCGAAGCAATGCTGATGGAATTCCCGGAAGTCACCTATGCGTTATCACGCATTGGACGTGCCGAAATTGGCGGTGATCCAGAGCCAGTGAATAACATTGAGATCTATATTGGTCTTAAGCCAGTGCCAGAATGGACCAGCGCCGATAATCGTTATGAACTTCAATCCCTGATGGAGCAAAAGCTGGAACAACATCCCGGATTGCTGTTCAATTTTTCACAACCAATTGCCACCCGTGTGGATGAGCTGTTATCGGGGGTTAAAGCGCAACTAGCGATAAAACTCTTTGGTAAAGATCTTGATGTGCTGGCTGAAAAAGGGCAGGCAATTGAGGCAGTGGTCAAAAAGATCGACGGTACGCGTGATGTTGCCATGGAGCAAATTGTCGGTGAAGCTCAATTGGTCGTAAAGCCCAATCGCCGCGCATTGTCTCGTTATGGACTCGACGTAGCGGATGTCATGGAAGTGGTTCGAAATGGGCTTGGCGGTGCCAGCGCTGGACAAATCATCAATGGTAACGAACGTTATGATATCTATGTTCGGTTGGATGAACGTTTTCGCCAAGATCGCGAAACTATTGCTGACCTTCGTTTGCAGGCACCTTCAGGAGCCTGGGTTCGCCTTGGTGATGTAGCCTCTGTAAATATTGCTTCCGGCCCGCCGCAGGTTCGCCGCGATGATGTTCAGCGCAGAGTAGTCGTTCAGGCCAATGTGCAAGGGCGTGATATGGGCAGTGTGGTAGCAGATATTCGCGCAGCGATTGCTGAACAAGTTGATTTGCCAACGGGTTACTCCGTGGATATAGGTGGACAATTCGAAAATCAACAGCGAGCACAAAAGCGTCTGTCGCTGGTCGTGCCATTATCGCTGGCGCTTATTGCCTTGTTGCTTTACTTTGCCTTTGCTTCGGTTGGTCAGGCTATGCTGATCCTGGTAAATGTACCTCTAGCCGTTATTGGTGGGGTGTTCTCACTCTGGCTGTCAGGGCAGTATTTATCAGTGCCCAGCTCGGTCGGATTTATTACCCTGTTTGGCGTCGCGGTACTTAACGGTGTAGTGATGGTTGAAAGTATCAATCAGCGTATCAAGGATGGCCTACCTGTCAGTGAAGCCGCTTTTGATGGTGCCGTATCCAGGCTTAGACCGGTATTGATGACAGCAGTGACATCTGCGTTAGGTTTAATACCGATGTTGCTATCAAATGGCGTTGGCGCAGAGATACAAAAACCGCTTGCCAGTGTTATCGTAGGCGGGCTGATAACAGCCACATTTTTAACACTGTTTGTGTTGCCCGTTCTGTTTGCCTGGTTTTCAAAAGGTAAGTTGAAGGAGAAACACTAACTAGCAATCTGCCGGCTCTATTTTGGAGTCGGCAATACTTTATAATAGCAAGATGGTTTGAACCAACACCCCATTAATGCTGAAAGCTCGCCCATTTTCGTATCGAGGACTCTCCGCTTTAGACTATAGTGATCGGGGAGGGGGAAAGCCAATATCAAAAAATGCAAGGTATACCTATGAGCCAGAAATGTAACCGTGACTGCAAAGCAGATGCTACAGATGAAACACAAGATATTACTAACGACGACAAGTTATTTGAAGGGGCACATGTAAGCGAATACCACGTTCCTAAAATGGACTGCCCATCAGAGGAAAGCATGATCCGAATGGCACTGGACAGTCTTGAGCCAAGTGTAATCCTCGAGTTTGATACACATAAACGCATAGTTAGAGTGCTTCATCACCTTGAACTCAGGGACATGGTAGAAGACCGGATAACGTCTCTTGGGCTTGGGGCTAGATTGGAATCAACTAACGCTGTGGACAGCGAGATTATCCATAAAGCAAGGTTGACGGCACAAAATGAAGAAGCAGAGGAAGCTGGGATACTTAAAATGCTATTAGCTATTAATGCAGTGATGTTTATTACAGAACTTGTTATCGGCTGGTGGGCACAATCGACCGGATTGATAGCTGATTCATTGGATATGTTTGCCGATGCAGCAGTGTATGGGGTGGCACTATACGCCGTTGGGCATGGCGTCCGAAAAAAACTCCGTGCAGCGCATATATCAGGATGGTTACAGATTATATTAGCTCTGGGTGTATTAACAGAAGTTGTGAGGAGACTGGTTCAAGGGAGTGAGCCTGAGTCAAACCTTATGATGGTGTTTGGCTTAATTGCCTTGGTAGCAAATGTCTGGTGCTTAATCTTAATTGCCAAAAAGCGAAATGGCGGCGCTCACATGAGAGCAAGTTGGATTTTTTCTGCTAACGATGTCATCGCTAACGCAGGCGTTATTATTGCCGGAGGATTAGTGGCATGGACGGGCTCACAATATCCAGACTTAATCATTGGGTTTATCATTGGATTAATTGTTTTAGTTGGCGGTATTCGTATATTGAAGATCAAATCCTAAGGTAGGAATAGAGCTCCACAAGAGGTAATCTTAAATGCATGATCATTCGCACTCACATGGTTCAAATAATCGTATAGGTTGGGCATTTTTTCTGAATGTCACCTTTACCATTATCGAATTTATAGGAGGTATCTTAACCAATAGTACCGCCATCATGGCCGACGCCGTTCATGATCTTGGCGACAGTTTATCCATCGGATTTGCTTGGTTTCTCAGTAAAGTTAGTGAAAAAGGTTCAAATTCAGAGTTCACCTATGGTTACCGCCGGTTATCATTGTTCGGTGCACTTATTAATGGTCTAGTCCTCATTATTGGTTCCGTCTGGGTTCTGACAGAAGCTATCCCTAAACTCCTGCAACCAGAAATGCCTATAGTTGAGGGCATGATCGCCTTAGCCGTGTTTGGGGTGCTAGTTAATGGGTTTGCGGCTTATAAATTAAGTAAAGGCAAAACTCTTAATGAGCGTGTACTCAATTGGCATTTATTGGAAGATGTACTGGGTTGGGTTGCAGTTTTAATCGTTTCCATCGTACTTCTTTTTGTTGACTGGCCCATTCTTGACCCAGCTTTATCAATTCTTTTCACTCTCTATATTTTAATTAATGTTGCTAAAAACCTTTGGCACACTATAAGGTTATTTTTACAGGCAATCCCTGACAAAGAACTGTCAAAATCAGTTTATAAAACCTTAATAGAACTCAAAGAAGTGGATAGTATCCATCACCTGCACTTGTGGTCATTGGATGGAGAGCATCATGTACTTACTGCTCATCTAGCTCTACAAGAGGCACTGTCTACTCAACAGCAACTGGAGTTAAAAAAGTCCATAGCAGAACGATTGAGTAAATTTAATTTAGAGCATACGACCATTGAGCTTGAAATGACAAATGAGCAATGTCGCGATGATTCTCAAGCTCTGTAATTGGGAGTGTACAGCTATAATTTATATTGTGGCCGCACTGTAACTGGTACCCTTGACCTATGCGTCGATTAATTTATTTCGTTGAATCAAATCTTGTTTGGTTTGTGATTATTGTAGCTGGAGTTGGCCTGATATTGCCCGAATCCGGGAAGTACCTCGACTCCTCAATAGCCCCTTTACTTGTGATTCTGATGTTTGTGATCAGCCTTACATTTGATGCACATGCCGTACGAATAGTCTTTCGCAAACCGTCAAGACAGTTTTTGGCAATGGGGCTCGTCTATGGCCCGATTCAATTGCAGGCTTCTTGACTGGTCGCCTTTTTCAATGCGGTCAATACAGCCTTTTCTCCTTTCGTAGTTCCGCTCCTTTTTCTATGGCTGACAGGGATACAGCTAGAAGTCCCTCTCGTTTCCATCATCCTGGAGTTAGCTCTAGTTGTTTTAGTGCCTACAATTCTCGGTGTAACCTTACGCACCAACTTTCCGACGATTATTTCAAAGCATGATTCGACTTACGCAGGAATTGGGTCAGTCTTCTATCTTGTAATATTACTTGCGGTAGTGGCTTCCAATGCAGAAACCATCATTGGTTATGGATAGTATGCTTTTGTAATTGCTGGAGCAGCTTTAAGTCTAAATCTTTGTGGCTACTTAATTGGAATGGCTTCACGGTTTATAACGACAGACCGACCGGAAGTCATCGCATACCTATTTACTGTCAGCAAAAAAGAATTTAGCATTGCAGCGGCTTTTGTGGCTGCATCCCGGTTGCCATCAGAAATAGTAATACCAGCCACATTCTTTGCAGTAATTCAGATGATCACATCTCCTATTGTGGCCAAATATCTTGCTTGAGGCTAGCTCTCAAACAGTTACTGAAGAAACTTTCCACGAAGAAATATGCAGTAAATTGGTAGTACCGTATCACTGGAAACCAAAAGCAGACTCATAAATATCTTTTCTGACGAAAGATAAAGCTTACCCAGCACAGCAAGACAGTTCTTTAATATCTTTACTGAAAGTTTGTGCACAAAGCTTCAGGCCTTCCACCATAGTTAAATAAGGAAACAATTGATCCGCTAAGTCATCCACTGTCATGTGGTTGTGAATCGCCAGTGCCGCGCTCTGGATAATCTCGCCGCCATCATGAGCTAATACTTGGGCTCCGATCAGGCGTTGGGAGCCAGCTTCAACCACCAGTTTGATGAAACCCTGAGAGTCGAAGTTAGCCAGTGCTCGAGGCACGTTTTCCAGTGGGAATACTCGACTTTCGGTCTCAATATTCTGTGCATGAGCTTCTTGTTCTGACAACCCTACCGTTGCTACCTGCGGTTCGGTAAAGATCACGGCTGGCATCGCGGATAGATTCAACCGAGCTTCACCCCCTGTCATGTTAATCCCTGCACGACTGCCTGCCGCTGCCGCGACATAAACCAGTTGCGGCATGTTACTACAATCACCTGCTGCGTAAATATGTGACTGTGATGTGCGCATCTGATCACCTACAGTGACCGCTCCATTGGCCTCTTTTTCTACACCGGCAGCGGCAAGATTAAGCTTACCGGTATTAGGTGCACGGCCGGTGGCGACCAGCAATTTATCGCCACGAATTTCTCCTTGCTCGGTATCAAGGATAAACTTATTATCTTCATAAGACACCTGACTGGCTTGGGTATGTTCCAGTACGCGAATGCCTTCCTGTTCAAAAGCTACGGTTAAGCCTTCTCCCAACAGTGGGTCTTCACGGAGCAATAAAGTACTGCGAGCCAAGATAGTGACCTCTGCACCCAGCCGACGATAAGCTTGAGCAAGTTCGACAGCCACAACTGAAGAGCCTATCACTAACAAGTGCTCAGGTAGCTCAGTTTCGAATAAAGCTTCCGTCGAAGTCCAATAAGGGGTATCAACCAGGCCTGGAATAGGAGGAATAGATGGCTGACTGCCGCTGGCAATCAAAAAGCGATCTGCAACCAGCTCTTGCTCGTAACCATCTTTGTTGCGAATAGTTAAGGTATGAGTATCTTTAAAAGATGCATAACCTTGTACCAATGACAATGCTGGATTGGTATCCAGAATATGCTGATATTTGGCGGCACGTAACTCTTCCACGCGTGCAGTTTGTTGTTTCGCTAACAAGCTACGATCCAAAGAAGGTTCATGATTTTCTAGACCGTCGAAAGGATTGTTACGCTGCTGTTCAGCCAGCTGGGCAGCCCGGAGCAGAATTTTCGAAGGTACACAACCGACATTAACACAACAACCTCCGATCACATCTCCAGCTTCAACGAGTGTGACTTGTGCTCCATTTTCCACTGCCTTGATAGCACAAGCAAAAGCAGCCGAGCCAGTACCGATGATAGCGACATGCAGCGACTTTTTGTCAGTCACATCTTCACTATCGCAGCCATCTAACGCGACAGGTTGAGCCGTGTAGCCAAGAGCTTTGATGGTATTGATTAGCGTCTGTTCATTGACATCAGATTCTGCTTCGACGACTGCACTGGATTTCGTATAAAAAACGGTGGCATTTCTGACGCCAGGCATGACGATCAAGGCATCTTCGATCTGCTGAGGGCATCTTTCACAAGTCATTCCAGAGATGGAGAATTTACGCATAAAGACCTCCTTATGGATTTGAGTGAGTGTTGTCGGCAGGAAGCACACAACTTTCATTGTCACAGCGTTTATCCGCTGGCGAAAAAATATCCCAGATTGATACCGCTACCATCAGTGCCAAGGCTGAGTACGTCACATAAGTGCTCCAGGCATATTGAAAGAACGGATAAAGTGATAGCAACAACAGAATAGGCCCTAGCATACCAAGCAGGTTACGATGCCACTGCTTGTGACCAATCCAGCCAAGTCCGTTAACTATTAGGCTAACCCAAGCCAATATAGGCAAGAGTGTATTGATAAAGAACCACTACCACTGACTGAGGAACCCTGCCCGATGGCTGCCCCCAAGCTGGCGATGGCCGGAAAGCACATGGCACAACCCATGGCAGACACCACGGCACCTAATGAGCTGGCTTTGTCGCCAATGCGGGTAAAAAGACTCAGCAGGTTCTTCATTAGTATTCGTCCTTTATTGCTTTACCACAGATGGATAGCCGGCATTTTTTGTGGCCTCGGTCAGCTTTTCCACCGTAGTTTTTTCATCATCAAAAGTGACCACGGCTAACTTATCTTCGAAGGTCACTTCAGCTTTGGTAACTCCCTCAACCTGTTGCAATGCTTTTTCCACCGTAATCGGACAAGTTACGCAGGTCATCGTGGGAACTTCAAGCATGACTGTTTGCTGCTTGGCAAACGCACCCAAGCTAAGTATTGATAGTAGGGATAATAGTGCAATTTTTTTCATCTTCTTCTCCAAGGGTTATTTCTCAACGATATAATTAAGCAAACCAGATAATCCAGTAATTGCTAGTGACTAATATTAATGCAATGAAGGCGGTTACCCAGAAAATGATCTGCCGGCGCTTACGTACTTGTGGCATTGCACAAGCGGTTCCAGGCTCACACTCTTCTATAGGTCGATAAACTTTCCAACCGGCAAAACTAAATAAAACCAGTACCAGCAAGATAAAAATAGGGCGGTATGGCTCCAATACGGTCAGATTGCCAATCCAAGAACCACTAACGCCTAGTAGTAACAAGACTAAGGGCCCAGCACAACAAAGCCCAGCACCAATAGCAGCAGCAATACCACCAACTAGCGGTAAACTGGTATCGTTTTTTGCCATGGCTTACTCCACTTCAAATGTTCTGATAGAAAACAGTATAAACTCCGTATCCAAGTACGGAGTCAAGGGGTTTAGCGATTGTTATTAGTTGTTTTCTGGGAGAAGGGAAGTAATAATCGGGCAATGTGCCTGTTCAGTGTTGCTTGCACATTGTTTCAGTAAATCATTAAGACTGGTTTCTAAGCGGCGTAGATCAGCCATTTTTGCACGAACACTGGCAAGTTTGTGGTTTGCTATACTTTGTACTTCTTGGCAAGAAGTCTCTTCCAGCATCAGCAAGTTAGCGATCTCATCCAAGGAAAACCCTAACTCTTGAGCACGTTTGATAAACCGAATGCGATTCAAAGTCGTCTCAGGATAACGACGATAACCTTTAACGGGTTTTTGGGGCTGTTCAATTAAGCCGCACCGTTCATAATATCTAACGGTCTCAACGTTTACGCTTGCCAATTTGGCAAGTTGACCAATTACATACATAATTTAACCGTATTGTCGGTACTGAAGTGGGTAGTAAAATTCTAAGTTGAAAGTACGAATATAACAAACAGTGTATCAATAGCGCAAAGTCTGCTGTTAGTTCGTTGAGATATTCAATATATTTCATATGGTTAAACTATTTTTTGGTCGATTTATCACGAATCGTGGCCGTACCTCGAATATCGTTTTCACCAGCGTCGATGTTAATGCCTCCATCATTTAGCCAGTAAGCTTTCTGACCAGCGACAAAGTTCTCCTTAGCAAATGACGATAAGATGTCTTCAACTTGCTTAGGCGCTACAGCGAGAAAGTGAGTTTGGCAATAAGGCATGAACATCGGCTTTGGTTGCGTTGTTATCTATCAAGCATAGCTAAGAACTGACTTTGAATATCGATCTTTTTGTCAGTAATCTTTTTTCACTGCGCCAAACTTGAGCAAGCCATCATAGCGAAAGCAATGCACTCTCTTACATACTCCAGCGCCTGTTTTATAAGCGTTACTACCGTACCTTTGTTAAGCCGAATACTGCCCAAGGTCGGTGGCCCAGAAGCCGTGAAAATAGCAGTTACCTTGCAAAGGGAAGGCTCCTTGATGCACCTGCCTACGCCGGAATTCTCGGTTTCAGTAAGAGGGTTGCTTGAGTGACCACTGACTTCAAAATCAAGCCATCATCAATAAAGTTCATAGGTAAACCTCTGGTAACAGTATAAAACACCTTACTCTTTTCAGATCTCCGCGCAAGTTGCATTTTGCTGTAAAAGTTGTTATTAACACTAAAATTCTGATTAATAAGTATAAAACTGTTATTTTTCCTCAATGCTTTTTCGTATAATCACCTACTCTAACGGCCTGTTGTGGTTGATGTAGATGTAGCGGTCAATATGACATGGCCAGTCCAGCAACTCTAATTACATGGCCAAAGTCACTGTTCCACTACAGCTAAAACAACTCACAGGTCGGAGCCTGCATTAATTGGGATTGCTCAAATAACTCACAGATCTAAATTTTCCATCAGGTAGATTTAACAACATTAAAATATTATACTTCTGCCGTGGGAGTACCGTTTAGTGAGCTAAGAGCGGTTGAGGATAAATCGTTACCGTTGGAAGGTAAACCACCTTCATTTGATGACAACCTTATCATCCATGGCGATAACCTCGTAGCCATAAAGACGAGCATTTAAATGGAAACGATGACACTAGAGGCTGTTGATCTTTGAACATTATTTGTTCAGCAGTACATTGGTAGCCACATCATCATGAATGCCAATGCGACTGTACTGCTATAGTTTCGAGCTAGCTTGTCGTATCTTGTTGATATTGCCCGGTACCTTTTTATCCTCAAAAACGCGTTTTCAACAAGATGCCTATATCGATACAGGCACCAGTCCATATCGTCATTACCTAATTTGTTATTTCGTTTGCGTGGAATATTGGCATCTGCTCCACTTTCTTCTACGTAAGCTCTAAAAGCTTCACTGTCATGGCCTTTATCAGCACATACAATATCGGCTTGTGGGGAGTTTATTATCAGACTTTGTGCATGTACGATGTCGTTCACTTGACCACCGGATAGTTCAAAATAAACGGGCAGGCCACCGCTATCTACCGCAAGGTGAATTTTCGTTGAGTTACCACTTCGACTTTTTCCGATGGCCTCATCTTGTTTACCCGCTGTACCGCTACTATCCTGATGCGCTTTAACTATACTACCATCAAGAAACAACCATTCTGGGTCACCCTCGGAGGCTAAGCTTTCAAATAACTTTTGCAATATGCCTTTCTTCGACCATAAATTAAATCGTCGGTAGACCGTATTCCAGAGACCAAATTCAGATGGCAAATCCCGCCACTGAATGCCGGTACGCATTCGGTAAAGTATGCCCTCCAGGGTATTTCGGTGCTCATATTTGTTATAGACTCTGCCACTCTCCTTTAGCAGTACTTTTAGGATTTCCCACGCATCATCTGTTAACATCGTTCTTGGCATAGCAACATTACGGTTAATTATTTTTGGCGAAACAATTATACCTCGTTGCTATGCCGGCTGCTTTTCATACAAAGATCAACAACCTCTAGCGTTCAATCAAGACAATATGCCATTATGTATCAAACATTACGGCATATTGTTTATTATGAATAGTTTATTGCATTTAAAAGAAGGTGCATTTGCTGAGCGACTCACCGATAAAGCGATCACCAAAGTCATCGCTCAGGAAAGTAAAGATGATGAACTTAAGTTTTTTGTTTTTGCAATTAACGCTGATACTAAAACAGCATACGTTATGCGCCATGGCCGTTCTGATGCGCTGCGGACATGGCGCCTGGACAATCTAGCAAGGTTTTTAAAATTGCACGCTGTAGACGCTTTTGAAGTGCAATACGCGAAAATACAAGATTAATAAAGGTCAGTTGGGCATGGAATGTATTTTTAAAGCAAGAGAGCAACTGGAGCGTATCTGGCCACTAACAGAATTATGTTCTGCGCCGCCTACCACTCGGAATAAACTCATTTCATCAATGTTATTTGGGCTATTTGCATTCTAAGGTTGGATATTGAAATTTCATCCAGAGAGCGACATTTCCGATTTGTGCAAAACTTGGTAGAAACTGGTTTGATAGTCAAGGTCGCCTAAAGACAAACAGCGGACATTCAGGTCATCATTTGGACTTCCGGTTTAAGCAATATTGCTTTCATCCCCACCTACAAGAATGCATCTCTGGAGTGTGCCGGATAGTGTCTGTTAGCGCGTTTCACTCTAATTGAACCTTTGGTTTGTGTGATTTGCTAATTGTCTTGGTTATGTACAGGAGAAAACTTTACAGACATACGCTGTGCACCGCAGCCATTAGAGCTAAAAAGCAAGCGATATTCGTCGGTTGTCGATGTACATTTTATTCTGCTTTACAAAAGTATAAAGCTTTAAATCGGCGAACCCTTCTCCACAACCATTTTGAATGAATAGTAGATAATCGATAGGGTTACTGTTACTAATTTTACCGTGTCGATATAAGCAGCATATATGTAAAATGAAATGAGAATTTATCAAAAGTAGGCCACATTATGCCAAACAGAACTATTAGCAAACTGGCAAAAGAAGTTGGGGTGAATGTCGAAACTATCCGCTTTTACGAGCGCAAAAGTTTAATTGAACAGCCCACAAAGCCAGAAACAGGCTACCGACACTACTCTGATGAAATAGTTAACAGAGTCAGATTTATCAAAAGAACCCAAGAACTAGGTTTTTCTCTAAAGGAGATCGAGAATCTACTCAAATTAAACGACTCCCCGTGTAGCCAAGTTCAAGATTTGGCTGAAGCCAAGCTAGAATCTGTAGCCGATAAGATCAGTGATTTAAAAAAATTACAAAAGGCGTTAACCGAGTTGGTTGGTTTATGTCATTCTAATGCCGATAAAAACACCTGCCCAGTCATTGACTCACTTCAACCGAATTCAAAATAACAAAAAACGCTTGACTCCGTACCTAGATACGGCATTCATACTCTAGTTAAGTTCATAAACTGGAGTATGAAAAATTGAACCAAGATTCAAACTTACCTTTGATTAGTGGGGTAATTGCAGCCATTGGTGCAGGATTATGCTGTGCTGGACCGTTGGTTTTGCTTTTACTCGGCATTAGCGGTTCTTGGATAAGTAACCTAACGCTATTAGAGCCATACAGACCAATCTTTATAGTTTTGGTTATTGCTGCATTTGGGTTCGCAGGCTGGAAAGTTCATCGACCTATCGAAAAATGTGAGCAAGGCACTGCATGTGCAATTCCAAAAACAAGAAAACGCAGACAAGTCACTTTTTGGGTATCAGCACTAGTCGCACTTGTCCTTGTGACGAGTAATTACTGGATCATTTGGTTTGCGTAAGTTTTCGAAAAATCTTTAAAACGGAGAATATCATTATGAAAAAATTAATAACTTGTTTATTACTTAGCGTGTCGGCGGCGTCTGTTGTGGCAAAAGAACAAACGGTTACGCTGGAAGTTCCTACCATGAACTGTGTGACCTGTCCGATTACCGTTAAAAAAGCCTTAGAAAACGTTGATGGTGTGAAACTCGCCAAAGTATCGTATGACACTAAATTAGCGTTGGTAACATTTGATGACGAAAAGGCCACCATCAAAGCACTCACTGATGCCACAACGAATGCGGGCTACCCATCCAAGAAAGTTAAGTAGTCTTATGAAGAAACTACTGAATATAACCACACGTTTTGGAGAAAAAGCAGGTGCTATTGGAGCGCTCGTTTCCGCGATGGGGTGTGCGATGTGTTTCCCTGCAATTGCCAGCTTAGGCGCTGCAATTGGAATGGGATTCCTGAGTCAGTGGGAAGGACTGTTTATCAATACCTTATTGCCCTTTTTTGCTTGGGTTGTACTCGTACTAAATGGTTTAGGGTGGCTGAGTCATAAACAATGGCGACGAAGCGCCATCGGTATGATAGCTCCCGTCCTTTTACTATTGTCTTTGTACCCTTGGTTTAAATATGGGTGGAGTACATACGTAACCTATTCAGCACTAGGGTTAATGGTCTTGGTATCGCTATGGGATATATTTTCACCTGCTTACCATCGCTATGATGGCACATGTGACACAACTGACAATATTGGCGCTAAGGAGTTAAAATGATTAAGTTAAGTATTCAAGGCATGACATGCCCCAGTTGTGCACCTAAGGTTCACAATAAAATAATCAAACTAGAAGGCGTACTTGACGTTTCAGTCTCTTATGAAGAGAGTTTAGTCTCAATCACTCCGTCAGAAGATTTCAACGTCCAGAGTGCAATTGACGCCTTAGAGTCAGAGGGCTACCAATCTCATGCGCAGGAGGATTCTTGTTGTGCATCTGATCAGTTTGTATCAAATAAAAAACATCTGCATGTTGCCATTATTGGCAGTGGATCTGGCGCATTCGCTTGTGCAACCAAGGCTGCTGAAGGTGGCGCAAAAGTTACCATCATTGAGGGAGCAGACGTTATAGGTGGCTGCTGCGTAAATGTAGGCTGTGTGCCATCAAAAATATTGATCAGAGCCGCACAACTCGCGGAGCAACAACGTAACAATCCATTTGCAGGTCTTGAAAATCACCAGCCGCAATTAAATCGAGCATTATTGTCGCAGCAACAATCGGCACGTGTTGAGGAGTTGAGACATGCTAAATATCAGAACATCTTAGATACAAACCCTTCTTTGAGTCTTATCAAAGGTTATGCACGCTTTAAAAACGCCAACACTCTGATTATTGATAAACCAGACGGTGATCAACAAGAAATCAGTGCGGATAAAATTTTAATTGCTACGGGATCTACTCCCACCATTCCAGCAATCAATGGGTTGAGCGGTACGCCTTATTGGACTTCAACAGAAGCACTATTTGCAACTGATTTACCAGAGCATTTGGTTGTTATAGGCTCATCAGTAGTGGCACTGGAAATCGCTCAAGCGTATCGTCGGTTGGGTTCTGAAGTGACGGTGCTTGCAAGGCATACCTTACTATATCGTGAAGATCCATTATTAGGTGAAGAACTGGAGAAATGTTTCAAAAAAGAAGGCATCAATGTTCTTACTTATACGAGTGCCAAAAACATTGCCCACGATGGTAAACAATTTATTATCGACTCAAACAACGGTCAAATCACCTCTGACAGACTACTTGTATCAACGGGACGTCATGCCAATACAGAAAAACTCAACTTAAAAGCGGTGGGTGTACAAGTTACCGAGCGAGGCGAAGTAATGGTCGATGAAAAGATGCAAACAAATGTCGAAGGTATATATGCAGCAGGTGACTGCTCGAACATGCCACAATTTGTTTACGTAGCGGCAGCCGCAGGCAGCCGAGCAGGAACGAATATGACTGGTGGTGATGTGAATTTAGATCTAACGACTATGCCTGCCGTTATTTTTACCGATCCCCAAGTAGCTACGGTAGGATTAACTGAAACTCAAGCGAACCAGCAAGGCATTAGTACGATAAGTCGGGTGTTACCAATGGAAAATGTGCCTAGAGCATTAGCTAATTTTGAAACTGACGGGTTTATTAAATTAGTTGCAGAGGAATCCACAGGTAAGCTGATAGGCGCACAAATATTGGCTCATGAAGGTGGTGAGCTTGTTCAAAGCGTAGCAATTGCCATTATCAACAATATGACAGTTGAAGAATTAGCAGGACAACTATTTCCTTACCTGACAATGGTAGAGGGGTTAAAACTATGCGCTCAAACCTTCAATAAAGACGTATCTGAATTATCCTGTTGCGCAGCTTAATCGAACCTAATATGTTAGAGCTAGCGCTTATGCTAGCTCCACCTTTACAAAACAATTGATGTTTTTTTGAACGCTCATATACATGAAAAATATGTAAAGGCCAACTTCCGCTTTACGTAAAGCTGACGCTCAGAGCCATGTAAAATTGATAGCGATTATGATCGGATGGTAGGCGCAAAAAATAATTGGTGCGCAGTGTCTAGAACATTCATGGCAAAGGACGCTGGCAACGCATCGTGCCAATCAGCCAACGGGCGCTAGAATGGATCACATTATACTGGCAACGAATTCGTCCCATTTTTGGTTGTGATTGTTTTTTGGGCTAATAACGGAAACGATTATTTGCCTAACATGTTATCTGATGTGGTCGCCAAATATGTTAAGCAAGTTTTCAGCCTCATGGAGCGTGTCATTTGTTTAGGCATGTAACAGTAACATTAATGCTAGATAACGATGCAGAGAGCCGGCATGTACATGTGATGTTATGACACGCAAGTTTAAGTTCAACAAAGATGTATACGCATGTTAGTCAGGAAAAAATTGCATGCGGTTTATCAGTGGACTCATCCTTTGGCAATGACCTCTGGGGTTGAAATTATCTAGCTAAATGGAGCTCAAGGGTGATTACATAGCTGTTCTTTTGAGCTTCAAGCCAACCTTGAGGATCAGTAAGAATTGAAAAAAACAACTCAAAACCATATACTACACATATACCTCGTGACTAGAAGTAACTTCAGTCGAAAAATTCGAGGTCACTACCGGCTATGATTCAGTTACTCTTCGCTGCGGCTATTTAAATTTTTTAAATGGCCGCAGTGTTAAGTAGTAAACCTCTTGAATCAAATTATCGTTTATTCGAGATTCGAGGCGTTTCGCTCCCGCTTGGCTTGTCATGGCTTACCGAAGGTTTGATTGCTCTATGCTCTATTGCTCTTCAGGGACTGCTTATCGCAATGAAAACAAACGCAAGCTATAGAACGTTTCAAGAAGTGTTTGTTTCCAATTTTCATAACTCTCTCTCATTTGATGACTTTCTTAATCTTTCCGTTGATAAGAACATTGAAGTTACCCAGATAAAAGAGCGCGAGATTGTTAAACCATCTGAACGGCTCAAACGCATACTTCATTTTTTGGCAAAAAACGTGTTTGACTATGGAATTATTGCTACTGAAGTGGTTTTTTCATATCGAAAAGGCGTAAATGTTCGTGATGCAGTATTACCTCACTCTAAAAACAAATTTTTCTTTCAGACGGATATATCGAATTTTTTTAGCAGCATAACAAAACCCCTAGTACGTAACTCGATCCGTAACGGATTGGGAAGTGTTCCTATTTCAGATGTTCATGAATATCTAGATGTCATTTTAAATCTTGTCTCATATAAAAATGGTCTTCCATTGGGGTTTCCTACGTCTCCCGCCATAAGCAATATGTGCCTGTTAAATTTTGATAAAGAGTTATTGATACAATCGAATAAATTAGATGTTAGTTACACCAGATATGCTGATGACATCATTTTGTCTGCGGACAATGAAGAGGTTTTAAGAAAGCTTGCGGCCATGGTTAGTGGGCTTTTGCAAGAGTTCGTCGGTGCGGAAATCAAACTAAATGAAACCAAGACTCGTTGTTTACAGAAAGGACAGAAAGTAAAACTGCTCGGAGTAGTGATTTTGCCCAATGGACAGATTTCGATTGATAGAGCCGATAAAGTTGAAATCGAAACATTGCTTCATTTCTACTTAACCAACGACGACAAGTTCTTAGGCTACGGATTAGCACTCAAAAACAAAAAAACTAAGAATGATAAGATTATTACTCGCGAAAATGTTATCTCGATGTTGTCTGGGCGCTTAATTGGCGCAAATGCAATGGCTCCAGAGTATCTATTGAAACTCCGCCAAAAGTACGGCAATACAATCATAGACATGTTTTTGCACAAGTCGGCAAAGTAACGAAATGCTGCTTTCAGTCGAAATTGAAAACGTACAACATATAGAGCACTGTTCTTTTGAAGTCGATCTTTCGCTAAATCAACTTCAGTGTTTGGTAGGTAAGAACGGGTGCGGAAAAACTACCCTCGTTAGAGCAATCCGCAATCTATCTATCAATGATACTTTTCAACAGACAGGAGCTCCCTACATATTTGATGATTCAAGCCATATCTCCTATCAAGTTGGAGACAAGGCATATAGTTTTGTATTCAACAAAAAGCTGAAAGCTATCGACTCTAGGGAGCTCATTGACAAAGACATTAGGCAATTGTTTGGTGTTGAGCTTCCTATCCCACACGGGAAACGTTTTAGTCATTTTCAGGAGCTTGTTAAGTACGACTCAGATATCCGCTCGAAAATAGCAAATGGTGATTTTGAAGTGCCGGAAGAGCTTATTCAATTTCTCAATCGAGTATATGGCGATGATAGATTCAATAGTCTCAAAAAAGTCAGCATCAAAAACAAGACTTTTTACGCCATTTTGCGAGATCCAGTAGAACGTTTTTATATCAGAGAAGACTACCTTAGCTCAGGAGAGTATTTCCTAATAAACTTGTATAGATACATACATGAAAAGCGTAAATGCATCGTTATAGATGAAATTGATATTGCTCTTGACTCATCAGCGCAAGTTAAACTTATCGAAGAGCTCCGAAGGCTATGCGAGCTTTATGAGGTAAATGTTATATTCACGACCCACTCTCTGGCCTTAATGGAGACGCTTAACGAGGGTGAATTGCACTATATGGAAAACTCAGAGGGGAAAGTTTCTATAAGGGAGATCTCACACAATTATGCAAAGAGCATTTTGTTTGGATTTCACAAAAACTGGGATCGTTATATTCTTGCGGAAGACGAGTTATCAGCAAATTTCATAAAGTATCTTATCCATAAAACTGGCGAGCAGATTTTTTCCAAATACATAGTGATTCATTTCGGTGGTGCTCAGAATACAGTTGATATACGAAATAGAAATGAGGCGCAGGAGTTCTTTTCTGGCCCTGAGAATGTCCTATGTGCGTTAGACGGCGATCAACTGAATGTCGGTAACCTTGCGAATTTGAAAAATGTTGTCTTTTTGCCCTACCAAGATTTAGAGCATGAACTTGGGCTTTATTGGGATGCTCGTCATGACAAAATTTATGATGAAGGATTAAACGTTAGAGGAAACTCACCGAAAAAACGGGGAAAATCTCTACTGAAGCAATATTCACACAATAAGCTTAAAACAGAGTTTGAAGTGTTTGAGTTTCTAATTAATCACTCACCTGATGGCATCGATGAATATCAAGCAAAACTGATAGAGTTTTTGTCCAGATAACGGTTATTGCTTGCATTTGGCAGTAGGTATCTATATTCAAGCAAGATACTATGCTCCTGATATAGATCGTTGTGTCGTGGCTCAGTAAATTTGGCCAAATCGTTACTCCTCGAACGTCTGGTGTTTGTCTTTTGCTGCCTACCAACTCAGCTCGCCCAGTATAATCGCGTTAGATAAAAAATGAACGCAACCGCTCACAAAAAATAACGATGAAATTAACGCTATCGATCTCCTTGCTCCTCAAGACTGATGCCATGAATTGTAGTACAGATTTTATTAGCCATGTTCACAACCCTGAAGTAGACAACAATTTATTTAATCGGACAGTTTCCCGTTGGAGCTCTGTATTGACGGCCTCTAAGCTGTCTACTTTTTTTGACAATGACGCGATTTCTTCGTCTTTATTCACTTCAATGTCTATCCCTAAAAGCTCACTCATCGGGTTAGGCACACTTCGAAATTGAAGAGCTTTCTCGCGCGTTTTTTTAAGCTCTTTGTTGAGCGCCATGATCTGAGTCTTCTTTGCTGCTTTGAGTTCGATAAGCTCTTCACTTAACGCAGACACTTGTTCCCACGCAGCAGCGATGCTCGCTTTAAAACGACTGATGTAACCGTCACGGGTTTTTTTAGCTACTTTGAAGTAGCGTTGCCTGTCTTTATTATGCGCCCGCTTCGTAACGCCGGAGATTGACGATAAAAGCGCGTAATCATTTAGAATTAACTGAATTATGCTGTTCACCGGGGCAATGGCTTTTACGACTTCTTCTTGTATATGTTTCTCCAGAACACTGAGTTCAGAGAAGGAAGCATCTGAGCCCCGACCTGATTGCTTGTCATAGCGCGCCAATTCTCGCGCAATGAGGTCAAAGAATTTAACAAAGATATCGCGATAGCCAATGTCTGAGGCTTTTTTCCCCAATAAGCGAGGACATATCGATGAGAAATGGCGATATTGAAGCTCAATGTCTAGCAACAGCATGGCCACCACTGCCACTTTTACATCGGAGGTAACGGCATAGCTATTTAAGTGGTTTGACGCCATCTCAACACACACCGTAGCCCTATGCAAAGAAGGCGCATCAATCGGTTTTAACTGGCCATCAAGCTGCAGTTGTTCGTAAAGCCTGGCTTCAATGTCAGCGAATTCTGATTTCAGTGAATCAATTTCGACGATAACATGTTCGAGGGTCACCCCATGAAGTGCAACGTCATCGTCATTGTCTAGCGCCTGATTCGGTTTAGCATTCATTGTCGGTCTCACAGAGTTAGTTAATGACGATTGTATAAATGACTGAAAGCGAAATATGAACACAGCCCGTAAATTACTAATAGGTTTGTGTTTTTCACTGTTGTAAAGAAAACACTAGTTTTACCTTCGTAAATGATTTTTTTATACCCGTCAGTACGTTACAAACATCTTTGTATACCCTTGCTTAATAACGTGAACACCGATTGAACAAGTGTTTTGTAAGATTAACGAATATAAAATATAAACCTCTGTCAGCACTGGTTTTTTCGTGAAAAAACAGATTTTTTTCTATTTTTCCTTAAGGGGAATTTTACTAGCGCTATCATGCATTAATAACCAAATTAGCACGATTTTGAAACAGCGCAATAACCGCGCTTGAAAGCGCAGCCGTTTGTGTCACCAGTGAGTTGTTAGGACAGCATTTTTCAATCCGTCTGTTGTCTTATCGTACATTGGCCATCCCAGTCTTTGTGACATCAAACTCTTCACCGTAATGCATCGGCATAGCTGAACTTGTCCACCCGCCGGCCTTTTGAATTTGATCTAATGAGATACCTCGTTCAAACATGGTTACCACCCCACCGACCCGGGTACTATGGCAGCTTGGTTTGAATTCTAAATTGAGTGTTGCCGCTAAATTCTTATATCTGGCCAAGAGTGCATGGTATTGCATCGCGTTATCTTGTACCGTTTGCTTGGGTGATAATTTTCTCAATAAGGGGCCATCCGCAATGCCCGTTCTTGTGAGCCATTTGTCGATAAGATTGATAGTGGTTGTTGAGATATAGCCGTACTGGCCTTTACCTGATTTATCGGTCTTGGAGCGAGGCGCAAAGATCCGTTGTTTAGCAAAATCGATGTGATGGATCTCAATAGCTAACAAATTGGATGCTCGGAATATCGTGTCTATCGCCGTATTAAAGATGACGGCGTCACGTAACCCAATCAGCGGATCCGTATCGAGTTTTGCATTGATGGCGTCAATAATTTCAAGGCGCATAGGCGCGGCTTGAGACTGACGACTGGGCTTTTGATTTATCTTATGGTTGGTGTATTCGGCAAAGAGTTTTGACTGTTTCCACGGGTCCGGTAATTCGCTTACACCAATGAAATAGCGCACTGACGCAATTTTTCGACGTATTGAATGATGCTTCAGTTTGGTCGACATCAAGTAGTCCAGATAGGCACGACATGTTGTTTTAGTCACATTGACATCACTGGCCATCGCCGGTAATGCATTATCTTTGCAAAACCCTAGGTACTGATTAAAGTCATACTGATAAGCGCGTTTCGTATTTTCTGACTTCAATTCCCATACATCGTCCTTTAACTCACGTAAGTTTCCAATTACGCGATCTCGATCTGATTCAGCGATCGCCATCGGTACATTTTCTACATGAATTAACATTGCGCTCATAAATAGGTGCTTTTTTATAATTTAAGATAATTCGACTTATATTGAATAATAGAGCAGGGGAGAGGGCAGATCAAGAAATCTCTTTTGCGTTACTAGTAACGCTTTATTTATATCTTATTCTTAGTACAACGATACGTAATACAAATAGCGTTACTAGTAACGCTTTCATTCTTTTTTGTTTTTAAGGTAATATGAGAGACAAGAAGAAGAAGAAGAAGGGGTGAACAATGTCTGACCAAAGCCTTTGGCAACAATTTCTACACGCGCAATTAAACACGTTCTTATCAACCTTACAGGAAAAGGATAAGGTTACCAACGTAAATATAGACAAGCTCGAGCGTGATGTTTTAGCGTTAGGAAAAAGCATGGGCTTCATCGCGTTGAGAAAACATATTAAGCCTCAAAAGCTAGGTGAATTTGAACAATCTTTCACCTTGTTCAAAGCACAAAAAGAGCAAGAGTTGTGGTCTGACTATCTAGCTAATCACCTATTAAAATTTTTATCTTCCATCCCCGAATCAACGTATCTGAAAGACAAAGAAGCCCTAGTAAATGCTGACAGTGTAACAATAAAAGAATGGCAAACACTGGCCCCAAAAGCCCTATATTCGGCTATGCGAGCGTGGTTACCCCAGGCCTCAATTAAGCAATTTCAAAATCGCTATCGGGCTTATAAGCACCGCGGTATCAAACGCACTGACACCATAGATGTGAGCCCCCAAACCAAAGCAATCATTGATATGGCAAAAGCTGAATTGCATGCCAGTAACTATGATGAGGTATTTGAACTCCTATTCTCAAAGCATTACAACGTCAGTGCCGACAGTGAAGTTAGAGCGGTAAAAGAACAGATTTCCAATGCATTACCTGCCTCCAAAAACCTGTTTTTGGAAGAATTCATGCTTAGATTAAACCCAAATGACAGAAATAGAGTCAAGTTACTCATCGAGAATGCTTTCAATGAAGGCTGGGATAGGGCAAAGGCATGTAGAAAGCGAAAAGGGGACCCACGCGCAGAAGCGTTAGTAGATTGCAGTATTTTCACAACTGCTGCGAACTTCTCGACTGATGAAAGTAGTGACTAAGACACCTTGGAAAATGGCCGGTATTGTAAGCCAGGTTTAACGAAGCTAAAGAAAAGGCGATACGTTTCGATTAGACCGAACCTTTTATTATTATGGAGAATGGAAGTTGTGCACCAGTAACAAAGAGTGTTACAAGGCGGGGAATCGCCCCAGCGAATACCAGGGCATAGAAAACAAACCATGATTTGTTGAGCCTTCACTCCTTACACATGGCCTTATCAATGTGTGATGAGGTGACAACGTCATTAAGCGGGTGAGCATTGCGAGCAGCTTACGGGTAAGTATCAACGTTTGTTTCCGATAATTTATTCCAGCGAATTCCCATCCCACTCATGGTTAGGATCGGGCAGAAAAGTCAATCCCATACCATCAGCATCACTAGCGCTAAGCAACCACCCTCCAGGTACCTTAGTTCGATATGTGTGCCTAAGGACACCCGAAGTACCTTCGTTTTTAAGTGGTTCCCAATAAAGTTTAGGTGAAGCTTTGGACCCACTTGTGAAAAGTCCCATTATTTCTCCTTATTTGATAATTCTGTGTAGCAGTTTTATTGAGGAATGTGCTTATAGGTAGCAAAGAACCAACACAGATTATTGCTTAGCGTGATAAAGCGGAGAGGAGCAGCTGTTGCAACTAACACGACGGCTATCTGTTGCATTATGTGCACCTAAATTTCGAAGGGATTTTGAACCACAAAAAGCGCAAGCTATCCCATTTTTTGTCTTCGCTGTAGGGTTCTTGGCTAAATATTCCTGCAAATTAAGAGGGAATTTACGTTTCCAGCCAACAAAGTTATACCAAGCCACGAAAGCAATTACGGATGTTATTGCTAAGATGTACATTGATTGATAAAACATTAAGTATTAAGTCCCTTTAGTACAATTGAGTTCTAATAAATACTATCAACGCTATTAAATCAGTCAAGAAAAATATAAGCAAAATCTTTCATAAGTCATTGTTAAAGCGTATGTTTTATAGGCAACTCGAAACTGACAATGCGAGCTGTAAGGGTTGAATACATTGGAACGTAAATAAAATAAAAAGCATATTGTCATTGCATAACGTTGATAAAACTCTAATCGATTATGGGCTCTAATTGATATTCATAGCCTTTGAAACAATCACCCTCATCAGTAATTAATGTTACAAAGCCACTATCTTCGTTGTAGTGCGTAACAATGCCTTCAACGTAATCAAGTGCGTTTATAGGGGCAAAAAAGCGTTGACCAATCATTGCAGGAACTTACGGTAACCAAATGTATACTGGATAACGTATTATTATTTGATGTGGATGAGCGATTGTTTAAGCCGAAACCTCTAATTATGAATGTAACTAATTAGGAGAGATTTACAGAGCCAACACAACAGCGGGCGTTAAAACTCACTAATTGTACAAAAAATCCACAATAAGTTACCCTGTCACCTGAGTAAATCTTGAAAAGGACATCAGATGAATAGACTCTTTTTATTTTTTGTGGTAACGCTCACATTTCCCCTTTTTTGCGCAGCAGGTGTAAATGAGGATACCCTCGCACTCTACTCAAAATGCAAAGGGGGAAGGGATAACCTGGATGGCTACTGTAAATGTATTGCGGTGAGAACTGCGGAAGTCGCCACCCCAGAACAACTGAAGCATTTTTCTGAACATCCGACTGAAATCAGGAAAATACTCAACGAAGATGAAATCTCAATCTCCATCCCGTTTGAACAGGCCGGAGTCATCAACGATCACACCAATTTATTTTGTGTTGGTATGCCCACATCAGCTGAACAATATTGGAGAAACTACAAGTTAAAACCCAAGTCTGCCTTAGAGGAGGGCATCGAGGAGCAAGGGCGACAGTTAAATGCACTACTAATACAGGCGATGTCTCAAAATGACAGGGCTTGCTATACCACAACAATATTAGGGGGAAGTTGCAAGGACATGTGTAAAAATGAAAACACGTGCCCTGGAGGCCCTAAGTATGCACTTTTGAGGGGGCTCGCCTTAGCTTGTAAACAGGATCCTAGTAAGAAAGCTTGCCCACAAGCGGCCACAGCACTTCAAATTGAAGATTGGCGCACGCTTTCTCAATTAATTAACAGTGTACCCAGACAACTTATTGAGGACATATCCAAAGGTAAACGCAGAAAATACACGCCTCAGGAAGTTTATCAGGTCATTCAGGCAAGTAACTACCTGATAAGCTCATGCAAGTCCATTGGCGGTGACGCATTAGATAACGCGCAAGCAGTACTTAAGGTACAACACGACAAACTATTCAAAAACTTTGAAATTTCACAAATTTTATTAAAAGTCGTTGAAGGGAATGGTACCAACTGGGCCAAAGCGCAAGCCTGTGACGCGAAAATCACATTGCCATTTTTGTTTGGGATGACCGAAGCTCTCGATGAAAAGCTTACCGAAAGCGTCTTTTTCTCTACGTGTCTAGCAAATAGTAAATCCATGGCGCACTGCCAATGCTGGTACGATGTTTATACACAAACTGACAAACAGGCAAAGAGCCGGGCGTACCCTTTAAACTTGATGGATCCGCAACGCCCCGCCTCTAGAGCAAGACGTAATACCCTAACCCAAGGTCAGAGGTTTGCAGCCATGAGTTGCCCTGAATAATGCTACCTAATCAGCTGCATTTTCCTTGTAAGCGCCTAATTAGATATGAAGCGATTAAGGGGCGCTGACAGGGTAACATAATTTGTAGCACCATAATTTGTAGTAGCTCATATCTGATCTCACAGTTTCGATGAGTCGGTTTTGACTCCATCTGACAGGCAGCTATGAGCGTAAAGCGGACGTTGGACATAACTTTTGCGCAAGTCCGCTTCAGACAATAAGCGGACGGTCAGGCTTATTACACTGGATTTCTGTCACTGGTCAGAAGCGGGAATAAAGTAGTTGAGGTGAGGCTAATCGTGCAGTTTGGCGCCTTTGATGATTTTATCCACAAGCTTTTTCTCAGCACAAATTGCAATGCCAACTACAGGCAAGTCTTCGGTTTTATATTTTTTGACAGTATTGCGATTCGATTCATCATCTCCGGTGGTAAACATATCTTCAATAAAAAGGGCTATTTTTTCGTTTTCGCGATTTGCCCGCTGAACAATTGTTAAAAGCTTATTTCTTTGAGCTTTCAAAACCATGGTGGGTTGAACACCTAATGGCAAATACTCTTTATCAGAAGCATCGGAATACGTACTTCCTTTTGTAATTTTATCTGTTGAAGTGACGCCTCCAGACAAAAACGCGACAACATTAAGTTTTTGCCATGTCGGTAAGTCACTGGCTATAACAATTGCGAATTTAGTATCAAACGTCATGTTTCACCTTTTTCATATCAAATATTACGTGGTATACAGAAAAGGGGTTATTCCCATATTTATGCCTACAAACACTAAAAAAAACGCCATCAACTTATTGACTATTGTTAGGTATCGTTCCTGTCTTATATTTCTGCCCAGAAGTTTGCCTAACAGGTAATATGACAGAGGGGCGCCGAATGCGAGAACAGCCAATCCTGCACACCACATTACGATATGCAGCCCCGTTATTCCTGCGGCTGGAAACTGAACCGTTGCAACAGGTAAGGCAACCGTTATACCTTTTGGATTCAGTAATTGAAGCATTAAGCCATCGCGTAACGAAAGAACCTTAGGTTCAGATTCAGGCTCATTAATTACTGGGCTAGTAAATATTTTGTATGCCAACCACAGGATGTAAAGAGCACCAATTACTGAGGTCCACTGCAACATATCCTCGTTCATCAGTTTTTCACCTACAATAGAAACAGACGAAAATAAGATAAACATAGCCAGAGCGACTCCAGCACAAAAAGAAATAATAACTTTCTGCTTTTGAATGCCACTATTCAAACAAATGGCGTTAACAGGCCCAGGCGTATACATGATACCGATGGCATAAAGGATAATTTCAATCATGGGTTACTACTTATAGGTATTAGCAGTCAGATTACGTAGACAACTGCTTTTGATATTGCGTTGGTGTTATGCCGAAGGTGTTTTTAAACTTTCGGTTTAAATGACTTACATCCGAAAAGCCGAATTTATTGGCGACATCAATTGCCTTCTCTCCATATTCTAAGGCAGCCTTGCAACGATTAATTCTGGAAGCAAGCACATACTGATGGGGGGTCACGCCAAATTGTTCACTGAACATTCTTATAAAGTGATATTTTGAAATATTCGCTGCATTAGCAATTTCATCCACTGTGATTTTGTTTTGCAAGTTTTCGAGAATGAAATCTTTAGCGCGGATAAGCAATGCATCCTTACGAGATTGAGGGCTTAAGGCAGATGTACCTGAACCGCCAATTCGCACGATAGATTGGACAATTCTAAGTAAAGCATACTCTTCCTCAACACATGAATATTGGCCGCAATTGCTCATTAATTGGAAGAACGACAAAACTTGATCTCTTAAGATATTATCCTGGAAAAGAGATTGTTTTATGTGAAGTTTATCTTTTACGACGACGCTAAATGATTTAGACAGGTTTAAAAACAAATGCTCAGGAATGTATAACATCTGGTACTCCATCGGAGACCCCGCTCCTGCATGTCCATCGTGGACCTGCTCTGGATTAAAGAAAATGATATTTCCTGCATTACTTTTGTGATGCGCCCCCTGACTATAAAAGTCCTGACGACCACTGCATGTTACTCCTATGCTGTACTCTTCGTGAGCGTGTTTGTCATAACTAAAATCAGTCATTTTTGCGGAAAATGCACTCAAGCCCGAAAAATTTTGGCTTTTAACATAAAAAAATTGCTCATGCATTTAGCTATTCTCATCCGCTTAAAACTATTAGTAGTATAGGGGGCTATAGACCCAGAGATATAGAATAAAATTGCTGATTGTTATGAAAGAACAAGTACCAGGCTAACTTTAAAAAAATATAAATGATGCAACCGCTGGCTATAGCGACCGCGAGTGTTAATTAAACTCATGTTCTATGCATGGGAATGTTCCATTTTCAACCTCCTCGATGTAATTACTAACGGCACTGGTGAGCACGGAGTTTAGGTCAGCATACTGTTTTACGAAACGGGGCAACTTACCAGTGCGTAATCCTGCCATGTCTTGCCAGACCAGCACTTGAGCATCGCATTGCGAGCCTGCTCCTATACCTACCACAGGAATCTTAACTGCGTTTGAAATTGAGGCACCTACATTAGCAGGCACCATTTCGACCAACAGCGCAAATGCTCCGGCCTCTTCAAATGCCTCTGCAAGTTCTACAAGACAAGCTCCGCCACCTTCTTTTCCCTGAATCTTGTATCCACTTAACTGATGTTCAGATTGCGGTGTAAACCCTATATGTGCCATTACCGGAATGCCGGATGAAGATAGCTTTTTCACCTGGGGTATCATTTCAATTCCCCCTTCCAACTTAACCGCATGCGCCAATCCTTCTTTCATAAACCTGACACTGGTATGAAAGCATTGCTCTGGTGAAGCTTGATAAGAACCGAACGGTAAATCTGCGATAATCAATGGGCGCTCTGTAGAGCGGGCAACAGCACGGACGAGCGGCAACAATTCATCCACCGTCACAGGAAGTGACGTTTCATAGCCAAACACATTGTTAGCCGCAGAGTCTCCGATGAGCAAGACAGGAATACCTGCCTTTTCGAACAATTGTGCGGTATACATATCGTAACTGGTGAGCATTGCCCATTTTCTCCCTTCCTCTTTCATTTTAAGAAGATGGCCAATTCTGACTTTACTTTGCTTAATCTTTTTTTGCTCCGCATAAGGCGGCGTTATCTCACTCATTAATTCTTTACCTTCATTTTTAATGATTGAGCTACAGCGACGTATAGAGCGATTTCACGGCATCGAAAACCAATCCCGCCCCCAATAACATCAGGATAGATGCTGATATACGGCTGAACCTCTTTGCTGTGCCCGGTGACTTACTTAATATGCTGCGGGCGAATATGCTGACCAAGAAGTACACAATGGTGCACCCTATAAAATGTATCATCCCTAAAATAAACAACTGGATTTTAGGAGAGAACCCTGAGGGAGCAATAAACTGGGGGAGTAAGGCGACAAACAGCAACATCACTTTAGGATTTAAACCACTTATTAAAAAGCCTTTTCTGATCCATGTCGCATCAGATTGGACAGATGAATCTGTGGCGTAGTTTGTTGGCACCGGAGGGGATCTAAAAAGAGACACGGCTATCCACACCAAATACAGAGCACCCACCAGGGCTATCGTGTTCAATAGCACTGGCAAAGCTGATAATAAGCTCCCTACACCCGCAACCACTAAAAGAATAGCGACAAAATGCCCTAGCATTAAACCACTTACTGCCGCGACTATCTTATCGCCAGTAATACCTGCACTTATTGCATAAGCCCAGTCTACGCCTGGCGTTAAAATGAACATCATGGAAATCAGCCAAAAGGAGAAGACAGCATTTATATCCACATTCAATCCACCCATAAAAACCTAATATAGGTTCCATTTTAATTCTTCAACTCAAGGAAAAATTCCCGTATATTCCTCAAGAAGCTTACTTTTTAGGGAAAATTTTCCAATGGATGCAGTCGATAGGAAAATTCTTTATGAATTGCAGAAAGACGGGCGGTTAACACTGTCTGAACTCGCTGAGCGAGTTAATCTAAGTAAATCTCCTTGCCATCGACGCCTTAAAGAATTAGAAAAAAGCAAAGCTATTTTGGGTTATCGTGCGGAAGTAGCGGCAGATAAGGTGGGGTTGACGTTTTCAGCTTTAGTATTTGTTACGATGAAAGATGGCGACAAAAATGCGTTAATTCAGTTTGAAAAGTCAGTAGAGGGCATTCCTCAGATTGTACAGGCCCAGCGTTTATTTGGAACTCCCGACTATCAATTGCATGTCGTCACTAAAGACCTAGAGGCTTTTCAACAATTATACGATGATAAACTCTCAGCACTTCCTAGTGTTCAGCGTCTAACATCGACAATCGTGATGAAGGATATAGTCCAAGCGAGATCTCTTTATTTTTAAAAACGATTCTAATTTTGGATTCTTCAAATTCTAAGTTGCAATTTCCCATCAACCAGATCGATGAACTGTTGCTGTGGAACATCGATTTAACTCACACGCAAACGACCGACGCACTCTAAAAATAGGTGTCCACTTAAAAATGAGTGGGCACTAAAAATAAGCTCAACGTGTTATGGCCGAACGCTTACTCAATAACTCTGCTTTCTAATCTAGCAACTAATTTTTATGAGCTATTTAAAGCCATGAATGAAGACATTCAAAAAGGCATAGTCAGAATGCAGTGGCAAGATATGTATTTCAACTATCTAAGTCATGCGCTGGGCGATATAGATCCAGTGTCAATCTTGAAAAAAGAAGCATCAATTGATGAGGTAGTTCTAGAAAACGCAGTTTCTGAAGCAAAAAGTAAGGCTGAAGCAGATAATTCATTACCCGTATTTAAAAATTACGTATTCGTCGAAAAGCTCCTCAATCACCCAGATATAAAAGAAGCATATAGCTTTGTAGGTAAAATCGATTCCCTAGATATGTTTGTATCGCACTATCTTAATGCCCACAATTTAAACGATCTATTATATGGTTTACTTTCTAGTATCGATATTAGAGCCAGCGCTCCACTGTTAGCACTATCTGAACCCAGCGATTGGGCGTTGAAGAATCCAACATGATCATCTAATTACCGCTGTTCGCCCATTGCCGCCATTAGAATCTTAATGCTTCAACGCCCGCTTCACGTACTCTTCTGCCGTTTGATTGCAAATATTTGAACGGCAGCTTTTGGCACAAAGCAGAAGTAGGTAGTCAATAATCTGTACTTCAGCGCATAATATTTAAATGCTTGTCGAGTTATGGTGGAAACTCCAGTCCAACGAGTCGGTTATGGGTTACGTAACTCAGCGATGAAGGTCAACATTCACGCATGATAATGCTTGTTATCATGCGTGAAACGGAAGTTATGATAGCTAAGGTTCTTTTTTGTTAACCACCTTAGTTTGATTGAAATTTTTCGTTAAGTTTTTGCAGTGAACCTTAAAATCAGATGACGATTTGTCACCTAGCGTAACTTTGAATCCTTTTCTCTTTAAAAAATCAGCCAATCGCGGCGATAGTACCGACTCCACTGACATTGAGTCATAGGTTAACTCGTATTCTATGAATAACAAAAGAGTAGTAAAAACTTGTTGATTTTGGATCATCGGGTCAATAGCGATCGTACTTAAGCAAAAATGATTCTGTCCTCTAACTGTATTACATCTTGCGTAAATCTCAATTTTTGAGGTTTTTAAGAGTTTACTACGAGGTTTGCCGTTATCCATAAAAATATCGTGAAACTCTTTTAGTAGTTTAATTGCTTCTTCTAAATTTTTTGAAGCTGTTCTATTCATTTTTGTCAATCCGAAATTAAGTTTATGACTTGGACTATCTATAAAACAATCGGTTATAAATCCTTTTTAACGAATTGAGTTTGTGACTATGGAAGCTCGAGGTAGCTTCAAATTGCTCCATCACTCGAATTGTGCCTGGTCTCCAGAGCAGTTTATGATAAGTGTATAGTTCTGCATCGCTTAATAGGTGAACCTCGCGTCTTTGCCGCTTACAAAAGAGCCAATGCCTTCTTCCTACTTTATTAACTTGTCGAACAGTCAAGAACGCTCGGTAGTTATCAATATTTGCGATGTCCTTTTTCCATTGATTGAAGCGCTTTACTGTTTTTGGTGTTGAAAGAATTTTTTGCATATTACTTCCATGCCCAAACAAGAAAATACTGGCGGCTACTTAATAATTTGGCTAGCGAACGTTTATAGACAAAGGGGCGTGCAATTTCGAAAAGTTTTGTATCCATTCAAGTCTTAAATCATATTGCATGAGGTGATTGCTTGAGTGTAATGAATCTACTACTAATGACAACAATTGTTTAGTTTCAACACTCTGATTTAAAAAGAAATTATTGAAATATAACAACGACCACAAAGTTGTTATATTTCAACTATGCTTCGAAAGTGTTGTCGTTCTTGCGATTGTTCAAAACGACTAAAAACCTTAATTTGAAAATCTTTATCACTTAAATGAATTTAAATATAAAAAAAAAATATAACAAACTTCACTATTAGTAATTGTCCGGTTATGCTTTTAATGTAATGCGATGAGAGCGGCCTGTTAAAAATCGCATTAAAACACCGAATTGATCGAACAAAAATTCATTAGGTATTCAGTATGAACAGTAAAGCTAACATTTTAAAACAATTAGAAGCCAATACTTACGAAGCGCTCAATATAGCTAGTACGATTCTTGACAGCTGGGGATGTACTGACTCTGAAAAGGCCACTATTCTCGGTATATCAGTGAACACATATCTAGCTTTTAAACAAGGTTGGGAAGATATAGCGCTTAATGCTAGGCAATTAGAGTGTGCTAGCTATATTTTTAATATTCATCAAACCTTACTGGCAATATTCTCCAATCGACAAAACACAAACGGATTTATGCGAATGGTTAATAATAACGAATACTTCAGTGGACGAACGCCACTCGATATTATCTTGGGCGCCTCCTGTAAAACTACTGCGCTGCGCCAGGTTTTCAACCGAATAGATAGTCTTAGCGCCGGTCTTTAATGCCTAAACAACGCTCGGATATTGTAGACGCTTTGTCTGTTAGTAGGTAACCTGCTTGCTTTGAGAGTAGAGCGTTGTCGACCCATAAAGAATAAATATAGCCATCTACTTTTATCGCTACCATAGTTTAAAATGCGAAAAAAATTTCTCAAAGTTTATAGGTGATTCTCGTGAGTTTACTTTCGCTTTAAAGTAAAAGTAATAACCGTTTCTTGCCCCTTTCCGCCTGCAATTGTTTGATAGATAAGTGGAACTAACCTTTAAGTTAATTCCCAATGATACATCGTTAATTGTAATTTTGGTGTAATCCATCGCGGAGATAATTCTGAAGTCAGCTTTTTTTGTTGGATTAATCGCTCAACAACTTTAACGCTAAGAGGCTCGAGTGCAGCAACCAGTGTGTCATTGCGGCTATCTTTCCCAACGAGTACCCATCGACCATTGACGTCTAATCCCGGTGCATATACCCCAGTCGCTAATTTATCTTCAAACTGCCAGATTGAGTCTAAAAAATGCTCGTCTGAAGAGATTATGTGGTCGGCTAATAGCGCTTTTTCAATTGCCGAAAGTAGTAGTGGTTCGTCATTAGCATTTTGATTTGATTTGATATGGTCGATAATGCCTGAAGCCACTCGCTTGTGTCTCTTAGGTAACATCGAGCGCTCTGTTCTTGATTCTTTGATGTTCCTATTTTGAATCAAATCATCAGACTCTTCTTTTAGCCGCTTAGCTTCCTCTTTGGTCCTTGCAACAACTTCAAAAATATTATCAAACTCGAGTTTTGCTTGTATTTCAGGCTGTTCTTCGCTGTCTTTTACCAGTTCTTGCAACTCAGCATCTTCTTCAAGGCTTTCGGAAGCTTGCTCGTCGTAATCACAATCTACGGACCCAAACTCACGGCCAACTGAACCTCCGAGCGTTCCGTGCAGTCTTCTTTTTTTGCACCAAGCGATGGCCATCCTATCCATTATGTCTGCCGGAATATCAACAGACAATTGAGAAAAGGCGTCATCACCGGTATGTCCTTGGGTTACATTGAATGAAACAGGGAAGTCGACTACTAGCTCTGCTGGGTTTGTATTGTCACTTGGATTAGAGACACTGTCTCCACTAGGAAACTCTTGATGTAAGCTATAGCCCTCATCACTAAAAATCCAGTCGGTTCTAGTCATCATAAACCCTATTTAAATTTACAATTAGCAAGCAAACTTAGTGTGCACTTAGCCTAATAAAAAAGTTTAAGTATATACAGACATGTGTAGTTGTAATAGCCTACAAATCAAACTCCTGCTTTATATTCTTTATAGCGCCACAGTAATAGTTTACTTGCATAGACACTTACTTTTACCTACATACTACTGTTTCTATTATGTGTTCGCATTCGCCCCCTCTATGTTTCCCATTTTCCGTAGACCCTGTAATTGTCTTAAGGCGCCAGATAATAAAAAACTATTAGAATCGACTTTGAAATTAGGGGGAGTATTAATTTCAACATGGCTGTTGAGAGCTGCAAGGAGCATAAGCGCACAATTGAAACAAAAGTCAGAGCTTACTTCTTTCGCTTTATATACTAGCAACCCAAAATCATTAGCCCTAGGGGGAGTGAAATGTTAACTCTTCTGGTAACCTAGTCTTCTCCAGCAGCTGACTTCCAGTATTAAACCTTAAGAAAAGAGCAACAGGCTATATCGGAAAGTTCTGTTTAACGTCAGGTCAGTTTTCTCACACAGAATCGTTCTAGTAGCTTTTGACCATTTTCAATATACAAAACAGCTTCAACGCTTCGTCTTTCAAAAAGGTAGTGCAATTACTATTGCAACGAAGTTTTTTAAAGCAGTTGGAATAAGAAAAATGAGAGTTAGTAAAAGAGGCTAAATAGCTGTTCCTAAGTGTAGATCACCCCATAGAGGGAAGTCAGTGTGATTTCTGCGATCAGATCAATCGCCAAAAAGAAATTACCGAGAACCACACTGAGCATGAACAGAATAGCATTGATTGACCGGGCTGAGCGACGCCGTTTAGAAAAAATCGTTCAACGCAGTAAGGATAAACGCTTTAGTCGTCGGGCAAATGCTGTGCTTTTGGTTCACAAGGGCCAGTCCCGTAAGCACGTTGCGTTATTGCTGAGTGCAGCACGTTCATCGGTCAGTCGCTGGTGCAAGTGGTATGAAGAATCAGGAATAGACGGTTTAAAAGATGCTGAGCATGGCAAACCGGCTTATTTGCCGGGTGACATCATAGTGCAGTTACTCTTCTTGCTGATTCCATGGACACCACAAGATCTCGGTTATCAGCGTAGCCGATGGAGTTCGGAATTACTGGCGAAGGTCATTCAGGAGAATACTGGGATCCGTGTACACAGCTCGACTTTACGGCGGTGGATGCCAGAACTCGGTATTGTTTGGCGTAGAGCAGCCCCTACTTTGCGGATAAGAGATCCACACAAGGAAGAGAAACTGGCAGCGATTAAAGCCGCGCTTGAGAAGTGTTGTGCCGAACATCCGGTGTTTTACGAGGATGAGGTGGATATTCATCTGAATCCCAAAATAGGTGCGGATTGGGGGTTCAGAGGAAAGCAGCGGTTAGTTCCAACGCCAGGACAAAATGAAAAATACTATCTGGCCGGCGCGTTAAATGCCGGCACAGGCAAAGTGCTTTACGTGGGGCGACACTCAAAATGCTCTGAGATATTTATCCGGCTAATGGAGCATTTAAGAAAAACGTACCGGAAAGCAAAAACCATCACGCTGATTGTGGACAATTACATTATTCGTAAAAGCAAAAAGACGCAGGCATGGCTGAAGCAGAATCCCAAATTTACCTTGCTGTTCCAGCCAGTCTACAGCCCTTGGGTCAATAAAATTGAAAAGTTGTGGCATGCGTTGCATGAAACTGTAACCCGCAATCACAGGTGCACTGAAATGTGGGAATTGCTACAACGAGTACGGCGCTTTATGGAAGCTGCATCGCCATTTCCAGGCAACCAGCATGGGATCGCAAAGATGAAGCAGACTTAGGATCAGTTATTTAGGTATGGACGTAATACAATTATTTGTTCTTGCAGGTACAGCTGTGGCATTGTTAATTATATACATAGGTTTTTCATGGGTCTCTGGCCATAGCAAACCTTCGAAAAAAAATAATAGATAGTTATAAGTACTGAAGTTAAGGCTGTATGGAAACTCTTTACATTATTACCTTCATATAATTGTTTGTTGTCGCCTGCGTGAAAGTTTCTGCTCACATATCCTACCGAAAACTGGGGCCGTCACGTAAGGGCAAAGCAAAAAGCTATCTCTTCATAAAAAATGCTAGCTTGATAGCAGTATAGAAGAATAGAAAAATTTAAAATTGAAGCGGTCAACTAAGTCGTTGAGCTTGTATGCTTGGGTTAGTAGTGAGGATTTGACTAGCTATTCTCCCGTTGTTTATCTTCTTCTGTTATAGATCTCATGTAGAGGTTTATAGTCTCACTCAAACACTCCCACGCATGCCCTTGTCTATTTGCTTTGCGTTTTTGCGGCACATGCTCGCTTAACGGACAAATTGTGGGGACATCCTCGTAATTACACAAAATAACGGGCTGTGCGGCATTGATGGTATTTACCAGCGGCTTACCCCGTGCTGCCTCGTAATACAGCGACAAATTCACCGATGCATTGCGAGTTTTACGGACATAAAACCGGTGACTATGTTGCGTCTCATCGATGCGCGTTGAGAGCGCCTTAAGCTGCTTAAGGTTGAGGCTAGAGTTACAGTTGTAAAGGTAGTGTTTGGCTCTATCAGGCAAAAAACGTTGGTCAGCGTTCTTGTAAGCCCAATAAAAGTTCACGCTTTTAAGCGCGGTGTCCGTATCAGGGCGACAGTTAATGACATCGATATGACGATACAGCTGATAGGAGATAATTTCGGCGTAACGGTGTTGATGTAAGAACTCGTGCTTCTGCAAATGATTGCGTCCGTGTGAACCATCCGGCTTTCTATCCTGCACGCGGTGTTTGATAGCCGTCTTCGTACTGTTAACGGCGATAATGGTATTAATGACGTCGTTATGGTTCTCAAGCAACAAAATGCCAGGGTACTTGCCCGCCACCCGGCCTGAAATATTATGAGAAGGACGATGGAAGCACTTTAAGGCATTAAGGCAACGCAGTTGCGCTTAGACGTTGAACATATCGCGGTGACCTAACATCAATTCACCGGCAGGGAAGGCTCTAAAATCCTCTTTGGTATACAGATAAACGCCCTGATGAATGTACTTATTGGTGCCGGCGCCGTAATAGTAACAGCATTACACCCACAGCCAGAATAATACCCTTTTGGGGCTCTGGAACTGAAACATTGGATTGTTCTGGCGTGACGGTTCTAGAGACTATGGGGCTTTCAAAATTAACAGTCAGTTGCGAACTTTCATTGAGGTAAAAAATAACGCAACTTGTTTGTTGGCTAGTACTGTCTTCAAATAAAAATAAGTAATAATCCCTCTCTATTGTAAATAAATCGACATTAGGGGTTGTCAATGTATAAGCGCTGGAGAGATATTAAACGCCGTTAAATCAAAATAATTATCACCCCTAAGGCCTGTTGATCTTTCGTGATTAGTTTTTGACCGGCATGGTAAAGCGCTATAATTCGTTTCGCCAAAAATAAATTAACAACTCAATACCATGCCAAGACTAATGCTAACTGATAAGCGGTGGCAAAAGCTACTTCAAGTAATGAAGAGCACTGGCCGCATTTACAATAAACCAGAACACAGAATGACCTTTGAAGGAATACTTTACCGCCTGAGAACTGGTATCCCTTGGCGAGATTTACCCACAGAGTTTGGTGGCTGGAGTGCCATTTATCGACGCTTCAATTTGTGGTCAAAGAAAGGTCTATTAAATATGTTATTCAATGAGTTAGCAAAACTTGCTGATTATGAGTGGGTCTTTGCGGACGGTTCAATTGTTAAAGCCCATCAGCATAGTACAGGTGCTGCGACATCAGATAATGAATGCATAGGTAAGAGCCGAGGTGGTAATTCTACGAAAATCCATTTGGCTGTGGATAGTGGCGGACTTCCTATATATTTTGAGCTATCGGAAGGCCAAAGAAACGACATTACTCGTGCTCAAAGTTTGGTTGACCATTTGCAAGAAATAAATATTTTCGTCAGCGACAAAGGGTACGATAGTGATTCTTTGCGGGAATATATTGAAGCCAAGGGAGGCACTTCTGTCATACCGAAACGCAATTATGGCCAAGATATAGACAAAAACAGTGTCGATTGGTGCCTTTATAAATATAGGCACTTAGTTGAAAAATGCATTCGCACGAATTAAACATTATCGTTCAATATCAACTAGGTATGAAAAATTGGCGAGGAATTATGCCAGTATGGTGTCACTGGCATTTTCAATGATGTGGCTACCGATGTACTGCTGAGTGAAATATGTACAGCAAAGATCAACAGCCCCTAGAGAGTCCGTATCGAGGCTCAAATGTGTCGTTGCCATCGCCGGACTGCCCTACTCTATTCTCACCATCGAGGCAAAATACGCTATTTTGCGCAGTGTCTCATATTGATTATTGGCTTAAAACACACATAAGAGCCTAACAATTGTTTTACTAAACACAAGTTTCGAGTGGCTATTAATCTCGAATCAAGGTAATAAGTACACAACACTTAATTGAACAGGTAGAAGAGAGCGACTGCCTGTTGGTTGAACTTTGTAGTGGCGAAAAACAGGAGTTGTTACTAAGAAATATAAGCACTTAAACGAGGGACAACGATTTAATAAAGATGTCTACTTAAGAGAGGATTTAAGTTGCTGAGGAATTAGAAGTCGTTTGAAATATAGTCACAATACGATTCGCCGATAGGTTTGACGAAAAAAATCTATAGTACGCAATACCTGCCGGATGTTTGCGTACTACAAAGCGACCAAGCTTAGAATAGATGCTGCATAATATTGTATATCAGCACTCACCATTGCCTTCGCTAAGTCTGTCGTGAATGAAAAATGGAGGCCAAAATAAAACTGGCTCGCGGTATTCTTAAGTACCCTTAAGGCAGCTACACGAAGCGTCTGATTATCCCTAATCGCATTAACATCAAGCGTCGCCCCGCTACAGTGAACAAGAAGAAACTGTTCGGCGATTGCTAAGTCGGTACGCTTTTAGGTAAGCAAGGAGCAAGCATATTAGTCAGTCTTGTCGAACGGACAAGTAAGCTGTTTTTGATAATAAAAGAACCAATGAAAAGCGCATATTATAGAAAAGCCCCAGCCATGTTCACACATTCATAGTGGATAATGGTAGTGAGTTTTCCGATCATGAAATAGTGGCAGAAAATTACAAAACGGGCGTTTACTTCGCGAATTTTTACTCATCATGGGAGCGAGGACTAAATGAAAACGTCAAAGGTTTAATGATAAAACAGGAAAGTGCTTCGGCTTTAAGCAGCTCATTGTAGTGTACAGTGAATTACAAAAAAGCAGGTTAACTTAACGGGCGGAGCACCTAGGAAACGAATTCCCGCATCAAATATAAGCCAAATTGTTACGTAAGTTTTATCGGCGATGTATCACTAAACGGCCTTAAAAAAATTATAAATTTGTACCAAGGAGAACAGTGCCAAAATCAATATTTTTACGTCGTTTTTTGAAAAAAATATCGTAAAAAAGGCTGTGGAGAGCAATACGGAAAGGTTAGAAAATGATATTTTTAGATTAACATCTCACACTCAATTCCGTTATATAATACGTAGTCTTATATACATCAGAAAACACTTAAATTTTCGCATTTTTTGAATAAATATTACTCTTTCAACATTTTGCTCGTACCGAGATGAATAAGGAAAGCAACTTCCTGATTAAAACAATGTCTAGAGCGTTACTTCTTGTTCCATTCAGACATACTTTTTGATCGTACCCCCCACGTTACTTCTTAAAAATAAAATAAAAAGGAACGCTTTTTTTTGGGGTACAGAGAACGGTACAGAGAACGCTCTTAAAAAAGTCCAAAAATGTAGTTATGCTTAATTTTTGTACGACCGCGCTATAGAATCTAAACTTTGCAAAATGATAATTTTATTCACAATAACTGAGGCAAAGACCTGTCTATATTTACCACTGAAAAAGCCTTTGTACCTAAGCCTTTTTAAAAGAAGTCGGCGACTATACCTTTATCCATTTACTCATCGTTCTTAAGGAAAATTTTTCACGGTCTTTTTGGATGCATAAAATGACTGAGAGATATAAAATAAGAACTGCAAAAACATTATTGGGTACTTGGTTCAGAAATTGGCTGGCCAGCGGCCATGTCAATTTCTATCCATTGCAACGAAGGCAATTAAAGGTATAAAGAAGATAACTTTTTGTGTTTTCAAAGTGATTTCTGATTGTATAAGATGTTAAGGTGAAATTGTAAAATACCGCTTCGTCAATCATCTCAGCATCTGCTTCTGAAATTTGGAGAGCCCTCTATTTATTCGCTCCGCCAGTGCCGCACTTAAAACTTTTGAACCCGCCGGATATTGATAGGTCACTAACATTTCCCCATCTATAAAAATAGCTTCAAGACCAGTCTTCACATTGTAAGTTTCCGCTATGTTGTGAGGCTTACCACCTTTAAGTGTTGGCCTACCAGATTTCCCGTCCAAAGGAAGTTTAAGCTCATGATTACCTTGGCCAACAATATACAGCCTAAAACTCAATGACTCTTTGTAATCTCCAGCAGGACGAAGTATTGACTTGCCTCGATCATTTTGGAAACTAAGCAAAATTCTGTTCTCTTTATCGCTTTGGTCTTTTCGAAATATTTCATCAATCCCACTAGCGGCCGCTAGAGCAGTAATCGATTCGGTACGCAGTAGCGAACCCAATAATGATTTGTTAACGCTGGTGGGTATTATCGCAGGTCACAACATTCAGGCTGAAGAGCTGCTTATCGCGATTAGAAATGAACTAATAGCAGCATCAAATTCCTAAACCCGGCATTAAGCACCTCCGATAACAGGTGCTTTAGTCCCCCCTGCCTCTCAGTTGTATCACAACGTTTCGCTTTGTTTACCTCCAGAACCGCCGAATAACGGTGTGGAGGTAACGCCCTTTCTTTCTTGCCGCGTTCTCAAATATTCTTTATATAGAATAAAAAATAATATTCCTTTTAGAGAATATTGAAAAATATGCAATATAAGGTATATTTATAAATATACTTCTTATGGAATATATTGAGTTAACAATGAGAATTAAGACCCCAAAAGACGTAGGTCACTACATAGCATCTACACGCAAGGCGCTAGGGTGGTCTCAAACAGACTTGGCCACTAAAATTGGTAAAGACCAGCGCTTTGTATCGAGATTAGAGAATGACCCCACCAGCGTGTCATTTGGTACTGTGCTGATGGTTCTAAACGTTCTCAATATCGATATCGATATGACAAACCAAAACACTCATAAAACAGATGGGACAGCAGCAGTAGCTGGTGGACAGCGTATTCCCCAGAACGCCCCAAAAGACGTTAAAAGCCCATTAAGAAGAGTGAAATCAGGTAAGTTTGTCAGTAAGCCAACGAGAACGCCGGTGGTTGTTAGTAAGAATAAAGCTAAGGAATAGTTATGGCTAAGAGGAGAAAAACTAACAATCTCTCAGTGGCCATCAATGGCCGGCACGTAGGTACATTCGAGCGCTCTGGTGCCACGCATGCATTTACTTACGACGATGAGTGGCTATCCGCAGAATACGCACACCCAATTAGTTTATCGATGCCGCTTACCAAAAAGAGACACACCGGTGACCTGGTGCGCTTTTACTTCGACAACCTACTGCCGGACGACATTGAGATTCGTAAGTTAATTGTTGACCGTGTTGGCGCCTACTCTACAGACACAATGGATTTGTTGAGTGAGATTGGCCGTGATTGCGTTGGCTCTCTTTCTTTAACAGCGGAACCCGTCGATGGGATCGACGAATTGAAGCTTGAGGCAATGAGTCATGCCGATATCGAAGCGCACCTTAGGAATACAGTAAGACGTAAAACACTAGGTATGGATGATGATGACGTATTCAGAATATCCCTTGCAGGTGCACAAGAGAAAACCGCGCTGACACTTCATGAAGGAAAATGGCATCGCCCTCTAGGTACCACTCCAACAACCCATATATTCAAACTGCCAATCCATGATTTAGAAAACGGGCTAAAGCTAACAAACAGTGTAGATAATGAATGGTTCTGCCTGAGATTTATGCGTTACTTGGGATTCAACGTTGCACAAGCGGATATACGCACTTTCGGTGACCAAAAAGCGCTGGTGGTTGAACGGTTTGATAGGCAGCAAGGTGAGGACGGCCTAATATACCGACTTACTCAAGAAGACATGTGCCAAGCGCTTGGTAGGGCTGGCCAGTCAAAGTATGAAGCAAATGGAGGTCCGGGTGCGAGTGAGATAGCCAATCTGCTTCGCTTTAGTACTGATAGCGAAAATGACATGTATCAGTTCTTTCTTGCGCAATATGTATTTTGGCTGTTAATGGGTATTGATGGCCACGCAAAGAACTTCAGTGTTTACCTTGACCATACTGGCCATTGGCTCACCCCGCTTTACGACGTGATTTCAGCGCATCCATTCAGAAATCAATTCAGACGCAAGGAACTGCGGATGGCCATGAAGGTAATGTCTAAAAATAATCATTACATCTGGGCAGACATTCAAATGAGACATTGGAAGTCACATGCAGCTAAGACGTTCTTAAATGATGAGTTGGCTATGGGTTACATTGAAGCACTTAACGCGGATGTTGATGTTGCTTTGAGTAAAACCTTTGCTGATGCTTCTGAAGACTTCGACAAAAAGACTGGGGATCTGATAGCTGAAGGCGTGTTGTCCAAAGTGAGAATATAAAAATGGGGGCTATCCGGCCCCCACTAATGCAGTATCCTACTAGCTCTTACGCTTTATAGGGATACGCCACGCTTTATACCCATAATCATGAGCATCTAACATCTCTGTACTGTTTTTCTTGCGTCTAAAGCGACAAAACACGTAGTTACCTTCAATGTAATTACCACTCATAGCTCGAACCCTCCAGTAACGGTGGGTTTGTCACACACCAAAGGTTCAAACTCAGAATGTGTACAGATGTTGCCATATTTATGAGGACATGGCGTGTCCTTAAATCTTAATAAAGCCATTATTTAGCTCCTAACTTAAAGTAATTAGGAACTCATTGAAATCCTTATTAAAGCCGCCAGGGCCTGCAAAAGGTTCTATAAATATGTAATGTTGAAGTACAAATTTACTTGTTAACTCTCTTGATTTTTTATAGCCATTTACGATACTTTGAGCATGAAGATGTCCAATGCCGATTGATAATCTTCATGGGTCCATTTACTAAACAATGAGTCCCGATTCAGAGAGGCCAGTTGCCGCTGGCCTTTCGGTTCCCAACCCTAGAAAGCCACAGCGCTTACACCCTGTACGAATTTCCAGCGTCAAAAACAAGATAGTGAGGTTTTTGTCTTAATGCAACCCAATACCTGGTGGTATTTTGAGCACTCAAACTGGCATGAAATTTATGTTAGTAACAACTAACTTATTAGCGTTATACAAGCGTAAAATGCCCGGAATGCAAGCACTTATAGTTATTTCTAGGACATAAAAATAAATTTATTCTTAAAAAAGCGTTTTTATAAAAACACGACATATGGTGTTCAAAATTTAAGTAAAACAGCACATGTAGTGTTAAAGCTGATGAAATCACGTTGAGTTCATAAGTGTAAAAGTAACCGGCTTAGTGGGTGGATGGGCTTTACAAGAATCAACAATACACCATAATGTCGATAACAATATCCCAAGATGTAAGTTATACCCAACGCGTTCTATAGAATAAAAGAAGGTGAGTTTGTTAGACAGCTGGAAACTCAATAGAATAAAAGAAGGTGAGTTTGTTAGACAGCTGGAAACTCAATCCATCACAAAGGTTATAGCTCAAGAAAGCCCAACCGAACCTCAGAAGTTTTTTGTCGTGGCCATCAATGCCAATACAGAAATAGCTTATGTAATGCGCCATGGGCGCTCAGACGAACCTAGAACATGGCGACTCGACAACTTGGCTAGGTTTTTACGTAAGAACGGCGTAGCATCATTTGAGACGCTTTTTGAGGCGTAAAGTCATAGCCGAGATTTTGTTTTGCAGCATGCCCACTTTTATAAAGTCGATAAGACATCACTGGCAGAGTAGTTAGAAATGTCTATTATGCAGTAACAGCATTAGAAAGTGGAAAACGTAGGAGTTGTTTTGAAAAAAGGACTTGATAGGCTGAGAGCGCTCAATGAGCAAATGTTGAAAGAAGCACAAAAGCGTCGAGATAAAGAGCCAGAGCGGATAATTGAAGAGCTTTCTGGAGTACCACCTTTTGCCTTTGGCCAAGATAAACAGTACACGCACGACGGCGTGGACAAAAGCACCCTGCGAACGGTATCGACCATCTGTACTACTAAAAGAATCTACGTACTGAGTTCACCTGGCGCTGCGGATGCTCTAAGAGCAGTTATTTTAGAAAGAATCTGGGAGTATGAAAAGCAAGATGAAACCCAATAAGCAGGAACTTGAGTTAATCGTAGGCCATGCTAGCAATGCCCACCCTCTAGGCATGCTAGCTAACATAATTTTTATTGGGGTCTTGGGAGCAGCGTTGTTTGGCCTGTTATTTAAAGGCAAGGCGATGATAGGCGTTGCCTTATTTGTAGTAGCCGGTTTTGCCTGTCGCCAATTAATATTTTTTCTTCTTAAGTTACACCTCAAGAAAAAGTATTGGTCAGAGTAAGCTAGTAACATTAAGAAGTAAGGCCTCGAACAAAATGGATATAGTATGGCCATCTCCTTCGAGCCTTCTAAAGCTTATTTAACCCGTTTCACTGCTGTTTTAATCTTCTCTAGTATCAAAAACAAAGCGTTCTTTATAGGCGTTTGAATATTCAATCACTAAATCATATTCATCAAATGTCGCCTCAATATCCTGTTTGAGATATTCTCTTCCCTGCCCTACATCCAGAGAAAATAGAGTAAGCTTTTCGTTTACAACCAAAGATGCTCCTTTAGCAAGCCAGTGCGTCGAACTATGAACAATGTTCACTTTAGAGCGTCGCGCTACTAGTTGAGGGACATCGGTATCCTTATCTACTTTCTTCCCGTTATGGAGAACCGTCAATGAACTGATAAAGGCCAGCCCAATTCCATTATTAGCTATATTAAAATGCAGCGAAATCACACCATTATTCACACTTGTAAGAGTGACGTGGTCAACCAAATTCACACAACTCAGTTAAGCCGCTTTTCCTAAATTAGCCATATCAGCCTCATATTGGTTTAGACTTTTGCAATCCAGATATGAGTGCATTCTTTGACTGTTATAAAACATAGTAATGTATTGCAGGATATCCTGCTGAGCAGCATGGCGGCTTTGGTAGTGACGCCATTGCACTCGCTCTTGTTTTACTGTACCGAAGAAGCTCTCCACAACGGCATTGTCCCAACAATCACCTTTCCTGCTCACGCTGCCTGTTACCTTGTACCGCGTCAGAAGTCTTCTAAATTGGCGTCTGGTGTATTGTGAACCACGATCTGAATGATGTATCAGACCTGCCTTGGGTTTACGTTGCCATACAGCCATTGTTAACGCATTACACACAAGCTGAGCATTCATCACTCCAGCCCACGACTTTGCGTGAGAACAGATCAATGACAACGGCCAGATACAGCCAGCCTTCCTGCGTCTAGATATAAGTAATGTCAGAGACATATGCCTGATCTAGTTTTTGCGCATCAAAGTCACGTGACAGCACGTTATTGAAGACAGGTTGTTGATGGTCACTGTTAGTCGTTACTTTGTATTTTCTACGCCGTATTACGCTCACGCCGGCTTCCGTCATCAAGGCTCTCGTACGCTGTTTTACAACCGGGTAACCGAGCGAATTCAGTGCACGTTTCATTCGCCTTACGCCATAGGTAAAGTCACTGGAATCTGCTATTATTTCAACCCACTCAATTAGCTCATCATGTTGTGGTTCGGGTTCAAGTTGTTCATTTCGTCGCACGGCACTGTAATAGTTATGGCGACTGACCCCCAGAACCTGACACATCAGACTAATCGGCCAGATCTTCTTTTGTTGGGTTACGAAACCGTATTTCACTTGGTTTCTTTGGCAAAGAAGATCGTCGCCTTTTTTAGGATCTCTTTCTCCATTTTTAGGCGCTTATTTTCTTCTCGCAACCGCCGAATTTCTTCCTGTTTCGGCGTCAACTTACCGTTGCCACGAAATGCATGAGCACCTTCCGACTCCTGCTCTTTAAGCCAGCGGCCTAGCATATTGGCGCTAATGCCAAGGCTACGAGCTGCCTCAGCGATCTTGTAATTTTGTTCTGTAACCAGACTTACGGCATCCAGTTTGAATTCTTTTGAGTAGCTTTTTCGCGATTTCATATACACTCCAGTTGAGATTATTATCTTTTAACTGATTGTGTGAATCTATTCGAGAACGTCACGTACGCGTGTTAGAACAGCTTAAGTCTGAGTGAGGGTTACCAATGGATAATGGACCAGAGCTAATTTCGGCGACGCTGACGGATTGGTGTGAATCCAATAATATTGAACTGGTATATATACAGCTAGGTAAACCGCAGTAAAATGGTTTCGTAGAGCGCTTTAGTGGTTTATTCCGCAGATAGTTTCTTGATGCTTACTTGTTTGAAAATCTTAATCAGGTAAGAGAAATGGTTTGTTCTGGCGACTGAATTATGACGAAGAAAAAACACATGAATTTCATGTTGATATAATCTAACTATAATCATAGTTCGATTAAAAAAATTTGTGAGTGGGTTAATCCCCCCTATCCTCTTCTTTCTTTTTCTATCTTATTCTAATGTGGTTACTTTTGGCACGTTCCGAACGTGGTTGGAATTTTAAGCATATCTATGGAGAATTTCGATTGTGGATGGAGCTAGTTTTATCCATCTGCGTATGGATGGCACCACTTGTGTTTAGCGCGGGCTCCATAGCTTTCGCTTGTCTCTTATTTTTATTATTTTATCGTGTATGGTTAAAAACTTGAGCGTTCGCTTTGTTGAATTGTATAAATTGCAGACTAATCTGAATTTTAGGCACGAGAAAACTCCAGAACAGTGTCTGGATTCCAAACAGTTGTTTTTTTGTCAGTGGTTTTGTGCTTTTTTCATTGCTGCAAGGTAGGACGCGTGTTCCGCTGGCGTAGCATGCTTACCCGGCCTATTTAGTCCCATTGGCTTATTTATTGAATTGAGAGTAACGCCAACAGTTTTTTGTCTCACGTCAAAAAGTCGAGATTTTAGCTGCTTGTACCCTTCCCTGACCCGCTCAGCTAATCTAACTTGTAAAAAAGCGATTCGTTTGCCCTCAAGCTTGAGTGTTACTAGCCCGAGTTCGACAAGTGTATTCACTACCCGCCTTACGGTATTCCTTGACCACTGCATCATTGCTGATAAGTAAGGTACGCTTAGTGACAAGGTCGATTTATCAAATTTGTCTCTGAATTTGATCTTATTGTGAAGGTACCCATGCAAAACTAGCGTTTTATGAAGGTGCCGAGATTGATTGCGCTTCCACTTTTCCCCTTTTTTAGAGGCTTGCAGCGCGTTAACATAAACTTTGAAAAATACATTTTTCAAATTTGGCTTTTTATGTTTACTACTTTTTCTTAGAAAATTTAAGATTTCTGACAATTCAGATGAGAATTCCTGAGCATACTTATGAGTACCAAGTACTAAATAATGTGATATGTCGTCAAAGTAGTTATAACGAAGAGCCTTATTTTTGTCGTCAGGTTTTTCAGCACGTGCTAAAAAGTTCTTCTCGACAAGCTTATCTATTGTTGACCTTATTGTGTTCGCGGAGTATCCAAGATTGTTACAAAGACTTGCTGTGCTACGTTTAAATACTTGTCCCTTTTGTTTATCACAAGCAAAATAAGTAACAAAAGAGAAAACATATGATTCTGTTTCGTTGAGGTGTTCAAAAAGTCCCGTGCTCATGAACACAAATTCTGTGTTTGTTCTCATGTTTTTACCAACAAATCGAGTTATTGTTGATAAAAAACGCCCTAACAGTTGACGTGATCGATCAATCCGCTAGAATTGGATGTGTAACTAGTTCCAAAAAGTTACATCCTAAGACCCGTGCAGTGCGCCAACACTTCACGGGTTTTGTCTTTTCAGCGCTTCTTATCTTCCCAAATAATTTATGTTGCTCTTCAGTGAGCAAGTTAAAGATTCAATATAAGTAAGAGAATGTCTTTAACAGATGTAATCTTTATACGAATGGTTTTAGAGATCAAGTTGGATCGTGATCTATTTTGGATCTTTTATAGATTCGATCCGAATCCTAATCTATTGATTTTCATTACTATAGATTCGATCCGGAAAGTTTTTATCATTAAATTATAAGCTAGCCCTGACTTTTGAAGTGGCTCAAAATATGTAACGCGGACATATCTCGTCTAAAAGCTATAACTGACGAGCCATGTTCTGGTGAATAACCAATATTGATCAGGTAACCTTGAACTGTGGCCCGACCGTATTCGACTACCAATTCACCTTTTCTTGGCTCAGACAAGTGGCACGTCTCAATGATTCTAACAATTTTATTTTTGACAACGTTGTGTATTTTAGCTTTATATTCGGGATCTGCATTCGTGAGTACCATGTTTGAAAACTTGCGCTTAAATTCACTAAGACTAGTCGAAGGAGCTACTGACTCACGAAGCTCGTTCCATGTATACATCTGCTGTGCCTGACGTCCGGTAATGAGATGTTCCCTCGCCCATAGACCAAACAGAATTTCAATCTCATTTTTTGTTGCGAAAATATCACTGTCTATTAACAACATTTCGTTAAGAGATTTTTCAGCTCTCACGGCTGCTATAATATTTTTTACTGTCGATCGCGGAAACTGAACAACTGCAGCTTTCTTTTCTATCTTTTTTTCATCTTCATAGGTAACAAGGGCCTCAAGCCTGAAAAGCTTGTAGTACATCTCAATGTCTTTAATTGTACTGTGGTCTTGTCCATATAAATCGCGCATATCAAACGTGGTTGCTGATATTCGCTGCAAAGATTGAATAGCATTATTCATATAACCACCAGCTGATGCATCTGAAAGCGAAATATCCTTCGCCATTGATATAAGAGGCTCCAGTGGTAGTGTAAATGTTTCTCCAATGGTATCGGCCTGTTCAACTCGTTCAGAAATATGATTTATAAGCCAGGTAATAGCGCCTGCGTAGTAGCTCATATCAGGGAGATAGATAAGCCTCCCCTCTTCTGCGCGTGAGGTAATGGAAATTGGTTTTACTCTTCCATCTACTTTTAGTTTAACGTTGATCGTACCTGCCTTATCTTTACGATTAGTTCGCATGGCTTTGACTAGATATCTAACAATTTGTAGCTCAAGGAAACGCGTTTTATCGTCATATCGGTCAATATCTATAGTTTCAACGGTATTAGATGACACCAACTGATAACTATCTCCGTCCGGTACTGATGAATAGTCTGCCGCTGCTACGGTCTGCCCTTTAGGTATCACTAATGTAAAAATTTTTCCTCTACGACGTCGTATTGGATCAGTCGTAATGAACTCACTTTTTATAAGGTTTGCTTTTTCAAGGATTACCAGATGATGTCGAATATTTGATACTTTTCGATTTATACGTTCAGCGATATATTGGAAACTTGCAATGCGTTCTTCGATATCTTGTATTGCAATAAAGATGTCAGAAATCACTGCTACTGTGATTGGTGAAATAGATAATGCACCACATAAGCGGAGGTAAAGTTTTAAATCGAGAGATTCAGGGGCGTCAACCAGAGGCGCTTTAAATCCATATTTTTCTGACAAGTCAAAAAGCTCTCGCACAATAATTTTCCCCGTTATTATAGATTGCAGTTATTTCGTTGATTCGATCCTGAGATTACCCAACTATCTTAATCAAGTCCATTTTTAAGGTTGTATTCAAATGTATGTTCAAAGGAAGTAAAATCTTCAATAGGTTCAGGTGAACCTGATATGAATTTTTATCTCGCAAGAGCTTGCCAGTAAAGGCTTTCAAGAAGTTTTCAATTAACAAATTAAATACTGAATTTAGTAGATTTTTTGTCATTAAAATACTGATTTTCTGTGATGATGCGTCAAGAATAATTACAAACTTTTTATCCTCTATTTATCTATCGAATACGTTTTTTTACTTAAAATCTTTTATATTGGGTTCATGTGAACCTGATAGGTATAAACACCTCTCAACCCCCGACCATTAAAGGCTTTCAGTTAGGTATTAATTATTGAACGAAATAACCTAAACATCCTTTTTAAATAGATTTTTAAAGATTCGATCCGAGACATTAAAAGATTAGGATGTCAGACTAAAGTTATGTGCTGATACAAGGTAAAGACGATGAATACAGACGAAATGTACAATGGGCTGCGCGTGCTTTCTAGTTACCATAGAAAAGGAGGCGTTGGAAAAACGTTTCTTGCATCAACAATAGCATATCTGTTAGCAACCGGCGGCCCAGATGGAAATGGGATAAAGCGTCGTGTTTTGGTACTGGATTATGATTCACAGCAAGATTCGTCTAAAGCATTCTTAAAAATGGATGCTATTCCAGGTGATGATGAATACGCTGCTCCCCTACACCCAGAATTAGAAGAGATTGATGATCCAGAATGGAGTGGTCGAAATACTTCTACTGATATTTTGTTTGACTCACCAGTATATGAATACCCGACAGCTTTTGAGAACATCAAAGTGTTACCATCCGAAGGTAATGTTGATCGTGTGCTAGCTCTGACACCGCAAGCGGACAGACTGGTTTCAAAAATTTCGACACATATGCACGATTGGTTTTCAATTCCAGAATTGGCCGAAGATTACGACATTGTTATTGTTGATAACCCGCCAAGTAAGTCACCTGTTAGTGCTGGTATGTTGGGTGCTGCTACTCATGTGATAATTCCAACTGAGCCTGAATACGACTCTATAGATGGTGTACCTATGTTGCTTAATCGCGTAGACCGAATTAATGAAGACCGACAAAGAGCACCACTGAAGATTGTCGGTGTTGTTCCAAATAAAGTTCCAAGCAAATCACGTCTTACTCAGAAAGATGAAGTGGCACTTGCTAAACTTTATGACAAAAATGGTCCTACTGGAAAATATATGACGCGCTTTTGGCTTCAGCAACGTAATTGCTATCGCGTTATGGAACGTCCATCTGTTGATGAGTCACATTTTAATTATGTACATAATCACCACGCGCAAAAAGAAATGCAGAAGCTTTATGAACTGATTGAAGGCAGTTTATGGGGGAATGAATAATGAACAGTCCTAAAAAGGCAAGACGTAGAACAGTCGGAAAAGTTAATTCTCAAGAAGATTTAATAAGCCAATTTGAGTCAGGTGAAGGCGTATCTAAAAAATCTCAACAGATGTTGGATGACCTCAAAGCAAGGGACAAATCCAAGGAAAGCGAAGTACATGACGATCCTATCTTCAAGACGTCCTCTGAATTAGATAGAGTGCTGGTGGATTATATACAACCGCAGTCAGATAATTCCCGATACTTACCTGTTACGTTTGCACAAAAATCAGATGATGAGTCCATCGCAGCTTTGAGCAATTGTGTTGTCTGTGAAAAGGGGGTGCTTGAGAACCGATTATCAAAAGATAACCCTCGTTATGACGCCGTCAGTTTAGAAATAGAAGAAATAAAAAATTTAGCTGAGACCTTAAAGCACAGTGAACTAGTTCATCCAATTTCTGTGTGGAGAAAAAATATGACTGACTATCCTATTGTAGCTGGTCATAGACGTTTCTATGCAATTCGTTTTCTTTATGGTGGTTTGATAAAGGTTAAAGTCAAAATCTATGCTGAAAAACCACGAAACCTTAATGTGCTCCGTCACATTGAGAATTTCTCCCGCTCTGATCTGACTCCACCTGACGCGCTAAACAGTTATGCAAAAGCAGTTCGCGAACTTGAAAGTTTAGAAGGAGCAAAGATGCAGACCGAACGAACTTCTTTGGTAACGTCATATTTAGGCATTAGTCGTCCTTCCTATTATCGATACGATAAGCTTTATGAGCATTTTGAAATTGTTTATAAACTACTTGAAAACAAAGTTGTAACAAGTCTTATAGCGCTATATGAAGAGATTAAGAAAGCGGAAAAATATAACGATGTCGAGCGATACCTAAATAGATTGGCAGATGTCGGAAAATTTAAAAAATATATACCTTCTAACATATCCAAAAAACCTGGTAGGGCGAAGCAGTACATTACAATGCCAAAAGTGAAAGTTACTCAAACTTCAGCAATTCGTCGGTTATTAACAGAGGATGTTACAAAGCTCGATATAGGTATTGATTGGGAAAATGTTAACTTTGACGATGCTGCGGCATTAGAAAAGGTATTAAAGTCTTTACTTGTATCACTGTCAAAATGACGCATTTCGGTTCAAGTGAACTTTAGTAATTTTCTGGCGCTGCAGGCTAATATTTACGAGGCTTGCAGCATTTTTTAATTTAAAATTAAATTGGGGGAGAAATTAAAGATTTTATATGAGCCCCAGATTCGATCCGACACTTTTTATCTCCATTTTTACCTAACTTTGGTATTCAATTAAAACAATGGCAGCAAATGATGGTTGAAAAGTGGATTACAAGGGGATTTATTCAGGCGTCTAGATACGCGAGTATTAGCGCTAAATCTATCCAACACCTTTCTCGCGTCTATGTTCTTCTATCTATAATAAGTTCTAATGATTACAACAATATTGCTTGCTATACGCTCACAAACTTTGTGCTGACCAAAAGCTTCTCTATAATTTTCAATTGCCTCGGATGGGAAATAATATCTATGTTGACCTTAAAGGGTAAAGCTTTGTCTAACGAGGCATTCGCATTGTGATCTTGCGTAAGTCGAATTCGTCTTTTTTTAGCAGAAAACGTTAATTCCTCAGTTGTCACTACCACAGGCAGACCTAATTTAAGCGCAAAGCTAATTGCGTGAGAGTCGACTAAGCCCCTATCGAAAATAAGAACATCAAACTGATGATGACCTATAAGTAACATGTCCATGAGGTTACCGTTTTTAATCAGGATCGCATCGCATTCGGTATAAAGGTGAGAATAGGGAGAAATGGCATACTGCATAAAAGCAAAGAACTCTTGCTTTGCAGTAGTGGGCATAATATTGATGAAACCAGACTCCATCATCGAAAGGAGGCCTTCTCTTACGCTGTTATGGAATTGGACAGCACTTTTCGCACTATTTTTAAACTGCTGATTTGTAATAAGCTTAGAAAGTGCTCTTACTTCAAATGAATCTCGAATAAAGCTAGGCAGTCCCTCGAACGCCGTGGCAGTTAATGTGTCCCATCGATTGAAAAAATCATCAATGTCGATGTTATCTGCAGGCACTGGTAACGGTTTATGACACTTGAGCGAATATTCGTCTCGGACAATCAGCGTTTCATCATTTGTATAGGCTTTTATCACTACTTTTTATTCACCGCTTGAAAACAATATCGTTAATGTATTAAGTATGAAAAACACGTTTTGATAATTGGTACATTAACGATAAATGAGTAAGGTTGAAGAGCAGCAGGTGGACTGATGCTCAATAGTTCAAAAGCGAGTACCGCTCGAACTCCGGTTGAAAAAAGGAATATTAGTTATCACTCAGTTCGTAAAGTGTTGTATCAAAGGTGCACAACGGTTTTGTTTGTTCAGGGGGGGAGGGTGACAACCAACTAAGAGATGAACTGCTTCTGGTAATATTTAGAGTGGTTATTATTAGGCAAACTCCGAACACTATAGCCAAAAAAAGTTTCGTATAGACCATTATCAGGGCTACTTTACCAGCTTCTTTGGCAGAAACTTTACCGACCACGGTTAATTTGTGAGTTGAATTAAGTTTCATGATAACCCCTTATCTTCAGGCGCAATATGTGCGAAAAAAATCATAAGGTGGTCATTAAAAGCGTAGACCAATGCAAGTAAGATTGAAATCAAATTGCTTTTTTTAGTGCGAATCGATGGATTCAATGAAGTGCTAAAAATGCATTTAAAAACAATGAAGTAGGAATTTTTACGTTTCAGAGATAATCACTTTACTACGCTAATTATCACTAATAAAAAATAGAGAATCTGTTCTATGTGATTGATACAAAGTGTTTTTTAGACTGTTAATTAAAGAAGTTTTATAGCATGGTTAATTTCATCACAGAGTTTAACTTTAGATGATTTGCCGCCTCCAACCGGCCCTATTAAATAAAAGTGTGGTTAACTTTGTCTTAGGCGCGTTTCCTTCTTCTATTAGTGAGAAATAGACAATAATTGTCATGGTTCTCCCTTGGCGAACGGCTTTCGAACTAACTGCAATACATTAGTAAGGGCCAGGAACGTGATGAGCACCAAGAATAGAACAGACAATGTGGCTGGAATGTAATGAAACTCATATTCTCCGACAATGTTGTTGAAGTGCCATAAGAAAAAAAGTACGACTAATGGAGTTAATGTTGCAGATACATAGCCCACAATAGCACATGCCGCCTCGATCATACGGCTGGCTTTACTGGCGAGGCTATTATTTGGGGAAAAGACTTTCCAACTGGTCAACGAAAAGCGTTCAAAATCCGCTCGCTGGATAGAGGCATTTATTAATCGTAATTGAATGTTTAAGTACGTTAAAAGAATAGCGACCAGGGCTAATATATACAGGTACGCTTTTTCTATTTCCATGGAGACGTTGAAAACCGGTAAAGAGACTTCGCCTTTAAAAAGCTGGCGGACCGTATCTAAAGTAATTAGCCTTAAATCTTGAATGTCTAAGCCATAATTGACGTGAAAACTATTGGCTTTTCCTTCTACAAACTCTGCTCGTTTCCAGTTGTCTCGGGGAGAAATGATTTGAAAATCACTGATCGTGCGACGCAATTCAACGAAAAACGCAGAAAACTCTTTTTCGTCAATCGGTATTGTGTCATAGCTTACTAACACTTCACTTTTTGATTCAATAAAAACAACTCTGTCAATTTCGGGATCAGAAAAAAAAAGAATTGCGAAGTGTGGTTATTACCTGAGTTACCTTTGACGAAATCTGAGGGGTTTACAACCTGAAATCGATGTAACTCCAGTCTAATGTGACCTCTAACAGACTGTCTTTCTTCAGCGTATCAACAGTCCATCCAACTGTTTGTAGGATTTCAGATGCTGTCGGGTTTTGCTGAAGATTGCTGAGGTTTTTTTTTACGTCTTGGTAGGAATAAATACTATCGTCCGGCTCAACTTTTGGTATGACCTTGGAATCTTCCTTTAACGCCTCGAAAATCCAAAAACTCCATAGTACATTGTACTTTTCTATATTTGCTTTAAAGGTGCTGTTTAGATTGAACGTAAAGACAAGCAACAATATGAGAAGAATAGCAGTCTGCCTAGCTGACTTTATCTTGTCTTCCATGAGATTAGCCTTCATTTGTGCGTATAAATAATAAACAGTTTTAGTACCATATCGTACGGAATAAATATTGTACATTGGTAAATCTCAGGGAAACTCTAGCGCGTGATCGTAAAAGAGGATGTTAACAGTACTCATTCTCTTCGTAAGTTCACAATGGAAGATTGAAACACTGATTTCTCTATGTGCAGAAAAATAGCTGTCGACCATGAATACTGTCTATTTATTTTACATTCGTTTCATATCAATTAAGTCCAATTCGTTGTAGCTCACAATACATAAGGCAAGGCACATATTTTGCTAATGTTTCACTGCTCTGGAAAAGGAAAACAGCATGAAGCATATTCTTACCACCATACTATTGCTATCAATCAGTAAGGCAGCATTCGCCGACATTATAAAATATGAGTATTCACTCAACTATACTGGCTATGAATACTACGGTGTAAGTTATCTCGATGAGTTACAGATTGCCTCTGAACTCGATGATCTGAACACCAATCCGATTGAAGTCTCATTTACCTATGATGATACACTCATGTATTACTCATATTGGCTCGATGGTGAAAATAGAGTAGGGCAGTTCGGAGGTGGAGATGATACCTTATGGTCTCGTTCAGGACCTTCAAGGGGAGATAATTATTTTGACTTTACAGCATTTAATATTTCTCGAGTGCATTCACTACTGGAAGGTCTGATTGTTAGAATGCCGGAGATAACGACCACGAATTATTTAAGCGGTTCTAGTGCTTACACATTGACAAATCCTAGTGTCGATTTATTTACAATAGAAAGGGATTATTATTCATTTTCATTAGAAGACAGTACTAGCCAACAAGCGAGTCGCGTTGTATTTTATCTGAATGAAAGCTCGCAACTGGCTGTTGATTTTGAAAGCAGTCTAGTCTCAAGAACCGTTACGCCATCACAATCCGATGTATCTGTTCCTGAGCCACAAACGGGTATAATCCTGGCAATGGGTGTAATGCTGTTGTTATTACGGCGCCGCCGCTAATAAATATATTCACTAGGGCGTTTCTCTGTTTACCAATGAGGGCAACGCCCAGCAAACGTCATCAGATTTCACGTACGAGCGCCTATCTGGGTTCAATTAATGCAGCACGCCTTCAATAGTTATCAAGTCACTATACGAAAAGCAAAAAAGCGAACATCAATCTAAAGCGTCTATTCGGTTCCAGGTTTTTCGACGTGATAATCCCAGTTTTTCAACCAATAGATCAATAATACCAAAGTGGCCACAATAATGGCTGCGCGAGCTAAGAGGTCCATGTCGGTGAATGAGACCACTAACGTCCGAACAATAATGAAAATAGTGGTACCGATAATCCATTTTAATTTTACAAATTCATCATATGGGCAAACCTTAAAGCCTTTAACATCTTTAAGCAGATGGTTGTAGAAACGGTTAGCAAAAAAGTAGCACAAGTGTCCGATGTAGAGACCCGTATAAGTGATGCTTGAATCCCCATATTCATCACGCAACTGTTTGGCGCTTGAGGAAGAAAAGGTCTCTAGCCCAATTTGATAAAGTAAAAAAGTAAGTGCACCGAACAGTGATGCGAATAACAGAGAAGATAGTTTAAATGCTCGATTTTTAGCGATTTCTAGCGCATTTTGTTCGTTGTAATCCATAACCAATACCACAATTTTAATGTTACAGCGGTGATATTATTTTTAAATTTTTTGATATTTTCAATATGTGTAAATCGTTGATGAAGATAATTTCATAAGGCTGAAGGTACGATACCACCGGCGACTATGAAATCGATAAATTAGAAAAAAATCACTGAATTAATACTCCTGACTTCCGGAAATTTCACGTAGAAACATCTACTATCTCAACAAATTCTGGGGCTATGCCTGCTCACCAACACAAACGCACAACACCGAAAACAACGATACCAATCATTAATTACAGACCACCTTCAAACAGGTATTCCAAAGAAGGCGTCCCTCATCCACCACCGAGGTGCCCCTCTTGCTCAACTCGCGCGCGCCTTCGGCTGGTTTGTTAGGGCGGGGTTGCAGGGTAGATGCCACTTTGTGGTGTCCGCGGATGGGTTTTAATGGGGTTTTGCGCCCATCCCCTCGAAATCGGCATCAGAATGATGACGGCCAAATGAACGCGCTTTTTGTGAATTCTTCGAAAAACTGCCAAATAATTAAAAATAGGCATAGATAACTAAAATG
>Ga0189289_10067_pt1 | contig 140544 bp, 122 predicted proteins | sample UW106minimetaG_FD_130313 | JGI IMG/M metagenome (GOLD analysis project Ga0189289, IMG submission 130313) | Marine microbial communities from the Costa Rica Dome - UW106 mini metaG | ecosystem: Environmental > Aquatic > Marine > Oceanic > Photic zone | place: Costa Rica: the Eastern Pacific... | reverse complement strand
CGCATCGACAGACTGCTTGGTAATAGCAACCTACATAACGAGCGGCTCGACATCTACCGTTGGCACGCAAAGCTGCTTTGCGGTGCTAACCCCATGCCTGTTGTACTCGTGGATTGGTCTGATGTGCGTGAGCAGCTTAGGCATTTAACCTTACGTGCATCGGTCAGTGTTCAAGGGCGGTCTGTCACGCTTTATGAGCGCGTATTTTCCTTTGCTGAGTACAACTCTCCTGTCAGTCATAATCCGTTTTTACGGGAGTTGGCGAGTATCCTGCCGTCGGGTTGTTGCCCGTTGATTGTTACCGATGCGGGCTATCGTAACCCGTGGTTTCGTGAAGTCGAAAAGCATGGCTGGTTTTGGCTAGGTCGAGTGCGCGGAGATGTAGGATTTAAGCGTGATGGGCAAGCTTTATGGCAAAGTAATAAGTCGTTTTACCCCAGTGCAAATTCGCGCGCTAAATACTTAGGGTGTGGGCAATTGGGGCGTAAAAGCCCGCTTCATGCACATCTGCATTTGTACAAAGCAAAGGCCAAACATCGAAAGGACAACCGCTCTTCAAAAGCAGGACGAAACCACACCGCCCAACAAAGCTATCGAGCGGGTAGCAAAGAGCCTTGGCTACTCGCCACTAATCTTCCCGAGAACGATAAACTTAACTCAAAACAGCTGGTTTCCCTTTATGCAAGACGGATGCAAATAGAAGAAACCTTCCGCGATATTAAAAGCCCGCAGTACGGTATGGGACTACGTCACAGCAACAGCCGCTGTACCAAACGATTCGATATATTACTGCTGATTGCGATGCTCGCAGAATGGCTATTACGGCTACTCGGTCTCATTGCTCAAAAACAAAACTGGGAAAGAGCATTTCAAGCTAACACCATCCGTAATCGGCGCGTGTTATCTATTATTAGACTAGGCAGAGAAGTCAGGAAAAGAGCAAAAGATTACAAGATGAACTCAGCCCAAATCACCTGGGCTATCGGCCAATATATCACTTGGGTTCACAAAGAAGGGAGACCAATTCTATGAGGGGATCCCCCAGCGCTTTGCCAAGGGGCAAATGCGAACGTTGTTGGGCGAAGCCCAGTGAGTATTTGTCCCAGCCGCGCTTTTTGCGGCGAACTTTGGCAACTTGTTATGCTTATTTATACACATCTGGTTGATGTAATTCCATAAAAGACTCTGGAGAGCTTAAAGCTTTAAAACCAAATTGCTCGTAAAGGCCATGTGCATCGCTTGTAGCAAGTGTCATACGTCGAATGCCTTGTAAATCAGGATGAGCAATAATAACTTGCATAAGTAACTTACTTAAACCTTTGCCTCTATGCTCTTGTGATACGAAAACATCAGCTAGGTATGCGAATGTTGCGGAATCAGTCACCATACGAGCAAAAGCTACTTGATTACCACACTCAGTAAAAACACCAAAACATAAAGAATTATTTATAGCTTTTTCCATGGTCTCTAATGGAATACCTTTAGCCCAATAAGAGTTAGATATAAAACCATGTATTACAGCTAAGTCCATATCCTTTAAATCTGAGCTAGTTTTATAGCCTGAAACCAATGCAAACTCCTTTATAAGCATAACGCTTTGCCAAGGGGCAAATACGAACGTTGTTGGGCTTTGCCCAGTGAGTGTTTGTCCCAGCCGCGCCTTTTGCGGCGAACTTAGGCAACTTGTTATGTACTCGCTTTCCATAGATTTTTGGTTCCATTACCACTATGTACTCGTTCGACAAGTCCACCTTCTTCGAGGCGCTGCAGGTATCTAATAATTGACTGCCTTGTTACACCTATACTGTTGGCAATATCATGAATACTTAGAGGTTTTTCTGTTACTAAGCTGAAAATTTGTCGCATTAGGCTTGGCATAGTTTCTTTAGTGATCGTTTTTGTCACTGAAGACTTAGCTCTTTCAACTTCTTCTTGGGATAGTTTTGACCCGTGTTTATTAAACCCCTTAAAGATCGAATCTAGCTCATTATTGACCTTATCTTTCAAATTATTTGCCTCAAGATAGTGACTTTGATCATCAAAGTCGCTAGGTGCATATAACACAGTATTCTTAAAATAAAGTACAAAGAAAAATAACAATACAATTGAAGCAGGAAAAGCCATTACAAAATAAACAAATGTAGATTGTATTTCTACTGGAAGTTGGATTAATGCAACTGTAGCTAAAGTTTCGGCTACTCCTGCAAATATTGCAATTATAGTAAGGGGATTACTAACTTTCATAAATTTCTAGACCTAAACTTTCGAGAGTACATAACGCCCCAAGCAGGGGATTTTATGAGCGCTTTTCAGCGAGTAAAATTCCCGCTGACTTGGCTTGTTAGGTGCTGCTTGGCAATTCAAATTCTTTATCATACTTTTTGTGATACTCATTAATTTGCTCAACCACACGGTTTACTCTTTCGTATGATGCGTTTTCCTCGAAGTACAATATGTACTTACCTGAGGCATCTTCATTCGTTGAGAAAGAATACTCAACATCAAATATTTCAATCAACACGTCCTCGATGTAATCGCGGTGCTCGAAATCGATTAATTCAACAAATGATCCCCAAGTAGGGTGCTGACCAACATTGAGTTCAGAAAGAATATATCGAAACTCTTCAAGCATCATGGGCACCTAACAGCTTATTATGTAGACGTCTCAGTAAATTCTAGACTTCTACGTGAATTAATAATCCTAAGTTTACCAATAATCAATAAGTTAGGAAGTATTTTGAGCACTTATTTTACCTTACATTAGGGGCGTTACTGAGAACTCTAAGTAACGCCTGTTATTGTTTATAATTAAATCCACTAAATCAATAACTTACATTATTTCCTCTCCCGTTATCATGGACATTACTGAGACTTCTCAGTAATAAACTTGATAAAAAACAGGAGGATTTTATGACTCGCTCACCTTTCTTGGAAGGTATTAGGCAGGTTATGCGCACCAAACATTACTCAATTCAGACCGAAAAAACGTATTTGCTGTGGATAAAACGATTCATTTTATTCAATAAAAAACAGCATCCAAAAGATATGGGGGAACAGGAGGTGACGGACTTCTTGACCCATTTAGCGGTCGACAGACATGTGACGTCTTCAACGCAAAATTTAGCTCTCTGTGCCATTGTGTTTATGTATAAACACATTCTACAACGAGAATTAACATTACTTCCCGACACAGTCAGAGCTAGAGCACCCAAAAGAGTACCGACTGTACTATCCCACAATGAAGCACTGACAATCATCAATGGAATGTCCGGTAAATATAAGCTTATGTTCTCTCTCCTGTATGGTTGCGGACTCAGAAAGGCGGAATTATTAAGGCTGCGAATAAAAGATATAGATTTTGAATCCAAAAATATTTTTGTTTTTCGTGGTAAGGGTGCCAAAGACCGTGTAACCATTCTCCCGAATGGACTGGTTGCACCATTGAAATCACAAATTGAAACGGTACGCGCGATTCATGAGAAAGATGTGTCGGAAGGTGAAGGAAAAACCAGCCTACCGTCTGGCCTTGCTCGAAAATATCCGTATGCGATTACAGAATTTAAATGGCAATACTTATTTCCATCATCAGTACGGTGTAAGCATCCCGTTGATGGTTATTATTGTCGCCATCATCTGCACTGGACTTCACTAAGTAAAATATTAAGGAAAGCAGTGAAGAAGTCAAAAATATACAAGCACATTACTGCCCATACGTTCAGGCACTCTTTTGCCACACAACTTCTCACAAGTGGAACTGATATCCGAACTGTCCAAGAGTTGTTAGGACACACCGACTTGAAAACAACTCAAATATACACTCATGTCATTGGGCAACATTCTTCAGGAACCACAAGTCCTATAGACAGAATGTTCTGAAGGTAAACTAACCGGACTCAACGTCCGGTTTCATCGAATTGCTGAAAAAATTGATTAAATTAAATGACAGAAATCAGTTCCGAAAGTGAACACCATTAAGAGACCTTGAATGACTGCTTAAATAGGTAAAGGCGAACCTCACAGCTAAATAGTCGTATGACTGCTTTTCGCTCATTTGAGACTGTCAGATTGCTAAAATAAACTCCAACTGCTAATGTCGTTACGACAAAGTCGCTCGGTAATTAGACCGACAGATTCCCTTGGTAATCACACTAATACAAGTGTGGGCTACTACATATTAGCCCATACTTAAACTCTAGTAACAGAATTTCGTGTTACTACACTTCAACTACCTGTTTTCTTTACCCCTAATATCGTGTGGCTTTCCAAAATAATTCTTCATCGCCAGCTTCCGGTGAAATGGGTTGGCTCGTATACTTCAAACTATCACTAATCTTTGTCGATTGCTCTGTAGCGACCTTTTCAGCGTACTTATCATCTACTCCTGCTTGCTGTGCTACGTCTGCAATGCTTTTTGCAAGAGCTTCGGCTGAGCGCAAGTTAGGGCTTGTCTTAAAGCCGTAAACCCATCTATTTTTTTCAGTCTGAACAACTTTTCCAGCCTGAGTTGCTTTGTTAAGCTTGGGTGGTTTTGTGGGTACTGAAACGCTACTATCAATTGGTTTATCCTCATGGTCAGCTTTTTCTATTTCAAAGTTTGAATACACTTCTTTATCTTCTTGCTGAGGCGAGTAAGTGCCAGTATTTAATAAATTGGCAATCCAATCGGAGCCGCCGGCCATACCCTTATCTATTTGTGAAGTACGACTTTTGGGTGCTATTTGGTTTTTAAGCATATTTCTAATAACTCTCTTCGCCATATATTTGTTGCGAAGCTCACTTGCTTGTTCTTTTGTTGGGGGCTTAACCTCAAGTTGTCTGATGAATTCGATGGTTTCGTCTTTAAATTCAGGTAATCCATGATAGAAAGTTTTAGCTCTTACTAATTTATCGCCTTCGAATACATGTGCCTCGGATGCCTCTTGCCCTTTTATATCTAGGAAATTTAATCTAGACATAGTTTCAACTTGGCCTTGTAAGTTATCGATGTATGAAATGCTTGACTCCTTACTGCGCCCGCTTGACACAAGAACTGACATTTCGCCAGCGAGTTTAGAGAACCATTCAATAGTTTCGTTGGGATCTTCCATCGTCATTAAATATTTAATTCGTGTATTCCCGAATATTTGCTTAGTTTCTTCTACACTGGCATTTAGCATGCCTGGTATATCTTGATTTGAAAAAATCATAGAAACGCCAAATCCACGTGCTTGAGTACTGGTGACCGCAAACCCGACTACTGCACATTCTGCGTACTCGTCAACGGTTATCGTTGATATATAGGTCTTATCTATCGGGAGGTTAAATAAAATATCGTCTACGTGACCTTCTGACTTTTTTCCCATGCCGTTTGATATGGCCAAGCGGATCATGGAAAGTGAAATACGACCTTGCGTTTGCCTTTGATCTTTACTCGTTTCAGTTGCAGGAATGTATGTGATAAGTATGTGATTATTTTTCATAATATCTGATGTGTCCACTTCTCCAAGTTCACATTCAAATAGGTGGCCGTAGGTTGAACCGAAATCAACCAAGGGCTTTACAATGTATCCATCTGCATAGCTAAATTGTTTGCCTACTTCTTGAGGTTGCTTACTCGGCTCCTTTAAGGATTTTTCATCTGTTTTGATGCCAAGCTTAATTAGCACTTGCTGTAGTGCTCTGCGCCTTCTTAGTGATATTTCATTCGGTATGATTATCTCTTCACCTGTATGATTATCGATATATTTTATTTTGTAGTCGAACAACTCAGGCCAAGCTAATTCAATTAATTTAGAGACGGTCATAAGTTGTGAAATCATGTATGGGCTGAGATTGATAACTTTCTTGTCTCGCAATTCTGTTGCACAAGGCATGAACCCTTTTAAAATCGAGATTGCTTTGTCTTTGAATACTTGGTTTTGCCCCCCCTCAGGCATCATATCTTCAAGAATTTGGGTACAAACAGACGCGCTTCCCCCGGCAAATATCCCTACTGTGTTAGAAAACTTTTGCCAATCTCCAGGCTCGATACTTTGGTTACCAGTCCGAAATGACATGAAGCGAAGACTATCTTCTCTTCCAAATATTCGTGCTAGTTTTAAGAAGTAGATCCCCACATCAATAAATGCTTTTGCATCAACGTATAAAACCGCTCCCCCTAACATAAGAGAAGACGCAGCATTTAGGCTCAACAACATCTGAGTTTTACCCGCACCGGTTGAGCCTACTACTAATAAATGTGTCAGTAGCATTATGGCTGGCTCCCAAAGCTCCTGACGATTGAATAACTCATTGCCTAGATGAATATTTCCACTGGCATTTTTAAATTTGAATCGTTCAGCTGTTTTGGGTGAGTGGTAATCCCGAACATTCCCTGCTTTTGTGGGAAGTCGAAGAGGAAGCACCCTTAGCTTCCTAGTGTTCAGTGACAGGTTAAGTGTCGACATAAGAAAAAATAGTATCAGTGGTATAATCCAAACAGCGCTGTATATATTTAATGCTATCAGGACGCCATACACGAAAGTGGTGTATTCAATTTTAGCCAGTGAGTCGAAGAACTTTTGAGGAGCGCTACGATGATCGATATAGTATTTTTTTAATTCAACATTCTGTCCTATTGGTGCCTTCATGACAGATATTCCTTCTGGTATATCCAATTTTCTGTGATAGTCATAAACTTTTTTAGTCCCAAGATTGTTGTATCAACTTGAGCTTCCTCTAGAGATATTTCGGTTTTTTCTTCCCAGAGATAATGCCCCCGTACTGCACTGGTTTCTACCCAGCAAGTTGGCGATTCGGTTTGATGAAAGCTGAACCATAGATCTCTTTCGAAATATTTGATCCAATAGTTGTGCGAAGTAAAAAATTTCCCGTATTTTCTAGCCGTTTCGATAGCCCCTGTGAGAAATGTGAGTTCATAAGCATGCTTATCAACTAGGCGCTGAAATTGCGGCTGCTCAATGTACTGGCGAATGATGCGATCGGTATTGAGCAATGCAACGAAGGGCTTGAAGGTTTTTTTGTTTAGTCTCTTCTTAAGTCGAAAACTATTATTGATTTTTCTATTTAAATCATAGGACTTTTCTGCCCCACGTTTTGAATTCCCTTGAGCCATAAGCATGGTCATAGCCAACAAAATCCGTCTAGGTTTAGACATGTCATAAACGCTAGTAAGAGGCTTGCCTAACTGCTTAGTAAAGTGCTTTCTAAGCTTTTCGTCGCTTACAAATATGCAGCGTTTAAAAATGGAACGAAGACCTTCATCGTCATCTAATTTATCTTTTAAATATAGATACCCAGGCATCATCCCTTTTGTTTTAGAAAGCGTTGGAGTAAAGACCTTTGATGTGTCTATTTCGTCCTTAAGGTTTAACGCGTATACCTTAATTAGTTTATTTTGAATGCAGTAGCGTAATGGCGACTGCCCTATTGCTAGTTGGCCCGTATAATAAGGGATTTTCAACAAATCTAAGGATAAAGGGGGAATGAGGTGGGGTAGATGTTTTTTTGATTCATGAGCCAAGGTTTGTATTGAATAGGATGTCTTGAAAGCGCGAACCCGTTGAAATCGTATATGACGAACGACTTGCAGGACAATGATTAGAAATACAGGTGGGCGTATCGTTTCACCTATAAATTTAATGAGGCCCAATTGCTCGATTCTTAAGACTTCATACCCATGAGTCATGTAAACCCATTTTTGATACTTCGCAAGTATCTCAGGAGTCATATTCGGCTGGAATATTTGGGTTATTCCTTGGCCAAATTTAGGAATGTTCATTAAAAAGTCTATAAAAGTAATGTTCAATCTTGCTAAGTACAAAAGTCCATTACTAATGTTCTCCTCAAATAACACATATAGTGTTACGAAGAAGCCGATAAAGACAAAAAAAATGACTATGTATTGTAGGGTTACCTCTGGTTTCCCTATTGGCTCTGGACTACTCATTATTTTTTATTAACCTCAACGTAGATGCAATAAACAGAAATAGAAGCGTAATGAACAAAGAAGCCAAATAAATCATCGTGGGGCTTAGCATATGCTTGTATAAGGCCCAGCACGTGAATATGCTCGCGAGGGTTAGGCAGAAACTTTCAGCAAACAATATCCAATACAATTTATGTAGTGAATATGGTTTTCTATTATCTTGAGATTTTTGCCTCTCTCTTATTGCTTTGTAAAAAAAATCGGACAACGAGAAAAACAATGCGAATGGAGATATGCCACCAGATTTGAAGCCTTTGTGAAAATTCTGTTTCGCTGAGCTAAGCCCAGTTGCCATGCTGGCTATTGCTTTGGCTTTCCCTTTTTTGGTTTCTGGAAGTTGCAAGTAAAGCCCAAACCCCTTTTTCACCTTTTCCATGTGGTTTATTTGCCCCACTTTGTAGGCTTGGATTATACGCTGAGCTTGTGCTTCGTTTTTAGCAAGGCAGGTAACATTGTGTTCCGATGTTTCTCCCGTAAGATTGTCTTTTATGGAGTAATACCCTTCGAATTGGAGGTAATCCTTTTTCCAATGCCTATAAAAAAATTGGGTTAAATAGAACGCTATATTCATATTTGCGACTCCAACAGTATTGCCCTTATTACATTTTTGAAATCGTATTTAACATGGTCAATTGCTTCACTAACGCTTGAGTTAAAATTGTTATGAAGTGTATTGATCACTGCATCAGCGAAATTTGAATACAGAACTTCAAGACATGATTTTTCTACCTCGTTTGATAAGGGCGAGTTGCAAATAACTTCTTGCAGCTCACATAACGCCTTATCTGCAGCAATGAAAATTCCACTGTACTCATTGGATTGCGGTTTTAATGTTGAGTGAAGTAGACACAGTTTTAGAATTGAACTCACCTTTGACGAAGGGTAACTCTCCTGAATAGTGTCTATATTTTGGGGAAGGGCGGCGAACAATGAAGCAAGTGTATCGGGCGTTAATACTTCTTCTCGATTTGACTCTAATGCGAATACGACCGCTTCTAATAAGGCCCTACGCTTGACTGGTGTGTGAAGGGGATCTTCCGTATAAAGAGATTGGTCTATTTTGTTTAGTATATCTAAAGCTTCTTGAAGTAGACTTTCTGGATCAGATGAATTGTGCCTAAAAACAGCTCTTAGTAATGGCAGATAAACATTAATTGCCACCACGCACCGTTCTTCTTCGTCATGCTCATTTGAATCACTTAATGTATGAGTCTGGTTTGGGCGGCACGCTTCTAACAGCGCCTCTTGCGCTAACTTAGTACTCATTCAAGCCCCATATCTAGGTCAAGTTGATTTGACTCAAGGGCCAGTTCATCCGACATAGATTGATTACTCATTATAGAATTGGCGTAAAGCACATCAGATTTGAGTGACAGTGATTTACCTATGTCCATAGCTTCTGAAACAACAGAGGTAAACTTAATGATTTCCTGAGTTAGTAAATATATCGCGTCGTCTTTCGTGTCGTAATTCGCCTGACAACATACCCTTTCTTTCATCCACGCTTGATTGTCTCGTTGACAGACAAATGCATTTTGGTCGCCACTAATCGAGTGAAGTACATTGTTTTCTTGAGATAGGAAATTTGAACGGTTGGCGATCAATGGCAGCAGCGCGGTAGATGCCATTCCGGTGTGAATTGGAATTATGGTGCCCTTGTAATCCCAAGCGTTTATGCCTTGGAGTGTGCAGTACTCCGCAACACTTCGACTAAGAAATGTTAGGAGGTGCAAACTACCTGCTTTCTCATAGAAATTGCAGTTCCCGCAAGTGGTAGGAATATTACTTGTTATAGAGCCATAGTTCAGTTCATAGCCGCATTTCGGGCAATACTGTAGTGACTTGTCTACTTTGATTGTTTTCATAAGGGCCTGCCTTGCTCGTAGTTGAGATATTCTTTCAACCACCGGCAGGCCAATCAATTTCTAAAGTGCATCAAATCCAGAAAGCTGACAGTTCGACGTATGGGAAATCTTCAAAGCACTAATCCATTAAGTCCATAAGGCTAGAACCGTCAGGCTCCTGCCGACCACCTCCAAGTTGGGCTACAATCTCACTCCAATCTGCGCTATCAACTTCATTCATGTTGTTCGCCATTTCAACAAGCTCAGTTTGAAGCTCCGTAAAACGCTCTTTGCAAGCGGAAAGCTCTTCTTCTTTATCAAATGAAAGCTTAGATAGTGGTTCGTAGTTAAGTATTCTGCTGTTCGCTCGCTCAATTGCTTCTTTTGAATCATGTATCGTCTGTGTGAAGGCTTCCTGCAATTCAATTATTCGAGAAGCGAAAGCTGTAGTGTAGTACGTATCAATTACCGGGCGTTCATGTCCGTTGATAACAGTAGACCCTTGCAAGGTTGGCATTTTTTTGGGGCCGTTAGAAATTATGTCGACGGTAATTTCTAAGCCTTTATAATTTCCAAAAACAAAGGTATCTTCATTTTTCTTTTCTGCCGCAGCCCTAGCCAATTTGAATGCTTTTTCTACCTTCTCTTTGTCATCCACAAAAGCACCTGATAGATCAATATTATCCGGATTGGATTTCATTGTTTGTACTGCTGTTTCACAATCTTTGATAATACGCTCATATCTTGAAATTGAATTCTTTGCTTCTTCGATTGTATAGATTGCAGTGGTTTGTTTGTCTTGAAGCATTCGTTTCTCTCGGCTCAGCATATCAATAGCTTTATCTAAATCGATTTTTTCTTTAATAAGTGGGTTGGCTGTTGCGATAGACATCATTTCTTCAAAGTTAGCGTCTACTTCCTCAACATACGTTCTAGGTGCCAAAGCGGGATTGGTCTTAGTTTGGGCGATGTATAACGCTTTTCTTCGAATATGCTCCCATTGAAATAAATCGAAGCTGTTTTCTGTACTGTACCTGAACATCTTTAAGTCCGTTTGTAGGTTTCCAGAGCGCTCGATACGTCCGGAGCGCTGTTCGATTTCTCGCGGGTTCCAAGGCGGCGTTAGCTCATGCATTGCTTTTAAATATTTCTGGATATTGTTACCAACCCCAAATTTTTCGGTGGTACCAATTGCTACCAAGTAATTGCCGGCATTCATGTTGTCCTGAAAGGCTTTCTTTTGGGGTTCTGTTACTACTTCCCTTGAAGTGATAATTTTATCTCGTGGAATACCACCAGCGACTAGTTTATCAATCAAAGTGTCATAAGGGCTAAACCCATCATCAGTAGGGTTTACATAACGGTCGATAAATACAAGCTGAGTCACAGGTATGTCGCTAGTATCGTTTTTGAGTACTTCGATAATATTTTTCGCGCAAAGATTAATTTTACAGTCTTTGGCTTCGGGTATGCGAGAATCAATCATTCGTAAATCAAAAGCAGCACGTTGAGCGGAAGACTGAATAGAGAACCATGCTTCATCGTCTGGATTTCCGTTTCTGAAATTCTGAGCACGACGGGCTATATTATCCATATATGCCTTAAAAAACTCCCCGCCACTGGCTTGTACGGCTTTTTTTTCTGCTTTCTCTCTTTGAGCTCCAGATTCATCGGTCGTGACCACATCTGCGACCATTCTGTATAGCTGCCCTAACTCTGGCAAATTGTTAAATTTAGCGAGTCGTGAGTTTTCTCTGTACCCCGTACCTTCAGGCGAAGCTTCAATTGCCGTAATAACCTCCCCGAAAGTAGACATAAAGCTATCAAAGCTAAGCAGTCCCATCTTTCTCAACTCTTGAGGCATCAAGTAATACATGTTGACGTACATGTCAGACATTGATTTACGAATGTCGGTACCAGTTGCCATGACTAATCCTTTGCCATCGTTCTTTTCTTGCAGATAGCGGGCGATGAATAGCAGGTTCATTGCGCGATTTGATTCAGATGTGTTCACACCCGATACATGAGACATGTTTGAAGGAGTTGGTAAGTTTAAGAAGTTGTCACTTTCATCGATCATCAATGCATCAATGCCCAAGTCCGACAAGTAGAGTAAGTCATCTTTAGATTCCTGATTTAACCTTTTTTCGATTTTTGATTCCAAGCTTTTAAGGCGCTTTTCTGAACGTTTAAGGTTGTAAGAGCCTATCCCTTCCGCAATATCCATTGCATTTCTAAGTTCACTTGCCTGGTCACGGATTTGGTTGATAATAAATTCCGGTGGCGCAGATATTTTAGATAGGAAAGAGTGGGGGACAATGACAGCATCCCAATTATTTAAGGCTATGCGCGCTGTCATAGCTTTTCGTCCGACAGCATTTAGAGAAGCTGAGTCAATGCTGAGTACTTTCGCAGAAGGGTAGTGTTGCTGGAACATTCTGGCAAATTGACCGAATACATTGTTTGGCACAGAAATCATAGCTTTATTATGCACACCAGCAATTTTTCCTTCTCTTGCCATAGCGCATAATTCAAAAGACTTACCTGAACCTACACCGTGGGCTAACAATGCCGTCCCATCCACTTTATAGCGGACTACAGCTTCTCTTTGTGTTTTACGCGGCTCAAACTTTTTATTGTTAAATAAGGGGTTTAATTGGGTGAATTGTAAGTGCTCGGCATTATATTTAGGCTGTGCAATTACATTAATGGTTGAGTTGTACAGCGATGCAACATGTTGTCTGCGTTCTGGCGAGTTACCCATCCATTCAAAATATTCATTTTTTAAGTGTTCAGCTGCTTGACGCGCCTGCTGAGTTGCTTCGATTAAAACTGTGCGCTTAGCATCGATGGTTTGGGCAACCTCAATTTTATCGCCATTGGCAATTTTGACTAACAACTTATCGGCGGATATACCTCCTCCGGCCCATTCATTTTCTAGCTTGGCTTGGTGTTTTCTTTCAAATGACCAATTGAGCGATATATCCCATAAATCTGCACACTTGCTGACAGTGATACCTTGTAAGTCATTTTCCGAATTGGCGTCTTTACCTGTTGCAATATGAAAGATGAACTGCCTTATATAATCTTTTGGCATCCAAGAGCTGCCGAGTTGAAACTTGATATCACCATAAGAAAGGGGTTTAGGAAAAGCGGCTTTTAAAGCAGCTATGTTTTTATCAAACTGATTTTCTCCTAGTGAGACAGCATGTTCAGCTCGGGCTAATTTATCTGCCAGATTTCCCGACAAATGTCGGCTTCCGTGCACATAACCGCCTGTTTCCGGATCAATAAATAGGTTTTCACTTTCTTCGTAAATTGACTCATTGCTTTTATCAACCAATTGACCAATGAAGTCCATATTCACTGCGCCATTTCTCGCTACTGAGAGCTCTATTGCATCTTCCAAAGAGTTAACTTCTGTTGGGTAGGGCGTAACATTGACTGTTCGCTCAGTGAAAATGTCGGCTTTCTGATTTTCACCTGTTTCAGTATTAACACTGTCAAGTGCCATGAGGAGGGGTGCTTGAGTGTCAGCTTTAATCAGCGATATGTTAGTCCGGTTATTAACTGGGCCATATTTTTTAAAGAACGTGTCGTACTTATCGTTTAATTTAGCTTTAGACTCTTCGAAGGAAGCTAATGGTAAGTTTCTTATTTGTACGTTTAGGTGTTCACGAACCGCTTGCTTAAGTTCGATTAATGCGACCAATCGCGCTTTTTTACTCTGCGTATATTCAAATTCAATTAAAGCGGGAACATGATCTTCTTGTTCTGAATCCCAGCGCTTCTCTACCATGTAAATTTCATTTTTCACAACAACCAAGCTGCCTTCGTCTTGGTCATCCAGCGCTAATGCTACAGTTGGTGGTGGCGCTTTCATTTCGCCACTAGCAACTTGACTTTCATTCTGATTTAAACTGTCAAATACGTTTGTGGGCAATGTGGGCACTATGCGATCGAAGGCTGTTTCAAAGGCCTCGTCGGTGTAGTTCGCCAGAGATGGACCGAACTGACTTGGTACAACCTCCAATTCGCCCATGACATTCTGAGGGTTGTTTCTGAAATAATTATTATAATGAAGTTTGGGATACATGCTTTTGTTGTAATGAAAGGCATCTATCCAGCTTTCATCACCGGCAGGTTCGTGGTCGTGACGCTTCCTGAATATAAGTAAGTCTGCATTGACGTTTGTACCAGCGTGTTTTTTGAAAACATCATTTGGTAACCGAATTGCGCTGACCAAATCACTGGATTTATAAAATAGCTCACGGGCTTTGGTTGATTGGCTATCCATTGTATAGGTAGTGGTAATGTAAGCTACTACACCCCCGGGTTTGATTGTGTCTAGGGATTTAGCAATGAAGTAATTATGGATGTTTAGATTATGTTTGTTGTAAGCAGGATCGTGAATTTTGAAATTTCCAAAGGGGATATTCGATGTCATCACGTCAAAGTAGTCAGCCGGTAATAATGACTTTTCAAAGCCAGTGTTTTTAACTATTACGTCTGATTGGAGGAATTTAGCAATGCCTGCAGTGATGGTATCTAGTTCGCCCCCTGCTAATTTCGAGTTTGCAGCTAAGCGTTCTGGCATTAAACCGAAGAAATTTCCCAGCCCCATAGACGGATCGTATACTCGCCCACCTTCAAATCCCATATGTTCAAGGCTTTTCCACACACCTTGCACGACGGGAACAGGCGTATAAAAGGCGGTCAAAGCAGAGGCTTTTATTTCGCTGTATTCATCATCGGATACGAGCTCTCTCAATTCAGCGTTAAGTTGAACGTACTGATAAGATTCGATGTCCTTACCTAAACCACCCCACCCAGAGTACAAACCAAGAGTTTCAATTTCATCGGGGGTAGGTTGTCTTTCTTCTTGTTCTAGTAACTTCAGAACTCGAATAGCGGAAACATTATATTGGAATTTTACTGAGTTACTGACTGAATCATCAGTTAATGCTTGTTGCTTTGTGAAGTCGTATATTTTTGTTCGAGTCTTTCCGTCACTGTTTGTAGAGCGATTTGAATTGTTTCTGCCCTTGCTCTTTGATGCATTTCGTTCATCAGAATGAAGTCGCTCTGATTCGGTATTTCGCCCGATAGCTTTTGCACTATTTTCGGATGAAGAGTCTCGAATTCCTTCTCCATTATTGATGACATTTCCTCTACTTCTGCTCTGACTGCTCCCTGTTGCTCCAGCGCTAAGTACAGGTCCGGCATCATCGCTTTGAACTGAGTCAGTATTTCTTTCTGAAACGGCAGATATTTCATTTTTAACCTCAATTAATTTGGTTATAAGTTCAGCTTGTGCATCTTCAATGGTTTTGCCAGATGCTACAGCAGCGCCTTGACTGTTGTAATAAGCGTATTGCTCGCCATACCTTCCTAAGTCGTGTTCTGATACTTTCAGCTCTTTGTTTTGAGAATGCAACTGAATTCCGGCTGCGAGTGCATCTATAACAAGAGATGCATAAGCTGTATCAGGATAGGTTAGGTTGGAACTTCGTTCTTGGGCCATGGATAAAGTGGTAACAAATGATTGGTTATCCTCTAGTCCTAACTTGGCACCCATTGAATCAAGTTTTTCTTGTTCAAATGGAATAACTAAATCACTACTGACTAAATGAGTCTCTAACCCTGTTACAAACTCGACGTTTCCATTTTCCTGCGGTTGGCCTGTTGCTGAGACAATTTGATAACTGTCTTCATGGTATGCGATTAGACCTTGGCCTTCGTCATATCCTACTTCTATTTGGTTCTCTTCTACAGATTCTTGAGCTCTCGTTGTTGCCATTTGAATTTCAGAGTAACCATCTTGATCAATAGTAACTTCAATCAGCAGGGGATCTTCTTGGTTTAACATCTGGCTCCAATATGCGTAGTCAGGATGATTTTTGTTAACCAAAGTAGTGCCTTCTAAAACTTCTACTTTAGAAGCTAGTTCTAATGATTGGGTGCTCAATTTGGCAACGTTCATTTCTTGCTTTGCATAGCCAAACTTCTCGCATTCATTTAGCAGCTTCACAAAATGTAGGGATTGCACTCGTTTCGATGCTTCAGCAGTTTCCTTGAGTAACCATGCTTTGATGTCGTCTTGAGTCTGACAGGGGGTGCAGAACTGCTCTAGAGCTTCTTTAGCCTGCTCAACGGATGTTGAGCCATTTAACACCTCAAATGCAGCCACGCGTGCGTTGAGGGCGGCTATTACTCCATTTCTTGTCTCGACCAATGAGTCAGTTGTGTTAACACTTAATAAGTGCGCTAGCTCTGATAGCTCTTCTTCAGACGCACTCCTAATATTTTCAATGCCATCTGCTTCCAATGGATTAAATTTCTGAGTTATATCCGTTGTTAACATTGAAGCGGGGGCGATTTTTGCAAAGCTATTTGCTGATATTTCATTGAAGAACTCTAAATCAATACTTCGCATTATTTGACTACCAGAATTCCTAGCTTCAAATAGCCAGTCTGGAACAATCGTTGTTGTTTCTTCGTCCATTTCCAAAATGCGACCGCTGGTGTTCGCTTCATTGGATAAAATACGGTCCCCTAGCGAAAGAGCAGATGGTGCCTGCTCGTTTGAGGCTGACTCATTGAGCTGGCCTAGGCTGTTCAATGCATTTGCTAGCTCTTCTGTGTGAATTGATATCGCAGGAGGATGCTGCTCAATAAGTGATTGGCGATAAGTTGAACTCAAATCGGAAACATAGGCGTGTCTTAGCGCTGATTCCTTTTCTTTGCGGGTAAGGCCACTTGCATCAATATACTTTGATAAGTGCTTCGTTAGGTCATCATTAGTCAGTTCGCTTATCTTACTAACAGATTGTAATGCTGTATTTAGCTCCTGGTATTCCTCCAACTTCATTGTAAGTGTTGTGAAATCGATGGAATCAAAAACTATTGGTTGGCTCAATACTGAGTCTGCTAAGGCTGTGAGAGTTCGGAATTCTTCTATGGTGGTCTCGCCACTTTTCACGTTGTAAACGGTATATCGGTCTTTTGTTTTCGTGATGACAATATTGTTTTCTCTTTCATCAACCGCTCCAATTAAGCCGTGTTTTTGCAAATAATCGTCAAATGGTGCTAACGAATATTCTAGGGCTTCCTTATTGTATGGAGCTAGGTTGTACTTGGCTAAGAAGCTATTATCAATAGGGAAGTTAACTCCTATGCATTGGTCAGAAAGGATCGAGTAATACCTAATTTCAGTAGGTAATATAAGTCCTTCTGATGTACCACCTTGTGTCATAGCATATTGAAAGCGTCCACGTGAAACGTATTTTGGGTTATCAATACCAATAACAATTGGTTCATCAAAATCTAACGCTTTTAACTCAACACGCTCTTCAAGACCAAGAATCATGTTGCTTTGTATCGAGTCTGCGACTGCTGAAAGCTCCTTGTCCGCTTCAACTAGTTTCATTTGTTGCTCTACAGCTTCATTAAACTCACTTAGCGTGCCCCCAGAAATAGCGCTGACTTCACGTAATATTCTGTTTGAAATATCTAGGCCTTCTTCCTGTCCTTGGGCGATCGTAGCGATGTAGTTCAATTGGGCTACTTTTAAAATGTTCTTTTTGGCTATGTTCGTTGTGACATCTTTCAGCTTTTTCGCAGTAAACTCAGGATTGGTAAATGAATCGATGCCCACTTCTGAACAAAGTGATAACAGCTGCTCTTCTTCCATACTGGCCAAAGAGCCCACATCTAAAAGCTGAATTTGGCTTCTAGCAGTAAGGTTATTGATTATCTTTTGGGCAAGCTCAGTCTTACTGTTAATTCCAGCAGTACCACCGACCTGATGGATTTCAGCGTAGAGCTTAAAAGCATTTAGTGAAAACGCATCAATATGAGCTTTGTCACCAAGTTTTTTATATGCCACTTTTTGAATGTTATGGATACCGTCTAGGGCTGCTGGAGTTGATATAAACTGCTCAAAAGGCACAATGTCGTTCTGCTTGATTTCAGTTTTTTTGAGAATACCCAAGCCGGAAATTGAGGTGCTTAATGGCTCCATGATATTCATCTCAGCTGGAAGAGCCGAAGTTATCTCAGATGATTTAACTTGATTGCTTATCGACTGTTCGTTCGATATATGATTGAACAACGCTCGGGCAGATGAATAGTTGTTATCCTTAAGCGCTTTTCTCAATTGCTCAATATTCAGTTTTCCGGTAGCCGAATCATGATAAGGAGTGGGGCATTCTCTATCGTTTGATAAATAATAGTCGCTAAATTCCCGATAGGTCAGTTCCAGATCTACAGAGTTTCGAACTATCCCCAAAAACTCCTCAAAGGCATTTTCGTTTACTTCTTTAATAGCAGAGACTTGGTTGGCAGTTTTGGTTGGTTTTCTTACGGTTTGTAATTCATTAAATTTCGGCTGGGTTTGCCCAAGCACCACCCCATATCTGACACTCAAATCATTATAATTTGTGGAAGCTAACCAGCTATCCGACTTATTTAGCAGGTAAACAGTACCAAAAGCTTTGAAAGTACATTTATACAAAGACTTCCCGTTATCTGATCGAACTATGTCTGCTGAGTATTTTTCTACAACTAATTCGTTGAATGCTTCTAGGGAAGTAAGCTTTTTAGGGCTCTTAACTCGTGCAGCTTGAATGAGTGGTGTGTTATCCGTGGTGTTTGAAATCACAAGCAATACTGTTGGTTCTTCTTTTACGTTAACCAAAGTGGAATCACCGAAGAGCTTGGTGTTCTGCGCTTGCTCTATTAGCGACGATAAAGCCTCAATATCTGCATTAATAACTTCTTCATTCCCGAATGCTTGTAACTGCATTATTGAATAGAATTTACTCAGCATTGTGGTGTGATGGATATACTCTAAATCGCTTTCGAATAAATCCTTTAAATATTCTTCTTCCTGCAAATAGGCGTGACCGCTAGGCAATTCCTTAAGCTCTTTAAGGCCCCTAAAATACTGGCTGAATGTTTTAAGCGTACTATTCCCTTTCGTTAAAAAATAAGACTGGGTGAAGCTTTCTGCTGAATCCATTCTTTTTTGTGCATCTTGTTTATAAACATCAACATAAATATCAATAATATTTCTTGGTAAGATTTTACCGCCTAAAGATTTAGAGTAAGCAATATCACTATTGAGCGTTACTTTATCGATACCTTCCTCGTTTACAAAATATGGCATTCCTTTGTTGTTAATACATTCTCTTTCAAACTCATCTGGTGTGTAGCCTGCCTCTGAAAATGTTTGCATGTACTCGAGTAGGCTATTTAATCGTTTAACCTGCTCAGCATCTGAATCAGTAAAAAGAAGTGGCTTTTCGTCGTCCACTAAACTTTCATTGGTTATATCATGATCGACCATTTCTGTGGCCGCGTTGGTAGCGTCTAGACCTTCTGAGAAGTCTAAAAATCCAAACGGTTCGTCTTTAAAATCTGCATCATTCAATAGATCTTGAGCAGAGCCTAAAACTTCGGTTTCAACCGCTTCTTTGGCTTCAACTACTTCTTCTGCTTCAACTACTTCTTCGGCTTCAACCGCTTCTTTGGCTTCAACTACTTCTTCGGCTTCAACTACTTCTTCGGCTTCATCCGCTACTTCATCTTCAGCCGCTTCCTCGGCTTCAACTGTAGTCGTATCATCATTCACTAATAGGCCATCATCCGGACCTTCTTGAAGTGTAAATAAATCGCCCATTATGAATGGATTATTTCTTGGACTATTTTTTTCTCGCGAGTCTGTTGTCGGCTTATGATCTGCGGAGTTTTCGAGCGCGTTTGAATTAGCTAAATCAGGGGAATATTCTTCGGGCAATTCCATTTCGACCATAGAAGCAAGCATTGCTTCTTCATCGCTTATTTCGGGGGCCTCCTCACGCTCAGGCGCAGGTTCTTCCACTACCTGATTCTCTTCCTCTTGATGAGTTTGTTTTTCGGCATCCAGAAGACGAACAGGTGTTTCCACTACATCTGCTTGCTTACTAGAATCATTTGTTGTGAGCGTTGGTTGTTTCGATCGCCCAGGTACAGAAAGGTAGTTTGGTATTGAACCTGATGTTTTTTCATCTGGCGCTGCGACTGGCTCAGTAACGGGCGCTTCGTCTGGCTCAGAAACGGGTGCTTCGTCTGGCTCAGAAATGGGCGCTTCGTCTGGCTCAGAAACGGGTGCTTCGACTGGCTCAGAAATGGGCGCTTCGACTGGCTCAGAAACGGGCGCTGCGTCTGGCTCAGAAACGGGTGCTTCGACTGGCTCAGTAACGGGTGCTTCGACTGGCTCAGTAACGGGCGCTTCGTCTGGCTCAGAAACTGGTGCTTCGACTGGCTCAGAAATGGGCGCTTCGACTGGCTTGCTGACAGCTTCTTTTTCCGCTTCTTCAGAAGGAATAATCCCTAATTCTTCTGCGGTTTGCATGAGTGCTTTTGCGTACTTGACTATATCGGGAGTAGTTTCAAAAAGGTGCAGGTTTTCCGCTGAAAAAGCATCGTTAATACTGGCTATTAAGATTGCTTTGTGTTTTTCACTACCCTGTAAATGACTAAAGTTTGGTGCGTTCTTAGCGTAAAAAGTAGCCATCATGTAATTGTCATTGGCGACATTTTTATTAAAGGACATTATTAAGGCTTGAGCCTTAATAATGTGGTTTCTCGGCACATTTAACCTTTTACTAAGAAAGCTTATGTCGCTCATCATTTCGTTAGGAATGTGCGGCACGCTAGGGTTGAAATAAGTAGGTTGTGAGGATCTTTCTGTATACTTTCTCAGGACTGGTTTTAGCAACGTTAAAGCATGAATGTCAGAAACGACGACACCGTGCTCTTTTGGGCTGTAATGATGCTCAATTTCGCGAAGTTGACTTGATATTAGATCACGAGCGGCGTTATCAATATCACCACGGATCACAAAGCCTTTAGAGCTGCTTGAATAAGGTTTACCAAAATAGAGTTGAGGCGCCCCCGTTTTAGAGTGTAGAAGTGCCGCAAGTGGGTTTTTATGATAGTGCGGAACTATAAATCCATTCAGCTTTTGGTTGTATGTTGGCTCTCTTCCGCCAGACAGTTTTTCGCAAGCTTTGGCTATTTCAGTTTTAGATTCCTCGTCATAACTCAGAACAAGTAAGTAGGGAGAATTGCTTTTCGCACTTACCTTCTCAATTATTTCTAAACCTGATTTCAATTGTTTTTTGGGTTGTTGAACCGCTGCAGACTCTGCGTAAGAGTTAGGTGTATTTTGCTCTACCTGGTTTTGTTTATTTGTGCGCGTTTGATTGGTTAGGCTGGATGTAGTTTTTTCTTCAACCTTGTTCTTGAGTGCAGGGGCGATTGAGTGAGAGCTAAGGTAGTCTTCTAGGCCGTTCGGGGCTATTTTTTCAATGTCCTCTTCTGCCATGACTTTAGATATTTCATTAACTGCAGTTTCTAGCGCGTCTTGGCGTTTTTGGGCGCTGACATATTTTAGTCTCAGCCCATGGTATTCCAGTAGAGCTTTAGGCGGTTCAAGTACCTCACCTAGTTGCTGTTTAGCTAGCTTAGCGCCACCGTGCACATACAGATCACTAATATCATTTAAAGTTTCGGCGTTGGGCAGTGAGCTAAAATCAGGGACGGTGTAGTTGATTTTGGAATTCCATGCAGAATCTACAGCGGAAAGTACACCCACATTGCCATTTGGGTTATACATATCATTGTCAGCAACTTGTACTATTTCTCTATCTGGATACTTATTTCTGAGCATTGAAATAACGATTTCAGCGTTGCTTTTAGTTAAGCCTACAACCCCATAACCACCTTTCAAATATACAGCGGTAAGCGTGTTGGCGAAGCCTTCACCAACGTATATTGTGGATTTACCATCATCATGGCCTATACGTCCGTGTAGACCATTATTTTCACCTGTTTCTGGATTGGAAAAGGGGATGTTTGAACTGTAAACCTTGTTCATCATCTTGCCCTTGCCTGCATCCCAAGGCGTTGCATATATTTTTTGAATCCCGGCGAACTCATCTTGCATGTCATAGATGGCGAACATGAAGAATGGGTTACGGCCATGCACTCTTTTCAATTCCGCCAGCTCAATAGCACGGGATAGTTTCTTTTTGGTTAACTGAGCGTGTGTACCATCTTCTTTTCCAGCCCCTTCCCACAACCTAAGCGTTTCAGTTCTACTTTGTTCGAGTAACTTGGCATCTTCCTTTCGCTTATTCTCCAATCTTCTCTTATTTTCCAGAGCCTTTTGCTCAAACTTTTCATCTAGTTCTTTTGAACGTTGCTGATGATTATTTGTATTTCCTCTACCTACACTCAAATTGTACTTATCTAACAGTCCATGAAAGCTGTTAAAAGTCGCCTCACCTTCACCGGAATTAAGTTTCTTGTTGAAGAATTTAATTGTGACTGTCAGAAGGTTTTCAGTTTTGCCAGTTGTCTTGTTTTCAAATGGCATGAAATTAGAGCTGGCCAAGACAGCTGCACTTCCTTTATGCCCTTTTAAGTCCGTCTTGACGTTATTATCACCTTTGAATAACACCGGCTTGGAGCCAGGCGAGGGAATGATGATATTTGATGAAGTGGCGCTCCAATCGATCCCCATTTTGTCAGCTACACTTTCAATTTCGCTATACAGGTCATTAGCTATTTGGTCACCATTTCCACGGTAATTATCTTCAACCCATTGTGCATAAGAAATACGGGGAGCTTGGGTTCTACCCGTTGATGGTAATAGGGGCTTAGAAAGCAGCTCTTTCAAATCCCCTTCAACGGCGATACGGTCTTCTTTTCGAAAGTAGAAATCTCCGTTTAGCACGGAGTGTTCGTAACCACCAGCCACACGTAAAAGCTCTTTTTGAAAAAATGGCTTATCCGTATGCCCGCTAATGACAAAACTATTTTTGTATTTACCTTCCGATGTAACGTTCTGCGTATAAATCGCTGGCGTCCCGAGTAAATCAGATAAACTACTTAGGACCTGCTCTTTTTCTCCAATTGGAAATATGTACTGGTTTGTATTTGCAATTTTAATGGGGGTGATACCAGAGACAGCAGATTCAATTCTTTCTTTGTAAGCGTTTAACTTGTTTACATCTCCCTCAATCGCTATACCACTTCGCTTACCTGATGAGCTGATAACCTCTTTGTGGCGAAGTGGATATTTAAAGTGTTGGTTTATCGTTTGTTGTTGAGCTTTCGTTTTATACTCAACTGAGTAAAACGCATTTGTATCATGCCCATGGACACCGACTGTTCCAGCAGGGTTGCTTATTTTGCTATCAAAAACATTCAGTTTTGTTAAGGCGCTATTTGCACGATTAACCACTATTGACGCTAGGGCGTAGGAGTCCCCTTGTTTTTTATTGGCAGGGTTAATAAATGCCTTATGATTCTTATATTTCTGAACATTTTCTATGTTTCCATAGTCGTTTATCAAAACGCGACTTAGCCCGGATACTTCAAACAACCCATGTGTACTGGTCAAAGCTTCTTTGGCTACATTAAGGGCCTTTTTAAGCTCCTTGGATGTTTTGATAAAATGCTTCACTGATACTTCTAACGGTACGTTGTATGGGGGAATGAATTCGACCGGAATTGTCTTCTTCTCACCATTCGCTCTGGTATAGCCTATGCGCAACAAAGCACCTCGTTTGGCTTTTTCACCCATAGGAGATGACTCGCGCAACAATGATAATAATGTGCTCTCCAAGTCACTCAGTTTGCGTATCGATGTAAAATCCTGATCCAAAACGCTAGCAAATAACGCTTTGAAGCCCTTGTTTGCACTGTTAGCTTTCCTGAGAACTGTATAGTCAGCATCGACTTTAACAGGGGCTACGTATGCATTTAACCCGCTATCAGGTTTGGTTAATACTGACGCAGAGGCAGCAGCATAGAACTCAGATTTATCGGTTAATCTTTTTAAGAAGCGAGCATGAATAAATGAACCAATTGGTACATAGCCGCCTTTGTTTTCATCAATGAACGTCTGAACAAAATTACGTCCTTTCGAGTATTTGCTAAAGACCATGCTAATGGGAGTATCTTCTTTACCTTTGAGCAAACCTTCGATGATTTCTTTATCTTTGTTATAGCCTGTAACTTGTATAATTCCGTTTGAAATTGATTTGTTCATCTTTACATCTCCGGTGACGTTTCGGTGTGCTCACTGAGTTCTACTTCAGGGGGAAGGCTGATGCCTTTGGCAATAGTGGTAATGGCGTCTTCAATAGTGGCTTGTGTTTGCCCTTCTAGTTCACTTACGCGGTCGTAAACGCCCCCTCTTGTTTGCCCTGTAAAATGGATGTGATTTGCACTTTGATTGAATTGCGATTTATCGACCCCTAGGACTTCTAGTGTTGTGATAACTTTTTCTTTGTTTGGAGCGCTATATGATCGGTATTTTTCGACATCAACGCCTTTGCTGGTGGCCTCTTTTGCAAGAGAATCGATGTCATATTTAGCGCTAGTGTAGTGAGCAGGATCGACATTTGAACGTTGTAGGAAGTTAACTGCTCTGTCTAAATCGAATACGTTTCTTGCACCTACTTTTACAAGGTCGAAATGGGAGTCCATCTTTCTAGGGATTCCAAAGGTACTGACTAAATCTGCGATTTCTTGTTTGACTGAATCGAACTCTTTGGAAGCAGCTACTTGAAGTCTTTGCGCCGCTGCATATCTTTTTGCCACAGGAAGAAAAGCTGATTCTTGCTGTGCTGTCATTTGGCTTTTGTTATCAAGGGGCATTTCTACGGTTTGGCCATTCAACAAATGATCCCAGTGCGCTTGACTTACTTGACTAATGCTGCCGAATAAGGATTTAGAATAGGTAACTTTCTCAAAGTTGACGTTCATATCCGTGGCATGGGTGTCCCAAATTTTTAGTAGGCTTAGGGATTGTTTAAATGCGTCACTACCTAGTAGCGCTGTACTGGATAGAACCTCTAATTTTTCTTCTGGAATATTAATGTTGTACTGATATGCGCTATCTACACGTTGTTGGCTATTTAATAGAGAGAGGATTTGTACGTGGTTGCGAATATCATCAGATTGGGTAATATCTTTTTGGTAATTAAATTTTATGGAGATGAGGATATTTTCGCCCGTCTCAGTTTTCATTAGAGAAGGACTTGAATTAACCCAGTTGTGATCTGACTGAATAAACTGTGCTTGGTCAGCATACTTTGCTGATTGCAGGTTGTATTTATCCGTGATCAAAGCTTTAAAAAGGGACTGTAATACAATCTGTTTGCGGTCTTGTTCAGTGGGAATTTTAATCGATTCAAGACGTTTGAGAGAATACACTTCGGAGGCGTGATACTTGGCATAGTACTCATTGTGATCATGTGCCCATAACGCGCGAATATCTTGTTCCGTAAACCCTTTTGAACTATGAATTTCACGGCGCAACTCACTTTCGCTTAATACCTGTGCGGCATTAGAGAGCCACTTTTGTGCCTGGGTTTTAGAAACTAATCCGCTTTCTACTTGTGGCAGCTTTAATACTTGCTGTGAGTATTTTTCTGCTAAAACTTTCCAGTTTGGCGATGGATTGGATAAATCAACATCGGCAGTTTTTATTATTGTAGCCATTAAAAAACTCTATTTATTACCGTACACCTATTAGAAATAACGTTGACGTAAACACCAACAGCCACCAGCTTTATGTGATTCTTTTATGAATCAACATCATCTATCTGCTCAATTAGGTCCGTTAATTTGCTTGGGGTGGTATTGTTTTCTGAGAGCGCTTTAAATCTGGGGAAGCCATTGCTTAGATATACGGCCATTGGAGTAGCCGGCACTGGAAGCTTAAAAAACGAAAGGGTATTTTCTTTCATGTATTTGTACCCGCGATTTCTCAAAGCTTGTGGTGCTTCAACATCGATAAGCTCGTCTACGTGAGATGCACTTAATAACGTTTGAAGTAGCAAAGCACGTTTATCTTCACTTTGTGGTATGAGGGCATACATAGCCTTGGCTTCGCTATCGGTAATTTCCTTGTTTTTGCGTTCATAGCTATCTAACAAAAAGCCAACAGGAATGTAATTGACAGTCAGTTGCCCGCGCTCGATAAAAGGCTTTAATCTTGGTTCGGATTTCCGGCATGCAGGACAATTTAAATCAATGAATAAATAGATTTCCTTCTTGCTGCTACCAACCGTGATGTTTTGCAGCTCTGTAATCTTTTGGTAAAACTCCGCGCTAATTTCTCTTGAATCTTTCACTTTATATTTGGCGGGTTGCTCGGTCTTTCTTAGGTCTTTGAATCCGCCATCTAGCAAGGACGCCGCCGTGTTTACCGTGATTGATTTGTCTTTGTTTATACTTTCGACAGAAGACTTAACAAAATTTGCAGCCTTATCGACGGCTTGGTTTCTTTGTGTGTACTTCTCCAGCGCACTGATCCCATGCGCACTCGCTGCAGAGCGAATTAGGGGGGTGTAAAGCTTTCCTTCGATGAGACTTTGCAGGTCGCTCATTAAGTACATTTCTCGACTAGCACCCCCATCTGAAATAATTATTCGATAAGAGCCAGCGACAGAGGGTGAAAACTCTGTGATTTTTGCTTCGGTACCAAAATACATCCTCACCATTCCCAGCGCTTTGTGATGCGCCAAAGTCTGCAATGCTCCATAAACTGATTCGGTATGGGGCTCCTGTGCATGAGAGCTATTTACATGCGTAAATGCCAACAGGCTGAATAAAAATAGTTGTTTAAAGCGCATAAAGTTTCCCGCTATGTTTTTAACAAAAAGTCTACGGCCAATGGAAAGGCTACGACGAATACTAAATGTCGCCATATCCGGAAAATCATTGCTTAGAAAAGTGGAAGTACTGAACATACAAGCCAAGCAAATAGTAGAGGGCTTTGTTTTGGATGATTTTAGAATAAGTGTTGATGTCTCTCGCGAGGGGAATGCAAAAGGAATTGAATGTAAAACTGAATTAGAAGAAGAGTTTTTGAAACTTCCAATTGAGACACAATTACAGGTGCTTAAATACACAGCCTTACCACTGAAAGACTTGACAGTTACTGGGGGGGAAGATAACAGCGGTCAATACGAAGGGCTTTTAAGTATTAGATTGATAATTGAAAATCAAAAAGCCTCAGTAAGCATTGAACTGTGTGATTCACTTAAAAAGGCTCATGCTGAACAACTCAAGCAAATACTAGTTTGCACTTCTGAATACCTCATTCGGATAGGTGTTTCTCTGCTGAATGTCCGCAACAATAAAGCGCGTACACATGACTGACAAAACAGTGACGATTGACCAAGAGTTCATTGATTACGTCGTGAACGAAAATATGGAGCGTCAGAAGAACATTGAAAAGAAGTACCTGCCAGTATTGTTACTTTTTTTGGTGTTGAGTGTTTCGTTGGGGGTGAAGGTTTCCTATGAAGGTTCGTTAGTTAATTATGATACGCCAGCCTTTGTGAGCCCTGACAGAAGTGTCACAACATTAGAGCCAGTTTATAGGCCAACCATGTCTTTATCCTCGGTGAAAAGAGTGTCTGAAGTCTATACGGGGGAATTGCTCTCGCTTCATTTTCGACAACTACAAGACCAGCTAGAAAACATTAAAAGCCTATTTGCCAGCAAAGAAGCTTACAAAACATATTATCTAGAGCCGTTATCTGGTGGGCGGGATGAAGAGGGCTCATTAGCCTGGATAGCAAGCAATAATATTATCGTTGATGCGTATTCCCCGGTTAAACATAAAACAACCATTACAGATTTGGTTACCGAGGGAAACGAAACTAAATATTCTATTAGGACAACCGCAGTCCAATCCTTCCGCAACCCATCAGGTAAGACTATCACCCGTTTTGTAACCATGTACATGAGATTGGTTAGCGTTCCCAGAGCCGTAAATTTATATGGCCTCCAAATTGAAGTTTTAAGCATGAGAAAATTATGACCAATGACCGTGATTTAGAAAATGAGCTGCGTTTGTTGCTAGGCGAGCCTAGTGCAGTTGTCGTATGGGATGAGGGCGTTTCTTCTCCCGCCAATATAGTTTTGAATAGGAACAAGTCGCTAATACGATTATCCAAAGTATTACTTGGGCTAATTGTTATTTCGATAGGTGCGTCAGCAACATTAGGCTACAGCGTTTTATCGCTCTCACAGCGCGATATGGTTGAGCTTGCATACGGGATTGATGAAGAGAACCGGATCATCGAATTGAGCGAGACGAGTATCCCTACTGTCAACGAAGGGGATGTGAAACTTCGTGCGGGCGAACTCGTATCAAAGTTACATAAATACTCAACGACGGATTGGCAGTTGCAAACAGATAGCTTTGAACGTGACTTCGTAGATAGCGATGCACACAGAGAGTTTGTAAAGGCATTAGACCGTTCTCAAATCATTAGGACAATTAACACAGGTGTTCAGCTTACTTGGGCCGAAATTACAGAGGCGCCAAGGATTGTTGATATAGCAGATGACGGAAGCAGCTGGGAAATTGAATTGCCCTTTACTTGGTACATCGGGGGCGGACAATTTACATCCGCAGGCTCAAGCTATATAGCGCATATGACTCTGGTGCGTGTACCTCGATCTAGGAACCGATTCGGACTTGCAATCAGTGAATATTCTGATGAACCAATTGGGGGAAGACGATGAAGATGAAACAGTTAGCGTTCGCACTTTCTCTAACCCTGCTTACCGCAAGCGTTTTTGCCGCCACAACCAAGGTTGAAGATTTACCTACTGGTTTGATCGAACATACAACTGATGCAAAAACTGCTGACCATATCGATGATGAGCAATTAGCAGAATGGGCGTGGGAATATCTTAAAAAGCAAGAAGCAGGTTTATCACCTGAGCAGCGTCGAGAATATCTGAAACAAGAGCAAGAAAAGAAAGATGCATTGTTAGATTTGCCGCCGCCAAAGGCAAAGCTTGAAATCATTCCTGTAACAATGGACCCAGCTGCGCAACCTATCCGCATCTATTTAGCTCCTGGTTGGGATTCTCACTTATCCGTCATCGATGGCAACGGAAGTCCATGGCCCATTCAATACTTTTCCTCTGGCAATAATAATTTTAAATTAAGTCAGTTAGGTGGTGATTCTGATGTATCGGAAGAAGAGCAAAGCCCAGTTTCAACGGTGGCAGGTGAGCTGGAACCTAAAAGCACCTCTTTAACTAACATGAACACATTGTCAAAGCTAAAGATAGTCAGTGTTAATCGCGCTGGTGGTACGAATATGACGCTGCTGTTGCAGGGTATGAAAGAAGTAATCAACGTTCAGCTAATAGCCAATACAACTAAGTATCACCCTAGCCCAGTGCTACAACTGCCTCGGACTGGACCATATTCATCTGGTAGTTATGTCCCTACTGGCGTTCCTCTGATGTCAAACGATGATGTCATGCGGGACATTGCTATGGGCGGCAATAACCTTCCTAAATCATACAAGCAAATCGAAACTGACAATCCAAATGTGAAAGCTTGGATGGACGGCAATGCTGTATTCATTCGGTCGCCATACTACTCAAAAGTGCCTCGTCCACTCGAAGGACAAGCAGGTACAGGAGGCTACAAAGCCTATCGCATTCCATATCTTCCGGCCATCACTATGGTTGGTGATGGTAATGAACAAATCATAGTTAAGTTATTTAAGAATCGAGTGGTCGAAAGCAATGCTAAAAACTTCAGTTACTAAATTTAGAAATCATATTTTTTCAGAACATAAGCGACCTCTGCTGACCTTTATACTGTTAGGGGTTGGAGCGGCAGCAATAATCGCGATCATCATTGCATTCATTATAGGGATCATCTCAGAGCCAGAAAAAACAAATAGCGGCCCAGTTTCATTTTCCGAGGACGTAGGCAGACCTAAAACCGGCACCGAGTTTGACCCTGCATACCGTAAAGCTATTGAAGAACAAAATCTTGAAGACTATCAAGCTGCTCGCGCTAAAAACGGTGGTATGTCTATACCATTTGTTTTGGATGATGTGGAGGGCAGCGGGACGCCCGAAACTTTTGGAGCATGTGGTTGTGAACCAATGTCTGACCAACAGTTTAGAGAAATGCTATCTCGAAACGGGGTTGATTTTGATGGTAAATCTTCAATGGTAAGGCAAGTAGGGCAAAGTGATGTCTATGTTGATGAAAATAGGTTTTTGGTTAACGAAGATGCAACTGGCAGATATCAGCTCTTGCAAGGTGATACTCGTATAGGGCTTAACGGTATTCTCGAACGGGAAGATGGCGGCGCTATCAAACTCGATAACGGTAAATCCGTGTTCTTGTCTACAGATGGCTCTTTCATAGATAAAGACAATAAGAATATCGCTCTACAAGGCGCTCTGCTAACTCAAGAGGGGTATCTAATACTTGGAAACGGGTTGCTAGCGAACAAGCCAGGAAATATGAAGCGTGTGGCAAATACAGACGTTTATATCACCAAGGAAGGACAGTTAGCCACTGTAGATTCAAAACCGATTCGTCATGCGGGTTCGTTTGTATATCGAAATATTGAAAGAGAACTGATTAATCTCAATAGAATTGCGATTCGCTGGGAAAACTCTTCTGTTTTGCAAAATTCAAACGGATATTTAACTAACCCTAAAGGGGAAGTCTTTAAGTCGGAAGGAATTCTATTTAGCTATGACGGGATCATGATCGATAACCTTGGCAAATTAAGTTCACCATTATTGACTATTGACCGTCTTGGTAATTCAGACTTGTTTCTAGATGAGGCTCTAAACCTTAAAGATAGATTTGGCGTGACTGTCTCTCATTATGGAGAACAGGTAACCGTGACCATCGGTGATGCACTTCGCTCAAATGGCACCAACTTGTTAAACCACAAAGGGGCGCCTGTATCGATTAATAAAGAGGGGCTTCTTCAAGTCGAAGTAGGAAAGGGCGGTGTGCAAACAGGGCTATTAAAAAATAGTCTTGGGGTGGCATACGACCGCTTTGGTCATTTAATTAGTCGCGCTGGAAAGCTAACCCAAAGAGGTTTAAGCGATATATTCTATACCTCTGATGGCTTACTAAGTACTGAGAACGGAAAACCCGTTAAATACAAGCAAAAGGACATCTTCTTTGATTACAACTTATTTCGTTCTAATGGATTGATTGGTCTTAGAACCTATGACTTTTTACCTGTAGTTGATGTGTATGGAAACCGCGTGTATTTAAGCGAAAGCGGTCAATTTGTGGATGAAAACTCAAAAGCAGTCAAATTGGGTTTAAGTCTAACAAGTGCGGATGGTGTTGTTTTTCGCCAAGACGGAAGCCTACCAAGTAGTAGCGAGAACGCCTTAGTTTTATCGGCTGATGGAAGCCCACTGCTACACAATGGCAAAGCGGTTTATCGAACTGCCGATGGTCGTCTAGTTTATGCCGATAACTCCCCTGTCTTAGATAAGAATTCAGCGTCCTTGTATTTATCTGACTCCGGTGTAATTACTACGGAAAATGGTAATCCAGCTACCCTTGATGGTTTTTCTACGAAATCTGGTGAGGTCACTAATAGTACTTTTGGTGTAGCAAAGCAGGTGCTAGGTGCGGATGGCACCCCCTTGAAGATTGGCGGTCGGGCCGTATATGAGCAAAATGGTAAGCTCATTTATGAAAACGGGGAGCCTGTTTTAGACCCGTTGAATTCGCCATTGCACATTGATCCCCAGACAGGTCTAGTCATGAATGACAAAAACCAACCTTTTGCGGAAGCCAACAGAAAATTAGGGCTTGGGATTCACGGTGCAGCTGTTCCTCTGACTAAAAACGGCAAGTCAGTTTTTGTTAATGGCAAGCGCGCGTTCGTTCGTGCTGACGGAACACTTGTTGATGCCAGTGGTAATCAGATTAAAACTAAGGACGGTAGAGCAGTTTACTATGACAGCGAAAAAGGGATTATTGATAATAACGGCAACGCCATTGACGAATTGAAACTGACAACGGCTGATGGAAAAGCAGTCACTACTAGCGAGCTTGATAAACTCAATAAATTGGGATTAAAACAGCTTTCAAAAAATGGTCAGCCACTTTTTTATAATGGGAAACCAGTCTATCAACGCCCTGATGGAACGCTGGTGGACGCAAATAACAACCCTATCTTAGATGCTACTGGTAAGAAGCTTCACTTATCTAGCAAGGGAGAATTATTGAATGAGGACAATCAAGTTGTTGATCTTCCTATCTTCACAGATGCCAATGGAAATTATACTGGAAACACGGGCCTCAGTGCAGGGTTCGACGATGGCTCTTTGGATAATGTCTTGCGCTCGATCACAAAAGATGGAAAGCAGCTTTACTATAATGGTAAGCCCGTTTATCAAAGGGCCGATGGTACTTTAGTGGATGAGAATAATAATATTATTACGACGCCCGATGGTAAGACCGTTAAAATTAATTCGAAAGGCCAGTTGGTTGATGGTGCCGGTGATTTGTTGTCATCACCTCTTTTGACGGATTCAAATGGTAATAAAGTACTAAACAATTCTTTAGATATTCCAAGTCGCACTGACCTACTCACTCAAGGCAATATGCCATTATCAATAAACGGTGAGCAGGCTTATGTCCATCAACCAGATGGGACACTGATGGATAGTTATAAGCGCGTTATTAAAGGGAAAGATGGTAAAGCCCTTCGTTTGACTCAAGACGGTAAGGTTATCGACAGTTCAGGTAATCAAGTGGCTCTTTCTAATAATCAAAAACCACTGACTGCTAACACTGGTTTTAAATCGGAAAGAGCGGGTAAGTTTGGCGCGTTTACGCTCCAAGATGGTTATGTCTTAGGAGAAGATGGCAAACCCATTACTTATAAGGGACAGAACGTTATTAGAAAAGATGATGGCTTCTTATATACCGAAGACGGAAAGCGTATTCTCACTGAAGATGGAAGACCTGTCATGTTGAGTGATTCCGGACATTTTGTGGATGCAAAGGGAGAAGTGATTGAAGATGCTCTATTTATGTCTGGGGATGGAACTTTGCTTTATGGCGATGGTGAGCCAGTCACAACCAAGATGAAGCAAATAGGCGATTCAGACATATACCTAACTAAAGACGGTCATCTCGTTGGCCTAAACGGTAAGCCGTACATGCAGAACGGTAAAAGCTTAAAGATCGACCGTGAAACCGGTCATCTAATTGATGAAGATAACAAAGCAGTTCGTGATGCCAAGGGTAATCACGTCATGATTTCAGAATCAGGTAAGTTGATTAACCGCAATGGCGATCTGGCCTCTTCACTCAATATTACAGACAAAAGCGGTGAACTGCTCACGGCATCAGGAATACGCGCATCTCGTCTGCATAATTTAAAAGCCATTGAAGGAAGCAATAAGTTCACGACCCCAGATATGGCCATCGTTGACGCAAAAGGCATCCCTCTTCTCAGTAATGGGGAGCTGGTATATGCCGATGAAAAAGGTCGCCTACTAAATTCCAAAAGACAAAGGTTGCGATACCACGGGCAAAGCATTGAATTAGACCCAGATGGCTATCTGGTTGACAGTAAAAAGGACCGTATAGAAATTAATGGCAAGCCCGTTAAGTTATCAGACATTGGTTTGTTGGATGCAAATCAAAGTGCTCAGGAAAGCCAGCCAAGTTCAGTGGAGTTATTGGCAAGCCCATTTGTTGAAGCGAAAGAAGCGTCAGAACATAAGGAACCGGCAGTAGTAACACAACCTACCGCTGAAGCAACCGCACAGGAGGTTCAATCACAAGCAACTAGTGAAACTACAAAACCACTGGTGGACTTAACAAGCTCTACATTAAAAGAAAAGGAACGACTTGCTAAACGTTTTAACCTCATATTGCAGAAGTTTAGTAAAGAACTTACAACTATTGAAACTGCAGTAGACCCGAGTTATGTATCCGAATCTGAATATGTAGAGCTTCCCGAATTAAAAAACACCGGAAAAGGACTGGGGAAACCATCGGATTCTTCAAAGGCTGGGGAAGTTCAGGAAAATACCGAACCAAATAAGGGTAAAGAATACATTGCCGGGGCGGGTGACAATTTATATGCCGTAACCTCGCAAGAAATGAATACTGACTTCAACGATGAATTGGAAGTAAAGATTGTGTCGGGCAAGCGTGGTTCGCGCACTTACTTAGCGGTAGCGTATGCCAAGCCTGTACTCAAATACGACAATGTAGTATTGAGTTTCAATAGAATTTGTCCGGTTAATGAACCTTGCCAACCGTTTAGTGGGATAGGGTTAGATCCAGTCACAGGTAGCGCGGGAACAGCGGCAGATATCGATACACATTTTTGGTATCGATATGGTGGCTTATTCTTAGCACAATTTGGTTCCGGTATCAGCGAAGGTATTTCTGACTCGTTGGATTCTGAAACAGAAACCACGTCTGATGGAACAACCACTTCTACCGTTAGAGTTATCAGTGGGCTTGATTATGGAGAGATTGCCGTAAAAGGGCTAGCCGATACCGGTGATGCATTTACTCCAGTTTTGGCAGAGCGAGTAAATAGACCGACAACCGCTTACATTCCTCAAAATCAAGAGATTGTGATCAAGTTAACACAACCTCTTTACCTCTAAAAATCGCCCCGTTTATCGGGGCAATCCGTTTTTCAATCTTTCTGGATTTGACAGCGTTGAAACTTTGTTTTGATAGTTTTACCGCTGTAAATTCATCGATAAATAGTAGTGGGGGGATGTATGACCGCAAAACAAAATAATTATGATGAACTAGACGTTTTCGTTGAAGAAGAAAACGAGCCAGAGCCAACGTTAGAAGCTGGCGAAAGTGAAAGCGCTTTAGATGTGGATAATGGGCAAGCGGTTCCAAGTCAGCGCAAGTTCAAGTTCAAATATATACTGCTAAGTTCAGTGCTACTTTCTGTGGGAGTCGCAGTAGTCTTTTTGGATAGTAATGATATTTCTAAATTAGTGAGTTCGGTCAATATCCCATCGTTAAGTAGCGGGGATGTGAAAAGTGATTTATGGAATACCAAATTAAACGAAGTCATTTCACAGAGTCAAAATCAATATTCAGATCTTGGCGTTCAGCTAAATCAAGTATCGTCCACTGTAAAAGAGTTTGATGTTTATAAAGACCAAGCGTTATCGGCATACGAGGTCGCGAAGCAAAATGGGTTAGTTATTAATATTTTGCTTTCTCGCTTGGATGCAATCGAATCCTCTATAAGCGAGTTGCAAACAAAGCCAGAAGCGAGCTCGGTTGGTATCAATAAAGAATACCAAGGGCAAGTCAGTGTTTTAAAAGCGCATATCGGGCGTCTAACTGACCAAATGACAGGTTTAAAAGCATCAATGCAGAACAATCAAAGCAGCATTGAAGCGATTCAAAAAGCTCAATTAGAAAAGCAACTTGAAATAGAAGAGCAAGCCAAAGTCGAGCAACGCATAAAACAGGAAGCTAAACAGCCTAAGCCTGTCACTTTAAAAGCGCCTTGGGAGTTGATGGCTGCAGATTATAGAAAAAAAGTGGCGATGCTCTACAACCCAATCACAAAGCAGAAGTTGACCGTGAGTTTGCAGTCTAAAATTCCTAACTGTGGCGCGGTATCAGATATTGTGGAAGCCTCAAAGTCCGTTGTTACCCCTGATTGCATAATTCGTCGGGGGTAATTGATGATTGGCGCAGTCGAGATTCTGAATAACTTTGGAAATTTAGTTCCTAGTCTTTATACCTTGACCCGTGCAATTTTTGGGGTTGTCGGCTTCATAACGGCCTATCAGGGTGTAAAGGCACTGGTTAGTAAAGAGTCACAGAGCCGACCAGGCACCAATAGTAAAGCGGGGGGCGTCACCTTAATTGTTATTGGGGCTTTTATGTTCACGTCTGGCAGCTTGGTCGAGGCCGGTAATTATCAAATAAGTCAAACCTATGCAGACTATTCCACACTCAATTCATTCACTGAATCCAGTGATGATACAACAGACACTATAGCCAATGTGCTTGTGTATTACTTGCGCTACTACAGTTATGTCCTGTCATTTTTCATTTTATACAATTGGAAAGAGGGGGTTACTTACAATGAAAAAGGGTGGGCTGGAAAGTGCTTTTTCATGTTTTTTTTAAGTGTCGCTTTCTTAGGAATTGCGGCTTATAGCGATGCTATCGGTGAGCTATTTGGATACTCATCTATTGGCACAGATTATTTTACTATTGATTAAGGTTGGAAATACAAAATGAAAAAATCAAGTACATTAAAATCAGTTTCTAAGCTCGTTATGGGCGGGTTTTTAATGGCTGCAACGCCGCTATATGTATTTGCTGCTAATAATGCAGGTTTATCAGATATGTTGGGCAATGGCGGAGATATATTAAAAGCGGTGTTGCTCTTGGTAGTAGGGGCGGCGGGCCTATATGGCTTTATCGTCGCTTTTATGGGGGTGGCAGGGTTGATGTCGAAAAATCCTAATGAATCAAAGGTCTCGGCTGGATATCAGGTGATTCTAGGGGCTGCATTGTTTAGTTTGATGGCTGTAATTGTTGCGTTGAACACTGAATTCATTGGTGATAGTTCAGAAGTAGATACGACTATTAATCTCATTCGTGATTAGTTAACGGATGCTGAATATCCTCTCTATAGACTCTACTGTTCCTCCAGACTTGAATCAAAAGGTTGATAGGGCGCAGTGGGGAAAACTGAAGCAGGCGCGCTTTACGTGCGCCTGTTGCGGATATCAAAGCGCCCCCTCAGAAAGTGTATTGAGTGGCTTTATGCAGGTTGTAAATAAAGAAGTGCTCTGTGCCATATGCGCAAGTGCACTCCAATTGCAAAGGCCCGTTCGTAATTTATCCAATCATGGTTTTGTCATCATGGCCAGTGACTTAACTCAATCCGAAGTCACCCGTTTATCCCGTGAAATTGGCTTCGCTATTTTAAGTGGTGATAGCACAAGACGAGAGCGAGCAGAAACCGTTTTTGAGCAGTTGCTTGAGAGTGAAATTACCTACTCAGACTTTCAATTCCTCACTAAAGAGGAGCCACAAACTTGCGCTGAAATGGCTGTTGGCCTATCGGTGATTGGCAGTCTAGACCGCAATGAATATGCTAAATACTTCAAAGATTTAAGGTATGTGCCTAGCTTTGCAGCTTTTTCCCATATCTACGAATACTGGTTAAAAACCAGTTCATAAAGGAACTGATATGTACCATCAAACCAAAAAGACGTTTTCCGACCGGTTATTATCGTCTACAGAGACATTCTTCCAGCTTATTTCATCATATGTGCTTTCTCAAAGCCCTAAGGATTTTGTATCGCTCGATACGAATGTTAATAAACATACTTTCTTAATGGATGATTGCAGTCTTGTAAGTGCATTCAATGTGCGCGGCACAAAGAAGGCCATGAAATCTGAAGAGTATGCCGATACGGTCTTTAAACTTGAAAGCGCCATGAAAGGGTATATGGCGAATGGCGATACTAGTTTTGAATGGTCCTTTGAGTTGGATACTGATAAAACCAAAGAGGAAATTGAAGAAGTATATGGCAAAAGTGCGCGTCGAGTCGCTAACAAAATAGGCTTCCTTTCAACTGGTATCATCGATGAGCAAGTTGATGTCATGGCTCGCTTTTGTCATACCGAAACAAATTTGCTGGTGGTGCGTACTCAACTTACCTCTCTGACACGAGAAGAAATCCAGCAGCTTAAAGAGTTAACTGAAAAGCTGGGTTCAAACACTCCCAAAATGACCGATGCGCAAAATTTAATACATGGCGCTTCATATTATCTACATAGGCACGAAGCAACCCTGTCTGCCCTTAAAGATGATTTTGATAATGCTGGTATATGGATAGATCTTGAGACCACTCACGAATATGCGTATCACCTAAGAAATTCCTATGATTCTGGCTTTACCGATCTAAGCTGGAGACCTGCTTTACAGGGAGACAAATACACGTATCGTCCCGTTGAATCTGGTGATAGTGATTACTCTGCTTTTGGCATGCCTAAACTGCAAGACCAGCTAATCCCGCGAATGGCTGAACGCTTAACTTATACGACAATGCAAATCGGTGATACGTATATTGCCCCCTTTTCTGTCAAGTATTTACCGAAAAAGCCGCTCCCTTTTGCTTCCTTTTTGCGAAGCATTAAAAAAGAGAATATACCCTTTAGGCTTACCTATGCTTTCAATAAGCATTCCAGTAATTCACTAATGTGGAAGGTCGGATTAGCGAGCTTACTTTCCCTCATCAAGCATAGGGACAACAAGGAAATCTCTAGCGCATATGATAATTTAATCGCCGTTCAGGATGCGGGGGGAGATTTTGTCGACCTGCGAATTCATGTTTCAACTTGGTCCCGCCAGTCTGAGCAAGATGCTAAAAAACAAAGAGAGATTATCGTTAAGCGTCTTCAAAGTTGGGGGGGGATAGAATGTGAAAGCGTTGAGGGCGATCCTGTAGAAACGTTCATGAGTTCCATACCAGGATTGACTCGCGGAAAAACTGCTAGCCAACTTCCCTTTGAATTGAATGAAACCATGCAACTTATGCCCATCTCTAGACCGTCATCTATTTGGGATACCGGCTCTAGAATATTACGGACTGCAGAAGGTAAACTATTCCCCACTCAGCCTTTTTCGAAACAAATGGACTATTGGCTAAAAGTGATATTAGGGCCAATGGGGTTCGGTAAATCTGCCGAGTTGGCATGTGATAACTTCTCTTTACTGTTGCATCCCGACTTTAATGAACTTGCTTATATCCGCCAGATAGATGTGGGTACAACTTCGCGGGGCTTTATCATGTTGGTGCGCTCTCTGCTCCCTGAAAATCAAGCCTATCTTGCGCAGTACCACCGTTTACAAAATACCAAAGAATTTCAAAAAAACATTCTTGATACCTTACCTACTCTCAGACTTCCAACATCAGCGCAATTGGGCTCTATACGGGATATGTTAGTCACTCTCGCACTTCCTGATGATAGCGAGCACCCTTATGAAGGTACTTACCAAGTCATTAGTTCGTTAATTAAGCTGGCTTATACGCTCACATCTGAAAGGGCTACAGCATTAGTTTACCGACCTGGTTTAATTAAAGATGTGGATGATGAATTAGCTCGCCTCGACTTCACACCGATCCGAAATAAAGTGTTCTGGTGGGACGTTGCAGATTTTCTTTATATTAATAACAGCCCACATCAAATGTTAGCTCAGCAGCAAGCCGTTCCGGATATCCCTTACTTGGTTGGCTTGACTTCTAATGAGCGTTTAAACAATGAATTCGAAGGTCTAACGACTCCAATGGGTGAGCCAATACTAATTTTTATTGCCCGCAAGCTCTCTGGTGCCATGGACGATTATCCCATCCTATCTGGTAGAACAAGGTGGAATTTACAGGGCGCTAAAATTATTAGTCTTGATTTAGATGATGTGACTCGCGGGAAAGGACCTGCCGCCAATAAACAAAATACTATCTTCTATACCTTAGCGACAAACATACTAACGAGTGACTTCTTTTTGTACGAAGAGCAGTTGCCTGAATTACCAGAAAAACACGGCCTATACGACATTAATAGCCGCGGTATTTATTCAAAAGAAATACAGCGACTAAAGCGCCTGGCTAAGCGCTTTTGTGTTGATGAAGTGCACCGAGGGGGAGGAATAACTACTTTTGAATCGATGCTTGAAACGACCACTTTAGAGGGCCGTAAAGGTGGTATCGATATAGTTTTGGCCACACAACTTGTTAAAGCTATACCTGATTCAATAGTCAAGTTAGCTAACGCGGTTAGTATTCTCGGCTCTGGTAGTCCAGCAAACGTTAAGGACTGCGTTGAGAAGTTCCAGCTAGAGCCATCATTACAAACCATTCTGGAAAATGAAATGCGTTCCCCTAGCGCTTCTGGCGCAACCTCTTTGAATATTTTCAGAACGAAACGTGGGACTGTTCAACATAAATTGATATCAACAGTCGGACCCGGGTTTCTTTGGAGAATTAATTCAATCCAAGAAGATGATTACGTTAGAAGGCAGCTAGGAAAGGTATTGGGTGAAGACATAGCTAATGAAATTTTGGTTAAACGTTATCCGTCTGGAACCATTGAGGCTGAAATGGAGCGATTGCGTAAGAATCGAGGTTTAGAAAAAAATGGTGATTTTGAATCATCAATTGTTGATGAAATTGTAAATGACAATTTAAGGTACTTTAAGACACAATATACAGCGGCATAATTCCTGCCGCTTTATCTTGTAGTATTCTAACAAGGCCTGAAATTGAAAAAAGTACTAGAACCTAAAAGCTACTTCCAACACCCTAACAAGCGTTTGCATGTTTGTGTCGGCGTGTCACCGATCGTTAGGAGAACACGTAAATTGTGGCTGTTTCATTCCCCTATAGGGTTTTCTTAAACAAAGTGCCGATTTGGCTTGTAGCAAATGAGAATCATTTACAATAGACCAATTCCCCCCTCAAAACTCACTTGAGCATTCCCAATGCTGAGGCAATAGTTTGATCAATTCTAGGATGATGAGTACCGGTGAAAAGCCCACAGATAAGTTGAGGTTGACGAAGCCATAATTTTATCTAAGACTGAAGCTGCAAGCACTAACTTGGAAATACATAAAATAACAAATAGCTAGTTGTGCTTCACTATTCTGTCGAGGAATGTTTCCAGTTCGAAAGCGTTAAACACTTCTGCATCTCTTCTGGCGAGTGACTTGGCAGTTGATAAAGTTACGCCTAACCTGTTAGCGATATGTTTTAACGGAATGCTATCGAAATCTACATGTTTATGAATTTCGATTATTAGATCGGAGCACTTTTTATCTAAGATAGTGTTCTCGGATAATTCTGAAATGGCTTTATAGGTATTGTCGTATGCTAAGTTCATTGAGATGTTTTTTTGATGTATCTGCCAATAGTTATCGATGCAGTTTATATTAAGGTGCTTTGTTTGGCTATTTTGACTACTGTTTCCAATATAAGGTCAAATCGTAATAATTGACATTATTACGAATTGAAATCATATCTTGCTACCTGTACTCTACGTGATATGAAATACCATCCAATCACCGACACCATCAATCTATTGACTGAGCAAATAAAGTTATTAGACTCTTCCGAGTTTGCACATGTTTACCCCTCTCTGGATGAATACCTTAATAAAATGGAAAACGCCGGTATAGGTGCGCGCAAAGACCTGGCCTTGTTGCTTCACTTTCTGGTTAGCGTGATAGGCAATTCAAAAGGCACTCAAACGCGCTTTCGAAATGAAGCTGAGCGCTTTATCTTGTTTTGCTGGAACGAGAAGAAAAAGTCAATATTGGACTTAGGTGCAGAAGAAATCCGAGACTACATTGATTGGATTTGGTCGCCGCCAAAAGCTCTTATTTCAGATACTACGATTGCTAGTCGCTTCAAAGCTAAGTCTGGTACTGATATCCGAGCAGTGAATGAGTCCTGGCGGCCATTCTTACTACGCCAGTCTAAAGCCAACCGCAAAACTAATGAGCTCATTTCACCAGAGCGCTCAACTATAGATAAGCCAAAAAAACGTTACAGTCTTAATCAAACATCTTTGCAAAATTCTTATGCCTCGTTAAATGTGTTTTTAAATGAGTTATGGGAGTCTGAACACATTGGGCGTAATCCTATTAGTTTGGTGAAGAAAAGCTGCAAATACATGGTAAAAGGTAAAATTTATAAGCCGCCACACACATTAGACGATGAAACTTGGCAGCTGTTTGTGGATACCCTTACGCAGGCTGCAGATGAAAATCCAGCATACGAGATGCATCGATTTCTGGTTCTTACATTAAAAGTGTTATTTTTGCGAATTTCTGAACTTTCACATCGTGATTATTACTCGCCGATATTTGGGCATTTTAGACAGGATTCTAGTGGTGAAGGCTGGGTGTTGAACATCATTGGCAAAGGCAAAAAAGAACGGTTAGTAACTGTGCCTGATGAATTTATCGATAATGTCCTCATTCGTTATCGAGAGTCGTTAGGGTTATCCCCCCTGCCCCATATCGACGAAAATACGCCTATTATGCCGTCACAAAAAACCGGTCAACCGCTTCATCAAGACAGTCTGAACAATATGGTGGAAGAAGCATTTGATTTGGTGATCAAGTCACTAGTTAAGAAAGAAAAAAACCAACAGGCTCATGCCATTGCTGGTGCATCTTCCCATTGGTTAAGGCACACTGGTGCCACCCAGGCATTAGGTGAAATAAGTGAAACCATGTTAGCCGAGGAACTTGGCCATGCGAGTGTAAAAACCACGGTTGAGGTCTATGTGGCGCCAGCACATAGGGATCGCATTAAGAGAGGCGTATCGAGAAAACTTTAGCTGCCGTCAAAATCCAAGTCATTCAGTAAATCCCCCGTTTTAAAATTTTTTGTGCCATTTTTGGCCCTTAGTCAAAAGCTATTGAACGGCAGCTATTATATTGACTATCGGCCATGAGCGGACTTGGTTTCACTGCGGCTTTACGCCCAAAGCAGACTAAATGCCTTGTCAGATCTTGTCTGGATTAATATAACTAACGTTTGTTAACACCAAGCGACTTTGTCGTATCTTAATTACCAAGCAATTCTGTCGTAATTGCTAATTACCAAGGGAAACTGTCGGTCTCTTTTTTTACATGTTTGTTAGTGTTCTTGTTTTTTGAATACTAGAGGCGTGTTGAGGATGATTGTGATGGATTCTAAAGCTCAACTAACCGTTGATATAATTGCTAAAGTTGTTGAAGGCAGAATAACAATTGCCAATGCAGCTAAATTACTCAGTAAGTCTCGGCGCTCCATTGAACGTTATGTGAAACGCTATCAGCAAGTAGGTATTCAATTTGCAGTACATGGTAACAGTGGTAAGTCACCTCCAAATAAAACGCCCAAGTCAATTAAACAAGCGGTACAAGCCCTAATCAAAGACAAGTATTTTGATCTGAATTTGCTTCATCTAGCTGAGCAATTAGAAGTGAATGAGCATATTTTTGTGAAACGCGAAACGTTACGCGGTTGGGCACATGACATTCACCATGTTAAGCGAGCTAAACGAAGACGAGGCAAAGCCCGTAAACGCAGAGAACGTATGGAAGCAGCTGGCTTAATGATGCAAATGGACGGTAGCCCACATCGTTGGTTTGGTGATAAGAAACACTCTCTAATTGCCATGATTGATGACGCGACCAGTGAAATACATGCTGAGTTCTTCCCATCAGAAACCACAGCTGGTTGTTTGAAAGTGATGCGCGATTGCATCGAGACAAAAGGGCTATTTAAAACACTCTATGTCGACAGAGCAGGTATCTTCGGTGGCCCTAAGCGTTGTAACTTCTCGCAAATGCAGCGAGCCTGTGAGGAGTTAGGCATTGAAATTATCTTTGCTAATTCACCGCAAGGCAAAGGTCGTATTGAGCGTGCCTTCGATACATTCCAAGACCGCCTTGTACCTGAACTGAGGCTCAACAACATCAAAGACATTGCCAGTGCCAACGCGTATCTTAAGCACGTGTTTATCCCACAGTTCTGGCAGCCTCAAATCCAAGTAAAATCAAAACAACAAATATCTGAATTTACGCCTTTATCGAAGCATACAAATCTCGATGACATCTGCGTTATTAAAGAACACCGCAAAATACGTAACGACCATACCTTCAGCTATGGCAATAAGTTCTATCTGATTGATTCACCGCTTAAACACTCTATCTCTAACCAAAAGATTGAAATCAGAAACACCAGCAAAAAGGGCTTCACCGCTCACTTTGCAGGTCGGCAGCTCAAAGTATCTGAGGTCATTGAGCCAAATAAAGTCACAATCGAAGAGTTGGAAATCCAAAAGAAACTAGAGGTATTGGCCTTGGTCGATAAGCTCGGAAATGTCAGTGCAGCCTCACGCCAAAGTGGTGTATCTCGCGATACTATTTATCGCCACCTGAAGTTGGTTAAGCAAGGTGGCCCAGATGCGCTAAAGCGTCAAGAAACACCCAACCTACGACATAAAAACCGTTCAGATACTGAGCTTGAACAAGCTGTCATCGACTTCTCACTTGAAAATCCGCATCTTGGTCAACAGCAAGTATCGCTGCAATTGAAAGCCAATAAAATCGTTGATGTGAGTCCTGCTGGGGTTCGCTACATCTGGTTGAGGGAGAACATGAACACCATGGCCCTGCGTGTTCAACGAGCAAGAAATGCTGAAATCGCTTAAGGAAGTAGCCAGCTTAACCACTGGCTGATATGCTCTTTACGACAAAGTCGCTCGGTAATTAGACCGACACAATCCCTTGGTAATCACATTAATATAACTAACGTTAGTCAATTTTCCCTAAAAAGATGGGATCTGGACAATCGATTGTAAATAATTTTTTCTCCCTTTTATTTTTCCATTTTTTATATCTATACTCCAATCGATTTTCAACATTGGACCAAAAATATTTTATTGGTTTCCCAGATAATTGGTATTCTGACCTCCATACTTCAAACCTAGAATCTATGACTTTTAAGAACAACACACTAAATCGCCAAAAGTCTTCGTTGCTGTTTGTTTTGCACATTTGACTATACCAATGTCTAGCCCACTTATTTCTATTGTATGCGTAAATTGCAGCCTCATATGCATTACCAACTATTCCTTGGGTATGTTGATGCGTTTTCAAGGCGTTACTATTAAATTCACTTAAGTCTGATAAACCTGCAACCATAATACCCTTAGCAATTTCACTTGGAATATTTGATAATATTTTATCACTCACATAATTTTGGATAGATGACTTTCTTCCGATAATCAAAGCTGCAAGGGTGCTTTGAGCTAATTCGTAATTTGAAACAGCCTTATTGAGACTATCTGCTTGCTTTCTTGTTAATTTTTTACTGATGCAAACTCTCCAATCTGCGACAGCTTCAATATGCAACCCTGTGCCTTGGTAAGCATGGTTAAAATATGGATCTGACTTCCCCACTTTTTCAAGTAGAAGATTCGCTCCTTTAGGGTTAGTTTTTGCAATTACTTCGGACAATTTAATAATGAATTTTTTTAACCAAATTAGTTTGCTGGTGTGAATTGATTTCAATGTTTTACACCAGCGAATAGATGCTGTTGCATCATATTCAAAAGCTGCATTAAATGAATAAGTTTTAAATGACTGAATAATATCCCTAGCATATTCGGTTGGAAATTTTTCTTGTTCCATATGGTCTGAAAGAGTTTGGATACTATTCTCAACCGCCACGATTATTTCTTGTTTTAGTGATGCATCTTGATAGGTAATAGCGATACCAAAAATAGAAGGCTTTATCCGTTTTAGCACTTCATTATACGAGATCAAATGCAACTGCATACCTTGGAGTAAAATACGAGAACCATAGTGAACGCCGCGATCACCAAAACCACAATTGTTTGCATCCCAACCGCTATCGATAACCAATTTTATTAAGTCATAGTTTTCGCTGTGATGGATGGCTCCCAACGTCTGTTCTTTGACACCAACATCATTCGCATAAAGCGTCGTCTTCAAAACAGATAAAGTATCGTTTTGAAATTTGTATCCATGATAATTCGCAATGAATAGAGCCAAAAATTGACCGTCAGTGTTTTTAAGCTTCAAGTTTTCAGTTAAATAATCGTCTAACACATAAGCTAAGGGCTCAATGATTAGATCAAGTAAGCTTAATAATATATTCCTTTTACTTTTTGCGCTGAACAACACCTCGAGCTGTTCCTTAATTGCTAAATGAGGTAGAGCAATGATTAAGATTCGCTGGATTTTCCAATTTCGGTCATCTGAAAGTTCTTCATTTTCTAAGTATTTCCACCTAGCTACCAATTGTTTTGCCAGAGAAGGAGTTAAAAGAACCGAATGTCTCTCGCACTCCAAAATTGCGGCATCAAGGGCAATGCCATCTCGTGTTAGCAATTCTTGTAATAATTCCCTATGTTTGTCTATAACTATCTCTGGTACAAATCGAGCTAGACCAGCTCTAGCCATTTCAAAATGAAGTGTTTTTCCTCCTGGTCCAAGAGATTGCCTTACACTACTTAAATCTAACTTTTTGTAATCTTCTGATGTTTTTTCGACGTTGAGCGGTTTTTGTGACATTGGATCACATGGATCACTTGCGCAGTATTCCTCTAATAACAAACATGGCACAAACATATCTTTTTCAGAAAACAACAATTTTATAAGGTGCTGGCGCTTAATGCCGTGACTATGCTCCCCAGTCGCACTGTATATTGTGGCTGCTAGCCACTTTCCAGTGTCTGAACTATCTTTGAGAACAAGGACTATAGCTCGTTGAAAGGTTTTGTATGTTTGTTGCCAGTCAACACGATTGAACCTTATAAGGTTAATGAAATCATCAGTTGCACTTGAATAATTATCGGAGTTCAAAATACGTGAAAAACTAGCTTGAATAAAATGTGCACAATAGTTAACAAGAGGCTTTCCAGCTAATAATTCAAAGGCAAGTGAATGAAGCCTTTCATACCTTGGATATTTCACCTTAGTCAATGTGCCTAGAATTGATTTTTCATAAATAGATAAATCACTTAATTTTTTTTCTAGAGCACTTTCCGATTTCCGTAACTCCAGTTGATTTTTCTCATCGGATTGACTTGTCTTTATCCAAGCTGAAATTTTGGGATCTAGGTTGCTAAATGTTAACCAAGACAAAATTTCTTGTTCAATATCACAGTTTTCTCCAAAGCTTTCACATATCGAAAGCGAAGCATATTTGAGCCATTGACTGCTACTACGATAAGATATTTCCAATCGAACATCTCGTAACGCCATTACTGTAGCTAACGGGCTAAGAGATGTTAGTTTTTGAAATTCGGAATAACGCCCGTTGTCCTTGTTTTGTATGTTTGTAAAGCACTTTAATAACGAGCAAACAACAGGTGTTCTATTTTGCTTGAGGACCTCCACAGATAAGGCTGCCAACACAATTTCACACGTTTGATCTAATGGGAGTAATGGTTCAATTAATTTTGTTAGTTCCTCATCGATGTTGCCGCCATTCCTTAAGATCCGACTGATGACACTTACAACTGCCAAACCAAGAGCTAGAGGTAAACTTTCCTCATGAATTGAATATAAGCCCTCGTCAGAGTCAACTACCTTAAAAAATCGTCCATCAATAACTTTGGCTAAATTTCCTTTAGTAACACCGACGTCGATTTTTTCATTATTACCTAACCCTCGTAACATATCCTTTGCATGAACTTTTAATTTATCAGTAAATTCGTTAGCACTTTCTTGTCTTAGGTTTAGACGGCTCCCTAATCTAATATGTTCAAAAAGTAGTCTTGTTATACTTATTTCACTAATTGAAGTTAAGTGCCCATCAGCATAGAGTTGTAATGCAATTCCAAGAAGTCTGGGATTTAAAAGCGCTTTTGCAGAATGTTGATGCAAGTCTTCTGGTGCCAAAGAAAAGCTCGTAAGCAACTCATCTCGCTCATTGGCAGACCATTCGGGAATCATGATTCGAGTAAATGTACTTTCTAAATCGAACGACACTGAATGCTCAAAGTAGAAGGTACGGGATGTAACTAGCAACTTCCCTGAAAACGTTTTTAATTCTTCAACAAACTGATCGATTACCGACGCCCAATTGACGCTTGGGTTTTCATTAATCCCGTCAATTATTACAACAACTGAAATTTTGTTTTGCTTCCATTGTTTTAATCGTCTCTGCCATCTTTGTTTGTTTAGGTGGGTAATTTTATCGCCCGTTTGTTCAATAATTTTATCAATTATGAAAGTCTCAACACTAATAACCTGACCGCTATTGATTTCTCCAGATCTGATAATTAAAATGACAGGAGGGTTATCTGCGTGCAGACAAGCTTGCGTAACAGCCCATGACTTTCCATTCCCTTCGTCACCCATCACAACTATAAACCCATGTTTTTCATTCAGGGTTTGTTGTATTTGTTCTTCCAGCTTTTGCCTAGGTAAAAAAGATTTAACGTTTTCATTTTCTGGAATAAGTTGCTGACCAAATCTAACTTTAGATATTTGTGGAGTTGAAAGGGAATGTTTTAGCCAAGTCATGTTAAGTTCTTTTGCTTTTAGATAACAAGAACTAGCCTCATTAAAGCTCTCCTTCAATTTCCCGATATGATTGAAATATTCTGGGGATGCCTTCAAGGAGTCTATAGAAAACTCAGCACTATGTAGGTTTGCTTTACTAGTATTATTACTTTTGAAAAAGTCTATGAATGAGCTTTTAGCGTGACAAATTGCTATTAATAAAGGAGAAAGCTGATTTTCGTTCCAATCTAAAACTATTACCGATAGGCCAAGTTCATGTTCTAACGCTCTTATCGAGGCAATTAACTGGGTAGACGCTGCTACGGTTGCTCCCAATATCCAAATTTCAACATCCGATTTTCGAGAAGGTAGTTCAGCCATTTTAGATAAGATATCCTTCTTTACTAATTTCGAGTTATACAATTTGGCTTCAAAAGAAATTGCGGCGTTTAAGTATGTAGAGTATCCGTCCTCTCCAAATTGTGAGCCGCTCTGAGCTAATCGAAATGGAACCCCTGTTAACTCCTGTAAAATTTTAGAAAGAAGTCCTTCAAAACCATCAATGCCAGTAGGCTTTAATGAAAGTAGTAGATCCTTAACCGATTTGATTTGATGACTAGTACTCAAGAGTAAGTACATCGCAATTCATTGCTTTGCCCAATAGCTGAATATCAATTAAGCTAAACATAGCGGCTAAGGCTACTTTTAAATAATGATTGATGGTCATAAAAAAATCCATTTTACCTGCACCATTAACTAATAGTTACTTGTGCATCAAGTTGAGTGAAAAGTAGTTGAAAATATTAGCAAAGTCATATGCCGATGTCTTTAAATCACTTGAATTTGAAGTTTATTAGCAAACAATGAAGTTCCATTTACTGCTAATGGATTATTTTCAGGTATCTCACATTGAAGGAGTGATTGTATTTTCCGATGACCAACAACGCAACTTACTGTCTATTGCTAGGTCTCTTGTTTTGTTGGACAACTCCCCCCCAATTCTAATTTACCAAACTTGTTGAGGTTTGAGCGGAAGCTTCAGTCCAATAAGAAGACCTTAATCCACCACTGCTTCACGATCAAAGCAGAATAAAAACGTATCCAGTCGAACTGGTAACACTGATCCCCGAGAAGAAACAGGGCGATAACATGTCGTTTGAAATGAATCCACCTAAGGTTTTATTTCAGTTCGCTTTATTTTTTATAGCTAGATCTATCCAACCTGTAATGTTAGCTGAAATGTCACCGTAAGCGTTTAAGGTGTTTGGATCATAGCAAGGAATAACACTAGAGAGCTTTTTACCATCATCAAATTTAATCAAGTCGAAAGGATTCCTCCCTTTTTTGCTGGTACCATTTCTTGGGCATTTAATATTGTGGATGTGGATACCAAGTAGTGCTTTTCCGTCGTTCCAAGCTTTAATTATTTCGTGCTCAACCCATTGCCTTCCGGCGGTCTCACTTCCAATCAAAACTATAATACAGCGCTTGTATTTCATGTTCTGAACGATCCACTGTTCAACCGCTTTTTTGCCGGTTCGCTTTAACTGTTCCCATTCATTTGGCGTTGTCGGTGGGTTACCTTCAATACTTCCAATATTGCGTATTTGTTGAACTCTCATTACATCATTATCGAAATGAAAACTATAAAAAACGGGCACTTTGGCCATGATTTTTCCCTTATCTTGTATTGAACCTATTGCTCCCCCAGCTAAGCTGCCTAGAGCGATACCACCTAGACCAGGGATTATTAAGTTACCCAATATCGCTCCAACAACTGTGGGGAGCATAACATCACGAACCCCTGCATCCTTTTTAACGCCTGATACAATAATCTTCTTGGGATGTTTAACGGGTGAACTTTTTTTCCTAATTACATATTTACTCGATCTTTCTTCATACCAAATACCTTGCTTACTGCATGACTTTACTGGTACAGCAACTTGTTATAGGACTATAGATTGTTATTATCTGCCTACTGCCTTTGCAGCAGTTTCGATCCAATCCCCCATATTGTTGTAACCATCATCATCAATCCAATCATAAGTTTGATACTCGATAACTTTTCCTGCTTTTCTAAATTCCCAATTCTTGAATGGGTTTCTCCCTTTTGTACTAGTATTTCCCGTACTATCATTCTTCTTGTGTATATAGATTCCTGAAATTCCATTACCTTTCTGATGGCTTGCTGTTATTTCATAATCAATCCATTTCTCAATATCTGAACCTTTCTTTTTTTTGACCTCTTCCCACGTTGCGGTGTCGAAGAAGCCTGATGCTTTCCTGTTTTTGTTACCCAACTACTTCTGATATTTGCTGCTCGCCAGTTATCAGCTTTATATCGAAAACTGAAAAATGTTTGTCTAGCCATAGACTACTCTCCATCCTTAAGATCAATAATTTGGTTTACTAAAATAATCAGCTCTGCCCCATTAGTATTACTATCGCCGAGCTTTGCAAAGAGCTGCTTCATCTCAATTGAAATATTCGTATTCTTCTGAAGTTCTGTATTTTGTTCTTTCCATAACTGCTCAGCCATGTACCCTGTCGCACCAATTGGGATTAAAAATAGACCTTTTTCTCTGGCAATCTCGTACTCCTCACGCATTCCGTTTGAAAGTATGATATTACCCTCACTTAACTTGTTGCCAAACATGAATAACGCAACACCTGCATAATCAATCATGTCTTCTCTGTATTTTGTCCACAAAGCCGAAAGAGGTATCTTTCCTTCTGTCGACTGAGGAAAAGGTCGCAAGACAAGCTGATCTTCAATCTTCGCTTTTTGGTTTGTAAATGTCTGTTCCAATACGCCTGAGATCACCGAGCTGCCAACTCCCAAACCAAACCCGGAAACAACACGCATGCCCTTAGACACGAGAGAGCGACTTAATTTATATACGAAGCCAAGTGCATCCCGCTCTTCCATTTTTCCGTATTCGTGCGCTGCACCAGAAATAAACATAGTTTTAGACTTGAAGTTTTGTTCTAGTCTTCGCAACAAATTCGTGATTGCAGAGAAGTCATCAACTAGTATTGTTTTTACATTGAATCTTTCTAAATCTTTTACAAAGTATTCTTGCTTTCTTTTTCGATATTCGAAATCAGCTTGTTCTTCACACTTTTCCTGTCTTACACTCCTGATAAAACAATAATGCCGCCTTTGATTCTTTTCATAAGCAACCCGAACTCGGCTTAAGATGTAGTCCAAATTTGGATCTGTAAAACTAAAACCGATGAATACAAACGTTTTTGAAATCAAGTCGCCTTTCAAATTAGCCAAGTATTGATCCATTTTGACGTGATACCGTTCATAATCGTCTTTGGTTAAAACAGCTTGGTTTGGGTGCTCTACATCACCGTGCATTTTATATACAACTGCATCACGTTTTGGTTTAGTTGTAGATAAATGCTCTTTTGTATATTTGACATCTGCTATTTTTCCAGACCTATCTAAAGAAGTTTCAATTACCTTATCGTAATTAGTAGTCCAGTAAGTACGTATTGGAAGTCGGCAAAGAATTTTATGATTATCTGTTTCTAGTGCTTCTCGTGAAAATTCTTCAATAAGCCTCTGATTGAGCTGACTGCGATTGTTTGCATTATCATTGCAATGGAATTGTGCAAGTGCAATTAAATCACTTTCCTTGTCCACATCCAAACCCAGCTCATCAGCTATGGGACGAAGTAGTTCTGCCCAATTTACAAAACCAGCTCCGACTGACATTCCAGCGCCTGCGAATACTGCTACATTCTCTTCAGACAGTTCTTTACCTACATCTCGCAAAAACGCCTGTTGTTTTAAATCCATTATTAGTTCTCAGTTCGGTTTAATATTTAGATAGCCAACAATATCGACCTAGCTAGATTAACTTATTCAAACTATCGTAACCTCCATTTTTAGAAAGAGCCAATGTCTGCTTTGGATCGAAAGCCGAAATAAGATGACGACACAAATATCTACCTTAATCGTTGTAGCGAAAAAGGTACAGTATTTAATTATTGAATGTAAATCAATAGTCTAAGTCTTTAAGAAGGCCGGGAACGGACCTGAAGTGATAGCAAAAGCATTAACCTATGTCTAATACTAAAGAGTATTAAACATAGTGGAGTATCATTCAGTTTTATTGTCATTTACGGTAAATGATCAGTTTTAATTGTACGCCCTACTCAACAACCGATGTCCCTCAATGTTCAAGAGAGAGCTGCTCCTGGCGTGTTTAAATCAATCCATTCCAATACGTTTTTTGAAACATTATATTCCCTGTTAGTACCTATGGTCGAAAGTTATATGTCTGTACGAAACTTACTTAAATAAAACTTCTCAGCCCCAATAATTAGGACCAAACCTACTACCGCCGACCAAATCACTAACATATCAGAGGACGCCTTTATCCAGATAAATGCTCCTAGCACAACGATGTCGAGTACTATTGCGCTTAGCACTATTACTGCACTTGCTTTAATATCTTTGCGCAAATGCTTAAAAACGCCCCAATGGATTGCAATATCCATGAGCAGATAAAAGATTGCGCCTAGTGAAGCGATTCGGCTCAAGTCGAAGAAAATTGTCAACAACATAGCGATCACTACCGTGTATACAACCGTGTGCTGTTGTACGCTGCCTGGCATGCCAAAGTGACTGTGCGGTACTAGTTTCATATCAGTCAACATCGCTAACATACGCGAAACAGCAAACACACTTGCAATTACACCAGACACTGTGGCGACAATGGCAAAACCTACCGTGATCCAAAGACCGCTTCTCCCGAATGCGGGTTTAGAGGCTTCTGCTAGCGCATAGTCCTTAGCCACAACAATTCCATCTATCGATAGATTTGTTCCTACTGCTACCGCTACTAACATGTAGATTACGAAGCAGATGAAGATTGAAACAACTATGGCTCGTCCCACGTTTTTCTTAGGATCAACAATCTCTCCTCCACTATTGGTTATAGTGGTAAAGCCTTTGAAAGCTAAGATAGCCAGTGCTACCGAGCCTATAAAGTTACTAACACTCGTTTCAGCAGGCACAACAAAGGTACTCGTAAAACCAGCATCCGCCACGTAAATTCCGCCACCGGCTAACACAAGCAAACCTAATGCTTTTGCTATGCCCATTACAAACGACGTAGTCTGAATAATTTTGTTGCCGAGTACGTTAATTAGAAACGCAGCAATCAATAAAACCACACCAAGGGCGGGAACCATCCATTTTTCTGGTTCGATATCAAAAGGTTGCAGAGCATAGTTACCAAATGTTCGTGCAACTAAGCTTTGATTAATGACCATTGAAAAATACATCAGTAGAGCACAGCATGCCGTTATTGCGCCTTTTCCATAGGCTTTTTCTAAAAACATCGCTATACCGCCTGCAGAAGGGTATGCGTTAGATAGTTTTACATAAGAATACGCGCTAGCTGAGGATATGATGGCGGCAGCTAAAAAAGCAAAAGGGAACCACTCACGAGCTAGTTCAGCCACTTGCCCGGTAAGTGCGAAAATGCCAGCACCTATCATTACGCCAGTGCCCATTGCTATTGCGCCGGTTAAGCTCAAGCTGCTTTTATCGTAATCTGAGTGGTTGTGTTCAGCCATTATTAAGTTCCTCTATTACTATATTGTATGGGATGCATGACGCCATTAACTGGCATAGCAACACTACATATCTTGAAAACGGTTCAAGCCTTGTGCCATTAATATTATTTCTTGATGTTCAATCTGCAATAAGTTGCTTAGGAGCTCTTTATGGTGAGGGACTATCGCCTGTTCTTTTAAGTATTCATATAAGGCTATAACTTGTTGATGTTGTTCAAATACCGTTGAGTCAATGTCAGATTCCGTCTTATTTTCAAAAGCACCGTCACAGTGGCCGTGCAGAACAATTGGTTTTTTTTCTAAGTATTCTATAAATAAGGTTTCCAGTTCACCAAGCTGGACTTTATCTGAAAAAGAATCGACTAAAAAGGGAAGGTGCTGTTCATGAGCAATTAAATATAGCATTACCATTCTGGTCCGCTCCGAGTGGCTCGGTGCACAATGCTCAAGGCAGTTCGCCAGTTGCTCATGAAATTGTATCGTCCAGTGCAGTATGTCTCGCAAACTTTCTATTTTCGTAATTATCCCTAGAGCCTAAAAATTGGTTTAAAGCCTATTCACAACATCAACTTAACGGATACTTGATCAATCTTCATAACGCTCAGATTACCGTTGCATTACATTTTTGTCAGAAATGCATGGTAAATGCCTAATACTATTATTTTTAAATAAAATTTAGGGTAGTGTTTATTTAATCGCTTCGACCTATTGAAGCAATCATTCAGCTTAATGTGACCCTGCATCCAAAGGTTAGTTACCTTAAAAACTATTTTGTTCTTAATAAAACATTTCATTGCATTGAAGATTATCGAATTTAGAACACCTATATGAGGTTCAAAAATGAGTAACAGTAAACAAAATTATCGGCGCAATTTTATCAAAAATGCAGTGTTTACCGCAGGTGGATTGGCTTTAGCTAGTCCTACTTCAGCACCATGGGCTAAATCTCAGGGATATACGCGTCAAACAGCCAATCACAATAACTTATCGATGAATTTTGGTGACAGCGTAGTTACTGGCGAAGTCATTGATTTAACGATTGCTAAACAAGCTAAGCGGATTGCGGGTGCGGCATCACGACCTATTACTTTAAATGGCATATCTCCTGGCCCATTGCTTCGATTACGAGAAGGACAGAATGTAACTATTAATGTAACCAATCAACTCAAGGTGAGTTCTTCCATACATTGGCATGGGTTTATTTTACCTTACACAATGGACGGCGTGCCAGGCGTTGCCTTTCCAGGGATTGCGCCCAACTCGACTTTTAGTTATCAATTTAACGTAGAGCAAAACGGCACTTATTGGTACCACAGTCACTCTGGACTACAAGAACAACTTGGCCATTTAGGGCCCGTTATTATAGACCCTAAAGACGGGGATATTGGTGCCGACAGAGAGCACGTCATTTTACTCAGCGATTGGACATTCGAAGACCCGCATGATGTATTCAGACACTTAAAAGTGGCTGAAGGTTATTATAATTATCAGCAGCGAACTATTAGAGATACAGTCAACGAGATTAAAAAGCAAGGACTCATGAGTACCCTTAAAGAAAGAGCAATGTGGGCTGAAATGCGCATGAATCCTCGAGATATTTTAGATGTTACTGGCTCGACTTATACCTACCTAATGAATGGTCGCGATGCGTCAACTAACTGGACAGCGCTATACAAACCCAACGAAAGCGTAAGACTCAGATTAATTAACGGCTCTGCGATGACCTACTTCGACTTTAGGATCCCTGGCCTAGAAATGGTGGTGGTTGCAGCAGATGGGCAGCCGATTAAACCTGTCACGGTTGAAGAGATTCGAATAGCTGTTGCTGAAACCTATGACGTTATCGTTAGACCCAAAGGCGCTAAAAACTACACACTTTACGCTGAAAGCATGGATAGAAGCGGTTATGTTCGAGGCACATTATCTACTGAATTAGGCGCTCAGGCACCAGTACCTGAACTTCGCAAAATGCCAGAGCGCGGAATGGCAGCGATGGGGATGGCCGATATGTCCTCAATGGATGGGATGTCTAACATGGACGATCATAGTCCAACTAAGCCCATGAATACTCATTCAGGTATGTCCAATATGGATGGTATGGACGATTCAGAATCGATGGATATGTCTTCAAGTAAAAAGTCCTTGCCCATCGACAATATTGACATCAAACACGACGCATCTGGGCATGGTGTTGGTGCTTCGATGATTGCAAACAACCCTACTAGCCGCTTAGATGAGCCTGGCATTGGATTAGAAGATGTTCAGCATAAAGTTTTATTGTATAGCGATTTAGTTGGCGCTGCCCCATGGCCAGATGAGCGCGAGCCGACTCAAACTATAGAACTGCATTTAACCGGCAATATGGAGCGATATATGTGGTCGTTCGATGGTCTTAAGTTTAGCGAGGTCAAAGACCCAGTTAACTTTAAGTATGGAGAGCGGATCAGACTTATCCTAGTGAACGATTCAATGATGGACCATCCCATTCATTTGCATGGTATGTGGATGGAGTTAGAAAACGGGAACTATCCACCGCCTAGGAAACACACCATCAGTTTAAAACCTAGTGAGAAAGTATCCCTGCTCATCAGCGCTGATGCGCCCGGAAATTGGGCCTTCCATTGCCACCTACTTTATCACATGGATGCAGGTATGTTCAGAATAGTCTCGGTATCTTAGGAGATGGCTATGAAAAGTATGAATAAAATTGTTTTATCTCTTATCGTTATTAGCGTGACCACCCTACCCTCTAATGCGTATGCACAAGAATCACCTGCTGATTGGCCTGAACCTGTTGCAGAATATTATACTGGCCTAATATTGTTTGACCGGTTCGAATACACCCGCACCAATAATGAAGAGAACATTGGGGTGTAGGATATGGTCGGCTGGTATGGTGGAGACAAGTATCGCCTGTATTTTAAAAGTGAAGGTGAAAACAAGCAAGACGACGGCGAGCCAACTGACATTGAAAGAGCAGAGTTACTAGCGAGCAAGTTAATCGCGCCCTACTGGGAGCTGCAAGGCGGGTTAGGAACACGCGGTACTCTAGCCAGCGATTCAAATATGGAAAATTATGCAGTGATAAGCCTTTATGGATTAGCACCCTATCAATTTGAGATGGATAACTCGCTGATGATAAATGAAGACGGCGATATCAATTTTGCCGTGGAAGCCGAGTATGAAATAAGAGTCACACAAACCTCTTATCTGCAGCCTCGGTTAGCCATTAGCGGCTCACTATCAGAATCCAAACAATTCGAGCGCCAATCTGGATTTAATTCAGTCAGGCTTGGGCTTCGTTATCGTTATGAGTTCTCTCGTGAAATTGCTCCTTATATTGGTATGTACTGGAGCAGAAGTTTAGGCAATAGCGCGGATGCTGCCAAGCTTAAAGGTGAGTCTATTACCGAAACAGGCCTTGTGATTGGCGCTCGGTTTTGGTTCTAACACATAAGAGTGGATAAAAATAAATGGACGTGCTAATTCAGCTTTTAATTGCACTCATCGCTATAGGTTTAGCTACATGCAGCCACTATTTTTGTTTACATAGACTCAAAATGTGGATGGATAACACCAAGCTTTCAGGGTTGCTAAGATTCCTAGGTGTGGTTTATGGAATAACCTTTAGTCAATTAATCGCAGCTTTGTGGTTTGCCATTAGTTTTAAAGTTTCCATTTCAATTGGGTTAGGGGCGTTTGGTGGTGACGTCCCCATTACGTTTTTTGAGACGTTTTACTTCTCAATAATCAACCTCACCACGTTGGGAATGTCTCCAGTTGAGCCGTTGGGGCACCTTTATCTGCTTGCGGGGCTAGAAGCTATGACAGGTTTCTTGTTGGTAAGTTGTTCAGCATCATTGATTTTCAAAACCATGAATAAACAATAAATTAGGAGTTGCTATGACTAAGTACACTAGATTTTTTGCAATGATTTTTACCTCAACAGCAGCAATGCTGCTAATGATGTATTTCAACACTTTCGAATTTGGGCATGTTTTTTTTAGTGAAACCCGTTTGTATATGGCTATTTATATGGGGGCTATAATGGCTATTATCATGCTGCTTTTCATGCTGAATATGTATGAAAGCAAAACAAAAAACACAATTGTACTCATGGGTAGTGCCGCCGTATTTGCTATCTCACTGTTCTTAGTACGTTCACAGACAACCGTTGCTGATTCTTCATGGATGAAAGCCATGATACCGCACCACTCCATCGCAATACTGACCAGCTCCAGAGCAAATATTGAAGACATGCGCGTTAAAACATTAGCTAACGAAATAATCAAGGCACAAGAGCGAGAAATTAAAGAAATGAAGTGGCTACTTGAAGACATTGAAAAACATGGCGTGGCATCTTCGGAAGCTGAAGCATCTAAAAGAGCAGTCCCAGAATTTAGTGGACAATAATCTTTCGTTAAAAAGATTTACATAAGGACCTTGAAATGAAAAAGACTGCAAAGCTATATCGTATGCATACCAATGACCATATTTGCCCCTATGGATTACGCTCTAAAGACCTTCTTGAAAGAAAAGGCTTTGAGGTAGAAGATCATAAACTGACGTCGCGAACCGAAACTGATGAATTTAAGAAAAAACACAACGTTAAAACCACACCTCAGACGTTCATCGACGAAAAGAAGGTCGGCGGTTATGACGACCTAAGAGATTATTTTGACATGGGGCCTGCAGGTCAAACAGGCACTACTTACACACCTGTTTTAGCCATTTTTGCAGTAGCATTTTTAATGGGTATTGCTGCGGTTTATGCAGTTTCTGGATCAGACCTGTTTACTCAGTCAGGCATTATCAAGGTCGTAGAAATGTTTGTTGCGTTTAGTATGTCTATATTAGCCATCCAAAAATTGCGCGACCTATATAGCTTTACCAATTCATTTATCACCTATGATTTATTGGCAATGCGAAACCTTAGATACGCTTATGTCTATCCGTTTGCAGAAGCATTTGCAGGCATCGGAATGATAGCTGGTATAAATGGATTTGTTGTTGGCCCTGTTTCACTCTTCATAGGTTCCATCGGTGCTATATCGGTTTATAAAGCAGTCTACATTGATAAACGAGAACTCAAATGTGCATGTGTAGGTGGCGATAGTAACGTGCCTCTAGGATTCGTTTCATTAACTGAAAACTTATTCATGATTGCCGCAGGTATCTGGATGATAGTCGGACAATTCTAAGATTTAGACTAAACCGCTTAAAAGTGGCATATCTAACCAATCTGGCACTTTTAAGCGCATACTTATTATATCAACCCATATCTTACTTAATTGTAATGTCACCGTCATGCTAGTGTCAGGACGTAGGTGTAAAGTGGTAATTTAGAATAGGTAAATTCGAACCGGAGAAATTGTGCAAAAATATATTTGTAGTTCAATGACACCTTCTAGCCTTCCTAGACGAAACTTTGTTAAAGGGGCTATGGCTGGCTCTATCGCTTTAGGCGTGGGTAATGTAGGCAAGGCACATAGCAAAGAATTTAAAGGTAGCGAGACGACGAACATTTTAACCGGTAATGAATTTGATCTTACCGTGTCTGAAACCCCAGTTAATTTCACCGGCGAGAAACGTATTGCCACTACTATTAATGGCAGTGTCCCTGGGCCCACCTTAGTTTGGACAGAAGGCGAAACCGTTACTATTCGGGTTACCAATCGTTTATCTGTGTCTACTTCTATTCATTGGCACGGGCTTATCTTACCTTTTCAAATGGACGGAGTGCCTGGTATTAGTTACAGAGGCATTGCTCCCGGTGAGACTTTTACCTACCAATTCCAAGTTCAGCAAGCAGGTACTTATTGGTATCACTCTCATACAGGTTTTCAGGAAATGACCGGCATGTATGGCAGCATTGTCATTAAGCCCAAAGCTGGTGAAAGGATCACTACCGACCAAGATATGGTGGTGCAGTTATCTGATTGGACTGATGAAAACCCCATGGCAGTTTTTTCACATCTAAAGCAGCAAAGTGATTACTACAATTACAATCAGCCTACCGCACGGGATTTTTTCAATGATGTGTCGCGTTATGGTATGGGACAGGCTATTGGCATGCGCAAGATGTGGAATGAGATGCGTATGAGTCCCGCCGATTTAGCTGATGTGTCTGCCGAAACATTTACTTTTTTGATGAATGGTCAAACGCCTAATGGCAATTGGACTGGCGTTTTTAAACCTGGAGAAACAATTCGCCTTCGCTTTATTAACGGCTCAAGCAATACCTTTTTCGATGTGCGCATTCCAGGTTTGAAGTTAACAGTCATTTCTGCCGATGGTCAGGACGTTGAACCGGTAAGTGTCGATGAATTTAGATTTGGACCCGGAGAAACCTACGACGTTATTGTTAAACCCACCGACGATGCACACAGTATTTTTGCCCAATCTATGGACAGGACAGGTTATACGCGCGGCACTTTGGCTGTGCACAAAGGGTTGACTGCCGAAGTTCCTACAGTAGATCAGCCTGTTTGGCTTTCAATGAAAGACATGATGGGTGACATGTCAGGTATGTCAGACATGAAAATGGATAGCGATATGCCGATGGACCAAAATTCAATGGGTCATGGTGGTATGTCGATGGATCACAGTAAACACAATATGCAGAAAAATCCTTTGGCAATACCATCGCAAACAGTGAATCACGCCAGCAGCGAATATGGCCCATCGGTAGATGCCAGAGTAGAGATGCCACGAACCAATCTTGACGACCCGGGTATTGGTTTACGCAACAATGGCAGAAGAGTGTTAACCCTAGCTGATCTGCATACATTAGGTGGTCCACTAGACTCACGGGGACCAGAGCGGGAAGTTGAGCTACATTTAACCGGCAATATGGAGCGCTATACTTGGTCTTTTGATGGTCTCGAATTTGGTAAATCTACACCAGTGCACTTTCGTCACGGAGAGCGCGTCAGGGTAATATTGCAAAATGACACTATGATGACTCATCCCATGCATTTGCATGGTGTATGGAGCGAGTTGGAAAATGACAAAGGCGAATTTATGGCTAGACGTCACACTATTCCGGTTCAGCCTGCGCAGCGAATTAGCTTCCTTGTAAATGCTGATGCGTTAGGTAGGTGGGCATGGCATTGTCACCTCCTGTTTCATATGGACGCAGGAATGTTCCGCGAAGTGGTGATTTCATAATGAGACATTCAATTTTATGTAAAAAGGCGGCAGTTACTTCATTAGTTTGTTTATTTTCATTCAACACAATGGCACAACAAGATAGCGATGTTACAAAGCCATCAGTAAATGTTAGTTCTCAAGTCATACCGATGGAACAAGAAGTTATGGATCATAGTGCGATGGATCATAGCGCAATGGGACATGATCCTAAGTCAGATAAAAGCGCTATGCAACCTGAAGACGAAAGCAAGGAAGTTGAGCCAATGGACCACAGTGCCATGGGACATAAATCCAATGGCGAGATGCAACCCATGCAAGAAATGGATCATTCTAAGATGCCAGATAAAAATGACATTGCTCCGAAAAATGCTCGTGATCCCCATGCTTATTCTGATGGCTTAACCTTGGACAGCGGTGCTTTTGCCTTACCGGGAGAACGACAACTCGTAATGGCTGATGAACATGCTTTTTGGTCAGTCTTGTTTGACCGGTTTGAATATGCAGACGGATTATCTAAGGGTTTAGGCAATGCTAAACAGTACGACATGCAAGGTTGGTATGGCAGCAGTTATGACCGCCTAGTCGTGACAAGCGAAGGTGAATTAGTCGACAACAAACTCGAAGAAAGTGAAAGCCAGATTATGTGGGGACACGCTATCAGCTCATTTTGGGATAGCCAACTTGGTGTGAGATTTGATACCTCCGAAGGACCATCGAGACAATGGATAACTTTTGGAGTGCAAGGACTTGCTCCATACTGGTTTGAAATCGATACTAGCCTATCAGTAGGTTCTTCAGGGCGCACCGTGTTTGATATAGAAGCGGAATATGAGCTGCTAATCACTCAACGATTGATATTGCAACCTCGAGTAGTGCTTAGTGCTTATGGTAAAGATGATCCAGAAAATGGCATAGGCAAAGGGCTCTCGTCAGTTACCACAGGTCTTCGCTTGCGCTACGAATTTAGCCGAGAATTCGCGCCCTATTTAGGGATTGAATGGACTGGCCAATACGGTAAAACCGCAGACTTCATCAAATTGGAAGGCGGATCAACCAGGCAAACACAATGGGTCGCCGGAATTCGCTTCTTGTTTTAAGAAGAAAAATTGAACGTTGACTTTATCTGACTCAGCGTTCAATTCATTACATATTAGAAATTCACTTTAAATACTTCGTTATAGCCGAATATATGTTTCATGTATTTCGAGAAGTCTCTCGAATACACTTTAGGCGTCAAACCGAATGGAACAAGACTGATGCAAATGCAAACACAATCAAAAATCGTTGACATACCTGAGCTTAATGTGGCGATTTTTTCCTTTCTTCTAAATTTTATTTGGGAAATGTGGCAAATACCTTTCTTTATGGCGATACCTAACGGAACACATTGGGCTGGTGTGATTGCTTGCACAAAGGCAACTTTTGGCGATGCGGCGATTTCCATCGGAGCATTCTGGTGTGTTGCTGCGTTCGCAAAATCGCGGAGGTGGATTATTAAGCCGAGCCCTTCCCAGATTGTGAGCTTCGTCATGGTGGGAGTTGTTATTACGATCGCATTTGAGGCTATCGCCACAGTTTTATTAGATCGCTGGAGTTATTCGCCTTCGATGCCAACAATACCGTTAATTGGAACTGGGCTATTTCCAATACTCCAATGGATTTTATTGCCACCCTTGACTATTTGGTTCGTTCGCCGCCAGCTTACATAATTTGCAATGTGGTGATCACGTTGGCACCACCTAACTTAGGAGATTGACCCACTTTCATACTTGTATAAGAACTTTAACTTCTAACCCAAAGCATTTATTGGTCATCATCCACTAACTGATATGAGTTTGTAAAAGTTTATCAAAAGAAGGATTGTTACCGCTTAGGATTTTGGACGGCGCTTGATTGACCATGTGGTTTTACCTTTCTGAACATAGTAACCAACTGACGTATTTTTGCTACTAGTCAACCTTTCACTGACATCAGTTAACTTGTTTTCCAATTCTGCGTATTTCATCTCTATATGTTATTCAATAGGAAGCTAAATGCTAGGCTAGTTGCTATGTGAGATTAATGTTGCCTTTTCTTTGTCCCTCTCATCATCAACTACAAAATCTATTGCAAATCCTTCACCCTCCACTCATTTTAATTGTGAGGGGCTGGGATAGACCAACCAATGACAAGAATTAACAAAATAGCCAAACACACAGTCCCTGCCAATTTGAACCAAGCTAGTGAGGTTTTCCTTGGTAGTTTTATTTGGAGTAAAAACGAAACTCCGGTCTGCATTAAATAGTAGAGGGCGAATCCTTTTGAGGCGTAGTTAATTATTTCAAATACGTTTGCTGTCCAGACTAATAAGATAGCAAGGGCCACTATCAGCATGTAATAAACGTTTGTTGATAGCCGGAATTTCACCAATTCTTTTAACAAACCTCCACCACCTATGGTGTCGGCTAATGCTGCACTTAATTGGCTTGCGGTAGCGGCAATCAGAAGTAAAGAAGGTAATACCCACACAGCTTGACCTAATGTGTGACTAATAGTGGTTTCGTTGAGCTCAGTAATAGGAAAGGTTAAAAATATTGGGCATGTCAAACCAATAAAAACAACGTACAGAACAATCGCGATCCCCTGAGAATACTTAACCGCTTTTAGACGCTGACTTGTGGAATATTGTGAGCCCATAAATCGGGTTGTTTCGAATCCCTGAGTTACCATGAGCATCCCACCTAACATGCCCAGTGTTTCAATTAGGCTTAGTTGTTTTATAGGGGAATGATTAAACCAAGTTGTTCCTGTTGAGATATCGTAGGTCAGAAGAGTAATAAGTACTCCAACAATGATGGCGAGTTTAATGGTTACTGCGTAGAACTCTATTGACTCCAAACCGCGCGCGCCCCTAATCCACGCTATTGACATAATACACAGCAGCAATATGGTAGTGGTGGCTTTTATTAAGGTGACATCAACAATGTCAATTCGGTCAAATATGAACGCAGAGAAAAGACTAATATAAAAAGCCACTGAAATTGCATAGGCAACCCCCAAAAACCATTGACCAATGCGCTCTAATTGAACAATAAGCCCCCTATCGTTTTGTTGAAAATGGGGTTCCGCATGCACAATATTGAAGCGTATTATACCACCCAATGCATAGGCAAGAATTGACAACAATATCATGCCTAATAGTGCCCATTTCCCCATGACCGAGTGGAGCAAAGGTGCCACAATCAAAAAACCACTGCCAATAATAGAAGCCAAGGGAGTCACAGTCGCACGCCATTGTTCTGACAATCTAATTCGATTACTGAGCAACACACTCCCTGCTATAAGGGTAGAGACTATTGCCAGACTACTTAAAAACATTTATTAACTTTCCTTATTACTAATGGTGTTTGTACCAACCGGCGCGCTTTATATCATTCCATGAAGTGCTTTGATGACACGCGTAGCAATCCTCCACTTTGGCTTTAGACTCACCAGCAACTTTTGCTGATATCATCTTGAAATGTTGCATATAATGGCTCGGGGGTGCCTCATGACACTGGTTACAGTCTTTTGATTGGTTAGATGGGTGAATAAATTCAGGCAAAGACCATTGGATTGTGCTGTGGCATTGCACACAATCATTGCCGAATAACCCAAAATGACGATCGTCGTTACTGTGACAACCAGAACAACTGAGTAACGCTTCTTTTGAAGAGATATCAGAGTGCACAAATAAAGGGTCTGGTTCTTTACTGTTCTCTAATAAACGCGTTAAAAAATCTTGTGTGGCTGTGCCCTGATCAAATTGAATAGTTGTGTCTGGCAACATTCTCAAACCAATATCAACCAGTACATTGTGGTCCATCTGAGAAATGTGGGCATCCAGACCTTGGTGTTCCTGATGACAGCTAGAGCATTCAGCAACATCTGCATGAAAAGCGGTTGGTTGGCGCTGAAGAATATGAGTATCGTTAGCATGGCATGTCACGCAGTTTTCTCTAGTAACCCCAACCATTGGTGTATGGCAACTTTGACAATCATTTTCCAAAAATGCATGAGCTTGATTTAATTGGCCTGGGCTAATAGCACTTTCCCAGTTAACATCTGGTACCGACTCAGGTGAATGGATAAAATGACTTGCCAGTGCGACCGCGGCTATAAGAAATAGCGAGAACCAAAATAGTTTTCTCACAACCATCTCAACCCAAAGTAGATTTCTGCGCTAATATGGAAAATGAGCAAAGCATAGAGTGTCAGGGAAAAAACCATATGAATCTTTATCCAGCGTTTGAACCACAATTTTGCGGTATCGTGTATTTTTATGCTGTATGCAACATCAGAAATTGCGTCGATCAATGTTAAAACTTTACGTTCAGCAGACCTATCTGAATAAGACTGCTGAAAATTTTCCATAGAAATGGCGGGAAGCAAAGTACGGTGGGAACGACCTAACGCAGAAATTCGCTTGCTACCAACACTGGCTTGAAAATCCAGCTTCGCTTGGCCAAGATGCTTAATTAGTTCATCACTATGAGATTTTTTTTCACGCAAACCTGTTGAAATATAACTCAGTATGTGCCTTCCGATAAATCCACTTATGACAACTACAAACATTAATAATACAAGCAGTATACCGACAATGCTTTCGAACCTATGTGCGCTGTGGATTATCGCTAAAATAGGTCCTAAAATGCCGGTATAGATATGTAAAAGCAAAAGAGTCGGCATTGAGACGCGTTTGCTAACCCATTTTTTCAAAGGCTTAATACGTTTAATAATCATGTAAATTAACGGTTCAAACATAAATATTGCAGCTGTAATGCCAAAAATACCGCCAGCAAAGCTCCCAGGAAATAACGGATCCCTATGCCACCAAAATCCTGCCCACAATAAAAACATTAAAAAAACCAATGCCGTTACAATTTGCCGCTCTTGATTTTTCATCATTTATGCCTCTACCTCTACTGGCGTTGTAGGAATAGCTTGGCATGCAAGAATATAACCCTGCTCTTTTTCGTCGTCCTCCAGTGCATCATCGATTTCCATATCGACTAAGCCTTTAATCAGCTTTACCTTGCAACTTCCGCAGCTTCCCGCTCGGCATGAGTTGTCTATATCGACATCTAAAGTATCTGCGACATCAAGGATTGACTCACCAACTACCGCTATCCTTTTTTTATGTGAAGCCACAAAGTCCACTTCAAAACCATTTGCCGCCTCGATGCCTTCAATTTTAATTGGCGGGGCTTGTTCTTTCTTAATTGGCGGAGCTTGTTCTTTCTTTGGTGGGGTCCCACCAAAACCTTCAATTTTGATCCTATCTTTCGCCATCCCAAGCTCCCCCAACATAGACTTCATCGCATCCATCATTGGAGGTGGTCCACAAATGTGCGCTGTTTTACTCGGCAAATCTGGAACAAAACCATTTATCAATTGAGGGGTAAAGCGTCCCTGTGGCCCCATCCAAGAAGTACCCTCTGCTTGTGTCATGCTCACTAACACATGTAAATTTTTATGCCGTGTTTGCAGGTATTTCAATTCTTGTTCGAAAATAAAATCATTGGAGGACCGGGCGCTAAATAAAAAGTAAATCTCTCCTTCCCAACAGTTAGATGTCAGGTATCTGACTGCACTCATCATAGGTGTAATGCCTACGCCACCTGAAATCAGAACGATACTGCTCTCACCTTTTCCATTGAAAAAAAACTTCCCACTGGGAGCCTTTATATTAAGCAAATCGCCCATTAACACCACGTCATGCATAAACCTCGACACAACGCCAAACTCTTCGCGCTTAATGGTTACCTCAAAGTAGTCTCTCTGTGTCGGCGAGGATGCAATTGTGTATGATCGCTTCACAACTTTGGGTTGTCCTGGAATGGTTAGGCTAAAAGTAACAAATTGACCTGGCTCGTAGTCAAATGGAATGGTCCCCCCCATAGGTGATGCAAGTCGAATGGTTTTTACATCATGGGTTTCTTTAAAAATGCCAACGATCTTCATTTGACCAGTGAAAGGTTTACCCATTTTTTGTGATATTGGAGATGCAACGGGTAAAGGATCTGTATTCGGAGTATTTATTGATGGTGAATTTTCCTTATGTTCGGACTCCATCTCTATGGGCGGGGTAGACTTAGCTATTGGTGCTGGTGTTGGTGGTTCTGAACTTTCCAACTCCCTCAGCAAAGAAGCAGCCCTACGCATTTTAAACGCATACATCCAAACCATGATGCCAGCGAAAAGTAACAAAATAAACATGACGCTGCTATGAAATGGTGACATACCTAAAATGAGTGTAGACTTTGAACTATCTATCGTAGGCAACAGATTCATTTCACTTTTAAACCACTGAAGCGCAACACGCCTTGGCTCTTGCCCTTCAACAATGGCTCGTTTTGCTGCGAGACCACTGTCGTATTGACTTAAACCTTGTTCAATTGTCACTATCGCTTGTTGCATCTTGGAAAAATCTTGGCGTCCGTCAGCTTCAGATAAATCGACAAAACCCTCCATCATCAACTGATTTCCCTTTAGCATTCTCGCCAATGCTTTATCCAAGACCTCTTGCTCCTTTTCAGGGGGCAAACGGGAAAGTCGCATTAACGACGGATAAAGATCTTTAGGCTTAGGTGCCCCCATTTTTTCCATCATTTTATCCATTCCCTTTGCCATTCCGGATCCCTTTCCCTTTGCCATTCCGGGTCCCATTCCATCAGTATTAGGTTTGGTTATTGTATTAGCAATTGTCGGAGTGTTTACTACTGTGTCGGTCGACACTTGTTCACCATATACATCTGGATGGTGACTCTCGTGTTCCTCTTGAGACTGCTGTGCGAGAACGGGTCCTACAACAAATAAAATAAAAATACTCAGGAACCATCTCTTCTGTAACTTCAAATTATGTATTTTTACGTAATTTATTTTGCAATATTTTTGAGTCATTTCTACTAATCCACTACTTCACTTGAAAACTCTATGTCACCTAAGGTCTTTATTTGTTCAGGAAAGAGCGTTGCAACCGCATTACCTACAAACTTGATAAAGGAGAGTCGGATCAAAGTGTTAGTGGTTTCTATTTTCGACACTATGGATTTTATTTGATTGAATTCAGGTTCTCCTGACGACGTTAATTCCCACAACTTCGTTTCTAGATTTTTTCGAGCAGTTACGTTTTCTTCGAGTAGCTCCTCCCATTTATTTTTTATTTCTTCAAGTGATGTTATCTGCGTGTTAGATAAGTTAAGCAAGTCGGAATAATTTAAGAAAAAATCAACCTCGCCTAAATGGTAAAGATGAGGAGTGTTTTTATACCCTGGAAGTTTCACCTCATCTTGAGCAACGTCCTTACTGATTTTAGAATCGAAAGGCTCTCCCATCATTGACATATCTTTCATCTTCATTCTGCACATCTTTCCCATGCAGCCTTTGTTAGATATCATCATTTTCATTTGACCTTTCGTCCCTTTTCCCATCGACTTTCCCATCGACTTTCCCGTCGACATTTTTGACGAATCCATTTCTGTCGAAGCCATTTCTGTCGAAGCCATTTCTGTCGAAGCCATTTCTGTCGAAGCCATTTTCATTTGACCTTTCGTACCTTTTCCCATCGACATTTTTGTCGAATCCATTTCTGTCGATTTTAAAAGACTCTTTGGCTTGATTGTAGAAGTAGTTGTATTTGCGAGCCTGCTTTCCTTTGACTGCCTCAAGTTTTCATTCATTTTTTCCAGCGCGTCTCGAATCTCACTGAAATCTTCGCTACTTTGTTCTGAGACCGAATGTTGTATATTTTCAATGCTCGGCTCTTTTCGCTTGTCGCTAATTTGCTCTTGCGCCAATGTTGAACAAGAACTGAGTATTGACACTAAAAAGAAAACGATTATGCGTATGCTCGTTGAAAGCCGTATAGGGATTACCTTTTTTTTCATATGTCAAACTCCAAAATCGATTGATAAAGCACCACTTTCTTTATTCTTTATAAAACTCAACCATGTCGTTGTTGATAACATCACCACTTAAAACAATAGCTTCAGCGAAGTGATTGTCTTTCTTTTTTCCCAATCGAATTCTGCCAACAAATTCTCTGGTATAACCCGTTTCACCTTCAGAAATTGCGTCATATTCATAAACAGTTCTATAAACTTTGAACACATCGTGTTGTTTTAACCCATCGGTATCAGAAACACATACAACAACTTCCTTACCGTCTACTGCAACAACCTGACCGCTCATGATGTAATCGTGATAGACCTGAGTTGAACATCCACCCAAAAAGACTATTGACACGAGAACAATAATTATCGCTCTTATTGAATTTTTCATATGATTTTCTCCGTTGTTCTACTGGTAACATTGCTGTTAATTAGCTTAAATAAGGTTATAGGTGCGTTCCTAAAGAAACACACCTTTTGCTTATTATGACTATTCCTCTGAATTGGCAAAATTAAGGCTTATGGTTGTGTATTTTTTTACTTTTTTCAGCTGTGTGCCCCATCATTTGATTCATCATTTGCTCCATCATCATTAATCGATTTTCCATCATTTCCATTTTTTGCTCGGCGGGCATTTGCTCTCCTTTTTTCATTTTGGCCATATTGTGCTTGCCCATTGAGCTTCCTTTTCCTTTATGCTTACCATGCATCGTCGCCATCATGTCTTCCATACTTTGAGCATGTTTGTGCAACATTTCCTCACGTTTTTCTGGATCCGTTTCTTTTTTAACTTGTTCAAGCAGCGTATCCATTTCAGAAATATGCTTTTGCATCTTTTCCATTTTTGCTTCATCCATCATACCCATAGGCATTGACTTATCACTGTGCATCATGCCCATAGACATTGGTTCTTTATCACTATTTTGTTGTGCATTGACAACTGCTACAGGAGAGATTGCCATCAACGAAGCGATCGTTAGAGTTACTATTGTTTTCATAATATATTCCTTCTTTTTGTGCGCTTGGTTGCGCGGTTATTAAATAAAAATGTCTGAGTGGTACTAAACCCTAAACCTGTGAGCTAGACGCAAGTCAAGGACTTCAGTATCAGGCTTTTCTTTTCCATCTTATTTTAGCAAGTAGTCCCTCCCCTAACGGTCAATTACGACTGAGTTCCACCATGTCGTGTTTTACAATCTCACCGCTGATAATAGTCGCTACGGCATAGTGTTGATCTCTTATCGCCTTTAAGCGTACTTTACCGACGTTCTCCAGACTGTAGAGCGATTCGCCTTCCTCAGTGACACCATTAATAAAAACAGAGCGAAGCACGTCAAACTCATGGGTAGTATCTAACTCGCTGGTATCGGCTACGCACAATATCACCTCGTCACCATCAACATTTACGACCTGACCACTCATGACATATTTGTGATAAAACGGGTTATTGGCACATCCGCTTAATAAACCGATTAATACCAAAATCATCAATACATTAAGATTAGCTCGTGTTATCCACTTTACTGATGTTGAGGCGCTACTTTGTTTCGATTGCATTTTCACTCTCCTTTTGTTGAACTATTTCTGCTCTAGAAAATCAACCAATGCGTCAATTTGTGCTGTGGATAACGGCATCTTTGGCATGGCAGACGCGGTATTATTAAATTGAGGGTTTTTCAGTTTTTTCCTAACAAACTCGGCACCCTTTTGCTCCACTGTATTGTCCAGCGCCGGCCCCAGTGCCCCGCCTTGCCCATTATAACTATGACACCCCTGACACCCGTACTTTGTCATCAATGCACCGCCGTCCATGACCGGAATGGCGACAACATCCGCTGCATCTTTATAAGGCACACTGGATATGGTTTTTAAAAAGTCCATGACAGCTTCGGTTTCCTTGCCAGTTAGATGCGCTTTTTCGCGCATATGAGGCATGATTACTGACCACTCATGAATCGAAAATTCCTGAATTGGTCTTGAATTATGACAACGGGCACAATTGTTGTTTATGATCTCGGCACCACTGGCAACTTCTGTTGCAAGGGTCTGAGGTAAGAGAAATAACCAGCCGCCACAAAGTGTGATAGGTAGTGCTTTTAAAAATAGTGAGTAATTCATTTTTGTTCTCCTCAAAATCCATAACTGAACTGAACAGCAAGACGCTGATCATCGTCGCCTACTTCAACATCGGTATCTTCGTAGGAAAATTTAATAACCGAACGGGCATCTAACCAATAATTAACCCCCGCAACCCAGCGTTCTGCCTGTGCATACTTATTGGTTTTGGCATATTCCAGTACCAATTCCGTACCACCTAATTGTGGCCAAATTTGCCCTGCTTGAAACACTCCTTGCACAAACCAACCATTGCGCTTGAAAACATTAACATGTGCTTCGCCGTGCTCATCTTCCTCTTCCAAACCATCGGTCTCGGTTGAAATGTACTCGCCACGTATCAGATAGTGATTGCCAATAAAATTGATATCCACCCCCTGAGCGGTGATATCAAGACGTTCGTCTTCGTCGTAACTCGCCGTGTAATACGATGCACCAATTTCAATCGCAGGTAAAAAGGCGTAGGCGATACGCCCGCCAAAGGCCTTGTTTTTGTTGTTGTCACCGCTGGTGGCTTCAAATTCTACTTCTGGGAAGGCCTCAGCGTGGTCGTCTTCCTCAACTTCTTCAGCATGTTCATCTACGACCTCCTCTTCGTCATGTTCATCTATGACCCCTTCTTCATCATGCGCCTCGGCACGCGCACCATTGGTAACATAAAGATCAAGAAATATTTTTTGTTTGGATGAAAAAAAGAAAGTTTGTTGTACGGCGATACCTACGTCGCTAAGAACGGGCAGCAAAGGTGTCATTGCCTGGGAACTACCGTGAGAGCCATATATTCCTGGTGTCCAGGGAGTTCGGTTGATCCAACTAGGGTGCCAGTTAGCACTAAACTGTCCAAAAGGTAATAAAAATTTACCGGCGGTAACAGTAGTGGTGTCAGTCACAAAATAATGAATGTCAGCATATTCAAGCTCAATTTCAGTCTCGCCCGCTTCATTCAGGGATATTTCTGTTTCTGCTTCAACATGCATTTTGTCATTCAGGCTAAATAGAAATATAGGAACGAAACGCGCACTAAAGGCGCTGCTATCCTGTAAATCACTTTCTTCATATTTAACATCACCATAACCGGCGAGTACAAATCTACCCGTATCGTCTTGTGGATTTGCATTTACTTGAATAGCGGCTGTACTGCTTGCAAAGGCAAGCAAACCAATTGCTTTTCCGAGTCTCATTTTTGGTATCCTTAATTTAATGTCCCCAAAAGCATTTTCGTACTGAAAAACTGCAGGCTGAATAACTGGGAGCAAAGGCGCGCTTATGGGTTAATTACTAATTAATAAATTGATGGAGAGGACTAGCTGTATTTTGGAGGGCGAAACAATGTCTGAGGTCCTAAGCCTCTAAAGTGAATGAATTCTTGGCAATTTTTGGTCTCCGAGCCACATTCAGTAACAAATTGGAATAGATCGGGCACAACGATAAAAAGCTGACTAGGTATCAAATCAGCGTAGTAACAATCCCCACATTTACATGATTGAGACTGATGATCTGATGCATTACTCGAATCTGATGTGCTCAACGACGGATGATGTTGGTCTATACGAAAAGATGAAACTGAATTAGACCCTGCTGAACTATTCTCTAAAACATGAAGGTCTGCTTTCACCGAATTGGCCAGCAAAGTGATAATACACAATAATGTGACAAGTGACGTTCGCATGTGTAATACCTCCTTCAATTGGTGTATATAAAGCATAATTACTTTATCAAAATAGTAATTGATCCAGATCAATTACTCACTACAGAAAGATTACAATACGATTACATTTTTGTAATAAAAATAATTACTTATTTATTGATAAGGATGATTTCACTACACTAAAACCTCTTTAAATATTCATAACTTTCTCCCTCATTAAGGCCTTATGCTGCTCCTTAATGGCTAAGTGTATGAAGATATTTTTTAGTGGAGTCGCAAGCATGAAACGAGTTGTATTGATCTCCGGCGCAAGTTCTGGAATTGGCTTAGCCTTATCAAAAACGTTTTTGGAGAGTGAAGGTGGAATGACGGTTGTGGCAGTGTGTCGCAACAGGTCGAATTTAAAAGACTTGTCCCACCGATTTTCAGAAAGACTTATTATTGTTGAGGCTGATTTAGCATCGGAGGCAGGCCGCACTCTTTTATGCGATAGGCTCAGTGGCGTCGACAAGGTAGATTATGTCGTCCACTGTGCAGCAGTTGTTACACCTCTCACACAACTTAAAAATGTCAGCTATCAAGACTGGAGAATATGTCAACAAACCAATGTTGATGCCCCTGTTTTTTTAACGCTTCAATTACTTACAAAACTTTCATACTCTAAGGTGCTTTTTATTACTAGTGACGCCACCTTGCAGCCTGTGTATGGCGCTGCAAGTTATTGTGTAAGTAAAATGGCCCTTCATATGGCCTATGCTTGCCTCAAAAATGAGATACCGGTTGAAAAAGCAAGTTTTGGGCTGCTCGCACCTGGCAATGTTGACACACCGATGCAACAACGTATTCGAATGACTGATCCCAAGGAATTACCTATAGCAACAACAATGACAGCAGCCTATGAGCAAAATCAATTTCTAACGCCGCAAATCGTTGCAACTTTCATATGGAGAATACTTATTACTTTAAACAATGAAGAATTCGCGTCCAAATGCTGGAATATTTACGAAGACTTCAAGTAAGCCTAAGCCCTTTCCATAATTTTTTTCATTTTTCTTTGGATAGCCAAGTTGAACAGCAGCATGTTAAAAACTCAATTTCACGCAATCGCCCCTCAGTTAAAAGGGCGAGTATGGTTCACCAATGACCAACAATTCCAAGTTCGCAAAAAAGTGTTTAACCATTCCGTTGATAACGAACCTTTTGCGATTGTTGAAGTTCATTGTGAAGAAGATATATGTTTGGTTATTCGATTTGCGAACACGCATAACCTAGCGATTTCAGTCAAAGGTGGCGGTCATTCCAATACAGGTAGCTGTATTGTAAATAATGGGATTGTTATCGACATGGCGGTATTCAAAACTATCATCATTGCCCCAGATAAAAAAACAGTTGTGGTAGGCGCTGGGGTTAAAAACAGGGAACTGGATGCTTTTACTGCTCAATATGGTTTGGCAGTGCCGCTAGGCACATGCCCTGATGTTGGTGTGATAGGTGCAACATTAGGTGGTGGTATTGGTTTTTTATCACGTAAATATGGTCTCACATGCGACAGTTTGATAAATGTAAAAATGATTGACGCGAATGGTACGAAACTGACCATTGACCAACACAGAGAGCCTGAACTTTTTTGGGCACTTCGTGGCGGTGGTGGATGCCAATTTGGCGTTATTACCGCAATGGAGTTAAAGGTATATCAAGTTCCCCAGACAGTCTTCGGTGGTATCATTGAATGGCCGATATTTTCGGCAAAGAGGGTGCTGGAACAATATAGTAAGCAAGTACTCAGTGGTTCTAGAGATTATTTTTTGTATGCTTACATTTCACGAGCAAATAAAAAGCAAGCCAAAATTTCAATAATGGGCTTTAGTACCGCACCGCAGCGAGAATGTGAAACTTTTTTTAAAAGAGTATCGGATTGGGGGCTTGATGCAATAAGTGATGTATGTGAAAAGACCTATCTTGAAATGCAGTCCAATTCTTACGAAAGCGAGCTTTCAATTTATTGGCGCAATGGCTTTATTTCAGGCGCCCTATCTTCAGAGTTTCTTGAAGAAGTTATTAGATGCAATGCTAACTGTCCAGACAATCACGGCGGGATAATGTTCGATCCATTAGGCGGAGCCGTACAGGATCGTGCAATTAACGAGACTGCATTTGTTCATCGAGAATCAAGTTTTATATGCAGTGTTACTGGTGTTTGTGAAGGAGCGAGCATGCATTCACCGGTAAAAAATTGGGTCGACGACAGTCATACTAAGTTATCTGCTTTTTACAACGGGCGTGCCTATCAAAACTATGAGTATTTAGGCAAAGATGAACTATCTATGTACTTTGGTGAAAATAGCAATAAACTGGTGGAGCTGAAACAAAAACACGACCCACATTGTCGTTTTTTTGGTAGTCTGAACAGGCACATTTACGGTAATTAAAATTTGATATATTCAAGGTAATACCTTGGAATATTGGAACTTATTCAGTGTAATCAATAAAGATTCCTACCTTGGTGATTTTCTCGCCACACACGAACTTATGCCAGGAAATCCCAAACTTCGTTACCATGTTATCGCAGAATTCCTTTCCTTCCCTTACTTGTTAAAACTCACACCGGATAGTAGACCTAGCCACTATGGCAAGATCTCAAAGAATATTTTATATCCACATCATTGACATTAATCTCCACAAAGACAATAAATGATCTTTCCCAAATTTTATAGGCAATCAATTGCCTACGATGAGGCAATTGAATACCTTTAAAAACTAGATTACGCTTACGAATTACTGTCAGTCATTCCTTTGAGTTTTTCAAGAACGTCATTAAATTTCTCTTTGTTACTGCAACTTGAGTCCTCAGACCCCTTTTCTTCTGGTTTAAATGACTGACTATCTGGTCGCACTAAGTTGTTAACGTTAGATATTTCTAATGCTTGCATTTGTTTTTTCCTAATCTTTGAGTTAACAACTTGTCAGCAATATTTACGCCAAGTACTCAAGATTGCCGCAACATCGATTGATAGTTTTGTTAGACAGAGAAACTAAGTTTATTCAGAAACGTCAGGGAGTCAGAGAACGTAAATTCAAGATCACTTACCATGATTTGGATATGTATTGGGAAGTTAGGTAAAAGGTAAGTTTGCCCTCCCCTCCCGCTTCTGTAGATAGTGAATCGAGAGTTCCAAAGTTATAAATTCATCAAAGTTCACATTTACTTATTTAGTATCGTTTAGTTTAATTGACGAAATCTGTAAGAAATGTTCTAATTGTACTCTATACATCTAAAGGCTATCTCTTTGAAAAATAAGTTTCTGAATTTAACATTAGCGATTACGATTGTAATACAATCGTTTGTAGCTATTGCCAATTCACAAGAAACGCATGTATTAGATGTACAACATATCCAAACTGAACATTCTCATGAATCTGATCGCCAAATAATTGATAACGAATTACTAATAGAAGGTGAACATAGTTTTGATGACTGTCATCACTGTGGACACTGCCACGGGGTTCATTCTCAATGGTTGACTCAAACTAAAGCTAGTATTGATCACGATAAACTCGTAACTCATCAATACGTATATTCATTTCAATATGCTAATGCATACTCTGATAACCCAACAATCCCCCCTATAAGTTAACTCTATTTGAATCGCTCAGTTTAGCTGAGCACCCTTATATTCGTGTCTACTTACGATTTTACTGTCGTCAGTTAACACTATCTAAATAAATATGAGTTTAATTTATGAAAATATTTTTTCAAAAAAATATTGGCGCTGTGTTATGCGTCGGTATGTCTTTAGCTATGTTAATCAATATACAAAGAGTAAATGCACAACCAACATCGACGTCTTGGCTGTCAATGCAAGTAAACAAACATCCCGATATTATTGCTGCCAAAGAAGAAATGAATGCTGTTTTTTCAAATGCGGAAGGAAACAAGCAACCGCTTTATAATCCTGAACTAGAGACTGGTTATGAACGAGAAGGTGACGGTAATAATTATTCAATTGGTGTTAGTCAAACTATTGATTGGTGGGATAAGCGAGAAACGAAAGAGCAACAAGCTAACTTTAGCTTAACCCAAGCAAGCAAACACTTTGACTTTGTTGTTCAAGAAAAGACAGCGCAAGCTTTACAAGCGTTAGTTACTTGGCAAGCAGCTAAAAAACAAGCTGTTATAGCCCAAGAACAAGAAAAGCAGTTGGAAACCTTACTTGATCTAGTTAAGGATCGTCAAAAAGCAGGTGATCTTGGACAAGTAGATGCCGAACTTACTTTTTTAAGTTTATCTCAAATGTTGAATGTTACCGCAAAAGCACAAGTTCAATTAAAACAAGCGGAAGCCCAAACCAAAGAGTTACTACGAGATTGGTCGCCGAATAAAGAGGTTTTACCTGCGCAAGGTTTAACTATTACCAATATTCAAATTTCACCTCAATGGCTTGAACAACATCCCTTAGTCTTAGCGGCAAAAGCACAATGGCAAATTACTAAAAGTGAAGCGCAACTGGCATTATTGGAGACTAAAGCGGACCCTACTATCGGTATGAATGTAGGTAAAAATCAACGAGAAAATGTACTTGGCGTAACGTTTTCAATGCCTCTGAACATTCGCAACAATTTTTCAGCACAAGCAAGGGCGGCGAATCAACAAGCAATAGCTGCCGAAGCAAATTTTCGTTCCGTTATGCGCAAACAACAATTTGCTATCCAATCAAGTACCGACACTTTAGTCACTTATCAACAAAGCTATCAACGATGGCAACAATTGATGGGAGGAAGAGGAAAACGTAGTGGCGATTTACTGCAAAAGCAATGGCAAAGTGGTGATGTGAGCACTACCGAGTATTTACTTGCATTACAACAGCGTGCTGAAGGTCTTAATGCTGGCATTGAATTACAAAGTCAATTTCAACTAAGCCAAATAGATTGGCTATTGCAAGTGGGACAAATTAAAGCTGCGCTCCAGCAATTATCTCAGCCTTGAATATCAAAGACTCTCTCAAGAATCAATTAATAGTCAATGAACAAATTTTGGAAAAACATATGAATAAGCAAATTAAATTAATAACGCTAGCCGCACTATTTTGTGGAATAACAATCATAAGCACTGCAACAATTGCAAATGTTCAATCGGCTGAAAAAACCGAAAAGCTTAAAACCGAAAGTCAGAGTAAAGAACATATTGAAGAAGAAAAAGATGACGGACATGGGCATAAAGAAGAAAAAGATGATGAGCATGGACACGAAGAAGAAAAGGATGATGGGCATGGGCATGAAGAAGAAAATGAACACGAAGAAGAAGGTGCAGGAGTTAAACTTTCAAAGAAACAATTGAACTTAGCAGAAATTAACATAACCGTTCTAGAGCCTCAGGCGATGGCTTTCAGTATTTATGCTCAAGGAGAGATAAAAGCGAATGACTATACCAGTTATTTAGTTTCACCAAGAGTGGATTCCGTCATCCTAAAACGCCATGTTGCTTTAGGTGACCATGTTGAGATTAATCAGCCCTTAGTTACCTTATTCAGTGAGTCAATGGCTGAGGCGCAAGCCAGCTATAGAATCGCTGATTCAGAATGGGAAAGAGTGCAAAAACTGGGTCGAAAAGCGGTAGGTGATAAACGTTTTATAGAAGCTCAAACCGATTATGAGGTAAACATTGGAAGATTATTAGCGTTTGGTTTATCAGCTGACGCTATTACCTCTTTGGCTACCAACACTAAAAAACTGGGGCAATACACCCTAAACGCAGAGACTTCTGGCGCTGTCTTAACTGATAATTTTCGTCAAGGCCAACGCATCGAGTCAGGCGGCACTTTATTTGATTTAGCTGATGAGAACACGTTATGGGTTGAAGCACGTTTAGCTCCATCAATGGAATTGAACTTACCCGAAAATTCAAAGGCGCAAGTAAATGTAGGTAACAATACATACATAGCTACTGTTACTCAAAAAGCTCATACCATAGACCCCGTAACTCGCACACGCATTATACGTTTACAGGTTCAAAATGACGGTCATAAGCTTCATCCTGGTTTATTTGCTGATATATATTTTGCCCTTGAAACTGACACAAAGGTTCTGGCTGTACCTGAAGAAGCATTAATGCGTGGGAGTGATGGTGATTGGATGGTCTTTGTTGAAGAAAATGGCGAATTTAAAGGTGTTGAAATTGAATTGGGACGACAACTCGGAAAATCGCGTGAAATTAAGGGTTTACCCGCAGGTACTAAAGTCGTCACAACGGGTGCTTTTTATGTTGCAGCGGAAATTGCCAAAGGCAGTTTTGACGCGCATAACCATTAATTTATTGATAATTGGAGAACTAACACATGTTAAATCGTTTGATTGACTGGTCTGTCGCTAACCGATTATTGGTGATACTTGCCTTGGTTGCGTTAACGGCTTCGGCCTTTTTTACTATTCCGCGTTTGAATTTGGATGCATTTCCAGATGTAACCAACGTGCAGGTGGCCATTAATACTGAAGCCCCAGGTTTGGCTTCGGAAGAAGTAGAGCAACTCATTACCTTTCCTATTGAAGCGGTAATGTATGCCTTACCTGATGTTGAAGAAGTCCGCTCTATTTCTAAAACAGGTTTGTCTGGTATTACGGTTGTCTTCAAGGAAGGCACTGATATTTATTTTGCTCGTCAATTGGTTTTTGAGCGATTGCAATCAGCAAAAGAATTAATACCTGAAGGTGTTGGTACACCTGAAATTGGTCCAAACACCTCTGGTTTGGGGCAGGTATATCAATATTTATTACTCGCTGATGAAGACTCTGGTTATGACAGTACGTCACTTCGAAGTCTAAATGATTGGGTGGTTAAATTATTATTAATGCCAGTAGACGGGGTAACTGATGTATTAGCCTTTGGTGGAAATGTTAAACAATATCAAGTCAATATTAATCCTTCTCGCTTGCTTGCTTACCAATTAACTCAACAAGATATTGCTAATGCATTGGATGACAATAATGAAAATGCGGGTGGCTGGTATATGGATAGAGGCCAAGAGCAACTTATTATTAGAGGCGTTGGTTGGTTAAGTAGTGATGAAAAAGGTATTGAAGAACTAAAACAAATTCCTGTTAAAACAATTGAAGGTACTGTTGTTTATCTTGCTGATGTGGCAACTGTTGAGTTTGGAAGCGAAATTAGACAAGGCGCGGTCACGATGACAAAACGTGTCGGTGCTAACGGAAGCAAGTTTCTAGGTGAAGTTGTATCAGGTATTGTTTTGAAACGTATGGGGGCAAATACCAAAGTTGCCATTGATGGCATAAAAGACAGGATACCGCTCATCCAACAAGCCCTACCAAAAGGTGTGACGTTTGAACCCATTTATGACCAAGCAGACCTCATTGAAAAGGCCGTCAGTACAGTTTCTCAGGCATTGATTTTGGCTTTTGCCTTTATTGTTATTGTACTGGTGCTTTTCTTACTGAATGTACGCGCAGTTTTACTGGTACTTATTTCTATCCCTCTTTCTGTTGGTATGGCATTAATGATCATGGCTTACAATGGCTTGTCTGCGAATTTAATGTCACTGGGTGGGTTAGCGGTAGCTATAGGGATGATGGTAGATGGTGCGGTGGTGATGATGGAAAATATTTTCAAACATCTCAGTCAGCCAGACCGTCGTCATGAAGGAATGCATGACAGTGACAACCCTTTTGATGTCGAAAAAGATACCGATGTTAGTTTGCGTATACAAATTGCCGCTAGAGAAGTAGCTAAGCCTGTATTTTTTGCCGTAACTATTATCATGGTGGTTTTTGCACCTTTGTTTAGCTTAGAAGGCGTAGAAGGTAAACTATTTCAACCGATGGCGATTAGTATTATGATTGCTATGGTGGCGTCTTTGGCCGTATCACTCATTGTTGTACCCGCGTTAGCCAGTTACCTGTTTCAACGAGGTTTTAAAGCTCGAACCAGTCCTTTCGTTAGTGTGCTAGAAAAGCTTTACCGCATCAGTTTAACAAAAGCAATGAACGCCAAAAAAGTAGTTCTTATCGGGGCTGGAGCCTTGCTTGTTGGTACGTTATTTTTAGTGCCAAATTTAGGTACTGAATTTGTGCCAGAGCTTGAAGAAGGCACTATTAATTTACGTGTAACAATGGCCCCTTCAACCAGCTTAGCGACTGCCCTCTCCGTTTCACCTAAATTGGAAAAAATATTACTAGAATTTCCGGAAGTAACTTATGCTACCAGTCGTATTGGTCGAGCAGAAATTGGTGGCGATCCAGAGCCGGTCAGTAATATTGAGATCTATATTGGTCTCAAACCAACTCCAGAGTGGACCAGCGCTAAAACACGCCATGAACTTCAAGGTTTGATGGAAGTAAAGCTTGAGCAATTCCCAGGCTTACTTCTGAATTTTTCTCAACCTATAGCAACAAGAGTAGATGAATTACTTTCTGGTGTTAAAGCGCAGTTAGCCATAAAACTATTTGGGGCTGATCTCGATATCCTTGCTGAGCAGGGCCAGGCTATAGTTAATGCTATTCAAGGTGTTGATGGTGCAAGGGATGTCGCTATGGAGCCAATAGCAGGTGAATCACAGTTAGTCGTTAGACCAAACCGTCGCCAATTGTCTCGATACGGTTTATCGGTTGGTGATGTGATGAGATTAGTGCGTAATGGTATTGGTGGCCACGAAGTAGGACAAGTCATTAATGGAAATGAGCGTTATGACATTTACCTGCGAATAGCCAAAGAGTTTAGAAATCAGCAACAAAGTATTGCTGATTTACGATTACAAGCCCCAACAGGTGCATGGGTGAGATTGGGTGATGTTGCTGATATTGCTATTGAATCAGGGCCACCTCAGGTACGCCGAGATGATGTCCAGCGACGCGTCGTTATTCAAGCCAATGTGCAAGGCCGAGATATGGGGAGTGTCGTAAAGGATATTCGAGAAGCAATTGCAAGTAAGGTTGATTTACCTCCCGGTTATTCTGTCGATATAGGTGGTCAATTTGAAAATCAACAACGAGCACAGCAACGCCTCAATATTGTTGTTCCACTTTCTATTGGCATTATTGCGTTGCTATTATATTTTGCTTTTACCAGTGTTGGTCAAGCCATGCTCATCCTCGTTAATTTACCTTTAGCTATGATTGGTGGGATTGTCGCCTTATATATTTCTGGTCAATACCTATCTGTGCCTAGCTCGATTGGTTTTATTACCTTATTTGGTGTTGCTGTTCTAAATGGTGTGGTTATGGTTGAAGCGATTAATTTACGCATTCAAACAGGTACGGAAAATATTGCCAAAGCCGTTTACGAAGGCGCTGTATCAAGACTTCGTCCAGTACTGATGACCGCGATTACTTCCGCACTTGGTTTGATACCTATTATCATGTCAAGTGGTGTAGGCTCTGAGATACAACGACCATTAGCCACGGTAATTGTGGGTGGCTTGGTCACAGCGACCTTCCTTACTTTATTTGTTCTCCCCGTACTTTATGGTTGGTTTTCTAAAGGTCGGATTGAAGAAATGAGAAGGTAGTTCTGCTTGGTTAAAGTAAATATAACTGTTTGCTTTAACTCGATATCCCGCAGGTATTCGCTGCGGGATATCAATTTATAGGAGAAAGTAATGTCCGACAAATTACATCAACACCCAACTAGCAAAGGACACAGTCATATTCCTAAAGATATGTCTTCAAGTCGTATTGGCTGGGCATTTATACTAAATGTTTGTTTTACTATTATAGAATTTATTGGCGGCTGGTTAACCAACAGTACCGCAATCATGGCGGATGCGGTTCACGATTTAGGAGATAGTTTATCCATCGGTCTCGCATGGGGATTAAATAAACTCAGCAAGAAAAACCATGATGAAACGTTTAGTTACGGCTACCACCGTTTTTCTTTACTTGGTGCGCTTATTAACGGCGTTGTCTTAATAGCGGGGTCAATTTGGGTGTTAACCATATCATTCCCTCGATTGTTATCGCCAGAGATGCCTGATGCTCAAGGCATGCTGTGGTTAGCGATATTAGGGGTGACTGTTAATGGTTATGCTGCCTTCAAATTAAGTGACGGGAAAACATTAAACGAACGTGTACTTAATTGGCATTTACTGGAAGACGTTTTAGGTTGGGTAGCTGTGCTAATTGTCGCTATCGTCTTAATGTTTATCGAACTGCCAATACTTGATCCCATACTTTCAATCGGATTTACCTTATTTATTCTTTTTAATGTCTTAAAAAACCTCCGCACTGCAATACGTCTATTTTTGCAGGCAACACCAGAGCAAGCCATGCAAGAAAAAATAAGAAATGAATTATCCACATTGACGTTTATTGAAGACATTCATCATTTTCATTTGTGGTCCCTTGATGGCGAAAGGCATGTACTTACTGCTCATTTAGTAGTGAACCATTATTTTGATCAACAGGAATACATTGCAATAAAGCAAGAAATATCAACACGACTAAGCCCGTTTCATCTTGAACATACAACTTTGGAATTTGAGTTTGTAGATGAAATATGTAGAGATTTAAAAAACAATTAGAAATACTTTCAACGTTGAAAAGACATTTTAACCAAACCGTCACTAGACACGACTACGTCATGGCAGTATGGAAATATACGCTAGAATAAAACCAGGTTTGGAACTTTGTGAACTATATGTTACCACTAGCAGATGATTCAAAAGATAAACGATGTGATCTTAATCAAAGTTAATTTAACCTCGGCACATTTTTTTAAGGAATAAATAATTTATGATTGTTCGTTATTTGTTGTTTTTTATTTTGATTAACCCGTTAAGCGCAATTGCTGCCACTCAAACTATGCAAATATACAGATGGACGGATGACTCTGGAATAATCCATTTGTCCCAATTCCCCCCTGAAGGCAAAAATAATAATTTTAATGTAGAAAAAATTCAGGTGTCAATCCCGATTTCAAAGCCTCTAAAAGAAGAAAACAACAAGGAGCGGATGGAAAATATTAAGAAATATATCAAAGAAAGAGAAAGTGCTAGAAATATACAAATAGAGTCATCAAAAACGGCACAAATAAATAAAAGAAATTGTGAAATCGCCCGCAAGAATCTCGATCTTTATCAAAGTGGCCAAAGAATAAGAACACGTGATAATGACAATAGTGATACGCAAATATTAACAGAAAAAGAGCGGCTCAAACGCATCAAACGATCAGAAAAAAATGTTCAATCCTATTGTTGAATAACGCGGACCCGTAAATGCCATTAATTAACCCCAACTCGGTTTAAAAAATTGAACTAAATGCCTGTTCCATGATCGGATCTTTCGACCAAGAGAGACCAATCAACACAAGGAACAGGCATGAGGAATTTAGTAGAGTTGTACTGTGATGTCGATGATTTTTGCAAAGTATTCATCCCACAATGGCAAAAGCAGTTATTAGAAGATGGTGATCGCCAAAGGCGTAGAGATAGCCGTATGTCTATAAGCGAAATGATGACAGTCGTCATTGGTTTCCATATGAGTCATCATCGTGATTTCAAGAATTATTACCTAGGGTATATCTCGTGTTTTTATAAAAATGACTTCCCTAAATTATTGAGCTACACACGATTTTTAGAAGTAATGCCTAGCCTCATTGTGCCCATGTGTGCTTATTTCACTTCACTTAAAGGAAAACCCACAGGCATTGAATTCATTGACTCTACAACGTTAAAGGTGTGTCATAACATTCGTATACCAAGGCATAAAACCTTTGATGGTGTTGCACAAAGAGGTAAAGGTACGATGGGGTGGTTCTACGGATTCAAGTTGCATTTAATTGTTAACTATAAGGGTGAGATTGTTGCCGCTAAAGTCACCGCTGGCAACGTGCATGATACCAAGCCGGTTGAACAGCTAGCGCAAGATTTAACAGATAAACTTTACGGTGACAAAGGCTATTTAAGCAATGCACTCAAAGCCAATTTATTTGATAAAGGCGTCACGCTTATCACAACGGTTCGCAAGAACATGAAAGCAAAAGCGATATCATTATGGGATCGAGCAATGCTGTCAAAGCGATTCATTATCGAGACGATTAACGACCAATTAAAGAATATATCTTTCATTGAACACTCCCGTCATCGCAGTATTAATGGTTTTACACTTAACTTGATGGCTGGATTGGTGGCTTATTGCCTCAAAAACAATAAGCCATCCCTTAATTTAACTGGCGTGGAGAGAAATGCGATGATAGTCGCTTAAACCGATCTGGGGTTAATTAGCTGATAATTTTATCAGCTAATTAATGGCAACAAAGTCACTTGCTCAATGAGCATTGCCAGCTTCCCATTCAATTACATGTCTGAAAACCGATTAACCGCTTGTACCATTCGTTTAATTTCATTTTCCTCAACGTCTTGTATCGTATCGAGCAACTCTTTGGCGCTGTCTATATCGACACGAGAATAAAGATGAGTGTACAACTCAATCACTTGCTCGTGATGGTTTACTGTTTTTTCCATAATGTGCGTCATATCTAATTCTTTAAAAGGTGACTCGCAATGACCATGCTCAATAAAGGGGTGTTTTTCGATATAGTCATAACACCAAGTGTTCAATGCTTTTTTATCAGCAGTATTGATAAACCCCTGCACAATGCGCTCTAAACTCGCTTCGTGATCAGACAAATAGTTAAGGGTCATTTGCGCCCGCTCATCATTATTTTGTTCAGAACAGTGTTTTAAGCAGTCCTTTAAGTTTTTATGAAATGTAACAGTCCAATTAAGTACGTCTCTAATTGTTTCAACTTGCATAGTGTTATTCCTAAGTTAAATCGTATTTATCTTCGCTAATTGTTTGATTACGGCTTTGATACCAATCCGTACAAAGAAGTGCCTACTCAGATGTTTCAGTTGAGTCTTTACCGTACCATTTAGACAAGTAAAAGCGTTCGTATGAAAATATGCTAACTATAGCAACCGCTGAATAAACAACGATGAGCGGATCTGTGTTTATTTTGTACATTGTGAGAGCCGTTAGAACGATCGCATCGAAAGTTAACGCCATCAATATTATCGGTGACGAAGCACTTATTTCCTTTCGCATATAGCGGTAAACACCCCATTGAATGATCATGTCCATTACTATGTATAAAAAAGCGCCGAGTGAAGCGATCCTTCCGATATCAAAGAATACGGCAAGTAGTGACGCAATTACCACGGCATATACAAGTGTGTGTTTTTGAATAGAGCCTGACATACCAAAATGGCTGTGAGGGATCATTTTCATATCAGTCATCATGGCCAACATGCGCGATACTGCAAAAACACTTGCTAATACGCCAGACAATGTCGCCACAGCAGCAAGGACGATGGTTAAATAGAATCCAGTGCGACCAAGTGCTGGCTCTGCCGCTTCTGCCAAGGAGTAATCTTTTGCTGAGATAATTTCTTCAATGGAAAGACTAGAGCCAACAGCAAATGTAACAAGCACATAAACGACAGCACACAATGCAATAGAAATCATGATAGCCAAACCGATATTTCGATGAGGATTGGTGATTTCCGACCCGCTATTAGTGATGGTCGTAAAACCTTTAAAGGCTAAAATTGTGAGTGCCACTGAAGCAACAAATCCCGTTAAACTAAAGGTAGATGTCGAATCAACGTTGGCAGAAAATTGAAATCCACTCGACCACAATGCCGCTATGGCAAACAGGGAAATACCACCAATTTTAATGACCGCCATAATTGATGACAAAAAGCCAACCGAACGATTGCCAGCCATATTGACGGCAAATGCAAAAAGTATGACGCCAACAGATATGATGGGCACCAATAGACCACCAGTGATATCGAAAGGCCGCAAAACGTATGAGGCAAAGGTTCTAGCAACAAGGCTTTCTGCAATGACCATGGATAGTGCCATCAATAAAGCCGCGCCTGCGGCAATCGCGCCAGTGCCATACGACTTTTGTAAAATCATCGCAACACCACCCGATGATGGCCACGCATTGGACATTTTTATATAACTGTAAGCACTGAATCCGGCAATAATAGCGCCGACAATAAAAGCAAATGGAAAGAAAGGCCCGGCTAATTCGGCTACTTGGCCTGTTAGCGCAAAAATACCGGCACCAATCATAACGCCAGTTCCCATTGCAACTGCACTAGTAAGTGAGATTGACTCTTTGCCCTGTTCGTTGTGTTTATGTTTATGATCCATATGTCGGATACCCCATAGGAAATTGAATGAAAATGTTTACTTAAATTAGTTTTACAAACGCCATCGGCTCAAATTATTTAATTAAGGTACTCTCCTGAACAAGCATATTGAGCCGCCTGTGGGTTAATTTATTTGCTGTCACTTACCACTGCTGCACCGAATACCAATTCCTTTAATTGCGCCCAATGCGCTTCTGTTGGTAATGTTTCGACATCAATTTCATGAGCTGCGTTAAAGTCCACCCTACCTTGTGCATCGAATACCAACCAACTACAGGTTTCATTAACAACGGTTTCCGGTTGGCAACATACCAGTCGTAAATACCAATCGACTAAAATGAAACAACGACTGGCAAACTCTGGCGCAGTGGACTTGCCACGAACGAGCGCAAGATAGTAGTCATGTGCGAGTGGCTTTACTGTGTCTTCTTCTATTAAAAATAATCGGGTTTCATGTTGCACAATCGATTCTGGGCAACAGGCGTCGTTGTGATCACCAATGTCGTTGGGACCGTCAATATGGGGGAACTCAATGTCCGATTCGGGCGTGATTGAACAAATTATTTCACTAGGGTCAATTGGCCCTTCGTAGACCGGTGCAAAACCGCCATCGAGGGTACGAAAATTGGTAGTCTGGCCCTGATACAAGCGTGCAGCGACCCATTGCACCTTGTCGTCATAGGTGTAGTTGCGTAAATCGAATTTGAGAACTTGTGCAGGTTCGTTATCCGAAATAACCCGACTACCGGGTACCACCAAAGCTTGTGCTATATAACCGCCTGCGAGGATTTCCTTCCAGACACGCTTAGTTAACTTGTCGCCACGGTAGGCAGCTCGACCGCCAAACCCAGCGAAAGGCTTGAAAAATAGTCTTCTGCGCTTTTGCCAAAGTCGCTCCGCGTTTTCGGGTAGCACAATTTCAGTGTGAGGGATCGCCGCAAGCAAAATATCTTGTGTGGCCTTTGGCACCCCCAATGCCTGTAGCCGTATAGGATCACTAAGCAACACAAGGTTACGTTTGTCCGCAAACAGAGCGTGCGCCTGCGGATTGGGCGTGAGCACAATAGCGTTTTGCAGATAAGCCTCTCGCAATGTAGCGCTGGCAGGCTCACTAAGCGGAAAATCTGTTAGTCGATTGTATACCAAGTCGATATTCATATTGCCGTGTTTAAGCACACCTTCATGCAAGGTAAACTCACTGGGGTCTGCAATCACAACCTCTAATCCTTGTCTTTCAAACAGTTGCTGAAAGAGCAAAAATTCTGGATATAGATACTGTTGTGTGGGGTTCTCATCAACGATAGCTATGCTACGCAACGCTCGTTGATGACCTGATAGAGACCATTCTTGACGGAACATCGCTACAATTTCGTCTTCAAGGACGCTGGACTTGTTTTGCGCAGGGAGCATTTTATCGATTGCCGGACAGCATGCTTGGTGCGCCCTTGCCAATACTGCGTTGAGCATAGCGCCACCCGCATTGGTGTTGATCTCGATCAGTCCAAAGCCGTCTTCAGTGACATGAAAGTCGTAACCAAAAAATGCCCCCTTAGCGCCACCTGGATCATGGTTCGCAATGTGCGGCGAATCACCTAAGATTTTTTCCCGATAGGCCGGCAATGCCACAACTGACTCTATAGCATGAATTACTTGCTCCATGCGTGCCATGTTGGCCTTTGAGACAAAAACGGGGCGCGTAGCGAACAAATAAGGGCAACGCTGCTGAATTAAATCAAATAGGCCAGGTTGACCAATTTCAGACTCCAACGCTTGTTTTAGCGCTTTGGTATCAAGGCTAATGCAAAAACATTCACTGTTGAGTAGCTCAATCGAATCAGGTCCGGAGGATAGGGTAGCCGCAATAGAAAGACCTGGCATGTTATCGGTCATAAAAAAACACCCTCATTCATATAAGATCCATTCAAATGCTTCAGTTTTATCCACTTCACTTTCTCTATCAAAGGTTCACTAAATATAATGAGGTGGAGATTCATTTTTCGACAACCGTTTTTCCATCACTTAGGAGTTTGTAAAGCGCACTGTCGGTGGTAAGCACAAGGGTGGTCTTTTTATCAATAATAGTCTGGTAAGTTTTTAAGGTTTTTACGAAGTTGTACAGTGAACGTGATTCTTTGGACTTGTTATATGCGTTAGCATAAATTTCAGTAGCCTTAGCGTCTGCGTCACCTTGAATCGTTTGTATTGTTTTATATGCCTCCGACTCTATTTCGCGAAGATCTTTTTCCATATTTCCAATTATTTTATTGGCTTCACCTGCCCCCTCTGAACGAAAACGTTCAGCAATTTGTTGTCGCTCACTGATCATGCGTTGATATATTTTCTGGCGAACACTTTCGTTATAATTGATCCGTTTAAATCGAATATCCAAAAGCTCAATGCCAAATTCCAAGAGTTTATTTGATGCTGCGGCATAAATATCCTGTTCGACTTGACGACGGCCACGGGTAATAGGAAGAAGCGTGCTGATGTTTGCATTTTCTAATAAAGGATCTACCGCTGGTTTTCGATCCTTTGTAGTGCGGATAATTTCTATGAGTTCATGTTTAGCAACGGCATTTCGTGTCTCACTGCCAAGTATGTCTTCCAGCCTAGAAAGTGCGCTACGTTCATCTCGAAGTCGTAAAAAATATTGTAACGGATCTTTTATTCTCCATCGCCCGAATGTATCGACAGTAATATAGAGCTTGTCTTTAGTCGGCATATCGTTGGCCGCTCCATCCCAAAGTAAGATACGTTTTTCAATTCGATTGACGGTTTGAATAAACGGTACTTTTAGCTTTAACCCTGCATCTGAAATGACTTCGCCAATAGGCTTGCCAAATTGTGTGATGATGACTTGTTCTGTTTCATCGATCTTGTAGAGGGATTGAACTAATACAATTATCCCTAGAAAAACTGACACTGCTAATGTGATTAGTAGCTTTTTCATTATTGGTTTCCTTGTTGACGATTTAGGTTTAGCAATGGCAGTACGTTTCCAGCTTTCACATCCAGAACGATTTTTTGTTCAACCTGTGGTAGCACTTCCGCCATCGTTTCTAAGTACAAGCGGCGTTCGGTCACTTCGGGGGCTTTAACATATTCGGTAAGCAAAGCATTAAATTTGGAAGCATCGCCTTGTGCTTGATTTACCCTTTGAATGGCATAACCTTGTGCTGCTTGGATGTTTTGATCCGCTTTACCTCTTGCCCGTGGCACAGCTTTGTTGTACTCCCCATGGGCGACATTGATCATTCTTTCTCGTTCCTGTTGAGCCTCATTCACTTCATCGAAAGATGATTGAACTGGGTCGGGAGGATTAACATTTTTAAGTTGCACTTGGTCAATGCGTAATCCCATTTCATATAAATTAACGACCTCCTGCATTTGAATTTGTGCATTCGTTTCTATTTCTTGGCGTCCAACGGTCAGTACTTCGTCCACTGTGCGATCCCCGACAACTTCGCGCATTACCGACTCAGAAATATCTCGTAGTGCTTCACCTGGGTCTCGCACTTTAAATAAAAAGTCGAAGGCGTTCTCAATTCGAAACTGAATCACCCACTCCACTTGTGCAGTGTTCAAATCGCCTGTGACAATTGTCGTTTCTAAATTCCATTGTTGCTTAGATGCCACTTGATTCACAAAGGTAGCTCCGGGTGTTCCAAAACCAAACTCTTCTTTCAACTGACGCTTGATAGGCACCTGTATTACTGTGTCTACACCAAACGGAATTTTCCAATGAAGTCCCGGTTCAAGAATCCGATGATAGTGACCAAAGCGCTGCAACACACCAACTGATTCGGCAGACACTGTGTAGTAACTGCTGAATCCAATATAAAGTAGTATCGCGGTGATAACGCCCAAAGTGATAGTTTTAGGTGAAACTTTTATGTCCGGTAATTTTTGTAGTTCTTGTGCCATGGAAATCTCCTAATAAATTGTTTCGGTGCCAATTTCAGCGACATCGCTATTACTATGTCGATGCGCTGGCACAACTAAATTGATGGGCGCTAGTTGCCTGCAAGGACACGCCCGTCAAATCGAATTTGCAGCCATTGTCAGCGTAAAACTGGCGACGACTTAGACAGGTTGAATATTTACATTACAAAGAAGCAGTAGTGCCCCTCCATAAAATGTGTTCACCAATAGTGACTGAAGTTAGTGGCATGGCGCTTCAACCTCCACTTTCGTAATTATCTCGATTGAGCGATAAAAGACTTCCATTGCGATACGCGAGGGATAAACATCGGTACTCGTTTTTGATATTCGATATATTCCTCACCAAATTCTTTTATTACTGCTAATTCCTCGCGTATGGACAGTCGGTAATAGATAAAGATAATAACCGGTAATAATCCGACAGAAAAAAGTGTTGGCCAATGCACTACGCCTTCACCAAACAAGGCAATAAATAACCCCGTGTATTGTGGATGCCGTGCCAAGGCATAAAGCCCATCGGTCACCAATTTATTCTCTTTTCTGGCTCGATGTACCTGACGCCAGCCTTGAAAAAAGATCCCGATTCCAATGAATAGCAAAACGTAGCCCAAAATCATTGAGATCATCATCCCTGTTTCGCCCATCCCCATCAAAGAAGACCACAGATTGGCATTGAGTCCGGTTCGGTCGAGACCACCAAAACGTGCAAGTAAGTAAATCGTTAATGGAAATCCATACATTTCTGCATACAGCGCAATAATAAAAGCTTGTACCACCCCTGCCCCCGCCCATTCGTGCCAAGACGAAGGGGCCAAATATTTATACATATACCATGAGACAAGCACGATCATCATCAGCGCTAGTACCCATACCCCTGAATGTGCTATTGGTTCGTTCATATTATTTCGCCTTGCTTCCAAAGATGTTATAGAGAGGCACCCAAATCAGTGCGATAAACCAGCCGTATGCGTAACTTTCTAATGCGCCTATGAAAAAACTTTTCCAGCTTATCCATTCGAATCCAGGTAGAAGTTTTAACCAGACTTCATACATAGCTTGCTCAGGAAACAGCAGACCAAAGCCTACACAGACACTGAAACTCATAAGTAAAAATAAGCTCGTTGCATGCCCAAAGGCGAAAAGTGATATTTTATGCTTCATGCTGTTGTCCCTCTTTTACTAATAATGTGTTTGGCTTTTTACTCAATTCGGCTTTGTTTTCATCAAACTCTTCTAAACACGCTTTAGAGCAAAAACGAAACAATTTTTTGTCAACTAACTCTCCATACCCCTCGTCATCCGCGACTTGTTTTCCGCAAACCGGATCAATAAAAATTTCTTTATCTTTAGGTTTTTCATGGCCATGATGATGGCCATGGGTTAGATGTGCGCCACAACCAAAGCGCATGAAAAGGTAAAATAGTCCTGCGTAAAGCAATAGCGTAAATAGTCCACTCATAAGTTTTTCCTCTAATTAATAGCCCTGTAAATTTACTGTGCCTTTCAATTGGATCTGACAGCTAGTAATTCTTGCCCTTGTTTATTTGCGTTTCGGGCGATTCACTTGAGGGCTAGAATGACAGCTCCAAGGCTTATGTTTAGCGTTATCTCTGATGTTCTCATCAACAAACTGATAATAGCCTTCTTTTAAGTTTGTCCACCAATCGTGTGAAATATCAGCACCATGTGTTTTTATTATGTTTTCTATACCGTCCAGCTCACAATGGGTGGCGTCATAACCTATGTGCAATGTTTGTTTGGCTTGTTCGAATGAAACGGCATCAATACCAAAGGTCGCGTCAATATCACGAACAATGGCGCTAATCTTGGCTTCATCGGTGTTGATAAGTTTTAGATGACGAAGTACTAAATTTGCCTCTGTCACCCCGACTCTGTGATCTAAGTCGCTCATGTTCTTTCTCCTATTTTATGTTGGCAACATTTATAACATCGCCAGTTGAGTAAGCTTTACACTTGCATTATTCGACGATTAACTCGCCTAGGTACATTTTCATTTGGCAGTGAAACGCATAACGTCTAGGTAATAAGGCAGGTATGCTGACACTCACTTTTTTGTTTAACGGTAAGGTGGCATTAATATCCAAATCAGGGATGAGTAATGTCTCAGAACAAGGTGACGCATCTACTCTTGTAAAAGTGATCACAGTGTCTTTATTCGCCGCTATTTTGATCGTTGACGGTTGATATACGCCATCTTTGACGACTATATCAATTGCCCCTTCTTGCATAGCCACGCTGGGTGGTTTGTACATCCAAAACCACCAGACAATGAGCAGTATCAATCCAAATCCAGCTAAGTTAATCCACATCATAATTTCAAACTCCTAATGTTCTTTGGCTTTAAAAAAACGCAAACGATTGGCATTGGTCACCACAGTAAGGGATGAAAACGCCATGGCTGCACCTGCAATAACCGGACTCAGTAAAAGACCAAAAAAGGGATATAGAAGTCCTGCGGCAAAAGGAACGCCTGCAACGTTGTAAATAAACGCGCCAAACAGGTTTTGCTTTATATTGGTAAGAGTAGCTTTACTGACGGCTATTGCATCGGCTAAACCATGCAAAGAGCCGCGCATAAGCGTGATATCTGCGCTCTCAATGGCCACATCGGTGCCGGTTCCAATGGCAAAGCCTACATTGGCATGAGCCAGTGCGGGGGCATCATTTATGCCGTCGCCGGTCATGCCAACTATTTCGCCATTGGCTTGGTATTCAGCCACTTTTTTGGCTTTGTCTTCTGGCATCACTTCAGCCACGAAATCGGTTATCCCCACCATGCTAGCAACCGCATGGGCGGTCATGCGATTGTCACCAGTTAACATAACAACGCGGATCCCATTATTCTGGAGACGCTTAATGGCTTCAATCGAGTCCGATTTAATTGGGTCTGCTACGGCAATCACAGCCGCTAACTCTGCATCAACGGCAAAATACATAGGCGTTTTAGCCTCTGCTGCCAGTTGTTGAGCCTTGTCTACGAACTTATCGATTGCAATGCCCTGCTGGTTCATCAATTTTTCATTACCAAACAACAGTTTTTTGTTTTGCAACGTTGCTTCTACACCCATGCCCGAGAGTGAGGCAAAGTCAGTGACTTTTTTAGGGGAAATCCCCTTATCTGCCGCAGATTCAACAATTGCCATGGCCAGAGGATGTTCCGAACCTGCCTCCAGACTGGCGACTAACAGTAAAATTTCATCTTCAGTTTGCGAACCGGCAACGATAATATCCGTTACCTTAGGTGCTCCTTCCGTTATAGTGCCTGTCTTGTCGAGTACCATGGTAGTGATCTTAGATGCGGTCTGTAAGGCCTCACCGTTACGGATTAAAACGCCCGCTTCGGCTGCTTTGCCTACTCCGACCATCACTGACATCGGCGTAGCCAGCCCTAATGCGCATGGGCAAGCAATAATCAACACAGTCGTCGCGGATACCATGGCATAGGCGATAGCGGGTGAAGGACCAAAGTTCAACCACACCAGTGCACTCAACACCGCGATAATCATCACAACAGGTACAAAGTATGCAGATATAACATCGGCCAGCCGCCCTATTGGGGGTTTTGAATTTTGCGCACGCTTAACCATATTGATAATCTGCGCCAGTGCAGTATCTTTACCTACTCTGGTGGCCTTAAAAACGATTGAACCTGATTTGTTTATAGTGCCTGCAACCACCTGCCCACCCTTAGATTTTTCCACGGGCATAGGTTCACCGGTAAGCATAGATTCGTCGATTGAGGTATGCCCTTCAACCACATCGCCATCAACAGATATTTTTTCACCAGGACGGACGCGGATTAAATCGTTCAAAAGTACGTCTTCTATAGGAATATCGATGTCATTATCATCCCTGATAACTCTGGCCGTTTTTGCCTGAAGGCCAATCAAACGTTTGATAGCCTCAGAGGTTTTTCCTCTTGCCTTTACTTCAAGCGCCAAACCTAAATTAATCAAACCAATAATCATGGCAGTGGCTTCAAAATAGACATGCCGAGCCATTAAAGGAACAATTTCTGGAGCAAACACCACCACCATGGAATATAACCAGGCAGTACCGGTACCCAATGCAATCAATGTGTCCATATTAGCGGAATGATTTTTAAATGAATTCCAAGCTCCGATGTAAAAATGTTTACCCGCAAACACCATAACACCCAGTGTAAGCAAGCCAATTATCAGCCAGACTACCCTCTCTGTGTCAGTATTCACGGTCATTTCACCGACAACCAAACTGTAAATCATTAAAGGCACACCAAGCACCAAAGCAAGCGTCATATCTCGCATTAGCTTTTTATAATACTGCCAATCGGCTTGCTCTTTTTCATCTAACGCTTCCTCTTCGGACCCGCTAGTTGATACCTTTGCGTTATAGCCAGCCTTTTCTACCGCTTGAATTAATGTGGTTACATCCACATTCGTTTTGACTTGCACCGTTCGTTGAGCGAAGTTCATCTGGGCTGATTGAACACCAGACACTGACAGTAATGCTTTTTCAATTTTACTCACACAACTAGCACAACTAGCACCGTCAATTATTAACTCATGTTCGATCATTTCGTTTCCTGTCGCATTCGCTTCCAAGGTCTCAGAGTGACTAGCCGTTTTAACGTTGGGCTGTTCTGATTCGGTTTGGCAACATTTGTGGGGACTTCCCGCACCTTCTTTGTGGCTATCAGTATTCATAAATCCTCATATTTAAAAACATTCACTCTGGCGTCTTGGTGAATTCATCTATCAAGTGGCAAATAACATTTCCACTTGGTTTTTTATCTGGTTTATCACCCCAATTTTCGACTGCGGTGTGCATTCTTGCTCTGAGTCTCATTGTATCTTGAAAACGTTGGTCAGTTTCATGAAGGCGGTTGTCTATCAATCGCCTAACCGTTGGGCAAGGAGACTCTCCTTCGTCCGCTTTATGAAAAATCTGTTTAATGTCATCTACTGAAAAACCTAAATCCCTTGCGCTCAAGATAAAACGCAGACGGTTTTGCTCGTTTGGGCTATAGAACTTGTAACCATTTTCAATCGACTTTTGCGGATCTAATAAGCCAATTCGTGTGTAGTACCGCACCGTATCAGGGCTTACGCCTAGCATTTTTGCTAATTGTCTGACGTGCATTAACTGGTCCTCCTCACTTATCGCAAATCATGTAACCGTACCAATCCTATGACTAAATCCTACGTATTGAAGCAACTGTAAACCTGTGAGTTAGACACAGGTCAAACACTTTTTACAACTCGTATTCATACACTATTAATTTGAACCCATAGACTGTTACATAGCCCAATGGGTTATTTCCCTGACTGAGCGATACGGCTACTTGTGTTTGTGAAGCACTTTGCTTTTTTCAGCAGTGTGTCCAATCATTTGCCCCATCATTTTTTCCATCATTTCCAAACGTTTCTCCATCATTTCCATCATTTCCATCTTTTGTTCAGTGGGCATGGCGGCATCGCCTTTTTTCATTTTATCCATTTTATGTTTGCCTATAGATTGACCTTTCCCCATCTCACTGCCATGCATCATTGCCATCATGCTCTCCATGCTATTGGCATGTTCCTGCAACATTTTCTGACGCTTTTCTGGATCCGTTTCTTTCTTTACTTTCTCAAGCACAGTGCTCATTTCAGACATATGTGTCTGCATTTTTTCCATTTTTGCTTCGTCCATCATACCCATTGACATTTGTGCTTTATCACCATGTTGCTGCGCATTCACAACAGCAAGTGGAGAGAGTGCTAACAAAGTGATTAACGTAAGTGATGTAAATTTTTTCATGGTTATTTCCTTTTGTTTTTTGCGCTAATAAGCGCAGTTATTAATTAAATACTCTATAAAGTTTGATATGAAACACCTTAAGCCTATGAGTTACTCATAGGTTTAAGGTGTCTATTATTTGCTCATTAGGAAATAGAATTAAGTGAGATAACTCAATGAACAAGTGACTTGGGATTAGATCGGCGTAATAACAATCACCACAAATACATTCTGAATTTTGGTCATGTTCCGAATCAGTGATCACCGGCTCCTCAAAGAAGGAAGTGATAACAGAGAATGATGTCGCATAGTCTTTTTGCAAACTATATTTTATTGCATGTTCATCTGCCTTCACTGAATTAGTCAGCAAAGCAATCATGCAAAATAGTGCGACAAATGACTTTCTCACTTGAAACTAATCCTCTTCGTTTTGTGAAATGACATACTACTTTTTATACAAATATAGTAATTGACCTAGATCAACATTTCTCGGAAATTGGATTACAGGTTGATTACATTTTTGTAATGTAATCAACTGTTTATATATTTAGAAGGGACTTGATTGACTGAATTTCCCAGAAGCTTATTTAGAATTTATGCTTTTCCATATTGAATAATCTATGTCAATCAGCATGTTAGACCGCACAAGCAGTATACTGCTTCCCTAAATGTTAAAATTCATTACGATCCTTAAACTACAAAATATGTTTATTGTTGACTATCCGCAAAAATATCTTGTTTTCATTGACGTGTTTTAGGCGCTGATAATTGTACGAGTCCTCCAAAGTATCGACGACACTAAAATTACAATTTTTTAAGTCCTTCCAACTAGCAAAACCTTCAACAATTAACAATATTCTTACCATTTTGGTCTTCAGTGCCAAATATCAGATAACTACGTTAATAATATGAGCAAACAAAAAAGCTTGTCACCTAGGTAGGAAGTGACAAGCCTTTGGCAAACAGATTAAATCTAATTTGTGCTGATCGTTAACTGCTATCAAATTAATAAACAGCTAACATTAGTCGAACTTAAAATTGATAACTGATTTTCATGAATCCCCTTCGGCCTAACAAGTCGTAGGTCATCACGTCCGTATTAGCATCGTTCCATGAGGTAAGATACGGCGCTTCTTTATCAAAGATATTATCAACCCCCATAGAAACTACTAAATCGTCAGTTACTCTATAAGAACCTGCCAAATCAGAATAAGTTAGTGCATCAACCGACTTGCCTAGTGGGTCAAAATCCCCACCATTAACATCATCAGCTCCACCGATATAGCGCAGTGAATAAGTTCCCGTCCAGCTACCAGACATAATTGAGAAGCTAAAGTTACTGCGCCATTTTGTATAACTTCCCTGATCCTCAGTAATGAAACCTACTTTATCTATCGTTGGTTGACCTGCAAAGGGGGTACTTTCATGACTGAGTAATCGGGTCACATCGAGCGTCGAACGAGCATCCATTCCCATAACGTCAAATTTGTAGGCGATATTGAAGTCAATTCCACTGACTTTTTCCACCGCAGCGTTAACAGGACGCTGGTTTAGTTCTCTAACTTGCTTGGTTACTGGATGACGACTAAAGGTATCGCAGAACTAAGCATTTCCCTGTGGATCTTCGTAGCAGAGTTTCAGCATATCTGAGCCGTTAACAGAAGTGATAGAATCCTGAATTTCTATATTGAAATAATCCAATGTGGTGGATAAACCCTCTATAAAGTTAGGCTGCCAAACAATACCGATGGTAGTAGTATCGGCTGATTCGGCACCAAGATTTGGGTTACCACCGACACTGGTCAATACTGTTGTACCATCCTGAACAAAATCTTCTGGGACACCGGCCGCTTGACAGTTAGTCGCAATCACTCCGCTTGCATTTTCACAGGGATCAATTGTTCTTAGATTTTCACCATTAGTACCACCAAAGAGTTCGGTAATTACTGGTGCTCTAAAAGACGTAGACTGGACGCCACGGAACATTAAGCTATCATTCACTTCCCATGTCACCCCGAGTTTATAGGTGGTTTCAGCTCCAACCGTACTGTAATCAGAATAACGAACGGCCATTTCTGCGGTTAAGTTTTTAACCAAGGCCATATCTGCTAACAAGGGCACAAAGAACTCCACAAAGGCTTCGTTTACATCGTAGCTGCCACTTATAGGATCTTCCTGTCCATTGCGTAATACGGTTGAGTCAGGATCTCGCCAGCCTTTTTCAGAACGTTTTTCCACTCCTACGGCAAAACCCACTGTACCGGCAGGCAGGTCTAATAAATCGCCATTGAGGTTAGCAGTCCAGGTACGCATTTCATTACCACCGGTTCCTTCTCGACGATATTTAACGTAATCAATAACCTCCTGGGTCAACTCATTGGCACCAAACCAATCTCCACAGGGAATACCATTACTATTATCATAACTACAAACACTATCATCTAGAGTTTGAGCAGCCCGAGCAGGATCAATATCAAAGGTCCAACCATCTGTACCGGTATTACGACCGTAGTTAAAAGCTACGTCCCATTCCCAATCATTATGAAAATTACCGGCTAGCCCCGTTACTACCCTTATCGTATCGGTTTCTTGAAAGAAAAATGGAGCGCCCAATTCAGTATTTCTGCGTCTCTGAAACTCAAGATCTTGCCCCGTTGGGTTATATTGGAAATCGGCAGCAACCATAATTCCTGCGAAGCCATTTCTGGGTGTGACGATTTGTTCGCCTTTACGTTTTGTATACATAGTTTCTGTGAATAAACGTAATGAATCATTAATCTCATAGTTAACAACACTTGAAATATTTATACGCTCTAATGGACTAACGGCATTTAGATAAGGAATATAGTTGAAACCATGCTCGGCGGAATTATATGGACCATAATCATTGCCACTATTTGAAGTATCTTCATTTTGGTTAAACTGAACCTCGGAGCCGTCAGCTAAAAGTGCTCGACCGCCTTCTGTAGTACTACTTCCAAAACATTCAAAGGTGCCGTTTTCAGTGCCAAACTTTGAACATTCGATACGATCTGATTGACGCACTGCCGATGTTTTCGAATAGTTAACACTCAGAATGGCGTTACCACGATCGAAGTTTCCACCAAGGGTGAGGCTGACGTCCTGATTCTCTCCATCATTTTCGTCAGTTATTCCGGCTTTTACATTTAACTCAGCGCCATCAAACTCTTTTTTCGTAATAATATTAACCACACCAGCAACAGCATCGGCGCCGTATATTGCAGATGCACCATCTTTTAGCACTTCGATACGCTGGATCATCGACGTTGGGATCATATTTAAATCGACAGAACTATTCGCCCCCGTCCCTCCCCCCACAATTCGACGTCCATTCAAAAGCACCAAGGTACGTTTTATCCCCATTCCGCGCAGGTTGACCTGAGCGGTTCCATACCCCCCACTGGTCCAATAGGCATTAGTGGCATTTCCAGCCACACCAGCAGAAAAGGACATTTCTTGCAGTAAATTCTCTACGTTAGAAATACCAGACATGCTGATATCAGCAGCGGTAATAATAGATACGGGACTGGCTGATTCAATATCGGTTCGTTTGATCTTGGAACCGGTTATTTCAATTCTTTCCACATTGTTAGTTTCTTGTGCATGAGCCAAGGTAGGAATCGCTACAATTCCTGCAACTATTAAGGCTCTACTGATACGAGAAGGTTTTATATTTAGTTTTTTCATTATGTGTTCCCTCGTGTTGGATATAGATATAGATGATATTTTATAATACTACTGACATGTTCATAACTTTTATACAACAATGAACTGGTATATACAACCTGTTTTTTGAAAGGTGTCTTTAGGGGGAAAAACGATTACAAGCCACCTATGCACTAGTTTAAAGTGCTCTACAAGTCAAATATTGTATATACATCAAGTTAACATTAGATTTACATGGTGTTGTATTAATTTACTTTTACCGTTGTTAAATTTACAAAGCATTATTTAAAAAACAGTCAAATCACGAGTATTCATTGGCGATAAATGGTGCCAAAGTGTTAAAAGTTAATTTTTCAATACATTTTTGAAGTAAGAAGTGGATTTTATGATACAACCAAAGTACAGACTCATCTCAGAATTCATCAAAGACAAACTTGAGGCAATGAAATAGCCTTCAGGTTTCAAAATACCGTCAGAAACGGGTTTAGGACGACATTTTTCAGCTGGCGGTATGACAGCCAAAAAAGCTGTAGATGGAGTGGTGGGTGTAGGTTTATTAGCGCGAATCCCATCCGTAAGCACTTTTGTTAAATCGCCCTCGTCGCAGATATCACTGTTAGAAATAAAAAATTTTGCTGATGGGATATTGTCTCGCGATCGTACATCACCCAGTTTAAAAGATAAATTACGTTATAGCTGGATTGCAAAGTTTTAATAGCAGATTTATGGCTATGAGTTATCTACATATAATAGAGCTAAACTAATCAGGCATAAGAAATTAACATACGCTTCAATTATATAGTCCCTTTAAAGAACTGTTTTTGGACAGGTAATATAGTTGGAGTAGTGGGGGAATTGCCCAAGCAATTCACAAATTGGGCCCATTTAGTTGAGCTAATAGTTGTGTAGCGCGAATTGGTGATGCAGACTCGTAACGAGTGCATGAAGTTGTAGATTCGTGAGGCAATACATCATAGTGAGATTCTATTCAGCCAATGCTGAACAATCACTCATTGAATTATGGAACTTTCTTGAAAAAAATGTCCGATTGGACGTTGACCAGAACGTCTCTTGTCGTTTTATTCTTCAGGAGCTGCAAGTAATTATGCATGCAGCCCCTGAAGTTAATGCTTAGTTATTTAAATAAGTCAAAACGAATATCCTCATCACTTACTCCTTTACCTTTTAAGAGTGTTATCACTTCATCCATCATTCCTTGTGGTCCACACAAATAGAACTCTAACTGCGTGATGTCACCTAAACTACCCAAGTTTAAGGCTAATATTTCTTGTGCGTAACCAGTAGCACCCAACCATTTTTCATCTGGTTTAGACAACACCGGGTAATAATTAAAATGCGCATGTTGATCAGCCAATCGGTAGAAATTATCTGAGTACAATAAATCTATTTCGGTACGCGCACCATAGAAAAAGGACATAGGACGAGCTTCTAAGTGCGTTTGACCCTGCATAGTCAACTGTTCATCAATTATGGCCTTTAGAGGTGCCATCCCAGAACCTGCTCCAATTAATACAAGCGCTTTTTCACTGTTTGCTTTAACACAAAACTCCTCAAATGGACCCAAAGCCTCAATTGAATTTCCCACGGCAAGATTGCATAAAAAATGTGAGCCTACTCCAGGACGTAGCGTTTTTTCGGGTGCGGATTGCATTTTTATGGTAAAAACCAATTCATGAGTGGAAGCCGCCGACTCCGCACACGAATAACTTCTGGTACAAGACGCATGATCAAATTCAAACGCTTGGATATGCTGCCAAAAAGGCTTAAATTCATCTTCTAAAGTAACAGGAATGGAGCTAGTTATCGCTTCCGGAATGAAAAAACGCATGAATGCACCCGCTTTATAGCTGAGGTAATACTCACCTTTTACTTTAAAACGTAGCTCTTTTATAAAAGGGCTAATAAAACGTGATTGCACCAGTTCTAAGCAATGTTTTTGCGCATTAGTGACATCCATTAAGGTCATGTGGTCAATATCGTCACTAAAGTGTTGACAAGCTAATCGATAACCTTGCGCCAATTCTTGCTCATTAAAATGCACGTGGTCAGCAGACGTCGATTTAACAGCAGGATTAATCATAACTTTGCAACGACCGCAGGTTCCACCTCCTCCGCAGGTTGATGGCAAGACTATATCGTGTTCTACCAGACCATCGAGTAAATTTGTATGGGTGGAAAATGTAACAGTGCCCATACTTTTTTGATCTCTATCGAAAAGTTTTATTTGACGTTTCTTAGCCATCCACTTAACTTGATACTGACCACGAAACCCTAAGTCGATTGTCCAAATCATACCGGTCAAGGATAGCCACAATGATACAAAAGCAAATAAAATCATTTGTATACTGTTAAATCCACCGAGCGTTGAATAATCCATAAAATGCAACATAAAAAAGATATCCGCTAGACGCTTATCTTCATCACTATGCCCAACAATGCGACCTGACTCCGCTTCTACATAAACACTTGTAGCCACTTCATCATTAAAATCAACTTGCCACACGGGATTTTTTTGTTTTGGAAAGTCGTCAATTGCCCCTTCGACTAGGCTAGTGTTAATGATGTTTCCTGGGCCACTATAAGATTGCCTAGCCAAAGCATTGGCCATGACATCATTGATTATTACTTGCTGTCCAGTGTAGGCATCAACTAACGAAAAATGATTAACAAAATTCGCGTATAAACCTTTTTCATGGGTCAGTAAATAATAAGGCTTAGAGAGTAAAATGATCTGTTTTAGTTCCACGCTGGGTGAAAAGTTTTTGAGCACTTGCCTAAGGTCAACCATTTGCCGGGAGTCAATTTCAATTTCAGAATGGTCATGGGAAAGATAGGTATGACCTGCTGCTTTGTCATGATCCATTAAATTAAAATAAATCCCGCTGATTAACCACAGTAAAAATTGAATACCAACAATAACCGAGACCCATTTATGTATTTTTCTAATCCATAACATCATTCTTTACTCCCGCCATTTGCGCTGATATCTTGACTCGGCTCAAATTCTGCGTCGTTTTCTTTGCTGTCAGGTTTGAACACTCTGAAGTAAGTTAATATGAGACCAAAAATACAAGCTAGAATGCCAGCCAATGTTACCCAAAAGAGCAACATACTATCAATATTATAATCATCGCTATAATCCATAACATGGAAGCGAAACATCCAGTCAAATAAACGCCAGAACTCATGACGCTTGCCTACTAGTTCCCCGCTATTGGCCGATACATAAATTGAAGGTGCACCAAAATCTGCAAAATTAATCCGCCAAGCAGGCAAAGATTTAGGACTCAATTCAAAAGGTGGATTATCACTAATCAACTCTGCATACTGGATCTCGCCACTACCAGTGTAATAATGACGGGCGGCTTTCTTTGCCCACACATCGTCTATGGGGGAAAGTGTTCGACCATAAACTGCGTCGATTAACATACGTTTTCCAGATTGAGAAAAACGATAAACAGTTTGGTTGATAAAAGTCCCTACTTCGATCTGTTCAGCTTGTGGATAGTCGCGTAACAAATCGCCTAACGAATACTGAATTTTATTTGGATCAATTTTGGTTTGATGGTTATGTACCAGAGAGTCACCATGAATATAGTCAATATCAAAGAAAACCATATAGGCGCCGGTGACAGACCAGATAACAAATTGCAGCCCAACAAACAACATGAACCACTTATGCAGTTTGCGGCTGGTTTTTAAAGTAGCCATAGATTTATTCATTAAGATTGTTCCTTTCGCCATTTACCTGCGCACAGACAGGATTACTGCCGCCTTTTAACAACATCAACTGTTGGTACAGCATTATAGACATTGTCAACCCAGTTAAATCATAATGATGTGCTGAAATGTGTTTTTTGGTAAACCAAAATTGTTCAGTAAGTGAGGTGCAAGTTGGCGTTTTTATAAGCCTAGCACTATAGCGCTTGTGCGAAATTGTTTGCTTAGTCATTGTCATTCTCTGAAAAGTAGGAATTCACTCAAATGTATATACAACCGGAGGTAACATAAATTTATACGTTCCTTTTTGCAAGCTTTTTTTCTGCTAATAGAAAACATTAACAGACAAATTGTGTTAAAAAGCCACGGAGATTGAGGGGTACGTATAATATACATGTGTTGTCATTCGGAATTTCGAACAAATTATAATTGTATGTACAAGGTGGGTTATTCATCAACATGTCAAATTTTATCTATAGTGGCGGCATTTCTAGTGTTGGCCTGTCTTCTATTTTGGTTGTTATGAGGATGGAATGGCGGCAATAGCGGGACACTTCACCTAAAGGCAATGGTCTGCTTATTGATGTGGATAATGACAAAACAAAACCATAATTAAGACTAATACTTATAGATGGAGCAATAAGTGGGACAATAGAATTAAAGTCAAAGCCAATTTTATTATTAATAATATTCTAGAATTCCACCTTCAACAAATTTTCGATTAGCATTCTGAGTTGTTTCTGGATCATAGGTAGTTTTTTTTCATCTAAAACGTATTGTTTCTTTTTTGCTAAGTCATTATTTAAATAGGTTGCTTGTGAAAGTTCGAGCTGAATGGCGTGGATGGCTTGTGCAGGTTGTCCAAAGTTTCGCGTGATGTAGCCTCCTTTGAATCGCCCATTGGCAATTTGATTGAAATCTGGTGACAAGCAACCTTGAGCACTTTTTAATAATACCGGATTGCATGAAGTGCCAGCATTAGTGCCCCAGTTAAAGTCTGGTAAGACACCGTCAAACAACATAGGCACTTCGGCAGCAATGCTATGCGCATCCAGTAAAATAGCAAAACCATATTTGGCTTTAATACGCGCTAATTGCAGTTCGATTTGTTGGTGGTATGGTAACCAAATTTGCGTTTTATACAAGGCACGATGTGTATCTGAAGGGATTGTCTCTGGCAAAAATATTGGACTTTCGTCAAACAAAATCTCGGGAAATAAGCCAGTTGTTTTGGTGCTATAAAGCGCTGCGTCATCATAAGGTCGATTCAAATCGATTACATAACGAGAGTAATTAGCAGAAATCACACTCACGCCAAATTCCTTGAGATTGCCGTAGATTTCGGGTATGTACCAGTCAGTATCCGGCAAACATTTTGCTTTTTCAGTTAAGGCATTTTTTATAGTTGCAGTAAGTGCCACGCCACAGTGAGGCATGCTTATCAGTAACGGCGATTCCCCTTGTTGAAATTGAAAAGGTGAATCTATGTAACTACCAACGGATTGCAGTTCAACTTCCTTCATGAAGATATCTTTCCTTGTTGAATACGTTGTTTGACGAGTTGCCCGCCTAACCAATAGCAAAGTTCACCTGGACTTTCGACTTGCCAACAAACAAAATCTGCCATTTTTCCTACTTCTAAAGAGCCGTGAGTATCACTCATTCCGAGTGCTTTTGCTGCATTAATGGTTGCACCTGCGAGGGCTTCTTCAGGGGTCATACCAAACAAAGTACACGCCATGTTCATCATCAAACGCAGTGACAAAGCAGGTGAAGTTCCGGGATTGGCATCGGTAGCAATGGCAATGACTACGCCGTACTGCTGTAGTAAATCCACAGGTGGTAATTTAGTTTCTCGTAAAGTGTAAAATGCCCCTGGTAAGAGTACCGCAACTGTGCCGGAATCTGCCATGGCTTTCACATCTGCCTCTATCATGAATTCTAAATGATCTGCTGATAGGGCTTGAAAAGACGCAGCCATGCTTGAACCTCCTAAAGATGAAAGTTGCTCAGCATGAATTTTTACTGGTAAACCTAAGGCTTGTGCTGTTTGAAAATATCGCTCAACTTGTTCAGTACTAAAGGCGATACCCTCACAAAAAGCGTCCACTGCTTCCGCCATACCAAGTGCGGCGACTTTTGGAAGTACCTTGTCACAGAGGTAGTCGATATAAGCATCTTTGTCGTTAAACTCGGGTGGCATTGCGTGGGCCGCCAAACAAGTTCGCTTTACCGTAATAGGCAATTCGTTTCCTAACGTGGTAGCGACTCGTAACATTTTGAGTTCGCTATCGAGGGACAAGCCATAACCAGATTTGATCTCAACTGTGGTGACACCATCCTCAATCAGACTGTTTAAACGACGTTTACTGCTCGCCACTAATTCTGCTTCGCTTGCCTCACGTGTTGCCTTAACAGACGCCGCTATGCCACCTCCCTGTTTGGCGATTTCTTGGTAACTGACACCATTTAAGCGCTGTTCGAATTCGCCAGCACGATTGCCTCCAAAAACTAGGTGAGTGTGACAATCAATTAAGCCAGGGGTGATCCAGCCACCGTCTAGATCATGTTCTTGATTTGAATGAAAATCAGGTAACTTAGACGCTTCATCAACCCAAGCGATACAGCCATCGACAACACCAATAGCCGCGTTTTCAATGATATTGTAACGACCATCTTTCATGGTCGCTACGTGAGCACCTCGCCATAAACTATCAAATGTAATTATAGTATCGTTTGTCATAACTGTCCTTTTATATAAAGGCTATTACCTTTCTAAACTTGGTAACAATCCTTTTGGTATAGTATCGTTGTGTACCGCTTCTAATAATAGTTCATTGGCGTTTTCAATGTCTGGCGCGAAGTAACGGTCTTTATCATAGAAAGGCACACGAGCACGTAAAGTAGAGCGCGCGTTTTCTAAGTGTTTGCTGGATTTTAGCGGAGCACGGAAGTCCAACCCTTGTACCGCAGACAAAATCTCAACTGCCAAAATACCACGGGTATTTTCTGCCATGTCTTTTAAACGACGTGCAGCGAAAGTCGCCATGGACACATGATCCTCTTGATTCGCAGAAGTAGGCAAGCTGTCCACTGATGCAGGATGGGCATAACTTTTATTTTCGCTTGCTAGCGCAGCTGCTGTCACTTGGGCGATCATAAACCCTGAGTTTACGCCGCCGTTATCGACCAAGAATGGAGGAAGTTTACTTAAATTGCTGTCGATCAATAAAGCCATACGACGCTCTGACAAACTGCCAATTTCGGCAAATGCTAAGGCCAGATTATCCGCCGCCATGGCTACGGGCTCAGCGTGGAAGTTTCCACCAGAAAGAATGTCTCCTTCAGCTGCAAATACCAATGGGTTATCAGACACTGAATTGGCTTCAACTAGTAGAACCTTTGCAGTACTGCGGATTTGCTCAAGGCAGGCGCCCATAACTTGTGGTTGACAACGCAATGAATAAGGGTCTTGAACCTTTTCACAATTTTCGTGAGAGTTACCCAATTCGCTGGTTTCGCCTAATAGATGCCGATAGGCGGCAGCGGTGTCAATTTGTGTTTGATGACCACGGGCTTCATGAATGCGAGCATCGAAAGGACTGCGACTACCTAGGGCTGCTTCCACAGACAAGGAGCCACAAACAATCGCCGAAGCAAATAGATCTTCAGCTTCAAACAAGCCCTCTAGAGCAAAAGCCGTAGATGCTTGCGTACCGTTTAGTAAGGCCAAACCTTCTTTAGGTGCCAGTTGGATTGGTTCAAGACCAGCAATAGATAACGCCGCTTGTCCAGATATGATTTCGCCACGATACCGGGCTTTGCCTTCACCCAATAAAATTGTGCTCATGTGTGCCAAAGGTGCTAAATCGCCAGATGCGCCGACAGAGCCTTTTTTTGGAATACAGGGGTAAACTTCTTTATTAATCAAAGTGAGTAAGGCTTCAATCACTGTTAGCCGAATACCCGAAAATCCACGGGCTAGGCTATTTACTTTTAGCGCCATAATGAGTTTAACGGTTTTATCTTCCATCAATTGGCCAATACCTGCCGCGTGCGACAGTACAATGCTGCGCTGCAGTTCGTCCAAATCTTCGGGGGCAATACGTGTGTTCGCTAACAAACCAAAACCTGTGTTAATGCCATAAACCGTGCGATTTTGGGTGATCACATCATTCACGACTTGGGTGCTCGCCTGAATGGCTGGGATCGCACTGCCGTTTAAGCTCAGCTTGACTTTGCGGCGACTGATCTGACGCAATTCATTCAGGGTTAACTGGCCGGGATTTATCGTTAATTCGAACATAGTGGTTCCTTAATTTCGGTGCGTTATTAAAAATCGCTTATTTGTTTTGATGGCCAGTGATCATCGGCAGGTTTAAGCCCTGCTCTTTCGCGCATTTTATGGCAATGTCATAACCAGCATCCGCATGACGCATCACACCTGTCGCTGGGTCATTGTGCAGCACACGCGCAATACGTTGTGCGGCATCGTCACTGCCGTCACAGACAATCACCATACCTGAATGCTGCGAAAAGCCCATACCAACGCCACCGCCGTGGTGCAACGATACCCAAGTCGCACCAGAAGCGCTGTTTAGCAAGGCATTCAACAGCGGCCAGTCAGAGACCGCATCCGAACCATCTTGCATACTTTCGGTTTCACGATTTGGGCTGGAAACGGAACCAGAATCCAAATGGTCACGGCCAATAACGATAGGCGCTGACAATTCGCCGTTACGTACCATTTCATTAAAGGCTAAGCCAAGTTTTGCCCGTTGACCAAGACCCACCCAACAAATACGTGCAGGCAATCCTTGGAATTGAATACGTTCACGAGCCATGTCCAACCACCGATGAAGGTGCACATCATCGGCAATTAATTCTTTTACTTTGGCATCCGTTTTGTAAATATCTTCCGGATCACCAGATAGTGCTACCCAACGGAATGGCCCAATTCCACGACAGAACAATGGCCGAATGTATGCGGGCACAAATCCGGGAAAATCAAAGGCGTTTTCAACTCCTTCTTCCTTCGCCATTTGACGAATATTATTACCGTAATCAAAAGTCGGCACGCCCATTTTTTGGAAGTCCAACATCGCTTGAACGTGTTTTGCCATGGATTGCTTCGCGGCTATGACAATTTCTTTTGGTTGAGTGTGTGCATTCTCACGGTACGTCTCCCAACTCATACCTATAGGTAAGTAGCCATTTAGCGGATCATGTGCCGAGGTTTGGTCAGTTACCATGTCGGGACGAACACCACGCTTGACCATTTCAGGTAAAATTTCGGCAGCATTGCCACATAACGCTATTGAAACGGCTTTGCCCGCTTCAGTGTATTTTTTGATACGTGCCAGAGCGTCGTCTAAATCGATAGCTTGCTCATCCACGTAACGGGTACGAAGACGAAAATCGATACTGTTTTGTTGACATTCAATGTTTAATGAACAGGCTCCAGCAAGTGTTGCCGCTAATGGTTGGGCACCACCCATGCCACCCAGTCCAGCGGTTAATACCCAACGACCTGCAAGTTTGCCGTCGTAATGTTGGCGGCCTGCTTCCACGAAGGTTTCGTAAGTGCCCTGCACTATGCCTTGGCTACCTATGTAGATCCAAGAACCAGCCGTCATCTGGCCGTACATCGCTAAGCCTTTAGCATCGAGCTCGTTGAAATGTTCCCAGTTGGCCCAATGCGGCACTAGGTTTGAGTTCGCGATCAATACTCGCGGGGCGTTACTGTGGGTTTTGAATATGCCTACTGGCTTTCCGGATTGAACCAATAGTGTCTCATCGTCTTCTAGCGCTTTAAGGGATTCGACTATTTTGTCATAACATTCCCAATCGCGAGCAGCACGGCCAATACCACCATAAACCACTAATTCTTCTGGATTTTCTGCGACATCAGGGTCTAGATTGTTCATTAACATGCGCATAGGAGCTTCGGTGAACCAAGATTTTGCGGTAAGTTTTGTGCCAGTTGCTGCTTTAACAACACCAGCACGATAGCGCTTCTGCGAAATAATTTGCTTAGTCATGGTCTATATCTCTAAAATTGAGGGTTACACTTAAATGTATATACAACTAGTGTGCAACATAATTTTATAAGTTCTAATTTGCAAGCTTTTTTTCAAACAAAAGCACTCTACTTAGTGGTGATATACAATTAATTTAGGGATTAGCAGAATTTTTTATATTTGATAATCAGTTATCAACACTCTGCAATAAACTTAGAGCAAAGGAAAAAAGTACCTTATTGTATGTACAAGTAAACTTCTATTATACTTGAATATCTTTGTTGCAATGATAGCTATCCCTAACCTAGGAATTTGTTATGCCCAACCCTATCCATTATTTCAATGAGCATAGTAGTTCGCAAGACTATTTTGCAGAACGCGCCTTACTGGATTCCGGCTGGGCAAATAAGGTGCTTTTCTCTGTCAAAAACGGGCATTTTCACTCTTTTGAAATTAACAGTTCGCCTACACCAGAGGCCATTACCTTATCAGGGCCAGTCTTACCAACCCTAGCTAACCTTCATTCACACGCATTTCAACGTGTGATGGCTGGCGCGGCCGAAGTCAGTTTGAATGCCAACGATAGCTTCTGGAGTTGGCGCGATTTGATGTACAAAGTGGTACAAAAACTCACGCCAGATGACGCCTGCATCATAGCCAAACAGCTATATATCGATATGTTAAAAGCCGGTTACACTCAGGTCGGAGAATTTCATTATTTACACCATGATATAAACGGCAAACACTATGCGGAGCGCGGTGAAATGTCGCAACAAATCATCACGGCGGCGGATGAGTCTGGCATTGGATTAACCTTGTTGCCAGTATTGTATTCTTACTCCGGGTTTGGCGGACAAGCACCGAACGTAGGTCAAGCACGCTTTATCAATACCACAGATTCCTATTTGGCGCTTCATGAAGATTGTGGCTCTTGGTTGGAAAATCATCCTCGTCACAAATTGGGCATATGTTTTCATTCACTTCGTGCAGTGACCAAAGTTCAAATCACCACAGTTTTGCAGACGCTAAACAAAAACTGCCCTATTCACATTCATATCGCAGAACAGCAAAAAGAAGTGCAAGACAGCTTGATCTGGAGTGGCCAACGCCCAGTTGAGTGGCTGCATAACGAAGTTGGCTTAAGTGAACGTTGGTGTTTGGTACATGCTACTCATCTTACCGATACTGAACGCCAAACCATTGCCCTCAAAAAAGCTATTGCTGGATTATGCCCAACCACCGAAGCTAACTTAGGTGATGGCTTTTTCCCCGCAGTAGAATTTGAGAAAGAGCAAGGACTATGGGGTATTGGCTCTGACAGCCATGTGAGTTTGTCTATAGTCGAAGAGTTACGCACTTTAGAATACGGCCAGCGCTTACGGGACCAACAACGTAACCGCCTTTATCGAACAGAACAAAACAGCATTGGAGACAACCTTTTTAAACAAGCCTTAATAGGCGGTAATCAAGCCTGTGATGTGTCTCTTGGGATGACCAGAGGCCACCGCGCTGATTTTATGGTTCTTGATGAAACACACCCCTTCATCGCTGCTAGCGAATCTAAAGATTTACTAAACCGCTGGTTATTTGCCTGTAATGAGAACCTTATTAAAGACGTTTATGTCACAGGTAAACAAAGGATCAAAAACTTCCAACACGAACAGCAAGAAAGTAGTCGTCAGGCCTTTATTAGAGTCATTAAAAAGGTGATGTATGATGCTTAATACACAGCTTCAATATCAGATTATTCAGCGCAGCGATTATAAGCCCATGCCATGGAAAAATGGTCTGGGTGAAACCCTAGAAATTTGGCGAGTTGAAGATGAGCGAAATTTACGTTTCCGCATTAGCCAAGCATCCGTCGTAGAAAATGGTATGTTTTCTGACTTCAATGGATTAACTCGCATCTTGGTTTTGTTGACTGGCAATGGTGTAACACTAGAACACAGAAGCAAAAGTGGCTGTAATTCGAATCAATTAAACGAAGCCTTGGATATGGCACGCTTTTCTGGTGGTGACAAAACTTACGCCACATTAATAAAGGGGGAAATTGAAGATCTAAATATTATGGTTCGCGAGTTAGACACCATTGCCAAAGTGGAAGCACACTTTGCGCCAACTGGGCTATTTTTATCTCAAGAAGCGACCCTATTTACGGCTTTTTACGCCAATGAAGAAACGATTGTGGCCTATCAAAACGAAAATATGGCGGAACCTCAAACCCTTTATTTATCCTCCCAAAGTTTACTTTATATTAATAAAAACAAAAGAAGAGTCTTACAGCTTATCTCAGGCAGCGGTGTTTTAATTGAAATAAATTTAACGGCCAAAGTGACCGAATAGCTGAAAGCTAGCGCCTGGATGAAGTAAACGCGTCACAGAAATAATATCGTCACCGGCCCAAGTACGGCGCTTAATTTGTAAACAAGGTTCACTGGCGGCGATTTGCAAACGCTGACATTCAATCTCATTAGGTAAAATAGCTTCTACTAAATGCTCACCTTCAGTCATCGGTGCGGTCTTCATCAAATATTCGTAGGAAGTATGTTTGGTAAAGTCTTGCTTGTTATAATTGGGCGCTCGGCTGGAATTGACAATACGTTCCTCAATCTGAATCGGCACATCATTTTCGTAATGTACCACCACAGAACGAAAAATTTTATGGTTGGTTCGCACACCAAGCTTCATCGCCTCTTCAACGTTGGCTTTCGCCGTTTCAAGTATTAACAATTCGGCGTGGTGTTGGTGACCACGCGCCTTGATTTCTTCAGAAATATTATGAATTTCAAACAAAGCAGAATGCGCTTTTTTTTCCGCAACGAAAGTTCCTATACCTTGCTGGCGAACCAGTAAACCTTCGGCAGTAAGTTCTCGCAATGCACGATTTACGGTCATACGACTAACGCCCAATGCCTTAACCCACTGAGCCTCTGACGGTACGCGCTGATTAACTTGCCATTGTCCAATAGTGATTTTATGAGTAATGGCTTGCTTTAACTTAGCATAAATGGGTTGCGAAACATCAGGTAGGTCGTCAAACAAATTTTCAAGTTTAAAAAGTTTTTTTTCTGACAAGAAGAAGGTCCATATTATTGTGAACGAAACAAACATACTATATTGCCATGACGATGTGTCAAACAAAATATGTATATACAAAGGGCGTCGTTCACTGCTAGCGCATTCCATATCAATCAGTATAAATAGGGATAGATCACAAAACCATGAAATAAAATTACATTACCCAAAACGGCGTGAATCAGGCTCAATACCACAATAAATAGCGCCGCTATAATCAATATTCTTTTCATATCGGTCTCCAAACCAAAGTTATTTCTGTGGATTGTTAAAATGCCTGATAAGGTATTCGCCCACTAACTCTGGCGACTCCTGAATGATCCAGTGCGTACCAGAGTCCAATTCAACCAGACTGGTGTTATTAACAAAATCCATACTCTTTTTTGCGCTTTGTTGACTACTGAAGGCATCGTTTGCTGAGCGTAGATAAAGTCCCGGAGCTGTTATATTCGCGTCCTTGTGCATATCGAATTTAGCATTCGCCCGATACCAAGCGCCCATAGAATGAATAGCGCCGTCGTTGTTCCATGCTGAGCGATATTGCTCAAGGTCTGATCCTGCAAACGTTCCTGGCTTGGAGGTTGCTCTTAGATTTTTCATCAGTAAAAACCAGTTACCTAAGCGTGCAACATAACCTGGCAACCAGGGAATGCGAAGGAAGCTTCGATACCAACTGATGGTTTCCCCCTGATCTTGCTCTTGCCTTAAAACACTGGGATGAGGCTTGTTGATAATGACAAATTTTTCCACCCTATTCGGGTAGAGTAGAAGTGTCCACCATAAGACCAGCCCACCGAAGTCATGCCCGGCCAAAAATACCTTAGTGTAACCCAACGCATCGACTAGGCCGTCGATATCACCGGCGAGTTTATCCAGTGTATAAGCGCGGGCATCAGGCGGTTTGTCTGACTCGTTATAGCCCCGTTGATCAGGCACAATCACCCGAAACCCCGCATCGACCAGCACCGGAATGACGCCACGCCACGCGTACCAAAACTCAGGGTAACCATGCAGTAGTACAATGGGTTAACCTTCTTTTGGCCCTGCGAATATGACGTTCAAGTTTACTTCACCGACTTTTATCCGTTGCTTTTCCAGGGGTATAGCAAACTGCTTTTCAACCGCGGCCACAGCATTACGTTTTGGCTGGTTGCCGATTAATATAAGCACCAGTAAAATTGTTAAAAAGTTAAGCATATGATTCTCCTGACTTAATCATACAACGGTTTTTTTTAAGGCGATCGGGACCAAAAGGCTCAGTAAGTTGGCTTAGGTAAGCTATTGGATAATTAGGCTGCGTTGAGATCCCGATATCTTCTGTACCGATAGTTCTATCTTCGTTAAAGTAGCAAGTGCCAAGCAAACGATCCGTTAGACTAGTAAAGAGACCAAAGTTGACATCTCCCTCTTTGGCTGTGCCTAAATGATGAAAGCGGTGCACAACATTGATGGCCAGTATCTTTTTTAGGGGGTCGCTGAAATAGGCCACATTGGAGTGTTGCAGCAATAATTGCAGCACTACTGCCACTACGAGCAGAATCAATACCTGCTGTGGTACCCCAAAAGCAATAGCGGTGCAGTTCCGGCGAGAGTTTCAATGCTCTGATGTAAGGGATGTTTCATTAATCCATTTAAGCCATACATACGTTTTACACTGTGATGTACCGCGTGCAATCGCCAAAGGGTATTTATTCGGTGACTGGCATAATGGGCCAAGGTGATACCCACATCAGCTATCAAGATTGCTATAACCAATTGCAACCAAAGAGGGAAGTTCACAGGCCAAATGGGCGGCAGAACAATGAAACTGGCGATTGCAGGAACACTCAATATTCCTAATACGCTTAAGGATTCATTGACCAACGCATGGATCACATCGCGCTTAACATCCCCCTGCGGCTGATTAAATGCACTATCATAGGGTGCCAAATACTCCAGTAGAAATGATAAACCTATAAAGAAGGCTAAGAGGGCAAACAAATAAAATGTTGGGTAGCCCGACTGAACAAGATATATAGCAAAACCATTTCCCACAATTAGGAATAAGGGTAAATAGATTAAACGAATGAAAAACTGCATGGTAGAAACCTCAAATACAAAGTAACCGGCGTGACTTTCTTCGCCAATTTTGTACTAATATTGTATTTACAAAACAGAATCGACTATTGAACGAAACAGCTGTATTCCTGATTTTTTTTATGTATTGCTAGCTGCCATATTTACTAGTTGTTTAGGTGTTAGCCCAAACATCTGTTTAAAGGTTCGACTAAAATGGGCCTGATCAGAAAAAAGGCTTTCCTGGGTGGCTTCACTTAAGGGTTTTCCAGCTGCAATTAATCTGACGCCTGCCAATAAACGTAGCCACTTTCGATAACTTCTTAAAGGCAAGCCGGTGTGCTCGGTAAACCAATGGGAAAATCGACTTTGACTTAGTTCAGCGGCACGGGCGAGCTGAGTAAGTGACAGTAGTTGTTGTTCAACAAGCTCATTTTGCAACATTGTCAGTACCACTTCGAGACGCTTATCTGCACTGAAGTTTGGTTGAAATTGGTTGGCGAATTGGCTTAATGTTTGTTGAAGGCCGACCTGGGTTGCTACAAGGCCGCGGATCACTAGTTCTAACTTGTTGGGCAACGGGCTGACATTTTTAGGGATTGAAAAATGAGTCAGTAATTCTTTTGCCAATGTCGAAGTAGCATCGACATATAGAGATATCACCCGCCCAGGGCTGAGTTGGTGTTGACAACCTGCTGGAATAAAGAGGCTAGTGCCATTCAACACTCCCTTGTCTGTTTTTATCTCTACCGTTTTGTCTAATGCCACACTAAATTGGTGGGCATAATGTGTGTGTGGACAGTTGTCACCCGCATTACCGATAAATAAACCAGTTCCTTGGGCAAGAGCAAAACGCCCTGCCCAGAATTGTTTGCCAACGGCCTCAATTTGCATCAATCCATCAGACAAGGTGAAGCGCCATCATTGAGCGACGATTTAACACCCCAGCACTTATTGATGAGACTTTTCATCTTATATCTCCTTAAACTCAATTAACGTGACCAATGGATATGAGTGATCTTCCACTCGTCGTCACTTAGTTTTAGCACCATGGTCTCCAAACCTTCGTAATCCACATTTTTATCTTTGTAGTTTCCAGTCGTTTTACTGCGTGACATGGACAAAGCCATGTTCCCGTTTATATCCACTTGATGCTCGATCGTTGTTGTTTCAACCACAGCGAGATATTTTCATATCGGCCAGCATATGGTGGTTGGAGTACTGGTCTGCCGAGTGTTCAACGCCCCCTTCAAAAATCAAAACATCGTCGGCCTGTAATGAACGAACCTTGGCTTTGTCGCCACTCTCCAGTGCTTGATGAAATGCAGTTACAACCTTAGCGGGTGCAGTGTCGGTCTTTACAATAAATCGTGAGGAATCGGAATGTTTTTCTTCGGCATGTGCCCAGGACAAAGATGTAAAACACAGTCCAACTAAAGTAATAAACACCAAAGCAAAAGCGTTTGATTTTATTTTCATGATTATTTCTTTTGTTTTAAACATTAAAAGCTGTTTTGGTCTTCAATTGGGCTCATTAATGCGCCATTTCCTGATTGACGTTGGGATCAAGCGCAGTCAATATTTGGTACTGATCTGCCGTTAACTCCGGTAGTCTTTGTAAAAAAGCCACCATTGCCCAAATCCGTTGATCATCATGTGTTTTACCCCAAGCTGGCATACCAGAGGCTTTAATACCATGTTTGATTACCCAAAAGTTTTTACGAGCTTTTTGTGCATCATCCCCGTGCTCATGACCTTCATGGCTTTCAGCAGAAATGGTTAAATTTGGCGGTGCTGGGTATAGACCCACACTCATGTCGCTTTCTTTTTGTCCTGGTTTTAAATGGCAACTTGCACACATAAAGTTATAGTCAACACCGCCACTAAGGAGCAATTCAGGATCGACTAGATCTGGCACTTCAATATATTCCGCTGCCTTTTTTATGGACGTTTCTCTTGTTTCTTCTAAAAGCCAATAAACTAGGTCACTGTGAGGTTCATCGGCTGCCACATTAACAATGCCTGAGTAAATAACGGTTGTAGCGGCTGCTATGCCTAACACAACAAGTAGCAGTAATAATTTAAGTATCTTCATAGCCTTTTCCTTCTTTTGTTAAAAGACACCTAGCCCATGACGTTGGGCTAAGCGTTATCTCTCATTAATTAATGATTGTCGTGCTCATCCTTTTTCATATCTTTTTTCATATCCTTATCGTCGATTTTGTCACTTGAAACTTCTGCTTGTTTCATGCATTTTTTCATCATGGCCATAGCGACAGGATCTTTCATATCCATTTTGCTGTGATCCATTTTGCTGCAATCAGCTTTTTCAGGCTTTTGTGCGTGCAACTTGGGGTCATGTGCAGCGGCTGTCATTGATAAAGTAAGTGCTGGTATTAATACCAATGCGATTTTACTGATTGTTCTAGTTAAGTCTTTTTTCATGGTTTATTCCTATAATTAATATTTAGGGTTTTCTAGGTAAATTCATCCAATGCAATATATTTGCATCAAAGTCCTTCGTTTTTAAAAATTCATAAAATTATTTTTTTACGCGGTCCTTTTTATTGATGACGACCGCCATAAGTAAAATAAGGCAGGCAACACAAGTAACGTCAAAATGACCGCACTCGACATTCCACCTACCATTGGCGCAGCAATGCGACTCATGACCTCAGATCCAGTGCCTGTACCGTATAAAATAGGTAATAAGCCAACAATAATCGCTGCTGCTGTCATCATCACAGGGCGAACACGCATACCTGCGCCATGTAATACTGCCTGCAGTACATCTTCTTTTGTTGTAGAAATATTATTTAATTGGTGCTCACAGAGCATTTCTTTGTAAGCTTGATTTAAATAAACCAGCATAATGACGCCAATTTCTACAGCCACGCCTGCTAACGCGATAAAACCTACTCCAACCGCCACAGAGAAGTTGTAACCTTCCAGATACATCAACCATATGCTACCGACCATGGCTAGTGGCAAAGTACCCATGATCATCGCGACTTCAATCACATTACGAAAGTTAAGATAAAGTAATATAACGATGATAAATAAAGTTAATGGCACAACGTAAGTCAGTTTAGCTTTTGCACGCTGCATATATTCATATTGCCCAGCCCAAGAGATAGAGTAACCAGCGGGTAAATCTAATTTATCTGCCACTACTTTCTGTGCAGCTTCAACATAGGTCCCTACATCAACGCCGTCGATATCCACGAATGCCCAACCATTTAGACGTGCATTTTCGGATTTAATACCCGGAGGTCCATCTTCTACGATGACATTAGCCACATCGCCTAATGAAATTCGTTGTCCATTAGGCGTCACAATAGGCAGCAATGATAGCTGTTCAGGCGAATCACGATAATCTTGTGGATAACGTAAACTCACGGGATAGCGCTCTAAACCTTCAACTGTTTGAGTAACATTCATACCACCAATAGCGGTAGCTACAACTTGCTGTATTTCAGCGATATTTAATCCATAACGCGCCGCTTTTGCCCGTTGGATGTCCACTTTTATGTATCGACCACCGGCAACACGCTCAGAGTAAACTGAGGATGTACCAGGAACGTCTGCTAAAATTTCTTCTATTTGTTTACCTATATCTTGTATAACGTCTAGTTTAGGACCGGCAATTTTTATTCCTACAGGTGTCTTTATACCAGTTGCCAACATATCAATACGGGTTTTAATTGGCATTACCCAGGCGTTAGTTACCCCTGGAAGTTTGACTAATGCATCCAGTTCTTTTTTCAAGCTTTCTGTGGTTACTCCTTCTCGCCACTCATCATGAGGCTTTAACTGGATGAAGGTTTCTATCATGGTTAGAGGTGCTGGGTCGGTTGCTGTTTCAGCACGACCGACTTTACCAAACACGGTTTTTACTTCAGGAACTGTCTTAATCAACTTGTCCGTTTGTTGCAGAAGTTGGCGAGCCTGACCAATAGAAATACCGGGGTAAGTCGTGGGCATATACATCAAATCCCCCTCATCAAGGGGTGGAATGAACTCACTGCCTATTTTATCCAGTGGATATATGCCAATGGCAAGCACTGCTAATGCAGCTACTATTGTCATTTTTGGGAAGCGTAAAACGGTTTTCAACGCTGGCATATAAATAAAGGTTAAAAATCTATTTACCGGGTTTTTATGTTCAGGTAACACTTTACCTCGAATAAAATACCCCATTAGCACTGGCACTAAGGTAATGGCCAATGCAGCAGAAGCAGCCATGGCATAAGTTTTAGTAAATGCTAGCGGCGCAAACATTCGACCTTCTTGGGCTTCTAAAGTAAATACAGGAACAAAGCTCACCGTAATAATTAATAAACTAAAGAATAATGCTGGGCCTACTTCACTCGCCGATTCTGTGACGATTTGCCATCGATTCTCATTCGTTAACGGTGTTTTTTCCATATGCTTATGCATGTTTTCTATCATGACGATCGCACCATCTATCATCGCGCCAATCGCAATAGCAATACCTCCTAGGGACATGATATTGGCGTTAAGTCCCTGTAAATGCATAACAATAAAAGCAGTCAAAATACCTACGGGCAAACTAATAATCGCGACCAAAGATGAACGAACGTGGAATAAGAAAATGATGCAAACTAAGGCTACCACACCAAACTCTTCCAGCAGCTTATAGGCTAAGTTATCGACAGCCCGTTCAATCAAGGCAGAACGGTCATAAACAGGCACTATCTCTACGCCTTCGGGCAGTCCTTTTTTAAGATTTTCGAGTTTTTCTTTAACACTTTTAATCACTTGTTGAGCGTTTTCTCCAAAACGCATGACAACTATTCCACCAACTGTTTCTCCTTCGCCATTAAGCTCTGCAATGCCCCGACGCATCTGTGGGCCAGTGCCAATATCTGCCACATCCTTTAACAATAAAGGCGTACCATTTTCGTTGACTCCCAAAGGAATGTTTTCTAAATCATCGACACTTTTGATGTATCCAGTCGCTCTGACCATGTACTCAGCTTCGGCCATCTCAACTACTGATGCGCCTATTTCCTGATTACCTTGTTTAATGGCCATTTGAATGTGAGAAAGTGGAATACCAAACGCTCGTAATTTATCAGGGTCAACTCTTACCTGATATTGCTTGACCATACCGCCAAGTGCCGATACTTCTGAAACGCCAGGTACTGTTTGTAATTCAAACTTTAAAAACCAATCTTGTATACTGCGTAATTGACTTAAATCATGTTGGCCAGTGGTATCTGTTAGGGCGTATAAGTATACCCAACCAACACCGGTTGCATCTGGGCCTAATTGAGGACGTGCAGCAGAAGGTAGATTGGGAGCCACTTGACTTAAGTACTCAAGTACCCGTGAACGTGCCCAATAAAGGTCGGTATCTTCATCGAAAATAACGTAAACATAGGAGTCGCCAAAGAATGAGTAACCGCGCACGGTAACGGCACCTGGCACCGACAACATGGCAGTGGTCATTGGGTAAGTGACCTGATCCTCGACTACTTGTGGTGCTTGCCCAGGGTAGCTTGTTTTAATTATTACTTGTACATCTGATAAATCAGGAAGTGCGTCAATAGGTGTTCTGTTGACGGAGTATAATCCAACGCCAACCAATAAAAATGTCGCTAATAATACAAAAAATCGATTGCTAACAGACCAACGAATAATCGACGTAATCATCATTACTCTCCTTTGTCGCTAGCAGCATCTTTGATTGCAGGCTCTGTTTTTGGCATGTCCATTGCCATCGCGCTGACAATAATAAAATTACCGTCTCTAATTTCAAAGGTGAACATCACATAAGCATCATTTGAAAATAGGGCCATATCAACATTTTCTTCAACAATAAAATCAACTCTGTCGGCGTCTCTCCCCCATTTTAATATAGCTTCTCGGTCGATTGTGACCATTCGATGGTCAACCATTACCGATACCACAGTGCCATTCACTGTTGCTGATGAAACATTATCTTTGTCCTCACTCATATCCATTTGTGTTGACTCATTTGGGGAATAGTCATGATCCATGCGTTTAAAATCAGATGATTTACTTGATTCTGAGTCGAGTAAAAATTGCGCTGAACTAACAACTTGTTCTCCGTCGTTAAGCCCTTTAAGTATTTCAACACTTTCGCTGTCAAAACGACCCACAGAAACCTCAACAGATTTAAAGCTACCTTCACCTAGTGCCAGCACAACTCTATCTTGATTACCTGTTCTAATGAGGGCCTCTTTGGGAATGAGTAGCGCTTGTTCATCGCCTGTCGTATGAATAGCGATTTGTGCAAACATATTAGGTTTAAATTCACCCTCTTCATTATTGAAGCGCAATCGTACTTTCACAGTACGTGTTTTAGCATCAAGGGTTGGGTAGATATAATCCACTTGACCTTGCCATGTTTTACCCGGTAAATAATCTAGTGTCATAGTGACGGGTGTAGATTTTTTAACTTGACCGGCCTGTCTTTCAAACACTTCTGCCTCGACCCACACATCTGATAGGTCACCTATTGCCATCAAGGTAGAACCAGGTTTTACGAAGAAGCCTTCACGAATATTAAGGTTTTCAACAACGCCATTCTGTGGAGAATAAAAAGTAATGTTTTGCTGAACTTTTTTGGTTTTTTTGAGTGTTTCAATAGCCGACTTAGGTAACTGTAATGCTGATAACCTATTTTCAGAAGCCGTGATTAATCGACTGTTTTTTCTATCTAACGCCAATAATAACTCCTTTTGAGCATTAACTAACTCAGGCGAATAAATATCGTATAATGGCTGATTTTTTACAACTGGATCACCGGTAGCCTTAACATAGAGCTTCTCAACCCACCCTTGAACACGTGGGTGAATATGCACAAGTTTATCTTCGTTGTACGTCACATAACCCACTGTACTTATTTTAGTATGCAATGCTTTGTAACGAGCCGTTGTTGTACGTACCCCTAAGTTATTCACAACATCAGCTGAGATGCGAATTGTACCGGGACCTTCATCAGGTCCTTTTCCGTCATCGTCATAAACAGGCACTAAATCCATTCCCATTGGCGATTTACCTGGCTTATCTCTCTTATAATTTGCATCCATTGGTGCAACCCAATAAATCGGTTTTTTCTCGTCAGATGTTGCCTTAGATATTAAGTTATTTTCTGAAGGAGCAATAAAGTAAGTTGCACCAAAAGTGAAAATTCCACCTATGATCATGCCAATAACTATGGGCTTAATATTATTACTCATTATTTTTCTCCCGAAATAGCGGCATATTGGCGGCTGTTTGATAAATTCATATAATTTCTCGTCGTTGAAGTACCGAGACTGTCTACAAAAAGGTAATTAAGCTCTAGCCGTATTTTCTGCTCTTCTACGTTGAGTGTGAGTTCGTCTATTTCGGCATTTAACACCGCAATGCGTGAGCGAACTACCTCCGAAAAATCGCCATCATCATTGGTATAGGCAGTCAAAGAGGCTTCTGCTTGGTCATATATTTGTGGTAATAATTTGTTTTTATATAAATTCTGCCTGTCGATTAGACGCAATAACCTTCCTTTTGCGCTCGAATAAACACCTAACAGCTGTCTAAGTAAGAGTAACTTTTCGGTTTTAGCAGCTTCTGTTTCAGATATCGCTGATTGCACCTCTTTATCTTGTCTGTTTTCAGTAAAGAGTGGTAAATCAAACGTCACACCAACCGAAAATAAATCAGCTCGACTTGTGCCCATAGGATCATCACCGCGATAGCCATAGCTTGCGTTTACTGCCCATTCAGGTTTGTACTTTTGCTTCGCTAATTTAATACCTGCTTTAGAAGCGTTTACTTTTTTTTCTATAGCGACAACAGCGGGATGATTTGAAAAGTATGGGACCAAGTCTTCTGGCTTGTGCCAACTTTCTTTGTAAATTAACTCACTATTAAGTAACTCTATTTGAGGTAGCAATTGGTCAAGTACGATATTATGTAAACTAAAATCAGACCCTAATGGTGCTTCATATTCAGCACTAGTTTCAGCAGAAAATGTAGTAAGCCATTGTGCAAACATGCCTTCATAACGGTTTTTCTGTTGCTCTAATTGATCTAATCTATCTTCTAAACGTGTTAACTCTAGTTGTGCTCGAACAATATCTTGCTGACGCGTTTTACCTAAAGCTGATGAATAACTTGCTTCAGCCACATCTGCCAACTGTTCAAATAACGACCTATTTCTTTCAATTAATGCGATACTTTGTTGAACTTGATAAGCATCCAACCACAAGCTTCCAACTGTAACTGCTACTTTTGATTCCCTATCTTTTCGTTGATAGGGGAATGCTTCACTTTGAGTTTTTAGCTGTTTGCTTTTAATATCTAAGGAATCGCCGCGAGGAAACATTTGTGAAACGCCCACCTTAGCCTGTGTCATGCCTTCCTGACCAAAATCGAAACCGTTAGTAGGCAGGTTTGCCAGACCAATAGTCACCTTAGGATCTGGTAATGTATTTACCGCAATACTCATCGATTCGATGGCTCTTTGTTTATGAACATTCCCCGTTAACCAAGGGTCGTTTATTTGCGCCGCCCTGATAGCCTTTTCGAAAGACAAGGGGGTATTAGCGTTCATCAATGGCAACTCAGTGGCACTAGCAGATAAAAGAGTAAAAGCGAAAATCCCTAAACCGAAATTTATGTAGAATTTACGATTTTCATTGAATTTATTCATTAAAACTGTTCCTCATAAGTCATCACTTGCTTATATACAGTCACAGTGCCGTCTACATTAAGAAGTAAGATGTTGTAAGGCATGAATCGATCACCAACCTCCATGCCAGGCGTTCCAACTGGCATCGCTGGTACAGAAAGACCGATTGAACCCTGTGGTACATTGGCTAAATACTGTTTAATAAATTTGGCAGGTACATGTCCTTCAAAAAGGTATCCATCATTTGATTCAGCGGTATGGCAAGAACGATAGTTTGCAGGAATGCTTTTTTTGTCTTTCAGCTTAGACAAAAGCGTAATGTTGTTTACTTCAGTCTCAAAGCCATGATCTTCGACATGTGTTACCCACTTTTGACAGCATTTGCATGAACGACTTTTGTAAACCGTTAATTCTATGGTCTCGTTCATTTTTGGTTCTTTACCTGCTTTTGCATTCGCTTCTAATGTTGATGCATCAGAACAAGCAACGACAAACAAAACAGATAAGATGGACAGTGTTTTTATTGGAAATATATTTATTAATCTCATTTCAATATTCTCTTTCTTTTTGACATTGCGTAACACAATGTCGAAACAAATCAGTTCCAGCTACTCTGGAAGTCAAATTTCAAGCAGATCTATGCCGCTTAAGAAAAAGTTGTTTTTGGGGGGCGTTGAGGGAGACCTAAGAATATATTATGAATAGTAGAATGACTCATAATCAATTGGGTTGTTCTGCAGTCAATTGGCGTATCGATATTAGGTTCATTTGGCACGGCAACAGTCATCAAACCCATTGGACAACAGCAGTCTTTTTGACAGCAATCTTCATCAGACGTCATGCTAGAGTTATCCATCGCCATGGAATGTGTAGAATGAACCATATTTTTATCGTTCATCACCATCATGCCGCTATCGGCGCACGGCATAAATGAAAGAGCAAAAGACTCCCCCATTTGCGTCGTGAGCATGATAAATATCATAATTATTTTGGTGATTTTGTATAACACTTAAAACCTAAAACCTAAAAAAACCAAGTTCATTAAAAATGTGTAAATCTTAACTTGGAGAAGTGCTGAGTTAAAATACGCTTTTATAATACTCATCTAACATGTCACGGCCATTACTCATTGATTACATTTTTGTAATCAAAACCTATTACACTGATTTATATTTTATAATAGTTGTTAGTAGTCGATTATTAGGTAAATTGGTTGTTTTAAATAATGCCGTTAAAGTTTTCTGCTTTGATCGATTGAATTCGCAACACTTTTCAATAACTAACGAGGTTAATAATGAAGATCCTTGTCGTCGAAGACGAAACTAAAACCGGAGATTATATCAAGCAGGGTTTAACTGAATCAGGCTTCGTAGTGGAGTTAGTAAGAACCGGGCTTGATGGTCACCACAAGGCAATGACCGGCAGCTTTGAACTAGTGATACTTGACGTTATGCTGCCAGATATTGATGGATGGAGAATTTTAAGCTCTATGAGGGAGAAAAGTAATCACACTCCAGTGTTGTTTTTAACTGCTAGAGATAGTGTAAAAGACAGAGTGAAAGGTCTTGAACTCGGAGCAGATGATTATCTAGTCAAGCCATTCGCTTTTGCTGAATTACTTTCAAGAGTCAGAACGCTGTTAAGAAGAGGCACATCCGTACCGTCAAACACTATTAATATTGCTGATCTTGAATTAGATATTCCCTCCCGCGTGGCAACACGGTCAGGCAAACCTATAAGCCTTACGACGAAGGAATTTATGCTTCTTGAACTCATGGTGCGAAGACAGGGTGAAGTGTTACCTCGCTCGCTAATAGCATCACAAGTTTGGGACATGAACTTTGATAGTGATACCAATGTAATCGACGTGGCAATTAGGCGGCTAAGAGCGAAAATAGATGATTCGTTTACACCTAAACTGATCAAAACTGTCAGAGGCATGGGCTACAAGTTGGCGATAGATGAGTAAGAGTAACGTGCTAAAGAAACCTAATTCGCTTGCATTTAGAGTCACAGTATTAGTTGGGGTTACCATTTTTATATGTCTGAGCATCATGAACTTAATTGTTATTGAATCCATAGATCAGCATTTTATAGAGCAGGATGCGGACGAGCTAAATGAGGTGTTCGAAGCGGTTCAAAGTAAGCTCGGTGAAGCCCATGAACAGAATGTACTGCCTTCTAGCATCCTCTTTCAAGCAGTATCTGGCCATCACGGCGTTTACTATCACGTAGAAGACAAAAATGACAATCCGATATTCTCCAGTCAAGGTGCTGACTTATCTACATTTCCGACAAAGTTTAAAGCGCACAACCAAATTATTCCCTCGTCCCTAATTTTATTTAACGATGGAAAGCATATATTGAGAGGTACAAAAATAATATTTGAATTACCAACCAAGTTGGGAGAAGAAAGGTACACAGTCACTGTTGCCTCCAACATGGAATTCCACATGAATTACATGCAGAATTTCAAGAGTACACTGTGGGGAATTGTCTTTTTAGCAGGTGTGATTACTGTTTTTGCGGCACGTTTTGCAGTATACAGAGGACACTCGCCGTTAAGGCAATTGAGCAGGGAAATTGAGTCCATCACTGCTGATAAGCTTGGTATTAGGCTTGACCCATTAAACGTACCAGTCGAACTCACCATCCTAGTAGATTCTTTTAATACAATGTTAAAGCGTCTCGAAGACGGTTTTGAAAGGCTTTCTCATTTTTCAGCAGATATCGCACACGAATTACGCACCCCAATCACAAATTTAACAACACAGACTCAGGTAATGCTTAGTAAACCCAGAGATAGTGAAGCATATATTGAAATTCTATATTCAAATCTTGAAGAATATGAACGTATGACGAAGATGGTAAGTGATATGCTTCTACTTGCACAAGCCGAGCAGGGCTTAATTAAACCAAATAAAGATACTGTAGTAGTAAATAAGGAAATAAAGGGCTTGTTTGAGTATTTTGAGTTGCTCGCTGATGAGAAAAATATACAACTTATATTAGCCGGTTCAAATGTAGAGTTAGTTTGTGATAAAACTATGTTGCGACAAGCGCTGAGCAATTTAATTTCTAACGCAATTCGTTACTCACCTAAAAATGACAAAATCATAATTAAAACAAAAACCTCATCTGATGTAGTCTCAATTGCTATTATAAATCATGGCGATGTAATTCCTAAAGAACATTTGAGTCGTTTGTTTGATCGCTTTTACAGAGCAGACTTCTCGCGTAATCGAGATGGTCATGGCGCTGGTCTCGGGTTGACGATTGCAAAATCTATAGTAAATATTAACGGAGGCGATATCGTTGCTGAATCCTCAGAAAAAAACACCTGTTTTACCATTATATTCAAGAAAGAGATAAGGTAGGTAAGTTTGACGACACCACAAATGAAAACATGATGTTTTATTAGCAAACTACAAGAATGAGAATAACAAAAAGTAACAATAGACTTCACGGGTTTGCTTAGACCCTTTTGGCAGTTTTGGTTTACTCAGCAATTTCTGCGATATTTGTTTATTTACCATGTTGATGCCAAATTGCAGCCATTTTATCCATCAACGTCAACGATGCATTTTCAGTAAACTGCTGACCTTCCTCAATGTATCCCCACACCGTCGCATCACTCTTCCAACCACCCTGCTTTTTAATTAGCGCAAAATCCACCCGCTCCCTTGCCGCCGACGTTGACAATCTCCGACGAAAACTGTGACTACTCAGTTCTGGCACAAAATCAAACAGACATTTATCGCCTAAGTCTTTCAAAAAGCCATTGATGGCTCCTGCACTAAGCGCTTAATCCTGGATCTGATCCCAGCGATTAACTGGCTTAAAGACCGGCCCTTGTGAGATGCCTGCCCAGCCCAGCCAGTTTTTTAACGCTTTTACCGGACAGATGGGATCATTACCGTACGGTAGCGCGCAGTTCAATCCATCAAGTTCTTGATCCGTTTTCGATTTAGGCAGGCTGATCAACACACCTTCTGGCTCCCATGATAAATCTTCAACGGTGATGGCGACCAATTCACTGCGCCGAAACGCACCAAAAAAACCGACTAATAGCAAAGCCCTGTCCCGCGCTTTCTTATTGCTGTCAGGTAACGCCTGAAGGGTCGACAGCATGGTAACGAGGTGCTCGAGGCGATAAGCTTTATACATCCAGTGATGGGCAGAAATACCCAATGTCCGTAGACTCATTGACGGCCATGGCGTCATTCAAATATGGCGGGAAAGACAAGGTTATTGTGCCCTATAATTTTCTGGATAGCAGGCATCTTTCTATTCATTCCAATGTTATCACTGGGGCAACACGAGAAGCCCACTATATGATAGATGGCGTGCTTATCAACGAAGTTGTAAAAACAGATATGCACGTAACTGATACACATGGTTTCACTGAGGTCGTTACGGGGCTATCCCATTTGGTAGGGATAAATTATGCACCTAGAATAAAAAATCCTTTAAAACAGCAGATGTATAGTACTCGCGGGAAAAAGACCTATTCACATAAAAATTATCTCATATTGCCAAAAGAGCATATTAAAGAGGAAAAAATTCAAGAGCATTGGCGAGAAATACTGCGCATGGTTGTTTCACTAAAACTAGGTAGAACCACAGCGTCACAAATTTTTAGAAGGCTCAACTCCTACTCAAATTCTAATCATCCAATTTATGAAGCACTCAAAGCCTATGGCAGAATAATGAAGTCGTTACATTTGCTTAGATACATTGATGATTCAGAATTAAGAGTAGCAATGACAAAGCAACTTAACAAAGGTGAAAGTGCCAATAAACTAGACCGAGCGCTTGCTATCGGTAGAGCAGAATATCATTTAGCCACGCATGAAGAGCAAGAAACCATGGAGTCTTGCAAACGCCTCATTAAAAATGCAATCGTGTGTTGGAATTATATGTACTTGACTAAGCGTTATTATTCGTTGAAAATGCGAGAAGAAAGGATCGCGTTTATAAATAAAGTCCGCAGTTCATCTGCAATGGCATGGGAACACATCATGATTCACGGGGCGTTTGATTTTTCTGAAAGTAGACTGAAAGATTCGAAACATTTTGATTTAGATAAGATGTTAGACCCGGCTATCCTAAAAGACATTCTATAACGAGAACGATCAAGTCTAGCCGCAGCGTAGCGCTAAAAAGTTTTGAGTAAAAACTTCAACACGCTATGCAAAAAAGAATAGTTTATGACCCAATAACGGTAAATATCTGAAAATCAGTTATCGATATTGGGAATCGGATTGTCGATTAACATATTGAATAACAAAGTATTTAGTAATATGCCAAACGCGAAATTCAAGTTTTGTTCGCGGGAACCCCCTATACCCACCAGTTCAGAAAGGTTCGCAGCTGAAACATTGGATTAAATCAAAGTGGAAGTGGAAGCCAAAGGCTACACATTACCATCCAACTTTGGTGTTATCGAAGAAGATGTGAAAGTAAAAGGGATCTATGTATACGATAATATATTAACTATTCGACAAGGAACTGCTGAGCAAAAGTCGACATCTAGAATCAGTTTTCAATTTGATAAATCAAGTCTAGTTTCATTTTCAAACGCGATGGAAAATGCAATGCGTTGTCTCGAGATAATCAGAACTCTAAAATCTAAATAATAAACTCACCACAGCCCCCAATATTTGTAATTTACCACCAATATCATTATGACGTGTCATAATGATATATTGGCAATTTCATCCGCCAATTTTAGTTGGCAATAAATATTTTATACTAATATGACACGTCATAAATAAGCCCCTCTTTGCACCTTGCTAATTGGCGCCAATCTACTAGTATAGATAATTAGGATTATCTTTATTAATGGCAGTATGAATACTAATATCACCATTTCACAACATGACTTTGCGATCGACGACGCTGACAAAGAAATTGTACTTAGCAATCTTGTTGAACTTCGCGACGACGTTTGGCAAACAATGTCAAAAAATACGCGCAAAGCGTATCAACAAGACTTTGCTCAGTACTTGGCGTTCTGCAGAAAAAATGGAATGCCGGCAATGGCCAGTGATTGGCGTCTTACAAAAGAAAGCTGTAAAGCGTACCTCGAATTTATGGTTGCCGGCCCGCTTGCTCATCATAGTATTAAACGGAAATTAGCCTCGATCAGATTTTTCATTGGCATTTCTGAGCTCCCCGATCCTTGGAAACATTCCAAACTTTTTACCAAGTTTGTGTCTGGGCAACTCAAACAAAAACCTGCAGCACAGAAGCAAGCAAAACCTTTGAAATTGCGAGACGTGGAAAAATTAAATCGTACACTCGAGCTGACCAGTTTACTTGGCTTACGTGACGCTGCACTTATCAATGTGGCTCTCGATACGCTCTTTCGTGCGTCTAACATCGTCGATATAGAGCTTAACCACATTGATTGGGACGCTAAAACCATTTTTGCTCCAAAATCAAAAACTGACCAATTGGGTGAAGGGTTTTACGGCTACATTTCGGATGAGACCGCAGGTTTGCTTAAGCGCTGGATAGAAAAAGCTAACTTATTAGACGGGTTTTTATTCAGAAAATTATCGCCAAAACAAACAGTGCAAGCTGAGCCGATGCAATACCAAGCATTACTAAAACGATACGCTGCAGTTGGTATGGCTTTGGATAAGAAAGGGGCATTTACGTGCCACAGTACACGAACCGGTGGCGTACTCACAATGATGGAAGCTGGCGTTCCTATGGCAGATATTGTGCTCTCTGGCCACTGGAAGTCAGAAGCCATGCCAATCCGTTACGGTCAGCAATATCAAGCAAGTAAAACAGGGATGGCTAAGGTTCGATAGCCGTTTTCAATAACTCCTCTCTGACCCAGTATCATGCTAACTCACGATTTCTTCTGGTATCGAGATTGCCGATTGTATAAGTTATTTCAGTTATTTTATGGTGCTGGCTAACTTTACCAGATTCCGATACTTCTCCCACATCCACGCCTTACTGTTTCTATGTTGACTTCCGGGGGGAAGTGCATTTGTAATTGCGTTAAATGTAGATTTGATTAGGTGCGAATATTGTTCTCTAGAATAGTCGTATTTTGGGTGGTTATGAGCGTAAACTAGACTGGTATTAGACCTGTAAGTCATTTCAGATTTTGGCATGGTGTGCTTCACAGAGCAATTCATATTCAGTTGATAATATTCAGAAAATTTTGTTTTAACTTCCTCATCATTTTGAGACATTTCAAAGTCATTTTTTTTCCATTCAGATAATGCATTGTCGTCTTGTCGCTGGTTTAACGTCTCCAAATCCGTTTCAAATTCCACTATGGCTACTAATAATGTGAAGACATTCACGCTATGTTGATGTTCTGAATCGGCCGCAATTGCACGCATGCAAGACTTATATTTTGCAATCAGTTGATCTAAGTCCCTAAGCTGCAGTTCGTATGCTTGAACGATCAAACGTAAATGAAAGATTTCTGTTTTTTCGCCATGTAATACATGACCTACCTCGGGATACAGTTTTATATTATTATGAGTGTCAAAAGTGTATTGATTTAAAAATTGGGGTATATCTGGTGAGTTGAGTTCCGCTTTTCTATCAAAAAAACGCCTTAGATATGCGTTAGAATCAAATAGATCGCCATATACAGCTTTAATGGAGTTTTGAAGTTGCTCTGTGTCAGTGGCTACTACAAAGACAAAGTGTTTTGTATCAAAGAAATGCTTTATGACCTCCAGCATTTCGATGGAGTAGCTTGGACGGCAGCGGTCGAGCTCATCTATTAAAACAATCACTGGCAGCGTACGCTTATTTTCCATTAGGGCTTCAGCTATAAATTCAAGTTGTTGGCGTACTTGTTTTATCGCTTCAACTTGGTCTGAGTATCCACTTTTTATACTGTCGAGCAAGTCTTTAGGTGTTTTATCCATAAAAATTTTTACAATCTCTCTGCCAGTTGCACCATCATCCATTAATTGCTTACCAATAAAACTACCAGCGGTGATGAGGGAGCTTTTAAACACCTTACCTAAAAGCTCTTTGAGTTCATCCAAGTCATTTCCATTTACGGGCAACATTGTACTTAGCTGATTTAATAGCTCACTCGCAACGACCAACAAAGGATCATTAGTAAAGTCACTCTCCCAGGCGTCGATGTATATAACAGGGTGATTGTCGTGGTAAAAATGAGTATAAAGTCGTCTTAAAAATTGCGTTTTACCAGTCCCCCACTTTCCATTTAGATTGAGCACGAAACCGTTTTTCTCGCCTTTAATAAATGAGGCTAGAAATTCTCCGTATTGTTTCCTACCAACACCGCAGTTATCAAACGTATATTTAGTTAACCACTCACTGTATTTAGGGGTGGGATTGGTAGTCATAGGGTTTCTCAACGACGAAAAGAATAAATGGTAATCTTATATCAAAGTTAAATGGCACATGTTTAAAAATTGATAGCACTATAAGAGGTCCGGCCGGTAAAAGCGTTGAATTTAGCCACTTCTAACGTAACCGATTGAATATTATGAATTAATCAACCAGCAGTTCAAAAGTCATGGGCTTAACCTGCTTGGTTAGATCCAGCTCAAAACTTCCTAGCCGCCCCAAATGCTCGGTATGATACGGTGAGAATTCGGCCATAATGTCGCGGGTAATATTGTACCCTTCCGACTTCAATTGATTGAACACTTCGGTCATCGCGTTTACGTTGTATAAGATCGCGAAGTTGGCCAGCAAATGATTGTATTTAACGATTTTGCTTTGTTCGTGTCTCAAGTTTGCAGGAATTTTCCCGCCATTAGCAAAAAACAACCACCGGGCAAACTCATTGAACTCTTCGCTCTTACAGGTCGCTGCCTGGATTGTTTTGCGCAGATCAACGTCGGTAATGTATTCCAGCAAAAACATGGTTCTGACCACGCGCCCGAGTTCACGGAACGCAAAGTACAGCTTGTTTTTCCGGTTCTTGGTGCCGAACCGGCGCAGGATTGTCGAAGCGGTGATTTTCCCTGCTTTAACTGACATGGCCGTTCGCATCATATCCGCATAGTGCTTTTCAATGAGATCCCACTTGATCGGCTCCTTGAACAAAGACTGAATATGCTTGAGTACCATGGAGCGATCAGGCTTATAAAAGCTGAGATCTTTGATATTTCGGATACGGGGCATGAGCTTTATGCCCAGCAAGTACGCCAGGCCAAAGACGGGTGTGGATTGCGCCTGTGTATCGCCGTGAACGGTGTCCGGATTAAAATCAGATTCATCGTTGAGTAGGCCGTCCAAGATATAAATCGCCTCGTAGACACCGCAGGGAATAAACCGGCTGAACAATGCAATATAGGTGTCCGAGACGTGGTAATAGGCAATGCCGCCATAGCTGCCATACCGAATATGGTATTCAGATAGCAAATTATCTTCGTAGAGATCCCAAAGCTTTCCATCAGCGGACACACTGCTGCCTGATCCCCAACACTCAATGAGCCGGTATTTCTTATACTCGCTATTGATCTTCGCAATAGCTTTATCGAGACGCGCTTCCGTCGTGCGTTTTAAGTTAAGCCAGGCGACTTGCTTGCGAGAAACGCCCTGCACAGATCGCACGGTTTCGGTGGGACCAATGTTGGTACCGTAACAAAACACGGTCAGGACAAAACGTAACTCCGGGTCGCTGATACGTGATTCGAAGCCCGACAACGGGCCAAAATGTTTATTCAGGTTCAGCCACTTTTCGACATTGATAATCACATCAAGCAGGTTGATTTTGTCCAACCGATCGCGCAAAAGCGCTCCAATTTCTTCGACTTCAGGTAAGGGTTGATCAGGCTTTGGTTTACCGATAATCAGATTCCCGTTTTCAATACGAACCAGTTCGTCCTCCGGGAATTGGCTGTCAGCTTTCCGGCAGCTCGTTTCCATGGACTTCTTCAGCGTTGTTGTAAATTCAGTATCACCGGCGACGAGCCCTACCTCCTCGCAATAGGTAGGCAACTGCGCTTCGTATTCTTCCCAGGTGATCATCTGCTCCCGGTAATCATCGAAGGTTTCACTGTAGGGAATGAACAAGTCACCGGTACTTAGTTCTTCAGCGATCCGTTCAAACACACACAGCTCAAAACAGGTTTTATTAACCTCGGACACCTGTGCTGATTTGGTTGATTTTCCCGTGACTAATTTCCACCAGCTTTCGCGAATCCAGCGAATATTAATGACATTTCTGGAAGAGGGATCGTTCGGATCGCTTTGAATTGACAGGAACTCCGTGCGACGCTTTTTGTGCGTCAAAATAAACTGGAACGCATTGAGCAAGTCCTTGTCTTCCGTGGCCGATGCCAGGTTGAGTATTTCAATCGTACGAAACAAGGTGGATCGTTGCTTTTTATAGAGTCGAACCATAAACGGCAAATAGTTGTTGCCTGCGAATGCCATATATTGTTCGCACATTTGCATTAGCTGATCACTGTTCTTTCCCAGTATCGGATCAAAAGCTGCCACCGAATCGGGTTTATCAAGATACACCTTGACCGTCCCAGACAACACAGAAATCAAATGATCGGTTTGCTTTTGATGGTCTGCAAGGTACTTCTCCAACAGCTTCTGCGCCGAGCGATCCATTTTTAACAACATCTTGATAAAAATATCGGCGGCGTTATCCAGTGTTTGTGCGTATTGGTGCCGGATTAAAACGATGACGAGTGCGAGTCGCTTGTTCAGCTTTAGTTTCATCAATTCGGCGTAATCCAGGGCCTTGGCCTCGTTGATAAACTGCTGGTGTTTAACTGGCGGCAACCCCAAATCCGTGGGCAAAAGTGTTTGCAGGGATGTAAGCCATTCCAGGTATTGGATGTACGCATGGATATTGCGAGGGGTCGGGCGTTTGGGTTCATTTTTCAGCGTGCTCCAACCAAAACCATTCAGTCCTGTGCTAGATCGAAGAATATCGTTGATGCATTGGCGACTTTCAGACTCTAAAAAGCCACACAATTGATCGTAATACCGAGTGTTGACTTCGGCCCTGGCCGCCTGACATATCCGCTCAAGTACACTGAACGCCGGTAACTCGTATCGCTCTTTGACCAAATATTCCAACGTGACATTGATGATATCCGGTAATGCTTCTTTGGTAGTCGCTGCCTCAAGTGCCCAAATCTGTGCCAATTCAGAGGTCTTGGCCGCATCGTAGGCTTTTATATTAAGATGGCGCCGAATCAGCTTTACGTGACGATCCTTCGCGCCCGATGTGTAATAGGTTTGGAGATCCTTCAGTGTCACCCGCGAACGGCACTGATTTTTAATGTGCGTGATGATCACCTTTGGTATTTCACCCAGGTTTACGAACCGGCCCAATCGCTGCGTGATTTTTAGCTGAATCAGGAGCCCCAAAAAGGATGCGCTGGTTCGTTTACAGTGACGCAGTGCAAACTTCTGATCTTCCGGCGTAGGTGTATAGACATCCCCTAACTCATCTTCGGTGATATCAGATTTAATTCGTGGATAAGCTGTCTGATAGATAGCGGCCATCGACTTAAATTTTCTCTGATAGATGCATTATTGTGTAAAAGCATCGCGTTATAGTTATCAGGTTTCTAGTCGTCATTTGGATATGCCTAGATTAGTCGCAAGTGGCTTTCATTGCTTTATTCCTTGTGATGGCCTGCCATTACGTCGCCTGAATTGAGATGCCAAGCATTTTGAACAATCGCAAACAACAGTAATACCAACGCCAACAGCAACAGTTCGGTTTGATACACATTGACCGCATACTGAATTTTGAGACCCATACCAGAAACAGCGGAAGGAAACAAAATGGCGATAAAACTTAAGATGGTCGGCAGCAGCGGGGTACAACACAACAGGGGGCTTACAATCCCGATAACTATGCCGCCCGCCGCTGGTGCCGTTCTGCAATGGGTCTTCTTGCGTATCAGTTGAACCCATAAATTGATGAGAACGCTCTCCAGCGTTGCGAACAAAAACGCAAATAGCGCGATTCTCAGATTAAGATGTGCAAAAGAACGCAAGCCAATATCGGAACCCAGTTCATGCGCTGGCAGGACAACCAAGTGGACGACCAGCACCAGACTAAAGAGGATCGCGGTACGCCGTTTTGAGTGAGAATCCTGAACCGGCGATTGAAATGCATACACTACAAGTGACCAGAGGCGTTTTATAGAGTTTGTAGCGCGCTTCACTATCGCATTCATTCTTCTTTGCCGTTTGTCGCAACTTTGTAAGTTCCCCAGAACATCTCCGGTAACACGCAAACCAGTGGTGTACCGATCAGTAAAAAGAGTCCTAATCCGTTAAAGGTGAGCCATTGTATCCACTGCATCCCAATGCCTAATGCCAACATGGCGGAACCCAGAAAAAATGGCCCGCTGAAAAAACAATGCATTCGCCCACATTGACGCGCATTTCTTAAACAGGCATATCCCATCCAACTTAAAGCGATCGCCCAGATACTGCCGGTCATCCACGGTGCAAGTTGCATCATGCCGGTAATCACTATGAGTATCGCTGGCAATACCCAGGTGAGAATAAATCGGCCTTTATTGGCTACCCAGTCGTGGGGGCCGGTTTCACATTTTTCTGACATCGTATACTCCTTTGTTATGGCGATCAGGCCAGTTGGCGCAGCTCCGACAGCTGTGAATCCAATGCCTGCAAGTAAGCCTGGCGTTCATCAATTTTGGTTTGCAGTTCGCGCATGGCGGCTTCACAGGCTTGCTGGTCGCCTTCGTTGATGGCGTAGAGCAAGGGTTTTATATCCAGGATCAGCAGGCCCGCCGCACGCGCTGCGCGAATGAAGCGCAGCCGGTTTAAAGCGCATTGATTGTATAAACCGAAACCACCCGCGGAATGCTCTGGGCAAAGTACCAAATTTTCCAAGACGTAATTCCTGACGGTATGCACTGTGGTTTGCGCGGCTTTCGCCAGTTGCGAGATCGTCAGGGGAAATTCGAGTGCCTGCCCATCGGCATCCATGAATGCCGCAAAGTCGGGGATCACCTCAAAGTATCGTGACACATCTTTTGACACGGCGGCTTTTGACATGGGTTTGTCTCCGTTCGTTTCAAACACTGCGGCCTGGCCACAACGCTTCAGTCGTTTCGGCATCGGCTGGCCGCGCCAGCCGATAGCCCTGTAATACATCACAGCCAAGCTTCTCTAAAAGTTGTTGTTGAGTGGCCGTCTCAACCCCTTCCGCGACGATGGATAAATTCAGGTTATGGCCAAGGGTGATGACGCTTTCGGTAATGGCGCGATCCTTTGGCTCGGTTGTCATATGCGTGACAAAGGTTTTGTCGATTTTTAGGCGGGTCACTGGGCAGCATTGCAAGCGTGCCAGCGACGAACTCCCGGTACCAAAATCGTCGATGGACAGGCGAATGCCCAGCGCCTGGCAGCGATGCAGGTTTTCGATCAGGATTGGCGTATCCTCCAGGGCCAGTGTTTCGGTTAATTCCAGTTCCAATGCCGGAGCAGGCAGTCCCGTATCACGCAATATCCTGGCAAGGTCTTCGACAAAGTCAGGTTGGTGGATTTGTAAGGCAGAGACGTTGACCGCGATGATACCCTCGGGTAAACCGCGTTGACGCCAATGCATCATCTGTTGACAGGCCGCCCGTAAGACAAACGCGCCCAGTTCCAGAATTAATCCGCTTTGTTCGGCAACGGGAATAAAGGTGTCTGACTGGATCAATCCTTCAGTTGGATGTTGCCAGCGAATGAGCGTTTCAGCGCCTTCCCAGCATTGGTGTTGAACATCCCATAGAGGCTGGTAAAAAGGAACGAATTCACCCTTGTTCAATCCATCCGCCAACGCATTGACCGTTGGGGCTGTCAGTGAATGCGTGGCGGGTGCCGTTCCCATACTGCCCTCTCTTATCCTGCACAACAGGACAGTTCTTTGACATCCTTGTTAAAGGTTTGCGCGCAGAGCTTCAAACCTTCCACCATGGTGAGGTAAGGGAAAAGCTGGTCGGCTAATTCCGTCACCGTCATACGGTTGCGGATGGCTAAAGCCGCACTCTGGATCAGTTCGCCGCCTTCGTGAGCCAGGATCTGCGCGCCTAGCAACAACCCCGTTTCCTTCTCTGTGACCAGTTTGATAAAACCGTCGGTTTCAAAGTTGGCTAACGCACGTGGGACATTTTCCATACCCAGTACGCGGCTGTCGGTCTCAATATCCTGAGCCCTGGCTTGCTCCTCGGTCAGTCCGACGGTAGCCACCTGTGGATCGGTAAAGATCACGGCGGGCATGGTGGACAGATCCAGTTTGGCGTCGCCGCCCGTCATATTGATACCAGCACGGCTACCGGCGGCCGCGGCGACATAGACAAATTGCGGCATGTTAGAGCAGTCACCGGCAGCGTAAATACCAGCAACATTGGTTTCCATGCGTTCGTTAACAACGATTTCGCCCTTTTTGTTGGTGGTGACACCCACCGCGTCCAGATTGAGTTGGCTGGTATTGGCGTGTCGCCCGGTGCTTACCAGCAAACGATCACAACTGAGCTCGCCTGCATTAGTGTTCAGGGTGAATTGATTTCCATCGTGGGTCACTTGGGTGGCTTGCGTGTTGTTTAAAACTCGAATGCCTTCTTTTTCAAAACAGCCTGCCAGTTTTTCACCGATTATGGGGTCTTCACTGTAAAGTAGTGAGTGTCTTGCCAACACGGTGACTTCACTGCCCAATCGTCGGTAAGCCTGGGCAATTTCTAGCGCCACGACCGATGAACCAATCACCACCAGGTGCTGCGGCAATTCCTCGGCAAACAGCGCTTCGGTAGAGGTCCAGTAAGGCGTTTCGGCCAGCCCCTCGATGGGAGGAATGGTTGGCGTGGAGCCAGTGGCGATCAGGATTTTATCAGCAAAGATTTCCTGCTCAGTGCCATCATTTTTTCTGACTATCAGGGTGTTTGCATTTTTAAATTGCGCCCAACCTTTAAGTAAACTAAGCGCAGGATTTGTCTCTAGAATATTCTGATACTTTGCAGCGCGCAGCTCTTCGACTCGAGCGGTCTGCTGCTGAGCCAACAAGGCTCGACTCAATTGGGGCGCATGATTTTCCAGTCCGGCAAAGGGATTATTGCGTTGCTGCTGTGCCAATTGAGCGGCGCGGATCAAAATTTTTGAGGGTACGCAGCCGACATTCACGCAACAGCCGCCAATCACATCGGCTCCCTCAATAAGAGTGACCTTGGCACCACCTTCAGCGGCTTTGATAGCACAGGCAAAAGCGCCGGAACCCGTACCGATAATCGCCACATGTTGAGTTCGGTTGCTTTCTGTGTTGCTGGTATTTTCGTTGTCACAGTAGGCGTTCGGTGCTGTGTTTTCCGCTAAGGGGTTTTCTTTTGCGGTATAACCCAGGGCTTCAATCGCTCCAATGAGATCGGTTACGCTGACCCCACCGTTTGTGGTGATCGTTGCGCTGGCGTTTTCATAAGATATTTCAACCTTATTCACGCCTTCGATCGCATCGAGCGCTTCTTTAACGTGAGCGACGCAACTTGGACAGGTCATCCCTTCTATCGATAGTAAGATCATTCGTTTTCCTCAAATAGTAGTCAGGCATTGCGTCGTGTTAAACAGCACAGCTGTCATCATCACAGCGTTTATTCGCGGGTGAAAAAATATCCCAAAGCGATACGGCAACCATCAGGCCTAACGCTGAATAGGTGACATAGCTGCTCCAGCCGTATTGGAAAAACGGATAGAGCGATAACAGCAATAAAATGGGGCCGACCACACCCAGCGCACTACGGTGCCATTGCCGGTGGCTGAACCAGCCAAGTCCGTTGAGTACCAGGGCAATCCAGGCAAACAACGGTAACAGGGTATTAACAAACAAACCTTCCCATTGGCTGAGAAAACCCAACCCGACCGCAGCGCCCAGGCTGGCGATGGCCGGGAAACACATGGCGCATCCCATAGCAGAAACCAGCGCGCCCAATGAGCTAATCTTATCGCCGAAACGGGTCAGTAACTGTATTAGCATTTCCATGCTTTACTCCTTGAGCGTTGATGGATAACCCGCATTAGTGGTGGCTTCGGTCAGTGCTTTTACTGTGGTTTTTTCGTCGTCGAATGTGACAACTGCCAATTTGGTTTCAAAGGTGACTTCAGCTTTACTCACACCCTCAACATTTTTTAAGGCATTTTTGACCGTAAAGGGGCAGGTCACACAGTTCATGGTTGGAACTTCCAAAGTAACTGTTTTCGGCGCAGCAAAAGCGGTCAGGCTGGTCAAGGCTAGCAAAGACAACAAGGCAATTTTCTTCATCATTTTCTCCAGTAACGTATTAAGTCATTAATAAAAGTGAGCGGTAAGAAAGTATTCAGGCAAACCAGACAATCCAATAATTGCTGGTGACTAGCACCAACGCAGTCAGTGCCGTTAACCAAAAGATCACCTGCCGGCGTTTTCGCACTTGAGGAACTGCACAGGCGGTGCCTGGCTCACAGTCCTCAACGGGGCGATAGACCTTCCAGCCTGCGAAGCCAAATAAGGCTAAAACCAGCAGGATAAAAATGGGACGATAAGGTTCTAACAAGGTTAAATTACCAATCCAGGAGCCACTCACGCCTAGCAGCAACAACACGAAAGGACCAGCGCAGCACAGGCCAGCGCCAACAGCCGCGATAACGCCGCCAATAATAGGTAGATTGGATTCTTTCTGTGACACGACTTACTCCTCTGATTTCAGTGTATGGAGCAAGTGTAATCTCCGTACCGATGTACGGAGTCAAACGTTTTTGTGATGCCCGTGTAAAACTAATTAAGGTTGCAGGGAGTCGATAATGGGACAATGTGAGTCATCGTTATTACTCTGACATTGCGTCAATAATGCCTTGAGTGCGCTTTCGAGCCGCTTCAGATCGGCAATTTTTTCCATGACGGCGCTGAGTTTATACTCGGCCAGCTCCTGCACCTGAGCACATGGGCGGTCATTCAAGCTTAGCAGGTTGGCGATCTCTTCCAGGGTAAACCCCAATTCTTGCGCCCGCTTAATGAACCGGATGCGATTAACCGTTTCATCGGGATAATGGCGGTAGCCCAACTCGGGTTTTGGCGGTTGCTCTATTAATCCACGACGCTCATAGAAGCGAACGGTTTCTATATTGGACCAGCGGGGGCATTTGAACGAAAACCTACGGTTTTGAATCCTGTGGCACCCTCGAAACCGTAGGTTTCCGTCAGATAGCCGCTAACCCGGCATTTGCCCTTAAAACTTGGTCATCTTTGG